>Ga0102592_1000036_pt1 | contig 481002 bp, 431 predicted proteins | sample AraplaCol_mMF_r2_FD_76861 | JGI IMG/M metagenome (GOLD analysis project Ga0102592, IMG submission 76861) | Arabidopsis root microbial communities from North Carolina, USA - plate scrape MF_Col_mMF_r2 (SPADES assembly) (version 2) | ecosystem: Host-associated > Plants > Roots > Endosphere...
CTCGCCGGTCGCGACCATATGGGCGCCGGTCCGCGTCCATTTGACGAGGCCATAGGCGAAGAGCGTCGCGCCCACCATCCAGAGCACGAGATTGGGAATGCCGAACGAGTAGCCGCGGGCGAGCCCGGTGAAGCCGACCGGCCAGCGCCCGACGAAAGCGACGCCTTGCGTGATCATAAAGGCGAAGCCCTTGGCGATCGCCGCGGTGCCGAGCGTCATGATCAGCGAGGGGATACGCAGCACCGTGACGCCGTAGCCGTTGAGCGACCCCAGCACGACACCGATGCCGATGGCAGCCGCAGCCGCGACGGCGGGCGGGTATTGCGCATGGACGAGCCAGCCGCAGACGACCGCCGCAAGGCTCGCCATTTCCGCCACGGAGAGATCGAGCTCGGCCACGGTGAAGGCCAGCGCGAAGCCGAGCGCGAGGATGGCGAGGAAGCTCGTATCCTTGAGCACGTTGATGATGTTGGTCGTGCTGCCGAAGTTCGGCGCGAAGATCAGGAAGAACAGGATCAGCGCGAGGCCGGCGAGCGCCGTGCCGTAGCGTCCGATCAGTTCGCGCGGGTCGATGCGGCCCAAGCTCAGCTTTCCTTCTTCGCGATCATGCGCGCCGGCGCCAGTCCTCGGATCGTCGGCATGACCAGTCCTTTACGTCGCGCTTGTGGGGTTGGCGAGACCGGGCAACGCGGCGGTGTCCTGCGCCAGCGCGACGAGATCGGCCGAGATGGGCGCGAGTGCCGCTTCGCTCTGCCGATAGAGGGAGTAGAGCGCGTTATAGGCGGGGCGTCGCGCCGGGTCGGGCTCGTAGCGCCTGATGATGGTGACGAGGGCGTCCTGTGCGGCTTCCAGCGATGCGAAGCGGCCAAGGCCCGTCCAGGCGATGATCGCGGCGCCGAGCAGGCCGGGTTCTTTGGCCGCGCCCACCGCGGTCGGGCGGCCGCAGATATCGGCCTTGACCTGCGCCCAGATCGGATTGGTGGCTGCGCCGCCACCGAAGCGGATTTCGTCGACGCGGGTGCCGAGCGCGCCTTCCGCCCGTTCCAGCACGAGGCGGTTCTGACAGGCGACGCCTTCGAGCACGGCATAGGCGAGATCAGTCGGGCCGTGCCGCCGGCCGAGTCCGATGAAGGCGCCGCGCAGGTTCGGGTCCCAATAGGGCACGCGCTCGCCCTGCAGATAGGGCAGGAAAATGAGCGGCTGCGGATGGCGTGGGCCGGCGAGAAGGCGCTGGATCGTCTCGCCGACAGGGCCGTTATTGCCGAGCAGGCCGGCAAGCCAGGCGGCGGTATCGGCGCCGTTCTGGCTGGGGCCGCCGAGATGCCAGAGGCCGCGCCAGTCGACGGAGATCAGTCCCTCGGCTTCCGCCTGATCGGGGCCGAGCACCCCGAGAACCTCGGTGGTGCCGGAGATGTTGTAGGCATAGCCCGGTCGCAGCGCGCCCAAGCCCGCAACCGCCGCCCAGGTGTCGTTGCAGCCGCAGAAGACGGGGATGCCGGCGAGTTGGTCGAAGGGTGCGGGCAAGCCGGTGATGGCGGAGCCGACGATATCGATTGGTTCGACGATCGCCGGCGTGATGTCCGGCGAGATACCTATTGCGCCGAAGCCGGAGCCTCCTTTCACGCTTTCCACGCAAGCGACTAGGCGTGCGAGCGAGACCGGATCGCTTGCCTGCTGGCCGGTCAGGCAGAAATTCAGGTAGTCCTTGGGCTCGAGCACGCAAGCGAGTGCGAGGGCGTTGAGGGGTTCGTTCTCGGTCAGCCAGGCGAGGCGCGCGAGCGGATGGAAGGCGTTGATGCGGCCGGCTTCGGGATGATCGGCCAGCCTCTCGCGCAGCCGGGTGGCGATGCCGTCGGAGCGCGCGTCCTTCCATGTCATGGCCGGGCGCAATTCCTGCCCTTGATGGTCAAGGAAGACCTGCGTCCGGGTCACGCCGCAGATCGCGATGCCCCGGACGCTTGCGAACAGGTCTGGCGTTTGTTCGGCGAGCTTGCCGGCGGCTTCGAGCAACTGTGCCCACCAGGCCGTTGCCCAAACTTCCGAGCGGTCGAGATGATCGTTCAGAGCAGGGCCGGGAACAGCATGCTCTGCTTTCGTCGCGCCATGCTCATCGATCAGCGCGGCGCGAAAGCTGCTGCCGCCGAGATCGCAGGCGAGTACAACGCTCATCGTCCGGCCCTGACCAAGGCGAGATGATGATCGGACGGAAGAGTGGATTTCACGAAGCTACCTTCAGGCATCGACTCTTGGAGCGTCATAAATCGCCTGCGAGTCAAGGATAGCGCATTCAGGTGCTGCGCTGCGCAGCCTTGAGGATGTCGTCGACGAGCCTTTGCGAGGCCAGCGCCTCCTCGCCGGTGACGACGGGATCGCGGCCCTGCTCGATCGCATCGAGGAAGTCGGCGATGACGGCGCGGTGGGCGTCGTGCGGGAAGTCCATGATGTTGGCGCCGCTGCCGGTCGAGCCCTCGGCCTCGACGATCTCCTCGCGCCCGTCGAGATAGGCCAGACGCAGGCGCCCGCCGATCAGGGCGGCGAAACCCTTGGTGCCGGTGATCTCGATGCGCTCGGGATAGCCGGGATAGGCCGCCGTCGTCGTAACCAGCGTGGCGGGCGCGCCGTTGCCGGTCTCCAGCAGGGCGGAGACGTAATCCTCGGTCTCCATGCGGTGGAGCCCGGTGGTGCGGGCCTGTGCTGCGACCACCTTGGACACCCCGACGAGCGAGCGGAACAGGTCGAGCGAGTGGATCGCCTGGGTCAGCAGCACGCCGCCTCCGTCGCGGGCCAGCGTGCCGCGGCCCGGCTCGTCGTAATAGCTCTGCGGGCGCCACCAGGGCACGGAAAGGAAGGCGGCCTCGATCGTGCCGAGCTCTCCCGATTGCAGGGCTTCCTTCAGGCGCAGGCTCGCCGGGCGGAAGCGGTGCTGAAGGGTCACGCCGAAGGTCTTAGCCGTCCGGCGGGCGGTATCGACGAGGCGCTGGCCGCGCTCGCTTGTCAGTTCCAGCGGCTTCTCGACGAGAACATGTTTGCCGGCTTCAAGGCAGAGCGCGGAGACGTCGAGATGACTCGATGGAGGCGTCAGCACGATGCAGGCATCGAGCGCCGGATCGGCCAGGACGGCGTCGAGATCGGTCGTGGTCGGGAAGGGAAATTGCGCGGCATAGGCCTTGGCGCGATCCGGCGTCCGGCTGACGGCCCAGCGCGTCTCGGCGCGCTCAGCGAGGTCGAGCAGGCTTTTCGAGTGCGGCAGGGAGGCGGGGCCGAGCCCGATGACGGCGATGCCGAGCTTGCGTGTCATGATGGGAGTTTCCTCAAGCGCGCGCGGCTGGTTTCGCCGGCAGCCACGCGGCCTTGGCCTGCGCCTCCAGCGCCAGCCGGCAGACGGTGAAGGCGTGGCGCTGGCTCATCGCGGTTTCGCTGCGGGTGCCGATATCGGCGACGAGGTTGCGGAAGTAAGTCAGCGCCTCGCCGGAGGCATCGATATGGCGAGTGCCGGCCTTGTCGACGAGGAAGACATGGTCGGTGCCGGGGCGGCCAGCGATATCGACATATTTGCGCAGTTCGATCGTGCCTTCGGTGCCGAGGATCGTCAGGCGGCCGTCGCCCCAGGTCGGCAAGCCATCGGCCGTGAACCAGTCGACGCGGATATAGCCGCCCGCCCGGTCGCTGCGCAGCAGGACCTCGCCGAAATCCTCGAAATCGGGGAAGTCCGGCCCGCCGAAATGGCCCACGCCGGAGGCGACGATCTCGGCATCGTTGGAGCCGGTGAAATGCAGAAACTGGTCGATCTGGTGCGAGGCGATATCGGTGAGGATGCCGCCATAGTGACGCTTGTCGAAGAACCAATCCGGCCGGATCGCGCGGTTGAAGCGATGCGGGCCCATGCCGAGTGTCTGCACGACGCGGCCGATCGCGCCGTCGGCGATCAATTTGCCGGCTATGATCGTCGCCGGGACGATGAAGCGCTCGGAGAAGCAGATCGAGAAGATGCGGCCGGTTTCCGCGACAGCCTTCTCGACTGCGGCGAGCTGGTCGAAGGACGTGACGCCGGGCTTGTCGACCATGACATCCTTGCCGGCCCGCATCGCGCGGATGGCGATGGCGGCTCGCTCGGCGGGAATCGCGGCACAGACGATCAGGTCGATCGCGGGATCGTCGATCAGGCGGTCGGCCGCGCTCTCCGGCAGAGCGGGGAAGCGTTCGCGGAAGCCTGTGAGGACGCGCTCGTCGCTCGTCGCGGGATCGAAGCCGACGCAGGTCGCGCCGGCTTCGAGGAGACCACCGACCATATGGTAGATATGGCGGTGGTCGAGGCCGATGGCGGCGAAGCGCATGGCTATTGCGGCGCGCCGTGGCCGACGCCGATTTCCTGGTCCCAGCGCCGGAAGGCGGCGACGAGACGCTCGGGCGTCAGCGGCGGGCGGGTCGGCAGGCTGGTGATCAGCCCGTCATATTCCGGCCGGCCATATTCGGCGAGGACGTCGCGGCTCTCCTGCGGCGCCATGGCTAGCGTCACGCCCTTGATCGCCGGGCCAGGGTAGAAATAGCCCTTGTCATAGGTCACGGCCTGGGCCTCCGGCTTGAGCATATAGGCCATCAGCGACACAAGGGCGGGCATTTTTTCGGCGGGAACGCCCTTGGGGATGCACATGAACTGGGTGTCGGGGATCCAGTGCGTGTTCGCGAGGACGAAGACCTTGGCCTCCTTCGGCACGATGCCTAGGACGCGGGGGTTGATGTCCCAGCCCAAAGTCGAGACGATGACGTCGCGGGTGCCTTCGCCGAGCTCCTTCATCGTCGCGGCGGTGCCGCCGGGATAGTAATCGACGCCGGTGCCGAGCTCCTTGAGATAGGCCCAGGTCTTGTCCCAGCCCTTCATCGGGTCGCTCGGGTCGGCATCGCCGAGGATGTAGGGCAGGCCCTGTAGCCAGGTCCAGCCGGGGCCGGAATTGACGGGGCGGGCATAGGTGAAGCGCTTCGGGTTCTGCTTGACATAGGCGAGCAGCTCTTCCGCGGTCTTCGGCACGGTCTTGAGGCGCTCGGGCGCGTATTCGAAGAGCGGGCCGGAGGGCGAATAGACGACGGCGACGCCTTCGTTCTGGCCGAAATTGCGCTGCATCATCAGCGCCTGCTCATGATAGACCTCCTCCGGCTTCGGCAGGTCCTTGGCATGGGACTTCCAGACATCGACCCAGAGGCCCTGCTGGATGCCGTCCGACATGGCGCCGGGGCCGGTCAGCACGAGGTCGATATCGACGCGGTTGGCGGCCTGCTGGGCCTTGAGCTTGGCCGGCAGTTCCGGCGAGGGCGCGCGCGAGAAATTCAGGCGCGAAATCAGCTTCGGATTGTCCTTGGCGAATTTTTCGATGGCCGCCTGCGTGAGCTGAAGATTGCCGGCGACATCGATGATGTTGAGCGCGACGGGCGCGCTCTGCGCCAGCGCTCCACCGGCCTTCAGCGCGGCGAGGCCGGCCGCTCCGGCCATGACGGTGCGACGTGTCGGATGGGTCATGATCTCTCCCTGGGTTGCAGCTCTCTTTTGGCGATGCCGTAGGGCATCCGGAGCATTTGCCTGGGATACTAGTGCACCACTTCTCGGCGCGCCAGCATATTCAAGGACATGGCGGGCACTATGCTGCGGCATGGAAGACCGGTCGGATCACGCCTGTTCGAGCAGGAGCGCCTCGGTTGCGCGGCTGAGCAGGGGCGCGGCGGCACCATGGATCTCGTAGAGATGGCTGGCGGGCGCCCCAGTAAGATCGGGCACGGCGAACCCGTCCATCGTGCCTTCCGCCCGGAACAGCGTGTTGAACCGGGCCCAGAGCTGCGGATTGGCGGAGAAGGGGCCGCTGACCGCGATGCGGGCCGGGAAGAGCATGCGGCAGGCATTCGCGAGCGCGCGGGCGAGCAGGCCCGCCGCCATTTCGATTTCAGGCAAAGCCAGCAGGTCGAGCCCGGCGAGCTGCCGGGCGAGGCGCACCTCGTCCTGGTCGAGTTCAGGCCAATGCCGGCGCAGGGCGGGGAGGAGGGACCAGAGAGCCGCGCCGGTCTCGAGGCAGGCGGTGTTGCCGCAGCCGCAGCGGCGCCCGTCGAGTGCCGCGAGCCGCCAATGGCCGATCTCGCCGAAGGAGCCGGCCGGGGCGAAGGGCTCGCCGTCCACCGCATAGGCGAGGCCGACGCCCCAGCCCCAATGCAGGAGGATCGTTCCGCCCGTAAAACCGTCGGGCTCGCGGGCGGCGCGGGCGCGCAGTTCGGCGTCGAGATTGCGGCAGATGGTGACGGGGCCGGCGACGGGTTCGAGCACCGAGGCGATATCCAACCCGCGCATGCGCGGCCAGCGCGAGGCGAGCAGCCATTGGCCCCGTTTCAGGTCGATCAGGCCGGAGAGCGAGACGGCGGTGCCGGCATGGCTCATGCCCGGCGGCATGGCGTCGAGGAGATCGCGCGCCAGCTCGGCCATCACCGCGGCGATGGCGGCATTGTCCGCATCGGCGGCGATGGCGCGGCGGCGCTCGGCGACGAGATGGCCATTGAGATCGACCAACGCGCCGGACAACGACTGGCTGGAGACATAGATCACGGAGGCCCCGATGCGGCGGGTATGGGCGACGAGGATCGCCGGGGGGCGCCCGCGTCCGCTCGCCTCGCCGACGGCCTCGATCACGAGGCGCCGCGCAATGAGGTCGCCGACGACGCGTGAGACGCTGGTCGAGCGCAATTGCAGGATGTGGCCGATATCGGCGCGCGAATGCGCCTCGCCATTCAGGATCAGCCGGTAGATCCGGGCGCAGTCGCGATCATGGGCGAGCGCGAGGCGGGTTTCGTCAAGCGTCAGCAGGGACAAGGAAGACTCTATTCGGAACGGTTGCGTTCAAAATTAATCATTGCGTTTCGGGCGAAGCTTCATAAGCTCGTTCTCAGAATATCGGAAAATTCCTGGCATAAAAGGTTCAAAATTCGATGATCGAGATGCACGTCGCCTCCGACAAGGACGAACTCGGCCGGCAGGCGGCGGCGCTTGGCGCGCAGGCGATCCGCGAGGAGATCGCCCGCAACGGCGCGGCGACGATCATCGTGGCGACCGGCGCCAGTCAGTTCGAGATGCTGAACCACCTCGTGGTGGCCGAGGGGATCGACTGGTCGAAGGTCACGGCCTTCCATCTCGACGAATATGTCGGCCTGCCCGAGAGACATCCGGCGAGCTTCCGGCGCTATCTGCGCGAGCGTTTCATGGCGCCGCTCAGGGACGCACCGACCTTCATCCCTGTGAATGGCGAGGGCGATGCCCCGGCGGCGGTGAAACAGCTTAGTCAACAGATCGCGGGTAAGCGCATCGCGGTCTGCTTCGCCGGCATCGGCGAGAACTGCCATCTCGCCTTCAACGATCCGCCGGCCGATTTCGACACGGAGGAGCCCTATCTCGTCGTCAATCTCGACGATGCCTGCCGCCAGCAGCAATTCGGCGAAGGCTGGTTCCCGAGCTTCGCGGACGTGCCGCAGCAGGCGATCTCGATGAGCATCCGCCAGATCCTCAAGAGCGAGCTGATCGTCCTCTCCGTCTCCGACACGCGCAAGGCCGCGGCGACGAAGGCGGCACTGGAAGGGCCGGTCAGCAATCTGGCGCCAGCCTCGATCCTGCAGACGCATAAGCGGACCGTGCTGTTCATCGATCCGCCGGCCGCCTCCCTGCTGAGCCGGAAGGGCTGAGAATGCGCACGCCCGGCCTCGTCGATTTGCAGGTGAACGGTTTTGCCGGGGTCGATTTCAACGGCGGCACGATCACCGCGGCCGAACTCGACCGGGCACTGGAGGCGATGCTGGCGACGGGTGTCACGACCTGTCTGCCGACGATCATTACCGCGCATCCGCATGAGCTGGAGGAACGTTTCCGCGCGCTCGATACGGCTGTGAACGGCAGTCGCCTCGGGCCGCTGATGTGCCCGGGCTATCATCTTGAAGGGCCGTTCCTGAACCCGTCGGCCGGCTATGCCGGCTGCCATCCGCCGGAGGCGATGACGGCGGCAAGCGTCGAACTCGTCGCGCGTCTCGACAAGCTTTTGTCGCGGCCGATCCTGATGGTGACGCTGGCTCCGGAGGTCGAGGGTGGCGTCGCGCTGGCCGGCCAGTTGGCTGGGATGGGCAAGGTCGTCGCCATCGGCCATTCCGCCGCCGATTTCGCGATCGTCGAGGCGGCTGCCGATGCCGGCGCGACGCTCTCGACCCATCTCGGCAACGGCCTGCCGCAGCAATTGCACAAGCTGGTCAACCCGCTCTTCGCGCAACTCGCCGAGGACAGGCTGATGGCCAGCTTCATCGCCGACGGCATCCATATTCATCCGAAGGCGCTGAAGAGCCTGATCCGGGCCAAGGGTTTCGAGCGGTCGATCCTGGTCACCGATGCCGTGGTCGCGGCGGGCGCCACGCCCGGTCGCTACAGCTTCGCCGGGATGCCGGTTGACCTGGCTTCCGACGGCTCGGTGCGCCAGCCCGGCGGCGTTTCGCTCGCGGGCTCGGCGCTGAAGCTGGACGACGCCGTCCGCAATGTCGTCGCCTGGGGCGTCGCGACACCGGGAGAGGCGGTCGCGCTGGCGTCGACCCATGCGCTGGCCTGCATCGCCGATGCGCTGGCGCGAGCGGGCATCACTTTGCCGGAGAATGAGATCGAGTGGTCGCCGGATCTGCATATCCGCAGCGTGCGCGTCGGCAACGAAAGCCGCGATTTCGCCGCCGGTGCGGCTGCCTGAAGACCTATCAACCAACGAAAAGGGGAGAAGCATGAGCGAATTTTCGAAAGGCGTGGATCGCCGCACCGTTCTGGGCGGGCTCGGCGCGCTGACACTCGGCGGAGGCAGCGCGCTGGCTGCCGCGCCGGCGCTGCCTTCGGCCCCGGTCGGCATCAACATAATCGATGTCGGCGGTGCACTCGCCCTGATGCAGCAGGCCTTCGACGACTATCGCACCAACAATCCCAAGCTCGTCTCGCGCATCACCTATGTGAAGGCACCGGCGCCCGAGTTGGCGAGCAAGATCAAGGCTCAGCAGGACGCCGGGCGCTCCGATCTCGACCTCGTCCTCACCGGCTCGGACGGCCTGGCGGCTGGCCTAGAGCAGAATCTCTGGCTCAAGATCTTCCCGGATTTCGCCGAGAAATTCCCGAAGATCGAGGAGAATTACGAGCCGGCGGCGCTCAACCTGCACAAGGTCCAGGGGGCCGGCTTCGGCACGGTGGTGAATTACTACCCTTCAGGCCCGCTGCTCGAATACATGCCGGCGCGCGTCAAGCAGGTGCCGACCACGGCCGAGGAACTGCTCGCCTGGGCCAAGGCCAATCCCAACAAGTTCATGTATGCGCGCCCGACCAATTCGGGACCGGGCCGCACCTTCATGATGGGCCTGCCCTATATCCTCGGCGACAAGGACCCTCAGGACCCCGTCAACGGCTGGGACAAGACCTGGGCCTATCTGCAGGAGATCGGCGAACACATCGAGTACTATCCGGCCGGCACCGGCGCGACGATGAAGGAGTTCGGCGACGGCTCGCGCGACATCATCATCTCGACCACGGGCTGGGACATCAACCCGCGCGCGCTCGGCATCGTGCCGAAGGAAGCCAAGGTCCAGACGCTAAAGGGCTTCCACTGGGTCTCGGACGCGTTCTTCATGTGCGTGCCGAAAGGCATCCCGAACGACCGACTCGCGGTCGTGCTCGACATCATGGCGCATGTGCTGACACCGAAGATGCAGGCCTATTCCTATGACGAGGGCTATCTCTATCCGGGTCCGGCGGTGAAGAACGTGCCGCTCTCGCTCGCGCCGCAGCGCAGCCAGGAGGTGGTCGCTGAGTTCGGCCGGCCCGAATATGCCGACCTCATCGCCAAGAACCCAATCGAACTGCCGTTGAAGCCCGACAAGATGGTCGTTGCATTCCGCAAATGGGACGAATTGGTCGGCGCCAAGCGCAAGCGCTGATCGACACCGCCATCTCTTCGCTCCGCTTTGCCGCGAAGCGAAAGAAAAGCCCGGAAACCATCGGCGGTGCCGCCACCGAGGATGGGTTCCGGGCTTGATGATTTGGGTCTCAGCCTGTGATCGCGGCGTCGTTTTCCGCTCTTCTCCAGAAGAGCCTGACGCCTCCCTCCGGGGTGCTCTCTAGTCCTGGGACGGCAGCGAGGAGTTTTTGAGTGTAGGGGTGTTTTGGGTTGTCGAAGATGTCGTCGCGGGGTCCTTCCTCGACGATACGGCCGTCCTGCATGACGATGACGCGGTCTGCGACCTGCTCGACGACGCCGAGATCGTGGCTGATGAACAGGCAGGAGAAGCCGTGCTTCTTTTGCAATTCGTCGAAGAGCTCCAGCACCTGGGCGCGCACGGTGACGTCGAGCGCCGAGACCGGCTCGTCGGCGATGACGAAGCTCGGCCGGCGCACGATGGCGCGGGCGATCGCGATGCGCTGGCGCTGGCCGCCCGAAAGCTCGTGCGGATAGCGCTCGGCGAAGCCGTCGCCCAGGCCCACTTCGCTCAGCACCTCCGCGACACGGGCCTTGCGCTCGGCCGGGCTCATGTCGGGGACGAGACGCAGCGGCTCGGCCACGAGCTGCCGGATCGTCATGCGCGGATCAAGCGAGGAATACGGGTCCTGGAAGACCATCTGGCAGTTCAGCCGATAGTCCCAATAGGCCGCGTCGCTTTTTTGGATCGGCTTGCCGTTGAAGCGGATCTCGCCGCCGGCGGGCTTCACGAGCCCGGCGATCGACTGGCCGAGCGTGGTCTTGCCCGAGCCCGAGCCGCCGACCACTGCGACGACCTCGCCCGGCCTGACATCGATGCTGATGCCGTGCAGGGCGCGCTTGGCTTCACCCTTGCGGAAGAAGCCCTGCCGGCCGGGATATTCGACGACGAGGTCGCTGACCGAGACGATCGGCGTCTTCGCCTCCGGCAGGAGACGGACCGGCAGGCGATGCGGCATCGCCGAGAGCAGCTTGCGGGTATAGGGGTGCTGGGGGCGGGCGAGGATGTCCTCGCTCAGGCCCTGCTCGACCACGTCGCCCTGACACATCACGACGATGCGGCTGCAATAGCGCGCGACCATGCCGAGATCATGCGAGATCAGCAGCACGGCGGTGTCGTTGGCCTGGGTCAATTCGACCATCAGCTCCATGACGTCGCGCTGGACGACGGCGTCGAGCGCGGTGGTCGGCTCGTCCGCCAGCAGCAGCGCGGGTTTGAGCAGCATCACCGAGGCCAGCATGATGCGCTGGCGCATGCCGCCCGAGAACTGGTGCGGATAGGCGGTGAGCGCGCCCTCGGGGTCGCGCAGGCCGACGCTCCTGAGCATGTCGAGGATCAGGGCGCGCCGGGCGGGCGCGTCGAGCTTGCGGTGCAGCGCCAGCCCCTCGTCGAGCTGGCGCCCGATCAGCATCGAGGGGTTGAGCGAGGTCATCGGCTCCTGGAAGACCATGCCGACCTTGGAGCCGCGCATGGTGCGCAGGTCCTTGCCCGACATCGCCATGACGTCCTGGCCGTCGAAGCGGATCGTGCCGCCGTCCAGCCGGACCGCCGGCGGGATGAAGCCCATCACCGCGCGGGCGGCGAGCGTCTTGCCCGAACCGGACTCGCCGACGATGCCGACGATCTCGCCGGGGAAGACCTGGAACGAGACGTCGTTGACCACCGTGCGGCCGGAGGCGCCGATCTTCAGGGTGAGACCGGAGACGTCGAGAAGAGGGGAGGTGTTCATCGGGAGCCCCTCATCCGCGGGTCGAGCCGGTCGCGCACGGCGTCGCCGAGCAGGTTGATGCCGAGCAGGGTCAGCGAGATGCACAGGCCCGGGAAGATGCCGAGCCAGACGGCCTGGCCGATATAGGGCCGCGAGCCCGCCAGCATGTTGCCCCAGGTAGGGGCCGGCGGCGGCACGCCCAGACCCAGGAAGGAGAGCGCGCTCTCGGCCAAGAGGACATAGCCGAACATCGAGGTCGCCAGCACTGTCAGCGGCGCGATGCAGTTCGGCAGGATGTGGCGGGCCATGGTGAAGCCCTCCGAGTTGCCCATCACGCGCGAGGCGGCGATGAACTCGCGCTCGCGCAGCGAGAGCACGGTGCCGCGCACGACGCGGGCGACCGAGGGCGTATAGGCGATGCCGAGCGCGACGATGATGCCGTATTTGTTGGCGCCGACCACCGCGAGCAGGCCGAGCGCCAGCAAGATGCCGGGGAAGGCCAGCAGCGCATCGTTGAAGGCCATGATGATGCGGTCGGTCCAGCCGCGCATATAGCCGGAGAACAGGCCGATCAGCGTGCCGAAGACGACGGCGAGCGTCACCGTCAGGATCGAGATCCAGACCGAAGTCGCCGCACCCGCCATCAGGCGGGAGAGCACGTCGCGGCCGAACTCGTCGGTGCCGAGCCAGTGCAGCGCGGAGGGTGCCGCCAGCTTCTCGCGGAAGGAGAGCTTGAGCGGATCATAGGGCGTCCAGAGCGCGCCGATGCAGGCGGTCACGAGCAGGATGCCGATCAGCGTGCCGCCGACGATCGCGTTGGGAGCCGGGAGCTTCATGCGGCGGGCCTTCTTCACGGAGGCGCCGCCGCTCAGGGTGCTGTCGCTGCTCATTGGGCTGTGAGCACTCATTGTGCAGTCACCCTTGGATCGAAGACCGGGTAGCAGAGGTCGATGACGAGGTTCACCAGGACATAGGTGAAGGCGACGAAGAGCATGCAGCCCTGGATCACCGGGTAGTCGCGGGCGAAGATCGCATCGACCAGCAGGCGGCCGAGGCCGGGGATGGTGAAGACCGTCTCGACCACCGCGATGCCGCCGAGCAGGTTGCCGAGCACGAGGCCGATCAGGGTCCAGGTCGGGCCGAAGGCATTCTTGAAGGCATGGCGCCAGAGCACGGCGCGCTCGGAGAGGCCCTTGGCGCGGGCATGGGTGATGTAGTCGAGCCTGAGTACTTCCAGCGTCGAGGCCCGCGCCATGCGCAGGATCACGCCGATCTCATGCAGGAATAGCGTCAGGATCGGCATGACGAGATAGAGGATGCCGGCCCAGGGGTTCTCGGCGATCGAGACATAGCCGACCACCGGCAGCCATTCGAGCTTGAGCCCGAAGAACAGCAGCAGCAGCAGGCCGAGCCAGAAGGTCGGGATCGAGAGCAGCAGGGTCGCGGTCGCGACGAGACCGAGGTCGAGCGCCGAATCCTGTTTCCAGGCGGCGATGACGCCGGCCGGCACCGCGACGCAGCTCGCCAGCAGCACGGCGACGAGCACGATCTGCGCGGAGACCCAGAAGCGCGACAGGATCAGCGGCAGCACCGCCTGCTGCGACGAGATCGACTGGCCGAAGTCCCCGGTCACGACATTGCCGATCCAGATGCCGAACTGCACCGGCAGCGACTGGTCGAGACCCAGCCGGGCCCGCAGGTCGGCGAGGCTCGCCGGCGTCGCGAGGTCGCCCAGCATCAACTGGGCCGGATCGCCCGGGATCAACCGGATCAGCACGAACACCGACACCGCCACGATCAGCAACGTCGGCAACGCCATCCCTATCCGCGTCAGCGCAAACCGAAACATGAAAGGCCCTCCCAAGCCTCAGGAGCATTTCCGCATTTCCTGTGCGGGTCGAAGTCCGCTTCGTCCGAAAATGCTCGAAGCCGGCCCCGCCATGCGGCGGAGCCGGCGAACCGCCTCACTTGGCGACGCTGACTTCCCAAAGGCGCAGCTGCGACGCCCAGGGTGTCACGCCGCTCACGCGCTTGTTGTGGGCGATGATGTCGAGGTCGTTATGGGTGAAGATGGTCGGGACCTGCTCGATGAAGCGCTTGTTCAGGTCGTCGAAGATCTTCTGGCGCTCGGCGACATCCGTCACCACCATCGATTTCTGGATCAGGGCGAGCGCCTCCGGATCCTCCCAGATCTTGCGGGGCTGCTTGTCCTTCGGTCCGGCGATCTGCTCGAAGGCGAGCGCGGGATCGAAGCGGCTCGAATAGGAGAAGGACTGCATCTGGTAGTTGCCCTTGTTGTAGCGATCCAGCTGCGTCGCCCATTCCAGCACCTCGATCTCGGCATTGATGCCGACCGCCTGCATCATCGCCTGGGCGATGACGGCGGTGTTGAAGCTCGGGACGCTGGAACGCTTGTTGGCGAGGATCGTGATCTTCTCACCCTTGTAGCCGGCTTTCTGAAGGAGAGCCTTGGCCGCGGCGGGATCGTATTTGAAGCCTTGCTTCTCGGTCTCGCCGTAATATTTCGAGTTCATGTAGATCGGCGAGTTGTTGGGCTTGCCGAGGCCGTTGGTGACGTTGGCGACGAGCTCGGGAAAGTCGATCGCAGTGGCGATGGCCTGGCGCAGGGCCTGGTTCTTCATGACGGGGTCGCGCGTCTGGATAATCAGGCTGTGCCGCACCGGGTTCGGCGCGATCGCGAGGGTCAGATTCGGCGCGTTCTTCAGGTCGGGCACGTCCGATTCCGGCATCAGCGCCATGTCGAGCGAGCCCGAAAGCAGGCCGGCCTTCACCGTCGCCGCATCGGGAATGACCATGAAGCGGGCTTCTTTCACCAGCGGGCGCTTCGAGCCGATATAGCCGTCGCGCTTGTCGCCCTTGGGCGAGACATACTGATCGAAGGCGAGGAGCTGGACCGACTGGGCGCGCTTCCACTCGCCGAGCATGAAGGGGCCGGTGCCGATCGGCTTGTCCCAGCTGCCGTCAGCCTTGACCGAGTCCTTGTGGATCACGGCCGCGCCGCCGCAATCCTGGCGGGCGAGCGAGTCGAGGAAGAGACCGTTCGGCTCGTTGATCTCCATGACGAAGCTGTCGGCATCGGGAGCCGTGGCCGAGACGACCTTGAGGCCGTTGCGCCCGTCGAAATCGGACAGGCAGCGCCAGTCCGTCTTCGGGTCCATGTAACGGTTCCAGCTCCACAGCACGTCGGCCGAGGTCATGGTGGCGCCGTTATGGAACTTCACGCCCTTGCGCAGGCGGAAGGTGTAGGTCTTGCCATCGGGCGAGATCTCGACCTTCTCGGCCAGAAGCGGGCCGACCGAGCCGTCCTCGGCATAGCCGACGAGGCCCTCGACCATGTGCATCACGACAGAGTCGGTGTTGCCGTCGCGGTTCACGCCGGGATTGGTCGAGCGGATATCGGCGTTGAGCACGGCCGTCAGCGTCTGGGCCTGCAGGGCGCCCGCCGAGAGGGCGAGCGCGGTGGCGGAGACAAGGAGGCGCTTCATGATGGTTCCCCTGTTCTTTTGATCGTTCAGGCGGCATTGCGGGCGGCGCGGATGCGGCGGAGCTCGCCGGCGAAGAAATCCTCGACGACCGGCACGACCTTGACGCCGTCATGCGGCGTGTTCGGCACGAGGTCGAAGCGGGCGGCGATGCCGTGCGAGGCGAAGTTGTCGCGCAGGCTTGCCAGGCGCTCCGGCCGGTTGGTGCCGGCATGGTTGGCGTCCGGCATCCAGTTGCGGCCGCCCGGCTTGTGGGTGATCTCCCAGGTCTCGAGATCGGCGGCGCCGACGACCATCTGCACCGCGACCTGCTTCATCGCGGGGATGTCGAGCTGCTGGCCGAAGAGCTCCGCGAAGTTGCGCGTGCCGACCCACCAGTCGCGGCTCGGGTCGAGCAGGGTGACCGAGCCCGGCGCGCCGATCGAGACGCCCCAAAGCTTGTTCGGCTGGAGCATCAGGAAGCGATGGGCGAAATGGCCGCCGCCGGAATAGCCGAACAGGCCGAAGCGATCGAAGGCGATGCCATAGCGCTCGGCGACCTCCTCGACGATGGCGAGCAGCACATGGTCGTAGCGGAGATTGCCCTCGCGCATGTACTTGAAGCCGTCGCGATAGCCGTCGCCCATCACGCCGATCGGGAAGAGCGGCGCCAGGATGATGCAGTTATTCCAGCGGGCGAAGGCCGAGAAGGCGTCGCGATAGCCGGTGAAGCCGCGGCCGGTGCCGTGCATCGCGACGATCAGCTCCGGCTTCTCGCCGCCCTGGCCCAGGCTCGGCGGGACATAGAGGCAATAGGGAAAGCGCGGATCGTGCTTAGACGAATAGATCGAGGTCGGGCCGTATTCGTAGAGCGCCCTGGCGCGGGCGGCCGCCTCGGCATCGGTCTTGGCGGATTGTTCTGCCACGGCGTTCACGACGTTTCTCCTCTGGCGAAATTATTGGCGCCAATTATGTTGCATGTTATGGTTGGCTTCGCAACCAACTTCTTCCGTGCTGCGCGAATCCTGCTAGAGCGTTGTTTCGCCGCCTTTTCTTCACGCGAACCGGTGTCCACTCCGCTCGAAAATGCTTTAGAGAGCCTGCCATGACGTCCGAGCGGAAACGCAAGAACACCAGCACGCGGCGCGCCATGCTCGCCAACGAGATCGCGCAGGCGATCCGTCTGCGCGCCTTCCGGCCGGGCGAATGGCTGCGCCAGATCGATCTCGAGGAGCGCTTCCAGGCGACGCGCTTCGACGTGCGCAGCGCGCTCGACGAACTCGCCGTGCGCAAGACGATCGAGCATGTCCCCAACCGGGGCTATCGCGTCGCCGAGGTCGACCTGAAGACCTATGAGGAGATCCTCGCGACGCGCATCATCCTGGAGCGGGCCGCGGCGGATGGCGTCATTGCGCGCATCGACGATGCCGCGATCGCACGGCTGGACGCGCTCGCGGCGCAGTTCTCCGCCGCGGTCACGACGGGCAGCCGGACCGAGCAGAGCGAGATCAACCGCGCCTTCCATCAATTCATGTACTCCTTCTGCGGTAATGCCGTGCTGGAGGAGATGATCTGGGGCCTGCGCGACCGCGGGCGCGGCTCGCAGATCACGGTGTGGAGCTCGCATGAACTGCTCCAGAAGAGCGACCGCGAGCACTACGAGATGATGGCCGCCCTGAAGGCGCGCGATGCGGAGCGGCTGGCGGCCCTGATCGCGACCCATATCGTCAAGGGTGCGCCCGTCGGCCCGGCCCCGGTCGAGCCGGGCTGAACGGCCGCCGCCTTACTTGGCGACGGCGACCTCCCAGAGGCGCGGCTTCGAGGCGACCCAGGGCGCGAAGCCCTGCAGGCGCTTCGAGACGACGGCCGTGTCGACCTGGTTGTAGAGGAAGATCAATGGCGCATCGGCCAGCATCATCACATGGAGCTGGTCGAAGATCTTGCGGCGCTCGGCCTCGTCGCTGACCAGCGTCGCCTTCTCGATCAGCGCATCGGCCTCGCGATTGTCCCAGACCTTGGAGGGCAATTTGTCCTTCGGGCCGGAGAACTGGTTGTAGCTCTGGGCGGGGTCGATGCGGGCGGAATAGCTGAAGGACATCATCTGGTAGTTGCCCTTCGAGAAGCGGTCGAGCTGGGTCGCCCATTCCAGGATCTCGATATCGGCCTTGATGCCGGCGGCCTGCAGCATCGCCTGTGCCATGATCGCGACGGGGTAGCTCGGCACCGTCGAGCGCTTGTTGGCGATCAGCTTGATCGTCTCGCCCTTGTAGCCGGCGTCAGTGAGCAGCTTCTTCGTGCGGGCGGGATCGTGCGTGTAGCGCTTCTTCTGGACCTCGTCATAGAAGGGCGAGGTGACGTAGACGGCCGAGTTGTTGGTCTTGCCGAGGTCGTTCGAGACGGCGCCGACGATCTCGTCGAGATCGAGGGCGGAAGCGATCGCCTGCCGCATGCGTACGTCGCTCAGCAGCGGATCGCGGCTCTGGAGGAGGATGGTGTGCTTGGTCGCGCTCGGCGCAGTCAGCACCTGAAGACCGGTCTTCTTCATCTCCGGCACATCCTGGTCCGGCACGTCGGCGACGTCGAGCGCGCCCGACATCATGCCGGCCTTGACGGTCGCGCCATCGGCGATCGACAGGAACTTGACCTCTGACACCAGCGGGCGCTTCGAGCCGACATAGCCGTCGCGCTTGTCGCCGACGGGCGACGCATAGGCATCGAAGCGCTTCAGCAGGACGAATTCGCCGCGGCGCCAGTCGGCGAGCTGGAAGGGGCCGGTGCCGATGGGCTTGTCCCAGCTTCCGTCGGCCTTGACGGAGTCCTTGTGCAGGATCGCGACCATCGCGCAATCGGTGCGGGCCATGGTGTCCAGGAAGAGCGCGCTCGGCTTCTCCAGCTTCATCACGAAGGTCGCGGCGTCGGGGGCGGTCGCCTCGGTGACCTTGAGGCCGATGCGGCCGTCGAATTCCGGCTTGCAGCGCCAGTCGGTCTTCGCGTCCATATAGCGGTTCCAGCTCCACAGCACGTCGGCCGAGCTCATCTCGGCGCCGTTATGGAACTTCACGCCCTTGCGCAGGTGGAAGGTGTAGGTCAGCCGGTCCTGTGAGACGTCGATCGTCTCGGCGAGGAGCGGTGCGACGGCGCCATTCTCGCGGTAGCCGACAAGGCCCTCGACCATGTGCAGCACGACGGCGTCGGTGTTGTCGTCGCGATTGACGCCCGGATTGGTCGAGCGGATGTCGGCATTGAGCGCGACATTGATGGTCTGCGCCTGCGCCGCGCCGCCCAGCAGCGCGAGCGCCAGGGTGGCGGTCGAAATACGGATCATTGCCGTTCCCTCGTTATCGTGTCGGGCGGGCATGCCCCGTGGGGGCATGCCGTGCTGTCGGAGGTCGCGAAGGCGAGGTGGCGGCCGTTATTGGCCGAGGCTGACTTCCCAGGCGCGGGGCAGCGAGCTCAGTGTCGAGACATAGCCCTGGGTCTTCGCGCCCATCGCACCGCCGACGATGCCGTTATAGAGCATCACCATCGGGACATCGGTGATGAAGCGCTTGTGCAATTCGTCGAAGATCTTCTGGCGCTCGGCCTTGTCGTTCACGACCATGGACTTGTCGAGCAGGGCCTGCACCTCGGGATTGTCCCAGAGCTTGCGCGGCTGCTTGTCCTTCGGGCCGGTCATCGACTCGTAGCTGAGCGCGGGGTCCATGCGGCCGGAATAGGGGAAGGCCTGGATCGTGTAGTTGCCCTTGCTGTAGCGGTCGAGCTGCGTCGCCCATTCCAGCACCTCGATCTCGACGTTGAGGCCGACCGCCTGCAGCATCTGCTGGCTGACGACGGCGGCGTCGAAGCTCTCGGGATAGCGCTTGTTGGCGAGCATCACGATCTTCTCGCCCTTGTAGCCGGCCTCTGCGAGGAGTTTCTTGGCGGCGGCGGGATCGTATGTCCAACCCTGCTTCTGGACCGGGCCGTAATAGGCGGAGAGCGCCGGCACGATCGAATTGTTGGGCGAGCCGATGCCGTCGGTGACGGCATTGACCAGCTCCTTGGAGTCGATCGCGGCGGCGATCGCCTGGCGCAGCTTGATGTTCTGCAGCAGCGGGTCGCGCGTCTGGATGATCAGGCCGACGAGGCCCATGCTGGAGACGACGGAGGTCTTGACCTTGTCGTTCTTCTTGAGCTCGGCGATGTCGGTATTGGCGATATCCGGGACGACGTCGATATCGCCCTTCAGCAGGGCGGCCTTGGCCGTCGCGTTGTCGGGGATGATCAGGAAGCGGACCTCGTCGACCAGCGGCTTCTTGGCGCCGGTCAGGCCGTCGATCTTGCCGGGCAGCGAAGCATAGTCGGCGAAGCGCTCCAGCCGGATGTACTCGCCGCGCTTCCACTCGGCGAATTTGAACGGGCCGGTACCGATCGGCTTGTCGAAGGAGCCGTCGGCCTTGACCGAATCCTTGTGGAGGATGCCGGTCATCGCACAATCGGTGCGGGCGAGCGCCGAGAGGAAGAGCGCGCTCGGCTTGTCCAGTTCGAAGACGACGGTCCGGTCGTTCGGTGCCGAGATCTTCTCGACCTTGACCTGGCCGCGGCCGTCGAATTCCGAGAGGCAGCGCCAGTCGGTCTTCGGATCCATGTAGCGGTTCCAGCTCCACAGCACGTCGGCTGCGGTCAGCGGGGCACCGTTATGGAACTTCACGCCCTGGCGCAGGGTGAAGGTGTAGGCCTTGCCGTCCGGGGAGATGTCGATCTTCTCGGCCAGCAATGGCTTCGGCAAGGCGTCCTCGCCATAGGCGACGAGGCCCTCGACCATCTGCACGACGACGCCATCGGTATTGGCGTCGCGATTGACGCCCGGATTGATCGAACGGATGTCGGCGCGCAGCTGGATCTTGAGCGTGCTCGCCCCTGCGGCCTGGACGAGGCCGCCGCACAGGAGCGCGGCGGCGAGGGTGGTCTTTGTGGTTCGGCGCATCATGTTCCCCTGTTTTTCTTCGGTTGTGACGCGGGACCGGGTTCGGCTTATTCGGCCGCCTCGGCGAGCAGAACGGGGTCCTCGGTCAGGCTGTAGCGGGTGAAGACACGGTTTTCGGCCGGCAGCGGCGCGACCTCCATGATCCCCTTCGCCGGCTGCATGATCACCATCGCGACCGTCGCCGAGAGGTTGCCCTGCTCGTTCGGGCGGGCCGGACGGCAGACCGAATAGGGCGACAGGAAATCGTCGAAGAGCGCCTGCTTGAGATCGTCGACGGTCAGCTTGCGGCCGGCCTCGTCGAGCAGCTTCTTGACGCGCCAGTCGCGGTAGAAGCTCTCCGGCACGCGCGGGATGCTGGTGTTCTTGACCTTTGTCAGCGCGACCTGGCCGACCCAGTGGTTGGCATGCACGATCATGCCGTCTTCCGGATAGATCGGGAACGCCTCGTCCGGCGCGCATTCGAAGTCGATGCCGAAGCCCTTCACGGTCGAAAGCATCATGTTGTTCGAGCAGGCCTTGGGCGTCGCCGCGACGGCCTTGATGGCGAAGGCGAGATGCTCCTGCTCCAGAACCTTGCGGCGGATCAGGGCGAGCGGCACGCCCGACTGGGTGAAGTCGCGCTCGCATTCGAGATAGTTGGCGGTGATCGAGACGCCGGCCGCGTTCAGGCCGCAGCGGGCGAGGCCGCCGGCCTCGACGAAGGTCAGGAAATCCGGGCCGTCATTGCGGCGCACGCGCAGCACGATCGCGGTTTCCGCGCATTCGGCGCGCCAGTCCCAGTTCTGGCCGTGGATGACTTCGCCATTGGCGCTGCGCTCGGGCAGGATGATCGCGCCGGTGCAGCCGTCGTCGAGCTCTTCCGTCGCCTCGACCGGCTTGTTCTTGATCATCCGCGCCTTGGCGATCACCTCGGTGCGGGCATTGACCATGATGATGTCTTCGAGCGCGACGCCGGCGCCGTCGGCGATGCCGCGCATCTCCTCGATGTAATGCGCGCCGAAAGCCTCGATCTCGCTGGCGAACTCGCCGATCAGGGCGGATTTGGCCTTGGCGTCGTAGCCGAGATCGCCGAGCTGGCCGCCATAGAGCTCGATCGAGCGCTTCACACGGCTCGGCACGGCTGCGCCATGCTGGCGGCCGCGCTCATAGGGCGTGCCGGAGACATCGACGAAGGGGCAGGGCTGGACCATGGCGCGCATCTTTCCGATATGCTGGCGGGAGATCGTGCTTTAGTGTATTTCATCATCAACTAAAACAATCAAGGGCCTTCCGATGGCAGCGCCGACCCGGCTGCAACAGGACATTGCCGAACGCATCCTTCAGCTCGTGCGCGACGACGCGCTGGCGGCCGGTGCCTGGCTCAACGAGAACGCAACGGCGAAGCGGCTCGGGGTATCGCGCACGCCCGTGCGGGCCGCGCTGGATCATCTGGCCGAGCAGGGCTTGGTGCGCCGGCATCTCAACAAGGGCGTCGAGCTGGTCAGCCTGCCGGCCGCAGCCGATAGCGCCCGAGCGCCGGAGACGATCGAGCTCGCGATGGTCAAGCTCGCGCATGAACGCGAGAACGGCCTGCTGCCCGATGAGGTCTCGGAACTCGAGGTGATGCGGCGCTACGAGCTCGGCCGGCCCGAGGCGCAGAAGCTGCTCGCCCGCCTTGCCGATCTCGATATGGTCGAGCGCAAGCCCGGCTATGGCTGGCGCTTTCTGCACGAGCCGCGCGACAAGCGCCTGCGCGACGAGAGCTACCGCTTTCGGCTGGTCATCGAGCCGATGTGCATGCTCGAACCCGGCTTTCGTCTGGATCCGGGCTGGATTGCGGAGATGCGGGCGCGTCATCTCGCCTATCTGCAAAGCCCTTGGCGCGAGTCGTCCAGCATCGCCTTCTACGAGATGAATGCCGCGTTCCATGAAGGCTTGGCCGCGGCGACGGGCAATCGCTATTTCCACTCGGCCGTGCGGCGGCAGAACCAACTCAGGCGCCTGTCGAACTATGATTGGGGCCTGGGCTTCGAGCGTGTGCGCGTGAACTGCACGGAGCATCTCGCCATGCTCGACCATCTCGAAGCCGGCGAGACCGAGGTCGCGTCGGCGCTGATGCGCAGCCATTTGCTCAGAGCCAGCAAGCTCAAGCTCGGGACGCGGCAGGCGGAAGAGACCGACTGAACCCGGCCTGCCCGGCGCGGGATGGCCGCCCTGCCGTGGGGACGGTTGACCCGGCCGTGATTTGCGCCAGCAATGGCGGCAACCCGAATCCGACAGGCCGAGTATCATGACTGTTCACCAGCGCCCGCAAGCCATTGACGCCGCCAAGCTCGACAAGCTGGCCGAGGTCGCCATCCGCGTCGGCCTCAATCTCCAGCCGGGGCAGGACCTGTTCCTGACCGCGCCGGTCGCGGCGTTGCCGCTGGTCCGGCTGATCGCCGCGCACGCCTACAAGGCCGGTGCCGGCATCGTCACGCCGATGCTGGCGGACGAGGAGGTGACACTGGCGCGCTATCGCTTTGCGCCGGATGCGAGCTTCGACAAGGCTCCGGCCTGGCTTTACAAGGGCGTGGCCGAGGCCTTCTCCGCCAATACCGCGCGGCTCGCCATCGTCGGCGACAACCCGATGCTGCTGGCGAACGAGGACCCGGCCAAGGTCGGGCGCGCCAGCAAGGCGAATTCGCTGGCCTATCAACCCGCGCTTGAGAAGATCGCGGGCTTCGACATCAACTGGAACATCCTGGCCTATCCGAGCGCGGCCTGGGCGAAGCAGGTCTTCCCTGATGATGCCGAGGAGGTTGCTGTCGGCAAGCTGGCGGAGGCGATCTTCTCGGCCTCGCGCATCGACCGGGCCGATCCGGTCGCGGCCTGGGCCGCGCATAACGCAGCGCTGCGGGCGCGGCGTGACTGGCTGAACGGCCAGCGCTTCGCCTCGCTGCATTTCACCGGGCCGGGCACCGATCTCACTGTGGGTTTGGCTGACGGCCATGACTGGCAAGGCGGTGCCTCGCCGGCCAAGAACGGCATCGTCTGCAATCCGAACATCCCGACCGAGGAGGTCTTCACCACCCCGCATGCGCGCCGGGTCGAAGGCCATGTCTCGAGCACCAAGCCGCTGTCCTATCAGGGCTCGCTGATCGACGAGATCCAGGTCCGCTTCGAGGGCGGGCGGATCGTCGAGGCCAAGGCCTCGCGCGGTGAGGCTGTGCTGAACAAGGTGCTGGATACCGACGAAGGCGCGCGCCGGCTCGGTGAAGTGGCACTGGTGCCGAACTCCTCGCCGATCTCGAAGAGCGGCATCCTGTTCTACAACACGCTCTTCGACGAGAACGCGTCGTGCCATATCGCGCTCGGGCAGTGCTATTCGAAATGCTTCGTCGATGGCGCGAACCTGACGCCGGAGCAGATCGCGGCGCAGGGCGGCAACAAGAGCCTGATCCATATCGACTGGATGATCGGCTCGGGCGCGGTCGATATCGACGGCGTCCATGAGGATGGCCGCCGCGTGCCGGTCTTCCGCAAGGGCGAGTGGGCCTGAGGGCAGATATCCGAGCCTCGCCCTTTCCGTCATGGTCGGGCTTGTCCCGACCATCCACGTTTTCGCTGGTCGAAAGCGGTGTTCCAGACGTGGATGCTCGCCACAAGGGCGAGCATGACGATGTAGTTGCCCGTCAGCCTGCGTTCGCCCTGACCCAATCCCCCAGCGATGGGCGGTGATGCCCGTCCCGCCCTGTCGTGGCGGGCGCGGCGACCATCGCATTGAGCACCGCTTCCTGCGTCGCCTCGGCGGCGGCGCGGAAAAGCGTGTCGATGCGGTTCTCGTTGAGGGCGCGCAGCGGCACGAGATCGGCGGGCTGGTCGTGGTCGACGGAACCGGTCGTGGTGAAGGCGACGGCGATGTCGCCGCTGCCATTGCCCCAGAAGGCGCCGAGCCGGGCGAGGCCCGCGCCGCCGCGCCGCGCGACGCGATGCAGCTGCCGCGATTCCAGCGGTACGTCGGTCGCGATGACAAGGATGACCGAGCCGCGCTCGGCTTGCGGCTTCGTCTCGGGTGGAACCGGGCGACGGCCATCGGGCAGGACGAGATCGCCGGCATTGCCGAAATTGGCCAGCGCAAGCACGCCGAGCGTGTGCTCGGCGCCGTCGAGCGCGAAGCGACGCGAGGCCGTGCCGATGCCGCCCTTGAAGCCGAAGGCGCTCATGCCGGTGCCGGCGCCGACCGCGCCTTCCGCGACAGGGCCGGAGACGGCTGCGTCGAGCGCCGCGAAGGCGTGTGCCTGCGTCAGCGCGCGGGCGCGGATGTCGGAGAGATAGCCGTCATTGCATTCGAGCACGATCGGATTGACCGTGCCGGTCTCGCGGCCGATGTCGGGATTGGCAGCGAGCGCGCGCGTCACCAGTGCGTCGAAGCCGGTGCCGACCGCGAGCGTATTGCCGAGCAGCAGCGGCGTCTCGATCTGGCCGAGCTCGGCGAGCTGCATCAGCCCGGCGCTCTTGCCGAAACCGTTGATGACATCGACCGCGGCGCGGACCTTGCGACGGAAGAGATTGCCGTCGTGAGGCAGCAGCGCGGTGAAGCCGGTCCGGAGGTCGCCCTCGCTCAGGGTGACATGGCCGAGCTTGACGCCGGGCACGTCGGTGATCGCGTTGAGCGGGCCAGTCTGCATGATGCCGCAGGTGAGGCCGAAATCGCGGAGGCGCTGGGTCATGGCGTGGTCCGGTAGGAGATACTGAGTCAGCGCGGCAGGGTCATGCCGAGCCCTTGCGCGCTTGGTCGGGCGAGATCGCCAGCGCCCGGACATCGTCGCGCGAGAGATAGAGCAGGCTGTCGCTCATGCGGCGGTCTCCATGACGGGGGCGAAGCCCGAAGCGGGTAGGAAGCCGGGATACAGGCAAGCCGGATCGGCGTCGAGGCGCGCGGGGACCGCCTCCCGTTACGGAAGGAAAATGCGGTCACAGGATTGACATCTTCCTTAACTCGCGTATTTTTCCTTTTATTGCAACTCAAGTTCCAAAAAATGGAACTTTAAAGGTAAGTCGCGATGTCGATCCTGTCGTCGGCCGTGGATGTGCTGCGCTGCTTTTCGAGCACGCGCCATGACGTGACGGTGACGGATCTGGTGACGCTGTTGGGCATGCCGAAGAGCAACGCCTCGCGGCTGCTCCGGGCGATGCGCGACGAGGGGCTGCTGGAAACCGTCGGCGAGAGCAAGCGTTACCGGCCCTCGCTCCTGCTCAACCAGGTCGGCCATCTCTATCGCTTCGCGGCTTCGCTGATCGACCGCGCCGACGCGGTGGTCGGGACCATCTCGGACCGGATCGGCCATACCGGCTATGTCAGCGTCCGGCGCGGCACCGAGATCGTCGCCGTCACCGCCCATCCCGGCCGCCACGCCCTGCGTGTGGTCACCTCGATCGGCGACCGCATTCCCGCCTTCGCTTCCAGCACCGGCCGCGCGCTGCTCGCCCGCCTGACAGACGACGAGGTCCGCGCGCTCTATCCTGCGGGCTTCACCTCGCCGTCCGAAACCGCGCCGCGCGATATCGACGACCTGCTCGATCGGCTGGCGCGTGTCCGCGCCGACGGGTTCGCCGAATCCCGCGACGAGGCGGTGCGCGGCGTGCGCGCGCTCTCGGTTGCGGTCGGCGACCCCGCGACCGGCGACGAGGTCGCGCTCTGCCTGTCCTTCCCGGCCGCCACGGTCGAGCCGGCCGAGCGCCTGTCCATCATCCGCTCCCTTGGAGAGGGCGCCGCGGAAATCGCGGGTCTCACCAAGGACAAGCGCTTCCACCCCCTCAACCTCGCAATCGCGGAGACCGCTCCATGACCAATCGTTGGCGTATCGGCTTCGACATCGGCGGCACCTTCACCGATTTCATCCTCTACGATTCGCAAGAGCGATCGGTCCGGCTGCACAAGCGCCTGACCACCCCGCATGATCCCTCGGAAGCGGCGCTGATCGGTCTCGGCGAACTCACCGAGATGGCCGGCATCACGCTGGCCGATGTCGGCGACATCGTCCACGGCACGACGCTGGTCACCAATGCCGTGATCGAGCGCAAGGGCTCCAAGCTCGGCCTGATCACCACCAAGGGCTTTCGCGACATCCTCGAAATGGGGACGGAGCAGCGCTACGACATCTACGACCTGTTCCTGACCTTCCCCGATCCGCTGGTCTCGCGCGAGCATCGCCTCGAAGTGGCCGAGCGCATGGATCGCGACGGCCAGGTCGTCACCGCGCTCGACGCGGACGCCGTGCGCAAGGCCGCCCGCGAGCTCGAAGCCGCCGGCTGCGAGGCGATCGCGATCTGCTTCCTCAACAGCTACCGCAACCCTGCTCATGAGCAGGAAGCCGGCCGGATCGTCCGCGAGGCCTGCCCGGAGCTGACCGTCTCGCTGTCGAGCGAGGTCGTCGCCGAGATCTGGGAGTATCAGCGCTTCGTCACCACGGCGGCCAACGCCTATGTCCAGCCGCTGATGCGCCGCTACCTCCAGCGCCTGGAGCGCGAGCTCGCGGCCCGCTCCTTCCGCGGCTCGTTGACGCTCATGCATTCGGCCGGCGGCCTTGTTTCGCCCGAGACGGCGCGCACCTTCCCGATTCGCCTACTCGAAAGCGGCCCGGCCGGCGGCGGCCTCGCCACGGCGCTGTTCGGCGAGCTCGCCGGCCACAAGGACGTGATCTCCTTCGACATGGGCGGCACCACCGCCAAGGCCTGCATGATCGAGGATGGCCGCGCCGAGATCGCGCCGATGCTCGAGGCCGGCCGCGTCAACCGTTTCGCCAAGGGCTCGGGACTGCCGATCAAGGCGCCCGTCATCGACATGATCGAGATCGGCGCCGGCGGCGGTTCGATCGCGGCGATCGACGAGGTCGGCCTGCTCAAGGTCGGCCCGCATTCGGCCGGCTCCGACCCCGGCCCGGCCTGCTACGGCATGGGCGGCACCAAGCCGACCGTGACCGACGCCAATCTCGTGCTCGGCTATTACGATCCCGGCTTCTTCCTGGGCGGGCGCATGGCGCTCGACCTGGAGGCGGCGCGCAAGGCCGTCTCGACCGTCGCTGCGCCGCTCGGCCTCTCGATCGAGGAAGCCGCCTGGGGTATCCACAAGGTCGTGGTCGAGAGCATGGGCGCCGCCGCCCGCGTCCACCTCGTCGAGAAGGGCAAGGACCCCCGTCATTACGCCATGGTCGGTTTCGGCGGCGCCGGCCCGGCCCATGCGGTCGATGTCGCCCGCGTGCTCGGCGTCAAGCAGGTGATCATCCCGCCGGCCTCGGGCGCGGCCTCCGCGCTCGGCTTCCTGGCCGCGCCGCTCTCCTTCGACATGGTGCGCTCGCTGCCGGTCGAGTTCTCCGAGGGCTTCGATGCGGCTTCCGTCAATGCCGTGCTCCGCGATCTCGAGGTCGAAGGCCGCAAGCACCTGACCGAAGCCGGTGTGAAGTCCGACGACGTCACGGTCGAGCGCACGGCCGACATGCGCCTCGTCGGCCAGATGCACGACATCTCCGTGCCACTACCATCAGGCACTATCGATACGTCGAGCCTGGAGGCCATCCGCGCGGCGTTCAGCAAGGCCTATTCCGCCCGCTACACCTCGGTCTATGAGGGCGCGCGGCTGGAAGCGATCAATTTCCGCGTCCGCAGCGCCGGCCCGGTGCCGACGCTCTCACTCTCCGGCGCGGCCGGTGGCGGCGACGCTACCAACAAGGTCAAAGGCAGCCGCAAGGCCTGGTTCGAGGGCGGCTGGAGCGAGGCTTCGGTCTATGACCGCTACGCCCTGCGCGCCGGCGACACCGTCAAGGGACCGGCCATCATCGAGGAGCGCGAATCGACCACGATCGTCCCGCCGGGCGACAGTGTCGTGATCGACGACGTCCTGAACCTCATCGTCCACGTCGCCCAGCCGAACGCGGCCGAGACGACGATCACCGCCGATATGCCGCTGGCCGAAGCCGCGCGCCGGATCGAGGCCGATCCGATCTCGCTGGAGATCATGTGGAGCCGGATGATCAACGTCGTCGAGGAGATGTGGCTGACGGTCTGCCGCACCGCCTTCTCGCTGGTGATCTCGGAGGCGCAGGACTTCGCCTGCGAATTGCTCGATCCCGAAGGCGAGACGCTGGCGCATTCGCCGCGCGCCATGCCGGTGTTCAACCTGACGCTGCCGCGCGCGGTCAAGGCGCTGCTTGAGCGCTACCCGGCCGATACGCTGAAGCCGGGCGACGTGCTGATCACCAACGATCCCTGGCTCTGCGCCGGCCATCTCTTCGACATCGCGGTGGTGACGCCGGTCTTCCTCGGCAACCGCGTCGTCGGGCTGATGGGCACGGTCGGTCATGTCTCGGATATCGGTGGCACCAAGGACAGCTTGCGGGCCCGCGAGATCTACGAGGAAGGCTTCCAGATCCCGCCGATGAAGCTCTACGAAGCCGGCCGGATCAACGAGACGCTGGTGCGCCTGCTGGGCGAGAACGTGCGCAATTCCGAGCAGGTGCTCGGCGACCTGCACTCCTTCGTCGCGGCCAACGCCATTGGCGCCGAGCGGCTGCAGTCCTTCCTCACCGATTACGGCATGCAGGACCTGAGGGCGCTCGCCCATGTCGTGCAGAGTCGCTCGGAGAAAGCGATGCGCGACGCCATCCGTGCCATTCCGGACGGGGTCTATCACGGCACCGCCTCGAACAACCCGCTGGGCACGCCGATGCATTACCCGCTGGCGCTGACGGTGAAGGACGACACGATCCATCTCGACTTCGCCGGGGCACCGCCGCAGCTCGCGCAGGGCGGGCTGAACTGCACGCTCAATTACACGATGGCGCATGCGACCTATCCGCTGAAATGCATGCTGACGCCGAATGTCCGCGGCAATGCCGGCTGCTATCGCGCCTTCACGGTCGAGGCGCCCAAAGGTTCGATCCTGAACTGCGATAAGCCGCTGGCGGTGAACCTGCGCACCCGTACCGGCTGGTATCTGGCGCCGAACATCTTCCGCGCCTTGTCGGAAGCGGCGCCGAAGCAGGTCCAGGCCTTCACCGGTCTGCCGGTGGCGGCGAGCGTCTATGGCCGGGATGCGGCCGGCGACACCTATTCCGACATGCTCTTCTGCGGCGGCGGCCAGGGCGGCTCGGCCCAGGGCGACGGCAAGTCCGGCCTGCTCTACCCGACTTCCGCCGCGAACACTTCGATCGAGACCTTCGAATCGCGGGTGCCGGTGCTGGTGGTCGAGAAGACCTATCTCACCGATTCCGGCGGCGCCGGCCAGCATCGCGGCGGCCTCGGCCAGCGCGTGCGTCTGCGCAAGCTCTCGGATGACGGCCTGCCGACGCTGGTCTCGCTCTATCCGGAAGGGGTCAACAACCCGATCCCGGGCCTGTTCGGCGGCAAGGCCGGCGGCGGAGCTTCCGGCCGGGTCATCGACGAGCAGGGCCATGTGCTGAAGGACGTCGGCACCGGCGAGCTCGTCCAGGTCCGGCAGCCGCATGAGATCGTCGAGCTCGTGCTCGCTGGCGGCGCCGGCTACGGCCCGGCCTCCAAGCGCTTGCGGGAGGCGATCGCCCGCGACATCGCGCTCGGGCTGGTCTCACCGGATGCGGCCAAGCGCGATTACGGCGTGCAGGGAGCGCATGCCACGCAGGACGTCGGCGAAGCCAAGGCCGGCATCCTGGTTGCCTGAGACACTGGGCTAACAACGCAAACGCCCGACAGGGGCCAATGAGGGGACTGAGGCATGACCAATCCAACCGAGGGGGTGCCTCAGAAGCACCCCAGCCTGTTCGAGCCGGCGACGCTGCTGCTCATCGCCGTGCTCTGCGTCTTCGGCGCGATCATCGGCATGCAGCTTCTGGTGTCGCTCGGCATCACCGCCAACACGTCGCTGATCGGCGCGCTCGCCGCCATGGCGCTGGCGCGTGTGCCGCTCGCGATCTTCGCGCGTTACCGTTCGATCCATGTGCAGAACCTGGCCCAGAGCGCGATCTCCTCGGCCACGTTCGGCGCGGCCAACAGCCTGCTCCTGCCGGTCGGTATCCCCTGGCTGCTCGGGCGTCCGGATCTCGTCCTGCCGATGCTGGCGGGCGCTTTCTTCGCCATGCTGCTCGACGCCTATCTGCTCTACCGGATGTTCGATTCCCGCGTCTTCCCGGCGCAGGGCGCCTGGCCTCCGGGCGTCGCAGCGGCCGAGGCGATCAAGGCCGGCGACGAGGGCGGCCGCAAGGCGGTGCTGATGGGTATCGGCTTCGGCACGGGCGTCGTCGCATCCTTCATCAAGATCCCGCTGGCCTGGATCGGATTTGCCGGCTCGGCCGCCGTCACCGGCATCCCGATGTCGGCCTTCGGCGTCGCCTTCATCGGCAATATCTGGGCGCTGCTGATGTTCGGCGTCGGCCTGCTGCTGCGCGGCTATTCCGGTCAGCTCTTTAGCGGCCCCACCTTCGCCAGCATCATCCCCAAGGGCGACCTGATGGCCGCCTATATCCCGCATGGCTTCATGATCGGCGCGGGCCTCGTCGCCTTGCTGCAGGTCGCTTCGCTGCTGTTCCGGCGCGGCGATGCCAACGGCGAGGCGGCTTCCGGCGTCTCGGATGCCGAGGTCAAGCGCGCGCTCGGGCTCGGCACGGTCGGCTATCTCGTGATCGCCGTGTTCATCGCGATCGTCGGCGGGCTGATGACCGACATGTCGGTCGGCATGCTCATCCTGTTCGTGCTCTACGCCGCCTTCGCGGCCTATGTGCATGAGCTGATCGTCGGCCTCGCGGCGATGCATTCCGGCTGGTTCCCGGCCTTCGCTGTGGCGCTGATCACGCTGATCATAGGCATGCTCCTGGGCTTCCCGATGCCGGCCCTGGCACTGCTCGTCGGCTTCTCGGCCGCGACCGGGCCGGCCTTTGCCGATATGGGCTACGACCTGAAGGCCGGCTACCTGCTGCGCGGCAATGGCGCCAACCCCGCCTTCGAACTGGAGGGCCGTCGCCAGCAGCTCTTCGCCGCGATGTTCGCCTTCGTCGTGGCGGGTGCGGTCGTGCTGGTCTCCTACCAGTCCTTCTTCGACCAGAACCTCGTGGCGCCCGTCGACAAGGTCTATGCCGCGACGATCAAGGCCGGCGTCGCGCCGGGCGTGGCCTGGCAGCTCTTCATCTGGGCGATCCCCGGCGCGATCCTGCAGTTCATCGGCGGGCCGAAGCGGCAGATCGGCGTGCTCTTCGCCACCGGCCTCTTGATCAACTTCCCGATGGCGGGCTGGGCGGTGCTGGCCGGCATCCTCTGCCGGATCATCTGGGAGAAGCTGCGCGGGGCGGGCGGCGAGGGCGACATGGAGGTCTTCGCTGCCGGCGTCATCGCGGGCGACGCGATCTTCTCCTTCTTCGACTCCGTCTCGAAGAATTTCTGGAAGCGCTAAGCGAACCAGGCTCCGGGGCGATCGTCCCGGGGCCTTTCCATTGCGGAGGAGGCATCGCCATGAGCAAGCTGGGCACCCTGACCATCGGCCAGGCGCCGCGCGCCGACATCACGCCGATCCTCGACGACGTGCTGGACGCGCGCCTGGCACGGCGCCATGCCGGCGTGCTCGACGGGCTGAGCCGTGCCGAGATCGAACGCGACTTCGCGACCGAGGCCGGCAAGCCGGTGCTGATCACCAAGCTGCTCGACGGCAGCGCCGTGGTCATCGACCGCGCCCGCACCGAGGCGGCGGCGCAGGCCAAGCTCGCCATTCTGGAAGCCGAGGGCTGCTCGACGATCCTGATGCTCTGCACCGGGCATTTCGAGAGGCTCAGGACGGCGAGCGCGCGACTGGTCGAGCCGGACCGCATCCTGCCGCCGACCGTGGCGGCGCTGGTGCAGGGCGCCCGGCTCGGCATCATCGTGCCGCTGGCCGAACAGATTTCGTCGGAGGCTGGCAAATGGGCGCCGCTCGGGCGCGCACCGCTCTATGCCGCAGCCTCGCCGTATGGCGGCGGCGGCATTTCGGTCGGGGAAGCCGCACGCGATCTCGCCGGGCGCGGCGCGCAGGTCCTGCTGATGGACTGCATGGGCTTCGTCGAGCGGCATCGCCTGGAGGCAGGGGAGGCGGGCCTACCGGTCATCCTCTCCAATAGCCTGATCGCCAAGCTGGTCTCCGAGATCGTCTGACGGTCCGTCGAGGTTCAAAAGAAAAGGCCGCCTTTCGGCGGCCTTTTCCGTTTGCGGCGAGGCGCATGTCTCACTTCGGCGCGAAGATACCGAGGCTGCTCGCCGTGATGTCGAAGGAAAGCGTGGCGACCACGGCTGCACCGCACCACTTGGAGCGGCCGCTGCCGCTGGTGATCCCGCGCGGATCGGCCGTCAGCGCGAAGCATTCGTTCTTCGACAGATCGGTGTCGTGATAGCGGACATCCGCCGTGACGTTCTTCCAGGTGTAGGACACGCCGGCATTCCAGTAATTATAGTCCGGGAGATTGGTCGGCGGCACCGTCGACCAGATCGCCAGATTGGTGGTGCCGAGCCAATAATGGCCGAACTCGCCGGAGACCGAGAGGCCCTCGAGGAAGGGCAGGCTGTATTTGGCGGTCACCGAGGCATAGGTGCCGCTGGCGCCGGTGCCGAGCCAGTCCCAAGCGTAGAAGACATTGGCGCCGAGCGTCAGGCTTTCTGCGAAGGTGTAGGAAACCTTGCCGTAGACCTCGGTGTAATCCGTATTCTTCGGCGTCCAGAACACGCCGGTGGCGTCGATCAGCTGCTTCTCGCTCGGGTAATAGTATTGCATCACGCCGAGATCGAAGGCGACGTCGCCGAATTTCGGCCGGATGCCGCCGTAAAAGTCGATTTCAGCCGGAGGGCGCGTGGCGAGATCGACGCTCGAGCCGTAGACGCCAAGATAGAACAGGTTGTTGTAGATCTGCAGCTCGGCGCCGCCGCCGATGCCGGGCTTGCGGTCGGTCTGCGAGATGCCGCGGAAATTGTAGTCGGTCTGGGCCTTCACGTTGACGGCAATGTCGAACCAGGTGATCGACGGGACGACCGGCACCGGCGGTGCGCCCTTCTTGCTCGGCAGGTCCGAGGCCTGGGCACTGCCGATTCCGGCTGCCAGAGCCAAGCCGAGTATCGAGGAACGGAAGAGATCGGACATCTACAGGAACCCCTCGCCGCGCATGGATCGCGCTATCGAGCCATCAAACTGGCGGGGGCTGGTTTCCGGCAAGGCGAGCTTTTGGGCTGAACGCACAGCGAAAAAGCAAAGGCCCCCGAAACGGGGGCCTTCGCGCCTGCAAAAAAGGCAATGCGGATTATCTGCCAACCCGTGACAATTATGTCACGCCTGCTGGGCCGCCAGATGAATGTCTCAACGCTGCGCCGGCTGGCTCGCATAGGCCGCCGTCGACTGGTCGAGGCTGGAGGTCTTGAGACCGTTGGCACGGCGCGGCGGCAGCGGGGCGCTGGTCGTGATTGGCGAGGCCGGAACGACCGAGACGACCGGAGCCGCGGCGGTAGCGACACCCTGATCGGCCGTGCCGCCGAAGGTCGGCATGAAGCTGAGGGCGCGCTGCAGGAACGGCTTGTCCTCCGCAGGGGCTGCCGGAGCGGCCGGGACGACCGGGGTCGAGGAGGCGCTGGCCAGCACCGGCGCCTGCTGGGCATTGCCCGGGGCGACCTTGGCGAGCTGAGTCGCGGCGGGAGCAACGGCCGGGCGCGGCGCGATGGCGGGCTTGGCCTCGGGCGCAACGGGCTCTTCGACCGGCGCAGCGGCGACTGCAGCGAGGATGGCGTCGTTGTCGGCGGACGCCGCGCGGATGGTCGCCTTGGCCTTGCCGGCATTGTCGAGAACGACGACGCGCGGGCCGGAGGCTAGCGCATCCTCGCGGCTGATGCCGACATCGCGCGAGGCCCAGGAGGCCGAGCGGTTCAGGGCGTCGGCGCCGTTGGAGGCCAGCGCGCGCTTGAAGGAGGCGTGCTGGTCGCCGTCGTCATAGATCAGCCTGATCGCGGGCGTGCCCTTGGCGACGAGGGCCGCGACCTGGACATCGTCCTCGCGGCGCTTCTCGGCGACGGCGGCCGGGGCCTGGCCGCCATTGAAGACATAGCGGCCGCCAGCGACGGACACGGCCGGCTCGTCCTTCATGACCTCGAAATAGTCGGAGCCTTCCTTGAGATTCTTCCAGAAGGCGATGTTCGGGTCGAGCCGGTGCTTGGCGAGGTTCTGCGCGGTCATCCGGAAGGGATAGGCCTGCATCTGCACGGCGCGCTGGCCGGCATTCTGGGCCTCGCGCACCAGGGCGTAGATCTCGCCGATCTGGTCGTCCGTCATCGAATAGCAGCCGGCCGAAGAGCAGGCGCCGTGCACCATCAGATGCGCGCCGGTGCGGCCATAGGAGCGGTCATAGGCGTTGGGATAGCCCATGTTGAACGAGACGTAATAGGACGAATTCGGGTTCATCTGCTGAGGCGTGATGGCATAGAAGCCCTCCGGCGCCATGCGATCGCCCTCGCGGACCTTCGGCCCGAGCTGGCCGGACCAGCGGCACATCGGGAAAGTCTTCAGCAGGGCGTACTGACCGTCGGCCTTGCGCTTCCAGACCTCCAACTCCGACTCCTTCTTGTAGGAGCGGATGATGATCGGCTGGTCCTTGTTCATGCCCTTCTCGGACATGAGGGCATAGGTCGCGCTCGGGATCGGGATGTTGTGGCGCGCGGAGCCGCGGTAGCGGTCCTCCTCGCAGGCAGCCAGCGTCAATGCAACAAAAGCCACGAGCGCGAGTTGCTTGATTGCCACGTCGTCATCCCATTGATCGGCAGGCCGGGGCGCGACCTGTGACTTCGCAAGACGGCCAAATTGTGCCCGTCGACTCGTTGTAGATGCGTTAGCCTTGAGGGTTCCTTACCATAGGCTTCCCGAGTCTGGCCACATGGTCAACGCCGGGTAAAGGACCATTGCTTTCGCAAGTGCGAGATATTCGATTCCCGAGATTGCTCAGAGATTGCGGCCGATCGCGAGGAATTTGTCGGCGCGTTTCGCGACGATGTCATCGCCGCTCAGGCCGGCGAGATCGCTGAGAGCGGCGGCGATGGCATCGCCCGCGCGGTTGATCGCGGCCTGGCCATCGCGATGGGCGCCGCCGGTCGGCTCCTGCACGATCCGGTCGATGATGCCGAATTTCAGCAGGTCCTGCGCCGTGATCTTCATGCCCGTCGCGGCATCCTGCGCGCGGGCGGTGTCGCGCCAGAGGATCGAGGCCGCGCCTTCCGGCGAGATCACCGAATAGATCGCATGTTCCATCATGATGACGCGGCTGGCCGCGGCGATCGCGATCGCGCCCCCCGAGCCGCCTTCGCCGATGACGAGCGCGACGCTCGGGCTGCGCAGGCCAAGCCAGGCCTCGGTCGAACGGGCGATGGCCTCGGCCTGACCGCGCTCCTCCGCCTCGATGCCGGGATAGGCGCCGGCCGTGTCGACGAAGCTCAGCACCGGCACGCCGAAGCGGTCGGCGAGCTCGGTCAGGCGCACGGCCTTGCGATAGCCCTCGGGCTTGGGCATGCCGAAATTGTGCCGGATGCGGGTTTCGGTCGAGTCGCCCTTCTCCTGGCCGATGACGCAGACGGGATCGCCACGGAAGCGCCCGAAGCCGCCGACGATGGCCTCGTCCTCGCCAAAGGCGCGGTCGCCGGCGAGCGGGGTGAATTCCGTGATCAGCCCGGCGCAGTAATCCTTGAAATGCGGGCGCTGCGGATGGCGTGCGACCAGCGTCTTCTGCCACGGCGTCAGCGTGGCATAGAGCTCCTTCAGCGCCTGGCTGGCGCGGGCGTCGAGCTTGCCGATCTCCTCGGACAGGGAGATGCCGTCGCCGCGTGCCTCGAGGGCCCGCAGCTCATCCGCCTTCGCCTCCAGCTCGGCGACCGGTTTCTCGAAATCCAGATAGCTACGCATCGTGATCCAGTTCAGATTCCGCGCCAGAAGCGGGCGGAGCGGCGGTTTACAGCGAAACCGGGCTTGAAAAGCGGCGGACCTTGGCCGCGCCCCGGCGAAATTGTCAACCCGTTCCTGGCTTAGAGACCCTCGACAGGCGGGTTTGCCGCACGCGGCGTCGGGGACGCCTGCGGCAGCAGGACGGGTCTCAGCGCAAAGCTGCGCCGTGTCGCACGCAAGGGCGCGCGCCGGTAAAACTGCTTGGTGGCGTCGATGATATGGACGCCGGCGAAGGGCAGCGAGAGTCCGGCGCCGATTTGTTCCCAGACGAGCGCCGAGCGCATCAGCAGACGCTTCTGCAAGGGCGGAACATAGAGCGCCTCGGTCCAGTGTTCGGGCGAGAATTCGGCGCCGCGCATCAGGGCGGAGAGCTGGCGACGGCTGAAGGGGCGGCCCTGGCCGAAGGGCGTTCCATCCATCCGGGCCCAGAGTCCGCGCCGGTTGGGTACGACGAGGATCATCCGTCCGCCGGGATTGAGCACGCGCGAGACCTCTTCCAGCAGGTCGTCCGGGCTTTCCGTCTCCTCCAGCGCATGGACGAGCACGACGCGGTCGATCGAGGCGGTCGGCAAAGGCAGAAGCGTTGGCTCGACGAGAGCGGAGGCGGAGAGGCCGGGTGAAGGCCAGTTCACCACGCCCTGCGCCGCCGGCATAAAGGCGATGGTGCGCTCCGCCTGCATGCCGAGCACCGAGAGGTAAGGCGTCGCATAGCCCAGCCCGAGCAGGCGCTGGCGCGTGCAATCCGGCCAGAAACGCAGCATCGCCCGGCCGATGAAGCGCCGGGCCACATGGCCGAGCGGGCTCGCATAGAAGGCGCGCAGGTCGACGACGTCGAGAGGCATGGCGCCTGAGATGGAACGCGCGGCGCCCGAACGCAAGGGCTGCCCTGCGGCGATGCCGGGTTGATCGGCGAGCGGGCATGGCCCATGCAGGGCATATGACCGCCTGCCGTTCCGGTGGGCCGACCCTGCCGGAGGAAGCCATGCCGCTCGACCTTCACATCTTCCGTACACTCAACGACAATGCGGGCGCGCTGCTCCATGATCCCGCCAGCGGCGCCTGCGCGGCGATCGACGTGCCCGATGCCGGCGAGACGCTCGCCGCCGCCCAGGCGAAGGGCTGGACGATCAGCGACATCTTCATCACCCATGCCCATCACGACCACACGCAGGGCGTCGCCGAGGTGAAGCAGGCGACCGGCGCCACTGTCGTCGGCCCGGCCGATGCGCGGACCAGCGCGCCGCTCGACCGGATCGTCGGCGAGGGCGATGCCGTGACCTTCGGCGGCGAAAGCTTCGAGATCTGGCATACGCCCGGCCATTCCGACGGTCATCTCAGCTTCGTCGGACGCGGCGCCAAGCTCGCGCTGGTCGGCGACGTCGTCTTCGTCATGGGCTGCGGTCGCGTCCAGCCCGGCCAGATGGAGCGGATGTGGACCTCGCTCTCGCGGCTGATGGCGCTGCCGGGCGACACCCGGCTGCTCGGCGGCCATGACTACACCCTCGCCAATGCTCGCTTCGCCCGCTCGGTCGATTCCGCGAACGAGACGCTCAAGGCGCGCTTCACTGAAGCCGAGAAGGCCAAAGCCGAGGGCCGCTTCTGGGCGCTGACCACGGTCGCCGAGGAAAAGGCGACCAACCCGTTCTTTCGCGCCGGTGAGCCTGCGCTTGCGAAGGCGGTGGGCCTGGCCGGCGCGGCGCCGGGCGCAGTCTTCGCGGCCCTGCGCGAAGCCAAGAATCGGTTCTGAGCATGACGATGCGGCTGGACGGGCTGACGGCGGCGGAGGTCATCCGCCTGCTCGATCTCAAGCCCCATCCCGAGGGCGGCCATTATCGCGAGACCTTTCGCGACGTAGCCGGGCCGGAGGAACGGGGCTTCTCGACCGCGATCTACTATCTTCTCGATACGGCTGAGACCTCGGAATGGCACCGCGTCGATGCCGCCGAGATCTGGCATCATTATGCCGGCGCGCCGCTGGTCATCACCGTCTCGCCCAACGGCCATGACGCCTCGGCGCATCATCTCGGCACCGAGCTTGCTGCCGGCCAGCGGCCGCAATTCGTCGTGCCGGCGGGCTGGTGGCAGAGCGCGACCTCGCTCGGCGCTTGGACCTTGGTCGGCTGCACGGTCGCGCCGGCTTTCGAATTCAAGGGTTTTGAGATGGCGCCGCCGGGCTGGCGGCCGACACCGCGCAAGCCTTCGGGGGGATGAAATGCTGACGAAGACGGATAACAGCGAACTCGTACTCGGCTGCGAGCGGCGCATCATCAATGCCTGGCCGGCGCTGTCGACGTTGATCGTGGGCGATTGGGTGCTGCGCTTCGCCAATGGCTATTCGGGCCGGGGCAATTCGGCGACGCCGTTGAGCTATGGCGCCGAGCTCGACGGCGCGATGCTCGACCTGATCGAGGAGCTTTATCGTGCAGACGGGCTTGCCCCGAGCATCCGCCTGACGCCGCTGGTGGCCGAGGCGTCGCGCGCGGCGGTGCTGGAGCGGGGCTACCGGGTCAAGGACAAGTCCTTCGGCCAGATCGCGCCGCTCGCCGGCCTGTCGCCTTCCGAGGAGGCTGAACTGCAGATCGAGGCGCGGCCGAGTCAGGAATGGACGGCGGGCGTGGCTGCTCTCCAGAGCGGGATCAAGACCCATGCCGGCAACCTCGGGGCGATCATCGAGAAAGTCAGGTTGCCGGCGGCCTTCGCGAGTTGGCTGGTCGAGGGCGAGGCGGTCGCCTTCGGGATGAGCGTCGCCGAGCGCGGCATGGCGGAGATCGGCCTGATCTGCGTCCATCCCGGCCATCGCGGCCATGGCTATGGCCGCAAGATCGTGCAGGCCCTGATGGGCTGGGCCGCAGCGATGGATTGCCACAGCGCCTATCTGCAGGTCGAGCAGAGCAACGCGGTCGCGATCAACCTCTATGGCAGCCTCGGCTTCCGCGAACTCTACCAGTACGAGACGCGTATTCTCGACTGAGGCGTTTCAGCGCGTCAGCAGCGCCGTGCCGTAAAGGCCGATGGCGAAGAGGGTGTGGCTGACGAAGTTCAGCAGCCGGATCTGGTTCGCGTTCGCCTTCTTCGAGGCGGCGATGCCCATGCCCATGCCAGGCTGCAGGATGAACCAGCCGCAGCCGATCGTCGCCCAGCCGACGATGAGCGCCGGCAGGAAAGTCGGATTGCGGGCCCAGCCGGCCCCGGCGATGGCCAAGACAATCCCGGCGAAGGCGATGCCGACGAGGTAATGGCAGATCCAGCCGATCGCGAGTTCGCCGGCGACGGGCTCGGATTGGGCGATGTCCTCATGCCAGACGCGACCGCGCGGCAGATGCGCGAACCAGCGGCCAGGCATCGCCCAGTTCGGCTTGGGGAAGCCGAAGAGGCGCAGGAATTGCGCCCAGATATCGGTGAGCGCCGTCGCGCCGATACCGATGACGATCATCCGCAAGATCAGATCCGACACGTTTCATCCCCCAGGCCGCATCGACGCGGCTCGCCCCCTGTTGGAGCGGCGATCACGACGGCGGTCAACCGTCGTGGCGAGCCGGCTGCGCGCGAGCGGATTGCGTGCCGCGCATCGTCCGTCCGGGGAACCGTGGCCGCTGCCGATGGGTTGCCTACGCTGATCCATATCCGCGAGGGGGAACGACATGGCCACGGCAACCGCCGAGACGTCACGCAATGCCGCCAAGGCTGCGACCGGGCCGCATGGCGCGAGCGAACTGCCTTCCGTTGTCGTCACCAGCTACAATCTGGAGGTTCGCGACGATGACGGCTTCGTCGGGGACAAGGCGAGCCGCGGTGCCTTCATCGAGCATCTCGACGCGCTGCGCAGCCATCTCAAGCGCAACGGCGACGATCCGCTGAAAGGCAAGACCGCCGAGATCAGCAAGAAAGAACTCGACGCGCTGATCAAGGATGGCGATGCGAAGGAGGCTGCGCTGGTTCTCAGCGCCGTCGAGGGCTTCGCCCAATCGCTGGCCTTCGTCATTCGCCGTTTCACGCGATTGAAGAACTGGGCCGAGGTCGAGCGCATCGTTGTGGGCGGCGGCTTCCGCGAGAGCCGGGTCGGCGAGCTTGCGATCGCGCGTGCCGCCATCATCCTGCGGACGGACGGGCGCGATATTGATCTTGTGCCGGTCAGCCATCATCCCGACGAGGCGGGGTTGGTGGGCAGCGCGCATCTCGCGCCGAAGTGGATATTCGAGGCCTATGACAGCCTCGTCGCCGTCGATATCGGCGGCTCGAACATCCGCGCGGGGATCGTCGAGCTCCGGCAGAAGAAGGCGCCGGACCTCGGCAAGGCGCGTGTCTGGAAATCCGAGCTCTGGCGCCATGCCGACGAGGAACCGAGCCGCGACGAGGCGATCAAGCGGCTGGGCAAAATGCTGCGCGAGCAGATCGCCAATGCGGAAAAGGAGGGCTTGCGGGTCGCGCCTTTCATCGGTGTCGGCTGTCCCGGCCTGATCCAGCCCGACGGCGCGATTGATCGCGGCGCGCAGAACCTGCCCGGAAACTGGGAAAGCAGCCGCTTCAACCTCGTCGACAGCATCCGCGCGCTCGTGCCGGAGATCGGCGAGCACGAGACCGAGGTGGTGATGCACAACGATGCGGTGATCCAGGGTTTGAGCGAGATGCCGGCGATGCAGGATGTCGAGAACTGGGCGGTTCTGACGATCGGCACGGGGCTCGGCAATGCGAGCTATCACAACCGCGCCAAAGCGAAGGGCAAGGGACGCGATTGAGGGGTTAAGCGACCGAAAGCGGCGCTTCTGCCATCTTCAGGTCGTGTTTTGCAGGGATGAGGCGGCGGGGCCTGTCTCCCCGCCCTATTTCCCCAGCAAGCTCGGGAGCGCTCCGTGCCGGCCGAATTCCGCTCTTCATCTTGCCTTGCGGGCATGGCTGTGCCGAGGGTCGAGCCGGAGCCGAATCATCTGCAAGGACAGGGCCGCACCGCCATGGCAGCGCGCAGGACGCAAGCGTCGTTCCCGAGCCTGCGAGGCTTCCTGGCGGCTTGTCTGATCCTCGTCACCATGGTCTTTGCCGGGGCGTCCTTCGCCCAGACGGCGGCAGAGCCGGGTAGTCTCCGGGCCCGGCTGGACAGCGTCCGTGCCGATCTCGCACAGATCGAGACGACGCTCGCCTCGCCGAGCCCGAGCGACGCCGAATTACAGCGACAGCGCCTGCGCCTGCAGCCTTCGCTGGATCAACTGCGTCTGATCATCGATGAACAGGCGCCGAAGGTCGACCAAGCCAAGCTCCGGCTCGATCAGCTCGGTCTCAAGCCGGATGCCAACGCGCCGGCCGAGAGCGCCGAAATCGTCCGTGACCGCGAGGCGCGAGCCAAGGCCTTCGCCGATGCCGACGAGACCCTGAAGCTCGCCAAGGCCTCGCTGCTGCAAGCCGAGCAATTGCAGAGCAGTATCGGCGACAAGCGCCGCGAGATCTTCGCCAAGGAATTGTTCGCCGCCGGTCCTTCCGTGGCGAATCCGGATGTCTGGACCAACGCGATCGCGACCGCGCCGGAAGACCTGCGCGCCTCCGGCTACATCTTCGGGGGCTGGCTGGAAGGTGTCAGTGACGCTCTTTCCGGTACGCGCGGCTCCGTCGTCGCGCTCGCCTTGGTCGCGGCGATCCTGCTCTATCTGGCGCGGGCGCGCTATCTGCCGCGCTTCAAGGCGCGCTTCAGCAACACGCAGGATACCGGCAACCTGCATTGCCTCTATATCGCGCTCGCTCATATCGTCGCCGGCGCGGCGCCACCGGTCCTGGCGAGCTGGCTGATCTACAAGGCCCTCAATACGACCGGGCTGCTGCCGCCGCGCATCCAGCCGGTGATCTGGGCCGTCGTCGCCGGCCTCGCCTTCTTTGCCTTCGTGCAGGCGCTGGCCGATGCGCTGTTCGCGCCGTCGAGCCCGCAGCGCCGCCTCGTCAAGGTGATGGACACGACCGCGCGCAGCGTCGTCTGGATCGCGGGCTCGCTCGCGGCGGTGATGTCGGTCGGCAAGGTCTTCGAGGCCTGGCTCCAGGCGATCGCCGCTGGCCTCGCCATCTCGATCATCGTGAAGGCCTTCTTCGCCATCCTGTTCGCGCTCGCGCTGATCGCCGGGCTCTACCAGATCCGCGACGACGAAGAGGTCGAGCAGGAGGCCTGCCTCGGCCCCTATGTCCCGGTGGACGGCGCGAGCCTGGGGCCGGTGCGCATCCTCGGCTGGATCATCGGTTTCTCGATCATCGCGGCGACGCTCAGCGGTTATGTCATCTTCGCCGCCTTCCTGGCCGAGCAGGCTCTCTGGGTCGGCATCGTCGCCTGCCTGTTCCTGCTGGCCTTCCAGTTCATCGACCTCGGCGTCCCCGTGCTGCTCAGCGGCAAGGGGCGCTTCGCGCTTACGCTGAAGGCGGGCATGGGCCTGCGCGCCGCCACGCTCGACAAGATATCGGTCATCGGCGTCGGCGTGCTGAAGCTCCTGCTGATCGCGGTGACGCTGCTCCTGGTGCTGGCGCCCTGGGGCCTGGAATCGAGCGATTTCCTGGTGTCGCTGCGCGCGGCCTTCTTCGGCTTCCAGGTCGGTGGCGTCACGGTCTCGCTCTCCACGATCGTCGTCGGTGCCGTCGTCTTCGCGATGGGCATCGGCGCGACGCGGGCGATGCAGCGCTGGCTCGAGAATCAGTTCCTGCCCACGACCGCGATGGATCCGGGGCTGCGCAACTCGATCACCACGGCCGCCGGCTATGTCGGCTATATCGCCGCGGCGGCGATCACGGTCACGGCGGTGGGACTCAGCCTGGAGCGACTGACGCTGGTGGCGTCGGCCCTCTCGGTCGGTATCGGTTTCGGCCTGCAATCGGTGGTGTCGAACTTCGTCTCGGGCCTGATCCTGCTCTGGGAGCGGCCGATCCGGGTCGGAGACCAGGTCCTGGTCGGCGATATCGAGGGCATCGTCAAGCGCATCAATGTCCGCTCGACGGAGATCGCGACCTTCGACCGGGCGACGGTGATCGTCCCGAACTCGAACCTGATCTCCGGCGTGGTGCGCAACCGCGTCCGCAACGACCGGACCGGGCGCGTGCTGATCGCGCTCACGGTGCCGCGGACGCTGGATGCCGGCCAGGTGCGCGCGATGCTGTCCGAGGTCGCCTCGAACCATGGCGACGTGATGCAGAAGCCTCCGCCGGCCGTGATGTTCAAGAAACTGGGCACCACGACCATGGATTTCGAACTCGTTTGCGTGGTCGGCGATGTCGAGATCACGGGCCGGGTCAACAGCGACCTGAATTTCGCGATCCACAAGCGCTTGGCCGAGATGGAACCGGCCGCCGCCGTGCCGGAACTGATGGTGCGCGGGCTGGAAGGCGTAGAGCACTCGCTCGGCAGCATCGCCGAGGCGGTGGGGCGCCGCGACGGCGCGGGCAGCCGCGTGAAGCGCGACGCGCCGAAGCCGGCCGCGCCCGCTCCGGCGCGCCGCTCACGCAAGCCGATGCCGGCGGAGGAGATCGAGGAGGAGGAAGCCGAGGCCAACAAGCCCGCTTCTGCCCCGGCTCCCGAGACCGCCAAGGATGACAGCAAGGAATGATCGGATGCTCAGCTTTTTGTGCCGCGCCGCGGCTTCGCCCGCGATGACTTGCCCAGCCACGCTTGCCGGCGCTCTCGCCATCCTCGGCGTCGCCGGCTGCACCGAGCCGCAGCGACAGGCCCAGCCGGCCTTCTACCGCGATCTCGGCTCGGCCTCGGCGCAGGTCGACACGGAGCAGGCGCGGGCGATGATCTCGGCCTATCGGCTCAATGCCGGGCTCGGGCCGCTCGTGCTCGATCCGGCACTGGTCGAGGCTGCCCAGCGCGAAGCGACCGCCATGGCCGGATCGGACAAGCCGGCGCAGGCCGATGCCGTCAAGGCGCGCCTCGCCCGGGAGGGCCAGCCGGGCGCCGAGGCCAACCTCTCGGCCGGCTATCGCCGCCTGGCCGAGGCTTTCTCGGGCTGGCGGGACTCGCCCCAGCATGACCGCGTCATGAAGGATGCGAAGGCCAAGCGCATGGGCATCGCCACGGCTTATGCGCCCGGCTCGAAATACCAGGTCTACTGGGCGCTGATCGTCGCGCCCTAGATCATCGCGCGTCCTATCGGGCGCGGTCACGATGGTCTAATCCATTGCTGGATCATAGGATTTTTCCGAAAGTAGATTCCACTTTTCGGCCCGATGCCTGAGCGAAGGCGCGGGCCGACACGCGATCGGCCGGCGGGCGGCGCGTCGTTTCATAACCGCTATCACAACTAAAAGTTGTGCATTTACAGTTATGCAACCATATACAACCTATTCTTGCGTCCACCCGATCACTCCCGCCCTGGGATTTGTCTGGAGGGGTGCCGATGCCACGCCGTCCGCTTGCGCTTGCGCTTGCCTTGCTTGCCACCATCGCCTTCCCCGGATTGGCCAGGGCCCAGGCCGGGGGCCTGATCGATGTCTGCACCGGGCTCGGCGTCGATCTTCCGGTGTTGCAGCCGGTGGCCGGAGCGGCGTCCGGCCTGCTCGGAGGCCTGCTCGATCCCGTGCTGAACGATATCGTCGGCGACGTGAATCTCAATCTGCGTGACGCCCTGAGCGGCCGGAATATCGGGCTCAGCATCCGCGACCAGGACGGCAATCTCGTCTCCCTGCCGGGCAACTGCAAGCTCAAGGCGGACAGCGTCACGGTCGAGGCCTCCGGCGGCATCGCCATTGGCGGCGGGGAGGTCAGCGGGCTCGGCAGCACGGCAAGCCCCAAGGCGAGCGCGGCGGACCCGAACGCCATCGCCTTCGGCAATGGCGCCACGACATCCGGCGCGGCCACAGGCGCGGTCGCGATCGGGCTGCGCGGGGCGGTCACGGCCGCGGACGGGGTGGCTATCGGGCGCGATAGCGCGGTCTCGGCCGCAGGCGGCATCGCGCTGGGGGCGGGCTCGGCTGCGCTGCGGGGCGGGCTGGCTGGGGCGACGGAGGCTTTCAGCGGAGCTACGGTCGCTTCGACGCAAGGCGCGCTGTCGATCGGCTCGGCGGGGAACGAGCGCCAGATCACCCATGTCGCGGGCGGCACGCAGGCCACCGACGCGGTCAACCTGCGCCAGCTCCGTTCCGTCGCCAACAACACGGCCTCGGCTTTGGGCGGCGGGGCGGGCTTCGACGCGAACGGTAATTTCACCGGGCCGCACTACGTCTTGCGCAGCGGCACCTACTCCAATGTCGGGGCGGCGCTCACTGCACTCGACCAGCGCATCGACGATGTCGCGGCCTATGCGCGCGAGGGGCGGCGGGAGGCGCGGCAGGGCATCGCAGCCGCCATGGCGATGACCGCGGCGACGATGCCGTCCCGCCCCGGCAAGACGAGCTGGAGCGGCACTACCGCGACCTACAAGGGCGAGTGGGCGGCCGGTTTCGCCGTGGCGCATCGGCTCGACGTCGCCATCCCCGTCGCGATCAATGCCGGGGTCAGCCTGGCCAGCAACAGCTTCGGCGGTGCGCGCTTCGGTGTAAGCGGCGAATTCTGAGAGGCCGGCCCGTTTGCAGGGCCGGCGATCGCCACGCTCCCGCCAATTCCTGTCAGCGGCGGCACATCCTACCCCTTAACCGGCGCGGCCGGGGCGGCTAGCTTACGCCGCATGCCTCCACGCCCGCGCAAGCCGATTTCCCTTACCGTCGAACAGGCCCGCCGCCTCTGGCTTCATGCCCAGCAGCTCGACCGGCGCGATCCCTTCGGGGTCGGGCCGGAGGCGGCACGCGCCGCGATCGAGCATCTCGGCTATGTCCAGATCGACACGATCAACGTGATCGAGCGCTGCCACCACCATATCCTCTATGCCCGCATCCCGGCCTATCGCCGGGCCGATCTCGCGCATCTGCAAACGGTCGCGAAAAGCGTCTTCGAATACTGGACGCATGCGCTGGCTTACGTGCCCACCCGCGACATCCGCTATTTCCTTCCGGCGATGAAGGCGCATCGCGAGGAGCCGAAGCGCTGGTCGGCGGTCGGCGCCCGCGAGGAGACGCGCAAGCTCCTGCGCCGCATCCGCAAGGACGGTGCGCTGTCGATCCGCGACATCGAGGAGGAGCTGATCGAGAAGGCGCATCTCTGGGCCAGCAAGAAGCCGTCCAAGGGGCTGCTGGAGCGCGCCTTCTACGATGGCGAGCTCGCGATCTCGGCGCGGGCCGGCATGGTCAAGACCTATGAACTGTTCGACCGGCATTTCCAGTGGGAGAAGAAGCCGACGCCGGCCAGCGAGCGGCAGATCACGGCCTATCTGCTCGACCGGGCGCTGACGGCGCAAGGGCTGGTCAGCCTCGATTCGATCTGCCATCTCGACGCGCCCTCCAAGAAGGCGGTGGCCGAACTCATCGCGGCCCGCGTCAAGCGCAAGGAGCTGGTGCCGGTGGCCGTGGAAGGCGCCGGCAAGACGCAGCACTGGACCAGCCCGGCCGCGCTGGAGCCACTCCCTGCGCCGGACGACACGTTGATCCATATCCTCTCGCCCTTCGATCCGCTGATGATCCAGCGGAAACGGGCCAGGCTCTTGCTCGATTACGCCCATGTCTTCGAGGCCTATCTGCCCAAGGAGAAGCGGGTCTACGGCTATTTCGGCCTGCCGGTGCTGGCGGGAGAGCGCGTCGTCGCGGTGCTCGACCTCAAGACGGATCGCGCGGCCGGGAAGCTGCTGATGCAGCAATGGACCTGGCTCGACGACTGCGAGACGCCGGCCTTGAAGGCGGCGATCGAGGAGGAGTTGCAGCGTTTCGAGCGCTTCCAGCTCGGATTGGACGAGATCGTGGCGGAACCTGTGCCCGAGATCACAAAAATGCCGGCTTGATCGCGGTTGTTGCCCGGCAAGGGAGCAGGGGCAAACACCGGGATGACGAGGGCCATGCAATCGGCGGCGGCTGCCGGCAGCGGGAACGTGGCCTGAATCGTGGCGATCGCGCTCCCGGCCCGGTTCGCGAGGCCCGCTCCCGGTTTGCCGGTCGCCGCGATCCTGCACGCTGCGCTGCTCGTCTGGCTGGCTTCCTTCGCGATCCAGAGCTTCGAGAGCGCTCCGATCGCGGAGCAGAGCGTCGAGGTCGAATTGCAGACGCAGGAGGAATTTGAGGCACTGAGCCGGCCCAAGCCGCCGCCGATCGTCTCGACACCAGCTCCTGCGTCGCCAGTGCTTCCGGAGATGCCTCCGAAGCCGGACGAGCCTGCGCCTTCCTCGCAATCGCCCGCTCCAAGCACGCCGCCGGCGCCGGCCGAGGCCGACGGCATGATCCATCCGCCACGGATGCTGTCGCAACGCGTGCTGGCCGATCCGCGCAGCCGCGAGACCGTCGCGCTGCTGCCCAGGCTCGCGCCGGACGAGCGCGTCGAACAGATCTGCGGGCTGGAGGCGATGGGCCAGATCCATGACTGGCAGCGCGATTTCGAGCCAGACCGCGTCACGGCCTATGCGCTGTCGGGTACCAAGCTTTCAGGCCGGGTCCTGACGGCGGAGGGCGCGGCCTTCCGGAGCCGGCGGCGCTGGTACAGCCTGCGCTTCGCCTGCACGGTTTCGCCCGATTTGAAGCGCGTCACGGCCTTCGCCTTTCATGTCGGCGAGCCGATCCCTAGGGAGAGCTGGGACGCGCTCGGCCTGCCGGCCGTGCATTGAGGGAAGTTCAGGCGCCGAGCAGGTCGATCAAGGGTGGGATCAGCGGCTCGTCAGCCGGCGGCATGGCGAGATCGCGCAATTTGCCGGGGCGGACCCATTTCAGCGCCTGGCCCTCGCGGGACATGGCCGTGCCTTCCCAGCGCCGGCAGATATAGAGCGGCATCAACAGGTGGAACTCGGGATAGGCGTAGCTCGCGAAGGTCAACGGGGCGAGGCAATCTTCCTTCACGGTGATGCCGAGTTCCTCGGAAAGCTCGCGGATCAGCGCCGGCTCCGGCCGCTCGCCGGCCTCGAGCTTGCCGCCGGGAAATTCCCACAGACCCGCCAGCGCCTTGCCTTCCGGGCGCTGCGTGACGAGGACGCGGTTATCGGCATCGATCAGGGCGCAGGCGACGACGAGGAGAAGCTTCACGGGGGAACTCAATTGCCGGAGAGGATGACCTGGACGGGCTCGGTTTCCTTGCCCGTCAGCGTGACGCTGTCATAGACCGAGCCGCCCTCGCGCGTGAAGGCGGTCTCCTCGCCCCAGATCACCTGGGTCGTCAGGAAATAGGTGCCGGGCGCGACCTTGTCGAAGGCGAAGCGGCCATTGGCCTCGGCCTTGGTCGTCCGGGTGTATTCGGAATAGCCGGGGTCGACCTCGTCCTCGCGCGGATAGTTGGCGTGAGGGACATATTTGCCCTTGCCGTAGAAATTGGCGAAGCGCTCGCGGGCGAAGGCGGTGGCGGGAACGAGGCGCACGACCTGGCCGGCGGCATTGACGACCACGCCGCTCGGCTTGGTCCGGAAGGCATGGCCGGTGATGACGCCCGTTCCAGTCTTCTTGATGAAGGCGGCCTCCTCGGCTGAGAAGGCCACGGTCGCCGGCTTGCGGTCGACGCAGCCTGCCATGACGGCGCCGGCCAGCACGGCCGCCGCGATAGTCCCGATCCTCATGAAGCCCCCACCCTGCGCGGCGCCGTCGTGACGAGGAAGACGCCGGCCAGGATGATGCAGCCGCCGAGGACCTGCCGCAACTCCAATGCTTCGTGCAGGACGACGACGCCGAGGATCACCGCGACCGTCGGCACGAGATAGCCGGTCATCGCCGCGCGCGTCGGCCCTGCCGCCCGGATCAGGCGCATGAACACCGTGACCGGGATCGCCGTCGCCAGCACGCCGAGCGCCAGCATCGTCGGCAGATGATCGAGCACGGGCAGGAAGGCCGAGGGGCCAAGCACGGCGAGGGTCAGCGTCGTGGCGATCGTGCCCGAGAACATCTGTTGCCCCAGCGCCAGCCGGGCCGGTCCGCCGGTCGCGGCCGGCACCGAGCGGACATAGAGATTGGCTGCGGTGTAGCTCAACGCGGCGCCAATCATGGCAAAGACGCTAAGCGCCGTGCCGCCGCCTTCGAACAGGCGCGGACCGATCAGCATGGCGACGCCTGCCATGCCGAGCAGGATGCCGCCGACCCGGCGCCGGTTCAGCCGCTCCTCGGCGAAGAAGAGATGGGCGCCGAGCGCGGTGACGAGCGGGCTCGCCGCCTGGATCATCGCAGCCGGGCCGCTGGGGAGTTGCGTCAGCGCATACGCGACGAGCACGTTCGGCAGCCAGCCATTGGTGGTGCCGAGCACGAGCCAGGGCACGACCTCGGCGCGGCGCGGCAGCGGGTTCTGCCGGCGGCCAAGGCTCCAGAGCGCCAGCGCGGCTGCACCGAGCAGGCCGCGCCCGGCCGCGATCGCGAGCGCCGGAACCTGCCCGCTCATCAACTTGATGAACAGGTAGCTCGAGCCCCAGAGCAGGGCGCAGATCGCGAGATTGACGGCGATGAAGCTGCGGCTTGGGTCCGCCGATGCCTCAGGAGCGATAGTCGCCATTGATCTCGACATAGGCCTTGGTCAGGTCGCAGGTCCAGACCGTGGCCTTGCCGCGCCCGAGGCCGAGATCGGCGGTGATGACGATCGAATCGCCCTTCATGTAGTCGGAGACCGCGACTTCGTCATAGGACGGGGCGCGTGCACCTTGCTTCGCGACGACGATGTCGCCGAAGCCGATATCGAGCCTGTCGCGATCGGCCGGCTCGCCGGCCTTGCCGACCGCCATGACGACGCGGCCCCAATTCGCATCCTCGCCAGCGATGGCGGTCTTGACCAGCGGCGAATTGGCGATCGAGAGCGCGACGCGCTTGGCCGAGCGGGCCGAAGCCGCGCCGGAGACGCGGACCTCGACGAATTTCCGGGCGCCTTCGCCGTCCTTGCAGACGAGATGGGCGAGTTCCAGCAGGATCGAATTGAGCGCGCGCTTGAAGCCGGAGAGCCTGGTGTCGTTGACTTCGGTGATCGCGGGCACGCCGCGCGCCGCGGCCTTGCCGGTGGCGAAGAGCATCAGCGTGTCCGAGGTCGAGGTGTCGCTGTCGACGGTCACCGCGTTGAACGAGCCTTTCACGCCCTTGGAGAGCAGGGCCTGCAGCACGGGGGCGGCGATCGGCGCGTCGGTGAAGACGAAGGAGAGCATCGTCGCCATGTCCGGCGCGATCATGCCGGCGCCCTTGGCGATGCCGGCGATGACCACGTCCTTGCCGTCGATCTTGGCCTTGCGGGTCAGCGCCTTCGGGAAGGTGTCGGTGGTCATGATTGCGCGGGCGGCGTCGATCCAGGGCCCGTCGGCGGCGCGCTTGGCGCATTCGTCGAGTACGCCCTTGAACTTGGTCGCGTCGAGCGGCTCGCCGATCACGCCGGTCGAGGCGATGAAGACCTCGTGGGGCTTGCAGCCGGCGGCCTTGGCGGCGATCTCGGCGGTGAGCTTGACCGCGTCACGGCCTTTCAGGCCGGTGAAGGCGTTGGCATTGCCGGAATTGACGACGACGGCGCGGGCCGAGCCTTGGCTTAGGTTCTCGCGGCACCAGTCGACCGGGGCGGAGGGGCATTTCGAGCGGGTGAAGACTCCGGCGACCTGCGTGCCCTGGTCGAGCAGCGCGAACCAGACATCCTGTCGGCCCTTGTAGCGGATGCCGGCCTCGGCGGTGGCGAAGCGCACGCCCGGCACGGCTGGAACCTTGGGCTGGCGCTTCGGCGCGAGCGGGGAAACGGGGACATCCTTGCCGGCCATCGCGACTTCCTCCTGCGGAGCGCTGCTGGAAGACCGGCGAATCGTTCTCATCGCCGGGCAGCGCGTCTCGTTCGAAAGCCCTCTGCCGCAGGCCGATGACGAAAACAAGAAGGGCGACCGCAAGGGCCGCCCTCCAAAATCGCGTGAGACGGAGCGAAGCGCTCAGTTCTTCTTTGGCTCGGCCGGCTTGGCGGCGTCCGGAGCGGGGGCGGCGGGCGCAGCCGGCTTGTCGAGGCGCTCGACCTTGGCCTTCTCGCGCATGGCAATCACGAGGTCCTGCTGGGCCTTGCGCTCCAGATACTGGTCGATCTGCGGCTTCACCGCCGCGAAATCCGGCAGCGGCTTGGAGCGCTTGTCCTCGAGCTTGATGACATGCCAGCCGAACTGGCTCTTCACCGGCTCGGAAATCTCCCCCTTCTTCAGCTTGAACGCGGCTTCGGCGAATTCCGGCACCATACGGTCCTTGGTGAACCAGCCGAGATCGCCGCCCTCCTTGCCGGAGCCCGGGTCCTTGGAGAGTTCGGCCGCGACCTTGGCGAAGTCCTCGCCCTTCTTCAGCCGGGCGACGGCAGCCTTGGCCTGGTCTTCGGTTTCGACGAGGATGTGACGGGCATGGGCCTCTTCCTCGGGCGCCATCGCCTTGGTGGTGTCGTCGAAGAGCTTCTTGGCCGCTTCGGGCGTGACGGCCTTCTTGCCCTCGCGGGTCAGATATTCGTCGAGCAGAACCTTCTCGCGGTAATAGGCGAGGCGGGCGGCGAAATCGGGGGTGTCGCCGATCTTGGCTTCGGCCGCGGCCTTGGCGCCGAGCTTGAGGTCGACGAGATAGTTGATGACTTCGTCGCGCTTGCGCTCCTCGGGGAGCTGGGCGAGGCGCTCGCCGAGATCCTCGGTCGCGAGCTGGACGTCCTTCTCGGTGATCGCGATGCCGTCGACCTTGGCGACGACCTTGTCGGCCTGGGCGAAGGCCGGGCCCGCCAGCAGCGCGAAGCCGAGGACGGCGATGAAACGGGCTGAGTTCATGAATGACGGCCTTTCGTCGGAACCGAGGCGGTTTGGCGGCTGCACTGCCCGATCAACGCGGCAAAGGCAAGGCGGTTCAGGAGGCCGCGGCGGCCGATCACGCAGCTTTGCACCGCCCCGGATGCCGCAGCGTCGGATGATCTTGAGCGCAGGCTCTTGGAAGGGGAGCGGAAAAACCCCACATCCGGAGCCGAATTCACTTGCCGTTTCGCTGCCGATAGGACGAAACGCACGCTGGACCCTGCCCGCGCTCGCGTCTAAACACGCGGTCGCATTTCGAGAATACCGAACCTCCGGTTCGCGCGCGACAAGCGATACGCGCCGGCCGGGGGCTCAACGCATCACCTGAAAGGCCCAACATGCTTGGCGCGCTCGCAAAGAAACTCTTCGGCTCGTCGAATGACCGCCGCGTCAAGGGCTACCAGCCCCGCGTCGCCGCGATCAACGCCCTGGAGACGGAGATCGCCGCGCTGAGCGACGAGGCTCTGAAGGCGCGCACCGAGGAGTTCAAGAAGCAGATCGCCGAGGGCAAGAAGCTCGACGACCTCCTGGTTCCGGCCTTCGCCACGGTGCGCGAGGCGGCCAAGCGCGTGCTCGGCCAGCGGCCCTATGACGTCCAGCTCGTCGGCGGCATGGTGCTGCACGAGGGCGCCATCGCCGAGATGAAGACCGGCGAAGGCAAGACGCTGGTCGCGACCCTGCCGACCTATCTCAATGCGCTCGAAGGCAAGGGCGTCCATGTCGTCACGGTCAACGACTATCTCGCCCGGCGCGACGCCGAGTGGATGGCCAAGCTCTACAACTTCCTCGGCCTGACCGTCGGCATCATCGTGCACGGGCTCGACGACGAGGAGCGCCAGCGCGCCTATGCCTGCGACATCACCTACGGCACGAACAACGAGTTCGGCTTCGACTATCTCCGCGACAACATGAAATACGACGTCGCGCAGATGAGCCAGCGCGGCCACCATTTCGCGATCGTCGACGAGGTCGACTCGATCCTGGTCGACGAAGCCCGCACGCCGCTGATCATCTCCGGCCCGCTCGACGACAAGTCGGATCTCTATGTCTCGATCGACAAGGTTCTGCCGGGCCTCGTCCCGACCGATTACGAGGTCGACGAGAAGCAGCGCACCGTGGCACTGACGGAAGCGGGCAACGATCATATCGAGGAATTGCTGCGCGAGGCCGGAATATTGAAAGAGGGCGATCTCTATGACGCCCATAACGTCACGCTGGTCCATCACGTCAATCAGGCGTTGCGCGCGCATTCGCTGTTCACCCGCGACAAGGACTACATCGTCCGCAACGACGAAGTGGTGATCATCGACGAGTTCACCGGCCGCATGATGCCGGGCCGGCGCTATTCGGAGGGCCTGCACCAGGCGCTGGAAGCCAAGGAGCACGTCACCGTCCAGCCCGAGAACGCGACGCTGGCCTCGATCACCTTCCAGAACTATTTCCGCCTGTACCAGAAGCTCGCCGGCATGACCGGCACGGCGGCGACCGAGGCCGACGAGTTCTTTCAGATCTACAAGCTCGAGGTCGTCGAGATCCCGACCAACGTTCCCGTCGCCCGCAAGGACGAGGATGACGAGGTCTATCGCACCTTCGAGGAGAAGGTCCGCGGCGTCATCCGCGAGATCCAGTCCGCGCAGGAGAATGGCCAGCCGGTGCTGGTCGGCACCACCTCGATCGAGCGCTCGGAGCTGATCGCCGAGATGCTGGAGAAGGCGGGCTACAAGCTCATCGACTTCACCGACCCGACCGCGCTGGAGCCGGTCTATGCTGCTGCCCGCGAGGGTAAGACGACCAAGGCCTTCGCCGTGCTGAACGCCCGCTTCCACGAGCAGGAAGCCTATATCGTCGCGCAGGCCGGCGTGCCCGGCGCGATCACCATCGCCACCAACATGGCCGGCCGCGGTACCGACATCCAGCTCGGCGGCAATGCCGACATGCGGATCTCGCACGATCTTGCCGGCATGGAGGAAGGCCCGGAGCGCGACGCGAAGGCCGCCGCGATCCGCGCCGAGGTCGCCGATTTCAAGCAGCGCGTGCTCAAGTCCGGCGGGCTCTACATCGTCGGCACCGAGCGCCACGAGAGCCGCCGCATCGACAACCAGCTGCGCGGCCGCGCCGGCCGCCAGGGCGATCCCGGCCGCTCCAAGTTCTTCCTGTCTTTGCAGGACGACCTGATGCGCATCTTCGGTTCCGACCGGATGGACGGCATGCTGACCAAGCTCGGCCTCAAGGAGGACGAGGCGATCGTCCATCCCTGGATCAACAAGGCGGTCGAGAAGGCGCAAGGGAAAGTCGAGGCGCGCAATTTCGACATCCGCAAGAACATCCTGAAATACGACGACGTCATGAACGACCAGCGCAAGGTCGTGTTCGAGCAGCGCCGCGACTTCATGCGCCAGGCGAGCGTGCGCGAGACCATCGACGACATGCGCCATGGCGTGGTCGAGGATGTCGTCGCCCGTCACATTCCGGAAGAGGCCTATCCCGAGCAGTGGGATACCGCCGGCCTCAAGCAGGAGGTGATCCAGCATCTCAACCTCGATCTGCCGATCGAGGACTGGGCCAAGGAAGAGGGCATCGCCGACAGCGAGATTCGCGAGCGCATCCGCAAGCTCGCGGACGAGGATTATGCCGGCCGCATCGAGCGCAACACCGACGAGGTCATGACCTATGTCGAGAAGCAGGTGCTGCTGCAGTCGCTCGACCATCTCTGGCGCGAGCATCTGGTCACGCTCGACCATCTCAGGCAGGTCATCGGCTGGCGCGGTCTCGCCCAGCGCGACCCGCTGCAGGAATACAAGCAGGAGGCCTTCGAGCTGTTCGACGGGCTGATCGGCCATCTGCGCCAGCAGGTCACCGGCCATCTCTCGCGCATCGAAGTCCGCTTCGACCAGCCTGAGGATCAGGCGCCGGCGCAGGTGCAGGATGGCGCGGGATCGGGCTTCGGCGATTATGGCGCGACCGGTGTGCAGTTCGCCGCCACCGATGCCGATACGGCCGTGCTCGACCGCAATCCGGACGATCCGGAAAGCTGGGGCAAGGTCGGCCGCAACGAACCCTGTCCCTGCGGCTCGGGCAAGAAGTTCAAGCACTGCCACGGCCAGTTCGCCTGAGGCATTGCCGCCCTGATGTCTTCCGATGCCCGGCGCTGTGCCGGGCATCTTCGTTTCTGGGGGGTGAACCACCCTTGTCATTCCGGGGGGCGCCGCAGGCGCGAACCCGGAACCCACGACTGGTGAGGGGCTTGCAACGGGGTGTTGAGTGTCCCACCCGGTCGTGGGTTCCGGGCTCTTCACTGCGCGAAGTCCCGGAATGACAATCGTCCTGCGCTGGATCGACGCATGGATTGTTCGCGTCCTATTTACGCCTCGGTAAGACTCTCCTTTCCAAGTTGGCCGCAATGAAAGGAGATGAGATCATGTTCCAAACAGCGCTTTCGGCCGCCTGCCTCGTCGCTCTGACGAGTACGGGTGTACAGGCGGCGGGCCCCACATCCCTGGGTCAGTTCGGGGATTGGAATGCGGCCACTTACGCAAAGGGTGATCTGGCGCGTTGCTTCATCATGAGCAAGCCCTCGTCCGAGGAGCCGTCGAATTTGCGTCATGGCGAAGTCTTCTTCTTCGTCCAGACTGGTGACAAGGCCTCGAATACGGAATCGAGCTTCCAGACGGGCTATGATTTCGCCCGGGACTCGGTCGTCACCGTCACGATCGGCGATGACAGCTTCCGCATGCTCACCGAGGGCAGCAATGCCTGGCTGGAGCGGCTGGAGCGGGAGCCCGCGCTGCTCGCGGCGATGCGCGCGGGGAGCACCATGACCCTCGAAGCGCGCTCGCTGCGCGGCAATGTCACCACCTATCAGTTCTCGCTCGCGGGCGTGACCGCCGCCTCGCGCATGCTGGCGCGCTGCAATACGGACGCGACGCAAAGCTGACATTGATTTTGGGCGAGCCGCTGCTCGGGGTGGCTCGCCCTTGATACCTTCGCTTGCATCCGGCCTCGGCAAACGCCAGTTTGAGGATTGTATGGGCTGGATGGCGCATCGGCGCCGCGGGGGACGAGATGGATCTGTCGGGCTTCAACATCGCCGTGATCGTCATCGTGGCGCTGGTCATCCTGACGATCGCACGCGGTGTCCGCACCGTTCCGCAAGGCTACAACTACACGGTCGAGCGCTTCGGCCGCTATTCGCGGACGCTGAGCGCCGGCCTTGGGCTGATCGTGCCCTATATCGACCGCATCGGGCACAAGGTGAATGTCATGGAGCAGGTGCTCGACATTCCCTCGCAGGAGGCGATCACCAAGGACAATGCCGGCGTCAGGATCGATGCCGCCGCCTTCTTCCAGGTGCTCGACGCCGCAAAGGCCTGCTACGAGGTCGCCTCGCTCAACGACGCGCTGATGGTCCTGACGATGACCAATATCCGCACGGTCGTCGGCTCGATGGACCTCGACCAGCTCCTGTCGCATCGCGACGAAATCAACGAACGACTGCTGCGTGTGATGGACGCCGCGGCCTCGCCCTGGGGCGTCAAGGTCACGCGCATCGAGATCCGCGACATCCTGCCGCCGGCCGATATCGCCGGCGCGATGAACCGGCAGATGAAGGCCGAGCGCGAGAAGCGCGCCGCGATCTTGGAAGCCGAAGGCCTTCGCCAGGCCGAGATTCTCAAGGCCGAAGGACAGAAGCAATCGCAGATTCTCGCCGCCGAAGGCCGCAAGGAATCGGCGTTGCGCGATGCCGAGGCGCGCGAGAGGCTGGCGCAGGCGGAAGCGGCCGCCACCGCCATGGTCTCGGAGGCGATCGGCAAGGGCGATATCCAGGCGGCCAATTTCCTGATCGCCGAACGCTATACCGATGCGCTGAAATCGATCGCCTCGAGCCCGAACAGCAAGGTCGTGATCGTGCCGATCGAGGCGGCCTCGCTCGCCGGCACGGTCGGCGGCATCGCACAGCTTACCAAGGCCGTGTTCGGGGATGAGGCCGTGACGTCGCGCCGGGGCGGAACCGGCTCGGTGCCGGTCTCAGGGCGCACCAGCGACTGAGGCAGGACGATGCCCGATTGGCTTGCGACACATAATGGCTGGCTCTGGGCGATCCTTGGCCTGCTGCTCATCGGCGGCGAGATGCTGGCGCCCGGCGTCTTCCTGATCTGGCTGGGGTTGGCGGCGCTCATCACCGGCGCGGTGGTCGGCCTCTTCGGCCTCGGCTGGCAGGCGGCTTGCATCGTCTTCGCGATCTTCGCCGTCGCCTGTGTCGCCGGCGGGCGCCTTCTGACGCGCCGCAAGAGCGAGGAGCCCGATGCCGCGACCGGACTCAACGATCGCGGCCGCCAGCTCATCGGCAAGGTCTTCCGGCTGGAGACGACGATGACGGGCGGCGAAGGGCGCGTGCGCGTCGGCGATTCGTCCTGGCGCATCGTCGGCCCGGAGCTGCTGGCCGGCGCAGAGGTCAAGGTGGTCAGGGTCGAGGGCTCGACGCTGGTCGTCGAGAAGGCCTGAGGCCAGCCATGAGGTTTTTGCATCGGCTGCGCGGTTTTTCGTAGCAGCGTTGCGTCGAGGGCGTTGGCCAGCCGCGCTGCGAGGACTATAGCAACCGCTCCTCCATGAGCGCGGCCACCATGACCAGCCCCAGCGAACGCCTTTCCCTTCCGAAGGACCGGATCAAGGTCCTGCTGCTGGAAGGCATCAACGATTCCGCCGTCGAGCTCCTGGAGCAGGCCGGCTACAGCAACATGCAGCGGCTGCCCAAGGCGCTTGACCGCGAGGCCTTGCTCAAGGCGATCCAGGGCGTGCATGTGCTCGGCATCCGCTCGCGCACCCAGCTTACGCCGGAAATCTTCGCTGCGGCCGACCGGTTGTTCGCCGTCGGCTGCTTCTCGGTGGGAACGAATCAGGTCGACCTCGACGCGGCGCGTTTGCGCGGCGTGCCGGTGTTCAACGCGCCGTTCTCGAATACGCGCAGCGTCGCCGAGCTCACCATCGGCGAGATCGTCATGCTGCTTCGGCGCATTCCGGACCGCTCGCGTGACGCGCATCAGGGCGGTTGGGACAAATCGGCCAACGGCTCCTTCGAGGTACGCGGCAAGACGCTGGGCATCGTCGGCTACGGCAATATCGGCAGCCAGCTCTCGACCTTGGCCGAGGCGATGGGTATGCGCGTGATCTATTACGATCACACGGATCGCCTGCGCCACGGCAATACCGAGCCGACGGTGAGCCTCAACGCCCTGCTCGGCGCCGCCGATGTGATCTCGCTGCATGTGCCCGAAACCGCTCAGACGGCGGGCATGATCGGTGCGGCGCAGATCGCAGCGATGAAGAAGGGTGCCTATCTCATCAATAATTCGCGCGGCACCGTCGTCGATCTCGACGCGGTCGCGGCGGCGCTGAAGAGCGGGCATCTGGGGGGCGCAGCCGTCGACGTCTTCCCGGTCGAGCCGGCCTCCAATGCCGAGCGCTTCGTCACGCCGCTGCAGGGGCTCCCTAACGTGATCCTGACGCCGCATATCGGCGGCTCGACCGAGGAAGCGCAGGAGCGCATCGGCGCGGAAGTCGCACGCAAGCTCGTCGATTATTCCGATGTCGGCTCGACGGTCGGCGCGGTGAATTTCCCGCAGGTTCAGTTGCAGGCGCGGGCCATCGGCACGCGCTTCATTCATGTCCAGCGCAATGTGCCGGGCATGCTGCGGCGGCTCAATGACGTCTTCGCCAGCCGGCAGGTCAATATCGCCGCCCAGAACTACCAGACAGATGGCGAGGTCGGCTATGTCGTGATGGAGGCGGATGGCGTGTCGAGCAACGAAGCGCGCGACATCCTGCGCGAGATTCGTGCCCTCGACGGCACGATCCGTGCGCGTCTGCTGCACCAGCGCGACTGAGCCTCAGACCTTCTTGGCCTTGGCGCCGGGCTTGATCGGCGTCTGTGTCGCGACGGGGTCGCTGGCAGGGAAGGTGTCCTTCAAGGCCCGGTTGAGTTCGGCATCCTTGCCGTGCTCACGCGCGGCCTTGCGCTGCTCCTTCTGCTCCTTGCGCAGGCTTTCCGTGGCGGGATTGGCGGTGGCGGTCATGGTCGCTCCCTTCGGCATGCTGTCTTCCACAGGGAACGCGGAAGGGCCCAGCCCGTTCCGCCAGAACGCCAGCGCAGGCGCGCCATGACGAAGCCGGCCGCCCTCTAGACCGGGCGGACCAGCCTTCCCATGTGGTGAACCTAAGCCGTTTTGCCGGGTTTCCTCCGGCCTTTTTTCTCGCCGCATTTTCTTCACGCGAACCGGTAGCCACTTCGCTTGAAAATGCTCAACCAGCAGGGGCCGTCATGGTCGCGATCTCCGTCCTCGATCTTGTTCCCGTCGTCGAAGGGGAGGGGCCGCGCGAGGCCCTGCTGAAATCCACCGACCTGATCCGCCATGCCGAGGCGCTCGGCTACACGCGCTACTGGGTGGCCGAGCATCACAACATGGTCGGCATCGCCAGCGCCGCGACCTCGGTGGTGATCGGCCAGCTCGCGGCGGCGACCAGCAAGATCCGCGTCGGCGCCGGCGGCATCATGCTGCCGAACCATGCGCCGCTCGTCATCGCCGAGCAGTTCGGCACGCTGGAAGCGCTCTTTCCGGGACGCATCGATCTCGGCCTCGGCCGGGCGCCGGGCACCGACCAACTCACGTTGCGAGCGCTGCGCCGTAGCCCGATGTCGTCAGACAGCTTCCCGCAGGACGTGCTTGAACTGCAGGCGCTGTTCGCGCCGGCCGGGCCGAACCAGGCGATCCGCGCCGTGCCGGGCGAGGGGTTGAACGTGCCGCTCTGGATCCTCGGATCGAGCCTGTTCGGTGCGCAGCTCGCGGCTGAGCTCGGCTTGCCCTACAGCTTCGCCTCGCATTTCGCGCCGGATGCGCTGATGCAGGCGCTTGCCGTCTATCGCGAGCGCTTCAAGCCGTCCGAGCAGCTGGCGACACCGCACGCGATGCCGGGCATCAATGTGGTCGCCGCCGAGACGGACGAGGAGGCGCGCCATCTCGCGACCTCGTTGCAGCAGCGCTTCGTCGGCATGGTCCGGGGAGCGCGCGGCAAGCTCCAGCGGCCGATCGACGATATCGAACAATACTGGTCGCCTGCCGAGAAGGCGCATGTCTCCGGGATGCTGCGCTACGCCTTCATCGGGTCGCCGGAGACGCTGAAGCGCACGCTTGGCGCCTTCGTGCGCGAGACCAAAGCCGATGAGATCATGATCACTGCGCCGATCTTCGACCATGAGAAGCGCAAGCGTTCCTTTGAGCTGGTCGCGGAGATCGCTGGGGATCTCTGAACCGGGGAAAGTCCCAGGTGGGCAGGGTGATGGCGAGCGCAGCGAAGCCATCCGGCGGAATGGGTAGGACGGTTCGACCCGATCGCCCCTGGGTTGCTTCGGGGCTTCGCTCCTCGCAATGACGGAAAAGCTGCTCCTGGCGTTCGAAACCGGTACGTCTTTTTTGCTATTAAAACTCATTTGCATTATTAATGCAAATGAGAATTATGTTCTTTTACCCGGTTTTGCAATTGGCCGTTGGCATTGCTATGGCAAGGCATGACCGAGACCGACCGGCGTATTGCCGTTTTCGAGAGCCAGTTGAAGGGCGCCGGGCTGCGCATGACGCAGCAGCGGCGGTTGATCCTGCGCGTGCTGGCCGAAGCCGACGATCATCCCGATGCGAAGGGCATCTTCACCCGCGCCTTCGCGCATGATCCGACCCTGTCGCTCTCGACCGTCTACCGGACGATGAAGGTGCTGGAATCGCAGGGCGCGATCGAGCGGCATGCCTTCGAGGACGGCATCTCGCGTTACGAGCATGCCGACCAGGAGCATCATGACCACCTGATCGATGTCGATTCCGGCGAGGTGATCGAGTTCTCATCGGATGCGATCGAGGAATTGCAGCGCCGGATCGCGGCGGAGCTCGGCTATGAACTCGTCCGTCATCGCCTGGAGCTCTATGGCCGCAAGAAGCAGCCGGCCAGAAAGCCGGCGCGCAAGCGGGGCTGAGACTTGCCATTCCGAGGCTTCGTGTCGGCGAAGAGCCTCGAACCCAAGAACATGGCTCTCCGTCATGGTCGGGCTTGTCCCGACCATCCACGCCTTCCTTCATGCCATGCGGTCTCAAGACGTGGATGCTCGCCACGAGGGCGAACATGACGACGTTTGGAGAAGCATCGTGTTCGTGGTTCTGGATTCAGGCCTGCGGGCTGCCCCTGAATGACGGCGGGAAGTGGCTTGCCGCCCGGTTTCAGCCGTCGACGACGTCGTTGTAATCCGTGTGCTTCGCGAGCCAGCCCTGCAAGAACTCGCAGCGCACGACGGCCTTGCGCCCGCTCGCACGCAGCAATTCGAAGACGCCCTTCGCGAGTTTCGAGCCGACGCCCTGCCCGCCGAACTCCTCGGGCACCTCGGTATGGACCAGCACCAGTCGATCGCCGTCGCGGCGATAGGCCACGAGCGCGGTGCCGCCGTCGAGCGACAACTCGAAACGGTTCTGCTCGGCATTCTCGACGACATCCATGGTGCAGGCTCCTTCAGATCAACCTTGCGCTTCGGCGCGCCAGGGGTAGCTCCAGGTTTCGGTGAGCGTCTTGCCGCCACTGCGCAGGAAGGCGCGCATCTCGGCGAGCTGGCCCGGCTCGACCACGACGTCGACGAAGGCGCGGAAGCCCTCGGTCTTGCGGTTCGGCACGATGAAGGCGCGGTCGATCCGGCCATAGGCGATCGAGGGCACGATCTCGACTTTCTCCGGCTGCTTCAGATAGTAGTCGAGATCGCCGCCGGCGAAGTCGATGATGAAGCGGCGCGAGCCCGCGGTCACCGGCTCGCCCGAGCCCAGCGCCTTGGGCTTGGCCTGGTAGGTGTTGACCACCCGCCCGCCCGGATGCAGGTCGCTGGAATCGAGCATCGCGATCAGCTTGTAGCCGAAGGAGAATTCCTTGCCCGGCTCCAGCGGCGTCTTGGGCGCCCAGAGCGCGACGATATTGTCGTTGGTCTCGTCGGTCGTCGGCATCTCGATCAATTCGACGACGCCTTCGCCCCAGTCGCCCTGCGGCTCGATCCAGTAGGAGGGCCGCAGCTCGTAGGAGAGGTCGAGGTCCTGATAGTGCTCGAAGGTGCGGTCGCGCTGCATCAGGCCGAAGCCGCGAATGTTGCGCTCGACGAAGGAGGAGACGGCCTGCTGTTTCGGATTGCGTAGCGGGCGCCAGATCCATTCGCCGCTGCCGGAATGGATCATCAGCCCGTCGGAATCGTGCAGTTCGCTGCGGAAATCGTCGAAGAAGCGGCGGTCGTTCTCGCCGGTGAAGAACATCGAGGTCAGCGGCGCGATGCCGAGCTTCTCGATGGGGCTACGCGGATAGAGTGTCGCCGCGACCTCCATGACGGTGTCGAGATCGGGATAGATGGTGAAGCGATAGGCGCCGGTGACGGCCGGCGAATCGAGCAGGGTGTGGATGATAACGCGCTCGGCATTGGCGGCCGGCTGCTCGACCCAGAACTCGCGGAAGACCGGGAATTCCTCGGCGGCCGTGCCGGCGCCGATCGAAAGGCCGCGGGCCGAGAGACCGTAGCGCTGGCCGCGGCCGAGCACGCGGAAATAACTGGCGCCGATGAAGGAGATCAGCTCGTCGAAGACGCGGGGGTCGTTGAGCGGGTAATGCAGGCGGAAGCCGGCGAAGCCGAGATTGACCGGCAGCGGCTTGTCGAACTTGACCTTGCCGTAATCGAACAGGTTCGCCGCATAGGGTACCGGCATCGGCACGCCGTCGCGCACGACATTCACGGTGACCGGGCGGGTGAAGAGGAAGCCCGGATGGAACATCTGCATGCGGAAGGGCGAGCCGTTCTGCGCCAGCAGGGCGCGCTCCGGCCGGAAGCGGATGTCGCGCCAGGAATCGTAGTCGAGCTTGGCCAGCGCCTCGGGCAGGGGCGCGATCGGCTCATAGGGGACGGCGGCGATCTCGCGGGCGCGGCGCTGCACGTCCTCGAAGCCGAAGCGCGGCTGCGGTGCGGCGTTCTGCGGGGTCGGCGGCGGTTGCGGGCCCTGTTGCTGAGGCTGGGGCTGCTGGGCCAGGAGGACGGAGGGCGCCGCCGAGAGGCAAAGCGCGGCTGAAAGTCCGCCCAGGACGCGGCGGCGGTCTGTCGTGGTCATGCGTGGTCCGTTTTCCCGTCGCCTCGGCTTGGCAAAATAGGCGGCTACCGAGAGTTAAGGCCATGAAATGGGGCCGGTCTAGGGCCCGCGGCATTGACAGGAGATGAACATGCGGCAACCTTCGCGACCGGCCGGATGCGGCCAGCCGCTCGCACCCGCAAGGGCAAGGTGAACGCATCCATCAAGTCCCTGTCCTGATCCCGATCGACTCGTGGACGGATATCGGCAAGGCGAGCCCCGATCCCAACCGTCCGCAGCGAAAAGGATCACGACGATGCGTAGCTTTCGCGATGCGAAGCTGATGGCCAAGAGCCTGCGCGACACCATGGCTTCACGGCAGGTGCCGCTTTCCCATTCGGAAACCCTGGAAATCGTGGCGCGCCAGTTCGGCTATGACGACTGGAACGTGCTGGCGGCGAAGATCGGCGAGGCCGCGCCGGAGAAGCCGGTGGAGGCGGTCAGTCTCCAGATGGGGATTCCGGTTCTCAGGATCTTCGACGAGGCCAAGGCGAAGGAGTTCTATCTCGATTTCCTCGGCTTCTCCATGGATTGGGACCATCGCTTCGGGCCGAATATGCCGCTCTATATGCAGGTGTCCCGCTCAGGGCTGCAGCTCCATCTCTCGGAACATCACGGCGATGCCAGCCCGGGCTCGACCGTCTTCGTCTGGATGGAGGGGATCGACGCTCTCCACGCCGAGCTGATCGGAAAGCGCTATACCTACTCCAAGCCGGGCATCGAGGAAGACGGCCCCGGCGGCCGGACGCTGCAGGTGCCCGATCCCTTCGGCAACAGAATCCGCTTCTGCGAGAAGCGCGGCTAACTCCTAGCCGGCGAAGGGCTTTTTGCCGTTAACCCGTTCCCGAACGGACGCGGATCGGCCGTGCAAAAAAATGCAGCTCCAGGCGCATAAAACACTTGTGGTCCGGAGCAAGCGTCCGTATATCGCGTTCACCCAATTCGCACGTGCCTGTGGCCGCGTGCTGGTCGGTGGGCATCCGGACAAGAGGCCGGACAGCCGCCAGGGGTTGGAGGACGGATGGAGGGGATGGACATCCCTCAAATCACGCCTCCCAGTCTCCGCAAGGAGATTGTTCCCCGACACAGACCAGCAGCCGGAGGCAAAACCGGCGAACCCCGAATCTCCACGGGGGACGCAGCTTAAAGCAACGACGGAGCGGGCTTTTTTGGTCTCGCCGGCTTTCCACAGGCCGGCACCGAAGAGGCTTGTCCTTCATTGCCGGCCGTGCGGGGTTTCCCCAATCGAACGGTGTTTCGGGTCCGGACGTCTCGTCCGCTGTCACAGGCGTCTCCACAGCGCCTTGCGATGGCAACGATTCATTCGGCGATACATCGCATCGACGCCGCTTGCGTCGAAGGGGAGTCGCGTCTCATGACCGACCGCATCCGTGAGTTTCTTCGTACCCGCCGCGAGGACGGGCCCTGCGTCGTCATCGACACCGATGTCGTGCGCGAGAACTATCATGCCTTCGCCCGTGCGCTGCCCGACACCCGCGTCTTCTACGCGGTGAAGGCCAACCCGGCGCCGGAGGTGCTCGCCCTGCTCGCCAAGCTCGGCTCCTGCTTCGACTGCGCCTCGGTCGTCGAGATCGAACTCGCGCTCGCCGCCGGCGCCACTGCCGACCGCATCTCCTTCGGCAACACCATCAAGAAGGAGCGCGACGTCGTGCGCGCCATGGAGCTCGGCGTGCGCCTGTTCGCCGTCGACTGCACGGCCGAGGTCGAGAAGGTCGCCCGTTCCGCCGAGAAGACCGGCACCAAGGACGCGCGCATCTTCTGCCGCATCCTCTGTGACGGTGCCGGCGCCGACTGGCCGCTCTCGCGCAAGTTCGGCTGCGTGCCCGAGATGGCCGCGGACGTGCTCGAGCACGGCCATCGCATGGGCCTGCTGGCCTATGGCATCTCGTTCCATGTCGGCTCGCAGCAGGCGAACGTGAACGCCTGGGATTCGGCCCTGGCCTCGGCCTCGGCGATCTTCAAGGAATGCGCCACGCGTGGCATCTCGCTGTCGATGGTCAATCTCGGCGGCGGCTTCCCGGCGCGCTACCTGAAGCCGATTCCGGGCGTGCCGTCCTATGGCGACGCGATCTTCCGGGCGCTGTCGAAGCATTTCGGCAACCAGCTCCCCGAGACGATCATCGAGCCGGGCCGCGGCATGGTCGGCGAAGCCGGCCTGATCGAGGCCGAGGTCGTGCTGATCTCGAAGAAGGCCGAGTCGGACGAGGTCCGCTGGGTCTATCTCGACATCGGCAAGTTCAACGGTCTCGCCGAGACCATGGACGAGGCGATCCGCTACCCCATCCGCACCGTGCGCGATGGCGATGCGACCGTCCCGTGCGTGCTCGCCGGCCCGACCTGCGACTCGGTCGACGTCATGTACGAGAAGACCCCGTACATGCTGCCCTTCTCGCTGGAGATCGGCGACAAGGTGCTGATCGAGGGCACGGGCGCCTATACGACGACCTATTCAGCCGTCGCCTTCAACGGCTTCCCGCCGCTGAGGCAGTACGTCATCTGACGTCGGAAGGAGCGCGAGCTCCTTCCGGATCCCATCGGGTCCGGCGAAGCGCCCTGTCGCAAGGCAGGCTGTCCGATGCCAAGTCGGGTGGAGCGTTCGTATCTCCAGAACGGAGGTATGGGCGTGGCTCCCGCCGGACCCCTCTTCCCCACATCGTTCCATTGTGGCCGCGCGCGAGCGTGGCGCCGGGTAGGTCCATGAGAATGGGCGCTCCGGCCGGAGGTGCGTCATGATCACGATCCGCGACGAGATCGCCGTCGACATTCCCGCCCGCGAGGCGCTGCTCGACCGTTGCCTGGGCGAGCGCCGCACCGCCAAGTCGAGCGAGCGCCTGCGCGAGGGCCGCCTGCCGGCGCGGGGTCTTGCCCTGACCGCCGAGCGTGACGGCGAACTGCTGGCGACCGTCCGCCTCTGGCATGTGCAAGCCAATGGCGTGCCGGCGCTGCTGCTCGGCCCGCTCGCGGTGAAGCCTGAATTGCAGGGCGAGGGGCTCGGCAAGGCGATGATGCGCGAGGCGCTCTGGCGCGCGGCCTGCCGCGGGCATGGCGCCGTCATCCTCGTCGGCGATGCGCCCTATTACGCCCGGTTCGGCTTCGACCCGGCGCTGACGCGCGATCTCGCGATGCCCGGCCCCGTCGAGCGCGAGCGTTTCCTCGCGATCGAATTGCGCGACGGCGCGCTCGACGGTGCGCGTGGTGTGCTCGTCGCCAGCGGTGCCATGATCCCTGCGGCCCTTGAAGCGGACGAGGTGGCGCAGGCCGCCTGACGTTCCCGACCCATCGTCATCGCGCCGTCATCGCCCGGCGCTTTCCATGCGTTCACCCGCGTGGAAGGCGTCCCCGCGATTGACGGCGCGATTTTGCGCTCATACGACCTTTTCGGCCCATTTTTATCCCCAGAACCCAGGAGTTACAGAGAATGACGAATTGGCCCGTCTACGGCGAGATCACCGGCCCGATCGTGATGATCGGCTTCGGCTCGATCGGCCGCGGTACGCTGCCGCTGCTCGAACGTCACCTCAAGTTCGACAAGAGCCGCTTCGTCGTCATTGCTCCCGATGATTCCAATCGCCACCTGCTCGACGAGCGCGGCATCCGCTTCATCCAGGAAGCCGTCACCATCGAGAACTACAAGACGATGCTGGAGCCGCTGCTGACCGCCGGCGGCGGGCAGGGCTTCTGCGTCAACCTGTCCTGCGATACCGGCTCGCGCGACATCATGGAGCTCTGCTCCAGCCTCGGCGCGCTCTATATCGACACGGTCAACGAGCCCTGGCTCGGCTTCTATTTCGACGAAAGCAAGGGGCCGGGCGAGCGCTCGAACTATGCTTTGCGCGAGATGACGCTGGCCGCCAAGCGCGCCCGCGCGCCCGGCTCGACGACGGCCGTCTCCTGCTGCGGCGCCAATCCCGGCATGGCTTCCTGGCTCGCCAAGAAGGCCCTGCTGAACGTCGCCGCCGACATGCGCCTCAACGTGCCGCAGCCGAAGACCCGCGAGGAATGGGCCTCGCTGATGAAGCAGGTCGGCGTCAAGGGCATCCATATCGCCGAGCGCGACACGCAGCGCTCGAAGAACCCCAAGCCGCCGGGTGTCTTCGTCAACACCTGGTCGGTGGAGGGCTTCATCTCCGAGGGCGTGCAGCCGGCCGAGCTGGGCTGGGGCACCCATGAGAGGTGGATGCCGGAGAATGCGCACACGCACGAGACCGGCTCGCAGGCCGCGATCTACCTGATGCAGCCCGGCGCCGAGACCAAGGTCAGGAGCTGGTGCCCGACGCCGGGGCCGCAATACGGCTTCCTGGTGACCCATAACGAGTCGATCTCGATCGCGGACTATTTCACCGTGCGCGACGAGACCGGCAAGGCGGTCTACCGGCCGACCTGCCACTACGCCTATCACCCGGCGAACGATGCCGTGCTCTCGCTGCATGAGATGTTCGGCAATGCCGGTCGTCCGCAGGAGGAGCACCACATTCTCGAGGAGAACGAGGTCGTCGACGGCATCGACGAGCTCGGCGTGCTGCTCTACGGCCACGACAAGGGCGCCTATTGGTTCGGCTCTCAGCTCTCGACCGAGGAAGCGCGCAAGCTGGCGCCGTACCAGACCGCGACCGGCCTGCAGGTCACCTCGGCCGTGCTGGCCGGCATGGTCTGGGCGCTGGAGAACCCGAAAGCCGGCATCGTCGAGGTCGAGGAGATGGATCTCGACCGCTGCCTCGCGATCCAGATGCCCTATCTCGGACCGGTGAAGGGCTACTATACCGACTGGACGCCGCTCGACGGCCGCCCGGGGCTGTTCCCGGAGGATATCGATACCAGCGATCCCTGGCAGTTCCGGAACATCCTGGTTCGGTGACGGGCTCCATTTGAAGGTGTCTTCCCGTGCGCGCTGCGGCATGTGAATGCCGCTGCGCAGACACGGGACCGTTCTCCGCCAAGGGCGCCTTCTCATGCAAAGGGCGCCCTTTCGCTTGATGGGTGCCTCTCGTCGCGCGGTCCCGCATCTGCGCAGCAGGACCGCGTGCCGCAGCGCGTGCGGAATGACACTCTATGGCTGACGGACCCTCACGCCCGCCAGCAGCGCTGCGCCCGTCACAAAGAACACGATCAGCACGGCAAGACCCGCCCGCTGGCTGGCGAAGATCGTCGTCGCCAGCGCGACCAGGGTCGGCCCCAGGAATGACGTGACCTTCCCCGACAGGGCGAACAGCCCGAAGAACTCGCCGATGCGCCCGGGAGGCGCCAGCCGCGCCATCAGGCTGCGCGAGGCCGCCTGCATCGGCCCGGCGACGAGGCCGATCAGCAGGCCCAGGCCCAGATAGACCCGCTCGGGAACCGAGGCGAAGAGGCCGTCGCCCGGCGCGGGCGGGGTGGCCGGGATCACGAAGAAAATGTGATCGGCGCTGAGCGAGAGGATGCCGAGGCAGGCGAAGAGCAGACAAGCGATCGCGCCGAGAATCACCGGCTTGCCGCCGATGGCATCGTCGAGCTTGCCGCCTGCCCAGGCACCGAACGTACCGGTGATGGTGAGCAGGATACCGAAGATGCCGAGCTCGATGGTCTGCCAACCGAAGACGCCGGCCGCGTAGATGCCGCCGAAAGCGAAGAGTGCGACCAGCGCATCCTGATAGATCATGTTGGCGAGCAGGAAGCGGCCGAGCGCAGGCAGCTTCGGCAATTCGGCGAGCGTGTCCTTCAGGCGCCCGACGCCGCCCTTGGCCGCTTCGGCAAGGCTCAAGCCCGTCTTGCCGGAATCCGGCGTGAGGAGGAACATCGGCGTGACGAAGACGACGAACCAGAACGCGGTGAGCGGGCCGGAGAAGCGGTCGCCCTCGCGGGCGGCAGCATCGAGTCCGAGGATCGGCGCGATGCCGGCCAGGGTCTTGCCAGTCTGCGGATCGGCCGCGAGCAGGCCGAGCGTGATCGCGAGCGACAGGAGACCGCCGAGATAGCCGACGGCCCAGCCGGTGCCCGAGAGCCAGCCGAGCCGCTCCGGCGGCACCAGCCGCGTCATCATGGCGTTATTGAAGGTGGTGGCAAATTCGGCGCCGATCGTGGCGATGACGAAGCCCGTAAGCGCGATCGGCACGGCCGAGGCCGAACCCGGCACGGCGAACCAGAGCATGACGGAGCCGATGACGAGGAGTGCGCCGAAGGCGGCGATCCAGGGCTTGCGCGGCCCGGTCCGGTCGGCGATGCCGCCGAGCAAAGGCGAGAGCAGCGCGATGCAGAGGCCGGCGAAGCCCGTCGCATAGCCCCAGAGCGCCTGCCCATCGGCCGCATCCTTCGCCAGCGCGGAGGCGAAGAAAGGTGCGAAGACGAAAGTGGTGATCAGCGTGAAGAAGGGCTGTGCTGCCCAGTCGAAGAAAATCCACGCCGTGATCGCGCGGCGCGGCGGCCAGACGGTGTGCGGTGCTTCGGCAGGCGGCGTCGCGGGCGTCACTGCAAGGTCGTGTCCGGGTCGCCGCCGCCACGTGCCAATTCGATCTCGGTGATCGCGACCAGCACCTCGGCCCGGTCCTTCAGCGTCGACGCTTCCAGCAGGGCCTGCTTCTCGCGCGGCCCGAACGGGCACATCATCGAGAGCGCATTGACCAGGGCCTCGTTCGGCGCCTCGTTGACGCCCTTCCAGTCGATCTTGAGGTCGTTGGCCTTGGCGAAGTCCCTGAGCGCCTTGAGCAGCCCCTTGCGGTCGACCTCCTCCTCGCCGGTCCGGGCGACGAAGTCGGCGGCGAAGCTGTCATAGCTCACACGGCCCTGGCGATAGGGCGTCGTCACCGCCAATTCGTCGAGCAGCCGGAAGCGGCTGATCCCGGTCAGGGTGATGATGTAGCGGCCGTCGCCGGTCTCGGAGAACTGGGTGATGCGGCCGAGACAGCCGACCTTGAGCAGCGGTGGGATCTCCGGCTGCCGGCCATTTTCCGGCTCGGGCTGGATGATGCCGATGACGCGATCGCCCTTGAGAGCATCGTCGATCATGGCGAGATAGCGCGGTTCAAAGATATTGAGCGGCATCTGGCCGCGTGGCAGGAGGAGCGCGCCGCCCAGCGGAAAGAGCGGGATCGCCGCCGGGCAATCCTTGGCTCCCTCGTAGACCGCGTTCATGCCCATGCGCGCCTCGTCCTTGTGCCGGTCAGGAGAACAGCAAGGTCGACAGCTTGCGGCGCCCCGCGACGCTCGCCTCGTCCATCGGACCCCAGGCCTCGAAGAACTGCAGGAGCTGCTTGCGCGCGCCGTCGTCGTTCCACTTCCTATCGGCCTTGATGATGGCAACGAGATGGTCGACCGCCTCATCGCGCCTGTCGCGGGCGTTGAGCGCCAGCGCCAGGTCGAAACGGGCCTGATGGTCCTTCGGGTCGGCCGCGACTTTCGCCTCCAGCTCGGCGGTGTCGCCGAGCGAGGCGGCCTGCTCGGCGAGCTCGATTGCGGCACGGAGCGCCGTGATCGCCGGGTCAGAAGCCTTGTCCTGCGGGGCCATGCCCAAAATGCCCTTGGCGCCCTCGATATCGCCATTGTCGAGATGCAGCCGCGCCAGCCCCGCGATAGCAGGGAGGTTGTCGGGCTCGATCTCGAGCACGCCGGCATAGAGCTCGCTCGCCCCGGCGGGGTCGCCTGCAGCGATCGCGGCGGCAGCGGCCTCGATCAGTTCGCCCGTCTCGCCCGGACCCATCGGGCCGACGAGGCGCTCGATGAAGGCCTTGATTTGGCCTTCCGGCTGGGCGCCCATGAAACCGTCGATCGGCTGGCCCTGCTTGAAGGCGATGACGGCCGGAATCGACTGGATGCCGAGCTGGCCGGGAATCTGCGGGTGCTCGTCGATGTTCATCTTGACGAGCTTGACCTTGCCGCCGGCCGCCTTGACCACCTTCTCGATGACGGGGGTGAGCTGCTTGCAGGGGCCGCACCAGGGCGCCCAGAAATCGATCAGCACCGGCTGCTTCATCGACTCGGCAATGACGTCCTCGCGGAAGCCCTGGGTCGTGGTGTCCTTGATCAGGCCGGGTTGCTCGGCCGCCTCGCCATTGACCAGCATGGGTCGTCCTTCGTGATCTGTCCTGGAGGCGCAGGCATGGCTATCGGGCCGCCCGCGCAGTTGGCCCATAGATGGGATGCTTCAGCCGTTCTGTCCATCGGGCGGGACGGGCAAATCGACGATCAGCGGCTCATGCCCTGTGCTCCGGAAGAAGGCCAGGAGATCGTCGCGGCTGACCCGCAGCGTCGCCGTGTTGATCAGGGGATGAAAATTGACGTCCTCGCCGGTCGCGAGCGTCGCGTCGAGCACCATGGTGACATCGCCTGCGCGGTCATTGATCACGGCGAAGGCGGTGACGGAGCCCGGCGTGACGCCGAGCTTTTCCATCAGGAGTTCGGCCGAGCCGAAGGAGAGCCGCCCGCTGGCGCCGATCCGCTCGTGCAGGCGCTTCAGGTCGATTCGCGCGTGTGCCTCGGCCGAGACCAGGAAGATCCGGCCCTTCTTGTCCTTGAGGAACAGGTTCTTGGTATGGTGGCCGATCATCTCGTCGCGATGCGGCGCGGTTTCGGCCACGGTGAACACGGCCGGGTGTTCGGTGCGATGGAAGGCGATGCCTTGCTCGGCGAGATGGGCGCAGAGCTGTTCGGGCGTGACGGGCGCGGTCATGGCTGGGCGATCGGCAAGGGCGGGAGAGGTTCGGAGAAGCAATGAAAAAGCGCCTGCCGAAGCGGCAGGAGCCGGTCAAAGGATGCCTAGCCGGGCAGAGCCGCGGCAGCAAGACGGTAGGCATCAATCCCGGCTTTTGTGGAAGGCGGCAAAAAAACTTTCGCCGGGGTGCTTGCGCTTCGCGGCGCTTTGGGGCAATAACCCGGCCGCGCCGCCAGCACGGCGCGACTGTCTCGGATGCGGGTGTAGCTCAGGGGTAGAGCACAACCTTGCCAAGGTTGGGGTCGAGGGTTCGAATCCCTTCGCCCGCTCCAGACAATCTCAAGGCTTGAGAAGCATGCAAGCGTCGGATCTTCCGGCGCTTTTTGCTTTTCTGGCCTGAGAGATTCGAGGCCATTTCCGAAGAGCTCCGGAAGCCCGTGGTTACCTCGCGGTTACAAGTACGCCTCGGCGCCTATCCGCTCAGACTCACTGTTTGAAGCAATTTTCCCGATGCCACAGAGGGATACGAAGATTGCGTGCTCAACGTCGCTGTAGTTCTCGGCTTCACCTTTCGCTGAGGAGGCAAAGCGAAACGGAGATCCTGTAAGCAGTGTGCCATAGGGGTTCTGGCTTTCCCCGGCAGGGGGGACATACCAAGATCTGCCTCGGAATGACGAACCCAACGTTTCCTCCGGATTTTCCGCTTTTGTGGACAGGACAGCGTCGCTGCGATGCAGAGTATGAAGGCAGGTTGTGAAAATCGGCCAGGCTTTCTAAGAGTAGCATATGGCGGGCCTTGTATGAGCATTCCCCGATCTTCGTTGCGTTCGCGCGGTAGCGATCCGCGCTTCGAGGGCGTACACCTCCGTTGGCGAGTACTTCGGACCGCTCGCTTCTTCAAAGTCGGTGTAGTCGAGCCAATGGTCTACGACCCCGCGAGTCATGAAGAGCTATTCTACAGTATAGTGACTGCGATCGTCTCGCCAGCCCAGGACAGGCAGGAGAAGTTACACGTCCGCAACCGCACGCTGGCTAGCACGCCATTCGATCTGATCACTTTTCCCGAAGCATTCGTACCAGCCGATGCTTTGATTGAGGCGATCAAGAGTTTGCGTACCACAAGTCCAACAAATTGCTTTCATGTGGGCCTCCGACCGTCGAGTGCGGAGGAGCGCCACTTATTCACGGTTGAGGAGTTGCAGCAACTTCTACAGAAGCTCGATCCGCTCGCGGATGAGCACGAGGATTATTCAGCCTTCCGCGCCTGGCTCGAAAGACAACCAGATGACGACGTTTTCAATGTCGGGGCCTTGTTCGCGGTCGACGCCGATGGACGCATGCGCGTTTGCCTGCATCCCAAGATTGTCAGGGCACGGGTCGAAGTCAGTCCTTTCAACGAAGGCCACATGGCAGAGGCCGATCTCCTGACACTCGTCACGCTGATTCCATCTGATCCGCAACTGCTAACTGTCACCATCCAGCCCCTCGTTTGCTCAGATGTCCTGGATATTCAAACTGACCGACCAGAAGGGACGCCGTTAAAGGCCGTAACAGTTTTCGCCGATTGCTTCAAAAGCGGCCCACCGGATCATATCGACATCATTTCGGTTGCGACCTGCACGCCCCAGCGGAGGTCCATTAGCAACGACGAGAGTGAATTTGGCGAGTGGCCAGAGCAATTTCGAAGAGCCTTCGAAAACGCGGCCAATGGAGGTGAGTATCCGCGCCACCACTTTTCAGCCTTCGTGCTCGCCAATTTCCGCACATTAGATAAGAAAAAGGGTACGCTTGGCGGCCTGTCCGGAGTATTTTTGCCGGTACCCCCTGGTGAAAAGGCTTTTCACCGCGACGTAATCGTTTCCGCTTTTGGCCGGCCCAAAAACGATAATGGTAGCAACAACTGGTCAAGGCCAGATGACGACGCGCAAAAGAACTGGAGCTGTCGAGGGTTTATTGCGGGTTTAGACCCGTTTGCCGATCCACCCGAAAGTCCAGTTAGGATGTTGAGCTTCCATATCCATCGTCTGCCTCGCGAACACTCATTTTGGGATGTCCCACCCAGCCTCACTAAATGCGCTGTGCAAGTTTCGCACCGCGATGATAACGGCTTGCTTCAGCTGCGGGCGAGGATTCCAAATCATGTCTGACGAAGTCTCGGTCCGCAGAGACCATTTTGTTCGCGAATATCTGACTTGGATTGCAGTACGACACTTCCTAACGTCAGATCTTCTTGAAGAGCTAAGCAGGGCCCTAATCGACGTCATTACTGAGGGGCGCATTTCCCTCGATGACCTGTTCGACACCACCCGCACCAGCGGACCGGCCGAGCTTTCGAGCTGGGTTGCACGCCCGCAAGAAACGAAGGAGGCTCATCACACGCTGCTTCAAAGTGTGATTAAATCTCTGATATGGACTAGCGACTACGCAATCTGGTCCATTCCAGAAGACGCTGTCGCACGCGAGACCGAACTGCTGAACGGGATCAGCAAGGCCTTTAGCCTGTCATCCCTCGATTTTGGCACAGTCGCTCAATTTAAAAAGTTTCAGTCGGTCCCTCACGCCCTGCACGAGTTTCTGGACGCGATCTCAACGCTCTCCGTTGCAAGCGAGAGTGAGGGCTTCGAACTAGTGTCAATACTCGCCCGACTCGAGGCTCGGTTTGAGGCGCCACTCAACGCCATCGCCGTCAAGCACCTCGGCGACTTATGCGCGGACGCAGACCACTGGCAGTACGCTACGGAGATCTACACCTACGCCGCCCAAATCCTGCCAGAAGCGGTCGGTCCGTGGGCGGACTTGGCACGTGTTCTTCGTGGAGTCATTGAGCAATCGCGAGGAATGGCGACTTGGATGCTGGAAGGGGCAGGGGCGGCATTTTCATCATACAATGATATGATCCGATACGGCAGTTTACCGACTAACCCCCTGCCTCTGTTCAATGCGATGACGGATGCATTGAACGCAAGTTTCTCAACAGACGGCCCGTTTATCGCTGATCGGCGCGTTATCCGAGCGTTCGCGCCTCAGCTTGTTGATACTCACAGCCTTGCCTCGGCCCTCTCCGATTGGAAGAGGGAAAAGCACGCTGATGCGCATAAGGCGTTCTGGGCGGTGCTCCGACGGCAGACGGCGCTCGGCTCAATATCTGCCAGCCGCTGGACGAAGGCCTTGTTCGGAGAGTGTCTGATAGACCATGTGAGGCTCCAACAAGGTCAACATTCTAATCACTCGCACTTTCTGGTGGGCCTTCGACTTTTGATCGAGAGTGGCGATGCCAAGACCGCAGATCGCGTCGCGTGGCCTGAACCGCTGGTTGCAGAATATGTCAACGCAGATCTGGTTGCGACTGCACTCGCCCACGCGCGAAATGCGCCGGGTGTCGAGCATGAGCGGTTGCGCGTTGTCCTTACCTTGCTGAAATGCTGGGTGTTGGTCTTGCCGCGTGATTCAACGGCACTTGCCCAGGCGGTGCTGGAAATCCTAGCTCAAGCCGTTACCAATTCCGACGATAGGGGTGACGACGAAAGGAAGGTTGCCGTCGTCGCGCTCCAAAGTCTCTCGGCCGTTGCCAAGTCAAGGCCGGAGTTCCTGCCGCTGGCCGCCCGATCTATCGCGGACGCCATCATTGTACAAATCGATAAAGCAGGTTTTCTCGACGCAGGTGATGCAATAGCCTTCGCCGAATCGATGGTCGAGGCCTTCGATGAAGGCGAACTTCTCGCTCTGGCCCATGCCACCCTGGACAGGCTAGGGACTTTTACGCCGTCGCAATCTCCGTGGCCGATCGTCAGGCCCGCTATCGCGTTCCTGAGCTCTCCTCGAATTCTTGCTCTCTGCAAGGATCACTTGGCACTACGACAGAAGCTGCCGAATACTGTCATTACCTTCGCTTTAGAGACCGAAAGCGAGTATGATAGTCTAATGTACATGCTTCGCGATTTCGAGCCAAGCTGGATCGATGGGAATGCCATTGCTCCACGTATCGGTGACGTTGTTTTGAAGCTGCGCGATAGAGCAAAAGACATCAACAGTAGCCGAACATCTGGGGATATCACTGCGCTTCTCGTCGCGCCGGCTTTCTCTGGAGCGGCTGGGGTTAGAGATGCTCTGAATGCGCTATACGATATTATCCAAACCGCCGCGGACGGGCGGGCGGCATTGTCATTCGACACCGCTTGGCGCCCGTTAATGGTTGCTTTCGATACACGGAAGGCCATTATCCACGAAACTTCCTTGCGCGCGGAGGATCTCGCCACGTATCTGAACTCAATTGCCACCGCACTGGTAGCTGTCTGGAATAATGCGAAAGCAAAGCCTTTGATTTTCGCAGGATTCGCCATCCCAAAACCTTCCGCGCCTAACGCGATCATCGTGCATAATTGGGCATTCGCATCGGTTGGCCTCGGCCGCGTGCTAGGCCGTGAATCCGAAATGGCGCAAGCTCTGCAACTCGCAGCGCACCAGCCGGTCTTAAAGCGCGCGATAACTCTCGCGCAGGCAGTTCGTTTCGTAGCTGGGGACCCGGTCCCATTGGACGCAAGGTCGATCGGCGACGAGGGAAAGGAAGCCTTCTACGCAGCGCTGGGGAAGCGATTGCTCTTAATAAAGGAATTGCCCACCGCTATCCGAGCAGAGATTACCTTCGCGTTGGCAGCTCAGTGTCTTCGTCAAGGCCCAAGCGGGCTCGATGCCGCGGTATTTCTAGCCGCTATCGATCAGGATTTCGACTGTGCGCCTCTGACCACAGAAGTACGCGCATATCGGCAGCGTCTCGCCAACAACTCCGATCTCAGGATCAGCCTTGCGCCTCTTCTCGAAACCTTAGAACAGCGCGTGTTAGGGATAGAGAAATAGCTTGAAAGACCGTTGGGGCGGCAGCTCTATAACAGAGATTGACAGGGCACGAAGCGTCCCCTGCCTAGGTAAACGCTACAATCGGAGCGCTGCCCTAACATCAACGTTGGCAAATGGTAGAACTGGTGCCAGCTTAGCCAGAGGTCATATGTCGGCTTACGCCAATATCGAATTTTGTACATTGCGGGTCGGCGAACATCCGCACTGTATGTGCTCGGGCGGCTGCCGGTGAGCCAGAAGCGCCGCTTTTGCCAACTGCGGTAATGGTTGGGGCTTGAGTAAACATCGGCGCTTGAAGCCTGAATACCGCGCGAACACAATGGCGCGTGATAAAAATGATCGCTGAGCCACATCCAGTCGCGCCCGCCGCTGCGGGCAATGCCGGTGCCCATTTCGAGGCCGCGGTCGGAGCTTACTATCTGCTGGCGATGGTAGCGGGCGCCGAACCGCGCGGCCTTCCTGGGGCGACTATCACAACGGTCGCCTTCCAGCAGCGGATGGCGAATCATCCGCTGGATGATGTGGTTATCCATGCCATCGGCCATGACGGAAGCGCGGCTACTCTGGAAATCCAGGCCAAGCGCTCGATGAAATTTACCGCCTCGGATGATGAGTTTGCCGATGTGGTTAAGCAGATCTGGGCCGCTGCTCAAAAACCGGAATTCGATTCGACACGCTACGAAACGGCGGCAGCGATCTCCCGAACCACCACTCGGGTGGAACACGCCGTTCAAGATGTTCTGCATTGGGCTCGGGTTCAGGATGCAGCCACCTTTCATGCAAATGTTAAGCGCAAGGGTTTCGCATCGGACACGATGCGCGACTTCGTGGAAGTGTTTCGAGCAAACCTGGCGAAATGTGGCGCTCCTGATCACGATGTAGCGGTCTGGAAATTACTCAGTCGCTTCCAAGTTCTGGTTTTTGACTTCGAAGCTATTGGGTCGGCTTTCGAGCACTTCGCCCGTGAGCGATCACGCTACGTACTCGCTCCTTCTCAAGCGCTTCGCGCAGGCGAACTCTGGAATGCGCTGATCCGCAGAGCCGCTTCGAATGGGCGAGCGGCGGGCGAGCAGACACGGCAATCGGTCATCGGAAGTCTTGCGGCCGAAGAAGGATACCAGTTCGCCCCTGAAGCGGCTCATGCCACCGCCTTTGTCCGACTTGATGAAGAAGCGCGGTCCGCGCTGCGTGACGTTGACGACCAGATCGGAGGCGCTCGCCTCTCCCGAACGATACTCGTCGAGGAAGGAGATACGGCGCTTGCCAGCGCTTCAGTACTCAACATCACCGGAGCTCCGGGCACTGGTAAGTCGATGGTGCTTAAGCGTTTTGTAGAGCTGAGCCAGACGCAAGGCCGAGTGATAGTTCTCCGGGGAGGCCGGATTGCAGGTGGCGGATGGCACCAGTTCGCCCATGTTTTGGGTGTTGCTTCATCAGCCCAACAATTCTTTACCGACCTAGCATCCGCCGGTGGCGCTACCCTGTTCGTCGATAATCTCGACCAGATCGAAGACCAGCGTGAACGCGCTACCATTTCTGATTTGTTGAACGCTGCTGCCGACTATCCAGGATGGCGCGTCGTTGTAACAACGACAGAAGAGGGGCAAGAATGGATGAAAGTTCTGCCCGACAAGCTTCGGGCAGCTACTGTGACGCTGACGGTGCCGGAGATTTCGGACGCCGAGGCGGCGCTGCTTTCAGAGCAAAACAGTGCCATCGCTGGCCTGCTTCGCCCGGATCACCCCGCGAAGAATATCGCACGTAATCTGTTCTATCTGGCACGGCTGGCGAGTACCGGTAGCGCCGAAGCCAGACGGATTTCCACTGAAGCGGACCTAGCCCGGCTTTGGTGGAAGTATGGCGGCGGGCGCGACGTCGATCATGGCCGGTTCGCCCGCCTCAAAGCTATTCGCAAAATGGGGGCAGAGTTTCTTGCCCACCCCGGCCGCCCAGCGACTAAGGCCGACGATTTGGAATCGCTAATAATCGTCGAACTTCTCAAACTCGGTGCCGCACGAGAGGAGGTTCAGGGCGCCGAAATCGCGTTCCGTCACGATGTGTACCGGGATTGGACAGTCGGCTTTATGATTGCTGATGACCCGCCGCTTCTCGGTCAGCTTTCCAAGGAAAAGCCTGTTTCGGTGGCTGTCGTGCGCGGGCTTGAGCTTTCTGCTCGCCTGGCATTGGACGCTGACCCCACTGGCGATCGTTGGCTTCGACTTCTCAGTGACGCCACGAGCGAAAATGTCCACGGTAGTTGGCGCCGTCCCATATTGCTTGCGTTGCCCCGCGCTGAACAGGCCGCTGAGCGTCTCCAAGCTCTAAAGTCGAAACTGCTCGCCAATGACGGCGCAGTTCTCGCCGAACTCGTGCGCTTATTGGTGGTTGTGGATTCCAACCCCGCATCGGAGTTCGTCAGCCGACTTCACCCTGACTTGAAGATACCGGCTGGTGCCGGCGACCTTGTCGTTCCGAAAGGTCCGGCATGGTGGCCGACCATCAACTGGCTCGTCAGCATCCGAGCTGAGCTTCCAGCACCAGTCATTCCCGACGTCGCAAAAGCGTTCTTGGCGTGGCTGATGTTGACCAGCCAGCTCGGAACCAATTTGTCCATCAATAGCGATGTCGTAGCGGCTCTATTTGATTGGCTCGACCTGCTTGGCGAGGAGATGCAGCCGCGCAGTTTTCAAGCGGATGAGGAACTGCCGAGATCGCTCAAGGTCCCTCATCAGAGAGACGCCTACGAGTTGGTTCGGATGGCGGCGTTCGGTTTTGCGCTGGTGAATCCCGACGCCGCGCGCGCCTACATGGCCAAGCTCATCCGGTCTGACGTCGGCCGCCGAGAGTTTGAAGCCATCGTCAAGCAGCGAGGCATGGTGGCCAAGGCTGCACCAGCCGAGTTCGCAGATTTTTTCATGAAGGGAGTCGTGGATGAGGAAGACGACGACCATTATTCGAGGCGCCGGGAGCATGGGCCTTTTAGCTACCGAGAGCAGATCTTCCTATCTGCTGGGCCAGCGCAGGGGCCAATGTTGGAGATGCTCCAACATTCCCGAGCCGATGGCCTCGCTCTGGTTCGCCGTATCGTTGAACACGCAACCAATTGGCAGCGAAAGCAATATTCTCGCGGCAGCAATTTGCCGTTTCCTCGCTTCACTGTCCCACTTGTATGGGGCGATCAGGCATTCGAGGGTGACGAACACGTTTACCGATGGGCGCGAGCCGGCGTTCCCAGCACGCTAATCACCTCCGCGCTCATGGCACTCGAAGCATGGGGCCACGAGCGCGTAGAAGCAGGAGACAACCCTGAGATCGTCCTTCGTGAAATCCTCGGGCCAGATGGCTCAAGTTGCGCGTTTATCGCCGTTGCTCTGGACGTTGTCTTATCTCATTGGTCAAAATTCGAGAACATTGCGTGGCCTTTTGCGGGTAGTCCCCGCGTCCTTGCGTTAGATGATGCGCGCTACATCCGCGATTCTGTTGGTGTCGACGATTTTGCGTTGCTTTCGGAGAGCGCTGCGAGTGGCGTTCCAAGCCTCACTCAGCCTAAGGCTCGGGGTTCGAGAAGATGCCGGATGATGGATACCTTCGCCCGCTACGTTCTCGGGCGTAAGGAAGATCTAGGTCCGCGGCTCAAAGCCGCGTTGGAACAGGCACTGAAGGATATTCCTGTGCCTCCTTCGGAGCCGGAGCCTGATCTGTTGAACGGCCTGTATGCGGTCGCTCGCCGTGCGGCGCGGATGGCGGACCCCGCCAACTGGCGGAAGATGAAGGGCGTTCAACCGGACGGCAGCGAGATTGATTTGATCGGCTATACCCCAGACGAAGCCGAGCAAAGGCAGTACGAAGCGCGAAGCGCCGAGGTGAATGCCGAAACGCGCCGGGCGGGCATAATCGCTTCGATCAGTCTAGCGTTCGGGGACGATGGCAAAGCTACACCGCAGATCGTGGCCGATGCGATCGTTTGGGCGCGGGCCGAGCCGCAGAACGTGAGGCAACCCGGCCAAGAGGATGATTTCGAGGTCGAGCAAGCCGAAAGAGCCGTGATCATGTCGGCGGTTCTCGCCGTCCGCCACATCAATGCGCAGGAACAGCCCAACACAGCTGCTTGGGCGGAAGCTGTGTTGCGACAGGCGATGGGCGAGCCTGAAAGTAAAAGATACCGCGGTCCACAAGTGGAATACGACAGTCAGGCGATAGCTGCCGCAGGTATAATATCACTTTACGAGAAGACATCCGCGCCCGCGTTGTATTCAGAGATATTGAAGTTGGCTACTTGCCAACACGATTCCATTGTGAATGCCTTGGCCGGCGGGTTCAAATGGCTGCGTGCCAATGATCAGCGTCTCTTGCGGTCTATATTTCGCGTCCTGCTGCTGACCGCCAGCTATGTTCATAAGCGGTTCGACGAAAAAGCCGAGGAAAGTCTCGCCAAGCGTGCGGTCGTCGTGGAGCGAGGCATTGCGGCTGAACTAGCTTGGCTCAAGGATAGAAAGCGCGAGCCGGCGTGGCCAAAGATCGCGCCTTGGCTCGTGCGGCGCAAAACCCGATTAAGAGTACCGGGATCGGCGGTGACTGAGCAAAAACCGCGCCTCGGTGCGCGTGCGCCCGAGCTGCGTGCCGATGAATCGAGGCTCGGCCTCATAAGTGCACACCTCTTTCAATTCGCTCTTGGCGACCGGCCGCCGTGGCTCCTCGATCTCACCAAACACATTGCAGCCTGGGCAATCGCGGCCAACGGACCGGACGACGAAGGTCGGGACGCGGATGGCCGCCCGTTCTCATTGAATGGGCACTTCTTTGAATATCTGGGGCTGCTCGTAGCAGCGCTTCCACATGATGAGGCGATGACGGCTTTCATCGAACCCATTTTTACGCTTCCTGATGGAGCTTGCTGCGAATTGCTTGCCAAGCTTCTCCACGGTTTCGATAGCGCCGTTCATTCGAGTGACGCGCACAAGCCACTAGACATGTTCGCGCTGCGCCGCGTCATCGCGGCTCGCCTCCAGCGGGTATGGCTGTATGAGCGCTTTGGCCGCGAGAAATCTTTCAGCTGCGAGGTTCGTCTCGGCGATGCCCTTCGCGCGATGTTTTACCAAGTCCCCGGCTACCATCTGGGGCCACGGCCTCGGCCCCGTCCGCCAGCGGATTTCGCGCATGTGCTTCCTACGCTGGCCGGGCTCGTCAAAGGCGCTTCCGCTTCGGGTTATCTCGCCATATTGTTTCTTGACCTCATTGAGCTGTCGCCAAATCCTGCTGTCCTGCCTTCCGTGCTCGAAGTGCTGATAGGCTGGTGTGACGCCCGCGGCGCCGACGTCGGCTTCTGGGGCAATTGTGACATTGGTTTGCGAACTTGCGCGTGGTTCACGAAGGTGCTCGCCGTCGAACACGCATCGCTCACGGCTCAACAACAATCGAGCTTGCGAACCGCACTGGATGTCTTGGTCCGCGCCGGTGTTGCGGCCGCGCGGGCACTTGAGGATTTCATCGACACAAATCAACCGCAACTGAAGGCGTCATCAGGGGGCTGATGCAAGCGTTTCCCTGGCCAAGTTGGTCACGCCAGAGGAGCGACGCGTTCTGCCGCCCGGATCAGCTCGAACGGCTCTGCTCCAACCGCCCTCGCAATGACTATATATTCAGCCACATCGAGCCGCCGTTCCTCGGTTTCATATTTCGACACGAAGGTCTGCCGGCGCCCGATGCGCGCGGCCAATTCAACCTGCGTGATGCCCGCGTCCTTGCGCGCCTGGATGAGCGCTTGGAGCAGGGCCCTGTAGAGATCGGGTTGCGTTGAAGCCAAAGCCGGCGCCTGAAGCGATGAAACCGGCCAACCAATGAAACCCTAATTTCGAATACCCCAAAACAGGGTATTCGACCATGCTGCGCCCCGAGGCGATGATTCGGGGGACGGGGCGTGAAGGAGCAGTACGTCGGCGACGTCAACGACTATCGGAAATATGCCCTGCTGCGTCTGCTCGGCCGGGCAGGTCTGAGGCTCGGCGTCTGCTGGATGCTGACGCCAAACGACGGCCGCAGCGACGGCAACAAGCTCGGCTACCTCGATCAGCCGAGACAGGAACGTCACGATCCCGAATTGTTCGCGCTGCTGCGCCGCGTGCAAGATGAGCCCGACGCCCGTCGGCTGATTCTGATCGAAGGCAGCGAGATCCTGCCCAGAGCCGTCTTCGTCAACACCATCGTGCCCGAGACATTGTTTGAGCGTCAGCTCTGGTTCAAACAGGCGAGCGCGGCCCTGGCCGACACTGATCTGATCTTCTTCGACCCCGACAACGGGATAGAGGTCGGTTCGGTCGCCAAGGGGCGGCGCAACTCCTCGAAATACATCTATCGCGACGAATTGGCTGCGACCTACCGCGCCGGTCACTCGCTGCTGGTTTATCAGCACTTCCAGCGCAAGGAGCGTGAGAGCTTCATCAGCGATGTTGCGGATGATCTCCGGCGAGTCGCTGCCGGTGCCGAGATTTGGGCAATCCGAACCTCGCATGTCGTGTTCATGCTGGCGATCCAGCCACGGCACCGCGCCGCTTTGTCGGCTGCCGCAGACCGTGTCCGCGAAACCGCTGACCCGAAGTTCCTGTACGCGCAGCTGATGGCGCCTGCAAGTCCATGATTGTGCGTGGATTTTCGGCGTGTTTACGTGTCGATTTTTTGCCTTTAGGAGCCCCTTGAATGAAACTCACTACCCTCGCCGCCGCGCTAATTTCCGGCATTGTCTTGTCTGGTTGCGTCGGGCTCGTCGACGCGCAGTCGAAATGTTCCGCGCAGTCCCCGTCGTATCTGACCATGTGGGATTGCATCCGCGGCCGCGTCGCCGCCGGAACTGCTGGTCAAATGAACAATGATCTCGGCGTCCGCTATCTCGCGGTCGGCGACCTGCTGGCACAAAGCGTGAGGTCCGGCCAGATGAGCGATGCCGAGGCGAAGGCGCGGCTTGCGATAGAACTGGAGCACGGCAACAGCGAGTTCAATCGCCGTCAGGCCGCATCGTCACCCAGCCTGACCCGCTGCACCAACAACAACGGCGTCGTGAACTGCCTGACGTTCTGATGGAGCCGGCGCGTTGGGGGCTCACGTGGTTGCAACGTGAGCCCATCGTGGAGCCTGTTCCAAATCAACCAGCTACGAGCGTCAACGGGGGATCAAGAAGGCTAGCCGCAGAGCTCTTAGGAGGCTACGGGTTGAGATTAAACACAGGCACACGATACAGGTCAGAGCGCCGGATGGGCTTCTGCCACCCGGCACTCTTGAGCTGAGTTTCGACATTCATGATATCAGCATCCTCAAGTCGAGGATCAAGGACCGCCTCGTCGAATAGGGCATTCGCGTCCAGCGGGTAACTGATAAGTCTGTTCACGGCGATCTTCGGGTCGTTGTCGCAGGCGATGAGCCTAATTTCCGCCTCATGAGCGAACGCTTCACGTTTGATGGATAGCCATCTCGCGAAGCGATCGCTTTGGCCCCCGCTCGCACCGTCCATCATGAACGACGCTCCGTTCATTTTCTTATAGATCTCAGCCTCGGTCATGTATTGCACCTTACCGACGAAGGCGTGCAGCATCTTCGTAGTGGCCTTAAACTTCCTCAGGTTTCCAAGCAGCCTGCCTATGGTCGATTGGACTTTGATGGCCTCATCGCTGGCGTGGGGACTGTAAATTCGCCACATCGCATCGGTCTCCTCATGAAGGGACCAGCACTGACCATACCAATCCTCCGCCAAGTTCTCGAGCGTGATCGTTTGCCCAGAAACGCTATCCCAAATACGCCCGCGAGAGAGGAAGAAGTTTTCGAAAGGGTCCTCCCACTTACGGACCTGCACAAGCACGTCGTAACCGGTCCGTATCGTTTCTAGCAGATAGTCCTTCTTGTAAATGCGGAAGACGGGGGTGTTGGCATCTATCTCCCCAAGGTTGATCGGCATCAAATCCCGCTCCCATTGCGGTGCGACGGCATCTACTGACAACAGACTTCTCCTTCAATGACCCCTAGCACTTCGGGGCTAGTTGTCGGTGTGACAGCTCTAGCTTGGCAGAATGGTTGAGGCTGATTCGCTGCCCGGCACTTTGCTAGATTGGCGTACGTAAGCGACGTCACATAGTACGGATTCGACGGGCTTTGCGGTTGTCTTGTGGGTCCTCCGACAATCACGCCCGCAATTGGGAGATGGGGGGAGTTGCGAAGCAACGTCCCCCCGGAGCTGGCGGCATGGTTCTACGGCAGCCAGCCGGCGCACCCTGCTGCCCGGCATGGCCGCGTCCCAGGCCGGGGTACGTACCTCCGCGGCCGTGGCGGGCAGGGCAGCGGGTGTGGTGCCTGCCGTGCGGCGCGGCCGTTCGTTAGTCCTCCGCTTCGGCCTGCCGGAGCAACTCGTAAGGGTCGATCTCGAGCGCGCGGGCGATGACGATGAACTCGGCGATGTCGATGTAGCGGGCGCCAGCCTCATAGCGGAAAACGAAGCTGGACGAGCGCCCGAGACGCTGAGCGAGCTGAGCCTGGGTCAGACGCCGCGCTCGCCGCTCCGCGACGAGGCGGGCGACGATGCGGTCGTGGAGGGCGCCGCGCATCAGAGCGCGGCGGGCTCGTCCACGGCGGCGATGACGTGCAGGTCGGTCTCGCAGATGCCCTCGGCCTCGATCGCCCAGAGGATTTCGTCGGCGTTGATCTCGGCGAGTTCGGCGGCCTGGTCCAGAGTGACGATGGTCAGCGCCTGGCTGCGCAGATCGATCAGGCGGTATTGGTCCATGGCGTCGTCTCCATCGTGTTCTGGAACGATCGAAACACGCCGAGACGCCGCGCATAATTTTCCGGGGAGCAGTCTGATATTGCGTTCGACGCAAGGTTGCCCCGGGCGCCAATAGCGCCCGTAGCGACCGCAAATGACGACGGGGAGGGCGGCTCGTCGCCATCCTCCCCGCTCATGGGCGCCCGCATGCCCGAGCGCGTTCTACCTGGATTGCAGCCCGTTCTACCGGCCCACCGCATAGGCCCGGTCGAGCGCTGCCACCGCCGCCTCGCCGCCGCGAACCGCCTGGGTATAGTGGCCGAGGGTCACGGTGGCGTTGGCGTGGCCGGCGAGCTTGGCGACGAGGCCAACCTCGATGCCCTCGGCCTGCAGCGTCGAGATGAAGGAATGTCGCGCCGAATGCGGTGTTACGTAAGGCATGCCCAGCTTCGCGAACACCGGCTCCCAATAACGGCTGCGATAGTTCTGGTAGAGCAGGGGGCCACCGCCGCCGATCCGGGCAACCTTCGGCCAGGGCTGGAGCCGGCCAGGGCCAGGGAAGACCCGGTGCAACGCCTTGCCCGACCGCGGACAGCGCAGCCGCCACTCCAACAAGAGCGAGCGCAGGACCGCGCTCATCGGAATGTCGCGCGTGCCGGCTTCGGTCTTGGTCATATTGGTCAGCGAACCGTCGCGCTCCTGGATGCGGCGGATGCGGATGACGTTGGCGTCGAAGTCGACATCCTCCCAAAGCAGGCCGAGCTGCTCGGACGGGCGCGTGCCGGCGAGGAACGGGAAGGCATAATAAAGTCCGTGCTCCGGATCGTTCCGGGCCGCCTCGACCAGCTTGCCGATCTCGGCGGGCGAGAGGATGACCTTCTTCGTCTTGACCCGGTTGCGGCCGAGACCGCGCGGCATCGACGGCGCCCGCACCCGGAAATCCTCCTCGTTCAAGGCGAGGATCGAGATCAGGTGCGACTTCGCCCGGTTGGCGGTGTATTGGCCCGACAAGGTGGTTAGGTCGCGATGCCAGGCGCGGATGCGGGCCGTCGTCAGCTCGCTCGTCTTGATCTCGCCGAGCATCGCTACGAGCCGGCAACCCTTCGGCAGCTTGCCGGAAGCCTTCCAGGCCAGTTTGTCCTTGGCCGAGCCGTCGAAATATGGTCCGCGGATATGCTCGACGACGACCTTGTAGCCAGCGAGGGTGTTCGGCTTCACCTTGCCGACACGATCGGCGATCCAATGATCGACTGCCTGTCCGACCGTGGGCGCCTTTCGCTCGTCGGCGTAGCTGTCGGACATGACCTTGGCGGTGAGGTCGTTGCGGCGGGCCTCGGCGGCCTTCAGTGTCTCGTAGAACTCCTGGCGACGATCGCCCGAGATCGGCTCTCGGTAGTTCAGTACATAGCGGAGTTGTTTCACGACCTCGCCTGACTTGAGTTTGCGGCGGCGGACCCGCTTCGTGATATTGGTTCGGAATGTCATGGAAACCTCTGAGAAGGAAAAACGCTCAGAAAATCACGGCGAAGGAACCGACACAATTAATCATCGGACGCCGGATATCTTCAGAGCACTCGAATTGAAACCACGAGCGCAACCACGGCACTTCGGGATACGCTTAGATGCCGTCTCGGCGGGCCTCTCAATATTCGGGAACAATCGCTCGCCGAGGTTGAAATCGCAGAGGCGGTGGCATGGTGGCGTGGGTGGCGCGCCCGGGCCTGCGCTGCCGGGCTGGCCGGTGGAAAAATGCCCGCTCTCAGCCCCGCAGCACCCCAGCCGCCTACCGCACACGCCACCCCCGCCACCATGCCACCGGTCAAAAGTTCCGATGATATGGTTTGGGCGGCGGCTCATAGCCGTCCGGCTTCGCCTTTTCGTAGCCGCGCACGGCCTTTCCGTGCAGCTTGAATTTTTCATTGCGCCAGCCGAGACGCTTCATCAGTGCCGATAGCCGTTTGGTATGTCCCTGGTTCTGGTGTTCTGGCCTGATCCCGAGGAGGTCGGTCAGCAGACTTGTCGTCACGAAGCGCAGCTTGTCGCCGGCGACAATCGGCACGGCGGCCTCGATCTGCTCGACCCAGGGGTCTTCCTCGACGCGCGCCTCTTGTTCAACAGCTGCGTCCGACCACAGCTCCGGCGGCAAGGCGAGCGATGCACCCTCGCGTTCACGGTGAGCGGCCTCCGCGAGCAACTGGTCTCGATCGAGAGCGAGTGCGGGCAGGTCGATAGTGCCCGTTCTTACCGGCCAGAAGCGGCGGTTGCCGGTCTGGTCGCGCAGGTACTTGTCCTCATTGGTGGTACCGATGAAGATTACCTGGCGCGGGCGCGAGACTGCGTTGCGGCCATAGGCTAGACGGGCGCGATCAACCTGGCGGGACGCGAACGCCTTGATCTTGGTGACCTCGGCTCGGTTCATGCCCTCCAGCTCGTTGATCTCGTAGAACCATACGCCGTCGAGCAGTTCGAGCTGGGCTTTCGGCTCCAGCGACAGGATTTCCTGGTCTGAGTGAAATCCCTCGCCGGCGAGTATCTTGACCGCGGTGGACTTGCCGGTGCCCTGGGCACCCTCGAAGACGATGATCTGGTCGAACTTGACGCCGGGAGCGCGAACGCGACGCACCGCCGCTATTAGCATGATGGTGCCGATGGCGCGGTTGAGCGGGCTGTCTGCCGCGCCGAGATAACGCGATAGCCAAGTGTCGAGCCGCGCGATGCCATCCCACTTGAGGTTGTCCAGCATCTCGCGAACCGGGTGCTCCGGTTCCTCGATGCACATCAGAATGATCGCGTCCTGGACATGCTGCGTTCCGGGATCGAAGCCAAACTTGTCCGTGATCAAGCCGCGCAGCATCATGCAGGCGTCATCGGTGATCTCACCCGCGAACTGCTCGATCACATGCCCTTCCACCATTTTACGATGACGGAACATGTCATAGGCGAACGACAAGCCCAGGCGGCGCAAAGCAGCGCGTGCATTCCGCATGGAGGGCTTCGGCGCGCCCGACTTGAAGGTGTCCGGCCAGCCCTGGGCAACGCTCTCGATCGCCTTGGTTGCCTGTCGCAACGCGTAGGCCTCGGGGCGGCGTTTCTCCAGGACAGAATCCGAGATGCGGAACTGCGGGTTCAGCAGGACCCCGGCGATGAACTCGACGCTGCAACCCAAGCGGGCAAGGTCGCAGGCACCGCGGTAGACACTCTCGCTTCGCGATTTATGTCGCGGATTTGGGCCACCGCGAGGGCGATCCGGGTCATCTCCGTTCTCCAGCAAGCTAAGTGTTGTGGGCAGGATTGTCTCCGGCAGCTTTTCTCGGCCGACTCGAACCAGCTCGGTCGGAACGAGCGCCGTGCCCGGGGCGCTAGGGCCGGGGTCGAACGGCAAGAAGTCCTCAGCGACATAGAGGCGCTTCCAGTCCGCTTCGATCACCTGGGCCAGGACCGGCACCCGTCCCGCCGCCCGCTTCTTGGCGTTCGGGACGTTCACTGTCCCCGGCACGCGCATGAGGCGATCGCTGTTCCAGCAATGATCGCCACCGCAGAGTTCCGCGATGGCCTTGTTGAGGCGCTCAGCCAGCTCCAGATCCCGCAGTGGCTCGCGCAGGAGCCAGAAGGCCTGCCGACCACCGCCCGACGCAACAACCGCCGTGGGCCGCAGAGGGAAGTTTTCGAGCAGTTCAAACGCGTCGGGGTTGTCGAGATCGATGTATAGGGCCACCGCCTCCTCGACGTCGCCTTTGCTCGCCTTTTTGTTTTTCACGCCGACCCGAAGCGGGTTGACGTGAAAATAGATGTTCTTGCCGCTCTGGTTCGTGATCCAGCCGGTGAGCCGCGAGGTCTCGTTCGGCTCAAAGGTCGCTGCCACGACGCCTCCAGCTTCCCCGATTGCCACTAGGTGCATCGGCCGGCCGCGGCTCATGTTGCTGACAAAATCCCAGGCTGCTTCCAGGTTGAGCTGCATCTCCTCAGACATGGCGCACCTCCGTGATAGTGACGGCGACGCCGATATCGTTGTCGAAAATTTCGATGACGATGCTGCGCATAGTCGCCCAGCGCTGCGCAGCCGCGAGCGCGTCGACATAGGAGTCCGGCTGACCCGGCGGAATGAGGAAGGGGTCTTCCTCGTCGCGGATATCGAAGGGCGGCTTGATGATTTCGGCCATCATTCGCCTCCCTTCTTCGACGCTTCGATCACGGCAAGAACGTCCGAAAGGCGGACAAGCTTGCGCGAGCTGAAGGGGGTGAAATAGGGGATCAGTCCGCGGCGCACTGCGCGACGGACCTGCCAGTCCTTTGCGCCGACCTCATCGGCAGCATTTTTGATGGTGATGAGCTTGTCCACGATGGACTCCCGGTCAGTTCAAGGGAGTCGACCAATTAGACAGATCGGCCAGCGCGATCGCTGGTGGAATTAGCTCATTTATCGCCCTTGACGAGCCCCAGTTCGCCTAAGAGGGCCACGATTCGCGAAATGATGGTTTCCCTGTGCCGAAAATCGTAGTCGACGAGCGCGGAGCCGACGGAACAGTAAAACTCTGGATTCGCTTTGAATTTTCGTTTTAGGCGATCTAGATCGATCTTCTGAAGATCGGCGTCCTTTGACTCGAAGAATTCATCGAACTCCTTCATCGCTTCGCGGCATAGCGCGCCAATCAATAATTCTTTGGGATTGTGACGATCCCACTGTCGGTGAAATTTTTGCCCTACTCGAAACAGAACTTTCTCGTCTGCTAGGCTAATGCCCCGCCCATTTTCAGGCTCGATCGCAAGCAGTGCTTGAAGAGCAGCACCCATTCTGCCTTCCAGTTTGGCGCCTTTGCTGGCGGGATGGCTCATTATAATAGGAAGCAGAATTTGGCTTAGCATGAGCTGCGACGCGTAAGCGTGAGCGATTGCTTGGTCGACGTCGAAAGCTCCATCCTTGCCGGTCCAATAGCGATCATCCGCGCCCATGTTATCGCTGGCAGTGATGATGGACTCTTCGTCCAGATGAGGCGGCCGAGGTTTGTCTGACATCGCTCTAGATCGCGGTGGGTGGCTAACCCCAACACTCTAGCTACCACTGACAGCGAGTGCAGCCTGCTCCGCGCACGCGTACGCGTAGCTGCCATAGTGGGAGTATTCCGGTACGCGCGCCCGGGGCGTAACGGGCATATGACGGCAGTACGCCCCAAGCGCCGCACATCCCATCGCGTCTGGCCTCGCTGGGGCAAAAGGCTACTCATCCTTTGCCGGAACTCTACCCTTCTCGATAAGCTCTAATATGTCTCGCATCTTCACATATTTTCGGCTGTTGAAGAGCGTATACGTGGGGATGGCGCCGTACGAACCGGCGCGCTGAATCTTGAAGTACGGGAGGCCGAGCGCGTCAGCGGCTTGCTTATAGGTGATCAGCTGATCCTTGTCGGGAAGTTCCACGGCATTTCTCCTTGTGAGCACGTCAAAGTGCTAACAGACGGAAACACGCGGATGCCCGCCTCACAATTTCTCAGCGCTCGAAATCGGGCACGCGGTTACACCCAGGTTGCAGCTCGCAAGTTTCCATGCCCTCCCGCATAATCTGGCGGGTGCGTTGGTTCACGCCGCGTCAAATCGGACTGAGTGCAAATTCGCGGATTTCATGATCTGTGTCGGCGGGCTACAAGAATATCCGAGTAAAAAGATAAATCGCTTGCCAAGGTTGGGGTCGAGGGTTCGAATCCCTTCGCCCGCTCCAGACAATCTCAAGGCTTGAGAAGCATGCAAGCGTCGGATCTTCCGGCGCTTTTTGCTTTTTGGGCCCCTGTGTTTGGCGATTCCTTCCAGCTGTTCCGGAAGGCCGTGGTTCCCGCGGGCTACAAGGCCGAACCGGACCATGCCACTCCCCGCCAGCGCGTTCCCGCGCATCGCGGCTGCTCGACCGATTTCTTCCTGCGCTGCGAGATACGCTGAAGCGGGAGGCCGGCCGAGGCGGCGCTGCCCCGCCATTTCCCGATGACCGGGCCGGCGTTTTTGCGCCTTGGAGCCTGCCTGCGCCTGTGATTACCTCGGCGGCAGCCAAGGGGAGAACGGATGCTGCGTCGCATCGCATTCGGCGGATTTCTTCACGAAACCAACACGTTCGCGCCGAGCCGAGCCGGGATGGAAGCGTTTCTGCAAGGCGGCGGCTGGCCGCCGCTGGCGCGCGACGAGGCGATCTATGCGGCCGTGAAGGATGTCAATGTCGGCGCTGCCGGTTTCGTCGAGAACGCCCGCGGCCGGGATTGGGAGATCGTGCCGACGCTCTGGTGCGGGGCGAGCCCCTCCGCCCATGTCACGGCCGCGGCCTTCGAGGTTCTCGCCAATGAGCTGGTCGAGCGCATCGCCGCGGCGCTGCCGCTGGACGGCGTCTATCTCGACCTGCACGGCGCCATGGTGACCGAGAACCATGACGACGGCGAAGGCGAGTTGCTGCGGCGGGTGCGTGCCGCCATCGGGCCTGATGTTCCGCTGGTCGCCAGCCTCGACCTGCACGGCAATGTCACGCCGCTGATGATGGCGATGGCCGACGCGCTCGTCGCCTACCGCACCTATCCGCATGTCGACATGGCGCTGACGGGCAGCCGTGCGACCGACATATTGGCGCGGTTGATCGAAACCGGTGTCCGCCCGGCCAAGGCCTTCCGCCAGGTGCCCTATCTCATCCCCATCGCCTGGCAGGCGACTGCGATGGAGCCGTGCCGCACCATCTATGCGGAGCTCGCCACGCTCGAAGGTCCGACCGTGCCGACGCTGTCCTTCCTGCCGGGTTTCCCGGCAGCGGATTTCCCCGATTGCGGCGCGACCGTGCTCGCCTATGGCGTGACGCAGGCCGATGCCGACCGGGCGGCTGATGCGGTCCTTGCTCGGGTCATGGCGAGCGAGGCCGCCTTCAAGGGCCGGGTCTTCTCGCCCGAGGAGGGCGTGGCGGAAGCGATGCGGCTCGCCGAAACGGCGACGAAGCCCATCGTCATCTCCGATACGCAGGACAATCCCGGCGCCGGCGGGGATTCCGACACGATGGGCATGGCGCATGCCCTGGTGCAGGGCGGTGCCAGACGCGCCGCGATCGGCGTCATCGTCGACCCCGCTGCGGCGGCGGTCGCCCATGCCGCGGGGGAGGGCGCGACGATCGCGCTGTCGCTCGGCGCGAAATCCGGCATCCCCGGCGACCGGCCGCTGACCGGTGAATTCCTCGTCGAGAAGCTGTCGGACGGGCGTTTCGTCGCACCCGGCCCGTTCTACGGGGGATCGCGGATCAATCTGGGCCTGAGCGCCTGCCTGCGCATCGGCGAGGTCCGCATCGTCCTCGGCTCACGCAAGGCGCAGATGGCCGATCAGGCGATGTACCGCCAGGTCGGCATCGAGCCGACCGAGCAGGCCATCCTCGTCAACAAGAGCTCGGTGCATTTCCGCGCCGATTTCGAGCCGATCGCGGAGACGATCCTCGTCTGTGCCGCGCCGGGGCCGATGCCGGTCGATCCGGCCGCCTTGCCCTGGCGCAGGCTGCGGCCGGGCCTTCGGACCTCGCCGCTCGGCCAGCCTTTCGCCTGAACCAACCGGCTTTTGGAGTCGTCATGCCCGTTCTGCCAGAAATCCAGTCCTTCACGGACGAACTTGTCGCAATCCGCCGCGATCTCCACGCGCATCCCGAGATCGGCTTCGAGGAGGTCCGGACCTCCGACATCGTAGCGGAGAAGCTTGCCGGCTGGGGCATCGAGGTCCATCGCGGCATCGGCAAGACCGGCCTGGTCGGCATCCTGCACGGCACCGGCGGGCCGGGCCGGAGTATTGGGCTGCGGGCCGATATGGACGCCCTGCCGATCCAGGAGATCACCAACCTGCCCTGGCGCTCGACCGTCGCCGGCAAGATGCATGCCTGCGGCCATGACGGACACACCACCATGCTGCTCGGCGCCGCCCGCTATCTCTCGGAGAACCGCGGCTTCAAGGGCACGGCGGTCTTCGTCTTCCAGCCGGCCGAGGAAGGGCTCGGCGGCGCGCGCAGCATGATCGCCGAGAAGCTGTTCGAGCGCTTCCCCTGCGACGAGATCTATGGGCTTCACAATTCGCCCGATCTCGACCCCGGCCAGATCTCGATCTTCCCCGGACCTGCCATGGCCGGCGCCGATTTCTTCGACATCAAGATCACCGGCCGCGGCAGCCATGGCGCCATGCCGCATATGGGGCGCGATCCGATCGTCGTGGCGATGAGCCTGGCCAACGCACTCCAGACCATCGTCAGCCGCAATGCCGATCCGCGCGAGGCCGCCGTGCTCTCGATCACGCAGATCCATGCCGGCTCGGCCTATAACGTCATTCCGGAGGAGGCGGTGCTCGCCGGCACGATCCGCACCTTCTCGCCGGAGATCGGCGCGCTCGTGCGCGAGCGCATGCGCGAGATCGCGGCCGGCACCGCGGCGAGCTTCGGTGTCACCATCGAGGTCGACATCCGCAACATCTTCAACGTGCTGGTCAATCACGAGGCCCAGACCGAAGCCGTCGTTACTGTCGCCGCCGAGATCGTCGGGCCCGAGGGCGTGCTGACCGACGGCAAGCCCTTGATGGGCAGCGAGGATTTCGCCGACATGCTGCGCGTCGTGCCCGGCGCCTATGCCTGGGTCGGCCATGCCGGCACGGTACCGGTGCACAATCCCGCCTATGTCCTCGACGACGGCATCCTGCCGGTCGGCGCCAGCCTGCTGGCCCGGCTCGTCGAAACCCGCGCGGCCGCCTGAAAACGACGGCTGACGGCGCAACCTTCAAGCCGAGTCGGGATTTTCCGGCCAGTCTGACGGTTCAGCCGCCGGGCGAGAAATCGGGGCTGCCATAGGGATAGTAGTCCTTGAGGGACAGGTTCTCGTAAGGCAGCGCGTCGAGATGAACCGTGCCCATGAAGGGCTCGGGCGGCTCGACGAGGATGATGGTCGGCGTGAAGCCGCTATCGTCGAAGCCGCGGCGGAAATGGACGCGCGACTTGATCGCGATCACATCGAATTCGTCACGCGCGAGGCCGAGCTGCCAGAGCTCCGAGGGCTCGATGATCTGGACGAGATAGGGGCTGAGCACCAGCAGGTTGCCCTTGCCGAATTCGACGCAGATCCAGTCCCTGCCATGGCCGCGTGCGGTCGTCGCCGGCTCGACCGAGCGCAGCGTGCCGGATATCCGCATCGGCGCGCCCGCCGATTCATCGAAGAGGCCGCCGATCTCCGCATCGAACGCATCGCCCGGCTTCGCGCCGGACTCGATCACGGAGCGAACCGCCTCCGGGGAGGCGATCGTCGCGATCAGCGTGCGTTCGAGCTTCTGCGCGACGATTTCCCGGAGCAGCCAGGTCGCGTAGCCCGAGCGGTCGCTGTAATCGGCGAGCAGGACGGGGCCCTTGCCTTCGGCGACCGCCGCGTGGGCGAGCGCGACCGCCTCCTTCGCCTTGTAGATCCTGACAGTGTCCAGCAGCGCCTGGCGCCGCCGCCAGGTCCACTCGGCCATGTCGCGGATGACGCGCTCGGCGAGATCGGGGTCGTCATTGGTCAGCACTTCCAGCGACATGCCGGCATCGGGCACGTCGGACCAGGGAAAGCCGAAGAAGACGTTGACGAAGACGTCGGGTTCGCGGGCCTCCCAGATCAGCGCGCGCTGGATGAGATCCGACCAGGGCGAGGCGCCGGTCCACATCACCACGGTCGGCGCGATGATCGGAATGCGCAGGGTGCGATGCACCGGCTTGAAGCTGCCGCGGATCGCGCGGACCAGCATGCGTGCCGCGCGCTCGCCCTGCAGATGCATGTCGTAATGCGGGAAATACTTCACGCAGAACGCCATGTCGGCCTGTTCGAGGAAAGCTTCATCCTCGTTGCCATGGGGGTCGAAGGTCGCGGTGATGAAGGTCTTGTCGCCGACCACCTCTCGGACGCGCCGGGCGATGTCGGCCTCCGGCCGCGGAACACCGCGCACGGCGAGCGCGCCATGGAGCGCGAGATAGACGCCGTCGAACTGCGGCTGTGCCTTCAGCTCCGCGACCATGATGCCCATGAAATGCTCATAGGCATCCTCGGTCACCCAGCCCGAGCCGGTTCCGGTGCGTGGCCAGAGCGGGGAGGTGATGCCGACGAGCTCGACATCGGCGAACTCACGGGCCACCTGCACGAAGCCGCCCATATAGCCCTTCGGGTCGGTGGCGAGCAGCGCTTCGCCCGATGCCGGGGAACCCGGATAGATGAAATCCTCCCGCGTCGTGTCGTTGGGGAGGAATGTCACCGTCTCATGCGCGAACTGGAGAACGGCGATCCGAAGCTTGGACTGTGTCACAGCGGCCTGACGTCGTAGAACTGGGCGAAACCGATCCGCATGCCCGCGATCCCGCGATAGGCCGTCTTTTCATAGTAGGCGCCGAGCGGGATATAGGGCACGTCGATGAAGAACTGCTTCTGGATCTCGGCGCAGATCGCCTTCTGGGACGCGAGATCCTTGGCGGCGAACCAATCGAGCCTGAGCTCTTCGAGGCGCGGGGATTTCGGCCAGCCGAACCAGGCCTGATCACCATTGCCGCGGATGCCGAGCTGGCTCGCCGGATCGAAATTATTGGTGCCGTTCAGATAGGTGAAGAAGATGCTCCAGCCGCCCTTGTCGACGGGCTGGCGGCTGGCGCGGCGCTGGACGACCGTGCCCCAGTCGGTCGAGACCAGCTCGACATTCACGCCGGATTTCTGCAGGGCATCGGCCGCCACCGCGGCGAGCGCATGGGTCGAGGGATAATCGGTCGGGTCGAGCAGCACGACGCGCTCGCCCTTGTAGCCGGCCGCTTCCAGGGCGCGTCTGACGGCGGCGAAATCGCGCTTGCCGACGAGGACCTCGGTGCCCGCCGTCGTCGCCATCGGCGTGTCCGGGCTGAAGACGCCGACATGATCCTTCCAGAGCGAGCGCTCGTCGCCGGCGACAGCCGTCATGCACTCGGTCTGGTCGATGGCGCCCAGCAGCGCCCGCCGGATCGCCGGATTGTCGAAGGGCGGATGCAGCGCGTTGAAGCGCAGGCAGCCGATGCCGCCGGCCGGGTCCAGTCCCTCCAGCTTGAGGCCCGATCGGCCTTTAAGCGTGCCTTGCAGGTCCGGCGTCGGGTTCTGCCACCAGTCGACCTCGCCATTGGCGAGCGCATTGGCCGCCGTCTGCGGATCGGGAATGATGCGCCATTCGATGCGGTCAAAATGAACCTGCTTCGGGCCTGCGGTGAAGGTAGCCGAGCCATCCGCACGCGGAACATAGTCGGCAAACCGCTCATAGACGGTCAGCGCGCCCGGGATGCGTTCGTCGGCCTTGAAGCGGAACGGCCCGCTGCCGATCATCTCGGTGACCTGCTTGTTCGGGTCGGTGAGGGCGAAGCGCTCCGGCATGATGCAGGGCATCGAAGTGCCGGTCTTGCCGAGCGCGGCCGGCAGCAGCGGAAAGGGGCGCTTCAGCCGGAACTTCACGACGCGGTCGGATTCAACCGAGAGCTCGTCCGTCGCGTCCATCAGGGCCCGGCCGAAGGCATCGCGCGCAGCGAAACGGCGGATGCTCGGCACCACGTCCTGCGCCCGCACCGGCTCGCCATCGTGGAAGCGCAGACCTTCGCGCAGCGTCAAACGCCAGGTCTTGCCGTCGTCCTCGACCGTATGGCCGGCGACCATCTGGGGCTCGAAACCGTAAGCGGCGTTCTGGCCGTAGAGCGTGTCGAAGACGAGGTAGCCGTGATTGCGCGTAACCGTCGCGGTCGTCCAGACGGGATCGACGATGGCGACATCGGATTCCGGGATGAATTTCAGCACCTTCGCGCGCTGCGCGAGAGCCGGCTTGGCCAGCGCGGCAACTGCGGCGCCCGCCGCAGCACCCAGGAACGTTCGACGCTTCATGCCGTGAACCCTCGTTCGAGGTGATGGAAAAGCCGCACAGGCCGCGTCGCTGCAAATCCAATGCCGCGATCCTAGGATGGCAGAAACGGCTGACGCAAGCGGCCCGGCCCCGCTTTTGATGCAGGATCGACCCTTCGCCAGTGGGAAGCGGCCTGCTCGGCAAGCCCGGCATGTTCCTGCCAGCATCTCGCTATTCGCGGAGCGATATTCCGCCTTGGGCCCCGATATGCGAGCGGTGCTGCCCGATCCTGCCATGCGTGCGACCTTGACCAGCCAAACCTCGTCCCCCACTGCCCATTCCCGTGGCGTCCTGCTCGTCTTCGCCGCGACCGTGGCGTGGAGTGCCAGTGGCATCTATGCGCGCCTGCTGACGACGGATGCCTGGACCGCCGTCGCGTGGCGCGCGCTGTTCGCCGCGATTTTCCTAATCGTTCCCATGGCCATGTTCGGCGGCGCAGGGACGCGCCGAGCCTGGAAGAAGGCGTTCGGACCCACCGGATTGGCTCTGATCGCGTTCCAGACGATCAGCCAGGCTGCCTTCATCGGCGCGTACTACACGACCAGCGTGGCCAATGTCGCCGTCATCTACGCGACCGCGCCCTTCGTCGCCGCCGTGCTGGGCTGGCTGATCCTGAAGGAGCGTATCGTGCTGCGCACGATGGCGGCGGGACTTGCCTGCCTCATCGGCGTCGGGATCATCATCTCGGCCTCGCTCGGAGCGGGGCGGATCGTCGGCGATCTGCTCGCCCTGCTGATGACCGTGACCTTCGCCTTCGTCATCGTCATCCCGCGGCTGGACCCCGACCTTCCGGCGATGCCGCCGATCTTCATCAGCGCGGTGCTCACCTTCCTGCTCTTCGCGCCGTTCGGCTCCTGGGGCGCGCTCGACGCGCATAATCTGATGGTCCTGGCAGCCTTTGGAGCGACCAATTTCTCGGTTGCGCTGGTGCTCTTCATCATCGGCGCGCGGCATCTGCCGCCGGCGGAATCGGCCCTGATCGGCACCACCGAAGTCGTCATGACCCCCGTCTGGGTCTGGCTTCTCTTCGCGGAGCGGCCGCCCGTCGCGACGATCGTCGGTGGAGCAGTGATCCTCGCCGCGGTGGTCTGGTACACGATTTCCGAGCTCCGGCGCGGCAAAGCCTAGCGCTACCTGGAAGGCCGCTGCGCGCGAAGGCGCAAGCAGCAGAACATTAAACGAACACATTTCATGGTCATATCAGCGATGTCGGCCTGAGGGGCCGGCCTGCTCGCCGGTTGATTTCACGACGCGAGCTTTCCCCAATCGTCACAGATTGAACGCCGCACAAGAAGCGGCTCCGCGTCGGTCGCATCGCGATCGGCGATCGTCTCTACGCCGTAGGGCTTGAAGCCCCGGCAACTGGAACTTCATGCATCACCAAGCTCAACTGAATACCACCACCCACTACCCCCGCTCCAAGAGCAAGTCTTCGCGGCGCAAGCCCGTTTTCAAGCTGCAATCCCCTTCATCGCGTCCAAGCGCTCCCGCGAATTGGAAGCCCGAGGCCAGCGGGCTTACCCGCGAGGAACTGCGCGAGATCGTCGAAGAGATCCTGGGTTAATGCAGATCGCTGCGACTCAAGCTGTCGGCGCCATCGCATAAGCCCGGAACACCGCTCCATAGAAGCAGCCGGACGCCACCAGGACGAAGCCGTGCCAGATCGCATTCTGGAACGGCAGGCTTTCCCAGACGTGGAAAATGACGCCGATCGAATAGAGGACGCCGCCTGCGACGATGAGCCAGAGGGTGGTCGCCGGCAGGAGGCTGACGCTTTCCCAGATAAAAAGGCCGCTCCATCCGATCAGCAGATAGAGCGCGATCGACAGACGGTCGAATCGGCCGGGCAAGGCCACCTTGATGACGATGCCGGCCGCCGCCGCGAGCCACACCACGACGAGAAGGATCTGGGCGAAGATGCTTCCGCCCAGCTTCATCAGGAACGGGGTGTAGGTGCCGGCGATGAGCACATAGATCGCCGAATGGTCGAAGCGCCGGATGAACCATTTGCGCGGCGAGACCGGCCACATGTTGTAGGTGGCGGAGACGATGAGAACCGCAAGGAGCGCGGCGCCGTAGATCGAGACGGGGATCAGATCGAAAGGCGGGGCGATGCTCGCGACCTGGACGATCAGGGCCGCGACGGCCGCCAATCCCAGCGCGACGCCGAGGATATGGATGACGCCGTCAGCCCAGAGCTCGGCGCGTCTGAAGACGAAGCGTCCTACGACGGGAACGTTCACGGCAATTCCTGATCCACGAGCATTTCGAACCAGCTTGGCACCTAGCGGGAGCCTGTGTCATCTCGATGTCGTTGGCTGCGCCCGGTCTTTATGCGGCAGCCTTCATAAAGCAAGAGGGCGCCGCATGGCGCCCTCTGCAGATGTGTGTAGCTTTCGCTTTGACCGATCACCGCAATTCGGCGCCGCGCTTCTCGGGAATGAGGAGCCACATGGCGACGAGGTCGAGCACGTAGAGTGCAGCGAGCAGGGCGATCGCGGTCTCGAAGCCATGGCTAGCCGCGATCGCGCCGACCACGACCGGGCCGAAGCCGCCGACGCCGCGGCCGATATTGAACAGCACGTTCTGGGCGGTGGCGCGTGCCGCCGTCGGGAAGAGCTCGCTGATCAGCGCGCCATAGCCGCCGAGCATGCCGTTGACGAAGAAGCCCATCACCGCGCCGGCGACAAGCAACTGGAACGGGTCTGTCAGGCGCGAATAGACCATGACCATCACGGCCGCGCCGATCATGTAGCCGAAGAAGGCCGGGCGGCGCCCGATCCGGTCGGCGATATGGCCGAAGGCGAAGATGCCGAGCGCCATGCCGCCGATGGTCACCGCCGTCCAGATCGCCGATTGGGTCAGCTGGAAGCCGAACCGCGTGGCGAGGTAGTTCGGCAGCCAGATCATCACGCCGTAATAGCCGAAGTTCTGGACCGAGCAGAGGATGACCATGCCGAGGCTGAGCTTGGCGGTCTCGCTGTCCTTGACGAGCAGGCGCAGCGCCGATTGCTTCGGCCGCTCCTTCGAGCGGGCGACGAAGACCTCGGGCTCGTGCAGGGAGTGGCGGATGAAATAGGCCGCGACCGCCGGCAGGATGCCGATGGCGAACATGCCGCGCCAGCCGATCGAGGGCAGCAACAGCGGCGTGGCGAGCGCGGCGGCGAGCACGCCGACCTGCCAGCCGAGCCCGACATAGGAGGAGGCACGCGCCCGCTTCGAGGCCGGCCAGGCTTCGGCGACCAGCGCCATGCCGATGCCGAACTCGCCGCCGAGGCCGAGGCCCGCGATGGTGCGGTAGACCAACAGGTCCCAGTAGCCCTGCGCCAGCGCGCACATTCCGGTGAAGACGGCGAAGAGCACGATGGTCCAGGTCAGCACGCGGATGCGGCCGATGCGGTCCGACAGCATGCCGAAGCCGATGCCGCCGAGCACGGCGCCGACCAGTGTCGCGGTGACCAGGGAGGCGGCCTGGGCCTGGCTGAGCTGGAGATCGGCCGAGATCGCACGCAGCATGAAGCCGAGGATCAACAGGTCGAACCCGTCCATCGCATAGCCGATCGCCGCGCCCCACAGGGCCTTGCGCGCCTTGTCGTCCACTTCGGTCGGTGCCGCGGCGGCTGTCGCCTGGAGATCGCTCATGATGAAGGCCCCTTGCTGCTGCTCCGGCCAAGCCCCGCGGAGCGGCGATGCCGAGACGGCACGCCCGAATTCGGATCGTTTCGCATCTCATGCAGCCTAAGCCGGCGCAATGATCGCCGGCGGCCGAGCCTGTGGATGTCGTGGGAAACGCAGTGATGGTCGTTTTTCGGCAACGCTGCGGGGATCCACGGTCCATACGGCGGTCGGAGGGCCATAAGCGCCGGAACACGTCCGCAGGCCCCGGCGAAAATCGCTCTGCGGAGGGATTGACCTGCCGGGAAAGCGCGATCAGAAGGGGCCGTTTGCCATTTCGACCAGCCCCAGAGCCCTTGCCGTTCCCGGCGAGCGGCGTCGCTCAGCCCGGAGACACCGCGCCATGTCCAACCTGTTCACCCCCACCGACAGGGCCGAGATCGCGCGCGAAGCGGCCAAGATGCTGCTCGAAATCAAGGCCGTGCATTTCTACAGCGACAAGCCCTTCTTCTTCACCTCCGGCTGGGCGAGCCCGGTCTATATCGACTGCCGCAAGATCATCTCCTATCCGCGCCTGCGCTCGACGCTGATCGATTTCGCGGCGACGACGATCGTGCGCGATATCGGCTACGAGTCGCTCGACATCATCGCTGGCGGCGAGACAGCGGGCATTCCCTTCGCCGCCTGGATCTCGGACCGCCTGTCGCTGCCGATGCAGTATGTCCGCAAGAAGCCGAAAGGCTTCGGCCGCAATGCCCAGATCGAGGGCTCGGTCGTCGAAGGTGCACGCACGCTGCTGGTCGAGGATCTCGCGACCGACGGCCGCAGCAAGGTCAATTTCGCCGAGGCGCTGCGCAATGCCGGCGCCGATGTGCAGCATTGCTTCGTGCTGTTCTACTACGACATCTTCCCGAAGAGCCGCGAATTGATGACCGAGATCGGCATCAACCTGCACTATCTCACGACCTGGTGGGACGTGCTCGCCGTCGCCAAGGATAGCGGCCATTTCGAGCCGAAGATCCTGGCCGAGGTCGAGAGCTTCCTGAACGATCCCGCGACCTGGTCGGCCAAGCATGGCGGCATCTCCGCCTTCGGCGAGGAAAAGAAGCCGGCCTGAGCCATGGCGTCCGACCTGCAACTGCGACTCGATATCGGGAACGGGCGGTTGCATGACGGGCACGGCCGGATCTTCGATCCGACTGCACGGCGCTGGACCAAGACGGCACTGCCCGCGTGGGGAGAGCCAGTCTCGCCCCGGCAGGCCCTGCTCTGGCTCCAGCGCGATAGCGGGACGCCGCTTCGCGCGCCCGTCGCCGTGATCGGGACGCGCACGCCTACGGCGGCGCAGGCTGCCGCGGCCGTCGCGATGGGGCGCCTGCTCGCCGAGCACAAGGTCACCGTGCTCTGCGGTGGTCGTTCCGGCGTGATGGAAGAGGTCTGCCGCGGCGTGGCGGAGGCCGGTGGGCTATCGATCGGCCTGCTGCCGGATGACGAGCCTGAAGCGGCCAATCCTTATGTCACCGTGCCGCTCGCGACCGGCATCGGCGTCGCCCGCAACGCGCTGATCGCCCGGGCCGCCTGCTGCCTCGTCGCGATCGGTGGCGGTTACGGCACCTTGTCCGAGATCGCCTTTGCCCTGCAGTTCAAGCGGCCGGTCTTCCTGCTGGAAGGGGCGCCGGCGGTGGATGGCGGGCGGGCCTGTTCCGATGCGGAAGCCGCGCTCGACGCGGTCGCACGAGCGATCCTGGCGCTCTGAGCCGGCCGGCTTCAGGGTTTGTCGGCGCGGACCGGTGCCGCGTTGCCACGCGCCTCGAGCGCCTTGCCGACGCGGCGCATCGCCTCGCCGGCGGCATTGCACTCTTCATCGCTCAGTACCTGCATCATCGCCTCGATCTCGGCGACATGGACCGCCATCGCCTTGCGCGTCAGCGCTTCGCCAGCAGGCGTGAGCCAGAGGCGGCGCAGGCGCTTGTCGGCCTCATCATTGCGGCGCTCGATCAGGCCGCGCTTTTCCAGCACCGGCAGCAGCATGCTCATCGCGCTGCGCCCGACCAGCAGCTTCTCCGCCAGGGCCTGCTGCGAGAGGCCGGGGACGTGGAAGATATTGGCGAGCACGTCGTAATGGGCGAGCTGGATGTCGAGCGGCGCCAGCGCCTCGCTGAAGACCTTCTCCCAGAGACTATGAGCGCGGGCGACGGCGATCCAGTTGCGGAAACGCGGCAGCTCCCAGGGCAGGGTTTGCGTCTCGGAAGGCTCTTGCTTTTTGTTCATAGCTGAACATAATAGTTCAGCGTTGAACAAAATCGGATCTTCGCCATGAGCGCTTCCGCCCTCCGTTACATGCGCCCGCTGGTCCGTGCGGCGAGCTTCATGGCTCCACGCACGGCCGGCCGGCTGGCCTTCCGCCTCTTCTGTACCCCGCCGCGGCCGGCAAAGCGAAACGGAAACGGCGGCGCTGGAGAACAGGCACTGCCGGCGCGCATGCGACAGCCGAGCCCGCGGGCCATCCCGTTCCCTTGCGGGAGCGTGCAGGCCTATGTCTTCGAGCCCGAGGAGCGGGCGCCGACCCGGACGGTGTTGCTGGTCCATGGCTGGACGGGGGACGCCGCCTCGATGACCGGTTTCGTCGAACCGCTTCTGGCGGAGGGCTTCCGGGTCGTCGCCTTCGACCTGCCCGGCCATGGCGCCTCGACCGGGCGCGAGCTCAATATTCCGCTCGGCGTCGCGAGTCTTGCTGCGGTGGCGCGGGTGTTCGGGCCGTTCCACGCGATCGTCACGCATTCCTTCGGCGGGGCGATCACGCTGGCGGCGCTGGCGGGTTCGGTCAGGGGCCAGCCGGTGGTCAGCGCCGACAGTCTCGTGCTGATCTCGGCGCCATCCTCGATCACCGGGATCACGCGGCAGTTCGGCAATGCGATCGGGCTTGGCCGGCGCGGGCAGGCGGCGCTGGAACGGCGCATCCATGTCGTCGCCGGCAACCCGGTCGAGGCTTTCGAGGCGTCCCTTCAGCTCAAGGCGATCGGGCTGCCGACGTTGGTGATCCATGACCGGCAGGATCGCGAACTCGGCTTCCAGCACGCTGAGGCGTTGGAGCAGGCTGGCCCATTCGTCAGGCTGGAGGCGACGGATGGCCTGGGCCACCGCCGCATCCTGAAGGCGCGGCCGGTGGCAGAGAGCGTGGCGCGCTTCGTTACGAAGTGAGGCGCCTCATCGTCATTGCGAGGAGCGAAGCGACGAAGCAATCCAGGGGGCTAGTTGAGCTGCTTCACCCAGTCCCCCTGGATTGCTTCGCTGCGCTCGCAATGACGGGATGGGTTGAGCCGACGAAAAGTTCAGAGCCAGCCCATCAATTCGCGCTGGACGACCTCGGCGATGACGTCGATGCCTTCGCGGGAATCGTTGAGGCACGGCAGGTAGGCGAACTTTTCGCCGCCATTGTGCAGGAAGATCTCGCGGTTCTCGCCATCGAGTTCCTCCAGCGTCTCCAGGCAGTCGGCCGAGAATCCGGGCGCGACGATGGCCATCGATTTCTTCCCGGCCTGAGCCAGCGCCTTCACCGTCTCGTCGGTATAGGGCTGGAGCCATTCGTCCGGGCCGAAGCGCGACTGGAAGGTGAGCGGGAACTGCGCCTCGGTCAGGCCGAGCTCGGCGCGCAGCAGGCGCCAGGTCTTGGCGCATTGGCAGTAATAGGGATCACCCTTGAGCAGGTATTCCTTCGGCATCCCGTGGAAGGAGCAGAGGATCACCTCCGGCTCGAAATCGAGCTTGGCCAGCGAAGCGCGCATCGAGCGCGCGAGCGCGCCGATATAGACGGGGTCGTCGTGATAGGGCGGGGCGACGCGCACCGAAGGCTGCCAGCGCATCTGCATCAGGGCGCGAAAGGCCTGGTCGCAGGCGGTCGCCGAGGTCGGTGCGGCATATTGCGGATAGAGGGGCACCAGCAGGATGCGGTCGCAGCCCTGGTCGAGCAGCGCCTTCAACCGGCTCTTCACATCGGGGAAGCCGTAGCGCATCGCCCAGTCGAAGACGACGCGCTCGCCGGAAAGCGGTTTCAGGCGCTCTGCAAGCTGCTCGGTCTGCGAGCGGGTAATGGTCTTGAGCGGGCCTTCGTTGCGCTCGTTGTTCCAGATCGAGGCGTAGTCCTTGCCTTTTCGGCCCGGGCGGGTCGACAGGATGATCAGGTTGAGGATCGGCCACCATTTCCAGCGGGGCTCCTCGATGACGCGACGATCGGAGAGGAACTCCTTGAGATAGGCGCGCATCGGCCAGTAGCCGGTGCCTTCGGGCGTGCCGAGATTCATCAGGAGCACGCCGATGCGCCCGTAGCGCACCTTGGGATGGTCCGGGGGCAGGGAAGCGGCCTCGCGGCCGGGCGCCGTGGCGATGTCAGCAGTCATGAGCGCATGCTCTCCTTGGCCTCGTGATTTAGACGAGTTCGCGCTTTCGTCCAGCCTTGAAGCCGATTGAAAATCGGGGTGCGACACTACCGACCGGCTGCGTCCCCACTGGCCAGCGCATCCCCGCTCTTGCTAGTCTGGAGCCGTTCTCAAAACACAGGGGCGCCCGCCATGACGAAGCTCACCCGCCGCAAGGCTCTCGGCGTGCTGGCCGCGCCGGCGACGCTGGCCGCGACTGCCCCCGTGGCGATGGCCCAGCAACCGGCGCCGAGCTTCACGCTGCTGCTGGTCAACGACATCTACAAGATGGGCGACGACAAGGGCCGCGGCGGCTTCGCGCGCGCCGCCGGCATCGCCAGGGCCGAACGCGCCAAGGGCGTGCCGGTGCTGTTCTGCCATGCCGGCGATTGCTACTCGCCCTCGCTGATGTCGGGGTTCGACCAGGGCGCGCATATCGTCGCGATGCAGAACAAGATGGGCATCGACGTCTTCGTGCCCGGCAATCACGAATTCGATTTCGGCAAGGAGAACTATCTCAAGCTGACCGCGGCGCAGACCTACCCGACCTTCGCCGCGAATCTGCGCGACGCCGGCGGCAACCTGCTGCCCGGCCACAAGGATTCGCAGATCTTCGAACTCGGCGGCATCAAGGTCGGCGTCATCGGCACGACCTTCGATCCGACGCCGCAACTCTCGAATCCGGGCGACCTGAAATTCTCCTCGACCATGGAGGCGCTCAGCCGCGAGGCCAAGGCGCTGAAGGGGCAGGGTGCCGACATCCTCGTCGCGGTCGTCCATGCCGACCGGAAGATGGACTACGAGATCGTCCGCTCGCGCGTGGTCGATATCGTGCTCACCGGCCACGACCATGACCTCGCCATCGCCTATGACGGCAAGGTGGTGATGGTCGAGTCGAACGAGGAGGGCAATTACGTCACCGCGATCGACATCGCCGTCAGCGTCAAGGGCGAGGGTGCGGCGCGGCAGGTCTCGTGGACGCCGACCTTCCGCGTCAACGATTCCCGCGCGGCGACGCCGGACCCGGATGTCGCCGCCATCGTGAAGGGCTACGAGGGCGAGCTGTCGAAGGAGCTCGACGTCGACATCGCGACGCTGGCAGCGCCGCTCGATTCCCGCACCGGCGTCATCCGCACGCAGGAGACCGCGATCGGAAACCTGATTGCCGACGCGATCCGCGCCGCGACCGGCGCGCAGCTGGCCATCACCAATGCCGGCGGCATCCGCGCCAACAAGCAGTATGCGGCCGGGCAGAAGCTGACGCGCCGCGACGTGCTGAGCGAACTGCCCTTCGGCAATGCGACGGTGATGGTCGAGATCACCGGCAAGGACGTGAAGGACGCGATCGAGAACGGGCTGCGCGACGCGCCGCAGGGCGCAGGGCGCTTCCCGGTGGTGTCCGGTCTTAAGTTCGAGGCCGATCTCAAGCAGCCGCAAGGCTCGCGCGTCACGGCCGTCATGGTCGATGGCAAGCCGATCGATCCCGCGGCCAAATACACGGTCGCTTCCAACAACTTTATGCTGGAAGGCGGCGACGGCTATACGGCGCTGGGACGCGGTAAGACGCTGCTCGGCCTCACCGACGGCAAGCTCATGGCCAACGAAGTGATGGTCTATGTCCGCAAACTCGGCACGGTCGATGCCAAGGTCGAGGGCCGGGCGGTCCTGAAGTGAGCTGCAGCGCGGCGCTTGCCGCCTTTCTCGCGAGCGGCAATTCGGCGGGCTGGGCGAAATTGCCGGTCTTCGCCGCTGGCGGAGCCGCCGCGCGCGGCTGCGCGGCCGTCGATGCCGAGCGGGCAGCCGGGCATATCGTGGCGCCGGCGCCGGAACGGGTTTTCGCCGCACTGGCGCTGACGCCGCTCAATGGGGTGCGCGCCATCATATTAGGGCAGGACCCCTATCCGACGCCGGGCCATGCCAATGGGCTTGCCTTCTCCTATATCGGGCCGCCGCCGCTGCCGCGCTCGCTGGTCAATATCTACAAGGAGCGGGCCGAGGATCTGGGCGAGCCCGCGCCGGCCGACGGCGACCTGACCCGCTGGGCGAAGCAGGGCGTGCTGCTGCTCAACACCGCGCTGACGGTGCGCGAGGGCGCGAGCAAGGCCGGCTCGCATCTTTCGCTCGGCTGGAGCGCGGTGACCGATGCGGTGATCGCGGCGGTCTCGCGCGAGCGGCCGCATGTCGTCTTCCTGCTCTGGGGCAAGCCGGCGCAGGCGAAGCGGCCCCTGATCGACGAGAGCCGGCACCTGGTCATCGCCAGCGCCCATCCTTCACCGCTTTCGGCGCGGCGGGGTTTCTTCGGCTCGAAGCCGTTCAGCCGGGCCAATACCTGGCTCGAGGGTCAGGGGGAGAAGGCGATTGCATGGTGAGGCCGGCGAAAGAGATTACCCCACCGGCCGCTCGTCGGCGATGACCTTGCCGTCGTTCGGCAGCGCACCGAGCGGCAGGATCTCCACCGCGCCCTTGAGCTTGGTCACTTGCTGCAAGGTCGAGGAGACGGCGTCGACCAGGCCGGCTGGCTCGGCATAGATCTCGGCCTTCAGCGTCATCGTGTCGGCCTCGTTGGCGCGGCCGACGACGAGGCGCAGCTTTGCGATCTCGGCATGGCGCTTGGCGATCTCGGCGACCTGCTCGGGCCGCACGAACATGCCCTTGATCTTGGCGGTCTGGTCGGCGCGACCCATCCAGCCCTTGATCCGGGTGTTGCTACGTCCGCAGGCGCTTGCGCCTGGCAGGACGGCGGTGAGATCGCCGACGGCGAGCCTGATCTGCGGGTGATGCGGGTCGAGATTGGTGATCACGACCTCGCCGACCTCGCTTTCGGGGACGGGATCGCCGGTGCCCGGCCGGACGATCTCGACGATGAGGTTCTCGTTCAGCACCATGCCTTCGCGGGCCGAAGTCTCATAGGCGATGACGCCGACATCGGCGGTGGCATAGAGCTGATAGGCATCGATGCCGCGCTCCCTGACCCAGGCCTGGAGCGAGGGCGGGAAAGCTGCGCCTGAAACGATCGCGCGCCTGATCGAGGAGATGTCGACGCCGCGTGCGTCGGCCGCTTCGATCAGGATCTTCAGGAAATCGGGCGTGCCGGCATAGGCGCTCGGCCGATAGGCCGAGATCACCTCCATCTGCTGCTCGGTGTTGCCGGGCCCGGCCGGGATCACGGCGCAGCCGAGCGCGCGGGCAGCGGAATCCATGATGAAGCCGCCCGGCGTCAGGTGATAGCTCAGCGTGTTCAGGACGATGTCGCCCGGCCGGAAGCCGGCGGCATAAAGGCCGCGCGCGGCACCCCAGGCGTCGGTCGCGGTGCCTTCGGGCTCGAAGATCGGGCCGGGCGAGGTGAAGAGCCGGCCGAAGGACCCGGGAGCTTCCGCGACGAAGCCGCCGAAGGGCAGGGCGGCCTTCTGCAGCGCAGGCAGCTCCGCCTTCCGCAGGATCGGCAGGCGGGCCAGCGCCTTGCGATCGGTGATCGCGGCAGGATCGATGCCGGCGAGCCGCTCGACATAGGCTGGGGCCTTCAGGGCCGCTGCCAGCACCGCCGGCAGGCGGGCGAAGAGATCGGCCTCGCGCGCGGCAGGCGAGCGGGTTTCGAGCGCGTCGTGGTGCTCTGTCATGGCGGGGTCTCGTCTGTCGGGGTGCGGTGCCGGATCGCTTGGGGTCACGACAGCCAGCGCTTGCGGCGCTTGTAGCTCTTCACCTCGCGGAAGGACTTCTTGTTGCCCTCGGCGACGCCGAGATAGAATTCCTTCACGTCCTCATTCTCGCGCAGCATCCGGGCCTCGCCGTCCATGACGACACGGCCGGTCTCCATGATGTAGCCATAGGTGGCGTAGCGCAGCGCCATGTTGGTGTTCTGCTCGGCGACGAGGAAGGAGACGCCCTCGTCGGCATTGAGCCGGCGGACGATCTCGAAGATCTCCTCGACGATCTGGGGTGCGAGGCCCATCGAGGGCTCGTCGAGCAGGATCATCTTGGGGTTCGACATCATGGCACGGCCGATGGCGCACATCTGCTGCTCGCCGCCGGAGGTGTAGCCGGCCTGCGAGGTCCGCCGCTGCTTCAGGCGCGGGAACAGGGTGTAGATCTTCTCGAGGTCGCGCTTGATCGCGGCATTGCCATCGCGGCGGGTGAAGGCGCCGGTCAGCAGGTTCTCCTCGATCGAGAGATGGCCGAAGCAGTGCCGGCCTTCCATGACCTGGATACAGCCGCGCCGGACCAGCTCGTTCGGGGACATCTTGTCGACCCGCTCGCCGTCGAAGACGATCGAGCCCTTGGTGACCTCGCCGCGCTCGGCCTTGAGCAGGTTGGAGATCGCCTTCAGCGTCGTGGTCTTGCCGGCGCCGTTGGCGCCGAGGATCGCGACGATGCCGGCGCGCGGCACGGTGAGCGAGACGCCCTTCAGCACCAGCACGACATGGTCGTAGATGACCTCGATATTGTTGAGCGACAGGATGGTGTCGCTCGCGGTCGTTGCGGCTGGCTTTTCAAGGGTGGCGGTCGACATCGGCCTCTCCCGGACAATCGGTATCGATGAGGTGCCGGCGGCGGAAAGCCGCCGCCGGCTGCCGTCAGATCAGGACGACTTCTCGCAGGACTCGGTGCGCTTCGGCCAATTGCCGGCCTTCTCGATGTAGTCCTTGGCGTTGGACTCGATCAGCGGCCGGACCTCGTCCTTCAGGGGCTCGACCCAGTCGCCTTTCTTCGTCCACTTGGTGCCGTCCCATTCCGAGACGAACATCTTGCTGTGGCCGGAATGGTCGGTGCAGGAGATCGTGGTCGGCGTGACGAAGCCGCCCAGTCCGATCTCCTTGAGGCGGGCCTCGGTCAGGTTGAGCGATTCCAGACCGCGGCGCATGTCCTCGGAATTGATCACCTTCTTCCCGGTGAGCTTCTGCGCGTTGCGGATGCCCTCGACGACGAGCATCGCGTTGTAGACGCCGCGGTTGTAGAGCGCTTCGCCGACCTTCTCCTTCGGCGTCGTGCTCTTGCCCTTGTCGACCACGAATTTGAGGATGTCCTGCATGGCTGGCGCCTCGGTGCCGCTCAGCGTCCAGCTCAGCGACTTGTAACCCTTGGCCTGATCGCCGCCGGCACGCGCGTCATCGTCGCCACCGGCCCACCAGACGCCGACGAACTTGTTCATCGGGAAGTTGTTCTTGGCGGCTTCCTTGACCGCGGTCGGGTTCATCGCGCCCCAGCCCTGGTTGTAGAGATAGTCCGGCCGGTCGCGGCGGATCGAGAGCCAGAGCGAGCCCTGATTCTGCATGTCGGCGGCGGCCACCGGATAGAGCTTCAGCTCGAAGCCGTATTTCTTGGCGAGGTTCTCGAGAACCGGGATCGGTTCCTTGCCGAAAGGCGCGTCGAGATGGATCAGGCCGAGCTTCTTGCCCTTGAGCTTGTCCATGCCGCCGAGCTCGGCCGCCATGTGCTTCACCATGACGGAGGCGCCGTCCCAATAGGTGAAGGGCGGAATGAAGACCCAGGGGAAGTTCGTGCCGTCGGCCGAGGAGGACAGGCCGTAGGCCATCGACAGGATCGGGATCTTGTCGACATGGGCGCGGGGGATCGCGGCGAGCGTCGCGCCGGTCGACCAGGGCGAGTAGACGATGGTGTTCTTCGACTTGGCCTGCTCGTAGCACTCGATCGACTTCTTGGTGTCGTAGCCGGTCTCGCATTCCTCGTAGATGACCTTGACGCCGTTCACGCCGCCGTCGCGCTCGTTGATCATCGTGATGTAGTCGCGCATGCCGTCGCCGATCGGGATGCCCGAGCCCGAGAACGGTCCGGTGCGATAGGCGTTGTTGGCGAAATAGACGCTGTCCTGCGCCATGGCCGGGGCGAGCGCACCGGCAGCGAATAGGGCTCCGAGCGCTGCCCCCTTCAACAGATTGCTGGTCTTCATGGACTTCCTCCGTTCGTTTCCTCCCGACCAGACAGGTGCCGGGTCGGTCTTTATCCGCCGGCGCTTCGTTGTCGCCGGTCGTTTCTTGGGTCCGTCCCTCAGCCTCAGTAAGGGAAAGGCCACGTCCGCAATTTCTGCTTCCCGATCTGCCAGAGCCTGGCGAGCCCGTGCGGCTCGACGATCAGGAAGGTGATGATCAGCGCGCCGACCAGCATGAAGGTGACATGCTCTGCGGCGGCGCCCTGGATCGGGATGCCCAGGGCCGGCAGGCCGAATTTCAGCGCCGTCGGCAGGATCGAGAGGAAGGCTGCGCCGAAGAAGGAGCCGATCAGGGAGCCCAGGCCGCCGATGATGACCATGAACAGGATGTTGAAGGAGAGGCGGATCGAGAATACGTCCGCTGCCTCGCCGCCACCGTACCAGAGGAAGATCATCATCGCGCCGGCGACGCCGCAGAAATAGGAGGAGACGGCGAAGGCCATCAGCTTGGCGTTGAGCAGCTTGATGCCCATCAGCTCGGCGGCGATGTCCATGTCGCGCACCGCCATCCAGGAGCGGCCGAGCTTGCCGTGGACGATGTTGGAGGCGAACCAGGTCAGCACCACGACGAGGCCGAGGCAGACGAAATAGCGCGTCTCCGGCGTCGCGGCGGCACCCGTCAGGGGGATGTCGAAGAGCGTGCGCTGCGGCACCTCGATCGCGCCCGAGGCGTTGTAGTTGAACAGCCAGGGCACGCGCACGAAGGCCCATTGCAGGAAGAACTGCGCGGCGAGCGTGGCGACGGCGAGGTAAAAGCCCTTGATGCGCAGCGAGGGCAGGCCGAAGAGCACGCCGATTCCGGCCGAGAACAACCCCGACAATAGGATCAGGACGATGATGTTCACGCCCGGGAAGAGCGTGGTGAGCTTGTAGCAACTATAGGCACCGACGCCCATGAAGGCGGCGGTGCCGAGCGAGATCAGCCCGGTATAGCCGGTGAGGATGTTGAGCCCGATCGCCGCCAGCGAAAAGATCAGGAACGGGATCATCACCGAGGCTATGAAGAAGTCACTGCCCAGGAAGGGGATCGCGACCAGCGCGATCGCCAGGATGACGGCGATGCCGATCCGGTCCTCCTTCAGGGGGAAGACCGCCATGTCGCTGGCATAGCTGGATTTATATTGGCCGGCCTCACGGTAGAGCATGTCGTCCGGCTCCTCAGATACGTTCGATGATCTTGTCGCCGAACAGGCCCTGCGGCCGGAACAGCAGGAAGCCAAGGGCGATGAAATAGGCGAGCCAGCTCTCGATGCCGCCGCCGATCAGCGGGCCCCAGTAGAACTCGCCGAGCTTCTCGCCGATGCCGATGATAAGGCCGCCGACGATGGCGCCGGGGATCGAGGTGAAGCCGCCGAGGATCAGCACCGGCAGGGCCTTCAGCGCCACGATCTCCAGCGCGAAGGAGACGTCCGAGCGGGCGCCCCACATGATGCCGGTGATCAGCGCGACGATGCCGGCGGTGAACCAGACGATGACCCAGATCTGGTTGAGCGAGATGCCGACCGAAAGCGCTGCCTTGTGGCTGTCGGCGACCGCGCGGAGCGCTCGACCGATGCGGGTGTACTGGAAGAAGGCGGCGAGCGCCGCGATCATCAGCGAGGCGATGACGGCTGCGGCGATGTCGATCTTCTGGAGCGAGACCAGCCCGCCGAGTATCTGCAGGTCGACCGCGCCCTTGGGCAGATAGAGCTGCTCGGCGATCATCTGCTTGGGATTGCCGCCGAAGAGCGATTCACCGAAGCCGATCAGGAAATAGGTGATGCCGAAGGTCGCCATGAACAGGATGATGTCGGGCTGGTTCACCAGCGGGCGCAGCACCACGCGCTCGATGGTGACGGCGAGCGCGAACATCACGCCGAGCGTCAGGATGACCGCGAGGAAGGCCGGAACGCCCTTCTCGTAGAGCCCGACCAGCGTCAGCGCCGCGAACACCACCATGATGCCTTGGGCGAAGTTGAAGACGCCCGACGCCTTGAAAATCAGCACGAAACCGAGCGCGATCAGGGCATAGAGCACGCCGGAGACCAGCCCTTCCCAGACGGTCTGCACGAGCAGGTCCGGCGCCTGGACCATCTGCTGGAACGGGTCGACGAAGATCGCGTAGAGCGTGTTGGATGAATCGAGCCGGATGCCGATCACGAGCGCGGCGACGACGGCCGCGACGATCAGGCCGGCCTTGACCAGCGGGTTGGCGAAAAGGTTCGGGGCGGGGCGGGTGGCGATGTCGCTCATGTCTCCACGCTCCTCAGTGCGCCACGCCGAGATAGGCGTCGATGACCTTCTGGTTCGCCTTGACCTCGTCAGGCGTGCCGTCGGCGATCTTGCGGCCGTATTCGAGCACGACGACGCGGTCGGAGAGGTCCATGACCACGCCCATGTCGTGCTCGATCAGGGCGATGGTCGTGCCGAACTGGTTGTTCACGTCGAGGATGAAGCGGCACATGTCCTCCTTCTCCTCGAGGTTCATGCCGGCCATCGGCTCGTCGAGCAGCAGCAATTCCGGCTCCATGGCGAGCGCGCGGCCGAGCTCGACGCGCTTCTGCAGGCCGTAGGGCAGTTTGCCGACCGGCAATTTGCGGATGTGCTCGATCTGCAGGAAGTCGATGATGTCCTCGACGACGCGGCGATGCGCGATCTCCTCCTGCATCGCCGGGCCATGGCGCAAAGCCTGCCAGAAGAAGCCCTTCTTCATCTTGAGCGTGCGGCCGGTCATGATGTTGTCGAGCGTCGACATGCCCTTGAACAGAGCGACGTTCTGGAAGGTGCGGGCGATGCCACCGGCAGCGGCGCGATGCGGACGCATCTTGGCGCGGCGCTCGCCCTTGAAGACGATCTGACCTTCCTGCGGCTGGTAGAAGCCGTTGATGCAGTTCAGCATCGAGGTCTTGCCGGCGCCGTTGGGACCGATGATGGCGCGGATTTCGCCCTTGCGGATGTCGAAGGAGACGTCGGTGATCGCCTTCACGCCGCCGAAGCGCAGCGAGATGTTCTCGACCGAGAGCAGGACCTCGCCCTTGGCGCGGATGGGGGTGCCCGTCACGTTGATCGGTTCCGCGTTCATGCCGCCTTCGCCGCGGACGGCGCCCCCTCGACCGTGGCGGGATAGAGCTTGGCGTCACGCACCTTGACGCGGGCCGCGATCACGCCCTTGCGGCCATCCTCGAAGGTGACTTCGGTGGAGATATCGGCGGCGTCTGACCCGTCATAGAGCGCGGTGACCAGCGGCGCATAGCGCTCGGCGATGAAGCCGCGGCGGACCTTCTGGGTGCGGGTCAATTCGCCGTCGTCGGCGTCGAGTTCCTTGTGCAGGATCAGGAAGCGCTTGATCTGGGCGCCGCCCATCATCGGCTCCGAGGCGAGCGAGCGGTTCACCTCGTCGACATGCTTCGCGATCATGTCATAGACGAGGTCGTGGCCGGCGAGCTCCTGATAGGAGGCATAGACCACGTTGTTACGCTCGGCCCAGTTGCCGACGGCGATGAGATCGATGTTCAGCGCGACGGTGGCATAGTCGCGGCCCTGGCCGAAGGCGACGGCCTCCTTGATGTTCGGATAGAATTTCAGCTTGTTCTCGATGTATTTCGGCGGGAACAGGTCACCGCTCGCAAGCTTGCCGACGTCCTTGGCGCGATCGATGATCTTGAGATGGCCGCCGTCGTCGAAGAAGCCGGCATCGCCGGAGCGGACATAGCCGTCTTCGGTCATCGTCTCGGCGGTCTTGTCGGGGTCCTTGTAATAGCCGCCGAAGATCGAGGGCGAGCGGTAGAGCACCTCGCCATTGTCGTCGATGCGGATATCGACCATCGGCGCGGGCTTGCCGACCGTGTCGGCCTTGATCTCGCCGTTGGGCTGCATGGTGATGTAGACGCCGGCCTCGGTCTGGCCGTAGAGCTGCTTCAGGTTGATGCCGATCGAGCGGTAGAAGCGGAAGAGTTCGGGGCCGATCGCTTCGCCGGCGGTGTAGCCGACCTTGATATTGGTCAGGCCGAAGCGGTTGCGCAGGGGTCCGTAGACCAGCCAGTCGCCGAGCTTGTAGAGCAGGCGGCCTTTCAGCGGCACGCTCTCGCCGTTCAGGATCTGCTCGCCATAGCGCTTCGCGACATCCAGGAAATAGTGGAACATCCGGCGCTTCAGCGCGCCGGCATCCTCCATGCGGACCATCGTCACGGTCAGCATGTTCTCAAAGACGCGCGGCGGGGCGAAGGCGTAGGTCGTGCCGACCTCGCGGCGGTCGTCGATCACTGTCTCCGGGCTTTCCGGGCAGTTGACGCAGAAGCCGGCCAGCATCGCCTGCGCATAGGAGAAGACGTGGTCGCCGACCCAGGCGATCGGCAGATAGGCGATGACCTCGTCGGTCTCGTTGAGCCCATCGAAACCGCATCCGATCTCGGCCGCGATCAGCACGTTGTAATGGCTGAGCATCACGCCCTTGGGCCGCCCGGTCGTGCCGGAGGTGTAGAGGATGATGCCGAGATCGGAGCCCTGGCCCTGCTCCATCTCGCGGGCGAGCGCGGCTTGCGCCTGCGGGTCCTTCAGCGCCCGGCCACCCGCCGCGATCACCGTCTCGATGGCGTGGAGCTTGCTGTGGTCGTAGTCGCGCAAGCCCCGGGGCTCGTCATAGAGCATGTGCCGGAGATGCGGCAGGCGCTCAGTGATCGAAAGCAGCTTGTCGACCTGCTCCTGGTCCTGCACCACGGCGAAGACGGCTTCGGCATGGTCGAGGACATAGGCCATCTCCTCGGCGACGCCGTCGGCATAGACCGGGACGGGAATGGCGCCGATCCATTGCGCCGCGCACATCGACCAGTAGAGCCGCGGCCGGTTCTGGCCGATGATCGCGACCTTCTCGCCGCGCTTCAGGCCAAGGTCCTGCAGGCCCTTGGCGAAGTTGCGGACGTGCTCCGCGACCTCCGCCCAGTTCCAGGACTGCCAGATGCCGAGATCCTTGTGACGGAAGGCGACGCGCGAGGCGCGCTCCCGTGCATTGCGCAACAGCAATTTCGGAAAGGTATCCGCCTGGCCGGCGGTGCCGCTTGCCACGATTGCGTTCTCCCTGTCGAGCCGCCATGCGTCGTGGCGACTTCCGCGGGCCGGTTTCCGGCCTCGTTCTCATGCAAGACTTGCAGGCGGCCATTATCTTCGCAAGGACCCGCTTGACAGACAATTCGCCTTTTGGTGACTATTGTCCCGCCGAAGTCTGCTTCTCACGCAGATGTGTTGGGTGCCTTTTCTGCTTCGGCCCTGATTTTCCTTACGAATTCGGCGAATTGAATCGGCGGGCAGGGCCGTGTCCGCGGCGATGGCGAACCGACTCATGCTGCATCATCTGTCTTTCGGCGTTGCCGATATCGAGCGTGCCTGCGCCTTCTACGACGCGGTGCTCGCGCCGCTCGGTTATGTCAGGGTCTGGCAGGATCTGCGCGCGGGCGAAGCCGGGCAGGCGGTCGGCTATGGCGTGGCCGGCGGGGGCGACAAGCTCGCGCTGAAGCATAGTCCGGAGGGGCAGAGGCCGCCGGGGCCGGGCTTCCATCTCGCCTTCGCTGCGCCGGATCGGGCGGCGGTCGACCGCTTCCATGAAGCGGCGCTCCGGCACGGCGGGCGCGACAACGGCGCACCGGGCCTGCGCACGCATTACGGGCCGCATTACTACGCAGCCTTCGTGGTCGATCTCGATGGTTATGCGATCGAAGCGGTGTTCAACGAGCCGGTGTAACGGCTTCCGCGGAAGCCGCCGCTGCCAAGACCCAATGAGAAAGCCCGCCATTCCCGGAGGATGACGGGCGATCAGAAGCGCGAGGGACGGCGCTCGAAATCAGCGGCGCCGCGAGGTCTCGCGTATGGCCTTGTCGCCGCGAATTTTCACCGGCTGGCAGCCGTGGAATGGGTCGAGCCAAGCACCCCAGAGGCGGCGGGCGATATCGGACTGTGCGGTAGCGTATTCGACGATCTGGTCGTTAACCCGTTTGGTGACGAGGTCGAGGAGGCCAAACATGGCGGTGGTTCCTTTCTCAGCCTGGGCTGTTCGGGAGAAGGAACGCGCGAAACGCGATTTGGTGCCTGCAGCAATTTTCAACCTTCGTAGCGCGCGAGCCTGTCGAGGTCGCGGATGGTGACGCTGCCATGGCCGAGCTCGATCAGGCCGAGATCGGCGAGCTTCGCCAGTCCCTGATTGGCCATCTGGCGGGAAATGCCGGCGAGCATGCCGAGTTCCTCCTGCGAGATCGCGAGCGTGCGGCCGAGATCGGGATAGAGGATCGGGTTGAACAGCCAGGCAAGGTTGCGGGCGAGACGCCCCGTCGAATCGAGCGTGCGCTCCGTCTCGGCCAGCGAGATGAACTGCGCAAGGCGCTCGTTGAACTGGTGGACGAGGAAGCGGTTGAACGCTGCCGAATGCTCGAACAGCCAGAGGAAGGTCGAGCGCCGCATCAAGGCGAGCCGGGTTTCGCGCAAAGCCACCAGCTCATAGCGGCGCGGCTCGGCCTTGATCACCGTGCCCTCGCCGAACCAGGCGCCGCCGCGCATGCCGGCGAGCGTCGCGGATTTCCCGGTCTTCGAGGTCGTCGCCATCTTGACCAGCCCGTCGGCGATGCCGGTCCAGGCTTCCAGCCGGTCGCCGACATGGCAGATCGAGGCGCCCTTGCCATAGGTCTTGAAGGAGATGCCGCGCCGCGCCTCCTCGAACTCGGCCTCCGACAGGTCGCGGGACCAGGAGGCGATGGCGCGCAGTTCCTCGGGGGTAATCAAGGCGGCGGTTATCCGGGTTTGCAGGGAGGCTTCGGGCGGTGTGGCGTCATTCTCGGGCGAAGCGGAGCGTAGACCCGAGAATCTCCTTCAGGAAGGGGCTCCAGAGCCTGCTTGCCACGAGATGCTCGGGTCAAGCCCGAGCATGACGACCCAGAGCGTTGCCGGCTATTCCGCAGCCTGCGGCATTACCGCAGCAGGACTGCCCTCGCGCAACCGCACCAGCAGCGCCGCCTCTTCTGCTTTCGCTGCCTTGAGATGGCGTTCCTTGACATGGCCGAAGCCGCGGATCTTTTCAGGCATCGCGGCCAGCGCCACGCAGAGCGCGTGGTTCTCCGGCGACAACCGCGTCAGCAGCTCGTTCAATAGCGCCTCGTAATCGGCGATCAACCGGCGCTCGGTGCGGCGCTCCTGCGTATAGCCGAAGAGGTCAAAGGCGGTGCCTCGCAGGCCCTTGAGCTTCGCGAGCATAGAGAAGGCGCCCATCATCCAGGGGCCGAAGCTCATCTTGCGAGGCAGGCCCGTGTTCGGATCGCGCCGGGCCAGCAGCGGCGGGGCGAGGTGGAACTCGTAGCGCAGCTTCTTGCCGTCACCGGCTTCGGCTTCGAAGGTCGCGGCGACCTGCTTGCGGAAGGCACCATCGCTATAGAGCCGGGCGACCTCGTACTCGTCCTTGTAGGCCATCAGCTTGAAGAGGTTGCGCGCGACGGCTTCGCTCAGGCTGGTCTGGCCGGGCATGACCGCCGCTTCCCGCGTCTGCGCACGGGCGACCAGATGGCGGTAGCGCGCGCCATAGGCCGCGTTCTGATAGGCGGTGAGGAAGGCGACGCGGCGCTCGATGATCTGGTCCAGCGTCTGCGAGAGCTGGCGGGCGGGCGTCGCGGCCTTGCTCTGCGAGAGCAATGCGGCCAGCGCCTGCGGATCATGCGCGGCGCGGCGGCCGAGATCGAAAGCCTGCCTGTTCATGGCGACGGCCTCGCCGTTGAGTTCGATCGCCCTGAGCAGGGCGTCGCGGGAGAGCGGGACGGCGCCGAGCTGCCAGGCATGGCCGAGCATGAACATGTTGGCGGCGATGGCATTGCCGAGGAAGGCGACCGCCGCGGCCGTCGCATCGATAAAATGGGTCTGCTCGCGGCCGGCGGCCCCGAGGATCGCGCGTTTCAGCCGCTCGGTCGGCAGCGAGAAATCGGCGTTGCGGGTGAAATCGCCCGGCAGGCTCTCGGCCGTGTTGACGATGACGGTGCCGCGTTCGGGCCGGATCGCGCCCAGCACCTTCTTCGAGCCGGTGACGGTGAGATCGCAGCCGAGCACGAGGTCGGCCTGCCCCGCCGTGACGCGGATGGCGTGGATATCGTCCGGGTGCGGCGCGAGCTTGACGTGGCTGAAGACGGCGCCGCCCTTCTGGGCGAGGCCGGCCATGTCGATCATGCCGCAGCCCTTGCCTTCGAGATGCGCGGCCATGCCGAGGATGGCGCCGATGGTGACGACGCCGGTGCCGCCGACGCCGGTGACGATGACCGCGAAGCTGCGGTCGAGCGCCGGCAAGACCGGTTCGGGCAGTTCGCTATCGCCGAGCGTCGAGGCATCGAGCCGGAGCGGATCGGCCTTCCTCGGCTTCGCGCCATGGACCGTGACGAAAGACGGGCAGAAGCCCTTCACGCAGGAAAAGTCCTTGTTGCAATTCGACTGGTCGATCTGGCGCTTGCGGCCAAATTCGGTCTCCAGCGGCTGCACCGAGACGCAGTTCGACTGCACGCCGCAATCGCCGCAGCCCTCGCAGACCTGCTCGTTGACGATCACGCGCTTGTCCGGATCGGGATAGGCCCCGCGCTTGCGCCGCCTGCGCTTCTCGGTGGCGCAGGTCTGGTCGTAGAGCAGGAGCGAGACGCCGGAGACCGTGGCGAGTTCGCGCTGGACGGCGTCGAGTTCATCGCGATGGTGGAGCGTGGTGCCGGCCGGCCATTGCGTGCCCGGCGGGTATTTGCCGGGGTCGTCGCTGACGACGGCGATGCGGGCGACCCCTTCGGCCGCGACCTGCCGCGCCATCTGGTCGGGCGAGAGGTGGCCTTCCGCCTGCTGGCCGCCGGTCATGGCCACCGCATCGTTGTAGAGCAGCTTGTAGGTGAGGGTGACGCCCGACGCGACGGCCCAGCGGATCGCGAGCGAGCCGGAATGGGTATAGGTGCCGTCGCCGAGATTCTGGAAGACATGGCCGCGCTTGGAGAACGGCGCTTCGCCGATCCAGTTCGCGCCTTCGCCGCCCATCTGGGTGAAGCCCGCGGTGTCGCGGTCCATCCATTGGACCATGTAATGGCAGCCGATGCCGGCATAGGCGCGCGAGCCCTCGGGCACGACGGTCGAGGAATTATGCGGGCAGCCCGAGCAGAAATAGGGCGTGCGCTTGGCGATCTCCTGCGCTTCGTCCAGGCGGCCTTGCGCGGCGGCGATCTCTTCCAGCCGGGCGCGCAGGGCGGGATCGTCGCGGTATTGCAGCAGGCGGCCGGCGAGCGCGATGGCGATGTCGTTCGGATCGAGCGCGCCATGGACGGGGAAGAGCCAGTCGCCCTTTTCGTCCTTCTTGCCGATCACCATCGGCTGGTGTCTGGCGCCGTAAAGCTCCTCGCGGACCTGGACCTCGATCAGGGAGCGCTTCTCCTCGACCACCATGACGAGGTCGAGTCCATCGGCGAAGGCCTTCAACTCGGCCGGATCGATCGGCCAGGGGCAGGCGAGCTTGAACAGGCGGATGCCGAGGTCATTGGCGCGGACCTCGTCGATGCCGAGATCGGCCAGGGCCTGCTGCACGTCGAGATAGGATTTGCCGACGGTGGCGATGCCGATACGTGGCTTCTTGCCGCCCTGCGTGACGATGCGGTTCAGCTTGTTGGCGCGCAGATAGGCCAGCATCGCATCGCGCTTGTAGAGATGCATCCGGCGTTCCTGCTCGACGAAATCGAGCTCGCGGCGGATGGCGAGGCCGCCTTGCGGCGGCGTGTAGTCGGTCGGCGTGACGATGGTGACGCGATCGAGCGAACCGTCGACGGAGGCGGTCGATTCGATGTTGTCCTTGACGCATTTGATGCCGACCCAGACCGAGGCGAAGCGCGAGAGCGCGATGCCGTGCAGGCCGTAATCGATGATCTCCTGCACGCCGGCCGGATTGAGGATCGGCATCATCCGGTCGACCAGCACGAATTCGGTCTGGTGGGCGTTGGTCGAGGACTCCGCCGTGTGGTCGTCGCCCATCAGGCAGATGACGCCGCCCTTCGGGTCGGTGCCGGCCATGTTGCCGTGACGGAAGACATCGCCGGAGCGGTCGACGCCGGGCCCCTTGCCATACCAGAGCGCGAAGACGCCATCGTGCTTGCCCTCGCCGCTCAGGCCCGCCTGCTGCGTGCCCCAGATAGCGGTCGCGGCAAGGTCCTCGTTCAGGCCGGGCTGGAAGACGATATTCGCGGCCTTGAGGGGCTTGGAGGCCCGCATCAATTGCTGGTCGAGCCCGCCGAGCGGGGACCCGCGATAGCCGGAGACGAAGCCGGCCGTGTCGAGCCCGGCCTGCCGGTCGCGCTCGCGCTGCATCAGCAGCATGCGGGCGACGGCTTGCGTTCCGGTCAGGAAGACCTCGCGCTTGCCGAGATCGTATTTGTCGTCGAGTGCGACTTCGCGCAGGCCGATCTGGCGCAGCGCCCCCGCCTCGGTGCCGGATTTCCGTGGTGTCTCGGCCATGTTCGGCCTCCCGGATCGTCGTTTCCCGCCGACGGGCCGGTGATCCCGGCCTCATGTTTCGCCGTCTTCGCGGCAAATATGTCAGTGAGGCTGACATATCGACCGGAGGCGGTCAATCGATCTGGTATCATTCCAGTTTTCGGGGCTGGGTCCAGAGATTTGCGGGAATGGTGTTGCGCGTCCTGCGGGAGGCGCCGCGATTTGGCCCTGTTTGACGGGGATGGCTGTTGCGGTCGTCGCATCCCCGTCACGGTCGTTGACGATCGCTTCACCATGATCCACCCAAGCGGGATCACGGAGGTTTCGCCTTTGACGCGACGCGCATCTCTGACGGCCCTCGCCGGGCTCCTGCTGGCGGCCCTTGCCGCCGGGCCGGCGGCTGCGCATCCGCATGTCTTCGTCGCGGCCAAGGCCGAGATCGTCTTTTCGGCCGATGGTTCGGTGCAGGCGATCCGGCATCATTGGAGCTTCGACGAGGCCTATTCGGCCTATATCACCCAAGGCCTCGACAAGAACGGCGACGGCAAGCTGACTTCGGACGAACTGGCCGAACTTGCCAAGATCAATGTCGAATCGCTCCCGGACGTGGAGTTCTTCACCGCCGCCAAGCTCAATGGCCGCAAGCAGGAATTCGGCACGCCGGGCGAGCAGGTCATGTCCTTCGACAACAAGGTGCTGACGCTCGTCTTCACGTTGCCGTTGAAGACCCCGGCCAAGGCGCGCTCCTTCGGCATCGAGATCGGCGATCCCACCTATTTCGTCGCCTTCGACATCGTCGATGCACCGGATGCGGTGGTGACCAAGGGCGCGCCGCAGGGCTGCGTCGTGCGGGTCAACCGCCCGCCCAAGCTCGACGATGCCACGCAGAAGCGCCTCGCCGAGGCCGACATCACCGCGACGCCCGATGTCAGCGGGCTCGAAGTGACGACACGGGCGCTGGTGGCATGTCCGTGACATCGGCCGAGACAGCGCGCCCGGCCGGTGTAGCGCTGTCGCGGCGCCTGTTCGCCTGTGCGCTGGCGCTGCTTGTGGTCGGGGGCGTGGTTGTGCTCCTGGCCTTGCTGATCGCGAGCGTGAGCCCGCCTCCGCCGCCACCGCCGCGCAATCCTTTCGGCACGGCCCTGCCGCGCGAGGCCCTGCCGTCCACAACCGGCTTCGGCGCCGTCTTGATCGCCTGGCAGTCGAGCTTCTATCGCGAACTCACCGCAACGTTGAAGGCGATCGCGATCGCGCCGGGCGCGCTCTGGGGGCTGCTCGGGCTCTCCTTCGGTTACGGCGTCTTCCACGCAGCCGGACCCGGCCATGGCAAGGCGGTGATCTCCGGCTATATCGTCGCCGATAATCGCAGCCTGAAGCGTGGGCTGGCCTTGAGCTTTGCGGCGGCGCTGCTGCAGGCCGTGGTCGCGATCGCGATCGTCAGCGTGGCGACGCTGCTGCTGCGGGTGACCGCGATGCAGATGAACGCCGCAACCACCGTGATCGAGCAGGGCAGCTTCCTGCTGGTAGCGCTGGTCGGGCTGCTGATGGTCTGGCGAAAGTCCGGCGCATTGGTCAGGCTGGAAGCAGGTGGGGCGCATGATCCGGAGGCTTGTGACCATGTCCATATGCCCGATGCAGAGCAGGTTTCGCGGCTTTCCGGCTGGCGCGACATGGCCGGCATTGTCGTCGCGGCCGGCGCGCGACCCTGCGCCGGTGCGCTGATCATCCTCGTCTTTGCGAATGCGCAGGGGCTGTTCTGGGCAGGCATCGCCGCGACCTTCGCCATGGCGCTGGGCACGGCAATCACGACCGGCGCGCTGGCCGCCTTCGCGGTCTTCTTCAAGTTCGCGGCGCTGAAATTCGCCGGCGGCGGCAGCTTGCGCTCGGCGCGATTGATCGCCGGGCTCGAACTGCTGGCGGCCGCCTTCGTCGCCGTGCTCGGCGCGGCGCTGTTCACTGGCCTCTGGATCGGCGGAATGGGGAGCTAGAGGCTCAGCCTCGCAGCGGATCGTTCTCCAGCAGGATCGGCTTGCCATGGGGTGTCGCCTCGGCGGCACGGGCCCAGGAGGCGGCGAGCGCATCGACGCCGTCATGGGAGGCGAGCCCCTTTTCGATCAGCAGGTGCTCCAGCGCCTCGCACCAGCGCTCGTAGTAATCCGAACCGTCCTTGCAGCCGCCGGCTGCGAGCGCCTCGCGGATTTCGGCGCCGAGCGCCTGCGCCCATTCCTCGGCGGTGAAGACGCCCTTGTTCTGGAGCTCGACGACCAGCGCGAAGGCCTGGGCCTGCCAGGGCTCGGCGAAGATCGGCCCCTCGGCATCGCGCGGAATCGGCGTGTCGGCGGCGAGCGCAGCTGCCAAGTCGGTCTCAGGCCGGCTCAAGATAGCTCTCCCAGGCCTCGATGCTGACGGTGGAGGTCGGATCGGCATCCCGTCCCCAGAGTTCGCGGCCGTCGAAGACCAAGGTGTAGAGCCATTGCGCCGTCTCGGGCTGCCCTTGCGCGCCCGTATCCGGGAAGACATGGCAGCCGGTGACCCGCTCGATCACGCCCTGCTTGCCGCGGGCATAGCGCGGCAGGCGGGTGTGGTGCTGCGGGTGCATCACGATGGTGCGAACCTTGTCGCCGACGGCGAAGCGGGCCGGCGCCTCGGCCTTGCGCTCATAGGGGAAGCCGCGACGCAGGACGCCGGCGACCTCCTCGCCCTTGAGCACGCGCTTCGGCTCGCGGCGTTCGCGCGCGGGCTTGCCGGTCGCGAGTTCGTCCGCGCTCAGGAAGCCGTGCTTGACGAGCACCTTGTCGAGCGCGGCCAGCCAGATCTCGTAATAGGTCGAGGAGAGGTACTGCGCTGGCGGCAGGCTCTCGCGGGCATGGCGGATCTCGTCGATCGACCAGGCGCCCATGGCCCCGGCCGCGACATTGATCGCGAGCACGCGCTTTTCCCAGTCACCATGGAAGACCGGCTCGTTCGGCTCGGGAACGACCGGGCCGAAGCCCATCTGGCCGCCGAGGTCGTGGGCGCTGTTCATGCGGCATCCTCCACGCGCGGGAGGCCGGTGCCGATCATCGAATCGCGGGAGACGATGCTCGCCAGCTTCTCCTCGCTCCAGCCCTCGGTGCCGGCAGGGCGCATCGGGATGACGATGAAGCGGGTCTCGGCGGTGGAATCCCAGACGCGGATGCGCTGGTTCTCCGGCAGCGTCACGCCGAAATCGGCGATGGTGCCGCGCGGGTCGATCACCGCCTTGGCGCGGTAGGGCGGGGATTTGTACCAGACCGGCGGAAGCCCGAGCACCGGCCACGGATAGCAGGAGCAGAGCGTGCAAACGATCAGGTTGTGCTGCTCGGGCGTATTGAAACAGGCGACGATATGCTCGCCGCCGCGGCCGCCATAGCCAAGCTCGGCAACCGCGGCCGTGCCGTCCGCCTTCAGGCGCTCGGCGAAGGCGGGGTCGGTCCAGGCCTTGGCGACGATGCGGGCGCCGTCGCGCGGGCCGATCCTGGTCTCGTAGGTGTCGATGATCGCGTCGAGCGCGGCCGGGTCGACATAGCCCTTCTGGACCATCAGCGTTTCCAGCGCCTTCACCCGCGCCTCGATGGCGGTGAAGTGGTTGTCGTGGTGGTGGTCGTGATCGTGGTGGTGATGTCCGCTCATGGCGGTCTCCTCTCAGGCGATCCGGATGCGGGCGGCGCGCTCGTAGCGCACCGCGAAGGCGACGAGCGAGCGGTCGGAGCCCTTCGGCCCGATCAGCGACAGGCCGAGCGGGGCGCCCTCGCGCTGGGCCACGGGAATCGTGACCTGCGGGAAGCCGGAGAGGCCGGCAAGGCAGAGCAGGCGGAGCGCCCGGTTGCGGAAATCCTCCAGCTCGGATTCCTTCGCCGCGATCAGCGGTGCGACGTCCGGCATCGTCGGCAGGATCAGCACGCCGTCCTGCCCGAGCAGGCGCGACAGCCTGGTGCGGAAGGATTTTCGGGTGGCTTCGCCCTTGGCGTATTCCGCGTCGGTCACCGCCTTCGAGAAGGCGAAGCGTTCCTTCACGCCCGGCCCGAGCGGCGGGTTGAAGCGCTCGATCATCGGACCGTCCGACAGCCAGGCTTCGCGGCCCTGGATCCAGCGGAAGGCCCAGTAGAGCGCATCGAGATCGCGGACGAGCTTGACGACTTCGGGCTGGCCGAGCGTGGGGGCCGTGCGCTGCACGACATTGCGCAGGATCGTCTCCGCCTCGGGCACGGCCTGGGCGAACATGTCGTCGGCCATCAGGAGACGCGGCGCTTCCGGCAATTCGGTCTTGTCGGGGCCGAACAGGACATTGGCGACACGGGCGAAGATGTCGCCGTCGCGGGCGAACCAGCCGGGTGTGTCGAGGCTTTCGGCCAGCGGCCAGGCGCGCTTCAGCGAGAGCCGGCCATGGCTCGGGCGGATGCCGAAGAGGCCGCCATAGCTCGCCGGTGCCCGCACCGAGCCGCCGGTATCGGAACCCAACGCGATATCGGCGAGGCGCCCGGCCACCGCCGCCATCGAGCCGCAGGAGGAGCCACCGGTGATGCGGTCCGGCGCGGCCGGATTGATCGGCGAGCCGAAATGCGCGTTCTGGCCGTTGAGCGAGAAGGCGAGCTCGTCGGTATGGGTCTTGCCGACGAAGCGGGCGCCAGCCTGCAGCAGATCCTTCACGATCGGCGCGGTCTTGGTCTTGATGCCGGATTGCGCCAGCACCAATGGCGAGCCGGCCCCGGTCGGATAGCCCTTGATGTCGAAGAGGTCCTTCACCGCCAGCGTGAGACCGGCGAGCGGGCCGGCGACGGCGTGTTTCACGGGTGCGTCGGGATAGGGCACGAAGCAGCGGAACGGATCGTCGAAAGTCATCTGGCGTCAGATCCCCCTGGAATCGCCGTCGGAACGCGGATCATGCACGGCTTCGACATGGCCTTTCGCATGCTTCACCAGCATGCCGGCATGGCCGAAGCCCTCGGAATAGGCGAGACCGCTCTCCTCGACCGGATGGCCGGCGGCATCGAGCCGCTCCAGCAGCGACGGGTCGAAGCGGCTTTCGAACTTGAGGCTGGTCGAGCCCGCGCCCCAGGTCTTGCCGAAGAGCCAGCGCGGAGCATCGACCGCCGTGGCGAGGTTCTGGCCGGCGCGGTAACGCGTCAGTATCTGGGCCTGGAATTGCGGCTGGCCGTCGCCGCCCATCGCGCCATAGGGCAGGACGCGATCGTCGGCGAAACGCGCCAGAGCCGGGTTCAGCGTGTGGAAGGGCTTGCGGCCGGGCCTCAGGGGATTGGCGGCGTTGCGGTCGAGCGAGAAGGAGACGCCGCGATTCTGCCAGTGGATGCCGGTGGCAGGGAGCACGCAGCCGGAGCCGTATTCCCAATAGATCGACTGGATATAGGAAACGGCGAGGCCATTGCCGTCGATCGCGCCCATCCAGACCGTGTCGCCGTCGCCATGGCGCAGCGGCAGCTTCGCGGCCCGTTTCATGTCCACGGCCGCCGCCTCGCGCATCAGGGCGGCATCGCTCAGGAAATCGGCGGGCGGGTGATCGAGCTCGGCCGGGTCGGTGACATAGCGGTCTCGGATGGCGAAGGCGCGCTTCGTCGCCTCGATCAGCCCGTGATGATGCTCGAACGAATCGAGCCTCGCCTCGCCGAGACGTTCGAAGATGCCGAGGATCATGAGCGAGGCCAGCCCCTGCGTCGGCGGCGGCAGGTTGGCGACGGTGAGACCGGGAAGCTTCAGTGTCAACGGGACGACCGATCGGGCCCGATAGCGGGCGAGGTCGGCGCGGGTGACCGGCGCGCCGATACGTTCGAGATCGGCGGCGATTTCGCGGCCGACATCGCCGCGATAGAAATCCTCCAGCCCGGCGTGGCCGAGCTGGTCCAGGGTGGCGCCGAGCGCTTCCGGCCGGCGGCGGGCGCCGGGCTTGGGCGGGGCGCCGTCGATCCAGAAGGTAGAAAGGAAGCCGGGCGCGGCCTTCAGCTCCTCCAGTTCGTTCGGCTTGTTGCCGCGCTCGGAATCCGAAACCGCATAGCCTTCGCGGCAATGGCCGATCGCGTTCAGCAGCACATCGCGCAGCGGCATGCGCCCACCGAGGGAACGCGAGAGATCAAGCGCAAGCTGCCAGCCACTGAGGGCCCCTGCGACCGTCAGCGCCGCTTCCGGGCCGCGCGCGGGAATGGCGTCATAACCCTTGCCGCGATAGTGCTCGATCGTGGCCAGCGAACCGGCCGGGCCGCAGGCCTCGATGCCGTGCAGCCGCCCGCCCGGCTCATGTACCAGCCAGAAGCCGTCGCCGCCGATGCCGTTCATATGCGGATAGACCACCGCGATCGTCGCGGCCATCGCGACCATCGCCTCGATCGCGTTGCCGCCTTCGGCCAGAATGGCTCGGCCCGCCTCGGAGGCGAGACGATGAGGGGCTGCCACGGCGGCGGAGGCGAAGACGGGCGTATCGAGCATCGGGACTTTTCAAGCGCGGAGATCATGCCCATCTGCGCGAAGGGCGCGAATTTGTTGCACGGGGCGGCAAGCTCCGCTAGGTGCGTGGAGCGCATGGCCGCGCAAGGCGGCCCGCGCGATCGCATCGGATCGATCCGATGCGATGACACTGTGATGGATCATCGTGACCGCGTCCGGTCGGACGCGCGATGATCTCGGGAAGGACAGCATGGCCGGACGGCACACCAACTGGCGCAACCTGATCATGGTCGCCTCGTTCGGGATCCTGATCGCCGTCGAGCTTTTCGGCGTGGCGCTTGCTGCCGGCTGGGCGCTGGCGGGCCTGTTCGATCTCGGCACCATCTTCGAATATGTCATGATGGCGATCTTCTCGGTCTTCGCCGCTTACGGCATGCTCAATCTGATGCGCCGCATGCTCAAGATCGAGCATCTGACTGAGGTCGATTGAGGCCTTCGGTCCTCTTCACTCGCAGATCTTCAACGTGACCGGATCGGCGTCCGCCGAGACATAGTCGCCCATCGGGCGGCAACCGGCGAGCGTGCAGATGCGCCAGTCGGCGGTCGCGCCGGAACGCCGCATCACGACCTCTTTCAGGGGCGGCAAGGCCGGGCGCCAGCGCCAGAAACCGCCCACGAGTTTCGCGCCGTCAGGGGGGTCCATGCCGGCGCCGGAGCCCTCGATCCGCGCCTCGACGATCTCGAGCCCGGCGGGCGTCTCGCGCCAGACCTCCTCCCAGAGCGTCTTCTGCACCGAATGGCGCCAACCCAGCGTGATCTCGCCCTGGCCGAGCGCGACGACGAGCGCGCCGGCCGCGAGACACAGGCTCATGCCGGCGCTGCCGCGGCCCGGGCCCGCCACAGATGCTGGCCGATCACCACCGCCGCGAGCATGAAGCCGACTTCATCGGTGAGCGGAAGGGCCAGAACGAGGGAGAAGGCGGCCGCCGCAGCAAGCAACCGCTCCCAGATCGCCAAGTCGCGCTTCATGAAGCCGATCGTGGCGGCGCCCCATAGGAAGATCGCGAGCAGCGCCTTGACGATGATGTAGGTGGCAGCCGCCGTGTAGGCGAAGCCGCTCAGGCCCTGGACCGGTTGAAGCATCAGCGTGGGGTCGTAGACGGCCATGAAGGGGATGACGAACCCTGCCATCGCGATCTTGATCGCCTGGAAGCCGATCTTGAAGCCGGATTCCCTCGCGATAGGCGCTGCTGCGAAAGCGGCGAGTGCCACAGGTGGCGTCAGGTCCGCCATGATGCCGAAATAGAAGACGAACATGTGGCTGACGATCAGCGGCACGCCGAGCTTGAGCAGGATCGGCGCCGCCAGCGAAGAGGTGATGATGTAGTTGGGGATGGTCGGGATGCCCATGCCCAGAATCAGGCTGACGATCATCGTCAGGATCAGCGCGAGGAAAAGCGAATCCCGCCCGACCGCGACCACGGCATTGCCGAAGATCGTGCCGACGCCGGTCAGCGTCATCGTGCCGATGACGATGCCCACGACGGCGCAGGCGACGCCGACCGGAATCGCCTGGCGCGCGCCGTCCGCAAGAGCCTCCCGGCAGGCTGCGACCGTCTCCGCTCCGCCTTTGCTGAAGAGGTTGACGAGGATCAGCGCTGCCACCATCGCAACGATGACGAGGATGCCATACCAGAAGAACAGGCCGCAGAGCAGGCCGAGCCCGACCCAGAACAGGACGCGCACGGCCATCGGGCCGATGCCGAGCGCGAAGGAACCGCCGAGAATCAGGACGACGGTGAGCGCGAGGCCGACCGAGCCCGAGAAGAGGGGCGTATAGCCCGCGAAGAGCAGGTAGACGAGCACCGCCAGCGGCAGGATCAGATACCATTTCTCGGTGAGCGCCTTGCCGGCACTGGGCAGCGCGGAGCGGGGCATGCCGACCAGCCCGCGCTTGCCCGCCTCGAGATGCACGGCCAGGAAGGCCGCCGTGTAGTAGAGAATGGCGGGAACGATCGCGGCCTGGACGACGGCCGCATAAGGCACGTCGATCGTCTCGGCCATGATGAAGGCGACAGCGCCCATCACCGGCGGCATGATCTGGCCGCCCATCGAAGCCGTCGCCTCGACGCCGCCGGCGAAGGCGGCGCGATAGCCGAAGCGCTTCATCAGGGGAATCGTGAACTGGCCGGTCGAGACCACGTTGGCGACGCCTGAACCCGAGATGGTGCCCATCAGCGCCGAGGAGAAGACCGCGACCTTTGCCGGACCCCCGCGGGCACTGCCGAACAGGCCCATCGCGACGTCGGTGAAGAGCTGGATCATGCCCGCTCGCTCCAGAAAGGAACCGAACAGGATGAACAGGAAGATGAAGGTGGCCGAAACGCCGGTCGGCGTCGCGTAGATGCCCTCGGTGCCGAAGGACATGTGCTCGATGACCTGCTCCAGCGAATAGCCGCGATGGTTCAGCGGCGAAGGCAGGTAGTTGCCGAAGAGGCAATAGGCCAGAAACAGGCCGGCAACGATCGGCAGGGCCGGGCCCATGAAGCGCCAGCAGATCAGGAAGAGGATCGCGATCGCGGCGATGCCCACCACGAGGTCGGACTGCGTGACCTCGCCGGCACGGGCCACCAGATCCTCATAAAAATACCAGTGGTAGAGACCGATGGCGAAGCCGGCGATGGCCAGCGTCCAGGCGACGGCGGCGCTGGCGCGCGATTGGCTCTTGTGCTGCGCGAGAAGACCGCCCGCCACCAGGCAGAGCAGGCCGACATGGAGGGTACGCAGAATCTGATTTGGCACAGAGCCGCCGAAGCGCGCGAGCAGCTCGACGACGATCGCTATCGGAATCCAGGCGAGCAGCATTTCGGCATAGGGCTTGCCGCGCAACGCCTGGATCACGATGGCAACCGCCCAGAGGACGATCGTGGCGCGCAGGAGGTCGATGATATCGACACCGGCGAAACGATGGTCGAGCGGAATGTTGAATGCGGTCGCGATCTGGAAGAGCGAGAAGGCGACGGCGATCCAGAACAGCAGACGCCCAGGCCAGCCCGCGCCGAAGCCCGGCGGCAGGCCGTGTTCGGGGTCGACGATCGGCTGCTGCGTCTCGATCGGCACGCCGCCGGTGTCCGGTACGGCCAGAGGCTTATGCTTGTCTTCGTTCATGCGCTGGATCCACCCGCCAGACAAAAGGGCGAGGCCCCGAGGCCTCGCCCGCGATCACGGCTCTCCGGACGGTTCAGGAACCGACCTTGAGGCCCTTCTCCTTGAAATACCTGGCGGCGCCGGGATGAAGCGGGATCGGCATGCCTTCCAGTGCGCCTTCCAGCTTGATCGCCTTTCCGGCCGCATGCGCGGCGGCGAGATCGCCAAGATTCTCGTACATCGCCTTGGTCATGTTGTAGACGAGGTCTTCCTTAACGCCCTCGTGGGTGACGAGGTAGTTCACCACGGCGGCTGTGTGAACGGGGGCGCTCTGACCGGTATAGGTATTGGCCGGGATCGTCGCCTTGACGAAGGGAGTTCCAGCCTTGTCGACCGTTGCGGCTGGCACCTCGACGACGGTGATCTCGACCGAGGTCGCGAGGTCGCGCAGCGAGGCGACGCCGAGCCCGGCCGATTGCAGCGTGGCATCCAGTTGGCGGTTCTTCATCAGCTCCACGGACTCGGCGAAGGGCAGGTACTCGATCTTGCCGAGATCCTTGTAGGACATGCCGGCTGCGGCGAGGATGGCGCGGGCGTTGAGCTCGGTGCCGGATTTCGGCGCGCCAACCGAGAGACGCTTGCCCTTGAGATCGGCCAGCGTCTTGATGCCGCTATCCTTGGAGGCGACGATCTGGACATAGTTCGGATAGATCGCGGTGACGCCGCGCAGTTTCTTGAGAGGCGCCTTGAAGCCTGCTTCTTCATCGCCCTTCCAGGCTGCGGCGAGCGAATCGCCGAGCGTGAAGGCGATCTCGCCCTTGCCCTGTTGCAGCAGGACGAGGTTTTCGACCGAGGCCTTCGTCGCCTGAACGGTCGGCCGGGTGCCCGGGATCTTCTCGCCGTAGATCTTCGAAAGGGCAACGCCCATCGGATAATACACGCCGGAGGTGCCACCGGTCAGAACGTTGACGAACTCCTCGGCGCGGGCGGCTGCGGGGGCTGCAGCGATGAGAATAGCCGCAGCGAAGCCTGCAAGGCGGCGGTTGAGGAACAGCGTTTTCATGACGTCTCCCTGAAGATCGTTTCGGCTTGAGCTGCCGGTTGGTGGCGTTTTTAGAGCATGCTGAACCGGAAAGGGAAAGCGCGCGACGAAAGGTGGCAGTCCGCCTTTAGCCGAAGAGGCGGGCTGGTTTCGCCATGATTGACTGCCTATCTGCGGTTTTGCAGGGCTACCTCGTCATGGGCGGGCCGGCCGCGCCTTTCGAACAACGAGTGATCAGGGACGACATGCACGACCGCGCCGAGCAGGGTAGCAGCCAGGGGCTTTGCCTCGACCGACGAACTCTTCTTGCAGGTGCGGGCGCGACAGCGACGCTGGCAGCGCTCGGCTTCGCGCCATCGGCGCTGGCGCAGCAGGGGCTGAAGCTCGGGGATGCCAGGGATTTCAGCTTCGAAGCCCTGAAAGCGCGCGCGAAGGAGATGGCCGGCAAGCCCTATGAGGCGCCGCCCAGTCCGCGGCCCGAGGTGATGCAGCGGATCGATTACGACGCCCATGGCAAGATCCGGTTCAAGCCGGAATCGGCGCTTTGGGCGAACGGTCCTTCGCCCTGGCCGGTGACCTTCTTCCATCTCGGCCGCTTCTTCCAGAAGCCGGTGCGCATGCACGTAGTCGACGAGGGCAGGGCCCGCGAGATCGTCTACGACGCCAGCTATTTCGAGATGCCGGCCAATTCGCCGGCCCGCGAGCTTCCGGCCGGGGCGGGCTTCGCCGGTTTCCGCCTGCAGGAAAGTCCTAGCGGCCACCCCGGCCGCAACGGCGAGGCGCTGGACTGGAAGACGAACGATTGGGTCGCCTTCCTCGGCGCCTCCTATTTTCGCGCCATCGGCGAGCTCTACCAGTACGGCCTGTCGGCCCGCGGCGTCGCGATCGATCCGGCCGTCTCCGGCAAGGTCGAGGAATTCCCCGATTTCACCCATATCTGGCTGGAGACGCCGCAGGCGGCGGCCGAATATGTCGTGGTCTATGCCTTGCTATCGGGGCCGAGCCTCGCCGGCGCCTATCGCTTCCGCATGCATCGCGGCAAGGGCGTCACCATGGAGATCGAGACCGCGCTGCATCTGCGCAAGGATGTCTCGCGGCTCGGCATCACGCCGCTGACCTCGATGTTCTGGTATTCCGAGACGGCGAAACCGACGGCCATCGATTGGCGCCCGGAAGTGCATGATTCCGACGGGCTCGCCCTCTGGACCGGGCCGGGCGAGCGCGCCTGGCGCCCCCTGAACAATCCCCCACGGACCGTGGCATCGGCATTCGTCGACAATGATCCGCGCGGTTTCGGCCTGATGCAGCGCGACCGCGAGACCGGGCATTATCTCGACGGCGTGCATTACGAGCGCCGGCCGAGCCTCTGGGTCGAGACCGACGGCCAGTGGGGCAGGGGCTCCGTCCAGCTCGTCGAGATACCCACCGATGACGAGATTCACGACAATATCGTCGCGATGTGGGTGCCGGAAGCGCCGGCCCGGGCGGGCAATGCGTATAATTTCCGCTATACGCTGCACTGGCTCGCCGACGAGCCCTTCCCGACCCAGCTCGGCCGGGTCGTCGCGACGCGGCTCGGCAATGGCGGCCAGCCGGGGACGGCGCGGCCGCGGGGCGTGCGCAAGTTCATGGTCGAGTTCCTGGGGCCGGCGCTCGAAGCGGTGCCCTTCGGCGTCAAGCCGGAGGTCGTGCTCTCGACCTCGCGCGGCAGCTTCTCCTATGTCTTTGCCGAGGCCATGCCGGACGACGTGCCCGGCCATTGGCGTGCCCAGTTCGACCTTACTGTCGCCGGCAGCGATCCGGTCGAGATGCGCTGCTATCTCAAAACGGGCGATACCGTGCTGACCGAAACCTGGCTCTATCAGTATCTGCCGTTCTGAGCGGGGACAGGCGCGGAATCGCACTTGCTCCAGCTTGAGCGTAACATTATATCGTTTCTCATGGCTCACGCGCACGCCCCGCACACGCATCGCGCCGCCTCGGAAGCTCCGGGGTGGTCGTTGCTGCGTCTGTCGGCGGGAACGCGCGTGGGATTGGCCGCTGCCATCGTCGCCCTGCTCTGGCTGGCGACGCTGGCCGTGATCCTGTGAGTTCGTGTTCGATGTCCGCCATTCGCCTGACCGATTTGACGCTGGGCTATGACCGCCATCCGGCGGTGCACCACCTCTCCGGCGAGATCGCGACCGGGAGCCTGACCGCCATCGTCGGGCCGAACGGCGCCGGCAAGTCGACCTTGCTCAAGGGCATTGCGGGTGCGCTCGCGCCGCTCTCGGGCGGCGTCGCGCTCGCCAAGGGCAAGCGGCTCGCCTATCTCCCGCAATCGGCCGATCTCGACCGCTCCTTCCCGATCCATGTCTACGATCTCGTCGCCATGGGGCTGTGGAACCGGGCCGGCATCTTCGGCCGGATCGGTACCGGTGCGGCCCACAAGATCGAGCACGCCATCGCGGCGGTGGGCTTGACCGGCTTCGAGCGCCGGCCGATCGGTACGCTCTCCGGCGGCCAGATGCAGCGGGCTCTGTTCGCGCGGCTGCTGCTCCAGGATGCCGACGTGATCCTGCTCGACGAACCCTTCACCGCGATCGATGCGCGCACGACCGCCGATCTGCTCGAACTCGTCCAGCGCTGGCATGGCGAGAGCCGTACCGTGGTCGCCGTTCTGCACGATATCGAGACGGTCCGGCAGGCCTTCCCGCAGACATTGCTGCTGGCGCGCGAGGCCGTGGCCTGGGGCGAGACCGCGACCGTGCTGACGCCGGAAAACCTGCTGAAGGCGCGGCGCATGGTCGAGTCCTTCGACAACCACGCCGCTCCCTGCCAGCGCGACGCGGCCTGATCCGTCCAAGCAGGCCAGCCGATGCTCTACGACCTCCTCATCGGCCCCTTCGCCGAATTCGATTTCATGCGCCGGGCGCTCGTGGGCGTCGCGGCGCTCTCCGTTTCGGGGGCGCCGATCGGCGTCTTCCTGATGCTCAGGCGTATGAGCCTGACCGGCGACGCCATGGCGCATGCGATCCTGCCCGGCGCGGCGCTGGGCTATCTCGTCGCCGGCTTCTCGCTGCCGGCGATGACGATCGGTGGCCTCGCTGCCGGTTTCGCGGTGGCATTGGCGGCCGGTGCCGTCGCGCGGGCGACTGTGCTCAAGGAGGACGCCTCGCTCGCCGCCTTCTATCTGATTTCGCTCGCGCTCGGCGTCACTATCGTCTCGCTCAGAGGCTCGGCGATCGATCTGCTGCATGTCCTCTTCGGCAATGTGTTGGCGCTCGACAACGACGTGTTGATCCTGCTCGCGGGCGTCGCGACCGTTTCGCTTACGGCGCTGGCGGCGCTCTACCGGCCGCTGGTGCTGGAATGCGTCGATCCCGGGTTCCTGCGCTCGGTCAGCCGCTCGGGCGGCTTCGTCCACCTGACTTTCCTCGCTTTGGTCGTGCTCAATCTCGTGGCCGGTTTCAACGCGCTCGGCACCTTGCTCGCCGTCGGCATGATGATGCTGCCTGCGGCGGCGGCGCGGTTCTGGACGGCGGACATCACGCGGCTGCTGCTTCTGGCGACCGGCTTCGGCATCGTCGCCGGCTATGCCGGCCTCGTCGTCTCCTATGCGGCAGGCTCGAGCCTGCCGGCCGGCCCGGCGATCATTCTCGCGGCGGGTTGCTTCTATATTCTCTCGCTTCTGCTGGGCTCGCAGGGCGGGCTTGCGCGACGTGCCTTGATTCGGCCCCATCTTGAAAGGTAGAAACGTTATATCGTTTCATTTCGAGCGGAGAGTTTCATGCCTAACCGTCGCAGCCTTGTCGCCTATCTGGTCGCGGGGCTCTCCTTCGCGGCCCTGCCCACCGTTGCTTTCGCGCAGGAGAAGCTGCCGGTGGTGGCGAGCTTCTCGGTGCTGGCCGATTTCGTGAAGCAGGTCGGCGGCGATCGGGTCAGCGTGACCTCGCTGGTCGGCCCGAATGGCGACGCCCATGTCTATTCGCCGACGCCGGCCGACGCCAAGGCGATGGCGGCGGCGAAGCTCGTCGTCATCAACGGTCTGCATCTCGAAGGCTGGCTGCCGCGCCTGATCAAATCCTCCGGCACGAAGGCGACGGTCGTCACCGCGACCAAGGGCATCAAGCCGATCGAGGCGGCCGAGGAAGAGCATGACGCGAAGGGCGGCCATGCCCATACCCACGGCCATGACGATCCCCATGCCTGGCAGGACATCGCCAATGCCCGCATCTATGTCGCCGATATCCGCGATGCGCTCGGCGCGGCCGATCCGGCCGGCAAGACCGTCTACGATGCCAATGCCACGGCCTATCTCGCCAAGCTCGATGTCGTCGAGGGCGAGGTGAAGGCGGCCGTTGCGCGCATTCCCGCCGAGCGGCGCAAGGCGATCACCACCCACGACGCCTTCGGCTACTTCATGAAAGCCTATGGCATCGAATTCATCGCGCCGCAGGGCGTCTCGACGGAATCGGAGGCCTCGGCCAAGGACGTCGCCCGCATCATCCGCCAGATCAAGGCGCAGAAAGTGCCGGCCGTCTTCCTCGAAAACGTCACCAATCCCCGCCTGATCGAGCAGATCGCCAGGGAATCCGGCGCCCGGATCGGCGGCTCGCTCTACTCCGACGCGCTTTCCGACGCCTCGGGCCCGGCGGGGACTTACATCGACATGATGAAGCACAATATAAGCCAGATCGAGAAGGCGCTCGCTGCCGGCCCGGCCTGACGGCCGGCCGTTCCCGAGGCCACCAGCCATCAGGTTGCAATCATGTCCGAAAAAATCCCCGTCACGGTGCTCACCGGCTATCTGGGCGCCGGCAAGACGACGCTGCTGAACCGCATCCTCACCGAGGACCACGGCAAGAAATTCGCCGTGATCGTCAACGAGTTCGGCGAGGCCGGCATCGATGGCGACCTCATCGTCGGCGCCGACGAGGAAATCTTCGAGATGAACAACGGCTGCATCTGCTGCACCGTTCGCGGCGACCTGATCCGCATTCTCGACGGGCTGATGAAGCGCAAGGGCAAGTTCGACGCGATCATCGTCGAGACCACCGGTCTCGCCGATCCCGCGCCGGTCGCCCAGACCTTCTTCGTCGACCAGGATGTCGGCGACGCCACCCGCCTCGACGCGGTCGTGACCGTGACCGACGCCAAGTGGCTGAAGGACCGGCTGAAGGATGCGCCGGAAGCCAAGAACCAGATCGCCTTCGCCGATGTCATCGTGCTCAACAAGACCGATCTCGTCACGGCGGAGGAGCTGGCCGATGTCGAGGCCGCGATCCGCGCCATCAACCCCTATGCCAAACTGCACAAAGCCGAGCGTGCCAATGTCGATATCGCCGCGTTGCTCGACCGCAATGCCTTCGATCTCGACCGCATCCTCGATATCGAGCCGGATTTCCTCGAAGCCGGGCATCACCATCACCATGCCGAGGACGTGCGCTCGATCTCGCTAACGATTCCCGGCGAAGTCGATCCCGAGAAGTTCATGCCTTGGATCAACGACCTCACCCAGATCCAGGGGCCGAACATCCTGCGTTCCAAGGGCATCCTCGCCTTCAAGAACGAGCCGCGCCGCTTCGTCTTTCAGGGCGTTCACATGATTCTGGACGGCGACCTGCAGCGTGACTGGAAGGATGGCGAGACCCGCGAGAGCCGCCTCGTCTTCATCGGGCGCGATCTCAACGAGAACGAATTGCGCAAGGGGTTTGAAGCCTGCGCGGCGTGAGGGTTTGGCCCTCCAGACGCGGTCATCCCGGGTCTCCCTTCGGTCGCCCGGGATGACATGGCGGTTTTCACGGAACGCGAGCTGCGTTAGACCCCGGCCATGACGACGATGACTCCCCCCGTCTCGCTGCGCGAGCATGTCACCCCGATTGCTGCTGAGACGCATGTCGTCGCGGCCCACTGGCTGAAGCAGGGGCTCGTGCTTGCGCTGGCGGACGGGCGCGTGCTGCGCTGGCGCGACGGCGCCGTCGTGGACAGCGTTGAGGCCCATGCCGGCGGCATCCTCTGCGCCATCGGCGACGGCGAGCGCCTGATCACCGGCGGCGATGACGGGCGCGTCGTTACGACGGGTTTTGAAGGCGAACCGGTCGAGATCGCGAAAGACCCGAAGCGACGCTGGATCGACGCGATCACGCTGTCTCCATCAGGTAATCTCGCCTGGAATACCGGCAAGACCGTGCAGACTCGCGACGAGAAGGGCCGTGTTCGCACGCTGGACGCCGCGAGCACGCCGCAGGGCCTCGTCTTCGCGCCGAAGGGCTATCGGCTCGCCATCGCCCAGATGAACGGCGTCTCGCTCTGGTATCCGAACACCGAGGCCAAGCCCGAATTCCTGGACTGGAAGGGCTCGCATCTCGACGTGGCCTGGTCGCCGGATGGGCGCTTCGTTGTCTCCTCGATGCAGGAGAACGCGCTGCATGGCTGGAAACTCGGCGACAAGCCCGGCCATATGCGGATGACCGGATATCCAGCCAAGCCGCGTTCATTGTCCTGGTCGCATGACGGGCTCTGGCTCGCGTCCAGTGGCGCCGACGGTGCGATCGTTTGGCCGTTCCAGGGCGACGGACCGCAGGGCAAGGCGCCGCGCGAATGCGGCGTGCGCCACGCCCGCGTCACCCGCGTCGCCTTCCATCCCGGCGCGCTGGTGCTGGCGATCGGCTACGATGACGGCTGCATTCTGATGGTCCGGTTGACCGACGGCTCCGAACTGCTGGTGCGCCCGGCTTTGCGCGACAGCGGCATCAGCGCCTTCGCCTGGGACAAGGCGGGCAAGCGACTCGCCTTCGGCGCCGAGGATGGCGCTGCCGGCGTGCTCGCCCTCCCGAGCTGAAAGCGATGCGCTTCGGTCTGTTCGGCAAGCCTGAGACCCGCAAGGGCGGCGATGCAAAGGCCGAAGCCAGGGCTGTGTCCGAACGACTGAAGGTTCAGGTCAGGGAGCTTCTTGGCCTGCCCGAGACGGCCGCGATCGCCGTCAACGAGATCATCTGCGCCGACCCTGCCTGTCCGGGCAGCGAGACCGTGATCCTGGTGATGAAGCCGGGTGAGAAGACCCGCGCCTACAAATTGCAGATGGCGATGGCCGAGGTGACTGCGGAAGCGCTGGCTGATGTTCTACGCGCTTAGCGTTGCTGGAGAACCCGACCCTCAACCTGAAGAGCGCCGCAGGCGTGGGCGCAACGAGATCAAGGAAGCTTTGCGGTTGACAGCTTGCTCGCGGCGCCGGTTTCGCTAAAGCTCGCGGCGATGTCTCTGTTCTCGCTCTATGCCCGCGTCCTCGGCGAACTCGGCCCCGAAAAGCGGCTAGGCGCCATCCTGGCGCTGGCCAATATCGTTCTGGCGGCGGTCGCCTTCGCCGAGCCGATGCTGTTCGGTGCGCTGATCGACCGGCTGACCACGATCCAGGCCTCGGGCGGGACGCTGACCTGGGCCAGCATCAATCTCCTGATCGTTGCCTGGGTCGGCTTCGGCCTGGCCAATATCGCGATCGGCGTCTTCGTCGCGCTTCAAGCCGACAGGCTCGCCCACCGGGCGCGCCTGACCGTGATGGCGCGCTATTTCGAGCATGCGCTCACCTTGCCGCTCGCCTACCACACCCAGACCCATTCCGGCCGCGTGCTCAAGGTGATGCTCGACGGCACCAATGCGATGTGGGGCCTGTGGCTCTCCTTCTTCCGCGAGCATTGCGCCTCGGCGGTGGCGCTGTTCGTGCTGCTGCCCTTCACGATCTGGAAGAACTGGCAGCTCGGGCTGCTGCTGATCGCGCTCGTCGTGCTGTTCGGCTCGCTCACTGCTTTCGTGCTGCGCAAGACCGATCGGCTGCAGCGCAATGTCGAGGCCTATCATTCCAACCTGGCCGAACGAGCTTCGGACGCGCTCGGCAACGTGCCGGTGATCCAGAGCTTCACCCGCATCGAGGCCGAGGTGCGCGGTCTGCGCACGACCATCGCCAATGTGCTGGCGGCGCAATTGCCGGTGCTGTCCTGGTGGGCGGTGGCGAATGTCGCGACGCGGGCCTCGGCGACGCTGACCGTGTTGCTGATCTTCATCGTCGGCACCTGGCTGCTGATGCATGGCCAGACCACGGTCGGCGAGATCGTCACTTTCATGGGCTTCGCCACCATGCTGGTCGGGCGGCTCGAGCAAATCGTCAGCTTCGTGAACTTCATCTTCATGCAGGCGCCGAAGATGCGGGACTTCTTCGAGGTTCTGGACACGCTGCCAAGCGTGCGCGACCCGTCCAATGCCAGGGATCCCGGCCGGCTCGAAGGCGCCGTCGCATTCGAGGACGTCTCCTTCTCCTATGACGGCAAGCGTTCGGCCGTGCGCGACGTCTCCTTCACGGTGAAGTCCGGCGAGACCATCGCCGTCGTCGGCTCGACCGGTTCGGGCAAGTCGACGACGCTCGGCCTGCTTCACCGCGCCTTCGATCCGCAATCGGGCCGGATCACCGTTGATGGTACCGACATCCGCGACATCTCGCTGCTCTCGCTCCGGCGCAATATCGGCGTCGTCTTCCAGGAGCCGATGCTGTTCGCCCGCTCGATCCGCGAGAACCTGCTGGTGGGCAAACCCGACGCCACCGATGCCGAGATGATGCAGGCTCTGGAGCGTGCCCAGGCTGCCGAAGTGATGGCGCGCCAGCCCGACGGGCTCGACACGCTGGTCGGCGAGCGTGGCCGCACCTTGTCAGGCGGCGAGCGCCAGCGCTTCTCGATCGCGCGCGCGCTGCTCAAGAATCCGCCGGTGCTGATCCTCGACGAAGCCACCTCCGCGCTCGATGCCGCGACCGAGGTCAAGCTGCAGAAGGCGCTGGAGGAGGTGATGAAGGGTCGCACCACCTTCGTCATCGCGCACCGGCTGGCTACGATCCGCAACGCCGACCGCATCCTCGTCTTCGAGCAGGGGCAGGTCGAGGAAATGGGCACGTTCGACGAACTCGTCGCCAAGGGCGGGCGCTTCGCGGCGCTGGCGCGGGCGCAGTACCTCGTCGCCGACAAGCCGGCGGTGCCCGCCGAGGAAACGCCGAGCCCGCTGGCGCAGAAGATCCTTCCGGGCTGACGAACGTCGCTTTTGAGGTCGATCCGGGGATCGCAGGCGACATAAGGCGTTGCGCCGATGTCGCCTTTCCCGCTTATTGGGCCGAAGCCTTCCCCGCCGCGATCTCCGAGTGACGACGAACGATGATGATGCTCCGCCTTGCTTGTGCCTGGGGTTCGGTTGCCGCCTTCCTGCTGTTCGGCGACACCGTGCTCGGCCAGCTCGGCGCGCCCTTGCCGTCGCTGCTGGTCTTCATCTGGCTGCTTGGGGTGATCATCTGGTCCGCCTTCGGCGTGGTCCATGAAGCGGAAGACATCGCGCACCGGCTAGGCGAACCTTACGGCACGCTGATTCTGACGCTTTCGATCGTCATCATCGAGGTGGCGCTGGTCGGCGCCGTCATGCTCGGCGCCAAGGGGGCGCCGACGCTCGGGCGCGACACCATGTTCGCGGTGCTGATGATCGTGCTCAACGGCGTCGTCGGCATCGGCCTGCTGATCGGGGGTCTGAGGCATTTCTCGCAGCGTTACAACCTCAAGGGCGCCTCGTCCTATCTCGCCGTGATCATCCCGCTGACGGTGATCCCGCTCTTCCTGCCGAACTTCACGACATCGACGCCGGATGGCACGCTGACGCCGTTCCAGGCGGTCGCCTTCTCGATCTTCACCGTGCTGCTCTACGGCGCCTTCCTCATCCTGCAGACCGGGCGGCACCGCGCCTTTTTCCACGAGCCGGAGCCGGAGGACGGCAAGCCGGCCCTTGCCGCCAGCGAAAAGGACCAAACGACCCCGCCTTCCTCGATGCGGGAGGTGCTGCCCCATGTCGGGCTGCTGCTCGCCAATATCCTGCCGATCGTCATCCTGTCGAAGGGCCTCGCCGCCGTGCTGGATTTCGGCATCGCCAAGCTCGGTGCGCCGGCGGCGCTGGGCGGCATCCTGATCGCGATGGTGGTGTTCACGCCGGAATGCATCGCGGCGCTCCGCGCAATCACCTCGAACCAGCTCCAGCGCGCGATCAATCTCTGCCTTGGCGCCGCGGCTTCGACGCTGGGCATGACGGTGCCGGCGGTGTTGCTGATCGGCGTCTTCACCGGCCAGCCGGTCGTGCTCGGCCTCTCGGCGACCAATATGGTGATCGCCGCGATGACGCTGCTGCTCTCGACCCTGACCTTCACCGGTACGCGCACTACCATGCTGGAAGGCGCGGTGCATCTCGCCGTTTTTTTCGTCTTTCTCGTGCTGGTGTTCAGCCCCTGACGTATCGGCGATTACCCCCGTGGTAATCGACCTGATGCTCCCCCGGCGTCATGGTCCTCCGCAACGAACGGCCTCCCGGCCGCGATTTGCAGGAGAGAACCATGACCGCCTATGCCATCGCCCATCTGCAGGATGTCCGCTTCGGCGCCGAGATCATCGACTACATCGCGCGGATCGACGGGACGCTTGCGCCCTATGACGGCCAGTTCCTGATCCATGGCGCGACGCCGGAAATCGTCGAGGGGCCGTGGCCGGGCGATCTCGTCATCATCGCCTTCCCCGACATGGAGCGGGCACGTGCCTGGTACGATTCGCCGGCCTATCGCGAAATCCTGCCGCTCAGGACCGAGAATTCGCGCGGCGTGACGATGCTGGTGAAGGGCGTGGAGCCCGGCTATCGCGCGATCGATTTCCTTGCCAAGCTCGGCCTCGCCTGAATTTGCTTAGGCGGCGAGCTCATCCTCGATGAAGTCGCGCACTTCCTCGGCCGCGACGCCATGAGCGATGAAGCTCTTGCCGATGCCGCGGGCGAGGATGAAAGTCAGCACGCCGCGCTTCACCTTCTTGTCCTGCGCCATGGCGTTGACGATCACCTCAGCGCTACCGGCCCCGCCCGGCACCTGCTGCAAGCGGCTGGGCAGGCCGACATGGTCGAGATGGCGGGAGACGCGGCCGGCATCCTGCCCCGAACACAGGCCAAGCCGCTGCGAGAACCGGAAAGCCAATGCCAGGCCGATCGCGACCGCTTCGCCATGAACGAGGCGCGCGGAATCGTAGTAGGTCAGCCGTTCCAGCGCATGGGCGAAGGTATGGCCGAGATTGAGCAGGGCGCGGTCGCCCTCCTCGCGCTCGTCGCGGGCGACGATGGCCGCCTTGGCGCGGCAGGAAACCGCGACGGCATGGTCGCGCTCGGGGCCGCCGGCGATGATGCGGCTCCAGTTCGCCTCGCACCAGTCGAAGAAATCGGGATCGTCGATCAGGCCGTATTTCACGACCTCGGCATAGCCAGCCTTGAACTCGCGCTCGCTCAGCGTGTCCAGCAGAGCGGTGTCGGCAATGACCAGCGCCGGCTGGTGGAAGGCGCCGATCAGATTCTTGCCATGCGGCGAGTTGATGCCGGTTTTGCCGCCGACCGAGGAATCGACCTGGGCCAGCAGGGTCGTCGGCACCTGCACGAAGCGGACGCCGCGCCGCAGCACGGCCGCCGCAAAGCCGGTGAGATCGCCGACGACGCCGCCGCCGAAGGCGATGACGAGGTCGTTGCGCTCGATCTTCGCTGCCAATAGCGCATCGCAGAGGGCGACGAACTGGGCATAGGATTTGGACGCCTCGCCCGGCGGGATGGTTATGCGCGTCGCCGCAATGCCTTCCTGCTGCAGGCAGGTCTCGAAGGCCGCGCCATGCAGGGCGGCCACGCTCTCGTCGGTGACGAGCGCAGCCTTGGCGCCGGGCGCGAAGGCGGCGATCAGGGCCGCGGCCTCGCAGAGCTGGTGGCGGCCGATATGGATGTCGTAGCCGCGGCCCTCGAGAGCGACGGGGACGACGATGCGGGCGCCGGTCTTCTCGGGCGTGGTGGCGTTCATGGCGTTGTCGCTCCGGGTGCCGGCCCGAGATAGTCGCACAATGCGGCGATGGTTTCGCCGACCACGAGTTCGTGAGGCTCGTCGCTCGACTGGATGGTGATGTCGGCGAGCGCATAGACCGGTTCGCGCTCGGCCAGCATCCGACGGAGAGTTGCTTCCGGATCGGCAGTCTGGAGCAGGGGGCGGTTCGAGCGCTTGCGGACCCGGCGCATCAGCACGTCGGGCTCGGCCTTGAGCCAGACCGAGATGCCGAGCTCCTTCACCCGGGCGCGAGTCTCGGCATTCATGAAGGCGCCGCCGCCGGTCGCCAGCACCAGCGGCGCGCGGGTCGTCAGGACGCGGCTGATCACGCGGCGCTCGCCCTCGCGGAACTCTGCCTCGCCGCGCTGCGCGAAGATCTCGGGGATCGTCATATGCGCGGCCATCTCGATCTCGGTATCGGCATCGACGAAGGGCAGGCCGAGGCGCGTCGCCAGCCGGCGGCCCACAGAACTCTTGCCGGAGCCCATCATGCCGACGAGCACGATCGCGCGCTGGCCCAGAATGGCGCGCAGATCGGTGGTGTCGGGAGCAGCGATGGTGGCGGCGGCGGTCATGACAATCTGTTCCTCGGCAAGGCTGTAGCACCGGGCGACCGCTGCGTCATGCCCCTGTCATGCGCTTTGCACGAGGCTGTGGCCGGCCGGCTCTTGCGCCGCCCGGCTGCGATCGGGGATAACGGGGCGGGTGCCGGGATCGCGCGCACCGCCACGCGATTGCGAGAGTCCGCCCGACGTGCCGACGCTGTTCCGTTTCCTGGCTTTCATAGGGATCATCGCCGGGTTGATCTTCGGGGGCATGATCGCGCTCGTCACCTTCGTCCAGCCGGTCCAGCGTGAGATGATCGAGATCGTGCCACCCTCCAAATTGCAGACGAAATGAGCCGGCTGGGACGCCAGCGTCTGAATGCCTTTCTCGACATGCTGGCGGCCGAGCGCGGCGCGGCCCGCAACACGCTCGAAGCCTATGAGCGCGACATCGCGGATTACCTCGAATTCCTGGGCGGCAAGGCGCCGGGCGACGCAACGGCCGAGGATATCCGCGGCTGGCTCGCCGATCTCGCGGCGCGCGGGCTGAAGGCGTCTTCGGCAGCACGCAGGCTTTCAGCCGTGCGCCAGTTCCATCGCTTCCTCTACACGGAAGGGCTCGCGGGCACCGATCCCTCGGCTGCGATCGCAGGGCCAAGGCTCGGCCGGCCGCTGCCCAAGGTGGTGACGGTCGCGGATGTCGACCGCCTGCTGGAGGCGGCGCGGGCGGCTTGCGAGCAGGAGGGCATCACCAAGGCCGTCCGGTTGAAGGCGCTGCGCATGCGCTGCCTTGTCGAGATGCTCTATGCTACCGGCCTGCGCGTTTCCGAACTGATCGCACTGCCTCTCTCGGCTGCGACGACGCGCGAGCGCTTCCTGATCGTGCGCGGCAAGGGTGACAAGGAGCGGCTGGTTCCGCTGAACGACGCGGCGCGGCAAGCCGGCCGCGAATGGTTGGAAGCCATGAAGGAGGCGGCACTGGCGGATAGTCGCTGGCTCTTTCCCTCGGAGGGCGAGAGCGGGCATCTGACCCGTCAGGTCTTTGCCAGGGATCTCAAGTCGCTGGCCGGGGCGGCCGGGCTTTCGGCGGCGGCCTTGAGTCCGCACGTCCTGCGCCATGCCTTTGCCAGTCATCTGCTCCAGAACGGCGCGGATCTCAGGGTCGTGCAGGAATTGCTGGGCCATGCCGATATCGCGACGACGCAGATCTACACCCATGTCCTCGACGAGCGGTTGAAGAGCATGGTGCGCGACCTCCATCCCCTGTCGGATGGAGAATGACCCGTCTCACGCCTCCGAGCAGCGGATCTGCTGGACGCGCTTGGGCATCTCGCCGACGGCGGGGATGAACTGGCCGGTCGCATTGTCCAGGATCATCAGCACGCCGGTCGCGACAGCGAAATAGGCGCCGTGCAGGTGCAGTCTGCCCTTGCTCTCCAGGATCTGCACGCAAGGGAACGTGCGGAGATTGGCGAGCGATTGCTGGATCGAGGCCAGCTCCAGGCGCTGGAGATAATCGTCGAAATTCTCGTTCCGGCCGCGCCCGCCGGTGCGCTCGGCGGCCGGGCCGATCAGGGTGATCCACTTGCCGATGAAGTCGCCGGGCGAGAGCGCCTGCTGGCTGTCGTCGGCGAAGGCGCGGATGCCGCCGCAGCGGCCATGGCCGAGCACGACGATGTGCTTAACCTTCAGCGCCTGGATAGCATATTCGAGCGCTGCCGAGGTGCCGTGGAGCTGGTCGTCCGGCTGGAAAGGCGGCACGAGATTGGCGATGTTGCGGGCGACGAACATCTCGCCCGGCCGCGCATCGAAGATGACCTCCGGCGAAACGCGCGAGTCGCAGCAACCGATCAGCATGATCTGTGGCGTCTGCCCGTGCTCGCCGAGCTCTTCGTAGCGGCTCTGCTCGCGAATGAAACGATCGTCGAGGAAGGTGCGGTAACCTTCCGTCAGGCGCTGCGGGAATGGCTCAGCAGGCTTGTCCATGGCCTCTCTCGAACAGGAAACCGACGGCTTCGTCAAGTCGATGTTGCGGTGCGGCATCGCGCAGCCCGTTTACCGGCTTGCGCCCGGGCGCCTTCGAGCTGGCGCGAGCCGGCCTGGAACCCGCGCAGGCGGAGGGGGCCGCATGCGCGGTTCGGTCATGGACATCTCGGCCTCGTCGCCTAGTCTGGCTGGATCGCCCCGCGCGGCATGGCGCTTGTGCGGGGACATGCGCAACGGAGATCTCTGCCTTGACCGAACCCTGCGACCTCAGCGCCGTTGCCGCGCGCGCCCTCATCGGCGCCAAGAAACTTTCCGCCCGCGAATTGCTGGATAGCTGCATCCGCCGCATGGATGCGATCGACCCCGCCGTGAACGCGATGGTCGCGCGCGACGACGACAAGGCGCGCAAGGATGCGGGCGCGGCCGACGAGGCGACGGCGCGCGGCGATGCGCTCGGGCCGCTGCATGGCCTGCCGGTCGGCATCAAGGATCTCGAGAACACGGCCGGCCTGCGCACCACCTATGGCAGCGCGCTCTATCGCGATTTCGTGCCCAAGGAAGACCAGCTTATCGTCACCTCCGTGCGCAAGGCCGGGGCGATCATCGCCGGCAAGACCAACACGCCGGAATGGGGTGCCGGCGCCAATACCCGCAACGCCGTCTATGGCGCGACTGGCAACCCGTTCGATCCCTCGAAGAGCGCGGCCGGCTCGTCGGGCGGCTCGGGCGTCGTGCTGGCGACGAATATGGTGCCGCTCGCGACCGGCTCGGATACCGGCGGCTCGCTGCGCAACCCCGCCGCCTTCAACGGGATCGTCGGCTTCCGGCCGACGCCCGGCCTCGTGCCGAGCGAGAAGCGCCAGCTCGGCTGGTCGCCGCTGCCGGTGCTCGGCCCGATGGCGCGCAATGTGCCGGATCTCTGCCTGCTGCTCTCCGCCATCGTCTCCGATAACGGGGCCGATCCGCTGGCGACCACGATCGATGGCCGGACCGTGCGCCGGCCGAAGGATTTCGCGCGCCCAGACGCGATCGATCTCGCCTCGCTCAAGGTGGCGTTGACCCCTGATTTCGGCTTCGCCCCGACCGAGCGGCTGATCCGCGACACGTTCTTCGACAAGACCAGGGCCTTCAGCCATCTCTTCCGGGCCGCCGAGGAGGCGACGCCGGATTGCGAGGGCACGGACGAGGTCTTCGAAATTCTGCGTGCCAGCAATTTCCTCGCGGCGCATCTCGACAAGGTCCGCGACACGCCGGACATGGTCGGGCCCAACGTGCGCGCCAATGTCGAGGAGGGCTTGGGCTATTCCGCGCTCGACGTCACCCGCGCGATGAAGCAGCAGACGGTGATCTACCAGCGCTGGCAGCGCTTCTTCGACGATTACGACGTCATCCTGTCGCCGGCGGTGACGCTGAGCCCGCGGCCTTGGACCGAGCTCTTCCCGTCCGAGATCGACGGCAAGCCGACGCGGACCTATTTCCACTGGCTGGCGGCGGCCTATGCCGTCACCATCGTCGGCCACCCCGCGATCTCGCTGCCGGTCGGGCTCGACCGTAACGGCATGCCGTTCGGCCTGCAGATCGTCGGGCCCCGCGGTGGCGATGCCAAGGTGCTCGCCGTGGCGGCGGCGCTGGAGGCCGCGCTCGCGGGCGATCCGCTGACGGCGCGCCCGGTGCCGGACCTCGCCAGGCTCGCCAAGGCGCGTCCGCTCAGCGAGAGCCCGAACTTCATGGGCTTTGCCTGAGCCCGGACCTGCGTTCCAAACCAACCATAAAGGGGAGAGTCCAGATGAAGCGTCGTGATTTTCTGATGGGGACGGCCGCGCTCGGCCTTGCTGGGCCGGCCCTGCCGCGGCCGGCTGCGGCGCAAGCGAGCACGACATTGATGAAGTTCGTGCCGCAGGCCAATCTCTCGGCGCTGGATCCGGTCTGGACCACGGCGACCGTCACCAACAACCACGGCTATTATGTTTTCGACATGCTCTACGGGGCGGACGAGAACCTGAAGCCGCAGCCGCAGATGGCTGAGGGGCACGAGGTCTCGGCCGACGGCAAGACCTGGCGCATCAAGCTGCGCGAGGGCCTCAGCTTCCATGACGGCACGCCGGTCAAGGCGGCCGATTGTGCCGCGAGCGTCAAGCGCTGGACGCAGCGCGATCCTTACGGCCAATTGCTCGGCCGGGCCGTCGAGGAATGGAATGCGCCGGACGAGCGCACGATCGAGATCAAGCTGAAGCGGCCGTTTCCCCGGATGCTGGAATGCCTGGCTAAGTCGGACCAGCCCCCGGTGATCATGCCGGAGCGCCTGGCGAAGACCGACGCCAACACGCAGGTCTCCGAGATGGTCGGCTCCGGTCCCTACAAGTTCGTCGCCTCCGGCTATGTTTCGGGCAGCAAGGTCGTCTACGAGAAGTTCGAGGGCTACAAGCCACGATCGGAGCCACCCAGCCGCAATGCCGGCGGCAAGGTCGCGCATTTCAAGCGCATCGAATGGAGCATCCTGCCCGATCCGGCGACGGCTGCGGCGGCGCTGACGCGTGGCGAGATCGACTGGTGGGAACGCCCTCTCGCAGATTTGCAGCCGATGCTGGCGGGCAGTTCCGACATCAAGCAGGAGGTGATCGACAAGGCCGGGCGCGGCGCGATCATGCGCCTCAACCATCTGCAGGCGCCCTTCAACAACCCGAAGATCCGCGCTGCGGTGCGCATGGCGGTGAAGCAGGAAGACTATATGCGGGCCACGCAGGGCGACGACACATCGCTTTGGCAGACCTGCCGCAGCCTGTGGTTCCGTGGCACGCCCTACTATGTCGGCGAGCAGGAGGATCTTATGCCGCAAAGCCTCGACAAGGCGAAGGCGGCACTCAAGGAATCTGGCTACAACGGCGAGAAGGTCGTCATCATCAACCCGACGGACTTCCCGGATATCGGGCCACTCGGCGAGGTGACCTTCGAGTTGCTGAAGAAGCTCGGCATGAATGTCGAGATGGCGGCGAGCGACTGGGGCACGGTCGTGCAGCGCCGTAGCAGCCGCGAGGCGGTCGAGAAGGGCGGCTGGAGCATCTTCCATACCACGGGCTCGGCGATCAGCTGGGGCGATCCGGCCCAGTCGACGATCATCCGCGGCCAGGGCGAGAAGGGCTGGTTCGGCTGGTGGAAGAGCGACAAGGCGGAAGAGCTCGCCGAAGCCTGGCTGTATGCCTCCGACGAGGCGACCCAGAAAGAAAAGGCGAAGGAGCTCGGCCGGCTTGCGCTGGAAGAGGTCGCGACCATTCCGCTCGGCCAGTTCCTCAGCCGCACGGCCTATCGCAAGGACATGACCGGGATGCTCGCGGGCTCGGCGCCCTATCCGTGGGGTCTCAAGCGAGGTTGAGCGTAGTGCTCATGAAGAAGGGCGGCCGCTTCGGCCGCCCTTTTTTGTTTCAGCGCGTCGCTGCTACCGCCGCCGACCAGGGCGAGGCGGCGTCGCTCGATCCTTCCGCGCCGCCCTTGTCGACGCGGACGAAATTCGGGCAGGCGAAGTTGATCGGCAGCACGCTGTGCTCGACGATCGCCGTCGGCCCCGCCGCTTCCAGCGCGGCAAGCGTCTCGGCCGGCAGGCGCAGGTCGGCGCTGGCCGAATCTGGGCCGGACACGTCGATGCGCGGCTGATGCGCAGTCGCCTCGGTGTCCATGCCAAAATCGAGCTGCCAGGCCAGCGTCTGGTAGACGCTGGCGAGGATGCGCCGCCCGCCGGAGGAGCCCATCGCCTGGCGCGGCCAGCCGCCATCCTTCGGCGTGACCACGACGGGACACATGTTGCAGAGCGGACGGGCGCCCGGCGCGATCGCATTGGCGCTGCCGGGGCGCGGATCGAACCACATCATGCCGTTATTCATCAGCACGCCGGTCGAGGGCAGCACGACGCGGCTGCCCATCGAGGAGAGCAGCGTCGTGGTGACGGTGACGAGATTGCCCTCGCCATCGACCACGGTGAGATGGGTGGTGCAGGTGTCGCCCGGCTCCTTGGCGGTCACGGCGGCGCCGAGGCCGTCGAGCCTCTCCTTATAGGCCTCGCGCATGACGCGCGAGAGCTGCGCGAACCAGGCGGCCGAGGGGCCGTCACCGTCGATCGGAGCATCGGCCATGCCGGCGACGACGCGTTCCAGCGTCGGCGCGGCGGTGAGGCCGCCGGCGGTGTGGATGAGGTGGCTGCCGCGCCAGTCGATCGTCGGGGCATCGCGGAGCTCGGCCTTGCAGTTCGCCAGGTCCTGGGCATCGACGACGCCGCCGGCCGCGGCGATATCCGCGACGAGCCGGTTCGCAACATCGCCGCGATAGAAGTCGTCGAGCCCGGCTTTCGCCAGCCGCTCGATCGTGTCGCCGAGCTGTCCGAGCTTCAAGAAGCCGGGAATGCCCTGATAGGGCGGCACCGGCGGCAGGCCGCCAGGCAGATAGATGCGCGCGCTCTCGGCATAGAGGCGCAGGACCGAAGCGGAGGAGGCGATCTTCAGCGTCGTGTACCAGTCGGCCGGCAGGCCGCGCCGGGCAAGCGCGATGGCGGGTGTCAGGATGTCGGCGAGCGGCAGCTTTGAGCCGAAGGCTTCCTTGAGCTTGGCATAGCCGGCGACGGAGGACGGCGTGACGAAAGAGAGGGGGCCGTGGATGTTGCGGTCATCAATCACTTCCGGCCAGGTGAAGAGGTCCTTCTTCATCTCACCGGTGAGCGGATAGTCGGCGGGGTCAGCACGGCGCGGCGCGACCGGCCCGAAATCGACGACCTGCGCCTGGCTTTCACCTGCCTTGAGCACGACGGCGAAGCCGATGCCGCCGAGACCGCTGTTCCAGGGTTCGACCGCGGCCAGCGCGAAGCAGGCGGCGACGGCGGCGTCGGCGGCATTGCCGCCCTGTTCGAGGATCGCGGTTCCGGCTTCCGCCGCCTCACGGCTCTGCGAGACGACGATACCGTGCTTTCCGCGCGCGGCGGGTTTGGTCAGAGCCCAGTTCTGGCTGCGATAGGGGGTGGCGGTAGCGGCCATGCGGCGACCTCGAACAGATTTGCGAGGTGGCCATACTGCATACCGCCCGGCACGGCGTCGAATGCGTCGTGGCGGATCATGGGCCGCGCCCGGCGCAGGGCGCGGTGCGGATCGTCATGCGTCCTCCCGGGCGCCAAGTGACGATCGTTCCTTTGGCTTTGGCATCGGACCTGTCCGAAACGTGCATTCCACCTTTCGGTCCGATGCCTGGTCAGAATACGTTCGGATAGATGTAGCGGACGATTACGCTCTGGATGAAGTAGATGATCAGCAGCAGGATGATCGGCGAGATATCGAGGCCGCCGAGATTGGGCAGGCGCTCGCGGATCGGCCGCAAGGCGGGTTCGGTGACGCGATAGATCGCATCCCAGACCGTGGCGACGAACTGGTTGCGCGTGTTGATGACATTGAAGGCGATCAGCCAGCTCAGCACTGCCGAGGCGATCAGGATCCACACATAGATCTGCAGGGCGAGCAGAACCACGTCGAGAACGGCGCGCATCGATGTTCCTTTTAGGCCTGTCCGGAAAGATGACGCGGAATATCCCCTGCTTGCGCCAAAATCAGATGGCGGAAGTGATTGACATCCACGCGACGCACAGCCTAGAAGGCCAGCGCCTTGGGGCTGTAGCTCAGATGGGAGAGCGCTGCAATCGCACTGCAGAGGTCAGGGGTTCGAATCCCCTCAGCTCCACCAGGCCTTCCATAGACAATCTAGGATGACAGGACGCGGGCGACGGCTTGCGCCAGGAGCTGCACGCCGCGCTCGATCTGGCGCGTGTCCAGCGCCGAATAGCCCATAACGAGGCTGATCCGGTCGGGTCGGGATTCCGTCGCCGCCGGGTCATAGAGCGGTGCCGCGGAATGCACGCCGACCCCGACCCGGCGGGCTTCGTCGATCAGGGCGGTTTCCAGGGATTGCGGCAGATCGGCGAAGCGCACGAGGACGTGCAGCCCGGCATTGGCGCCCTCGACGCTGATCCTGTCACCGAAGGCGAGATGCAGCACATTGAGCAGCGCCTGCCGACGTTCGCTGTTGAGGCGGCGGACCCGCCGCACATGGCTTTCATAGGCGCCGCTTTCGATGAGAGACGCCAAGGCCTCCTGCTCGGCGAGGGGCGAATGCCGGTCGATCAGTTGCTTGGCCGTGGCGAAGACCTGCTGGAGGCCGGGTGGCACGACGAGATAGCCGATGCGTAGCGTCGGCGAGAGCGTCTTGGAGATGGTTCCGAGGTAGACGACGTTGTCGCTGTCGCCCAGCCCGTGCAGGGGCGGGATCGGGTTGATGTCGTAGCGGTATTCGCTGTCGTAATCGTCCTCGATCACATAGGCGTCGTTCTGCCGGGCCCAGTCGAGTAACTGGCGCCGCTGCGCGATGGGCAATACGCCGCCCAGCGGAAACTGATGCGAGGGCGTGACATAGGCGAGCCGTGCCGCGATGCCGGCCAGCAGATCGGTTTTCAGCCCGTCGCGACCCACCGCGATGGGGACCGGGGAAGCTCCGGTGCCGGCAAATGTGCGCCGGGCCATGACATAGCAGGGGTTCTCGATCACGAAGCGATCGGCGGGATCGAGGAAGAGCCGGGCGCACAGGTCGAGGCCCTGCTGCGAACCGCTGACGATGATGATCTGGTCCAGTTCGCAGCGCAGCGTCCGGGCGCGCCAGAGATAGCCCTGCAAGGCCATGCGCAGGCGGCGCAGGCCGCGCGGATCGTCATAGGAAAGTCGGTCGGGACGCCGCGCCATCGCGGCATTCATCGCGCGTTTCCAGATTCCTGCCGGAAAGTCGGACGGCGCGAGGACGCCATAGCGAAAATCGACGATCAGTGGGCTCGCGCCATCATCGCGCCAGGCAGGAATGCCGCGGATGAACTCACCATAGGCTGACAGCCGGACCGGTCCGGCCTGGCTCGGCGTGCTGGTGCGCAAATCCCGGCCGATGACGGCCGTGGCGACGCGCGGTCTCGCACCCTGCCGTACGGTGATGAACCCTTCGGCCAGCAACTGCTCGAACGCGGCCGTGACGGTCGTCCTGGAAACGCCGAGCTCCTCAGACAGCATGCGCGAGGACGGCAAGGAGCCATCGGCCCCGAACACGCCGGCGACAATCTGATCTCTCAGCGCCTCGTAGATCCCGCGTGCGCCCAAGGAACGGGGTCGGGCCGTATCCTGGTTTGGCTGGACCATTTCAAAACCCATAAACTGGCCGTTCTAGGTAGGCCAGCATGGCGCTATGCGGAGGGAATTCCAAGGGCCAAAAGGAGGCTGCGATGGATGGGGCGGTAACGCAGGCGGGAACCATGTCCGAACACGTTGGGGGCTCCCTGTCAGGCGAGGATGTCCAGCGTTTCAGTGCCGATCCCGTGGCGTTTTTCAGTGCCAACCTGGCGTCGGTCGTGGAGCGCATCGCGCGAGCCTGCCTGCGGGCAGGGCGGGAGCGCGCCTCGGTGCGGCTGCTGCCGATCACCAAGACTGTGCCGGCTCCGATCCTGCGCCTCGCCTATGAGGCCGGCATCCACGCCTTCGGCGAGAACAAGATCCAGGAGGCGATGTCGAAGCGCGAGGCGCTGGCCGATCTCGCCATCGACTGGAGCATCGTCGGGCATCTCCAGACCAACAAGGTGAAGTACCTGACCCAGTTCGCCCGCGAGTTCCACGCGCTCGACAGCCTGCGGCTGGCCGATCTGCTGAACGCGCGGCTGGAGCGGGAAGACCGCTTCCTCGACGTCTTCGTGCAGGTCAATACCTCGGGCGAGGACAGCAAGTTCGGGCTGCATCCGGATGCGCTCCTGCCCTTTGTCGCGACGCTGGACCAATTTCCGCGCCTGAGGCCGCGCGGCCTTATGACGCTGGCGCTCTTCAGCGCCGACATGGCCAAGGTGCGGCCCTGCTTCGCCCTGCTGCGATCATTGCGCGACGAAGCGATGAAGCTCCATCCAGGCTTGACCGAATTGTCGATGGGCATGACCGGAGATTTCGAGGAAGCGATCGAGGAAGGCGCCACCGTCGTCCGCGTCGGCCAGGCCATCTTCGGCAAGCGTCCTACGCCGGACGGACATTATTGGCCCGGCCTGTTTTCGCACTGACCCGGGGGTTGCGTTCGCGCTGCCGGCGCGATCACCCGCGAAAGCCCCGGAGCAGGCTTCGCTTATCCCGCTGCGCCGAGCCGCGAAGTTTTGACGTGATAAGCAGGATGCGATATTCACTGAGTCATCTGATGACTTGGTGAATTTTCATGCGCGCGCTGAGCAAGCCTAACCTGGCCGAAACCGCCGTCGAAGCCATCCATGGCGAAATCCTCGCGCGGCGTTGGGAGATCGGCCAGAAGCTGCCGAACGAGGCTGCCTTGTCGAGCGCGCTCGCGGTCAGCCGCGGCACCGTGCGCGAGGCGGTGCGGGTCCTCGCCTCCCAAGGCATCCTGGAAACACGGCAGGGTTCCGGCACCTATGTGCTGTCGGCGACCGGCACGAGCCTGTCGCTCGCCACGGCGAAGCGCACCGGTCTTCGGGAGCAGTTCGAGGCGCGGCTGGCGCTCGATGTCGAGGCGGCGCGACTGGCGGCATTGCGCTGTTCCCCGGCCGATGTGGAGCGGCTACGCACGCTCCTGGCGGAACGCGGTGATTATGCCGGCGGCGAAAAGGCCGGTTTCGTTGCCCGCGATTTCGCCTTCCACCGAGCGGTGATCGACACGTCCCGCAACAGCGTGCTGATGGGATTGTACGATTTCTCTTCGCGGCTGATCGCGGAAACGATCGCGGCGACGCTGGAAGACGATCTGCCGGAGCCCGACATGACGGCGCATCGCGCGATCGTGGACGCCATCGAAACCGGCGATCCCGACCGGGCTGACGCGACCGTGCGCCGATTCATGGCGCCCGTCCTGAGCGCGCTCGACAAGGCGCTGATGTCATGAGCCAGCCAGCCGCCATTACCTCGGGCGCGACCTCGACCGCGGTTTCACGATTTCTCCTCGGCGCCAGTCTGGTGCTCATCGCGTTCAATCTGCGGCCGGTCTTCTCCAGCGCTTCGACCCTGCTGCCGGAGATCGGCAGTACGCTTGGCCTTTCCTCGCTCGGAGCCAGCGTCCTGACGGCGCTTCCCGTGGTCTGCCTCGGGTTGTTCTCACCCGTGGCGCCGCGCCTGTCGCGCTGGATCGGCACAGAGCGGACCTTGCTTGCCGCCGTGCTGTTGCTCGCCTGTGGGACGGCATTGCGCGGCTTCGCATCGGTTCCGTTGCTCTTTCTGGGCACGGCCTTGGCCGGCGCCAGCATCGCCATCGGCAACGTGCTGCTGCCGGGCGTCGTGAAGCGCGACTTCCCCGACCGGGCGGCGCTGATGACGGGCTGGTACACGATGGCGCTCTGTGCGGGGGCGGCGGGCGCGGCCGGGCTGACGCTACCCCTCAAGCAGTCGCTCGATTTGTCGCTGGGCGGGGCGCTTGCGGTCTGGGCGCTTCCTGCCTTGCTGGCAGGCCTGCTCTGGCTGCCGCAGGTGCTTTCGAACCGCTTCCAGGCCGCGGGAACCCGCCCGGGCGTTCAAGGCCTTTGGCGGAACAGGCTGGCCTGGCACGTCACCTTGTTCATGGGGCTGCAGTCGGCGCTAGCCTATTGCGTCTTCGGCTGGCTGGTGCCGATCCTGCGCGAGCGCGGGCTGGACGGCGTCACGGCCGGGGCGATCGTCTCGGTGTCGGTGATGATGCAGGCCGCTGCCTGCCTGGTCGCGCCGCATATCGCCGTGCGCGGCCGGGACCAGCGGGCGATCAATGTCGCGCTCAGCGCATTGGCCGTCGTGGCTCTCCTCGGTCTCCTGTTCGCGCCGCTCTGGTCGGTTTGGTTCTGGGCGGTGTTGCAGGGCATCGGGCAAGGCGGCCTGATCGCGGTCGCGCTGACCGTGATCGTCCTGCGCGCCCGCGACGCGCATGTCGCGGCCCAGCTTTCCAGCATGGCGCAATGCGTCGGCTATCTGCTCGCTGCCATCGGTCCGCTCGTCGTCGGGCTGATCCATGGCTGGACCGGCAGTTTCGCCTGGAGCGCGGTGCTCTTCGTCCTGCTGGGAGCGGGCACTGCGTTCAATGGCTGGTTCGCCGGCCGGGCCCTGCATGTCGAGCCCTAGAGCGCCGCTCACCAGGTCTCCTTGACCGTCTCCATGGCGACATTGGTCGAGGTGTTCGCGACATGCGGCAGGTTCGAGATCTTCTCGCCCAGCACGGCCCGGTAGCGCCTGATATCGGGCGTGCGGATCTTCAGGAGATAGTCGAAGCGGCCGGCGATCATGTGGCACTCCTCGACCTCCCTGATCTTCTTGACCTCCTCGTTGAATTTGCTCAGCGCCTTTTCCGTGGTGTCGGACAGCTTCACCTCGGCGAAGGCGATGTGATCGAGCTTGAGCTTTGCCGGATTGAGCGTTGCCCGGAAGCCCTCGATGTAGCCATCATCGACCAGCCGGCGGAACCGTATCTGGCACGGCGTCTTGGACAGGCCGATCCGTGCCCCGAGCTCGGCGATCGAGATCCGGCCGTCCTCCCTGAGGACGTCGAGGATCTTGCGATCGAGCGCGTCCAGATCGCCTTCGATCGGCATTTCCTTGGTCTTTTTCACTTGTGATCCTCATATCTGAAGTCCGAACGGACTGCAGGTTAGCAAAATTTGGGCCGCCTGAGAATCGCGCTCGTGATAAGCTCCCGCGTAAAGAACGGGAGAGGGTCTCGCCCCCGGCCCGTCCAGTTCCAACCCGCCGGGAACCGCCATGAGCCAAGCCACCGCTGCCGCAGTCGCCACCGACCTCAGCCCGGCCCCTTTCGAGGGCTTCGCCCCGCCGATCCGGGAGCAGTCGGCGCTGCGTCAGGCGATCACCGCCGCCTATCGCCGCCCGGAAACCGAATGCCTACCGCCCTTGCTGGAAGCTGCGAAGCTGGCCCCGGCGAGCAAGCAGGACATCGCGCGGACGGGGCGCAAGCTGATCGAGGCGCTGCGGGCCAAGCATAAGGGCACTGGGGTCGAGGGGCTCGTCCAGGAATATTCGCTCTCCAGCCAGGAAGGCGTGGCGCTGATGTGCCTCGCCGAGGCTCTGCTGCGCATCCCGGATACGGCGACGCGCGATGCGCTGATCCGCGACAAGATCGCCGATGGCGATTGGAAGTCCCATGTCGGCGGCGGCAAGTCGCTCTTCGTCAATGCCGCGACCTGGGGCCTCGTCGTTACCGGCAAGCTGACCTCCACCGTCAATGACCGCAGCCTCGCGGCCGCCCTGACGCGCCTGATCGCGCGCGCCGGCGAACCGGTGATCCGCCGGGGCGTCGACATGGCGATGCGGATGATGGGCGAGCAGTTCGTCACCGGAGAGACGATCGACGAGGCGCTGAAGCGCGCCCGGCCGCTGGAGGCGCGCGGCTTCCGCTATTCCTACGACATGCTCGGCGAGGCCGCGACGACCGCCGCCGATGCCGCGCGGTATTATCGCGACTACGAGAACGCGATTCATGCCATCGGCCGGGCCGCGAACGGGCGCGGCGTCTATGAAGGACCGGGCATCTCGATCAAGCTCTCGGCGCTGCATCCGCGCTATAGCCGGGCGCAGGCCGGCCGGGTGATGTCGGAGCTGCTGCCGCTGGTGCGCGAGCTCGCGCTGATCGCCAAATCCTACGATATCGGCCTCAATATCGATGCCGAGGAGGCGGACCGGCTCGAGCTCTCGCTCGACCTGCTGGAGGCGCTGAGCTTCGACGATGGCTTGAAGGGCTGGAACGGCCTTGGCTTCGTGGTGCAGGCCTATGGCAAGCGCTGCCCCTTCGTGCTCGACTGGATCATCGATCTCGCCCGCCGCTCCGGCCGGCGCATGATGGTGCGGCTGGTCAAGGGCGCCTATTGGGATGCCGAGATCAAGCGCGCCCAGGTCGACGGGCTCGCCGATTTCCCGGTCTATACCCGCAAGGTCCATACCGACGTCGCCTATGTCGCCTGCGCCCGCAAGCTTTTGGCCGGGCCGGACGCGATCTTCCCGCAATTCGCGACGCATAACGCCCAGACACTGGCGACGATCTATCATCTCGCCGGCAACGACTTCGCCGTCGGGAAATATGAGTTCCAGTGCCTGCACGGCATGGGCGAGCCGCTCTATGACGAGGTCGTCGGCCAAGACAATCTCGACCGGCCCTGCCGCATATATGCGCCGGTCGGCACCCATGAGACGTTGCTGGCGTATCTGGTACGGCGCCTGCTCGAGAACGGCGCGAACTCCTCCTTCGTCAACCGCATCTCCGATCCGAAGGTGACGATCGATTCGCTCGTCGCCGATCCCGTCGATGTCGTCGAGGCGATGCCCGTCATCGGCATGCTGCACGATCAGATCGCGCTGCCGGGGAACCTCTACGGTGCCGACCGGGCCAATTCTGGGGGCATCGACCTCTCCAACGAGTCGTCTTTGGCCGAGCTGGCCGGTAATCTCGCCGCGACGGTGGGCCAGAACTGGCATGCCGTGCCGCTGCTGGCGGATAATTCGACGGCCGGCACGACGCGCCCGATCCTGAACCCGGCCGATCACTCCGACGTGGTCGGGCACGTCACCGAGATTGCCGTCGAGGACGCCGCCAAGATCGCGCGTCTCGCTGCCGAGGGCGGCAAGGCCTGGGCGGCCGTGCCTCCGGCCGAACGCGCCGCCTGCCTCGATCGCGCCGCCGACATCATGCAGGCGCGCATCGAGACGCTGATGGGCATCGCCATGCGCGAGGCCGGCAAATCCGCCGCCAACGCCATCAGCGAGGTGCGCGAGGCCATCGACTTCCTGCGCTACTATGCCGACCAGGCGCGCAAGACGCTGGGGCCGGCGCATGCGCCGCTCGGACCGATCGTCTGCATCAGCCCCTGGAACTTCCCGCTGGCGATCTTCACCGGACAGGTCGCGGCGGCGCTCGTCGCCGGCAATGCGGTGATGGCCAAGCCCGCCGGCGTCACCCCGATCATCGCCCATGAGAGCGTGAAGATTCTGCACGAGGCCGGCGTCCCGCGCGGCGCCTTGCAGTTCACGCCCGGCAGCGGGCGCCTCGGCGCGGCGCTGGTCGGCGCGGCCGAGACGGCCGGCGTGATGTTCACCGGCTCGACCGAGGTCGCGCGCGGCATCCAGGCGCAGTTGGCCGAGCGTCTCTCGACTGAGGGCAAGCCGATCCCGCTGATCGCCGAGACCGGCGGCCAGAACGGCATGATCGTCGATTCCTCGGCCTTGGCCGAGCAGGTCGTCGCCGACGTCATCGCCTCGGCCTTCGACAGCGCCGGCCAGCGCTGTTCGGCCTTGCGCGTGCTCTGCCTGCAGCAGGACATCGCCGACCGCACGCTCAACATGCTGCAGGGCGCGCTGAAGGAGCTCTCCATCGGCCGCACCGACAAGCTCAGCGTCGATATCGGCCCGGTGATCAGTGAGGGCGCTAAAGCCGAGATCGACGAGCATGTCGCGCGCATGCGCGGCCTCGGCCGCAAGGTCGAGCAGCTCCCGCTGCCGGACACCGCGGCGAAGGGCACCTTCGTGCCGCCGACCATCGTCGAACTGAAGAGCCTGACCGACCTCAAGCGCGAGGTTTTCGGCCCCGTGCTCCACGTCATCCGCTATCAGCGCGACGACCTCGACAAGCTGATCGACGAGGTCAACGGCTCCGGCTACGGCCTGACCTTCGGCCTGCATACGCGGCTCGACGAGACGATCGCCCATGTCACCAGCCGCATCAAGGCGGGCAATCTCTACGTGAACCGCAACATCATCGGCGCGGTGGTCGGCGTGCAGCCCTTCGGCGGCCGTGGCCTTTCCGGCACCGGGCCGAAGGCGGGCGGACCGCTCTATATCGGCCGACTCGTGCGCAAGGCGCCGATCCCGCCGCAGCACAGCTCGGTCCATACCGATCCGGCCTTGATCGAATATGCCGCCTGGCTCTCGGGCAAGGGGCTGAAGGCGGAGGCCGATGCCGCGCGCGAGATCGGCGGCCATTCGGCGCTCGGGCTTCATGTCGAGCTGGCCGGCCCGGTCGGCGAGCGCAATCTCTATGCGCTGCATCCGCGCGGCCGCATTCTGCTCGTGCCGCAGAGCGAAGCCGGCCTCTACCAGCAGGTCGCGGCGGCGCTGGCGACGGGCAACCAGCTCGTCATCGACGCGGCCTCCGGGCTGAAGGATGCGCTGTCGGGCCTGCCGGCTGCGGTCGAGGCTCGCATCAGCTGGACCTCGGACTGGGAGGCGGACGGCCCGTTCTCGGGGGCGCTGGTCGAAGGCGATACCAAGCGCATCGGCGAGGTGAACCGCCGCATCGCGCAGCTTTCCGGCCCGCTCGTGCTGGTCCAGGCGGCGAGCACGGAAGAACTGAAGCGCGATCCCGATGCCTATTGCCTGAACTGGCTGCTGGAGGAGGTCTCGACCTCGATCAACACAACCGCGGCCGGCGGCAATGCCAGTTTGATGACGATCGGCTGAGCGGTATGCCGATGGCGAAGGGCGAGCGCTCGCCCTTCGCAATTGACAGCTTGCCGATCCCGGATACCACTCCGTGCGACGGCTGTCCGCCTCCAGGCGTGGTTCGCCGAATGTCAGACGACCACCGAGGCGCACCGTGAAGACCTACCGCAATTTCATCGCCAACGAATGGCGCGATGCCGTCGATGGCGAGCATATCGACGTGCGCAATCCCTCGACCGGTCAGGTTCTGGCCAGGCTGGCGCGAGGCCGGCGGGAGGATGTCGATCTCGCGGTCGCCGCTGCCCGTCAGGCGCTGTCCGGCGAATGGGGGCGCCTGACCGCGACCGAGCGCGGGCGCATCCTGACCCGGATCGGGGCAGGCGTGCTCAAGAATATCGACCTTCTGACCGAGATCGAGGCGCGCGATGTCGGCAAGCCGCTGACGCAGGCGCGTGCCGATGTCGTCGCACTCGCACGATATTTCGAGTTCTACGGCGCCTCCGCCGACAAGGTGCATGGCGACACCATTCCCTACCAGAACGGCTTCACCGTCCTGACGATCTACGAGCCGCACGGCGTCACCGGCCATATCATCCCGTGGAACTATCCGATGCAGATCCTCGGGCGCAGCCTCGGCGCGGCGCTCGCCATGGGCAATGCCGCCGTCGTAAAGCCTGCCGAGGAAGCCTGCCTGACCATCCTCGAATTCGCTGACATCGCGCAGGAGGCAGGGCTGCCGGCCGGGGCGCTGAACATCGTCACGGGCTTCGGCGCCGAGGCCGGCGCGGCGCTCTCCGAACACACCGACATCAACCACATCTCCTTCACCGGCTCGGCCCGGACGGGCGAGATGGTGCAGACCGCCGCGGCCCGCAACGCCGTGCCGGTGACGCTGGAGCTCGGCGGCAAGTCGGCCCAGGTCGTCTTCGCCGATGCCGATCTCGATCGCGCCGTGCCGTTCCTGGTCAATGCCGGCATCCAGAATGCCGGCCAGACCTGCTCGGCCTCGTCGCGTATCCTTGTCGAACGCTCGGTCTATGAGGACGTCATCGCCCGCATGAGCGAGCGCTACCGGGCGCTGAAGGTCGGACCGGCCGAGGCCGATCTCTCGGTCGGCCCCGTGGTTTCGCAGCGCCAGAAGGCGATCATCGAGGATTTCCTCGGCGTCGCCCGCAAGGACGGCCTGAAAGTCGCGGCTGAGGGCACGATCGTTGCCGATGCCCCGGCTGAAGGCGCCTATGTCGCGCCGACGCTGCTGCGCGATGTTCCGCCTGGTCATCGGCTGGCGCAGGAGGAAATCTTCGGCCCGGTGCAGGTGATGATGCCCTTCGATACCGAGGAAGAGGCGCTCGCGCTCGCCAACGGGACGCCCTACGGACTGGTCTGCGGCGTCTGGACGAAGGATGGCGGCCGGCAGTTGCGCATGGCGCGCGCCGCGCAGGCCGGCCAGGTCTTCATCAACAATTACGGTGCCGGCGGCGGCGTCGAGCTGCCCTTCGGCGGCGTCAAGAAATCGGGCCATGGCCGCGAGAAGGGTTTCGAGGCCCTCTACGGCTTCGCCAGCATGAAGACCATTTCGATCTTTCACGGGTGAGAGTGCCTTCGCGGCCTTCGCGCGGCGGAAGGCGTGATATGACGAGAGCTGTCCATGACCGACCTTGCTGATCTGACGGCCGTCGAACTCGTCGAGGCCTATCGCGCCCGCAAGCTTTCGCCCGTCGAGGTGATCGACGCCGTCATCGCGCGCGCCGATGCCTGGGAGCCGCAGCTCAATGCGCTCTGGGCCTATGATCCGGAGGCGGCCCGCGCGAGCGCCCGGGAGTCCGAGGCCCGCTGGATGAAGGGCGAACCGCTGGGCACGATCGACGGCGTGCCCGTCACCATCAAGGAAAACATCGCGACGGAGGGCACGCCGGTTCCGTTGGGCACCGCGGCGGTGACGCTGGTGCCGGCGGCGGCCGATGCGCCGCCGGCGGCCCGCACCCGCGAGGCCGGCGGCGTCATCTTCGCCAAGACGACGATGCCCGATTACGGCATGCTCTCCTCAGGCCTGTCGAGCTTCCACAAGCTGGCGCGCAACCCCTGGGACCTCTCGACCAATCCAGGCGGGTCCAGCGCGGGAGCCGGGGCCGCGGCGGCGGCCGGCTACGGCCCCTTGCATATCGGCACCGATATCGGCGGCTCGATCCGCCTGCCGGCGGGCTGGTGCGGCCTCGTCGGCCTCAAGCCCTCGGCCGGACGCCTGCCGATCGACCCGCCCTTCATCGGGCGCGCCGCCGGGCCGATGACGCGCACTGTCGCCGACACCGCCCTCTACATGTCGGTGCTGACCAAGCCCGACCGTCGCGACACGATGGCGATACCGTATCAGGATCTCGACTGGCTCGATCTGTCGGGCTCGGTGAAGGGCCTGAAGATCGGCCTGTGGCTGGAGGCAGGCTTCGGCCAGCCCGTCGGCGCCGAGACGCTTGCGGCTGTCCAGGGCGCCGCCGCGATCCTCGCGGATGCCGGTGCGACGATCATGCCGATCCAGCCTTTCCTGACCCGCACGATGATCGACGGGCTCGATCGCTTCTGGCGGGCGCGGGGATATGAGGACGTCTCGCGTCTCCCGCCTGAGCAGCAGGCCAAGATCCTGCCCTATATCTTCAACTGGATCGTGAGCGCCAAGGATTTCACGGGCGGTGACGTCTATACCGGCTTCGCGCAGATCGAGGCGATGCGCAACGCGCTCCATGGCGCGCTTAGGGATGTCGACTTCATCATCTCGCCGACGGCGCCGGAGCCGTCCTATCCGGCCGAATGGGCCTCGCCCTTCAACGATCCGCAGCGCCCCTTCGAGCATATCGCCTTCACGGTCTCGGCCAATATGGGCGGGCAGCCGGCGCTGTCGATCAATTGCGGCTATTCCAGCGGCGGTCTGCCGATCGGCCTCCAGATCATAGGCCAGTCTTTCGACGATGTCGGTGTCCTGCGGCTGGGCCGTGCCTTCGAGGAGATGCGCGCGCCGTCGCGGCCCTGGCCGAAGCTTTCCAGCTGAGGGCCAGGCTACGCCGGGGCGGCGAGTGCTGCGGGAACGGGGACGCCGAGCCGGGTGGCATGGCTGCACAGGGCTTCGAGCGTCTCCCGTCCAAGAGGACAATGACCGTCGAAGCGGCTGCGCGCCGAGGCTGCGCGGTCGCCGGGGACGCGGACGGGAGCCGCTCCGGGCGTGACCCGCGAAGCGCGGACACGATCGGCCAATCCTGATGCAGCCGCGGCGAATTCCGCGGGCGGGCGCAAGCCCTCGATCTTGATCGCCAGGAACAGGTTCGCGCTGTCATAGGGGCGGTCCATCTCGCCATAGAGCGGCTGCACGGCTTCACTCATGCCGCCGCCTGAGAGCCCGCCGGCGATGAGGTCGATCATCAGCGCGAGCCCAAAGCCCTTGGCGCCGGCCGCGGGCAGCAGCGTCCCCTTGAGCGCCTCCAGCGCATCGCGCGTGGGCAGGCCGTCAGTCGTCTGCGCCCAGCCTTCCGGGATCCGTTCGCCCTTGCCGGCCGCAAGCCTGATCTTGCCCATGGCGCCGGCGCTCATCGCGAAATCGAGGACGATGGGCTCGGCTTCAGTCGGAACGGCGATCGCGAGAGGATTGTTGCCGACGACCGGCTCCGTTCCGCCGGGTGCGGGCAGCATCGGGCGGGTATTCGCCATGACGATGCCGATCTGGCCGGAAAGCGCGATCTTGCGGGCGAAGCGCCCGGCGGCGCCGAAATGGAAAGCGTTGCGGACGGCGACCAGCGCAAGGCCATGGGCTTCGGCGCGGGCGGTGGCGATATCGCAGGCGGTTTCCGCCGTGACTTGCCCCAGCCCGTTCCCGGCGTCGATCGTCAGGCGCGCGCCCTGATCGACGACGATCTCGCCGGTGGCGCGGGGGTCGACGGAGCCCCCGGCGATCCGGGCGAGATACATCGGCAGATGCAGCAGGCCGTGCGAGGGCAGGCCCTCGCTATCCGCATCGACGAGGGCTTCGGCGACGATGGCCGCATTGTCGGGCGGTGCGCCTGCCGCCTCCAGCAAGGCGATCGCGAAGCTCTTCAGGCTCTCTGCGGGATAGACATTAGAAGCAACCATCAGCCTGCCCTCGATGCAAAGACGCCCGGCACACAGGCCGGGCGTGGTCGTCGGAAATGCCGAGCGTTGGGCTCAGCGGATCGGCGGGGCGTATTGCAGGCCGCCCTGGGTCCAGAGCCGGTTGAGGCCGCGTGCGATGCCGAGCTTCGAGCCGGTGCCGACATTGCGCTCATAGACCTCGCCGTAATTGCCGACCTGCTTGACGATCTGCAGGGCCCAGTCGGGCTTCAGCCCCATCGATTCCCCGAAATTGCCGTTGCCGCCGAGCAGGCGCTGCACCTCGGGCGAGCCGCTGGTCTTGAGCCCGTCGGCATTGGCGGAGGTGACGCCGAGCTCCTCGGACACGATCATGCTGTAGAGCGCCCAGCGCACGATGCTGGTCCAGGTCTCGTCGCCCTGACGCACGACGGGGCCCAGCGGCTCCTTCGAGATCAGGTCGGGCAGGATGACGTATTCGGCCGGGTTGACCAGCTTCAGCCGATAGGCGGAGAGCGCCGAGACGTCGTTGCTGAATACGTCGCAGCGGCCGGATTCGAAGGCCTTCGCGACCTGGTCGCCGGCTTCGAAGGCGACGCCCTCGTATTTCATGCCGTTCGCCCGAAAGTAATCGGCGATATTGAGCTCCGTCGTGGTGCCGGTGGGCACGCAGACCGAGGCGCCGTTCAGGTCCTTGGCCGAGGCGATGTTCGCGGACTTGCGGACCATGAAGCCCTGGCCGTCGTAATAGCCGATGCCGACATAGCGCAGGCCCATCTGGGTATCGCGCCCGAGCGTCCAGGTCGCCTGTCGGGACAGGACATCGATCTCGCTGGTCTGCAACGCGACGAAGCGGTCCTTGGGGCTGAGCGGGGTGAAGCGCACCTTCTTGGCGTCGCCGAGCACGGCGGCTGCGACCGCGCGGCAGATATCGACGTCGAAGCCGCCCCAGAGCCCCTTCTCGTCGGGCACGGAGAAGCCGGCCACGCCCGGGCTGACGCCGCAGACCAGTTCGCCGCGCGCCCGGACGTTCTCGAGCGTGCCGGCCGCGGCGGGCAGGGCGGAGGCGGCGAGCAAGCCGGCGAGCAGCAGGAGGCGCTTCTTCATTGCGGTGGCCTTTCAGACGGTACGATCCGCCGTTTCGTTGATCCCGGCGCGATCCTGTCGGCTTTCTGACCCAGGGGCAGGCTTGCGTCGATGCATTTCGCAACGTGAAACGCGGTCAATTCCGGCCGCGCCCGGCTGCGCCGATGCCCATCATTGCGGCCATCGAAACCGGCAGGTCGCAGCATGCAGACTCCCGCACCGAACAGCTTCCGACAGCGCCTGCTCGATGGCGCCTTCCTGGCCGGCAGCTTCATCAAGACGCCGACCGCGCATGCGACCGAGATCCTCGGGGCTGCCGGCTACGACTTCATCGTCGTCGACCAGGAACATGCGCCGTTCGACCGCAACACGACCGATATCGCGCTGCTGGCGGCCCGCGCCGCGCGCATCGCCGGCGTCGTCCGTGTACCCACGCTCTCGGCGGATGCCATCCTCTCGGTGCTCGATTGCGGCGCCGAGGGCGTGCTCGCCCCCCATATCGCCACAGTCGCCGATGCCGAGGCGCTGGTCGCGGCCTGCCGCTACCGCGGCGGCAAGCGCGGCTTCTCCGGCGTCACCCGCGCGGGCCGCTATGGCGGCTCGAAGATGTGGGACCTCGTCGACGCCTCCGACACGGCTGTGGCCACCATCGCGATGATCGAAGACCCCTCCGCGCTGGAGCGGATCGACGCGATCCTCGCTGTCGAGGGGCTCGATGCCGTCTTCATCGGCCGCGGCGATCTCACGGTTGCCTTTGGAGCCCCTACCCGCGATGCGCCGGTCGTCCGCGACGCGGTCGACACGATCCTCCGGGCCGCGAAGGCTGCCGGCAAGCCGGTCTGCGTGATGACGGATAATGGCGAGGAATCCGCCGCCTTCGCCGAGCGCGGCGCCAGCGCCTTCATCCTCTCCTCGGACCAGGGTTTCCTGCGCAAGGCCGCGAGCGACACCCTCTCACAGATGCAGGCCGCCCGCAGCCGGGTCGAAGCCGCTAGCTCGCGTTAGGAGATCATCCGTGTCCAGCTATCCTTCCAGCGATCCGCGCTCGCAACTGGCGGCACAGCCGACGGCCAAGGCGCCCGCGGTCAAGGCCTATGCTGGCGCCGATTATGCGCGCTTCTACGCGGGGGCCCCGCAGCAGACGGGAGACGGGTTCAAGACCTGGCTGGCGCGGGGGCAGAACTTCATCGTCGCCTATTCCGATGTCGAGGCCGGCGCCGCGCTAGAGCGCCCGGCGCAGCCTGACGAGTATTGCCTGATTCTGCCCGAGGAGACGCTCGGTGCCACAGTGACGGCCAGTGGCAAGACCGTCGAGGTCGCCGGCCGCTCGATCGCCTTCATTCCGCCCGGCGCGTCGAAGGTGACGGTGACGGGGAAGGGGCGCCTGATCCGCATCTTCTCCAGCGTGGCGCCCGATCTCGCCGCCGCCTGTTCGAATGCGGCGTCCTATGCGCAGCCCCATGCCAATGTCGCGCTGCTCAAGCCCTGGCCGGAGCCATCCGGCGGCTGGAAGATTCGTTCCTACAGTCTCGACGTCGATGCCGGTGGTACCGGGCGCTTCGGCAGCATCTTCCGCTGCACGACGCTGATGGTGAACATGCTCGATCCGCGCTTCGGCCTGCGCGACATCACCACACTCTCGCCGCACCACCATGACGATTTCGAGCAGGGCTCGCTCGTCATCGACGGCGGCTATATCCACGACATCCGCTGGCCCTGGACGCCGGACATGCGCATCTGGCGCGAGGACGAGCATGAGCTGATGGCGGCGCCCTCGCTCACCGTGATCCCGCCGCCGTCGATCCATACCTCGCGCTCGGTCCTGCCCGGCCTGAACCAGATGATCGACATCTTCTCCCCGCCCCGCCTGGATTTCTCGCTGAAGCCCGGCTGGGTCATCAACGCCGCGGATTATCCGATGCCCGGCGAAACCGCGTGAGGGCCACGGACATGACCGCCACCGCCACGAATACCGACGCGCGCAGCCGCCAGATCGCCAATCTCCTGGTCGGCGCCGTCGACCTGCATTGCCATAGCGGCCCGGCCGCGATGCCGCGCATCCTCGACCATCACGAGGCGATGCTGGACGCCGCCGAAGCGAAGTTCCGCGCCGTCGTCTACAAGGACCATTTCTACCTCGGCACTGCGCACGCGATCCTGCTGGAGAAGCTCGTGCCGAATACCGGCGTCAGGTTGTTCTCCGGCATCGCGCTGAACAATGCCTCGGGCGGCTTCAACCCGCATGCGGTCGATCATGCCATCAAGCTCGGCGGCAAGATCGTCTGGCTGCCGACGCTCGCGGCCAAGAACCATATCGACGTGCTGGCCTCCGGCGCCGTGAAGACCTTCCCGAAGACCGCGCAGAAGATGCTCGATCCCGTTCCGCTCACGGCGTTCGGGCCCGACGGCAAGCTGATTGACGAGGTCAAGCAGATCCTCGACCTGATCGCGGAGGGCGACATCATCCTGGCCGGCGGCCATCTCTCGACGCCGGAGCTCTTCGCGGTGTTCGAGGAGGCGAGGGCGCGGGGCGTGAAGAAGCTGCTCGTCAATCACCCGACCTACATGGTCAACAACTGCAGCGACGCCGAAATCCGTCATCTCGTCGGGCTCGGCGCCGTGATGGAGCATTCGATCTGCATGTTCGTCGAAGGCAAGTCGAAGAAGTTCGATCCGCCGGAGCTGCGCCGGGTGATCGAGGTCGCGGGTGTCGAGAACACCGTGCTCTGCTCCGATCTCGGGCTTACCGGCTCGCCGCGCCCGATCGATGGCTATCGTGAGATCGTCGGTCACCTGCTCGACCTGCAGTTCACGGAGGCCGAGATCAGGCGGATGACCGGCGGCCATGCGGCGGAGTTGCTGGAGCTGGATCAGGCTGCGTAGAGCCATCCTGATCTCTCAGGGAACCTCACCGTCACCCCGCGGCAAGCCCGGGATGACGGTGTGTTTCTGAGGAAGCTGGGCACTCTCTCGCTTCGACGGGGGTGACAATGTTCTGGTCAAACGAAAACGGCTCGGATTTCCCCGAGCCGTTTTGCTTCGCGCCATGTCGCGTGCCACTCAGTCGAGCGAAATTCCGGCGGCCTTGATCACATCGGCCCAGCGGGCGATTTCCTGGGTCTGGGCGGTTCGCATTGCCGCCGCGTCGCCGCTGCGGGCGCGCACGCCGATCACGGCAAGCTTCTCGCGCCCCTCCGCGCTTTCGACATAGGCGCGCGTGATCGCGGCGAGGCGCGACACCACCGGCTCGGGCAGGCCCTTGGGGCCGACGAGGCCGAACCATCCGGTTGTGTTCACATCCGGCAGACCGGACTCCGCGACCGTCGGCACCTCCGGCAATTGCGGGGCGCGCTGGTCGCTGGTGACAGCCAGTCCGCGGATCGCGCCGCTTTTGACATGGGGGATATAGGCGGGGATGAAGTCGATCGCGACATTGACGACACCGGCCAGCAGGTCCGTTGCCAGCGGTGCCGAGCCGCGATAGGGCACATGCGTCATCTGGAAACCGGCCTTGCGCTGGATCAGCTCGCCGATCATGTGGCCCATCAGGCCAAAGCCGGGGCTGCCAAAGGTGAGCTTGCCGGGATTGGCCTTGCCGTAGGCGACGAGCTCCGCAAAGGACTTGACCGGCAGCGAAGGATGCACCGCGACGATGCCCTGGACGTCGCCGAGCACGGCGATCGGCGTGAAATCCGTGAGGGGATCGAAGGACAGAGTCTTGTAGAGCAGCTTGTTGGTCGCGAGCGGCCCCGAGGACGAGAACATCAGGGTGTAACCATCGGGCGCCGAGCGGACGACGCTGCTGGCGGCGATGTTGCCGCCGGCGCCGGTCTTGTTCTCGACGACGAAGCCCTGTCCCAATTCGCCGCGCAACCGCTCCGCCAGAAGCCTTGCGACGACGTCGGTCGAGGCTCCCGCAGGGAACGGCACGACGATATTGGTGGCGCGGCTCGGCCAGGTGTCGGCGAAGGCCTGCGAACGGCCAGCGAGAGCGCTCGCCCCGGCAATTCCGGCCAGAACATGGCGGCGTGAGAGCTGTCGCTCCATCTGAAGTCTCCTCCCGAGGCGCTACTGCGAGCGCGTTGAGCGGAGACTAGGGGCGAGCTCTCGTCAGCCTGCGGAAATGGAGCCTCATTTCTCACCTTGAAACGCGACGCCCATGGATTGGGAGAGCGCTTCCAGTTGCGCCTCGATATTGGCCGCCGCCTTCTTCAGTGGATGGATGATCCGCGCCTTGTCCTCGGGATTGGCCACGGCCGCGCGAAAGAAGGTGACGCCAAAAGTCGCGAGCACGCGTTCGCGGAGCTTGATCGGTACGGCGATCGTCGCGGAATTGCGCGGTTCGGCTGTGCTGTCCCGCTCGGTATAGCCGCGCCAGCGGGCCTGCGCGATCAGGCGCTCGATATCCTCGTCGGTGAGGCTGCTGTTCTCGGCATCGGGAGAGTTGCGCATCGCCGCGAGCAGCATGGCGCGTTCCTCATCCGGGCAGAAAGCGAGATAGGCGCGCCCGAGCGCCCGCCCGCCGAGGCTGAGGCGATAGCCGAGCGTCGCATGGAAGGGCGAGATTGGGCTGTCGGGAATCGTGCTGAAGCGGACGATCACGGCGTCGTAGTCGAGCAGGCAGACCGCGCAGGGCCACTTGATCTGGCGGGTCAGCGCCGTCGCCCAGGGACGCGCGGCCTCGATCACCATGGGCGCGCCATGGAAGCCGGAACTCAGATGCGTGACCTGGGAGGTGACGAGATAGCCGCGCATGCGCTCGTCGCGGGTGACGTAGCCGGCCTCGATCAGCGTCTCCAGCAGGCGCACGATGGTCGGCTTCGGCAGGCCGGTGCGGCGATGCAGTTCGCCCACGGTCGCCGGGCTGGAGCGATTGACCTCGGTCAGCAGGCGCAGCGCTTTGAGGACGGATTGAACGGGCGCGAAGGAGAACACTCTGCAGGTCCGGCGTGACGACAACGAAGGCCGACACTAGTGCAGAATGCTCCGGATTTGCGCGCGGTATTTCGGGGCGTGTGGCCCCGTCAGCCCGGCATGGTCAGGACGACCTTGCCGATCTGCTCGCCGGCATCCATCAGCGCATGGGCATCGCGGACATCGGCCCAATCGAAGGTCGCGCAGATATGGCTGCGGATCCGGCCGTCGGCGAGCAGGGGCCAGGCATGTTCTAGGAGCTTGGCGGCGATCCGGCCCTTATAGGCGGCGTCGCGCGGGCGCAGCGTCGATCCGGTCAGGGTCAATCGGCGGCGAACGATGTTGCGGACATTGACCTCCGCCGTCTGGCCGAGATGGCTGGCGATCAGGACGACGCGCCCGTCCGGTGCGAGGAGGCCGAGCTGCTTTTCGGTATAGGGGCCTGCCTGCGCGTCGAGCACGACATCGACCTTTTCCTTGCCGATTGCGGCCTCGATCTCGGCGACCCAGTCGGCGCGGTAATTGACGGCATAGTCGGCGCCGATCTCCAGGCTGACGGCGCGCTTCTCGGCCGAGCCTGCGGTCGCGATCACGCGGGCGCCTCTGAGCTGCTTGGCGAGCTGGATCGCGGCCATGCCGACGCCACTGGTGCCGCCCTGGACCAGCAGGGTCTCGCCCTCGGCCAGCCGGCCGAGCCAGATCACGTTGTTCCAGGCGGTGAAGAAGACCTCCGGCAGCGCGGCGGCCTGCGCGAAGGAGAATCCGCCGGGCAAGGGCAGGCATTGCGAGGCCGGCACGGCGCAGAACTCGGCATAGCCGCCGCCATTGGCGAGCGCACAGACGGCATCGCCGACCTTCGGCCACGTCACGTCAGCGCCGACGGCCTCGACCACGCCGGAAACGTCGAGGCCAGGCAGGTCGGTCGCGCCGGGCGGTGGCGGATAGAGCCCGCGGCGCTGCTGGATATCGGGGCGGTTGACGCCGGCAGCGCGCACCCGGATCAGCGCATCGTTCGGGCCGAGCTCGGGCCGCGGGCGTTCGCCGAAGGCCAGGACCTCGGGGCCGCCCGGCCGGGTGATTTCGATCACTTTCATCGCGATGTCTCGTTGTTGCCCGTCATGGGGTGAAGCGATTGCAGGATGTCGGGCATCCGTTCGCGCGCCGTCGTCATCAGGCGTTCGTAGATCGAATTGCCGTGGGCATCGATGGCGACGATGACGGGCCCGAAGCCGTCGAGCCGGATGCTGTTCAAACGGAACTGCATGATGAGGTCGGTCCAGGCGTAATCGGTCACGGCCTGGACGCCCTGGCTCAGCAGGGCCGAGGCGCCGCCGACGAAGGAGAAATAGACGCAGCCGACCTCGCGCATCGCCTCGACGCTCTCGCGCCCGAGCCCGCCCTTGCCGCCGGTCGCGCTGAGGCCCAGCGTTCGAATCAAGGTCGGCATCAGATGGTCGAAGCGGCTCGAGGTGGTGGGATTGACATAGTGGAGCGGGCCGGGGCCGTTCGCGACCTCCTCGTAGCTCACGCCCATATGGAAGAAGGCGCCGCCGCGCAGCGGCAGGGGCAGTTCTCGGCCCGCCGCAAGCTCCGCGACCATGCGCTTCTGCGTGGGCATGCCTACGGTTGCGACCGCATCGCCGTCGAGCAGCACGACATCGCCGAGCTTCAGCGATCGCGCGTCTTCGCGGGACAGGGGCAAGGTCAGGCGGCGGAGCGAAGGAGTCGTCATTCGATCCGCTCCACCACGCCGGAATTGTGGATGCGAGCGCGGGTACGCCGGTTGATCCAGCAGTTGAAGGATACCGCGACCGGCGTGAAGCCATGGCCCGAGGCGTATTCGATATGGACGCCGAAAGTGGTGGTCGAGCCGCCGACGCCCATCGGGCCGAAGCCCATCTGGTTGACCGCGCGGGTCAGGCGCTCCTCCATCTCGGCGACCATCGCCTCGGGATTGCGCTCGCCGAAGGGGCGTAGCGTCGCGTCCTTGGAGAGCTTGGCGGCGTGGTCGAAGGTGCCGCCGATGCCGACGCCGATCACGACCGGCGGGCAATGCTGGCCGCCGGCGCGCAGGACGAGTTCGAGGATGCAGCGCTCGATTTCCTCCAGGCTGGGACTGACCAGCGTCTCGATCGCGGCCCAGCGCCCGCCGCCGAGCGCCTTGGGGGCGCAGGTGATGTCGAGATAGTCGACGTTCCCGATCAGCTCGCAGGAGAGGAGCGGCATGTCCTTGCCGTGGAAGCTGCGCTCGTTGGTCAGCGGGTTGGTGACGAAGCGCAGGAGCGGCGGCTGGATCGTGCGGACGAGATCGGCGAAGCCGTCGACGATCGCTTGGCGGATATCGCCTTCCATGCGGACGCCGGAGCCGATCTTGAGCGTGTATGAGGGCACGCCGGCGTCGGAGCAGAGGAACTTGCCGGTCTGCTCGGCGCGTTCGGCGCTGTCGAGCATGAAGGCCAGCGTCTGGCGGGCCTGCGGCTCGGTCTCCGTCGTCAGCGCCTTGCGGAACTCCGCCTTGGAGGATTCCGGGATGCGGCGCAGCGACCAATCATAGAGATTGGCGGTGACCTCCTTGACCAGATCGTAGGTGATCGCCATGCGCTCAAGCCCGTTTCGATGGTGCGAAACTAGCTGATCGCGGGGCCGTGGCGGGCTGCGCATGCAGCATTTCAACCCATGAAACGGAACCCTTTCCCGGCCGCACCCGCCCGCTTCCCGCTAAGCACGGAATCGGTCAGAGGTGCTCGCGCACGCTGCGAACAAGCCGGGCGAGGGGGATCTGAACGCCCCGAACACCGGGCGCCTTGCTGGGGACGGATCTGCCATGAGCCATGTCGCTATCACCGGTTTCGATCTGACGATTGATGGGCTCGTCCGCATCGCTCGTGACAAAGCACAGGTTTCCGTCACCGCCGAGGCGGTCGAGCGGATGAAGGCGGCGCGTGCCGTCGTAGACAATGTCGTGGCGCGCGGCGAAAAGGTTTATGGCGTCACCACCAGCGTCGGCGCCAAGACCGGCGTGCCGCTGGCGCCCGACCGGATCGGCGAGTTCAACCGCCGCCTGCTGCTGACCCATAATGTCGCGCATGGGCCGCTCGCCCCGCATGAGGCCGTGCGCGCGATGATGGCGGTGCTGCTCAATGCGATGGCGAGCGGGCGCCTCGGCGTCCGGCCGCTGCTCGCCGAGCGGCTCGCGGCTGCGCTCAACGAGGATCGCACGATCGACGTCCATATCTGGGGCTCGATGGGCCAGAGCGACATGGCGCCGATCACCGATCTGGCCCTGGCGCTCTACTCGGACATCGAATTGCAAGCGGGCGAGGCGCTGGCGATGCTGAATTCCAGTGCGCTTGCGCTTGGCACTGCCGCGCTGGCCATGGCCGATCTGCGCGATGTTCTCGACCAATGGAGCCTGATCGCGGCGCTCAGCATGGAAGGCTTCGCCGCCAATCCCTCGATCGTCTCGAACGCGGCTTTGCAATCGCGCCCCTTCGCCGGGCTCAAGCGGCATGGCGAGCGCATCCGGGCCTATCTCGCGGGCAGCTACATTTTCGCCAAGGGCGGGCCGCGCCATCTGCAGGACCCGCTGAGCTTCCGCTCGCTGCCGCTGCTGCATGGCACCGCGGCCGACAGCCTGTCCTTCGCCTATGGTCAGGTCGAGTCCGAGCTCAGCGCCAGCCAGAACAACCCGATCGTCTCGATCGAGGAGCAGGCGCTGGTCTCCGTCGCCAATTTCGATACGGTCTCGCTGTCGATGGCGCTCGATATCGCGCGGCTCGGCTTCGCCCCGGTGATGACCGCTTCGGCGGAGCGCGTCGCCAAGCAGGTCGATTCCTTCTGGTCGGGGCTCACCGTCGGATTGATCGAGGAGGACGGTGTCGGCCTGCCCGGCTTCAACGGGCTGGCGCAGTTCCACAAGGCGATCACCTCGGAGGCGCGGCTCGCGACCATGCCTGTCGTGCACGAGCTTGCCAGCTCCAGCCATTCCAATGGGAATCTCGACCGGGCCGGCATGGCAGGTCTTGCCGCCCGCAAGACCGGCGAGGTCGCGTCGCTTTGCCGGTCGATCGCGGCGGTCGAATTGATGGTTGGGGCGCAGGCGGTGGATATCCGCAAGGCGACGCCGCTCGGCGCTATCACCGGCAAGCTTCACGCGCTGGTGCGCGAGGCGGTTCCGTTCGCAGCTGCGGGCGACCGCGTGCCCCATCTCGATCCGCTGCTGCGGCATCTCGGGGAGCGGCGCGACGCGATGCAGGCGATGCGGAACCTCGCCTGACGCGTCAGATTTCGACGGCTTCTTCGGGCAGGCGCGAGATCACGCCGACGATCGGGCGCAGGTGCTGTTCGAGGATCGCCAGCGCTTTCTCCTCGTCCCATTCGGTGAGGGCGGCGACCAGGGCGTGATGTTCCCTGCTGATGCGCGCGACGCGGGTCGGGTCGGTGCTGATCGCCGTCATCGCGACGCGTTGCTGGCGGGCGCCGAGCGACTGGTAGAGGTCCGACATCACGACATTGCCGAGCGCGGCGATCATGACGAAATGGAACTCGCGGTTCAGCTCGACGCGGTTGAAATAGTCGCCCTGCGGCAGGTGCTCCAGCTCGGCGAGGATCGCGTGCATGTCGGCAGGAAGCGGCAGTTCCTCGCGGCAGATGCGGCGGATCGCATGGCTCTCGATCATCCGCCGGGCCTCGTAGAGATCGAGCAACTCCTTCGCCGTCACCTGCCGGACGAGCGCGCCGCGGCGCGGCAGCAGGTCGATGAAGCGCTCGGCTTCGAGGCGGTGGAAGGCCTCACGGACCGGCGTTCGCGAAACGCCCAAGGCCGAGGAGATCTCTTCCTCCTCGATGAAACAGCCACCGAGGAAACGGCCGCGCAGGATCTGCTCGCGCACGTAGAGATAGACCCGTTCCCGGGTCGGCTTGCCGCGCAAGGCAGCCATCTCGTCCTGTTCGGTCATGGCCATCGACATCGCGCCCCTTTCGCTCTTCCATAGGGCTTTCGAGAGTAGACAACAAAAAATCCGCCACGTATACATGACGCATCAAGAGCGCGGCTCATCTGTTCGTCTTACAGTGAAGCCGCGCCGGGGAACCGCATGACCGTGTACGCCACCATCGCGACAGAGAGCCGGAGTCCGGGCCGTTTGGCCGGGCGTGGCCGGCTTTGTCGGATCGCTGGCGCGGTTATTGCTCGCATCCGCCCGGCTCCGCCCTTCCCGCCATCGACGGGACGCGACAGGCCTTAAGGCCAGCGGACAGCCGGACCCAGCAGCAGAGGATCATCCGATGACCATCTCTCGCCGTTCCGTCCTTGGTGCCGGTCTTGCCGGTCCGCTGCTGGCCTCGCCCTTCCTGATCCGCCCCGCCAGCGCGCAACGCGCCGCGGGCATCATCCGCTACGGCCTGTCGGCTTTCCCGCCGAACCTGCAGCCCTGGGTCTCGACGGGCGCTTCGGCCGGCACGGTCAAGATGCTGATCAACCGCAGCCTCGTCTCCTATGACGGCAAGGGCGAATTGCGCGGCGAGCTCGCGGAATCCTGGTCGCGCGATGCCGAGGGCGCCTGGGTGTTCAAGCTGCGCAAGGGCTGCGTCTTCCATAATGGCGAGCCGGTCACCGCCGACGACGTGAAATGGTCGATCGAGCAGATCGCCGGCGAGAAATCGACCGCCTATATGCGCACGCAGTTCCAGCTGATCGAGCGGGTGGAAATCCCCGATCCGCAGACGGTCCGCCTCGTCACCAAGGAGCCGCTGGTCACGCTGCCGAGCTGGTTCGCCAACTACAACACTTTCATCATCTCGCAGAAATCGACCCCGAACGAGCCGATCGGCGCCGGTCCGTTCCGCCTCGTCGGGCAGGAGCGCGGCACCTCGCTGGAGCTCGCGGCCTTCGACAAGTTCTACAAGCCGGGCATACCCAAGGCGAAGGGCATCAAGTTCGTCGTCTATGCCGACGAGAACCTGCGCAATGCGGCTCTGATCTCGGGCGATGTCGACATGATCGAGTACGTGCCCTGGCAGTCGATGGCGACGGTCCAGGCCGATCCGCGCCTAAAGCTCGACACCCAGGAAGGGCCGTTCATGGACGTGCTCTTCAACGGCACCAAGCCGCCGTTCAACGACCCGCGCGTGCGCCGCGCCGTCGCCCATGCGGTGAAGCGCGAGGATATCGTCAAGGTCGCCTTTTTCGGGCGTGGCAAGCCGCTCGAAGGCCTGCCGATCGTCGAGGGCACGCCCTGGTACGACAAGGAGCTGGCGCATGGCTGGAACTACGATCCGGCGCGGGCCAAGGCGCTGCTGACCGAAGCAGGTTTCGCCAACGGCTTCCAGACGACCATTCTCGCCACGGCCCAGTTCGGCATGCACAAGGACACCGCCGAGATCGTGCAGCAATATCTCGCGGCGATCGGCATCCAGGCGGAGCTGCAACTGCCGGACTGGTCGACGCGGGTCAGCCGCGGCACGCGCGGCCAGTACGATATGGCGATCCATGGCGTCTCAGCGGACAATAACGATCCCGACGGGCTGACCGTGGTGCTCGACTCCTCGCTCTCGCCGACGCATGGCCGCTCCTTCAAGGTCGATGCGCCGCGCACCGTCGCCGCGCTCGCAAAAGGGCGGGCCGAATTCGACCAGGCGAAGCGCGTCGAGATCTACAAGGAGATGCAGCGCGCCGCGCTCGAGGAGGTGCCGCTGGTCGGGCTCGCCTGGCGCGAGCAGGGCTACGGCATGGACAAGAGCGTGATGGGCTTCGTCAACCAGCCCGGCGCGCTCTCGACCTCCTCCGGCAACATGCTCGAGGAGACATATTTCGGATGAGCGCGGGCTGGCTCGGACGGCGGTTGATTCTGACCCTGGCAATGGCCTGGGTCGTGGCGACGATCGTGTTCCTGGCGCTGCACATGGTGCCCGGAGACCCTGCCGAGCTGCTGCTCTCGACCTCCGGCGCCATGCCCGATCCGGCGACGGTGCAGGAGCTGCGCGAGAAGCTCGGGCTCGACCAGCCGCTCATGGTCCAGTACGGCCATTTCCTGGCCGGGCTGGCGCGTGGCGATCTCGGAACCTCGCTGGTCGACGATTATCCGGTCATCCAGGAGATCGCGCTTCGCCTGCCACGCACGCTGGAGCTGATCCTCGCGGGGACATTGATCGCGCTCGCGGTCGGCGTGCCCGCCGGCGTCTATGCCGCCGTCCATCGCGGCGGCGCCTTCGACCGGATCGCTTCCTGGATCACCGCGCTGCTGCTCGCCGTGCCGGTCTTCGTCGTCGGCACGCTGCTGGTCCTGCTGTTCGCGCAGACGCTCAGGCTAATGCCAGCCGGCGGCTTCACGCCCTTCGCGCAGGATCCGGGCCAGCATCTCAAGCTTCTGGCATTGCCGGCGGTCGCGATCGCCAAGGGCCTGGCGGCCGTGCTGTTCCGGATGACGCGGGCCGCGACGCTCGACGCGCTCGCCCATGATTATGTCCGCACGGCCCGCGCCAAGGGGCTGTCGCCGCGGCGGACGCTCGTCGTCCATGTGCTGCGCAACGCGCTGAACCCGGTCGTCACGGTGCTGGGTCTCCAGATGGGAACCCTGCTCGGCGGCACGGTTCTGGTCGAGTACGTCTTCAACTGGCCGGGCCTGTCGACGCCGTTGCTGCGCGCCGTCGAGGGGCGCGATTACCCGATGGTGGTGGGCATCATCCTGACGATCTCGGTGCTGTTCCTGCTCATCAATCTCCTCGTAGAACTGCTGCATGCGGCGATCGACCCACGGGTGCAGCACGGATGAAGCGGCGCGGCATCAAGAAGCTCATTCTGCCCGGTAGCGTGGTTGCGGCGATCCTGCTCATCGCGATCGCGGCGCCGCTGCTGCCGCTGCCCGATCCGATCCGGCAGGACGTGGCACGGCGGCTGGCCGGCCCGATGCCGGGCTCCTGGCTCGGCCGCGACGAATTCGGCCGCGACGTGCTCTCCCGGCTGGTCTGGGGCGCGCGCACCAGCCTCTCCGTCGCCTTCGTCTCGGCGCTGTTCGCAGGGCTCGTCGGCATCACGCTCGGGCTGATCGGGGGCTGGGCGCGAAGCTGGGGCGCTTTCCTCACCGTGCGCAGCGTCGAGATCATCATGTGCTTCCCGCCGGTGCTGCTGGCGCTGCTGGTGGTGACGCTGCTCGGGCCCGGCGCCGGGACGCTCATCCTCGTGCTTTCGGTGCTCTATGTGCCCGGCTTCGCGCGGGTGACCTATGCCGAGGTGCTGGCGGTCAAGGGGCGCGACTACGTCGAGGCGACGCGGGCGCTCGGCGCCACGCAGTCGCACCTGCTGTTCCGCACCGTCCTGCCCAATATCGCCGGGCCGCTGCTCGTGCAGTTCTCGCTCGCGGTCGCCGCCGCCGTGGTGATCGAGAGCGGCCTGTCCTTCCTGGGCTTGGGCGTCGTGCCGCCGGCGCCGTCCTGGGGGCTGATGATCCGCGGCGCGCGCTCGACCATGGAGCAGGCGCCGCTGCTGCTACTCTGGCCCTGCGCCGTGCTGACCCTGACCATTCTCGCGATGAACCTGCTCTGCGACGCAATGCGGGACGTGCTCGACCCGCGCACCAGCGAACGCTGACGAACCAAGCCAATCCCAAGGAAGGACTACGCCATGGCTACCAAGACCGATCCTCTCGTCCATATGGGTACCATCTCGGGCGGGGAGGCGCGCGAACTGCTCAAGTCCAACCCCGTGATCCTGCTGCCGATGGGCAGCCATGAGGACCAGGGGCCGCATGCGCCGATGGGCGACTACCTGCTCGCCGAGAAGATCGCCGAACTTGCCGCTTTGCAGGCGAGCAAGGCCGGCACGCGCACGCTGGTCGCGCCGGTGCTGCCCTATGGCGGCGCCGACTGGTTCGGGCCGATGATCGGCGGCATCGCCATCTCGCAGGGCACGCTGACCGCGGTGATCGCCGAGATGGTCGACTCGCTGCATCGCAACGGCCTGACCCGCATCATCGTCATCAACGGCCATGGCGGCAATGTCGGGCCGATCTCGGAGGTCGCGCGCGAGCTCTACCAGCGCGAGCGCATCGTGCTGCCGAGCCTCTATCTCTGGCGCATCGCCTACGGCATGTTGCCGGGCATCGTCGGCGCCGAAAATTCGGCGAAGGTCTCCGGCCACGGCGCCGATCCGCTGACCAGCCTCGGCCTGCATCTCTTCCCCGAGCTGATCCGCGAGGACTTCATTCCGGCCGGCAAGCCGATGAAGCGCGACCCCATCCTCGACCTGCCCTTCACCGGGCTCGGCACCGCGAGCTTCGACGGGGCCGAGGTCGGGATGCCCAACGAGTATGACGAGGTCTATCATGACGGCGTCGGCAAGGGCGATCCGACGCTCTGCTCGGCCGAGACCGGCGTGAAGCTGGCGGAGAAGCTGACCGATGTCTGCGCCCGCTTCATCACGCATTTCGCGTCGAAGGTCCCGGCCTGAGCCGACAGCTCGCCGACGAGCCGCCCGGGGCGGCGTCACAGCAGGAGATTTCCCATGCTCACTCGCCGCCTCGCCATCCAGTCCGGCCTCGCGATCATCGCGATGCCGGCCGTCCTGCGGGCACAAACGCTCTCGGGGCAGATCACGCTGATGTCCTATGCGGGCATCTTCCAGGACAACTACACGAAGGCGGTGATCGAGCCGTTCCAGCAGGCGCATCCGGGCGTGAAGGTGAATTTCGTGCCCGGCGGCTCCTCGGCCCAGATGGTCGGCAGCGTCCGGGCGCAGAAGGCCGATCCGCAGACCGACGTGGTGATCATGGACGTCACCACCTCCAGCATCGGCAATCTCGAAGGGCTGTTCGAGAAGCTGACGCCGGCTGAATTCCCGGTGCTGAACGAGCTCCTGCCGGAGGCGCGCGCGGCCGGCGGCGAGTTCGGCCCGGCCGTGACCTTCGACCATCTCGTCATCGTGCAGGATGCGGCGCTCAATCCCCAGATCGCAAAGCTCGCCGATGTCTGGCGGCCGGACTTGAAGGGCCAGATCGCGCTCGCCGCGCCGCCGAATATCCAGGGCCTGGCCCTGACGGTGATGACCGAGAAGATGGCGGGCGGCGACTACCGCAAGTCGATCGATGCCGCGATGAAGAAGCTGAAGGAGCTGGCTCCCGGCGTGAACACGTTCGACCCTAATCCGGACGGCTATTCGCTGATCCTGAACGGGGTGGCCAAGGTCGCGACCGGCTGGAACGCCCGCGCCCAGCTCTATTCCGACCAGACCGGCGGCAAGATCAACGCGCTGCTGCCGCCCGAGGGATCGGTCTTCCAGGTCAACACGATCAATCTCACGGCAGGCTCGAAGAACCGCGCTGCGGCCGCCGCCTTCGTCGCGCATGCGCTGTCGCAGGGCGCGCAGAAGGCCTTCACCGAGCGGATGTTCTATGCGCCGACCAATGGCAAGGCCGATATCGATGCCAAGGCACTGGGCCGCACCGCCGCTTCGCCGGAGAATCGCGCCCGCATGATCCCGGTCGACTGGAACGAGATCCTCAAGGTGCGCGACCAGTGGAACAACCGCTGGCGCCGCGAGGTCATCTCGGCGGCACGTTGAGCGGCAGGCGATGAAATATCTCGAACTCGCCGGGCTGCAGAAGCGCTACGGCAATTCCGTCGCGGTCGACGACGTCTCGCTCTCGGTTGAGCAGGGCGAATCCGTCGCGCTGCTCGGCCCCTCCGGCTGCGGCAAGACCACGACCCTGCGCATGCTCGCGGGGCTGATCGAGCCGAACAAGGGCACGATGACGCTCGACGGCAGGGAGATCACCCGGCTGCCGGCCCATAAGCGCAACATGGGCTATGTCTTCCAGTCCTACGCGCTGTTCCCGCATCTCTCGGTCGGGCGCAACATCGCCTTCGGCCTGGAGGAGCGCGGCGCCTCCCGCGCCGAGATCGACAAGCGTGTTCAGGAAGGGCTGGCGCTGGTCAGGCTCAGCGGGCTGGAGCAGCGCCGCCCGAAGGAATTGTCAGGCGGCCAGCAGCAGCGCGTCGCCCTGGCCCGCGCGCTGGTGATCCAGCCTTCGGTTCTGCTGCTCGACGAATCCCTGTCCAATCTCGACGCCAAGCTGCGCGACGCGATGCGCCACGAGATCCGCTCGATCCAGCGCACGCTCGGCATCACCACGCTTTTCGTGACACATGATCAGGTCGAGGCGCTGACGATGTGCGACCGGATCGCGGTGATGCATCGCGGCCGCATCGCCCAGATCGGCTGCGCCGAGGATATCTATGATCGGCCGGCGACACGCTTCGTCGCCGAATTCGTCGGGCGGGCGAACGTGCTGCCGCTGGCGCGCGACGCACAGGGCCGCGCGACGGTCTGGGAACAGCCGGTGCCGGTCGAGCCGGCCGAGAATGCCGATCTCTTCGTCCGGCCGCAGCGCATGCGGATCGTGCCGGTTTCCGAACCGGCCGGCGGCGATGCGGCACGCCTGACCGGACGGGTCCTGCGCAGCGTCTTCGTCGGCGACCATGTCGAGGTTCTGGTGGAAGGGGCCGGCGGGCAGCTCACGGTCGAGATGCCATCGGGCTCGGCTGCGCCGACCGAGGGGACCGAGGTCCAGGTCGTCTGGCCGCGGGCTGAAAGCCGCGTCTTCGTACGCGAGGCGACATGACCGCCTCGCGCCGCCTGCCATTCTTGCTGATCCCGGCGACGCTGCTTCTGCTCGTCGTCTATGTCTGGCCGTCGCTCGGACTGTTCCGCAACGCCTTCAACGAGGTCGGGCCGACGGGCGCGATGGTCGAGGCCTGGTCGCTGGCGACCGCGCGCGCGACCTTCCACGACAGCTTCACCTTCGAGTTGACGCTGAACTCGCTCTGGCTCTCGGCGGTATCGACGCTGATCGCCTTATGCCTGGCCTATCCCGTCTCGCTCTTCCTGTTCCGTACCGATTCCCGCTTCCGCGGGCTGCTCGCTGTGGTCGCGATCATGCCGATGCTGGTTTCCGGCGTGGTGCGCGTCTTCGGCTGGCTCGCCATTTTGGGCGATCGCGGGCTGGTCAACACGACGCTGCAATCGATGGGCCTGATCTCCGCGCCCTTGAAGCTTGTCTTCAACTGGACTGGTGTCACCATCGGCCTCGCCGAGAGCATCATGCCCTATATGATCCTGGCGCTGCTCGCCGGCTTCGGCCGGCTCGACCGCACGCTGGAGGAGGCGGCGCGCTCGCTCGGCGCCTCGCCGTTCCGGACCTTCAGGCGGGTCACGCTGCCACTGAGCCTGCCGGCGATCGCGCTGGCGGCGGGTTTGGGCTTCGTGCTCTCGATGTCGGCCTATATCACGCCCAAGCTGCTTGGCGGCGGGCGCGTCTTCGTGCTGGCCACCGAGATCTTCGAGCAGGCCACGACCAATACCAACTGGCCGGTTGCGGCGGTGCTGGCGATCTACACGCTCGTCCTGCTGCTTGCCCTGCTCGTCGTCTCCAATCTGGTTGCGCGGAGGCTGCAGCGATGACCGGGGCGGGGCGCGTTCTCTCCAGCTTCGCGGCGCTGGTCTATGCGATGATCCTGTCGCCGATCGTCGTCGTCGTCATGCTGTCCTTCTCGGCGGACAATTTCATCCTGTTCCCGCCATCCGGTTATTCATTGCGCTGGTTTCAGCAACTCGCGGGCAACGGGCCGCTGCTGACAGCGCTCTGGCTCAGCGTGCAGGTGGCGGCGGTTGTTACCTTGCTGTCGCTCGCAGTCGGCGTACCGGCGGCGCTCGCGCTGGCGAAGGGACGTTTCGCCGGCAAGGGGGCGCTGACGAGCTTCTTCCTGGCGCCGCTCCTACTGCCCACGCTGATCACCGGCCTGGCGCTGCTGCTGTTCTTCTCACCGCTGAAGCTGACCGCGACGCTGCCCGGCCTCGTGCTCGGCCATATGACGGTGACCGTGCCCTTCGTGATCCGGATGATGACGACGGCGCTCGCGAACCTGCCGGATGATATCGAAGCTGCCGCCGCGACGCTTGGCGCCACGCCCTGGCGGGTGGTGCGGCGGGTGACGCTGCCCCTGGCGACGCCCGGCCTGATCGCCTGCGCCTGCCTGTCCTTCCTGCTCTCCTTCGACGAGACGGTGATCTCCCTCTTCATCGCCGGCCCGCGCGCCTCGACCCTGCCGGTCGAGATGGTGCGCTATGTCGAGGGACGTACCGATCCGCTCATCGCGGCCTTGTCCGTGGTGCTCATCGTCGCGACGCTCGCCGTCGTTCTCGTGGTCGAACGCCTGGTCGGCGTCGCCCGTGCCGTAGGGAAGTAGGAGTTAGAAATGCCCGATTACCGCATCGAAGCCATGCCCGAACAGCTCCCGGCCGCGCTGGTCGAGAAGCTGCAGAAGGTCGAGACCGCGACCATCGGCCATTCCCAGCACTGGGGCTTCATGGATCGCGGCATCCAGCCGCTGCTGCGCGGCAAGCGCATTGCGGCGGCGGCGGTGACGCTGGCGATTCCCGGCCAGGATTCGACCCTGCTGCATCACACGCTCGGCCTGCTGCGCCCCGGCGACATTCTCGTGGTCGACCGGCTCGGCGACGACAAGCATGCCTGCTGGGGCGGCGGCGTCACCGTCGCGGCCAAGGCGGCCGGCGCGGTCGGCGGCATCGTCGACGGGCCCTGCACCGATCTCACCGAGATCGAGGATTCCGATTTCCCGATGTGGTGCCGCGGCATGTCGCCGATCACCACGCGGCTCTACAATCTCGGCGGCACGCTCAACCTGCCGATCTCCTGCGGCAATGTCCCAGTCAAGGCCGGCGACGTCATCCTCGCCGACGAATCCGGCGTGCTGGTGCTGCCGCGCGCCGAGGCCGAGGCGATCGCCGATGCCGCCATCGCCCGGCAGGAGCGCGGCGAGAAGACGCAAGGCCGGGTGAAGGCGGGCGAGAAGCTCGGCGACATCTCTGGCGCGACCAAGATGGTGCTCGACGCCATCGCCGCGGCGAAGGGTTGACGAGGCCGGCCATGAACGCTCCCGTCTCCGCCCCGCGCGTCGCCGATTTCACCTGCGAGAAGAAGCCGGCGAGCGGCTCGCGCGGCATGGTCGTCACCAACCACCCGCTGGCTTCGGCGGCCGGCGCGCAGATGCTGCTCGCCGGCGGCAACGCCATCGACGCGGCCGTCGCCTCGCTTTTCGCGCTGACGGTGGCCGAGCCGATGATGGTCGGCATCCTCGGCGGGGGCCTGAGCCATATCCGGCTCGCCGACGGGCGCCATGTCGTGATCGACAATCTCTCGACCGCGGCGGGCCATGCGACGGCCGACATGTACGAGTGCCTGTCCGACGAGATCGGCAAGCAGCGCGACACGCGCGACCGCGAGAATGTGGTCGGCGCCAAGGCGGTGGCGGTTCCCGGCGCGCTCAAGGGCTGGTGCGAGGCGCTCTCTCGCTTCGGCACGCTGACGCTCGCCGATGTGCTGCAACCCGCGATCGGGCTGGCCGAACGCGGCTTCGTGGTCACGCCCTATCTCTCGAACTGCATCACCGACAATGTCACCGATCTCGCCCGTGATCCCGGCCTTGCGGCGATGTTGTTGCCGGACGGAAAGCCGCTCCAGCCGGGCATGCGGCTCGTCCAGTCCGACTACGCCGCGAGCCTGAAGCTGATCGCGGCGGAGGGGCCGGACGCACTCTATGGCGGGAAGCTTGGGCGGGCGCTGACCGACTATATGGCCAACAATGGCGGGCTGATCGATCAGGCCGATCTCGCGAACTACAAGATCGAACTGCGCGAGCCGATCCGCGGCTCCTATCGCGGCTACGAGATCATCGGCCCGCCGCCGCCCTCGTCCTCGGGCGTGCATATCGCGCAGATGCTCAACATCCTCGAAGGCTACGATATCGGCTCGCTCGGCTTCGGCTCGACGGATGCCGTGCATCTGCTCGCCGAGGCCCTGAAGATCGCCTTCGCCGACCGCGCCGTGGCGACCGCCGACCCGGCCTTCGTCAAGGTCCCGGTCGCCAAGCTAATCGACAAGGCCTATGCCGACGAGCGCCGCGCCCTGATCGAAATGGGGCAGGCGAAGAGCTGGGCGGCCGGGCTCTCCGGCGGCGAATCCGCCGACACCACCCATGTCACCGTCGCGGATGCCATGGGCAATGTCGTCAGCGCGACGCAGACGATCAACGGGCTGTTCGGCGCCTGCGTGCAGATCCCGGGCACGGGGATGATCGCCAACAACTACATGTTCAATTTCGATCCGCATCCCGGCCGGGCGCTCTCGATCGCGCCGGGCAAGCGGGTCTTCACCTCGATGGCGCCGATGATGGCGGTGAAGGACGGCCGGCTCGCTTTCGCGCTCGGCCTGCCTGGGGCGCTGCGCATCTTCCCCTCGGCTTTGCAGGCGATCGTCAACCTGATCGACCACCGCATGAGTCTGCAGGAAGCCGTCGAGGCGCCGCGCGTCTGGACCGAGGGCGGCGTGCTCGAACTCGAGGAGGCCATTCCCGAGGCCGTGGCGCAGGCGCTGATCGCGCGCGGCCACAAGGTGGTGCGCTCGCCCCGTGTCGCCGGCGGCATGAACGCCATCGCCTTCAACCCGGACGGAACGCTGACCGGCGCCGCCTGCTGGCGCGCCGACGGCACGCCCGTCGCCATCTCCGGCGGGCTCGCCCGCGCCGGTGCCCGCTTCACCATCTGACCCGATCTTTCAACTGGACCATCCCATGCCCGAGACCATCTGCCTCCTCGACATGACCACGCCCGAGCGGGCCGACCGCCTGCGCGAATTCCTGCCGGATGGCTTCGTGCTGACCCATGGCACGGCGCGTGGCGACGAGCACATGAAGCAGATCATCGCCGAGGCCGATTACGCGATTTCCGGCCAGGTCGGCGTCTCCGGCGATGTGTTGCGTGCCGCCAAGAAGCTGAAGCTTCTGCATAAATGGGGCGTCGGCTACGACAATATCGATATCGAGACCGCCAGGGAGCTCGGCATCAAGGTCGCACGCACGACCGGCTCCAATGCGGGCGCCGTCTCCGAATTCGCCGTCGGCCTGATGATCTCGACGATGCGCTACATCGCCTTTGGCAATGCCGAGCTGAAGAAGGGCCACTGGGCGACCGGCAAGCTCCCCGGCGACACCTATACGCTGTCCGGCAAGACGGTCGGCATCGTCGGCTTCGGCGCGATCGGCAAGAACGTCGCCAAGCTCCTGAAGGGGTTCGGCTGCACCATCCTCTACAGCAAGCGCACCCCGCTCGATGCCGCCGAGGAGGTGGCACTGGGCGTGAAGCATGCCTCGATCGACGAGATCCTGACCCAGGCCGATGTCGTCTCGCTGCATTGCCCGCTGACGCCGGAAACCAAGGACCTGATCGACCTCGCGGCGTTGAAAAAGATGAAGAAGACGGCGGTGCTGATCAATTGCGCGCGCGGCGGCGTCGTCAACGAAACCGATCTCGTCACGGCGCTCCGGGCAAAGGAGATCGCGGGCGCGGCGATGGATGTCTACGAGATCGAGCCGCTGCCGGCGGATAGCCAGCTCCTGACCCTCGACAATCTCGTGACCACACCGCATCTCGCCGCCATGGCGGCCGACAATTTCGCGCCGGTGGTGAAGCGCATGTTCGCCAACATGCAGCATGTCTCGCGCGGCGAGCCGGTGCCGCCGCTCGATCTGGTGGTGTGAGGCTGGATCCCGTCATTCTCGGGCGAAGCGAAGCGCAGACCCGGGAATCTCAGGCCGGATTGGGCGCCAGAGCCTGTTGCTGCATGAGATGCTCGGGTCAAGCCCGAGCATGACGACCAAGTCTGGTCGCGGCGAAGCTCAGTGCAGCCCGCCGACGCCGATATAGCGTTCGAGCACATCGGCATCCGCGCGCAGGGCATCGGGCTTGCCCGACCAGACGATCCGGCCGCGTTCCAGGATGATGACGTCATCGGCGAAGGCGAGCGCGCTTTCCAGACGCTGCTCGACGAAGAGGATGGTCATCGCACCGCTGGCGGCGAGGCGGCCGAAAGCTTCCATCAGCATGTCGCAGATGACGGGCGCCAGGCCTTCCAGCGGCTCGTCCAGCAGCAGTACCGAGGGCTGGCCGAGGATGGTGCGCGCCGTCGCCAGCATCTGCTGCTCGCCGCCGGAAAGCTGGGAGCCGAGATTGCGCCGCCGCTCCCCGAGGCGGGGAAAGAGCGCATAGGCTTCCTCGATCGCGCCGCGCGGGCAGCCCTTCAGCCCGGCGAAGAGGTTTTCCTCGACCGTCAGGCCCTTGAAGATCTCGCGGGTCTGCGGGACGAGGCCAATGCCGCCATGGGCGCGGGCCGCGGTGCCGAGCGTGGTGACGTCCTGCCCGCCGATGCTGATGCTGCCGGCATAGCGGCGGGTCAGCCCCATCAGGCTCGCCATCAGCGTGGTCTTGCCCATGCCGTTGCGGCCGAGAATGGAAAGGCGCCCGCCCGCCGGCACCGAAAACGAGACATCCTCCAGCACATGGGTCTGGCCGTAGCCGGCACTCAGGTTGCGGACGTCGAGCTCAGCCGCCGGCATGGGCATAGCTCCCAAGATAGGCTTCGCGGACCTTGGGGTCCCTGGCGACCTCGGCCGGCAGGCCCTGGAAGATGAGTTCGCCTGCCGCCAGCACGACGACTCGCCTGGCAAAGCGGAAGACGAGATCCATGTCATGCTCGATCATCAGCACGGCGAGCGAGGCGGGCAGACTTGCCAGCGCTTCCTCGATGCGCGGCGTGTCGCTGGAGGGTACGCCGGCCGCCGGTTCGTCGAGCAAGAGCACTTTCGGACGTTGTGCCAGCGCGATCGCGATTTCCAGCAGGCGCTGCTGGCCATAGGCGATCGTCGCGACCTTGCGGCGGGCGATCTCGGTGAGGCCGAGCGTGGCGAGGATTTCCGCCGCTTCGTCCGTGGCTTCGGAATCGCCGTGGAAGCGGGCGAGGATGCGCGTCGCCCGGCCGAGGCGCTGCAGGATGGTCATGACGACATGCTCTTCCGGCGTCAGGTCCGGGAAGAGGCGGGTGACCTGGAAGGTCCGGACGAGGCCGCGGCGCACGCGCTTGACGGCGCCAAGTTTGGTGATGTCCTCGCCTGCGAGATGGACGCTGCCCGCGCTTGGCGGGATGCGGCCGGTGACGAGATTGACGAAGGTGGTCTTGCCGGCGCCGTTCGGACCGATTAGCGCGAGGCGCTCGCCCTCATGCATCGCCAGCGAGATGTCGCTGTTGACCGTGAGCCCGCCGAACGCCTTGGACAGGCCGGAGACTTCGAAGACCGGGCTCATCGGCCGGCCCCCCAGCGGCTACGCGTCAGCAGGCGGGCGAGTTCGTCGAGCGTGCCGGAGAGCCCACGCGGGGCGAAGAGCACGATTGCGATCAGCACGGCGCCGACCAGCGTCATCCAGTGGAAGGGATTGATCGCCGCGACGATATGTTCGAGCGCCATGAAGATCACCGTGCCGATCAGCGCGCCATAGAGATGGCCGATGCCGCCGAGCACCAGCATGACGAGAGCGTTCGCGGACACCTCGAAGCTCACGCTGTCGAGCCCGACGACCTGCGTCGCGATGGCTGCAAGCGCGCCGCCCATGCCGGCCACAGTGCCTGAGATGACGAACATCTTGAGCAGGACCGGGAAGGCGTAGATGCCGAGCGCACTGATCCTGAGCGGGTCCTCCTTCAGGCCGCGGCAGATCATGCCGAAGGGCGAGCGGGTTACGAAGCGCAGCACGGCGAAGACGACCAGGAGCAGGCTGAGGCCGAAGAGATAGGCGCTGCGGCCCCAGAGGTCGAACTCGAAGATGCCGAAGAGCGGGGCCGGGCTCATGCCGGAGAGGCCGTCGCTGCCGCCGGTGATCGAGGAAGCCTTGTTGGCGGCTTCGTGCAGGAGCTGGACGATGGCGATCGAGAGCACGAGCTGCGGCAGGCCATGGGCGCGCAGCATGATCGCGCCCATCAGGAGGCCCATGATCGCCCCCGCCGCAGCTCCGATCAGGACCAGCAGGACGGGATCGGTGATGCCATGCACGCAGGCGATGCCGGCGGCATAGGCACCTGCGCCATAGAGCGCGCCCTGGCCGAGCGAGGCGATGCCGCAATAGCCGACGATCAGGTCGAGCGAAAGGACGAGCAGCGCGACCGAGATCACGCGGGTCAGGAAGGCCAGGTTGTCGGGAAAGAGCCAGTAGCCGCCGAGGCCGACGAGCGCGATCAGGGCGAGGCCGAGGAGATCGTGGCCGAGCGTGCGGCTTGCGGATGTGGCAGCGGGCATGGAGGTCGCGCTCGCCATTTACTGCGCCCGCCCCATCAGGCCGCGCGGGAAGGCGCAGACCACCAGGATCACCGCGAGATAGAAGAAGAAATTGCCGAAATCCGGGACGAGATAGCGTCCGGTGACATCGATGGCGCCGAGCAGCAGGCAGGCGGCGAGCGCCCCGGTGATCGAGCCCGCGCCGCCGACCGAGACGACGACAAGGAAGGTCACCATGTAGCGCAGCGCGTAATAGGGTTCGATCGGCAGGAACTCTGCGCCCACCACGCCGCCGAAGGCCGCAAGCCCGATCGCCAGCGCGAAGCTCGCGGCATAGATGATCTCGGTGCGGATGCCGAGCGCGCGGGCCATCGGCGCGTTCTCGACGGCGGCGCGCAGGTGGATGCCGAAGCCGGTGCGCTCGATCAGGACCCAGAGGCCGCCGGCGACGACGAGACCGCTGGCGATGACGAAGAGCCGGTGGCCCGCGATGCTGCGGAAGCCGAGATCGACCGAGCGGGCGAGCTCGGCCGGCAAGGGAATCGTCTTCAGGGTCGGGCCGAAGAAGTAGTTGGTGATGCCGATGACGCAGAAGGTGATGCCGATCGTCATCAACACCTGCGAGAGCTCGCTGCGATCATAGATGCGGCGATAGAGCAGTCGCTCCAGCGGCACGGCGACGATGACCGTGCCGATCATGGCGAGGACGATGCCGAAGGCATAGCCAAGGCCGAGATCGCGCGCCGCATAGGAGGCGATGTAGCCGCCGATCATGGCGAAGGCGCCATGGGCAAGGTTGACCACCCGCATCAGGCCCATGGTCAGCGACAGGCCGATGCAGATGATGAACAGCGCCATGCCATAGGCCAGCGCGTCCATGGCGATGCTCAGCGCGGTCTGCATTCTGCGGGCCTCGTCGAACGGGAGCGGAAGGCGGGAGCTTGCACGCTCCCGCCGGTTTCAGGCTGAGGCCATTACTTCGCCAGGCCGGGGTCCTTCTGGTCCGGCACGCTGGCGATCTCCTTGTTGATCCAGCGACCCTGCGCGTCCTTCGTGACTTCGCGCAGATAGATCGTCTGCGTGATGTGGCGGGTTTCGGGATCGATCTTGACCGGGCCGCGCGGGCTTTCCCACCCAAGGCCCTTCACCGCCTCGACCGCCTTCTCGGCATCCTGCTTGCCGGCGGTCGCCGCGATCATCTTCGAGATCACGAACATGCCGTCATAGGCGCCGACGGCCGGGAAGGAGAGAAGATCCGGCGCGCCGATCGCCTTCTCGGCGGCAGCCACGAAGCGCTTGTTGATCTCCGATTCATGCGAGACTGCGTAGTGGAACGAGGTGATCATGCCGGAGGCCGCTTCGCCCAGGGCCGGCAGGTCCGATTCCTGCGTGAGGTCGCCGGTGGCGAAGAGCTTGACGCCCGCCTTCTTCAGGCCGGTGTCGCTGAAAGCCTTGACGAAGCCGAGCGTCGGCGGACCCGAGGGCAGGAAGGCGAAGACGCCCTCTGCCCCGGCATCGCGGATGCGCTGCATGATCGGGCTGAACTCGGTGGTATTGAGCGGAATCCGGATCGATTCCTTGACCTCGCCGCCGGCTGCCTCGATCGCCTTCTTGAAAGCGCCCTCGGCATCGACGCCCGGACCGTAATCGCTGACGACCGAGACGAATTTCTTGACGCCGCGCTCCACCGCCGCCTTGCCGAGCGGGGTCGTGGTCTGCGCCGTCGTGAAGGAGGTGCGCACCACCAGCGGCGAGGAGGTCATGATCGCCGAGGTCGCGGCATTGAAGATGACCAGCGGGACGTTGCCCTGCTTCAAGAGCGGGGTGATCGCCATCGCGTCCGGCGTGAAATAGACGCCGCCGAGATATTGCACCTTGTCGCGGACGATCAGTTCCTGCGCCAGCGCGCGGGCCTGCTGCGGATTGGCGGTCGGCAGGTCGCGATAGACCAGCTCGATATCATGGCCCGCGACGCTCTTGCCGTTCTGCGCCAGCCAGGCCTCGGCGCCAGCCTGGAAGTTCTTGCCCTGCAAGGCGAAGGGGCCGGAGAACGGCCCGATGATGCCGACCTTGATCGTGTCCGCCATGGCGGAAGCGCCGAGCGTGAGTGCGCCGGCCAGCGCCAGCGCGCCCGCGGACAGCCATCTGTTCAGGAAACCCTTGGTCATTCCATCTCCTCCCGATCCTGCCTGCGATCCCGCAAAGACCTTGCGGGGATCGAAGCTCTAGCTGCTCGGGCCGGTCGCCGCCATGGCGCCGCGCCTCTTGTTCTCACCAACGCAATTTTCTGCCGTGGGGCAATGCCCTCAATAAGGCAAGCCGACATAGTTCTCGGCGACGGCCGTCGCCGCCGCGCGCGAATGGACGAGGTAATCGAACTCCGCCTCCTGGATGCGCCGGTCGAAGCCGTCCCGCTGGGGGAAGCGATGCAGCAGGTTGGTCATCCACCAGGAGAAGCGCTCGGCCTTCCAGACGCGGGCGAGCGCGCGGGCCGAGTAGCCGTCGAGCCCGGCATTTGAACTCTCGCGGTAATGCTCGCGGACGGCGTCGAAGAGATAGCGGATGTCGCTGGCGGCGAGGTTGAGCCCCTTGGCGCCGGTCGGCGGCACGATATGGGCGGCGTCGCCGGCAAGGAAAAGCCGGCCGAAGCGCATGGGCTCGGCGACGAACGAACGCAAAGGCGCGATGCTCTTTTCGAGCGAGGGGCCTGTCTGCAGGGTGTTGGCGACTTCTTCCGGCAGGCGGCGGCGCAACTCGTCGAAGAAGGCGTCGTCGGACCAGTTCTCGACCTTCTCGCCCAGGGGAACCTGGACGTAGTAGCGGCTGCGCTCGGCCGAGCGCATCGAGCAAAGCGCGAAGCCGCGCTCGTGATTGGCGTAGACCAGTTCATGCGCGGCCGGCGGCCGGTCGACCAGCAGACCGAGCCAGCCGAAGGGATAGACGCGCTCGAACGTCTGCAGGGAATGTGCGGGGACCGAGGCGCGCGAGACGCCGTGATAGCCGTCGCAGCCGGCGATGAAATCGCAGCGCAACTCCTGGTCCTGCCCGTTCGCGCGGAAGGTCACGCGCGGTGCTGCGCCGTCGAAGTCATGCAGCGCGACATTCTCGGCCTCGTAGACCGTCGGGCGGCCGAGCGCCTGACGAGCCTCGATCAGGTCGCGCGTCACCTCGGTCTGGCCGTAGACGGTCACCGTCCTGCCGCCGCTGAGGTCCTTGAGGTCGAGGCGGTGCAGCGCGCCATGGAAGGCGAGCGAGAAGCCGTCATGGACGAGGCCTTCCTGATCGAGGCGCTCGCCGACGCCGGCCTCGTGCAGGAGATCGACCATGCCCTGTTCGAGCACGCCGGCACGAATCCGCGACAGCACATAGTCGGCGCTGCGCCGTTCAAGGATGACGTTGTCGATGCCGGCACGCGACAGGAGCTGCCCGAGCAGCAATCCCGCGGGCCCGGCGCCGATGATGGCGACCTGCGTCCGCATTGTTCTTCTTTGCCTCCCGCGGAGCGATGGTTTGTACCGTTCGATCCGCGAGCGGAGATTAAACCTCGCAATGCTGTTGACGGAATGGAGGAAACGCGCAGTGTCTTGGACAAATCGATCTTGAGGTTGCGACATGCCCGGTAGAAGCGTCCCCGCCTACTGGCTCTATGGCGAACGCCTGACCGAGCGTTTTCCCGACGCATTGCATATCGAACCGATCGTGGCGCGCAGCTCCCTGCATGGCTGGACGATCCAGCCGCACATGCACCACGATCTCTTTCAGTTCTTCCTCGTCACAGCCGGCGGAGGCCGCACCCGCGTTGATGGGCGCGAGCATGGTCTCGCGCCAGGTTCGGTCCTGCTGCTGCCGCCGTCGACCATCCATGAGTTCGCCTTCCGCGACGATACCGACGGCTTCGTCGCCAGCGCTGCTGCGACCTCGCTGAAACGCCTGTTCGACAGCGAGCCGGAGGCGCGCGCGCTGCTGGGGGCGCCGGCCGTTCTGGCGATGGCGGCCGCGAGCCCTGAAACGGTGGCGCTGGAGGGTCTGATGCAGCTCGCGATGCGAGAATTCGCTGCGAATCTGCCGGCGCGCGAGTTCTCGCTCGCGGCCTATGCCGATCTCATCGCGTCCTGGTTCATGCGGGCGATGCGCGGTGCGAAGGCGCAGGGTGAGCCGGCCAAGGACCCGCGCGCCGGCCTCGTGCGCCGATTCGTCGAGCAGGTCGAGACACGGTTCCAGCGTCACGACTCGCTTGAAGCGCATGCGCGCGAACTCGGCGCCTCGGTGCCGCATCTCTCGCGCTCCTGCCGCGAACTGCTCGGCCGGTCGGCCGCGCGGGTTATCCAAGACCGATTGATGATCGAGGCACGGCGCGACCTCGTCTACACGGCGATGTCGATCTCGCAGATCTCGTTCCGGCTGGGCTTTTCCGATCCCGCCTATTTCTCGCGCTTCTTCGCCAAGCGGGCGGGCGTGTCGCCTTCGGACTACCGGGCGAAGGCCTGAGGCTCAGCCAGCCGCCTCGATCTCCTTCATCACCGCGGCGGCTTCGGCGAAGGCGGTGTTGCCGGCGGGGACGCCGGCATAGATCGCCGTCTGCATCAGCACTTCCTTGAGGTCGTCGCGGGTGAAGCCGCCGCGCGTCAGCCCGGCGCGGACATGCAGGCGGAATTCCTCCCAGCGGCCAAGGCTCGCGGTGATCGCGAGCACGAGCAGGCGGCGTGTGCGATCGTCGAGGCCGGGCCGGCTCCAGATCTCCTGCCAGGCGATGCGGGTGATCATCGCCTGGAACTCGGCGTTGAACGGGGTGCGGCTGGCGAGCGAACGGTCGACCCAGGCGTCGCCGAGCACGCGGCGGCGGTTCTTGAGGCCGGCCTCGAACAGGGTCTCCGCCGCATCGGCCGTATCGGGACCGGGCAAGAAGAAAGTCCGCAAGGCGCCGGTCAGTGCCGCGGGCGCTTCGAGCGGTGCGAGGTGGCCGCAATCGAGCCGCTCTAGCGTAGCGCCGGGGATGGCGGTGACGAGATTCTCGCCATGGCCGGAGAAGGGGGTCGAGGCGTCGCGCTCGCCGACGACGACGAGTGTTGGACAGGTGAGGCCGGGGAGGCGGCTGATCAAATCCATGTCGCGGATCGCGGCGCCTGCTCCGGCATAGCCCTCGCGGGCCATGGAAACGAGATTGTACCGGACGCTCTCCGCGACCGCAGGTTGGCTGGATGTGAAGGCCGGCGAGAGAAAGCGCTGCATGGCGAGATCGGCGATTGCAGCCGTGCCGCCGGCGCGGACCTTTTCGATCCGGTCCTGCCAGGCCGTCTTGTCCATGGTGGCGGAGGTGCAGATCAGCGCCAGCGCCGAAACGCGCGCGGGCCGGGAGAGGGCGAGTTCCATCGCGATCATGCCGCCGAGCGAGACGCCGGCCACCGCCGCCTGCGCGATGCCGGCTGCGTCCATGACGGCGGCGACGTCGTCCGCCAGCATGGCGAGCGTGTAGTCGCCATCGGGGGCGTCGGAAGCACCATGGCCGCGTGTGTCGAGGCGTAAGGTTCGGAACGACCCGAGCAGGGCGGGCATGGCCGCATCCCACAAGCCGAGATCGGTGCCGATGGAGTTCAGCAGCACGAGCGCCGGCTTGTCCTCAGTGCCTTCCAGCTTCCAGTAGATGCGGGCGCCGCTGCTCGTCGCGAAAGGCATCGTGTGTTCCTCAGTCGTCCTGTGCGAGCAGCGCGGCGACAAGGGCCGCGCTCTCACCGATATCGTTGCCGAGCCCGGCCGCCGCGAGATTGCGGGCTATTGCGACCTCGTCGATCTCCAGCCCTTCCGCAACCGTCGCCATGGCCTCGGTCGCACCAGCTGCGAGGAGGAAGAGGTCGGCCAGAGCCGGCCCTTCGGCCTGCCAGCCGCCGAGCCCGCGTTCCTGCTCGGCCGGGAGCCCGGCGAGGATGCCGGCAACGAGGCCGGGGGCGCGCAGGCTTGCGGAGAGAACGACCTGGCAGCCGGTCGGGTTGCGCTTATGCGCCATGGCGGAGGAGCCGCCGCGGCCGGGAATGGCGGGCTCGCGGGCTTCTGCGATGCCGTTCTGGGCGAGAAGCGAGATGTCGCGCGCCATCTTGCCGAGCGCGCCGATGACGATGGCGAGCGCCGCCGCGATACCGGCGATGCCGCCGCGGCGCGCGTGCCAGGGTGGCGCATCGGGCAGGTCGAGGGCCGCAGCAAGGCGGGCGGAGACGGCGGCGGCCTTGCCGTCGAGACCGGCACGGGAGCCGGCCGCGCCGCCGAATTGCAGGGTGGCGCCTGCCTCGACCTCGCGGCGAAGGCGGGTTGCGGCTTCCACGACGCCAGCCTGCCAATGCGCGATGCGCAGGCCGAAACCGATCGGCAGCGCGTCCTGCAGCAGGGTCCGGCCTATCGCCGGGGTCGCTGCATGGCGCCGGGCGAGGGCGGCCAGCGCCGTCGTGATGCGGGCCAGCTCTGAGTCGAGCAGCCTGCCGGCCGCGCGGATCTGGCATGTCAGGATGGTGTCGGCGACATCCTGGCTGGTCGCGCCCTTATGCAGGGATTTTGCGGCGTCACCGCTCAGCGCGGCGCGCAAGCGCGCCACGAGGGGAATCGCCAGCGTGCCGGCGAGCGCCGCTTCCTCGGCCAATTCGGCGGGATCGATCGCGATCGTGGCGCAAAGCGTGGCGATGGCTTCGGCCGCCTCAGTGCCGATCAGGCCCTCGGCCGCCTCGGCGCGTGCAAGCTCGGCCTCGAAGGCGAGGGCATGACGCAATGTGGCCGCGTCCGAGAACGCGGCCAGCATGGCTGGGGTCGTCGCCGGCCTTGCGCGGAGAAGCGCGCTCACGCGGCCTTTGCGAGGCTTGGCGCGACGGAGAAGGCGGCCTGCGTCTTGGCCTTGATCTCGTCGAGCGTGACGCCTGGCGCGATCTCGACCAGGGTCAAGCCGCCGCCATTGGCCTTGTCGCAGGTTAGCACGCAGAGATCGGTGATGATCATGTCGACGACGCCCGCGCCGGTCAGCGGCAGCGAACAGCGCTCCAGCACCTTGGATTCGCCCGCCTTGTTGGCGTGGTCCATCACGACGATGACCTTCTTGACGCCGGCGACGAGGTCCATCGCGCCGCCCATGCCCTTCACCATCTTGCCGGGGATGGTCCAGTTGGCGATGTCGCCATTGGCGGCCACTTCCATGGCGCCGAGGATGGTCAGGTCGATATGGCCACCGCGGATCATCGCGAAGCTATCGGCCGAGGAGAAGAAGCTGGAGCTCGGCAGGATCGTGATCGTCTGCTTGCCGGCATTGATCAGGTCCGGGTCGGCCTCGCCCTCATAGGGGAAGGGACCGATGCCGAGCAGGCCGTTCTCGGACTGCAAGGTGACGTCGACGCCGTCCGGAATGTAGTTCGCCACGAGCGTCGGGATGCCGATGCCGAGATTGACGTAGAAGCCGTCCTTGAGCTCCTTGGCCGCGCGGGCGGCGACCTCTTCGCGGGTCCAGGCCATCAGGCTGCCTCCCTCTTGCGCTCGGTCAGCTTCTCGATGCGCTTCTCGTTGATCGTGCTCTTGATGACGCGGTCGACATAGATGCCGGGCGTGTGGATCGCCTCGGGATCGAGCGAGCCGACCGGGACGATCTCCTCGACCTCGGCCACGGTCACCTTGCCGGCGGTCGCCATGTTCGGATTGAAGTTCCGCGCGGTCTTCCGATAGACGAGATTGCCAGCGGTATCGGCCTTCCAGGCCTTGACGATCGCGAGATCGGCGCGCAGCCAGGTCTCGCGGACATAGAGCTGCCCCTCGAATTCCTCGACCGGCTTGCCCTCGGCCACGACAGTGCCGACACCGGTCTTGGTGTAGAAGGCCGGGATACCTGCGCCGCCGGCGCGGATGCGCTCGGCCAGCGTGCCCTGCGGGTTCAGTTCGAGCTCCAGCTCGCCGGCCAGATATTGCTGCTCGAACAGCTTGTTCTCGCCGACATAGGACGCGATCATCTTCTTGATCTGGCGGGTCTGCAGCAGCATCCACAGGCCGAAGCCGTCGGCGCCGGCATTGTTCGAGATCACGGTGATGTTCTTCACGCCGGAATCGCGGATCTGCGGGATCAGGCTCTCGGGATTGCCGGACAGGCCGAAGCCGCCCGACATGATCGTCATTCCATCGAAGAGCAGCCCTTCGAGCGCGGCGCCCGGGCCGTCATAGATCTTACCTGTCATTGCTCCTCCCAGGCGCGGCCTGATGCCGCGACACGCATGCCTCGCCGGGACGAAGCTGGCCGTCCCGATGGTTCCGGCGCGATCAGAATACGATCGTCGGCGAATGTCCATGGCCGCCGTAGCATAGACTGGCGGCTGCCGGGGAGGGCCTTGGGAGACGCGGCGGCTTCAGGCCGCAGGGAGGCTCAGGCGGTAGCCATCCGCGGCAGCGCCGGGACGGGGAAGACGCGGTCATAGATCAGATTGAAGAGGAAGGCGTAGACCACGTAAAAACCCACGATGGCGAGGTCCATCACGAAGGTCTGCCACAGCCCCATGCCGAGATACCAGGCCATGGGCGGCAGCAGCAGGACCAGCAATCCGCCTTCGAACAGCAGGGCGTGCAGAACGCGCAATGCCAGGCTCTTGCGGGTATGTCCGGCGAAGCGAAGCATCGCGTGGTCGAAGCCGAGGTTGTAGACGAAGTTCCAGAGCGTCGCGACGGTCGCCGAGCCGACGCCGATCACGCCCATATGGGTCGCCGGCAGGTTGAAGAGCATGGCGCCGCCCGGGATCACCAGCGCAAGCCCGATGATCTCGAACATCGCCGTATGGCGAATCCGATCGGGGAAGGAGCGCATGGACATCTAAAACACCTGTCGTTCTCGTTGACGCGGTGCCTTCTATCGCTAAACCTGGTTATCTCAAGTTAGGTTGTATCTGGATGTCAGATAGATGAATCCTTCCTTCGAGCAGCTCGAGGCCTTCGTTGCGGCGGCCGAGCAGGGCTCCTTCTCTGCGGCGGGCCGCGCGCTGCGCAAGGCGCAGTCGGCGGTGAGCACGCAAGTCGCCAATCTGGAGGAGGATCTGGGTGTCGTGCTGTTCAGCCGGGCCGGGCGCAATCCCGTGCTGACGGCGGCGGGCGAGCGGCTGCTGCGCGAGGCGAAGGTGATCCTCGATCGCCGTGCGCATCTGATCGGCGTCGCCACGAGCTTCGAGAGCCATGTCGAGACGCGGCTCGTTGTCGCCATCGACGAGCTCTACCCGGAGCATCTGCTCGGCACGCTCTTCGCCGATTTCGCGCGGCATTTCCCGCATGTCGAGCTGGAGCTTCTGTTCCCGCTGATGGAGGATGTCAGCCAGCTCGTGCTGGCGGGGCAGGCTGATATCGGGGTGATGTGGCGCCAGGAAGTGCTGCCGCCGGAGCTCGGCTTCCAGACGGTCGGCTGGGTGCCGATCAAGCTCGTCTGCGGCAAGGGCCATCCGCTGGCCGGCACGCGCGTGGACTGGGAAGACCTGAAGCGTCATCGCCAGATCCTCGTGGCGGCGCGCGGCGACGGGCCGGAAAAGCAGCGGCTGCGCGTCGCCGCCGAGGTCTGGTGGGTCGAGAGCCACTGGGTCATCCTGCAGCTCGTCAAGCAGGGCATCGGCTGGGCCTTCGTCTCCGGCTATGTCATCGCGAATTCGCCGGTGACGGCCAATCTCGTCACGCCCGACCTCCAGTTCGACGATTTCGACCTGCCGGTGGCACTGGAGATGGTCTGGCACAAGCAGCGCCCCTGCGGCCCGGCGGCGCATTGGCTGCGCGAGCGGTTCGCGGCTGCGCGCATCGGAGTGGCCTGAGCAGCCCCCGGAGCCGCCTTCTCCAGCATTTTGGAGAGCCGCGCCGGCACTCCACAGATCTGTTGTCGGAATTAAATTACATTTTGCTAGCCCCGGCATGAGAAGCCGCCGGGCTCACCTCGCAGGATAATGCGGTTTTTACGTCACTTTGGCCAAATCGCGATTGCGCCCCAACTCCCGATAAGATAAGAAATCCGTAATAAAATTTCATAACGCCGCGAATGGCGGCTTCTACCGGGGAGTGATCATGCAGAACGATGTCCTGTCTCGTGGCGGTCTGACGCGCCGTGGCCTAGGCGGCCTTGCCGCCGGCCTCGCGGCCTCGACGATGCTTGCCCCGGTATCGGCTCTGGCGCAGGGCGCTTCGAGCGCTAACCTCGCCATGGTCGGCGAGCCGCAGTCGCTCGATCCGATGGCTTCGACCGCCGATCTCGTCGGCACGATCATGCAGCATGTCTACGAGCCGCTGTTCACCTTCGACGCCAATTGGGCGATCCAGCCGATGCTGGCGGCGGCTCAGCCGACCGTCTCGGTCGACGGCAAGACCTATGCGATCGAACTGCGCAAGGGCGTGAAACTCCATAACGGCCGCGAGCTCGATGCCGAGGACGTTGTCGCCTCGCTGAAGCGCTGGCTCGAGATGACGCCGCGCGGCAAGGGCCTCGCCAAGAGCGTCGCGAGCCTGACCGCCAAGGGGCCGTCGAGCGTCGAGATCGTGCTCAGCAAGGTCGAGCCGGCGCTGCTGGCGCATCTCGCCCTGCCGTCGGGCTTCGCCGCGATCATGGCGAAGGAAACGATCGCCAATCCGCTCACCGAATTCGTCGGCACCGGCCCCTACAAGTTCCGCGAGCGCAAGCCCGACCAGTTCGTCGTCCTCGTCAAGCACGAGACTTATGCCTCGCGCAGCGAGCCGGCCTCCGGCTATGCCGGCAAGCGCGAAGCCAAGATCGACGAATTGCGCTTCATCCCGGTGCCGAACGCCAATACCCGCGTCGAGGGCGTGATCGCCGGCCAATACCAGTTCTCCGACCAGCTCCCGGTCGAGGCCTTCAAGAAGCTCTCCGGCGCCAGCGCGGCGCGGGCCGTGCTGACCATGCCTTTCGGCTTCCCCTATTTCCCGACCAACACCAAGCAAGGGCCGATGGCCGATGTGAAGGTCCGCCAGGCCTTCCAGATGGCGCTCGACCTCGAAGAGGTGCTGATGGCCGGCTTCGGCGATCCGAAGTTCTTCGCGCTGGCGCCCCAGCATTTCCCGAAGGGCTCGCCGTTCTTCTCGGAAGCCGGCAAGGACCAGTACAGCAAGGCCGATGCCGCCGGCGCCAAGAAGCTGCTTGCGGAGGCCAAGTATGACGGTACGCCGATCCGCATCCTGAACTCGAAGCAGTACGACTTCCATCACCGCATGGCGCTGGTGATGGCCGAGCAGATGAAGGCGGCTGGCTTCAAGGTGCAGCTCGACGTGGTCGACTGGGCGACGTTGATCCAGCGCCGCGGCGATGCCGCGCTCTGGGACATCTACATCACCCATTCCGCCTTCCTGCCCGAGCCGATGCTCTCGCCGCCGCAGCTCGGCGACGGTGCGCCCGGCTGGTGGTCGAGCCCGGCCAAGGACGCGGCGCTCGCCGCCTTCAATGCCGAGCCCGATCCGGCCAAGCGCGGCGCGCTCTGGGCCAAAGTCCAGCAGGTCGTCTATGACGAGGTGCCCTATATCCGCGCCGGCAATTTCGCCGCGCTCTCCGGCGCCTCGGCCAAGATGAAGGATTTCGCGGCGATGCCGTGGCCGTCCTTCTGGAACGTCGAACTGGGCAAGTGACCCAGCCGGTCATCGACCGAGCTGACTGATCCCCGGCGCGGCTCTGATCGCCGCGCGTCCTGTCGGACGCGAAGTGGCGATCAAGGCTTTGGTCCTGGCATCGGATTCCCCCGAAAAGTGGATTCCACTTTTCGGCTCGATGCCTGAGCCGCGCCGTTTCTCCATTCCCGAAACGCCTGCCTCCAGCCAACGGAGCGTATCCGATGCTTGCGCATCTCGGACGCCGGTTCGCCGGCCTGCTGCTCGTGCTTTTCATCGTCGCCGCACTGGTCTTCTTCCTGACGCGGCTGGCCCCCGGCGACCCGGCCGCGCTGATGCTCGGCGACCAGGCCACGGCCGAGGACATCGCCAAGCTGCGCACCGCCTACGGGCTCGACAAACCGCTGGTGGTGCAGTTCGTGCTCTGGCTGAAGGAGGTCGCGAGCGGCAATCTCGGCCACTCGATCTTCCTGCAGCGGCCGGTGACGCAGGCGCTGCTCGAACGGGCCGAGCCGACCTTCTTCCTGGCGCTGTTCTCTCTGGCGATCGCGACTGCGATCGGCGTGCCCGCCGGCATCGCCTCGGCGGTCTGGCGCGGGCGCCCGATCGACCAGGCGGTCAGCGGGCTTGCGATGCTCGCGGCGAATATACCGAGCTTCTGGCTCGGGCTGATCTTCATCCAGCTCTTCGCGGTCAAGCTCGGCTGGTTCCCGGTCGCCGGCTACGGCTCGCCGGAGGCCGGCCTTGCCGAGCGGCTCCAGCACCTGCTGCTGCCTTCCGCCGTGCTCGGCGTGGTCAATTCGGCGCTGATCACGCGCTTCACCCGCGCCAGCATGCTCGACATCCTCAGCGCCGACTTCCTGCGCACGGCGCGGGCGAAGGGGCTGTCCGAGCGGCGGGTGCTGCTGGAGCATGCCTTCCGCAACATCCTCGTGCCCGTCATCACCGTGCTCGGCCTGACGCTGGCGCTGCTGATCGGCGGCGCGATCGTCACCGAGACGGTGTTCGGCCTGCCCGGCATCGGCAATCTCGTGGTCTCGGCAGTGCTGCGGCGCGACTATCCGGTGATCCAGGGCGCGCTGCTCGCGGTCGCCGCGATCTATGTCCTGATCAATCTCCTCATCGACCTGATCTACACGCTGGTCGATCCGCGCGTCCGTTACTGAGGGGGCGACGATGAACTCACCTGTCCTCGCCTTCTGCCGCAGCCTGTTCCGGCGCAAGCTGGTCCTCGTCGCGACGCTCGTGCTCCTGATCGCCTTCGTGCTCGCGGTGTTCGCGCCCTGGCTTTCGCCCTTCGATCCCGGCGCGATGCGCGTGGTCCGGCGCCTGCGCCCGCCGGGCGAGGTCAACTGGTTCGGCACCGACGAACTCGGCCGCGACATCTTCTCGCGGGTCGTCTGGGGCGCGCGCGCCTCGCTCGGTATTGGCTTTTCGGTGGTCGTGATCTCGATCACGCTGGGCGCGGCGCTGGGACTTGTGGCCGGTTATTTCAAGCGGCTGGACGGGCCGATCATGCGGCTGGTCGACGCGCTGATGTCGCTGCCCGACATCCTGCTCGCGATCTTCCTCGTCGCTGTGCTCGGCGCCTCGGCCGGCAATGTCGTGCTGGCGCTGTCGATCGTCTACACGCCGCGCGTCGTCCGCGTCATCCGCGCCTCGACGCTGGTGGTGCGCGAGATGCCCTTCGTCGAATCCGCCCGCTCGATCGGCGCCTCGACGGCGCGCATCCTGTCGATCCATCTCCTGCCCAACATCGCCTCGCCGGTGCTGGTCCAGGCAACCTTCATCTTTGCCTATGCCGTGCTGGCCGAGACCGGGCTCTCCTTCCTCGGCGCAGGCGTGCCGCCGGAGGTGCCGACCTGGGGCACGATGATCGCATCGGGCCAGCAATTCGCGGACGATGCCTTCTGGCTGGTGGCCTTTCCGGGCCTGGCCATCGTGTTCGTGGCTCTGTCGCTGCAGATTGTCGGTGATGGTTTGCGCGACATGCTGGACCCGCGACTCAGAAAGGCGCTGTGATGGCCATCGGGCCGCGACACCACCCGCAGCCCGGCCCCGGCCGGCCTGCATGATCGTCTCCAACCGAAGGCTTGCGGCATGACGCGTGGATCCGAAGCCACCGACACCATCGGCCGGGTTGCCGGGGCCGAGGAAACGGTCGGCGCATCCGATATCCTCAGCGCGATCCGGGCCGGGCTCGAAACAATGTCCGAAAGCCAGCGGCGCGTCGGGCGGCTGATCCTCGACGATCCGGACTGGGCGGTGAAAGCCAATGTTGAGGATATCGCGGCCCGGGCCGGGGTGAGCGCCCCGACCATCGTGCGCTTCGCCCGCGCCGCCGGCTGCGAGGGCCTCCGGGATCTCAAGCTGAAGCTGGCCGGTGCGCTGGCGCTCGGCGCGCCGTTCCTGCACCGCTCGGTGCATGTCGGCGAGACCGCCGCCGATGTCGTGCGCAACGTCACCGGCAGCGTGACCACCGTCATCGCCGAATGGCAGCGTCGGCTCGACCCTGCCGAGCTCGACCGGGCGGCGGCGGCGATCAAGCGGGCGCGCCGGATCGACTGCCTCGGCACCGGCGCGACCTCGCATTTCCTGGCGCAGGACCTGCAGGCGCGGCTCTTCCGCCTGGGCCTGACCGCGAACGCTTTCTCGGACGCGCATTTCCAACTCGTCGCGGCAGCGACGCTGACCTCGGCCGATGTGCTCGTCGCGATCTCCTTCGTCGGGCGGATGCCGGCGCTGCTGCGCGCCGTCGAGGTTGGGCGGGAGCGGGGCGCGACCGTGATCGTCCTGACGCAGACCGGGACGCCGCTCGCCGAGCTCGGGCATATCGTGCTGCCGATCGACGTCCCGCGCGATGCGACCATGCTGGTCGGAACCGACGCCTATATCGTGCAGCTCATCGCGATCGAGGTGCTGATGATCCTCGTCGGCCTGCGCCAGGGGCCCGGGCTGATCGCGCGGATGAACGATCTCCAGCACGTCCTCAACACCTATGGCGTCGATCGCGAGGATCCGTCCGTGCTGCATGCCGGCTGGCGGCAGATGCTGGAGCCTACGGACGGCACGCCCGAGACCGAGTGACGCCGGTGCTGCCGGCTATTGGTGGAAGGTCCAGAGCAGGCTTTCGCTGAGCTCCTTGAGGGCTTCGACCGCGTCCGGCCGCTCGCGCGCGACTGCAGCAATGAGCGCGTCGGCAAGCGCGAAGACCGCTGTCGGCGAGTTCGGCAGCAATCGGCTGCGGGCGGGCGCGAACAGGGTGACGTCGGCGATCGGAGCGAGTGGCGAGGTCGGGCTGTCCGTCAGGGTGAGCAGCGCCGCGCCGCGCTTCTTGGCGAAACTCGCGAGGTCCAGCGTGGCGCGGGAGTAGCGCGGCACCGAGATCGCGACGACGAGATCATCGGGCCTCGCCGACATCATGTGCCGGATGGCGCGCTCCGGGCCGGTGCGCGATGACGCGAAGATCACATCGGCATCGAGATAGAGCGCCAGCCCGTCCTCCAGGAAGGAGGCGACGTGGTGGCTCGCGCCGGAAGCGGCAATGAAGACGCGCGGTGCCTTCAGCAGCAATGCGACGGCCTTGGTCACGGAGGCCTCGTCGAGACCGTCGCGGGCGGCCTGGAGATTCGCGTTCTGGTCGGCGAGCGCGGCGGTGAAGGTCGCGAAGGTCGAGCCCGCGGCGGAGCGGGCGCCTGCAAAGCTGTCGACCGGGTCGTGGGCGAATTTCAGCGCGGCGGAAAGCGCGCCCCGGAACTCGCCGTACCCGCCATAGCCCAGCGCCCTGACGAAGCGCGTCACGGTCGCATTGGAGGTGCCGCTGCCCTCGGCCAGCCCCTCGATCGTCATGGTCGCCACGTCGAGCGGGTGCTGCAGCACGAAATCGGCGGCGCGGCGGTGGCCGCTGCTCAGCGACGGGTAGACCTGCGCGATCCGGTTGGAGAGATCCGTCGTCGGCTTCAGGCCCTGTGACATGCGCGGCTACCCGATTGACGTTCGAAAATTTTCATGTTTGCTACTAGACGAAAATAAAGCTGTCAAAAGCGGTCTCAACCGGGAGCGGACCCTATCATGCGTAAACCTGTTTTCCTTGCGGCTTTCGCGGCCGCCTGCCTCGCCGGCACGGCCGTCTCGGCGCAGACCCTGCGCATCGCTTTGTCATCCGAGCCGACGGCCGTCGATCCGCATTACCACGACCTCACCCCCAACAATGCGCTGGCCCAGCACATCTTCGACTCGCTGGTGCGCCAGGACGAGCAGCAGAAGCTTCACCCCGGCCTCGCGGCTTCCTGGCAAAACGACGGCAAGAACCGCTGGACCTTCAAGCTGCGCGACGGCGTGAAGTTCTCGAACGGCAAGCCCTTCACAGCCGAAGATGTCGTCTTCACCTTCTGCCGCACTCTGAAGAACGAGACCAAGGTCTCGGATTCCTTCGCCGATACCACCGGCAATTTCGCTTCGGTCGAGACGCCGGATTCGCAGACGCTGGTGATCAACACGAAGGAGCCCGAGCCGCTGCTGCCGAACCTGCTTTCGGGTCTCAGCATCCTCTCGGCTTCGATCACCGAGCACGGCCCGATCAGCTACGACGTCGCCAAGAACTGCGGCGTCACCGGCCCCTGGCCGACCGTGACCGGTTTCAACGATGGCACGCTCGCGATCGGCACCGGTCCCTACAAGCTCAAGTCCTATGTGCGGGGTTCAGCGATCGAGCTCGAGCGCAACCCGACCTATTGGGGCAAGGCCGAGCCCTGGGCGACCGTGCGTCTGCTGCCCGTCACCAACGCAGGCCCGCGTCTCGCCGGCCTGCTCGCCGGCGATTATGACGTGATCGAGAACCCGGCGGCGCGCGACCTCGGCCGGATCAAGGACGACAAGCGCTTCGGCCATGTGATCACGCCCTCGACCCGCGTGGTCTATTTCCAGCTCGACGTCGCCCGCGACCAGAGCCCCTTCGTCAAGGCGGAGGATGGCAAGAACCCGCTGAAAGACCTGCGCGTCCGCAAGGCGATGTCGCTCGCCATCGACCGCGACGCCATCGTCAAGCGCATCATGGACGGTGCCGCGGAGCCGGCCTACCAGTACCTGCCGACCGGCATGTTCGGCACGCGCGCGAACCCGCCGAAGCTGGCCTATGACCCGGCGCAGGCTAAGAAGCTTCTCGCCGAGGCCGGCTATGCCAAGGGCTTCCAGCTCACGCTCTCGACCACCAATGACCGCTACATCAACGACAGTCAGATCACCCAGGCTGTCGCGCAGTACCTGACCCAGATCGGCATCAAGGCCGAGGTCGATGCGATGACGCGAGCGATCTACTTCCCGCGCCGCGCCAAGAAGGAATTCTCGGTCGCGATCGGCGGCTGGGGCTCCGGCACCGGCGAGGCGGCCTCCTTCCTGCGGCAGTGGCCGCCGACCCCGAACGAGGCCAAGACCCTCGGCGGCTCGAACTATGGCGGCTACAAGAACGACCAGTTTGACAAGATCATCCGCGAGGCAGTGACCACGCTTGACGACGCCAAGCGCGCGTCGCTGCTGCAGGAAGCCGGCAAGATCGTCGTCGACGACTACGCCTTCATCCCGCTGCACTTCGAAAGCGGCATCTGGGCCTTCAAGTCCGATCTCGACGTCAAGGGCCGCGCCGACCAGTTCATGCTGGCGATGTCGGTGAAGCCGAAAGCCAAGTAAGCCGCCGGCCGGCAGGCCTATCGACAAGCCGGACCGCCCCGAGAGGGCGGCCCGTGAACCATTCAGCGGAGCCGGTCTAGCGCCATGACCGCCTATGTCCTGCAGCGACTGATCCAGAGCGTGCTCGTGCTGCTCGCGGTCTCGGTCGTGGTGTTCTTCGCCGTCTACGGCATCGGCGACCCCGTCGAGCTACTCGTCTCGCCCTCGGCCAGCGCGGCCGAGCGCGAGGCGCTGATCCGGCGTCTCGGCCTCGATCTGCCGGTCTGGCAGCAATATTTCGTCTTCATGGGCAATGCGCTGAAGGGCGATCTCGGCCGCTCCTTCGTGCATGGCGTGCCGGCGATCGAACTCATCCTCGGCCGCCTGCCGGCGACCTTCGAGCTCGTGCTGCTTTCGATGACGCTCGCCATCGTCACCGGCGTGCCGCTCGGGCTCTATGCCGGGCTCGACCAGGACAGCCGGCCCTCGCGCATCATCATGGGTGCCACCGTCCTCGGCTTCTCGCTGCCGAGCTTCTGGAAGGGCATGATGCTGATCCTGCTCTTCGCGGTGGTCCTCCACTGGCTGCCGACGGCCGGGCGCGGCGAGACGGTCTCGGTCCTGGGCATCCGGACCAGTCTCCTGACCTGGGACGGGCTCGTCCATCTCGCCTTGCCCGCAATCAACCTCGCCATTCCCCAGATCGCGCTGATGGTCCGCCTCGTTGCGGCCGGCACGAGCGAGGCGATGACGCAAGACTACGTCAAATATGCCCGCGCGAAGGGTGTCAGGCCGCGCCGCGTCGTCGGGCGGCATGTGCTGCGCAACATCCTGATCCCGGTCGTGACTGTCGTCGGCATCGAGTTCGGCAGTCTCGTCGCCTTCTCGACGATCACCGAGACGGTCTTCGCCTGGCCGGGCATGGGCAAGCTCCTGATCGACTCGGTCTACCAGCTCGACCGACCCGTCGTCGTCGCCTATGTGCTGCTGGCGACGCTGCTCTTCGTCACCGTGAACTTCCTCGTCGACATTCTCTATGCCGCGCTCGATCCGCGCGTGAAGCTGACGGGAGAGATGGCATGAGCGTCCAGGCGAAAGCTCCCGCCGTCCCTGCCTATGCCAATACGCCACTGCGCGAGAAGGTGCTGCGTCGCATCCGCAGCCGGCCGACGACGCGCGGCGCGGCGATCCTGCTCGGCATCATGGTCGCGCTGGCCTTGCTCGCGCCGGTCATCGCGCCGCAGAACCCGCATGACCTCGCCTCGCTCAGCGTGATGGACAACCGCCTGCCGCCGGGGGATGCCGGCATGAACGGCATGACCTACTGGCTCGGCACGGATTCGCAGGGCCGCGACATGCTGAGCGCGATCCTCTACGGCCTGCGCACCAGCCTGATGGTCGGGCTCACCGCGACGCTCGGCGCGCTCTTCATCGGCATCTCGGCCGGGCTCGTGGCGGCGCAATTCGGCGGCGTGGTCGATGCCGTGATCATGCGCGTCGTCGATTTCATGCTCGGCTTCCCCTCGATCCTGATCGCGCTCGTGCTGCTCGCCTCGATCGGGCGCGGGGTCGACAAGGTCATCCTCGCCATCGTCCTGGTACAATGGGCGCAATATGCCCGGCTGATGCGCGCCTCCGCCTTGGTCGAGCGGCGCAAGGAATATATCGAGGCCGCGCTGAACTTCGGCCTGCCGACCCGGCACATCATGATCGCGCATCTGCTGCCGAACTCGGTCGGCTCGGTGCTTGTCGTCGCCTCGATCAGTATCGCCGGTGCGATCACGCTGGAGGCGACGCTCTCCTTCCTCGGCGTCGGCGTGCCGGTGACGCAGCCTTCGCTCGGCCTGCTCATCGCCAATGGCTTCGAGTTCCTGCTCTCCGGCGAATACTGGATCGCGGTCTTCCCCGGCATTGCGCTGGTGCTGCTGATCGGCTCGCTCAACCTCGTCGGCGACCGGCTGCGCCGCAGCTTCAATGTGCGCTCATGAGTGAACCCTTGCTCGATGTCCGCGGCTTGCGGACCGTCTTCCATGCGCTCGACGGCGCCTGGCCCGCCGTCGACGGCGTCGATCTCAGCGTCTCGCGCGGCGAGGTGCTAGGCTTGGTCGGCGAATCCGGCTCCGGCAAATCGGTGACCGGCTTCTCGCTGGTGCGCCTGATCGATCCGCCCGGCGAGATCGTCGCCGGCACGATCAGCTTCGGCGGAGAAGACCTGCGCGCCGCATCCGAGGAGCGTCTGCGCGACTTGCGGGGCGACCGCATCGCGATGATCTTCCAGGACCCGCTGATGACGCTGAACCCGGTGCTCAGCATCGGCGAGCAGATGAGCGAGGCGATCCTGGAGCATCGCGATTGCAGCCGAGAGGAAGCGCTCAGTGAAGCCGCGAAGGCGCTGGCCCGGGTCGGCATCTCCTCGCCGGAAGCGCGGCTCAAGCAATTCCCGCACGAGTTCTCCGGCGGCATGCGCCAGCGCGTCGCGATCGCGACCGCCTTGCTCAATGCGCCAGACCTGATCATCGCCGACGAGCCGACGACGGCGCTCGACGTCACCATCCAGAGCCAGATCCTGTTCGAGGTGCAGAAGCTCGCCCGCGAGACCGGCACCGCCGTGCTCTGGATCACCCATGATCTCGCCGTGGTGGCCGAGCTCGCCGACCGGGTGGCGGTGATGTATGCCGGCCGCGTCGTCGAGATCGGGCCGGTCGACGAAGTGCTCGATGCACCGCGCCATCCCTACACGCTCGGCCTGCTCCATTCCTCGGCCGCCAATGTTCAGCCTGGCGAGCGCCTGAACCAGATCGACGGCGTCGCGCCGCGCATCGATGCCCGGCCCAGCGGATGCCCGTTCCGCCCGCGCTGCCCGCGCGTCCAGCCGGTCTGTTCAGAGCGTGATCCTGAAACGACAGGCGAGGGCGCGCATCGCTTCCGCTGCCACAATCCGGTGCCGGTGGGAGAAGCGGCATGAGTGCTTCGACAAGTGCTTCGACGACCTCTCCGATCATCGAGCTCAAGGGCATCACCAAGCATTTCCGCCGCAAGCCGACATTGGCGGAACGCATCCTGATGGCGACCGGGCGCGGCAAGGCGCCGCCCGTGCTGCGCGCCGTCGACGGCATCGATCTCAGCGTCAAGCGCGGCGAGGTGCTCGGTCTCGTTGGCGAATCCGGCTGCGGCAAGTCCACGCTGGCGCGTGTCGTCACCGGTATCCTCAAGCCGACGACCGGCGAGGTCGTCTACGAGCAGCGGCCGGTGGTGGGGCTCAAGGGCAAGGAGCGGCTCGATTTCCTGCTGAAGGTCCAGATGATCTTCCAGGACCCCTACGCTTCGCTCGACCCCCGCATGAAGGTCAGCCGCATCGTCGGCGAGGCCTTGAGCGTCCACAAGCTCCTGCCCAAGGCGGAGATCGATGGGGCGGTCGACCAGGCGCTGAGCGAGGTCGGGCTCGATCTCGCCTATCGCGAGCGTTATCCGCACCAGTTCTCCGGGGGGCAGCGCCAGCGCATCGGCATCGCGCGGGCGCTTGCCGTGAAGCCGGATTTCCTCGTCTGCGACGAGCCGGTTTCGGCGCTCGACGTCTCGATCCAGGCGCAGGTCATCAACCTGTTCATGGATGTGCGCGAGCGCCATGGCCTGACCTATCTCTTCGTCAGCCATGATCTCGGCCTCGTCCGCCATATCAGCGACCGCGTCGCGATCATGTATCTCGGCCGTATCGTCGAGGTCGGCACAGCGGCGGAGATCTTCGCCGAGCCGGCGCATCCCTATAGCGCGGCGCTGATCGCGGCGATCCCCTCGGCGGCGCGGCGCAAGCGCGCCTTCCAGCCGCTCAAGGGCGAATTGCCTTCGCCCTTGGCGCCGCCGCCGGGCTGCCCGTTCCATCCGCGCTGCGACAAGGCGATGGCGGTCTGCCGCGAGGTCCGGCCGGTCCTCACCGAGATCGCGCCCGGCCGCAGCGCCGCCTGCCATCTGCACAAGGCTTCGGAGGCCGCATGATCACGAAAACCCTGAACCCGCCGGTCGGGCGCAGCGCGCTGCCCTTCATCGACGTCAGCCATCCAGACAAGCCGCTGGAGGTGAATTTCTACCGCCCGGCGCGGCACCAGCCGAACGATCCGGTTATCGTCGTGCAGCATGGCATGCTGCGCAATGGCGACGACTATCGCGATTTCTGGATCGACGCGGCCGAGAAGCACAACCTGCTGATCGTTGCGCCGACCTTCCCGAACGAGCCTTTCCCGAAGGCCGAGGGTTACAATAACGGCCTCGTGGTCTCGGGTGATGGCGCGATCGCGCCGCGCGCCGAATGGCTCTACGCGGTGCCTGCCCGCGTGCTCGATGCGCTGCGTGCTGCCGGTGTGATCGACAAGCCGGTCATCCGCATCTTCGGTCACTCGGCCGGCGGCCAATTCGTGCATCGCATGCTGGCGACGGAAGGTGGGGCGCTGTTCGAAGCGGCGATGGCCTCCAATCCCGGCTGGTACACCTTGCCGACGCCGGAGCGGCATTTCCCCGAAGGCCTCGGCGGGCTTGGCCTCGACAAGGCGGCCCTGACCCGCTGGCTCGCCTATCCGATGATCCTCTTCGCGGGGGACCGCGACATCGTCACCGACGATCCGAACCTGCCGGCGCAGCCCGAGGCGCTGGCGCAGGGGCCGCATCGCTACGGCCGCGCCCATTTCATGCTCGATTTCGGCAAGGGGGAAGCGGCGCGCCTCGGCGTGCCCTGCAACTGGCAACTGATCACGGTCGCCGGCATCGGCCATGACGGGGCGGCGATGTCGCGCGCGGCTGCGTCCTACTGGTTCGAGGGCGGTCGGATTCCGCCGGCCGAGGAGCTCGGCAAGCAGGCCGCTCCGGTTCTCTGATCGAGTTCGATCAGGCCCCGTCCGTCTCGGGCGGGGCCTTTTTCGACATCGCCGCGCTCCGGCCGCCAGTGCCGCCGGAATGGGCAACCTTGCCGTAATCTTCGTCCGCAATCTGCGCATGCCGGCCCGCTCCGATCCACGGAGCCGAATCGGCTGGCAGATGTGTCGGCGGCGAGGAGCCCCCGCAAGGAGTCATCGATGTCTCGTATTCTTCCTCTGGCCGGTCTCGGCCTGATGGCCCTGTTCGCGTTGCCCGTACATGCGGCCGACCGTGCCCGGCCACGGCCCCAGGAATGGCCGGCCTATTCGGCGCCGCGCGCCTATAACTGGAACGGCTTTTATGTCGGCGCCCATGCCGGCGGCGCCTTCGACCGCTTCAACGGCGTCAGCAAGAAGAGCCGCAACGAAATGCTGCTCGGCGGCCAGGTCGGCTACAACGTCCAGATGGGCACGATGCTGTTCGGCCTCGAAAGCGACCTGTCGATGAACGGCTTCGGCAAGGGTTCGAAGCGCGGCGGCGGCACCTCTGCCGATATGCGCTATGTCGGGACGCTGAAGGCGCGTGCTGGCGTCACCTTCGATCGCCTGCTGGTCTACGGCACCGGCGGTCTCGCCTATGGCAGCGTCAAGGCCAGCGACGGCCTCGTCTCCAAGACGCGCGGCAAGACCGGCTATGTCGTCGGCGCCGGTGCCGAATACGGCATCACCGACAATCTCTCCGCCAAGGTCGAATACAATTACGTCTCGCTCGGCAAGGACAATTTCCAGCTCGGCAACGGCCGCACGCGGGTGGGTGTCAACGAGCACCTGGTCAAGGCCGGCCTGAACTACCGGTTCTGATCGCGAAGGCTCCGGGCCGGCCCGTCGGCCGGCCCGGTACGGGTTGCGGTATCGCGCGTGCGTCGCTGTCGCGCCGGCCGCAACCGGTCATGGGTGGAGCGTCATGTCTGGATTTGTCGCCCCTTCTCCGACATGACGTTCCATCCATGCATCATCACGGACGTGACATGCGCGCTTTGATTGTCGAGGACGAGCCCGAGCTCATGTCCTATCTCTCGCTCCTGCTCGGCAATGCGGGACTGGTCGTGGACCGCACGGATACCGTCGAGACCGCGCTCGCGGCCCTGCGGACGGCGCCATTCGACATCGCGGTGGTCGATCGGCGCCTGCCCGACGGCGACGGTCTGTCGATCGTCAAGGCGATGGCGAACGCCGAGAACCGCCCGGCCTTCCTGATGCTGACGGCGCGCGACGCCAAACCCGACGTGATCGAAGGGCTGAACGGCGGTGCCGACGATTATCTGGTCAAGCCGTTCGAGCCGGGCGAGCTGATCGCGCGGGTGCGCGTTCTCGCACGCCGGCGCAATCCGAAGCGCTCGCTTGTCCTCAGCGCCGGCAACCTCTCGCTCGATCTCGAAGGCCGCAATGCCTCGGTCGGGACGGAGGTGCTCGACCTGCGCCGGCGCGAGGCGCTGATCCTCGAGGCGCTGGTGCAACGGACCGGCCGCGTCGTCACCCGCGACGTGCTGATCGAGGCGGTCTACGGCTTCGACGACCTGATCGAGTCGAACACGCTGGAGGCACAGATATCCCGGCTCCGGCGCAAGCTCCGCGATGCTGGCGCGGATGTCGAGATCACCTCGCTGCGCGGCATAGGCTATATCCTGAAAAAGGCCGAGCCGGCGCTTTAGTCCCAATCCGCTTCGGCTACACCGCCCGGAAGGTCAGGCGGATCGTGGTGCCGCCACCTTCGGTGTCGCTGAGATCGAGCGTGCCGCCATGGGCGGCCATGATGTCGCGCACGATCGTCAGGCCGAGACCGGCTCCCGTCGAATGCGGTGACATCCGGTTGAACGGCTCGGTGACCTGCGCGCGCTTCGCGGCGGCGATGCCGATGCCGTCGTCGCTGACCTCCAGCACGGTTCCGTCGATGACCTTGACCAGGATGGAGGACCGCGCCTGCGCGTGGCGCAATGCATTGTCGATGAGGTTCGCGATGGCTGCACGGGTGGTGGCTTCGTTGGCTGCGATCAGGACGTCCTGCGCACCCTCTTCCTCCAGCGCGATCCCGATGCCGTTGCTGAGCACCAGTGGCGCGAGATCGGCGAGCACGTCGCGGGCCAGGGCATTGAGGCGCAGCGGCTCGAAAGGCAGCTCGGTATTGTGCAGGCGTGCGAGCTGCAGCATCGAGGAGACGATGGTGGTGAGGCGGCTGACATCGGTCGTCAGCGCAAGGCGGGCGCCCTCGTCGGTCAGCGAATCCACCTTGGTCCGCATCACGGCGAGCGGCGTGCGCAATTCGTGCGCGACATTGTTCATGAAGCGTCGCTGCACCTCCATATTTCCCGCGATCTGGTCGAGCGCCGAGTTCAGCGCCGTCGTCAGCGGCATCAATTCGACGGGTGTTTCCTCCGTCGGCAGCAGGCCGCGCGGCGCGCGCGGATCGATACGGGCGGCGGCCTCGGCCGCGCTGCGCAGGCGGCTCGTGATATAGGATACCGACATGGCGATAGCGGCGGCGATCATGATCCCGAACACGACCGAGATGGCAGCGGCCGAGCCGGCGATGGCACGCAGGAAATAGCCGAGGATCACGTCCCACCCCGGCCGGCCGCCGCCGGTGGCGACGAGGATGCGGCTGCCGTCCTGCTCGGCGACATCGACCGAGAGCGCGTTGTCGCCGCCCACCCGCATCTGGGCTGCGATGGTCGGGCCGTCCAGCCGGATATCGATCGGGAGGCCCGGCCGCAATTCTGGCGCATACTCGACGACGGAACGTCCATCGGAGACCAGATACCAGAGCAGCGGGCTGGCCTGCTCGATCTTGATCAGGCCCGGCGACTTCTCGACCTGCAGCGCAGCGCTGCCGGAAGGGCGCACGCTTTGCCGGATGATCTGGGAGGTGACATCGTTGCGCAGGACACCGGGGTCCTCGGTGATGAAAGTGAAGGCGAGCACGGCCGCGATGAAGGCGACGAACAGCACGATGCCGAGCAACGTCAGCCGGATGGTAAGGGCGCGCGAGAGCGACCTCATCGCCGGCCACCCGTCAGCGGCCGCGCGCGTTTCGACGCAGGGGATATCGAAACGGTTTCAACGTTGCGGGTCGTCACGGAGCCTCTGTGCGGGTATGGCTTCTCGGGCCGGGGGCGTCGCCCTGCCGGGCCCTGCATGGACCGTATCACCGTTGCCGTTCAACTCCCTCATGGATCGTCTTGCCTGATGCATGCGCTGCGCGCCATGGCGGGACGATTCCACCAGCGCCTGGCGCTGGCGGTTCTGCTCGCCGTCGCGCAGGTTCAGTCGCCGGTCTTCGCGCAAGGCGTTCCCCAGCGAGAGGATATCAGGCCCGGCCAACTTCCGACCGCGTCGCGGCATGACATCGCCCGACTGGTCGAGGGCGTGTTCGACACCGCATCCAAGACCGTCAGCGTGCCGATCGAGCGCTCGCTTGCGCTCTTCGGGGAGCCGAACGCCTATATCGTCGGCGGCGAGCTCAGCGGCTCCTTCGTGGTCGGCGGCCGGCATGGCAGCGGCGAATTGCGTTTCTCCGACGGAATACCGATGCCGGTGATCTGGACGGCGCTTTCGGTCGGCATCGGGCTCGGTGCCGATTACGGGCGGGTGATCATGCTGGTCTACGGGCTCGACCGGCAGGAGGATGTGTTCGGCACCTATGCCAGTCTCGGCGGCAGCGCCCATTTCCTCGCTGGCGCGAACGCGACGATCCTCGCCTCCAGCCGGGCGCGGATCGTGCTGATCTCGTCGGGACTCGGCCTCAGGCTTTCGGGAGACCTTAGCCGGATTCGGATCGAGCCCGGCGGGGAGCCGGAGACGCTGCGCCCACCGGCGGATATCTGCGGGGCGCCCGGCGGGTGCGCGCCGCCGCCCGGCCGGCGTTGAAGCAGGACGCGCGATCAGCTTCAGCGGCCGATATTGCGTTGCGCGGTCGCGTGGAGCTCGTCGAGACGCTCGGAGATATCCATGGCGATCAGCCCGACCTCGCGCTCATCGGCGGCCTTGCGGACATAGAGCGGCTCCGACCAGAGGATGCAGCCGCGCCCGAAGGGCAGGGCGATGCTGGCATGGTCCCAGTTCTCCAGGTCGACACGGGCGCTGGTGACGGCAGCGAACAGATAGATCGGCCGGCCGGTCACGCGGGCGAGCTGGACGGCACCCTTGCCGGCGACGCGGGCGATCCGTGGCACGTCTGCGGTGAGCACCAGGCTCGTGCCCTGGCGTAGCGCGTCGCGCATCTCGAAGAAGGCTGGTACGGAGCGTTTCGCCACGATCTTGGCCGGGCTCTGCGCACCGGAGCCCCGGATGCTGCGATAGCCGGCGCGCTCGACCACGGAGCTCACGACCGCTCCGTCGAAATGCAGCGAGGTCAGGACCGCGACGCGCGAGGCGCCCTCCAGCGCGGCGAGGCTCAGCATCTGTTGGCCGTGCCAGGTCAGGGCGATGAAGGGCTCGCGGTTGCGCTCCCAGGGCCGGGCGCCGGGGATGACCGGCTTGAAGCGCGTCGTGCGCCGGACCAGGCCGAGATAGGCATGCAGGGCGCGGCCGGCGAGGGCTGCCGACCGATCGGGGCTGAAGAGCATCGTCCGATCTCCACGGTTGGAATCACCGGGAGTGGTCGGCGCGGGGGCTTGCTGGAACATTGCGCGGAGGCCGGAAGGCACCGCGAATGCGCTCCGGGCGAGGCCCGGAGGCGCTTTTTCAGTGCCGGCCGTGGCTGTGGTCGGTCTTCAGGCGCCTTTCGATGAAGCGGCTATAGGAGCCCATGCCGTAGCTGAACACGGCGTAGACCAGTGCCGCAAAGATGTATCCCTCCAGCACGGCGATGCCCTGCCAGACAGGATCGCGCATCGCCGAGCGGACCGTGTCGAGGAAGTCGAGCAGGCCGATGATGGTGACGAGCGTCGTGTCCTGGAAGAATCCGATGAAGATGTTGACCAGCGGCGGGATCACGATCTTCAGCGCCTGCGGCAGCACGATCTTGCGCATCGACAACCAGTAGCCGAGCCCGAGCGAGGCCGCGGCCTCGTGCTGGCCTTTCGGCACCGCCTGCAAGCCGCCACGCACGGTTTCGGCGATATAGGCGCCGGCGAAGATGATGATCGCGACCTGCGCGCGCAGCAATTTGTCGATGGTCACGCCATCCGGCATGAACAGCGGCAGCATCACCGAGGCCATGAACAGAATCGAGACCAGCGGCACGCCGCGGATCATCTCGATGAAGACGACGGCGATGACCTGGATCGCCGGGAGCTTCGAGGAGCGCGCCAGCGCCAGCAGCACACCGAGCACGAAGCCGAAGGCGAGCCCCACCGAGGAGAGCATGAAGGAAAGCGGCAGCCCCCCCCAGTTCGTGGTGTTGACCACGCTGAGGCCGAAGACCCCCCCATACATCAACACGCCGCAGGTGACGATGACCGCGAGCCAGAGCCAGAGCAGGCGCCGCGACCAGAAGCGCGGGATCATCGAGTAGATCATCGCGCCGAGGAAGAGCAGCACCGCGAGCGCCGGCCGCCAGTGCTCGTCATAGGGGTAGAAGCCGAAGATCATGAAGCGCAGCTTCGCCGCCAGGAAGGGCCAGCAGGCGCCGGCTCCGGCTGCGGCCTTGCAGGTCTGCGGCCCACCCTCGATGATGGCGCGGGTGACGAGCCAGCCCCAGGCGCCGGTGAGCAGCCGATAGATCAGCCAGAGGCAGGCGAAGGTGACGACGGCGTTGAAGGGTGAGCCGATATAGGGCTTGAGCAGGGCGTACCAACTGCTTGCGGGCCGTGTCGGGCGCTCGTCGGGGACGGATGCCAGGGTGTTGAGCTGGGCGGTGTCGGTCATCTCAACGCTCCACCAGCGCGACGCGAGCGTTGTACCAATTCATCAGCATGGAGATCGTGATCGACATGCCCAGATAGACGAGCATGAAGATGGCGATCCCCTCGATCGCCTGCCCGGTCTGGTTCATCGTCGTGTTCGAGACCATGACAAGGTCGGGATAGCCGATGGCGATGGCGAGGGACGAGTTCTTGAAGGTCGAGAGATAGGAACTGGTCAGCGGCGGGATGATCACGCGCAGCGCCTGCGGCAGCACGACGAGCCGCATGGTCTGGCGGTCATGCAGGCCGACCGAACGCGCCGCCTCCCATTGGCCGCGCCCGACCGAGAGGATGCCGGCGCGCACGATCTCGGCGATGCCGGCCGAAGCGGACAGGGCCAACCCGACCAGCAGCGCGGTGAATTCCGGCGTGACCTGCACGCCGCCGGTGATGCGGAAACGGCCTTTCTCCGGCCAGTTCACCACCAGATCCGGCTGGAAGACCAGCATGGCCAGGATGATCGGGACGACAAGCGCGGCAAGCACATAGGGCCAGACCATGCGGCTCTGGCCGGTCGCCACCCGCCGCCGGCGGAAGGTCGAAGCGATGAAGCAGGCGATGACGATGCCGGCGACGGCGGCGGCGAGCACGCCGGTATGGGCGGATGACCAGCGCAGCGACGGCACGATCAGGCCGCCATTGCTGAGGAAGACGTCGGGCAGGACTTGCCAGGCATCGCGCACCGGCGGGAAGACCGCGACGATCAGAGCGTACCAGAGGAAGAGATAGAGCAGCAGCGGCACGTTGCGCAGCGCCTCGACATAGATCAGCGCCAGAGTCGAGAGCAGCGGGTTGCGCGACAGCCGGGCGATGCCGACGACGAAGCCCAGCACGCTCGAGAGAATGACGGCGAAGACGGAAACCCAGACGGTGTTGAGCAGGCCGACCAGGATGGCCCGGCCATAGGTGTTGCCGGAATCGTAGGAGATGAAGGACTGGCTGATGACGAAGCCGGCGGGCCGGGACAGATAGTCGAAGCCGGTCGCGATATTCTGCGCCGCCAGCTTCCGCGAGACGGTGCCGAAGAGGTAGAGGCCGATGCCGACGACCAGCGCGACCGCGACGACCTGGTAGAGCACGGCGCGGACGCGCACGTCATAGAGCAGCCGCATCGGGCTGGAATCGGAGGTGGCCATCGGGCTGTTCCGGCTGGGGACGCACCGGCCGCGCAGAGGCGGCCGGCGGTCTCAGGTCAATCGAGGGAACGCATGGCAGATCGCTGCGCATCCCGTTGAGCGCGGCACAAGCGATCCATGTGATTATTGTCGCATCGGACCGGGACGGCGGAGAGCAGTTTCCGGCCCGAAGCGAAGGCCGCGATCACCGGAAGGGCGGGGAATAGATCAGGCCGCCCTTGTTCCAGAGCTGGTTGGGGCCGCGGGAGAGGCCGAGCGGGGTCTTCTCGCCGAGATGGCGCTCGAAAAGCTCGCCGTAATTGCCGAGCTGCTTGATGGCGTTATAGGCCCATTTGTTGTCGAGGTTCAGCATCTTGCCGAGGTCGCCGTTGACGCCGAGCAGGCGCTGGATCTCGGGGTCCTTGCTCTTAAGCTGCTCGTCGATATTGCCCTTGGTGACGCCGTATTCCTCGGCCGCGATCAGGGCGTTGACGGTCCAGGAGACGATATCGCGCCAGTTGCTGTCGTTCTGGCGGACGACGGGGGCGAGCGGCTCCTTCGAGATCGTCTCGGGCAGGATGACGTATTGCTTGGGGTCGTTGGCGATGGCGCGCACGGAAGCCAGGTCAGAGCGGTCGGTGGTGATGACGTCACAGCGACCGGAGAAGAAGGCATTGCGCCACTCGTCGGGATTCTCGAAGACGACCGCCTCGTACTTGATGTTGCGCGGCTTGAAGTAGTCCTCGAGGTTCTGCAGCGTCGTTGTGCCCGGCAGGATGCAGACAGCGGACTGGGACAGTTCGGCTGCGCTCTTCACGCCGAGCTTGGCCGAGACCATCAGGCCCTGGCCGTCATAGAAGACGACCGGCGCGAAATCGAGGCCGAGCGAGGTGTCGCGCGAGAAGGTCGCCGTGGTCTGGCGCGAGAGCAGGTCGACCTCGCCCGATTGCAGGCCCTGAAAGCGTACATTGGTGTTGAGCGGAACGAAGTCGACCTTGTCCGGCACGCCGAAGACGGCGGAGGAGACGGCACGGCAGACGTCGACGTCGAAGCCCTGGCGGACGCCCTTGTCGTCCGCATAGGAGAAGCCCGGAGCCGTCGGGGAGACGCCGCAGAGCACCTTCCCGCGCTTCTTCACGGCCTCGAGCGTCGCTTGCGCCGAGGCCGGCGCGGCATAGACCGAAAAGGCCGCGGCGGCGAGGCCGAACGCGACCAGTTTACTGAACATCTTCGACATAGGCGTTTCCCCTTGCGCGCGCCTGTCTTCGGCGCGTCGGCAAGGAGCCTATTGGGGCGTTGTGGCGACCGCAAGAGCGTTCCACGCGTCGATAGCACGGGATTTCTACCCTAGCGTCAAAGCAGCTCATCGCTCACCGACGGTGACGGCGCCTGCAGGCCGCGGTAGGCTCGGCTGGAAACCGGATGGAATCCTTGACACCGCGCCTCGTCCCGTTCCTGGTTCTGTGGATTCCGCTCGCGCTCGCGGGGCTCGGACTTGGGGCTTTCGTCGAGTTCACGCGGGCGGGCGATGCCCTCCAGCGCGAGGGGACGACGCTGCACCGCATCGTCTCGCAGCGCGCCGAGCAGCATGACGCGCATCTGACCAGCCTGGCGGCCGTTCTCGCCAGCTCGAACGCGGAATCGGCGAGCTTCCGGGCGGTGATCGAGGCGATGCAGCGCTTCTATCCCCGGATCGCCGCCGTCGAACTGATCGAGACTGTCTCTGTCGGAGGTGTGCCGCCCAGCCTGGCCGATTTCGACCTCGCCGCTCTGTCTGCGCGCGTGGGTGCGCTGATGCCGGGGCAGGCCGTCACGCTCGCCAGCCGCACAGGAAGTCCATTCTATGCCCTGGTAAAGCGCGTGCCGGATGTCGGCCACGGGCTGCGGGCGCTGGTCCTCGTCATCGATGCCCGGCTCCTGACCGAGCCCGAAGGGGGATTGCCCGGCGATGCCGCACTGAAGCTGAGCGATGCGGCCGGGACGGCGATCGTCGAGTACGGTTGGCCGCCGGCGCAGGGCGCGCCGATCCCGGACCTCACTTTTGCGAAGGCGCTGGGCAGCCGGTCGCAGCCGCTGGTGCTGGAATTGGCGCGGCGGCCGGCCTTCGCCGAATTGCTGCCGCCGGTCCTGTTGATCGGCTGGCCGATTGCTGCGGGCTTAGGCCTCTTCCTGCTGCTGACGGTGCTGCGCGAGCGGCGTGCGAGCCGGCGGGCGCGCGAGGCGGTGCGCCTGCACGAGCACGATGCGCGGCTTGCCCATGCGATGCGGGTCAACACCGTCGGCGAGATGGCCTCCGGCATCGCCCACGAGATCACCCAACCGCTGACGGCGATCCTGAGCCAGAGCCAGGCGGGGTTGCGGCTCGCACGGTCTGGCGAAGCGGCACCTGGCGAACTCGTCGGCGTGCTCGAAGCCAATGTCCGGCACGCGCGCCGGGCCGGCGAAATCCTGGAGCGATTGCGGGCCTATGTAACGCGGCGTGAGCCGCAGCGGCAACCGACCGACCTCAACCGGATCGTCAGCAACGTGGTCGAGCTGAGCCAGCGCGACCTGCAGGAACGCGGCGTCACGCTCCGGCTGGATTTGAGCGAGCCCGGGCCGCAGGCGCTGCTCGACCGGGTCTCGATCGAGCAGGTCGTGCATAATCTCGTCCGCAACGCAGCAGAGGCGGTCGAAGGGATGCCGGCCGGGCGCCGTGAGATCGTGCTGGCGACGCGCCTTGTCGAAGGCGAGGCGGAGATCACCGTGGCGGATGACGGGCCGGGCATCGCCGAGGCGGACATGGCCCGCCTGTTCGAGCCGTTCTTCACCACCAAGAGCAGCGGCATGGGGCTTGGGCTGCCGCTGTGCGAACGATTGGTCGAGGCGGCCGGCGGGCGGATCGCCGCGCGCAACGGGGCCGAGCGCGGCGCGGTCTTCACCGTGCGCTTTCCCGCGCTGGCGGCCGAGCTCGGGATGGCGGCGGAATGAAGCCGGCACCGCGCCTCGTCTACCTGATCGACGACGATGCCGATGTGCGCGATGCGCTCGTCCTGCTTCTGCGCACGATGGGTTTCGCGCCACGGCCCTTTGCCGATGTGCAATCCTTCCTCGATCGGCCCGATCCGCGCCGGGATGGCTGCCTTGTCGTGGATATCCGCATGCCCGGCACGTCCGGCCTGCAATTGCTGGAACGGATGGCCAGGGAGGCCGGCGGCATGCCGACGGTGATGATCACCGGCCATGGCGACGTCGCCGCCTGCCGGCGCGCCTTCAAGGCGGGCGCGGTCGACTTCCTGACAAAGCCGATCGACGAACAAGTGCTGCTCGAGGCGGTGGAAGCGGCCTTTGCTGCGCTCGACGCGCGCGGCCGGGCCGAGGCGGCGCGGGCTGGCCGGGATGCACTCAAGGCGAAGCTGACCCAGCGCGAGCGCGAGATCCTCGATCTCGTGGCCGAGGGGCTGTCGACCAAGGAGATCGCACGCGCGCTCGACGTCTCGCCGCGCACCGTCGAGACCCATCGCGCCAACATCGCTGGGAAGATCGGGGCGGGCTCCGTCGCCGAAATGGTGCGCTTCGCGCTGGAGGGATAGGGCGCGGTTCTCCGTAGGATTACGGAGACGGCTCCGGCACCACACCGATCAAAACGCCTGACGGGACCGGCTAGCTTGCGGCCATCGAGCTCACCGCTCGCCCCCGCTCACGTCCCGGAGAGATCATGACCCAGATCCGTTTCGCTGCCGCTGCCCTCGTGCTCGCGCTCGTTCCGGCCGCTGCCGGCGCCCAGGTCCTGCAGGAGCGCAACATGCCGCTCGCCATCGCCCAGGAGATCGCTCAGGCGACTGTCGAAGCCTGCGCCGGCAAGAACTTCAACGTCACCGCGACGGTCGTCGACCGCGCCGGCGTCACCCGCGCCGTGCTCCGTGCCGACCGCGCCGGCCCGCACACCGTCGCCGCCAGCCGTGACAAGGCCTTCACCGCCGCTTCCGCTCGCAACGCCACCGCCGCGATGGCCGAAGGCGTCGAGAAGAACCCGGCCCAGCGCAACGTCGCCGCGATCGAAGGCTTCCTGCTGCTCGGCGGCGGCGTGCCGGTCAAGGTCGGCGACGAGGTGATCGGCGCGGTCGGCGTCGGTGGCGCCCCGAACGGTCTGATCGACGAGGAATGCGCCAATGCCGGCATCGAAAAGGTGAAGGCGAAGCTGCGCTGAGCCTCGACTAGAGCTGAGACAGAACAGGCGGTTGTTGCGGAAGCGGCCGACTGTTTTCCTAAGAAGGAGCGCCGCGATGGTGAAGATGCTGCTGATCATTGTCGCTCTGGTCGTGGCCAACCTGGGCAGCCGGGCCATCGCGCAGACGCCGCCCGATGCGTCCGAGCTTGCCGCCTATCGCGGCCTGCACGCCGCAGCGGCCTCAGGGGATGTCGCGGCGATCCGCAATCTCGCGAAGGCCGGTGAGAAACTCGACGCTCGCGACGGCAATGGCCGCACGCCGCTGCATCTCGCCGCTTTTCGCGGCGATGCCGACGCGATCCGCGCCCTGATCGCGGCCGGGGCTAATCCGGGACTGCTGGAAAACCAGCGCTATGACGCTGTCACCATCGTGGCCGTCAGCGACGACGTTTCGGCGTTGAAGGCGCTATTGGCCTTGGGGGCCTCGGCGAAACTCACGACCAGCCGCTATGACGGGACCGCGCTGATCGCCGCTGCGCATCTCGGCCATGACGGCATCGTCCGTGAGCTGATCGCGGCCGGTGCGCCGCTCGACCATGTCAATAATCTCGGCTGGACCGCCCTGATCGAGGCCGTGATCCTCGGCGATGGCGGCAAGCGCCATGTCGAGACCGTGCGGGCGCTGCTCGCTGCCGGTGCCAATCGCAACCTCGCCGACAATCAGGGCGTCACGCCGCTGCGGCATGCCCGTGCGCGCGGATACGCCGCCATGGTCGCGTTGCTGGAGGCAGTTGCTCCCCGCTGAGGTCATGCCCCACGTCTGCGCGAGGAAGCCGCCGTCGGTTGCTTCGACTTTGCGCAAAAGCGCCACGCAGTTTTGCCGGAACGGCTCTAGGCAGGAAGCCCCGTCGCGCCCATACGGCGTTGGCCAATGCGAGGGGGCTCCATGACGATCGCCGGTTTGCTGGAGCCGTTCAGCACGGGGCAGGTTTCGGCCTGCGTCCTCGTCGTCTTCCTGACCGCGATCATGCGCGGCTATACCGGCTTCGGCTTCGCGCTGGTGGCCGTGCGGCTGCTCGCGCTGATTGCCGATCCCGTCACCGCCGTGCCGATGGTACTGTTGCTCGAAGTGGTCGGCAGCCTGCAATTGCTGCCGGGCCTGTGGCGCTCGGCGCATCTGCGCTCGGTGATGCTGCTTGTCGGCGGCGCCCTGCTGGCGACGCCGATCGGGCTCTATGGCCTCGCCGCCCTGCCGGCCGACGTGATGCGCCTCATCATCGCGCTCGTGGTGCTCGCAACGACCTGCGCGCTCGCCGCCGGGCTGAAGGCAAGCCGTGAGCCGGGCGCGCCCGCAACCTTCGGCGTCGGCGTCCTCTCCGGCCTGCTCAACGGCGCTGCCGCGATGAGCGGCCCGCCCGTCGTCCTGTTCTACCTCAACGCCCAGACCGCGATGCATGTCGGGCGTGCCTCGATCGTGTTGTACTTCCTGCTTTCCGATACGGTCGCGATCGGCTTCGCAGGCGCCTCCGGATTGCTGGTGGCCTCGACGGCACTCCTGGCCGCCGTGACGATTCCGGCGCTGTTTCTAGGGCAGGTGATCGGGACACGGCTGTTCCGCTCTGCCTTGCAGCACCATTACCGTGTCGTCGCGATCGTGATCCTGCTCGCGGTCAGCGGTTTCGCCATCGTGCAGTCCATTCATGCGTTGTGGGGCAGCGGCGGCTAGGCGCGGCGACACAGCTGCTGTCACGGACTGTTCGAACGCTCCTCTCCGACGGAACCTTCGCGCTCCGGAATTGTCCTATTGTAAAATTTCACGATATGTCTACGCTCCCTCCCAAGAGGCGCCGGTCAAGAGCGCCTTCGTGGAGGAAACCGGGATGGCGCATAGCGCGGTCCAACCCCGACGGGCCGAGGAGACGCCTGCGCCGAAGCGGCGCAATCGCGTCAACCTGTTCGAGCTCGCCTATGAGCGCATCGAGGCGCTGCTGATAACCTGCGAATTGCCGCCGGGGCGCTTCCTCTCGCTGCAGGACCTGCAGGATATGACCGGTTATGGTCGTACGCCAGTGCATCATGCCGTCAATCGCTTGGCGGCGGATACGCTGATCGTCATCCGCCCGCGCCATGGCTTGCAGGTCGCGCCGATCGACCTCGCGCGCGAGCGCGTGCTGCTACGGTTGCGCCGCGATCTCGAGCGTTTCGTCATCGGGCTGGCGGCCGAGCGGGCCGGCCCCTCTCATCGCAACCAGTTCCTGCATATCGAGCGCCTGTTGCGCGAGCGCCGGGACAGTCTGAGCCTCGCCGAGTTCAATATGCTGGACCGCCGCATCGACGAGACCGTGCTTTCGGCCGCGGCAGAGCCTTTCCTCCAGCACACGCTGCGCCCGCTGCACACGATCTTCCGGCGCATCGGTTTCATCTATCACAGCGTGATGCCGCAACGGGTTAGCCTTGCGGTCTCGATCGATCACCATATCGCCGTGCTGAACGCTATCGCGGCACGCCGCGCGGATGAGGCCGTCGCGGCTTCCGATGCGCTGATCGGCTTCGTGGACGGCATGTTCGACGAGATGGAAGCGGTGATCGACCCGTCCCTGCTGGATTGCAGGGTCGAGCCGCTGCTGAAGACCTGACGGAAGGGATTACCGGATCATGCGCATTGTCTTCCATGGCGAGAACGCCGCCTCCTTCAGCCACGGCTTCGCCGGGTTGGTCGGCGACAAGGCCGAGATCCAGCTCCTGCCCGACCATCTCGAAGCCGGGGCGGACCAGAGGGCCTATGCCGAGGCCGAGGTCATCGTCGGCGTGAAGTTCGATGCCAGCCTGCCGCAGCCCGCCGGCCTCAAGCTGTTCCATGTGCCGGGTGCCGGCTACGACATGGTCGATCTCGGCGCGTTGCCGGCGTCCGCAGCCGTCTGCAACTGCTTCGGCCATGAGCAGGCGATTGCGGAATATGTGATGGCGGCGCTGTTGGCGCGCCACGTTCCGCTCGCCGATGCCGACCGGCGCCTGCGCCAGGGCGACTGGGCCTATTGGGCCGGTGCGCCCGAGCGCGTCCATGGCGAGATCGCCGGCCAGACCATCGGCCTCATCGGCTTCGGTCATATCGGCAAGGCGATCGCGGCGCGGGCCAAGGCCTTCGAGATGAAGGTGCATGTCGCCAATCGCAGCGTCGTGCCGGCTTCACCGCTGGTCGACCGGGCCTTCACGCTCGATGCGATCGCGGAATTCTGCGGCTCGGTCGATGTCGTCGTCGTCTCCGTACCGTTCACTGCGGACACCAAGGGTATCGTCGGCGCGGACGCCTTCGCGGCGATGCGGCCGGGTGCCGTCGTGATCAATGTCGGGCGCGGCCCGACCATCGACGAGCAGGCGCTGTATGATGCGCTGAAAGCCGGCCGGATCGGCGGAGCGATCATCGACACCTGGTATCGCTATCCCAGCGCTGGGGACAGCAATCCCTTGCCTGCAAATCTGCCTTTCCACGAGCTTTCAAACGTTTTAATGACGCCGCACATGTCCGGATGGACGAGCGGCACGATCAGCCGCCGGCAGGGGGTCATTGCCGACAACATCAGGCGCCGCTTCGCCGGCGAGCCGCTCGTCAACGTCGTGCGCGCCAGCGCCTGACGCAACAGCGGCAACACAGTTCTTCCCGAACCGGCCACCAGAAGCCGGGCCATGACAAGCGGCACTGCCGCAGCAGAGGAGACACCAGGTGAAACTGCTCAAGCATCTCAAGATTGCCGGCATGGCTCTCGCGCTCGGCGCCGGCATGCTCGCCGCCGGCCAGGCCTCGGCCCAGACCGTCACCGATATCATCAAGCGCGGCTCGGTGAAGATCGGCGTGCTGATCGGTGCGCCGCCCTATGGCTCGGTCGATTCCCAGGGCAATGCCATCGGCTACGATGCCGACGTCATCGCGCTGATCGGCAAATATCTCGGCGTCAAGGTCGAGATGGTGCAGCTCACGCCGCCGGCTCGTATTCCGGCGCTGGAAGCCAACAAGGTCGACTTCCTCGTGGCCACGCTGGCCCCGACGCCCGAGCGCGCCAAGGCGGTGATGTTCTCGATTCCCTACAGCGCCTTCCAGACCGGCGTCTATGCGAAGAAGGGCGTCGCCATCAAGACCTGGGCCGATCTCAAGGGCATGAAGGTCGGCGTCAACCGCGGCTCCAGCGTCGAGCGCGAGTTCACCAACCGCGAGAAGGAACTGAACCTCACCATCCTGCGCTTCGAGGACGATGCGACCACGATGCAGGCGCTGTTCTCCGGCCAGGTCCAGGCCATTGCCGGCCCCGATGCGCAGGCCAATGCCGCCATGAAGGCGCGCGGCGAGACCGAGACCGAGCTCAAGTTCGTCTTCGGCATGCAGCCGAACTCGATGACCATGCGCAAGGACGCCTATGAGCTGCGCCAGTGGCTCAACAACTTCATCTACTACGTTAAGCAGAACGGCGAGCTCGACGCGATCGCCCAGAAGTGGGTCGGCAGCCCGCTGCCGCCACTGCCGACCTTCTGATCGATGGTTCGATCGGTTCGTCCGATCGGCCCCACCGATGTTCCGGCGCGTGATTCGAGCGCGCCGGCGACCCCTCGTCGACCCTCCCGGACGAAGGAGCGCGCCGTTGCTCTTCCAAGACGTCTTTTCCAAATGGCCGATGATCCTCCACGGGGTCTGGCTGACGATCGTGCTGTCCTTCGTCGCGATCGCGCTCGGCCTCGTGCTGGCGACGGCGATGACCGCGCTGCGCAGCCTCGCCGGGAGCTGGGCCGGCTATATCGTCGACGCCTATGTCGAGTTGATGCGCAACACGCCCTTCCTGGTGCAGCTTTTCATGATCTTCTTCGGGCTGCCACAGCTCGGCATCCGCCTCAACGGGCTCGAAGCCTCCCTGCTGGCGATGACGCTCAATCTCGCGGCCTATGCGACCGAGATCATCCGCGCCGGCGTCGACTCCATCCATAAATCGCAGATCGAGGCCGGGCTGGCGCTCGCCATGACCAGGTGGCAGGTGCTGAAGCATGTCGTGCTGCAACCGGCCTTCGCCCGGGTCTGGCCGGCGCTGTCGAGCCAGTTCGTGCTGATGATGCTGGCCTCCAGCATCTGCTCCTTCGTCTCGGTGCAGGAATTGTCGGGCACGGCGGCGATCATCGAGCAGGACACGTTCCGCTCCTTCGAGACCTATATCGTCGTCACCGTGCTCTATCTGGTGCTGGCGCTCTCGTTCAAACTCTTCCTGAACTGGCTCGGCCGGAAGCTCTTCCCGCAGGTGTCGGGCCTTGCCCGCCTCACCGAAGCGCATGGGGAGGCCGCCTGATGCAGACCTTCGGTTGGCCCGAGGCCCTCTTCATCCTGCGCTCCGCCGGCTGGACGCTGGCGCTGACGGCCATCGCCTTCTTCATCGGGAGCATCATCGGCGGCGCCTTCGCGATCATGCGCCTGTCGCGATTGCGTTGGCTGCGCCGCTTCGCATCCGGCTACATCCTGGTGATCCAGTCGATCCCGGTGCTGATGGTGCTGTTCATGAGCTATTACGGGCTCTCGGCTCTCGGCATCGAACTGCCGCCCTTCCTCGCGGCCTCGGCCTCGCTGTCGATCTACGTCTCGGCCTATCTCGCCGAGATCTGGCGCGGCTCGATCGAATCCGTGCCGCGCCAGCAATGGGAGGCTTCGGCCTCGCTCGCGCATACGACCGCGCAGACCTACCGCCATGTCATCCTGCCGCAGGCGATCCGCATCTCGCTGCCGCCGACGGTCGGCTTCCTTGTCCAGCTCGTGAAGAACACCTCGATCGTGCAGGTCGTCGGCTTCGTCGACCTGATGCGCGCCGGCATGCTGGTCAACAACGCGACCTACCAGGCCTTCCAGATCTTCACGCTGGTCGGGGCGATCTATTTCGCGATCTGCTTCCCGCTCTCCCGGCTCAGCCGCCATCTCGAAAAGGTGATGAATGCCAGCCGTTCTCATTGAAGGCATCCACAAGCGCTTCGGCTCGCTGGAGGTGCTGAAAGGCGTCTCGCTCAGCGTCGATGCCGGGCAGGTCGTCGCGATCATCGGCCGCTCGGGCTCGGGCAAGTCGACGCTGCTGCGCTGCATCAACGGCCTCGAGACCTTCCATGCCGGGAAGATCGAGGTCGCCGGCCATACGATGACCCAGGACCCGACGAAGCTGCGCGAATTGCGCAAGGATGTCGGCATCGTCTTCCAGAGCTACAACCTGTTCCCGCATTTGACGGTGGGGCAGAACATCATGCTCTCGCCGCGCATCACCAAGAACGTGCCGCAGGCGCAGGCTATGGCGCTGGCCAAGGACGTGCTGGCGCAGGTCGGGCTTTCCGAGAAGTTCGACAGCTATCCCGACAACCTCTCCGGCGGCCAGCAGCAGCGCGTCGCCATCGCCCGTTCGCTGGCGATGCAGCCCAAGGTGATGCTGTTCGACGAGGTCACCTCGGCGCTCGACCCGGAATTGACCGGCGAGGTGCTGCTGGTGATGGAGAAGCTCGCCAAGGGCGGCATGACCATGCTGCTGGTGACGCACGAGATGAATTTCGCGCGCACCGTCGCGGACAGGACCATCTTCATGCACCAGGGACTGATTTGGGAGAGCGGGCCGTCGAAGGAGCTCTTCGCCAATCCGCAGACGCCGGAACTGGCCAATTTCGTCAAGGCAGGCGCTCACTGAGGGCCCGGATAGAGGCCCGGCCGGCTCAGTAAACGGCCGTCGCCTCGACCTCGACCAGGAATTCCGGCCGGCTGAATCCGGAGACGATCACCAGCGTCGAAGCCGGCTTGATCGGGCAATCGGCCAGAGCCTCGTCGCGCGCCTTCATATAGGCCGGCATATGCTTGCGGTCGGTGACGAAGGCGTTGAGGCGCACGATATTCGCCATCGCCAGGCCACCCTCGCGCAGGATCGCGGCGATGCTCTCAAAGCAGATGCGGGCCTGCGCGCCGGCATCCTCGGGAACACTGCCGTCGGATGCGATTCCGAGCTGGCCGGAGGTAACGAGGACGCCCTGCGCGTCGGCCTTCATGCCGTGGGAATACTGCCCGAAGGGCGGGGCGAGCGAAGCGGGCGTGAGCGGCTGTTTCATGAGCTGACGATCCAAGGCGTGGGTCTGAGTCAGGTCTAGAGCACGCCGCGCCTCGACGGAACCTCGCCCGGTGCCAGGCCTGGGCTCACAGCGTCTGCGTGACCTTGCGGAGGTGAGGCGGACGATCGGGGTCGAGCCCGCGCGCCTTGGCCAGAGCGGCGATGCCGCCATAGAAGGCGCGCGCCTGCAGTAGCGGCATCAGCACGGCTGGTGTCTCCAGCGGCACCGGCAGCGCGATGCCCGTCGCGGCTTCGGCACCTGCATAGGCGACATCCGCGCCGAGGGCCATGAAGCTGCGGGCGACCGAGAGCGTGCTGTCGCTGCCTTCGTCGGCGGGATCAAGCACCAGTGCCGGGAAGCCCGGTCCGACCAGCGCCAGCGGGCCATGCAGTACCTCGGCCGCGCTGAAGGCCTCGGCATGGATGCGGCAGGTTTCCTTGAACTTCAGCGCCATTTCCTGGGCGATGCCGAGGCTCAGTCCGCGGCCGATGACATAGAGGCTGGTCGCCTGCTCAAGATGCCGGAAGAACGGCGACCAGTCGCAGAGGCCTGCCTGCCGGAGCAGTTCGGGCGACCGGACGAGCGCATCCGACAGGCTGCGCTCGCAGCTCCAGGCGGCGGTGAGGTGCAGGAGCGCGATGCCGGTGGCGAGGAAGCTCTTGGTCGCGGCGACGCTGGTCTCGGGACCAGCGGCGAGCGGCAGGGCGACATCGACCAGCGCGGCCAGCGGCGATTCCATGTCGTTGATCAGGCCGATTGTCAGTGCGCCACCGCGCTTGGCGGTCTCGGTCAGTTGCAGCGCATCCGGGCTGCGGCCGGACTGGGAGGCGGCGATGAAGATCGCGCCGGAGAGGTCGAGCTCTTCGCGATAGACGGAAGCCAGACTGGGGCCGAGCGAGGCGACCGGCAGGCCGAGCGCGCGTTCCAGCAGGTACTTGCCATAGGTCATGGCATGGTCGGAGGAGCCGCGGGCGCAGGTCGCGATGAAGGCGGGCTTGCGCCGGCGCAGGCGGTCGCCCAGGAGCGCCATGGCTTCGCCGTTGATGGCGATCTGGCGAGCGGCGACCTCGGCGGCTTCCGCCGCCTCCCGCGTGAGAAGGGCTTCAGGCATCGATCCGGTCATGGTTGCGCAGCAGGGCCCGGCTCATGGCATCGACATCGCCGCGGTCGAGCCGCGTCCCGGCTCCGCCGACCGAACGCACCGAGAGGGTGCCGCAGGCGATGCCTTCGGCCAGGGCTTGTTCGGCCCGGTGTCCGGCGAGCCAGGCGGCGAGGAAGCCGGCATTGAAGGCGTCTCCCGCGCCGGTCGTGTCGAGAACCGGGCCGCCCTCGGGCGCTGGAAGAGAGAGGGTCGTGTCGCGCTGGAACAGGCGCGCGCCGTCGCCGCCGTCCTTGATCACCACGACGGGGAAATGGTCGGCGAGGCGGCTGCCGGCTTCATCGAGGTCGTCGCAACCTGCGATGGCGTGTGCTTCGGCGGCGTTGGGCAGGAAGATATCGGCGCCGGCGGCGCGTTCGATCAGGTCGGGCCGGCGGATCCAGTCGTCGTCCCAGCTCGGATCGAGCGAAACGGTGAGGCCGGCACCTTTGGCGCGATCGATCAGGTCGGGGATTTCGGCGAGCGTCGCGAATTCGGCGATGTGGAGATGGCGCGCGGCCGGGTCGGCGAGAGCCGCGTCCAGCGTCGCCGGTCTGGCGCTGCCGGCCCGCCGTGACAGGAAGGCGCGCTCGCCATCCTGCACCATGACGACCGTGGGCTGCGGGCCGGCTTCGGGCGCGCGTTCGAGCCAGCGCAGATCGACGCCGCTTTCCGCCAGTGCCGGCGCCAGCGTGCCGGAGAGCGGGTCCGTGCCGATGCGGGCGAGCAGGCCGGCGCGCAGGCCGAGCGCCGCAAGATGGGCGGCGGTGATGAAGCCGCCGCCGCCCGGCACGATCGCGACGGTCTCGGCGAAACGCTCCTCGCCGAGGCGTGGCATCGCGTCGAGCCCACGGAAGACGATGTCGCAGTAGAGCCGGCCGATGCTAAGGACGAGGTCGCGCCCGGCGCTCATAGGGCGCGCTCGGTCGCCGCGTCGAACAGGCGCAGCGCGTCGATGCCGGCGCCGAGGCGGACCTCGTGGCCGACGATAGGCGGCGCCTTGGCCGGGGCCGAAGCGAGGATCAAGCCATCGCCATGCTCGACATGGACGAAGGTCTCCGAGCCGAGCGGCTCGACCACCGCGACCTTGCCGGTGAGCACGAGATCGGCGTTGTCGCCGGGGGCGAGCACACGCAGTTCCTGCGGGCGGACGCCGACCAGCACCTCGGCAGGGAGGGGCGTCGGGCGGGGTGGCAGGGCGATGGCGTTGCCGGCCAGCTCTAGCTTTGATTTGCCGTCGCCGGTGGTCGTCTTGGCCGGCAGGATGTTCATCGTCGGCGAGCCGATGAAGCGGGCGGTGAAGACATCGGCCGGCTTCTCGTAGAGCTCCATCGGTGCGCCGACCTGGAGGATACGGCCGTCGCGCATCACCACGATCCGGTCGGCCAGTGTCATCGCCTCGACCTGATCATGGGTCACGAAGACGATGGTGCGGCCGAGGCGCTGGTGCAGGCGCTTGATCTCCAGGCGCATCTGGGCGCGCAATTGTGCGTCCAGATTGGAGAGCGGCTCGTCGAAGAGGAAGGCCGAGGGATCTCGCACCATGGCGCGACCGATGGCGACGCGCTGGCGCTGGCCACCTGACAGCGCCGAGGGCTTGCGTTCGAGCAGCGGCTCAAGGCCGAGGATGCGGGCGGTCTCCTCGATCCGGCGGCGCTTCTCGGCCTTGTCGAGCTTCGCCGTATAGAGGCCGAAGCCGATATTTTCGGCGACGCTCATATGCGGGTAGATCGCATAGTTCTGGAACACCATGGCGATGTTCCGTTCCTTCGGCTCCAGCCGGTTCACGGGCCTGTCGGCGATGGTGATCGTGCCACCGTCGATTTCTTCGAGGCCAGCGATCATGCGGAGCGTCGTCGACTTGCCGCAGCCGGAGGGGCCGACGAAGACGACGAACTCGCCGTCCTCGATCGTCAGGTCGATGCCATGGACGACCTGCGTCTTGCCGTAGCGCTTGACCAGCCCCTGAAGCTCGATACCCGCCATCAGGCTGCTCCCATCAGATCCGCGAAGGCGGCGTCGAGTTCATGGCGCGCGGAAGCCTCGCGCGCGGCGGTTGCGGTCGCGGCGAGGCCGGCGGCCACCAGCACGCCGCGATAGCCGGCGAAGGCAGCGGCGAGGGCCTGCGGCCCCGGCCCGCCGAAGCGCTCGCGCACCGCGACGAAATGTTCCGGTGAGACGGCCTCGGCAAAGGCAGCCTCGTTCAATTGCGGCTCGCGGCCGGCATGCTCGCCGAAGGCCCTGCGGAAGGGCGCATAGCCGTCGCGCGGCAGGTCGCCATCGGCCGCCACCACGGCGCGCGCGACATCGGCGGCGATCTCATGGGCGGTGCGGAAGGAGAGACCTTCCGAACGGACCAGCGTGTCGGCGAGCTCGGTGATGGTGATGCAGGAGCGGCGGATGTTCTCGGCGACGCGCCGCCCGTCGACCTGGAGCGCCGGCAGCAGCGCGGCGAGGAGGCCGAGCACACGCTCGCCCGTCGTGAAGGCCTGATAGCCGGCTTCGTTGGTTTCGCCCTCGGCGTCGTTCATGTCGGTGAAGGGCGTGTTGTGGACGATGTCCCTGACCATCCGGGCGCGCGCCACGGTCTGCGACGCCAGATGGCGCAGATGCTCGATCGGCACCGGATTGCGCTTCTGCGGCATGATCGAGGAGATCTGCACGAAGGCATTGGGCACGTAGAGCTGGCCGACCTCGAAGGCGGTCCAGACCTGCAGGTCCTGGATCAGCCGGCCGAGATGCAGGAAGACGAGCTCGACCGCGCTATAGGTCGCGGTGAGGTAATCGATCGCGGCGATGCAGCCATAGGAATTCTGCAGCGGAGCGGCGAAGCCGAGCAGATGCGCGACGCGGGCGCGGTCCAGCGGGAAGCCCGAGGTGGTGATCGCGGCCGCGCCCATCGGCGAGAGATCGAGCAGGGCGCGGGCCTGAACCAAGCGCTCATGGTCGCGCAGCATCACCTCGATCGCGGCCGAAAGGTAATGGCCGAAGGTCGTCGGCTGCGCCGGCTGGCCATGGGTGTAGGCGACGATCAGCGTCGCCTTTTCGCGCTCGGCGAGGTCGAGCGTCGCGGTGATGAGCGCGCGCAGCAGGCCGGCCATATGGTCGAGCCGAGGCTTCAAGGCGAGCTTGAACAGGGTGTGGTCGATATCGTTGCGCGAGCGGCCGGTATGGAGGCGCCCGGCATCGTCGGCCGGCAGGCGCTTCTTCAGCTCCGCCTCGATCAGGAAGAAATAATCCTCGACCGTACCGTCATAGCTCAGCGCAGCCGGGTCGATCTCGGCGTCGATGGCGTCGAGCGCGCGTGCGATGCGGCCAGCGGTGGCGCGCGGCAGGATGCCGGTCTCCGCGAGCATGACGAGATGGGCGCGGTCGATGGCGCGGAAGCTCTGGACATGATGAGTCTTCGCCCCGTCGAAGAGCGGGCGCAGCACGGTCTCCTTGTAGACGGGATCGGGAAAGACGGACGTGTCGGCCGTCCGAGGATCGGTTTTCGTCATGGCAATCAGCCCTTGAGACCGGCGAGGACCACGCCGCGCACGATATAGCGCTGGAGCAGCAGGAAGACGGTCAGCGTCGGCAGGGTCGCGAGCGCGGCACCTGTCATGATCAATTCCCACTGGACCTGCGATTCCACCGCGAAGCTCGTGAGCCCGACCGGCAAGGTGTAGAGTTCCTTGGAGGTCGTCACGATCAGCGGCCAGATGAAGGCGGTCCAGTTGCTGAGGAAGGTGAAGATCGCCAGCGCGGAAAGGGCGGGCGTCACCAGGGGCAGGGCGATGCGCCAGAAGATCGCGAATTCGTTGAGGCCGTCGATGCGCGCGGCTTCGAGGAAATCGTTCGGCACGGTCTCGAAGAACTGCTTCATCAGGAAAGTGCCGAAGGCCGTCATCATGCCCGGGAACATGATGCCCCAGTAGCTGTCGAGCCAGCCGAAGTTCTTGGCCATGACATACCAGGGGATGACCAGCATCTCGGTCGGGATCATCAGCGTCGAGAGGATGGCGATGAAGACGAGATAGCGGCCGCGGAACTGGAACTTCGCGAGAGTGTAGCCGACGAGGCTGTCGAAGAAGACATTCGAGAGCGTGACCGCGACCGCGATGCCGAAGGAATTGGCGAACCAGCGCAGGAAGCGGCCGTCCGAGAGCACGGTCACGTAGTTGCCGAGCGTCGGATGGGCCGGGAAGAAGGCGAGATCGTAGATCTCGGAGGAATCCTTCAGCGAGGTCGCGAACATGAAGACGAGCGGCGTCACCATCAGCAGGCCGCCGCCGAAGAGGATGAGCCAGGCGAGGATGCGACCGGGCTCGATGCGCAGGGCCATGGGAGAGGCGGCGCTCATCAGCGGTCTTTCAGCAGCCTGAGCTGCAGCAGCGAGACCACGAGCAGCACGAGGAAGAGCACGACGGTCTGGGCCGCGGCATAGCCCATGTCGAAGGAGGAGAAGGCCGTCTGGTAGATCATCAGCACGAGCGGCTTGGTGGCGTTGAGCGGCCCGCCGGGATCGCTGCTCGTCTGGCTGGTCATGTTGTAGACCTGATCGAAGATCCGCAAGAAACCGATCGAGGAGAAGACGACGAGGAAGACGATCGTCGGCTTGAGTAGCGGCAAGGTGATCCGCCGCAGGATCGTTCCGTTCGAGACGCCGTCGATGCGGGCGGCCTCGTAATAGGTCGTCGGGATCGCGCGCAGGCCCGCCATGAAGATCACGACCTGGAAACCGAGACCGGCCCAGATCGCGGGGGCCAGCACGGCGGGCAGGGATTGCGTCGTCGAGCGCAGGAAGGGCTGCTGGGCGATGCCGATGCCGGCGAGCAGATTGTTGAACAGACCGATCGGGACCGGCTGGTAGAACCAGCGCCAAACCCAGGCCATCGCTGCGGCAGTCGTCAGGAAGGGCAGGAAATACAGCGCCCGGATGAAGCCGTGCAGGAAGCGCACGCGGTCGAGATGATAGGCGATGGTAAAGGCGAGCAGCAGGCTGATCGGCGTGCCCAGCAGCAGGTAGAGCGCGGTATTGCCGAAGACCTGCCAGAACACGGGATCGGCGAGGAGGCGCTTGAAGTTGGCGAGCCCGACAAAGGAGGGCTCGGTCAGGAGGTTCCAGTTGGTGGTGGAAATCCAGAAGGCTTCCAGCGTCGGATAGAAGCGCACCACCGCATAGAACAGCACCGGCACGGCCAGGAAGGACCAGGCCCAGAGGACCTGCTTCTGACGCATGCCGAGGCCCGAGAAGAGACGGGCGCCGGAGCGTGCATCGACACGAGACGAAGAGGCGTTCATCGCGACAATCCGATCCGGCGCCCGACCAACATCACTTCTTGTAGAAGCGGTCGAGGATGGGCTGCTCGGCCTTGGCGGCCTCGGCGAGCGCGGCCTTGGCGTCCTGGTTTTGCAGCAGCACGCGGTTGAGCATGTCGAGCGAGACCTGGCGCTGGGCCAGCTCGTCGACGAAGACCGTGGCGTGCGAGTAGTTCAGCGCCTTGAGGAACGGCCCGTAGATCGGGTGGGTCAGGTTCTTTTCGGTCTCGGCCGCCGCCTTGCGCGCCGGCAATTCACCGACGGTCTCGAGCCAGAGCTGCATCGCCTCGGGCGTGGTGACGAAGGCGAGGAATTTCTTGGCCGCTTCCAGCTTCGGGCCGGTCGGCTTGGTGGTGATGGCGTTAACCCAGTAGCTGGCAAAATTCGCCTTCTTGCCGTCGGCCGAAGCCGGGAGCTCGGCGACGCCCCATTCGAAGGCCTTGATGCCGCCGAAGGCGCCCAAGCGGAACGAGCCGTCGATGGTCATCGCGGCGCGGCCGGCGCGGAAGGCGGCCTGGCCCTCGTCCATGAAGCCGACCTGGCCGACCTTGTGGACGCGCTGGAGATCGGCATACCAGTTCAGCGACTTGGCGCCGGCCTCGCTGTCATAGGTGACCTTCTTGTTGTCATCGCTATAGGGCGCGCCGCCGTTCTGGCGCAACAGCGTCTCACGCCACCAATGGTAATCCTGGCCGGGGAAGTCGAGCGTGATGCCGGCGGAGAGCATGTTGCCGGCGCCATCGCGCTTGGTCGTCTTCTTCGCGAAGTCGAGCAGTTCGTCGACGGTCTTGGGCGGCGTGTTCGGGTCGAGCCCGGCCTCCTGGAAGAGCTTCTTGTTGTAGAACAGCGCGAGCGAACGCACAGCCGTCGGCAGGGCGTAATATTCGCCGTCGCGCTTCATCGCCGAGACGATCGGGTAGAATTCCTTCTCGATCGCGGCGGGCGGGAAGGCGTCGCGCGGCAGCGGCTGGATGAACTTGGCGCCGACGAAATTGTCGAGCCAGCCATAGAAGAGCTGCACGACATCCGGGCCCTGGCCGGCCGGCATCGCCGCGGCGATCTTGGTCTGGTAGTCGGCATAGGGGAAGGTCGTCTGCTTGACCTTGATGTTCGGGTTGGCGGCCTCGAAGCGCTTGATCAGCTCGGTCATCGCCTTGACGCGCGCGTCGAAGACATACTGCCAGTACTCGATCTCGACGGTCTGGGCCTTGGCGCCGGCGACCGCGCCGACCGAGACCATCAGACCCAACAGCATCCCGCGTAAGACGCGCATGACCCTCTCCCCTGATTTCAGCGTCCTCCGTCCCTGCCGGCGGACGGCATTCGGGAGGCTCGACGATATCGTCGTCTCGGCGGCCCGCGGCTGTCAATCAATTAATTCACTTGAGTTGGATTAATTGCCGGAGCAGGCTGTTTGCCCGCCCTTGCGTGACCGCCTATGCCGCACCGACCCCTCCCTCCTTCCCGCAGCGTCGCCGTCGGCACCAATCCCGAGCGGACGCGCAGCCATAACCGCCGGGTGGTGCTCGAAACCGTGCGCCAGCACGGGCAGCTCGGCCGGTCCGATATCGCGGTTTTGACCAAGCTCACGGCGCAGGCCGTCTCCAACATCGTTGCCGAACTGGTCGAAGAGGGGTTCCTCACGGAACTCGGCCGGCGCCGGACGGCGCGGGGTCAGCCGCCGGTCGAATTCGCGGTCAACCCCGAGGGCGGGATGACGGCAGGCATGGAGATCGCAGCCGATCACGTCACCACCGTCCTCGTCGACCTAGCCGGGCGGATCAGGGCGCAGCGCATCGCCCCTCTCGCGGATACCACCGTCGCGGGCGTGCAGAAGACGGCTGCGACGGAGCTGGCTGCGGTGCGGCGCGAGGCCGGCCTGCCCGAACGCCTGCTCGGCTGCGGCGTGGTGATGCCCGGCCCCTTCGAGATCGAGGGCATGAATTCGGTCGGCACCTCGCCCTTGCCGGGCTGGGCCGGGCAGGATGCGGCACAGCTTCTACAGGATGCGCTGAACACGCCGGTCGTCATCGAGAACGACGCCAATGCGGCGGCGGTCGGCGAGCATCTCCACGGGCTCGGCCGCAACCTGCGCCATTTCTGCCAGATCTATTTCGGCGCAGGTCTAGGCCTCGGCGTTATCGTCGCCGGCCAGCCCTATCGTGGCGCTTTCGGCAACGCCGGCGAGATCGGTCATATCCCGGTGGTCCGCGACGGGCGCGCTTGCGCGTGCGGCGGGCATGGCTGCCTCGAACGCTACGCCTCCTTCCATGCGCTGGCGGAGACCTTGCGCGAGGCCGGCATCGCCGGGGCTGGGCCGGAGGAGGTCGCGCGCCTGCACGCGCAAGGGCATTCCGTGCTGACTGGCTGGATCGCGGAGGCGGCGGGATTGCTGGCCCCGGTCGTGACGATGCTGGAGAACCTGTTCGATCCGGAGACCGTCATCCTCGGCGGCGAGATGCCGGACACGGTGATCGATGCGCTGATCGCGGCGATGTCGCCCTTGCCGATCTCAGTGGCGAACCGGCCGGGGCGGACGATCCCGCGCGTCCAGCGCGGCGGGACCGGGCGTCTGACGGCGGCGCTCGGCGCCGCCGCCTTGCCCTTGCTGGACACGATGACGCCGAAGCTCGATCGCGTCAGCTTGACGGCGGAGGCTCCCGTCTCGGCCTCTAACTAACTGGCAGGGCCGGCGGCTGGAAGCCGCTGCCGGCCCTTGGTCGGGGGCGCCGCTCAGCGCGACGCGGTGACCACGATCTCGATCATCGCGCCGCCGCCGAGATCGGCGACGCCGACGGTGGCGCGGGTCGGCATGTCCTCGCCGAAGAAGCCGGTCCAGGCGGCGTCCATCTCCTTCTTCTGGGAGAGGTCGGTGACGAATATCTGGGCAGCGACGATCGCCTTGCGGTCGAGCCTGACCTCGCCGAGATAGCCCTCGATCTTGCCGAGGATGTTCTGCGTCTGCGGGCCCATCGACTGCTTGGTGTCGTCGGCGATGACGCCGCCGACGAAGACGAGATTGCCGGTCTCGACGATGCGGTTCTGGATCGGCGTGCGGATGGAACGCTTGATGGCCATGGGTGGTCTCCTCGGGTTGAAATTCAGTGGGTGGTGGCGAAACGGGCGATGCCGAGACCGTCGATCGGCACGTTGGATTGGCCGGTCGCGATGATCTCGGCCATCACGGCGCCGGCGCCGGGTCCGAGCTGGAAGCCATGGGCCGAGAAGCCGAACTGGTGGTAGACACCCTCATGCTTCGCGCTGCGGCCGAAGACGGGCAGATCGTCCGGCATGCGCGCCTCGATGCCGGCCCAGGCGCGCACGACCGGCGCGCCGCGCATGATCGGGAAGAGATCCCAGACCGTGCCGGCGCTGATCGCGAGCTTGCGCCAGTCGAGCAAGGTGACGTTCTCGTCGCGCAAGGGCGCTCCGAGATGGCCGCCGCCGATCAGCACCGTGCCGTTGTCGAACTGCTTGAAGGAGAGTTTTCGCCCGCGCAGGATCACAACCGGCTTGATGAAGGCCGGCAATGGCGCCGTGATCATCAGCATCGGCGCGATGACCGAGAGCGGCACGGGCTCGCCGAGATCGGAGGCGATGCGGTCGGCCCAGGCCCCGGCGGCGTTGACGATGCGGGGTGCGAGGAAGTCGCCGGCATCGGTGACGACGCGCCAGTTCGGCCCGTCCTGTTCGACCTTGGTTACGCGGACGCCTTCGCGGATGATAACGCCGAGGCTTTCGGCCTTGCGCTTGAAGGCTTGCGTGGCGCGCAGGGGAATGGCAGCGCCGTCGCGGCGCGAGATCACGCCGCCCGGACAGGATTCGGAAACGGCCGGCACGATTTCGCGCAGCTCTTGCGCGTCGATCATTTCCTCATGGTGGAAACCGCGCAAGGTCAGGTCGGCGACGCGGGCGCGGCAGCCTTCCAGGTCGGCCTCGTCCTCGGCGACCAGCACCTGCCCGTCGCTGGTGAAGCCGCAATCGTCGTCGACCAGCTCCGCGATATTGTGCCAGAGCGCCATCGAGGTGTTGGAAAGCGGAATTTCCGCGACGTGGCGGGCGAGCTGGCGCACGCCGCCGGCATTGACGCCGGAAGCATGGCGGCCGGCGTGGTCCTTCTCGATCAGGATGACCGAGAGCCCGCGCATGGCGCAATGCAGGGCGGTCGAGCAGCCATGGATGCCGCCGCCGATGACGATGACATCGGCGCTGCCGGCCTCCTTGGTCATCGGACGACCGCCTTCACCGAGGCTTCGGTCTGCGGCAGGGCCGCGAGCTCGGCCAGCGTTACCGGCTTGATCGGCGGACGCAGGCGGTAATAGCCGGTTTTGGCCGGGGTGGTGCCGCGCGCCTCCGCTATCAGCTCGACCACGGTCGGGCCGCAGAGCCGGCCCTGGCACGGACCCATGCCGCAGCGCAGGAAGGCCTTCATCTGGTTGGGGCCGGTAACGCCGAGGCGATTGGCGGTATCGCGGATCTGGCCAGCGGTGACCTCCTCGCAGCGGCAGACGATCGTCTCGTCCTTGGGCGGCGCCAGGAATTGCGGCGCCGGCTTGTAGAGCAGGTCGAGGAAGCGCCGGCCGCGCAGTTTCTTGTCCAGTTCGGCGCGAACCGGCGCGGCCTGCCGGTCGCGCTCGGCCTCGCTGAGCTTGCCGAGCCGCGATGCGGCACTGAGGCCCGCGATCTCGCCACGCAGGGCCGCGCTTTCCGCGCCGCCGATGCCGGCGCCGTCGCCGGCGATGGCGATGCCGGGCACGGTCGAGGCGAACCAGGCATCGACACGCGGTACCCAGGCGTGCTGCTCGGTGTCGAAGTCATGGGCGCAGCCGGCGGCATTGGAGAAGTTGACGCTGGGTATCACGCCCTGATGCAGCAGCAGCGTGTCGCAGGCGATGGTGCCGCTGCGGCCGTCCTGTTGGAACTGCACGGTTGTGAGCTTTGCTTCGCCGCTCGCGGTCAAGCTGGTGACGCCGGAAACGAAGCGCAGCTTGCGCCGCGCGGCCAGCATAAGCTTCAGGCCCTTGGCGAGATAGGGCGAGCGCAGAAAGTCCGGGATCGCGCCGAGCGCCTTCGATCGATTGGCCGCGGGTGTCGTGTCGAGCACGGCGGCGATCTGGCAGCCGGCGGCCGCGAGTTGGCCGGCCAGCAGGTAGAGCAGCGGGCCACAGCCGGCGATGACCGTGCGCCCCGACGGAATGGCGCCAGCGGATTTCAGAGCGATCTGGGCGGCGCCCGCCGTCATCACGCCAGGCAGGGTCCAGCCCGGGATCGGGAAGGGCCGCTCCTGCGCGCCCGTGGCGAGGATGACCTGCCGCGCGCCGATGATGCGGGCCTTGCCGTCGAGCGAGAGGCCGAGCTCGAAAGTGCCGGGCGCGGTCTCTTCCGGGCCGATCGACCAGACCGTGCAACGCGGGGCGTAAGCGGCCTGCGAGCGCTCGAAGCGGGCGACGATGTCGGCGCCGCGCCAGTAATCCTCGCCCAGGATGGCGCGGTTCTTCACCGGCGTCGTGGTGACGGCGCGATAGATCTGGCCGCCGGGCGCCGGGTTCTCGTCTGCGAGCAGCACTGTGAGACCGAGCTCGGCGGCGCGGGCGGCGGCGGAGAGGCCGGCCGGGCCGGCCCCGACGACGAGGAGGTCATAGCTCTCGGCGAGCTGTTCGATGCTGGCGATCGGCGTCATTCCGCGGCCTCCGTGAGATGGCGGCGGCCGTGCTGGGTCTCGATGCGCATGCCCTCCGTGAGCGGGACGAGGCAGCCTTGCCGGTTGCCGATGCCGTCGATGACGACGAGGCAGTCGAAGCAGACGCCCATCAGGCAATAGGGCGCGCGCGGCGTGTCGGAGACCGGCGTCTCGCGGCAGGCGGTGATGCCGTTGGTGAGGAGGGCGGCGGCGACGGTATCGCCCGCACGCGCCGTCAGCGGCCGGCCGTCGAAGGTGAAGCTCAACTCCCCGCGCGCGGCAAGGTCAGCTATGGGCCGGAACATGGAACCTCCGTGCTGTGAAGCTCGCGACGCTCTCGGGCAAGGTGCCGGCGAGGATCGCGGGAGCGAGTGTCAGGGCATGATTGGCGGCGAGCGTCACGCCGGAATGGCAGGTGACGACGAAGGCGCCGGGATGGGTATCGGACTGGTCGTAGATCGGGAAGCCGTCGGGGCTCATCACGCGCAGTGCCGACCAGGTGCGGACGACGTTCAGGCCGGCGAGGCGCGGGAACATCTTCACGGCCCGCTCCGCCATGGTCGAGAGGATCGGCTGGCCGACGACGGTGTCGAAGCCGCGGTCTTCCTGGCTGTCGCCGATCATCACGCCGCCCTCGTCGGTCTGGCGCACCGTGACCATCGGGTTGTGCAGGAAGGGTTCGGTCTTCTCGGTGACGATGATCTGGCCCTTGCTTGGCTTCACCGGCGCGTCGAGCCCGACCATCGGGGCCAATCGGGCATTGCCGAGCCCGGCGCAGAGCACGACCTTCCCGGCGCGCAGCTCGCCCCAGGGGCCGGTGATGGCGAAGCCGCCATCCTTGGGCACGATGCTCTCGACCGGGCTGTTCGGGCGGTAGTCGACGCCGCGCCGGACCGTCGCCTCGCGCAGCGCCCGGAACAGCTTCAGCGAGTTCACATGGCCGTCGAGCGGAGAATAGAGCGAGCCGACCACGTCCTTGCCGATGGCGGGCAGGCGCCGCTTGGTCTCGGCATGGTCGAGCACCTCATAGGGGAAATCGGTCAGCGGCCGGCTGTTATGGAGACGGCGCATCGCGTCGACGCGCTTGTCGAGTTCGTCTTCCGAGAGGCAGAGCATGAAGCCGCCGGGCTGGCTATGGGCGACGTCGATCCCGGTCTCGCCGGCCAGCGAAGCGGCGAGTTCGTGCCAGCTATCGGCGGAGCGGCGCGACCAGAGCGCGTAATCGGGCATGCCAAAACCCTTGGACTGCACCCAGACCAGCGCGAAATTGCCGCGCGAGGCCCGGAAGGCGGTGTCGCCTTCGTCGAGGATGGCGACCTTGGCGCCGTTGCGGGCAAGGCCGAGCGCGATGGCGCCGCCGACCACGCCGCCGCCGATCACGGCGACATCGGGTTCTCTGGGTATAGGGGACACGGGGTTCAGCCTTTTCCGGTTCCGACGAACAGCCGGTCGAGCCCGAACAGCCTGTCCAGCGCCAGCAGCAGAATGGCGGTCAGGGCGATCAGGCAGGCGGAGACGGCTGCGATGAGCGGGTCGATATTGTCCTGGATGTAGAGGAACATCCGGACGGGGAGTGTGGTGGTGGCGGGCGAGGCGATGAAGACGGTCATCGTCACCTCGTCGAAGGAATTGATCGCGGCGAGCAGCCAGCCCGAGACGACGCCCGGCAGGATCAGCGGCAGGGTCACACGGCGGAAGACCACGGCCGGGCTCGCGCCGAGCGAGATCGCGGCATGCTCGATGCGACGGTCGATGCCGTAGGAGGCGGCGAGCACGAGGCGCAGCGCGAAGGGGATGATCACGATGATGTGGCTCAGCACCAGCCCGAGGAAGGTCCCGGAGAGGCCGATCTGCGTGAAGAAGCGCAGGAAGGCGATGCCCAGCACGACATGGGGGACCATCAATGGCGACATGAACAGCGCCGTCATCGCCTCGCGGCCGGGGAAGCGATAGCGGGCGATAGCGAGCGCGGCGGGCACGGCCAATCCGATCGCGACGGTCGAGGAGAGCGCAGCCAGCCAAAGCGAGTCGCGGAACGCGCGCAGGAACTCGGGATAGTCGAGGATCGCCCTGAACCAGCGCAGGCTCCAGACCCGGCCGGGCAGGGAGAGGTAGCCCTCCGGCGTGAAGGCGACGAGGCAGACCACGACCAGCGGCGCCAGCATGAAGACGACGAAGAGCGTGTGGAACAGGATGGCGAAGGGACCGTTGCGGCTCATTCGAACACCTGTGCGTAGCGGCGCTCGACCAGCCGGTTGGTGCCGACGGTGAGGATCACCAGCGCGGCGAGCAGCAGCACGGCGACGGCGGCGCCGAGCGGCCAGTTCAGGGTGTTCAGGAACTCGTCATAGGCGAGCGTAGCCGCGACCTTGAGCCGCCTGCCGCCGATGATCGCCGGCGATGCGAAGGCGCTCGCCGCTAGCGCGAAGACGATGATCGAGCCCGAGAGGATGCCCGGCACGATCTGCGGCAGGATCACGCGCCGCCAGATGGTCATGCGCGAGGCGCCAAGCGAGAGCGCGGCGTTCTCGATCTGGGGATCGAGCCGCTGCAGCGAGGCCCAGACCGCAAGGATCATCAGGGGGATCAGCACATGGACGAGCGCGATCACCACGCCGGTCTCGGTGAACATGAATTCGAGCGGCTGGCCGATCAGGCCGAGCGCCATCAGCCCGCGGTTGACCAGCCCGTTCGAGCCGAGCAGCAGCGCCCAGCCGAGCGTGCGCGCCACGACGGAGACGAGCAGCGGCCCGAGGATCGCGAGCAGGCAGAGGCCGCGCCAAGCCGGCGACATGCGGTTGAGGATATAGGCCTCGGGCACGCCGATCAGGATCGCGAACAGCGTCACCAGCACGGAGATGCGCAAGGTGCGCAGGAAGACTTCAAGGAAATAGCCGTCGCTGAAGATCTCGCGGAAATTCTTCAGGGTGAACTCGGCGACGATGCCCTTGTACTGGCCCCAGTCGTAGAAGGCGAGCAGCACGGTCATGCCGAGCGGAATGATGACGAGGGCGAGGAAGACGGCGAGCGCGGGGCCCGTCAGCCAATAGGGCGTCGCGCGGGCGGAGGCGTCCGGCCTCATGAGCCTGAGCCCTCCGCCAGAACCGCGGCGTCGCCAGGGCCGAAGCTCAGCTTCACGCTCTCGCCTTCGCCAGGGACGGGCGTGCCGTCATTGTGCCGGATCAGGGTGACCGGGCCGGCGACGCTTTTGGCGGTCAGCAGCCAATGTGCGCCCTGGAAGACCCGCGAGGTGATGCGGGCGGTGAAACCCGGTGCGCCATCGGCCGCGAAGCCGAGGCGCTCGGGGCGGACGGCGATGCGCAAGGTGCCCATGGGGGCGCCCGCTAGTGGCATAGACAGGTTTTCGATCGCGACGCGACCGCTTCCGTCGCCCGTCGCTGCCAGGACATTGGTCTTGCCGAGGAAATTCGCGACGAAGGCGGTGTCGGGCGCACCGTAGACGGCATCGGGCGCACCGATCTGCTCGACGCGACCCTTGTTCATCACGACGATCCGGTCGGAGAGCGCCATCGCCTCGTGCTGGTCATGGGTGACGAGGATCGTGGTCGTGCCGATCGAGCGCTGGATCTGGCGCAACTCGCCCTGCATCTCCTCGCGCAGCTTGGCGTCGAGATTGGAGAGGGGCTCGTCGAGCAGGAGCAGCGAGGGCCTGATCACCAGTGCGCGAGCGAGCGCGACGCGCTGCTGCTGGCCGCCGGACATGCGGCGGGGATAGCGCTCCTCGAAGCCCTTCAGCCCGACCAAGGCCATTGCCTCCAGCGTGCGCTTTTCGCGCTCCGCTTTCTCGATGCCCCGCATTTCCAAGCCGAAGGCGATGTTCTGCGCCACGGTCATATGCGGAAAAAGCGCGTAGCTTTGGAAGACGATGCCGAGGCCACGCTTGTTGGGCGCGACGCCGCCGAGATCGCTGCCGTCGAGCAGGATGCGGCCGCGATCGATCGGCACGAAGCCGGCGATCATCTGCAAGGTCGTGGTCTTGCCGCAGCCGGAGGGGCCGAGCAGCGAGATGAACTCGCCGCGCGCGACCGAAAGGTCGAGCCCCTCGACAGCAACTGCGCCGCCATAGGATTTGCCGAGGCCTTCGAGAACGAGATGGGACATGGACTCCGCGCGCTTCATGAAGGAGGTCGCCGAAACACCGCCGTCATCCCGGGCTTGACCCGGGATCCATGCCGGAGCGCTTCCGGTGAAGCTTCAGGCATGGATCCCGGATCTTCGCTTTGCTCCGTCCGGGATGACAGCGAGGTTCGAAGGCGGAAGATCTTACCGCTCGACCTCGCGGTTCCAGCGGCGGGTCCATTCCTCGCGCTTGGCGTTGACGATGTCCCAGTCGACGGCCTTGAGCTTCTTCACGTCCTCGCCATAGGGCAGGCCCTTCTGTTCGTCGAGCGTCAGCGTCACCGTCATGTTGGCGGGGCCGAAGCCGGCGCCGGTCGCCATCACCTTCTGGATCGCGGGCGAGAGCATGAACTGGATGAAGGCATTGGCCTCGGCCGCGTTCTTCGAGCCTTCGACCGGGCAGGCGGCGACGCCGAGCGCGAAGCCGCCCTCTTTCGGATAGACGAACTCGACCGGGAAGCCGGTGTCGGCGAAGGCCTTGACGCGGCCAGAGCCCCAGACGCCGAGCACGGCCTGTCCGTTCTGGAAGAGCTCGGTCATCTTCGCCGGCGAGGGCTCATAGGCGACGATGTTGGGGTTGATGTCCTTCTTGAAGGCCTCGAAGCCCGGCTCGATATTGTTCTCCCCGCCGCCGCCGATCTGGGCGAAGGCGATCAGCGCATGCAGGCCATAGGTGTTGTTGATCGGCGGGCTGACGATCTTCTTGCCGTAGGTCTTCGACTTGAGATCGTTCCACGAGGTGGGGGCCGGCCATTTGTTCTCGTCGAAGATCTTCTTGTTGTAGAACAGGCCGGTGCCGACGAGGCCAAGGCCGACGCCCTTGTTTGACTTGAACTTCATCACCGGCGCGACGTCCTTGTAGACGGGTCCGTCGGTCAGCGTGCCGCAGAAGCCGAGTGCAACTGCCTGGTAGGCCGGGCCGTCATCGACGATCGCGACATCGATCTGCTGGTTGCCTTTCTGGGCCTGCAGCTTGGCGAGCGTATCGGTCGAATTGCCGGCGACGTACTCGACCTTGACGTTGGCCTGTTTCTCGAAGGCCGGAATGACCTCCTTCCGCATGGTCTGCTCGTAGGAGCCACCATAGCCGGCGACGTAGATCGTCTTCTGTTGGGCAAAAGCGGCGGAGCCAGCGAGAGCGGTTCCGGTAACCAGAGCGAATGTGATGGCGAGCTTCACGGTATCCCCTCCTCGTTTTCGAGTGATGCCGTTAGGTTCGGGGCTGATCTGGAACTGGTCAAATCGAATGTTTCGTGCGAGCCATGCCGAAATGTTATGTTCCGGTTCGAGAGGCCGATCATGCTGAATCCGCGCCAGATAGAGGCTTTCCGGACGGTGATCGTGACCGGCGGCATCACCGCGGCGGCGCAGGCGCTCAACGTCACGCAGCCGGCGGTGACGCGGCTGATCCAGGACCTGCAATACGCGCTCGGGCTGCCGCTTTTCGTGAAGCGCGGCGCGCGGCTCGTGCCCACGAATGAGGCGCTGTCGCTTTATCGTGAGGTCGAGCGCCAGTTCGTCGGGCTGGAGCGCATCGAGAACGCGGCCCGCAACCTACGCGAGGGGCGCGCGGGTTCGCTGCGCGTCGCGGCGCTGCCGGCTTTCAATGTCGGCTTCCTTCCGCGGGTCGTCGGCGGCTATCTCAAGCAGAAGCCGGATCTGGAGATCGCGATCTATGGCAGCATCTCCTCGCAAGTTGTGGACTGGGTAACGTCGGGTTTCTGCGAACTGGGTTTCGCGCAACTGCCACTGGATTTTCCGGGGATCGATATCGAGATTCTGCCGGCGATGGCGCCGGTCGCCGTGCTGCCGACCGGGCACAGGCTCGCGGCCAAGGCCGTGCTGGCGCCGGAGGATTTCGTCGACGAGCCCTTCATCTCGCTCGAACAGTCGACGCAATTGCGCTACCGCATCGACGCCCTGTTCTCGGCCCATCGCGTCTCGCGCCAGACACGGGTCGAGACGCCGCTGTCGATGATCGCCTGCGGGCTTGTCGCAGCCGGGGCGGGGCTTTCGGTGGTCGACCCGTTTACGGCAGAGGAATATCGCGGCAAGGGCGTCGAGGTACGCCCGCTCAGGCCGGCGGTGACCTACGATATCGCGATCATCTGGGGCGCCGGCCGCTTCCGTTCCGCAGTCGCACAGGATTTCGCGGAAACCGTCCGGGGCGCTGCGCTGAATTTCGCGGAAACCGTTGCCGGTTGATGGCGTCTTGCCGGGTCAGGTTCGGCCTCGGAGCCCCTTTGTCATCCGGGGTCTTCGCTGCGCAATGCCCCGGAATGACAACTCGGCCGCCAACCATCAAGCAAACGCCCCCTCATCCCCGAACTGATAGATCCAGCCGGTCTGTCTGATGATGCAGCGCTCGCGCTCGTAACCGGCGATCACGGTGTCCCGGGCAGCGCGGCGCAGCGGCCGCATCAGTGCGGGGCTCACCAGGGCTTCCGCGATGCGCTCCGCCAGCGCTTCGCTGTCGTGGAAAGGGGCGAGCAGGCCGTTGACGCCGTCGCGGATAACCTCCTTCACCGGCTCGGTATCGGAACCGACGAGGAGGCAGCCGCAGGCCATGGCCTCCAGCAGCGACCAGGACAGCACGAAGGGGACGGTGAGATAGACATGGACGGCCGAGACCTGGAACAGCCGGATCAAGTTCTCATGGGGCAGCCAGGGAATATGGACGATCCGGTCTTCCAGTCCGGTTTCGGCGGACATCGCCTCGCGCCAGCTGTTGCCATCGGCACGCGGGCGGCCATAACCCGAGCCGTCGCCACCGACCACGACGAAGAGCGCGTCGGGGTGGCGGGCGGCTAGGATCGCCGCTGCGCGCATGAATTCGGGATAGCCGCGATAGGGGTCGAGATCGCGGGCGACGAAGGTCACGATCGGCATGCCCGGTGACAGGGCGCGGCCGTCCGGCAGGATGAAGGTCGCCTCGGTGCTGGGCCGGCAGACGCTGGTATCGATACCGTCATGGCAGACGGCGATGCGCTGGCGATAGGCCGCCGGGTATTGCCGACGCTGCCATTGCGTCGGCGCATAGGCGGCATCCAGCGTATCGAGGGCGAGGAGCTGGGCCGCGTTGCGCATCCGCACGCGCTGGCGGTCGGCCGGGGGAATCGGCTCGTCGGTGCCGAAATCGAGGTCCGAGTCGGTGCTGCGATAGTAATATTCGCAGTAGCCGATCAGCGCGGCGTCGGGCAGCGCGTCACGGGCGAAGAGCATGCCGCCCCAGCCCATATGGCCGAGGACGACATCGGGCGGATCGCTGCGTTGCAGGCGCTCCATCAATCGCGCCACCGCCTCTCCGGTGCGCAAGTGATATTCGGTCGCCGCGAGCGCGGGGTGCTGGGTCGCGGTCTCCTCGACCGCATAGACGAGCTGGCGCGCGCCCGGCGCCTCCTGCGTCGGGCGTTCCGTGATCAGCGTGACCTCGGCGCCTTCGGCGACGAGGCTGCCGATCAGAGCAGCGAATTGACCAGATCCTGCGCGATGAACGAATAGGACATGCATGATGCGAGCAGCACTCCGCCGTAGCGGAGCGCGTCGTTCCACCACTGTTCGAGTTGGCGCAGGGTTTCGTGCGTCGTATTGAGGTCGGTCTCGCGGTTGCTCTCCAGCCGCTGGCCGAACTGGCTGGCTTCGTCGAGCAGCCGCAGCCGTTCGCACAGCATCTGCCCCTTCAGCGAAAGCGAGATGCGGGCCTGCCGGCGATCGCGCGGCGAAGCTCCGCGGTCGAGATAGCCGTTCTCGACGAGCTGCTTGAGATTATAGGACGCGTTCGAGCCGCCATAGTGGCCGCGGTCCAGCAGATCGCGGACGGCGATCTCGCCTTGTCCGATCGTCATCAGCACCATCACCTGCGATGGCGAGATGTCGTCGATGCCGAGCTTGGTCAGTTCGAGCCGGAGATAATCCAGGAAGCGCCGGCTGACCCGTTCGATCACCCGCGCCAGATCAAAAGGGGAAATTCGGCGATCGGGGGCCTCTTCGAGGACACCGGAACCATTCGCCGGATGGTGGCCGTTCAAGGAACTGCCTGTGAATTGCTCGCCGCCGTGCAATTTGAAGTGCATTCCTTACTCCGCCTGATTGAAAATTAAACAATCCATCCGTTTGTCTCCTGTCGTACCGAGAAGCCTATAGGCAAAGCACATGCCATCTACGTTAGCTAATAGATAAGATTGTAGTAATCTTCAGATGGATGGAAACTAGTTCGAAATTCAAAATTTCTCATAGTCTGGCCTTATTTGCTTCCACCCGATTCGACGAGTTAGGCTTCTAATCTGTCATAATCTTGACACTCCCTCCATGTCTCGTTGTAGGGCCGATGACGGGGCTTTCCCCATAATTCTCTCGGACCTCAGATTCCCTCATTCGCGGAGCCTTGCATGAAGGCGGTGAAGCCGGCCCCCGACGCCTTGATCCGGAATCTCCAGCGCTCGTTCGTTGGCGGCCTGACCTATGCGGCTGCGCTCAGCCTGTGCGTGAACCTGCTGCTGCTGACGGTGCCGCTGTTCATGATGCAGGTGCAGGATCGGGTGACCGTCAGCCGCAGCTACGACACGCTGACGATGCTGCTGGTGATCGCGGTGGGGGCGCTCGTGCTCTATGGCGTGATCGAGTTCATCCGCTCGCTGACCTTCCAGGCGATGGCGAGCATCTTCGCGCGCAAGCTCAATTTGCCGGCTTTGCAGGCGGCGGTGAGCGCGTCGCTGGAGCAGGGCTCGGGGCAGGCCACGCAGGCGATCCGCGATCTCAACGACATCCGCTTCTTCATCGCGAGCTCGGCGATCGCGACGCCGCTCGAGGCGATCTGGTCGCCGGTCTTCCTCGCGGTGCTCTTCGCGCTGCATCCGATCTACGGGCTCGTCGGCCTCGCCTCGCTGATCATCCTGCTGCTGCTCGGCGTGCTCTCGGACATGCTGACCCGCCGGATCCTCAAGGACGCAAACGAGGCCGGTGTCGCCAGCATCAACGAGGTCGGTGCCAGCCTGCGCCATGCCGAGACGATCGAGGCGATGGGCATGCTGCCGGCGCTGTCCAAACGCTGGCGCGGCCAGCAGCTCGCGATGATCGAGCAGCTCGACATGGGCACGCGGCGCGGCAAGTTCATCGCGGCCGTGACGCGTTCGTCCCGAATGACGATGCAGCTCGCGGTCTATGCGACCGGCGCCGTCCTGATCATCCGCAACGAGGTGACGGCGGGCACGCTGATGGCCGCGAGCATCCTGCTCGGCCGCTTGCTGGCGCCGTTCGATTCGATGATTACCGACTGGCGGCAATGGGTTCTGTCCGCCGCGGCCTGGAAGCGCGTGCGCGAGCTGGTGCTGAGCCGCAGCTCGCAGCGCCAGACCGTGCCGACGCCGCCCTGCCAGGGCGATCTGGTGATCGACCGCGTGATTTATGCGCCTGCGGGACAGGAGCAGACCGTCATCAAAAGCGTCTCCTTCACGCTGTCGCCCGGCGAGGTGCTCGGCGTGGTCGGCCCCTCCGGCGCCGGCAAGTCGACATTGGCGCGGCTGCTCGTCGGCGTGCTCAAGCCGAATGTCGGCGGCGTCTATCTCGACGGCCACAGTACCTATCTCTGGGAGCGCGGCTCCTTCGGCGCGATGGTCGGCTATCTCCCGCAATCGGTCTCGCTGCTCAACGGCACGATCGCGGAGAACATCGCCCGCATGCGCGAGCCCGATCCGCATGCCATCCTGGAGGCGGCGCGGATCGCCGGCGTGCATGAATTGATCGGCCGTCTGCCGCTCGGCTACGACACTAATGTCGCCGACAGCGATTTCAACCTGTCCGGTGGCCAGCGCCAGCGCATCGGCCTGGCGCGGGCGCTCTACGGCATGCCGCGCCTGATCGTGCTCGACGAGCCCAATGCCAATCTCGATGCCGAGGGCGAACAGAGCCTGATCCGCGCCATCGCGGCGGCGCGCGAGAGCGGCGCCATCGTCGTGCTCATCGCGCATCGCCCCTCGGTGATGCAGGTCGTCGACAAGCTGCTGGTACTGCGCGAGGGCCGCGTGCAGCAATTCGGCCCGCGCGGCGAGATCGCCGGCATGATCACACCCGGCGGCCGCGTCGAGCTCGATCCGGCTGCCAAGGCTGCGGCGGCTCCGGCCCAGGTTCGCGAGGTGAAGGCATGACCGGAAGCTCCCTGATCAAGCGCCCCGAGCATTCGCTGACGATCCAGGGCGACGTGGTCGATGTCGATGACGAGCGCGCGCCGAGCCTGCGCAATCTCGTGCTGGCCGGTGTCGCCGCGATCGGCGTCGGCTTCGGCGGCTTCGGCGCCTGGGCTGTGACCGCACGGCTCGACAATGCCGCCGTCGCGCCGGGCCTCGTCGCGGTCGACAGCAAGCGCAAGACCGTCAGCCATCTCGAAGGCGGCATCCTCAAGACCCTGCTCAAGGCCGAGGGCGAGCGCGTCGCGCGGGGCGAACCGCTGCTGCGCCTGGAAGATGCGCGCCAGCGCGCGGAATTGCAGCAATTGCAGGCCAAGCGCATCGGTCTGGAAGCCAAGCTCGCGCGCCTGCGGGCCGAGCAGACCAGCGACGCCGAGATCGCGTTTCCCGCCGATATCGCGCAGATGACCTCGCCGATCGCTCGCGAGGTCCTGCGGTCGGAACTGGGCCTGTTCAAGTCCCGCGCCCAGGTCCATGACGGCAAGATCCATATCCAGCAGCGCGTGATCGAGCAGCATCAGGCGGAATCCGATGCGCTGAAGGCCCAGATCGACGCCACCGTCCAGCAGCGCTCGCTGATCGACGAGGAGGTCAGGATCATGGCCGAGCTCTACGAGAAGCGCTACGCCAAGCGCAGCCAGCTCGTCGAGCTCCAGACCAAGCAGAGCGAGCTCTCCGGCAAGGCCGGCGAGCTCACCGCGCGCAAGGCCAAGGCCGAGCAGGCGGTCGCCGGTGCCAATCTCGAAATCCTCTCGATCAGCCTCGAACGGCAGAACGATATCGGCGGCGAGATCCAGGAAGCCCAGTTGATGCTTTCGGAGGTGACCGAGCGCATCGTCCAGGCCGAGGACGTGCTGCGCCGGCTGGTGGTGACCGCGCCGCAGGAAGGCGTCGTCGCCAATATCCGGATGCGCACGGCCGGCAGCGTGATCGCGGCCGGCGAAGCGATCCTCGATATCGTGCCGGAGCACGAGCCCCTGATCGTCGAGGCGAAGGTCGACCCGCGCGACATCGATGCCGTGAAGGTCGGGGCCGCGACCCGCGTGCGGCTGACCGCGTTCAACTCGCGCCTGCTGCCGCCGCTGGAGGCCAAGGTGAACTATGTCGCGCCGGACCAACTCGTCGACGAGAAGTCCGGCGCGCCCTATTTCGTGGTGCGGGCCGAGATCGATCCCAAGAGCCTGCGGGATTACAAGGTCACGCTCCATGCCGGCATGACGGCGGAGGTCATGATCGTCAACGGCGCCCGCCGCGCGGTCGACTACCTGCTCTCGCCGATCACCGACAGCTTCAACCGCGCTTTCCGCGAGGACTGAGCCGTCGTCGGCGATGCGCAGCCAGGGGCGCTCGCTAGTGGGACGTCTTATATTTCGATTTTGAAAGTATATCCGTTGGAATATCGATAGCTTATTGATTGTAAAATAAAGACCAAATCATGCTGCGTCGCAAAATGATCACAATAAAAGACTTGCTGCGCTGCAGCTATTGAGCAATCTTCGTGCGGTCGAGCGATGGCCTGATCTATCGAGGGCTGTCGGAATCGTTCCTGGTCTTTCCGTTCCGCGGTGCGGCCGCTGAACGTTCCAGGTTCACCAGATCGCCCAGGAGGTGCCGTATGGCGACGATCGAAGGAAGTGCATTCGACGACTTTTTGATAGGAACGCGTTTCAGCGACGTGATTCACGCAGGCGCCGGCGATGACATCGTCCATGGCGGGGACCAGGTCGATACCCTGTTCGGCGAAGAGGGCAACGATCTCCTGTTCGGTGATGGCGGCAATGACGCCCTGTTCGGCGGCGAGGGCAACGACATCCTCTTCGGCGGACTCGGTGACGATGTGCTGTCCGGCGACGAGGGCAATGACGCGCTGTTCGGCGGCGAGGGCAACGACATCCTGCTCGGCGGCGCCGGTGACGACATCCTGCGCGGCAATGCCGGCGACGATGTCCTTGTCGGCGGCGAAGGCAACGACGTGCTGCAAGGTGGGCCGGGCAACGACATCCTCCAGGGTGGCGCCGGCAACGACGTCCTGCAGGGCGGTGACGGCACCGATATCCTCCAGGGTGGTGCCGGTGACGACATCCTGCACGGTGGTGCGGGTGACGACATGCTGTTCGGCGGTGCCGGCAACGACATCCTGCATGGCGGCGCGGGCGCAGACACCTTCGTGTTCGCCGGCGGCGGCGGCAACGACGTCGTGCTCGACTTCCAGGCCGGTACGGACATGCTGCAGATCGCGTCCGACATCAACGGCACGGGCGTCCACACCGCGGAAGACGTCGCCGCGCGTGCGACCACGGTCGGCGCCAACACCGTCATCGATCTCGGCAATGGCGACAGCCTGACCCTGGTCGGTGTCTCCGCCGACGACGTTCAGGCCGATCCGAACTCCTACTTCACGGTCGCCTGATCCTGATGCCGCCTCTCGTCCGGCCGAAGCGGCCGGACGAGAGGCTCGCAAGCCCGGAGCGCGCATGCCCCCGGAAAGCGTCCCCCGCTTTCCGCAAGCGCTCCGGGATTTTCCGTGCCGCAGGAACGCTCCAATGCTTTCACTCGCGCCTGTCGCGATGGCGACGACTCCGCCTGCCCAGCTCGAACTCCACCGCCTCGGCGGCTCGGTCTTCCTGCTCTGCTGGACGCTCGAGGCCTCGCCCTTCGGCAAGCCCGCGATCGCGCTGACGGCTGGCGGCCGGCGCCTGCCTGCGGCCTCGATTACGCTTGGCCTGCGCGACGGACGCGAGCGGCTTGCCGTCGCCTTCCGCTCGTCCGGCCATGACAATGTCGTCGCGACGCTCAGCGACCACGGCCCGCAGGGCGAGGTGACGGCGGGTTTCGACCCCACGCTCGTCCATGGCCTTGCCGATCCGACCGAGATTCTCAAGGACCTGACGCCGCAGGCGCGCCTGACATTGGCCAATGCGCTGGTCCGCGCCTGGCCGCCGCTGTTCGGGCTCGCCGCGATCCCGAATTACCTGTCCTTCCTGCGCCAGTTCCTGCTGGCGCTGTTCCCCAAGCCCATTGCGATGCAGCCGACCGCCGCGCTGGTCGAGGGGCAGTGGCTGTTCGAGACGGTCGTGCCTGCCGATTTCGGCGCCCTGCAGGGCGTCGCGCGTCTCGATGGCACCGGGCTCTCGCGGCTCGATCTCAAATCCCGCCTCGGTGCCACCGATCGCAGCGGCAAGCGCGAGGTTCATCTTGTGATGGATGCGCCGCCGAGCCGTGGCGGCGGGCTCCTGATCCTGCAAGGCGAACGCTCGCTGGTCCTGCGCGCTCTGCCCGGCCGGCAGGCTGCGCCCTCGCTGGGTCGCTGGTGGGCCGGGAAGGCCGCGAGCCGCGACGGCCTGCGCAACTGGATGGTCGAGCAGCTCGCTGCCCTGTCCGACCAGGGGCGCCTGCTCGCGATCGAGATGCAGCGGCGCGTGCCGCTCGCGGTCCAGCATGTCCGCCGCAGCGACGATCTTCCTGCTGCCGAACTTGATCTCGCGGTCTGCAACCGGGCCGGGCTTCTGATCGGCGGCTGGCTGCGCGATCCCGACGATCTCCTGGAAGAAGTGCTGCTCCATCGCGGCAATGGCGAGCCGATCGCTATGCTCTCACGGCTGCAGCGCTTTCCCGTGCGCCTGCCGACCGGGGTGGATGGCGAGACCCGCGCCGGGACGGGCTTCGCCGGCTTCGCCTCGGACTACGCTGGTGGCGCGCCGGTTCTACAGCCGCGTTGCGAGATCAAGCTGAAATCCGGGACGACGCTGACGCTCCGTCCGCCGGTGCAGCCGGCCGATGCCGTGACGATCCGAGCACGGGCGCTCGCGGCGATACCGCCGCAATACCTGACGGCGGATATGATCGAAACGACGCTCGCGCCGATCCTCGCCGCCTGCCAGGAGGATTTGCGCGACAATCGGCCGGAGCCGGTCGTCAAAGTGTATGGGCAGCCACCGGCGCGGCCGAAGGCCTCGGTCGTGATCCCGCTCTACCGCGTCTACGATTTCCTGCGCGTGCAGGTCGCGGCCTTCGCCGGCGACCCGTGGTTCGCTGGGAATGCCGAGCTGATCTATGTGCTCGATTCACCCGAGCACGAGGCCGAGGTCGCGCATCTCCTCGGTGGTCTGCATCTCGCCTATGGCCTGCCGATGCAGCTCGTCGCGATGCGGCGCAATGGCGGCTTCTCGGCTGCCTGCAATGCCGGCGCTGCCGTCGCGCGTGGCGAGGTTCTCGCTCTCGTCAATTCCGATGTCATCCCGACCGGCAATGGCTGGCTGGAGGGGCTGATCGCCAGGCTGGACCGCCGCGCAAGGGTCGGCGCGGTCGGTCCGAAGCTGCTCTATGACGACGGCTCGCTGCAACATGCGGGGCTGTTCTTCAAGCGCGACAGCAAAGGCACCTGGCTCAACCACCATTACTTCAAGGGCATGCCCGGAAGCTATACGCCGGCCAATATCGAGCGGCCGGTACCCGGCGTCACCGGGGCCTGCATCGTGATGGCGCGCGATCTCTACGCGGAACTCGGCGGCTTCGACGAGAGCTATGTCATCGGCGACTACGAGGACAGCGACCTCTGCCTCAAGATCAGGCGCGCCGGCTTCGGCATCCTCTATGTCCCGGATGTCGCGCTCTACCATCTCGAACGGCAATCGATCGCGCGCAGCGTCGATTACACGCGCGGCGCCGCCTCCCAGCACAATGCCTGGCTGCAATCGCAGCGCTGGGGCGCCCAGATCGAGGCGCTGATGCAGGCCTTCGAGACCTCCGCGCCCGAACTCGCCTTGCCGGCGCCCGCGCGCGCCGAACCCGATCTTGTTCCCCGCTTCAGCTTCCGGAGAGCGACCGCCGCATGACCGCCCTGAGACAGATCGCACCCGAGCCGGCTCCCGCGGACGCACCCGCCGGGCCGGAGCTCGACTGGCTCCTGGCCGCGCTGCAGAGCAACCGCTTCATGCCGCATCCGCCCGAAGGTTCGATCTTCGTCGGCGACGGCGACTATCGCGCGATCGGCGCCGAATTCCTCGGCCATTTCATCCGCATCGGCCGGCTGAAACCGCATGAGCGCGTCTTCGATATCGGCTGCGGCATTGGCCGCATGGCGGTGCCGCTGACCCAATATCTCGATACCGAGCGCGGCAGCTATGACGGCGTCGACCCGGTGATGGAAGGCATCCTCTGGTGCGCCCAGACGATCACGCCGGCCTATCCGCGCTTCCGCTTCCAGCGGCTCGACATCGCTCACCCGCTCTATAATCCGCAAGGGTCCCTGCCAGGCATCGAAGTCCGCTTCGGCTTCGCCAATGGCAGCTTCGATTTCGTGACGATGACCTCGGTCGCGACGCATCTGCCGCCGGACGAGCTCGTGGTCTACCTGCAGGAGGCCTCGCGCCTGCTGGCGCCGGGCGGGCGCCTCTTCCTCACGGCGTTCGCGATCGACGGCACGTCGACCGGACAGGAACGCCTGTCGTTCAAGCGCTGGCAGGACGGGCCGGGCTGGTACGCCATCGACGAGGCGCCATTGGCGGCGGCCGGCATCGACAGCCGTTTCCTGCTGGAACAGACGGCGCAGGTCGGGCTCACCGTCGAGGTGCTGAGGCCGGGCCATTGGCGCGGCATCAGCGCGGCGCATTACCAGGACCTGCTGATCGCGACGAAGCCGAGGGGCAAGGGACCGGGAGGCCGCGCATGAGCCGGCGCATCCTCGTCGTCGCGCATAACCATCCGTCGCTGCATCCGGGCGGCACCGAGATCTTCGCGCATGACCTGTCGCAAGCCTATCGCGAGCAGGGCTGCGAGGTGCTGTTCCTCGGCGCGACCAATGCGATGCATCGCGAGCCGCATCCCGGCACGGCGCTTCAGGCGGTCGGCGAGGACGTGGTGCTGTGGAGCGCGCATTACGACCGCTTCCACATGAGCCAGATCGACCATTACGGCACGTTGCAGGATCTTGCGACGCTGCTGGAGGAGTTCCGCCCGGACGTGATCCACGTCCATCATCTCGTGCTGATCGGCGCGGAGTTCCTGACGCTGGCGCGCCGGTTGTTGCCGCAGGCGGCGATCGTGATGACGCTGCATGACTATTATCCGATCTGCCACCACGATGGTCTGATGGTGCGGCCGGGCGACCGGCAACGCTGCAAGGGCTCCTCGCCCTCGGCCTGCCACGGCTGCTTCCCGGAGATCGGCTCCGACCGCTTCCTGCTGCGCGAGCGCTTCATCAAGACGCATCTGGCCGCCGTCGATCGTTTTGTCGCGCCGAGCCGCTTCCTGCGCCAGCGCTATGTCGACTGGGGCCTGTCCGGCGAGCGGATCGAGGTTATCGCCAATGCCCGCCCGCCGCAGGAGGCCGCGCCGCATCGTCAGGCGACCGGGCGGCGCACGAGCTTCGGCTATTTCGGCAATCTCAATCCCTGGAAGGGTGTGCTGCCGCTGTTGCAGGCGGCTCAGTTGCTGCGCGCCTCCGGCGAGACCGAGTTCTCGCTGCGTATCCATGGCGGCGCGCCGTTCCAGAGCGAGACCTTCACGACTGCCCTCGATACAGCGTTGGCCGGCGCCGCGGGCGTCGTCACCCATTGCGGGCCTTATGGCCGCGAGGAGGTACCGGCGCTGATGGCCGAGGTCGACTGGGTGGTGATGCCCTCGATCTGGTGGGAGAACGCGCCCCTCGTCATTCAGGAAGCCTTCCAGCACCGCAGGCCACCGATCGTCAGCGCCATCGGCGGCATGGCCGAGATGGTGCGCGACGAGATCGATGGGCTGCATGTCCGGCCAGGCGACCCGGCCGCGCTGGCCCGCACCCTTCGCCGGGCGATGGAGGAGGCTGGTCTCTGGCAGCGTCTCGTCCACGGCATCGCCGAGCAGCCATCACTTGCCGGCTGCGCCGGTCGCCACCTCGCCCTCTTCGACAGCCTCAAGCTCGCGGAGGCCGCATGACAACGGCTCAGTATCAGGACAATGAAGTCCGTCTTCCAAACGTCAATCCCGCACGCCTGAACGGACGGGTCGATGCCCTCGACGGCAGCCGCCTGCATGGCTGGATCTGGGACGAAGCCCGTCCCGACGAGGCGATCACGGTGCGGATTTCCTGCGACGGCAAAATCGTCGCCGAGACCAAGGCCGACCAGAGCCGGATCGATCTGCGCCGCAACGGCATCGGCGACGGCAAACATGCCTTCTCGATCGATCTCGACGAGGCGCTGGTCGCAGCACGCGCACGTCTGACGGTGGTCGGCATCTCGCCTGCGACCGGCGCGGAGTTCGAGCTCCGGCTGCCGGCGGCGGACGAGCTCGCGGCGGAAGCGGCGATCGCCGTGCCGTTGGCGCGTTTCTTCGACAAGGTCGAGATGTTGATCGTGCTCAACCGGCGCGCGCAGCTCGCCCAGAAGGAGCTCAACGAGAAGCTCGACCGCATCGCGGCGCGGCTCGAGGAGAACCACGCGCTGGCCGAGGCGACCAAGGCCGAGACCGAGAGCCAGAGCGAGATCGTGCGCCGGCTCGGCGAGCTAGACGTCTTCCAGCTCCGCTTCGACGGCACCTTGCGTGGCTTCGACCAGCGGCTGGACGCGATCCGCAAGGAGGCGCGGGCGCCGCTCCGGCAGGTCACCGTCATCCTCGGCTTCCTCTCGGCGCTCGCCGCGGTGATGTCCTTCGTCACGCTCGCCGTCACCTTGAGGGGAGGCTGACCGATGAGCGAGGTCATCGTTCCCGAGAGGACAGCGATCGCGCAGGCGCCGACCGTCTCCTGGACGCCGCTCGGCGAGAACGCGATCCTCGTCCGCAGCCATTGCGACGCCATCCCCGCAAAGGTGCCGGTCGCGGTCGACGGCAATCCGCGCAACCGCGCCCAGACGATGGTGCTGAGCTGGCGCCGGCCCGGTGCCGAGCCTTCGGCGGCGACCGGGTTTCTGTGTCTCGCTCCCGCGCCCAGCGTCGACAATAGCGGCACCGGCGCCCTGCTGATCGGTCGGCCTGGGCGGCCGCTGCGCCTGATCCTGGCGCCGAAGCCGCAACCCCTGCAGACCTTTCTGTCCGAGCTTGCCGACGATGCCGGCCAGGCTTTCCCGAGCGTGGTCGACGGCCTGCTCGAAGTGCTGCTGACCGGCGCGCCCAATCCGCGCCGCCTGCGGGCCGTCGCTATGCTCTTGCAGACCGTGGCGCGGCCGGGCGGCTTCGTCGAGGTGATGGGCAGGCTCGGCGAAACCGCCGGTGCGGGCGACGGCATCTTCCTGCAGGGCTGGACCTCCCATTTCGCCGCCGGGCGGGTGAAGCTGCTGATCTCGCATGGCGGCCTGTCGCCGGCCCATCTCGAAACCGGGACCTTCGAGCGCGACGATCTCGGCGAGGGCGCGCGCGGCTTCTTCGGCCTGCTGGAGGATTGCCACGCCCAGCACCCCGGAGAGATCGAGCGGCTCTATTTCCGCGGCAATGACGGCTGGCGTGCGCTCGAGGTCTATGAGCGCCATGTCCTGCTCGAGCCGATCACCGTGCCCGGCCATCTGCGCGACGGTTTGCAGCGCGGGACTGCCCCGCAGGCCACCGTCGATAAGTTGAAGCGCGCCTCACAGCGCTTCGACGGCCGCGACACGGTCTGCCTGCTGGAGGAACCGGTGCGGGCCGGCATCGACTCGGTGACGGTCGTCGAAGGCACCGGCGTTCTGATCATCGGCTGGCTGTTCGATCCCGAACGTCGGGTCGGCGGCGTCACGCTGCGCAGCGGCAGCCAGTCCTGCGTCGTCGATCGCTTGTGGACCCGGGTGCAGCGCGCCGATGTGACGGCGGCCTTCATGGAAGACCCGCGCTTCGGCCCGGCGCTCGCGTCGCGGCGCAACAATCACGGCTTCATCGTCTTCGCGCCGAAGCTTCTGCCGGAGGCCGGCCAGCCGCTACATCTCGCCTTCGAGGTGCAGGGCACCGGCCCCGCCTTCCTGCCGCTCGAAGCCAATCGTGCCCCGGCACGGCGGGCGCTGGAGCGCGTGCTTGGCCTGCTCGACCCGCGCTCCTCGACCGCCAGTTCCGTGGTCGAGCGCCAGATCGCGCCGGCCTTGCAGGCGGCCGAGATCGCGCCGCCGCGTGCGGCGGAGACGCTCGATGTCGGGAGCTTCGATCCCGAGGCCCCGCTCGGCCTCATCATTGGGCTCGATCACCGTCACCGTGAATTGTCGGCGCTATTCGCGTTGCTGGCGATGGACCCGGAGGCGCGGCCTCTGCCGATCGTACTCGCCGCGCCGTCCGAGAGCTTCGACCGCGTGGGAGCGGAGGCCCGCCGGCTCGCGCGCTTTTATGGATTGTCCGTGCGTCTCGTCGCGGTCGAGGGCGTCGAGGATGCCTGCGATGCGCTGGAGGCGGGCGTGCGGGCTTGTCGCTTCAACACGGTCGCCTTGTTGTCCGGCGCCGCGCAAATCCGCATGCCCGGTTGGCTCGGGCGGCTGGAGCGGGCCTATCGGGCGCGCGGCGGCCAATGCGTCGCGAGCCCGACCTTGCTCTTCGAGGACGATTCCATCCGCTGGGCCGGCGCCTGGCTGGAAGGCGAAGGGACGAGCCGGCGCATCGCCAATCGTTTCGTCGGCTATCCCCTGGAGGCGGTCGGCAATCTCGGCCCGATGGAGGTCGCGGCCGGTGCCAGCGAATGCTGCGTCCTGTCGCGCGCCGCCTTCATCGAGGTCGGCGGCTTCGCCCGCAATTATTTCACCACGGCGGAGAAGGGGCTCGATCTTTGCCTCAAGCTCCGGATGGCGGGCTCGCCCTCGCTCTGGGTGCCCGATGTCGAGGTCTATGCCGTCGACGACGCGGAGACCGCGACGCCCCATGCCGGCGCGCTCGCCCAGCTCGCCGACCGCACCAGCTTCGACCGGCGCTGGGCGCTCGCCATCTCCAACATGAAAGGCTGAGGATGCGGGTTCTCGTGATATCGCACGGCCATCCTTCGCTCTCGCTCGGCGGGGCGGAGGTGGCGTCCTACAACCTGCACAAGGGCTTGCAGGCAGGCGAGGGCGTCGATTCCCATTTTCTCGCCCGTGTCGGCGCGCCGACGCCGCGTCATGCCGGCACGGCGCTGATGAGCCTGCGCCAGCGCGGCGGCGAGCTGCTCTACTACGCCGAGGATTACGACCACTTCCTGATCTCGAACCGGGCGACGGAGGAGATCGAGCGCGATTTCGTGCGCGTGCTGAACGACCTGAAGCCGGACGTGGTGCATTTCCACCATTTCATCGGGCTCGGCCTCGAATGCCTGTTCGCGGTGCGCGACGCGCTGCCGGACGCGCTGATCGTGGTGACCTTCCACGAATACCTCTCGATCTGCCACCATCACGGCCAGATGGTGAAGACCGGCGCCTTCAAGCTCTGCTACCGGTCGTCGCCGACCGACTGCAACGCCTGCTTCCCGGATATCGCGCCGGCCCGCTTCCTGGCGCGCGAGACCTTCATCAAGGGCATGCTGGGCCTCGCCGACCATTTCGTCTCGCCGAGCCGCTTCCTCGTCGATCGCTATGTCGACTGGGGCCTCGCCGAGGACCGTTTCTCCGTGATCGAGAACGGCATCGACGTCGCCGGCGCTGCGCCGCCGCGGCCTTTGCCCGAGGGCAAGGGGCGGCGTTCGCGCTTCGCCTATTTCGGCCAGCTCACGCCCTACAAGGGCGCCGACGTGCTGATCGATGCGGTGACGCGGATCCCGGAAAAAATCTGGGGCGAGGATTCGATCCTCCTGGTCTATGGCGGCAACCTGGAGCGTCAGCCGCAGGCCTATCAGGACAAATTCGCCAGGCTCGTCGAGGCGGCCGGGCGGCGCGTGCGCTTCTGCGGCGCCTTCCAGAACCGCGAGATGCCGAACCTGATGCGCTCGGTCGACTGGATGGTGATGCCTTCGGTCTGGTGGGAGAACTCGCCGATCGTGATCCAGGAGGCGTTCTTCCACGGTCGCCCGATCCTGGCGAGCAATCTCGGCGGCATGGCCGAGAAGATCACCGACGAGGTCGACGGCCTGCATTTCCGGCCGGGCAGCCCGGAGGACCTCGTCGACTGCATGACGCGCGCGCTGACCGAGCCCGGCCTCTGGGAGCGCCTGCGCGGCGGCATCAGGCGGCCGATGAGCCATGTCGAATGCGCGGGCGCGCATCTCGACCTCTATCGCCGCCTCCTCTCGGAGCGCAGCAAGCCTGCCGCCATGCGGCAGGACCAAGCCGCGATGATCGCCTGAAACCATAACGAGACAACAGGGGAGACCCGACCATGGCCCGCATCCTCGTCATCAGCCCCTCCGGGGAGGTCTATGACCACGACAATGTCCGCTGGTATCGCCATGCCGATCTGCAGAGCCATATCGAGCACTACCACAATATCGGCGACGCCTTCGTCTTCGATTCCTCGCTGAAGCTGCTCAATTTCGAGAAGCTCGACGAATTGCCGATCGACCGCGTCGATCCCGCGATGATCGACCGGCTCAACGCCGAGTACGACTACGTCTTCCTGCGCGGCTCCAACTATGTCCATGCGCAGATGAACTGGTCGAAGGCGGCCGAGGTGCTGCGCCGGCTGAAGATCCCGGTGATCGCCTTTGGCATCGGGGCGCAGGCTCCGGTCAGCGGCAAGCTGGAACTGAGCGAGGACACGAAGACTGTCCTTAAGCTCATTTCGGACTCGACGGCCTCGCTCGGCGTGCGCGGCACCTATTCGGCGGAGGTTCTGAACGATCTGGGCATCCGGAATGTCCGCATCATCGGCTGCCCGACGGCATTCCGGAGCAACGATCCCAACCTCGCCATCCGCCTGCGGCCGCTCGATCAGATCAAGACGGTGGGCGTTACGCTGCGGCGCGAGGTCTCGAAGACCTATGCGCAGGACATCAAGCGCTATCTCACCTTCCATCGCTCGCTGGTGAAGGCGATGGCGGACCGTTTCGAGGTCACGCTGATGTCCCAGGGCGAGGTCGAGGAGAAGAAGCTCGCGCTCGGCACGCCCGAGCAGAAGGCGCAGGCGCTCGCCGCGCTGAAGGAGAACGAGTGGGCCAATAACTGGTATCTCGATGAGCAGGTCACCGGGCTCTACCAGAGCCGGATGTTCTATTCCGACGTCGTCGCGGAATATGAGCGGCTGGTGCGCGGGCTCGACCTCGTGCTCGGCTACCGGCTGCACGGCAACCTGATGGCGCTCGCGAACGGCACGCCCTCGATCTACTTCACCTATGACAGCCGCACGGTCGAGTTCGCGGATACCTTCAAAATTCCGAGCATCGACGTCTTCGCCGGCCATGATTTCAGGCTGGAGGAGCACTGGGAGCAGGCGCGCTTCGATCGCTTCAACGCGGCTTACGGGCAGGTCTACCGCGCGATGAGCGCCTTCCTCAGCGAGAACAGGATCGACCACAAGATGGCCAGGCCGGCGGCTGCTCAAGAGGCGCCTGCGCCCGAAAGGAAGGTGGCATGAGGAGCGTCCGTATCCTGCGCGGGGCGCTGTCGGGGGCATGTCTGCTGTTGGCAATGCCTGCAATGGCGCAGGCGCCGGGCTATCGGCTCGAGCTCGCGCCCGGCGCGCAGGAAGAGACGGTGGTGTCCTGGGCGCGCTCGCGCTGCGAGGAATGGGACCTGCCGGACGCGCCGCTGCGTGCCTTCCGCGACGACAAGGGCGAGGTTGTCGCCTTCGCCAGCCATTATCGCAGCCGCCCGCTGATCGGCCGCGATCTCTCGTCGGTCCGCAAGAGCTGCGCGGTCTCTTTCCAAGCCAAGAACAGCGCCGATCCCAGCCAGTTCAGCGATAAGAGCTGGATCGCCGCGACCTGGACCGGCGACGGGCGCCATGTCGAGGCGCTGATCCATGCCGAATACCATGCCGACAAGCATCCCGGCGCCTGCCGTTTCAAGGAGGCGATGAGCTGCTGGTACAATGTCGTCACCGCCGCCCGGTCCGATGATGGCGGGCGCAGCTTCAGAACCGACGAGCCGCACCCGCTCGTTGCGGCGCCACCCTACAAGCAGGATGTCGGGCAGGGCCGGCATCGCGGCTTCTTCAACCCCTCGAACATCGTCGAGAAGGACGGCGCCTGGTATGCGCTGATCGCGACGACGGGCGGCGAGGGCCAGAAGAACGGCGTCTGCCTGTTCCGGTCGACCGATATCAAGGACGCGACGGCGTGGCGCGCCTTCGACGGGCAGGATTTCACGATCCCCGCCGTCGATCCCTATCGCGACGACCTGAGCCAGACGCGACCGTGCCAGCCGCTGCGGCATCTGCCGACCACGGTCGGCTCGGTCACCCGGCACGAGGCGAGCGGGCAATGGCTCGCGATCTTCCATCTCGGCCCCGATCCCCGGCAGGGCATCGTCGGCGGGCGCGTCGCCTATAGCTGGTCGAAGGACCTGGTGACCTGGTCGCCGCTGCAGACGCTCGTCACGCATCCGACGATGTGGAGCAAGGATTGCGGCGACCGCGACCGTTACGGCTACGGCGCCGTCGCCGATCCGGCCTCGCCCTCGCGCAATTTCGAGACCACGGGCGACCAGCCCTTTCTGTTCATGACCAAGATGCATGTCGCCGACTGCAAGATCGGCCCGCAGCGGGATCTCGTCCGCATCAAAATCCGCATCGTGAAGGACAATCCATGAATGCGCCCGCCCATCCGCTTCCGGCCAGCCAGGCCTTGCAGAGCATGAAGATCCTGCGCGCCACCACGCAGGAGGTCGTCGTGCTCGTCGCCCGCGAGCCCAGCGGAGCCTGGCCCTCGCTGCGCCTCATCCTCGACGGGCAGGACTACGCCACGATCCATCCGGGCGCGCTCGTCGCGGGCGATGCGACCGTGGCCGAGATCGCCATCCCGCTGCCGGCCCTGCCGGAGACGCGTCTGCGCTCCGTCGCGGTCGCGGATGCGCGGACCGGCGCGCTCGCGCCCGGTTCGGACCTGCGCCCGGTCTCGAAGACTAGGGCGCTGCGGGCGCTGGTGATCTATCCGGCGGGCGAGGTCTACGACCACGACAAGGTGCGCTGGTATCGCGCGCCGATGGAGAAGCTGCTCAGCGACTATTTCAATATCGGCGACATGATCGTCTACGACTCGACGCTGAAGCTCCTCGACTACGCGCATCTGGAGCCGATGAAGATCATGTCCCCGACGGATGCCGATATCGCGCGCTATGCCAGCGAGTTCGACTTCGTCTTCGTGCGCGGCTCGAACTTCATCCATGAGAGCATGGAGTGGTTCCGCGCTGTCGAGGTGCTGGAGAAGGTCAAGCTGCCGGTCTATGCCATCGGCGTCGGTGCGCAGGCGAGCCAGAACCGCAGGATCGAATTGCCCGAAGGCTCGAAGCGCTTCTGGTCGATCGTGGCCGAGCGCTCGGCCGCCATCGGCGTGCGCGGCGCGTTCAGCGCCGAGACGCTCCGGCAGAACGGCATCCGCAATGTCGAGGTGGTCGGGTGCCCCTCGATCTTCCGAACCCGCAATCGCGACCTGAGGATCCGCATTCCCGACCAGCGCGAGATCCGCAAGGTTGCGTTCAGCCTGCGCCGCGAGGCCGACAAGAGCTACACCGCCGACCCGGAAGCCTATCTGCGCAACCAGAAGGCCGCGCTGCTGAAGGTCGATGCCCAAAGCGAGATGGTGATGTCCTCGCATGGCGAGCAGGAGGAGAAGGCGTTCTTCCTGCGCGATCCCGCGGCCAAGGAGAAGGCTGTCGCCGAGTTCGCCCGGACCGGCTGGTGGAGCGGGGCGGACGATGCCGCGATGCGCCGGATCTACGAGAAGCAGCTCTTCTCCTTCTTCGATGTCGAGCATTACGACGCCTTCGCCCGCTCGCAGGACCTTGCCGTCGGCTATCGCGTCCATGGCGTGCTGCCGGCCGTCGCGCATGGCGTGCCCGGCGTGCTCGTCGCCTATGACACGCGCAGCCAGGAGCTGGCCGAGACGCTGAAGATCCCGGTCGTGCCCGAGGCGGCCTTGGCCGAGGGCGGCTGGCGCGCGGTCTATCAGGAAGCCGCGCTGAACGGCCTCGCGAAGAGCTATGCGGGCTCCTACGACCGGATGCGCGGCTTCCTCGACCGGAACGGCATTCCGCACCGGATGTGAGGGACTGGCCGGGGCGGATCACGGTCGACCTGCCCCGGATCTCGGAACGGCTTTCGCCAGCCCGGCAGGGCGCGAGGCCTCCCGGCTATCGGCTTCCACCAACCAGGAGACGATCATGAAGATCGAGTACGATGCGGGCACGGCCCTTTCGATCATGCGCGGCAACCCGGTGCGCGGCTGGACCTCGGGCAAGCCCGAGAAGATGGCCAAGGAGCGCCTGACCACCGGTGACTATGTCGCGGTGGAGCACAAGTCGAAGTTCCGGCTCGATCCGTCCGAGCCGATCTTCACCATGGGTTCGTGCTTTGCGCGCGAGGTCGAGAACATCCTGATGGCGCGGGGCCTGCCGCTGCTGCTCGAGGGGCATGGCGTGCCGGCCGAGCATTTCGAGAGCTGGAACGAGGAGAGCGGGCGCGGGGGCGGGGCCGATCGCGGCCAGCTCAGCCGCGGCGCGCTGAACAAGTACTCGGTGCGCTCGATGACACATGAATTGAAGCGCGTCCTGATGGACGAGAGCTACCCTGACGAGGGCCTGATCGAGCTTGCGCCCGGGCAATGGTTCGATCCGCAGGCGAGCGGGCTCCGGCTGCTCGATCGCGAGAGCGCCTTCGCCAACCGCAAGCGCCTGACCGCGGCGACGGCGCAGATCAGGCAGGCGCGCGTCTGCTTCTTCACGCTGGGCCTGACCGAGACCTGGCTGGACGCGCAGACCGGCATTGCGATGAACGCCCATCCCGGTCCGGTCTGGCTGCAACGCATGCCGGAGCGCTTTCGCTTCGTCGATTACGGCTATGACGCGACGCTTGCCGACATGCTCGACATCATCGGGCTGATCCGGGAGCACTGCCATCCGGAGATGCGTTTCGTTGTCACGGTCTCGCCGGTGCCGTTCGGCGCGACCTTCAAGGATGCCGATGTCATCGTTGCCAACAGCGCCTCGAAATCGGTGCTGCGGGCGGTGGCGGAGGAATTGTTCCGCCGCTTCGACTTCGTCGACTACTTCCCGAGCTACGAGATCGTGCTCAACTCGCCCCGCGCGCTCGCCTTCCAGGACGACCAGCTCCATGTCGCGCGCGAGATGGTCGCGCATGTGATGGAGACGTTCCAGAGCGCCTATCTGGCGCCGCAGGAACAGCCGCAGGCGGCCTGAACGTGCGACGTCTGCCGGTCAGGGATCGCGGCCGAGTAGGGAACGGTGCCAGCTCAGCGAGAGCGTCCCGGCGAACTCGTCATCGCTGAGGCCGATGGCTAGGCCGCGTGCGAAGACCTCGTGCAGCAGCTTGTCGACCATGGCGATGCAGCCCAGCGCCGTCGCGAGGCGCTGGGGGATCGCCTCCGATGCCAATGAAGGCTGCTCGCGCTCCGCCGCCCGCAGGACGCGATGGGCAAGGGCGAGATTGGCCTTGAGCCCGATCGCGGCGAACTCGTCGAGCTCGTCGGCGAGCTGCCCCTGGCAGCGCATCAGGCCGATATTCCGGCGGTAGACGTCGATATAATAGAGGTGGCCGATGACGAGGCGCTGGTAGAAGCTCTGGCCGGGCTGGCGCTGCGGCCGGTTGGCGCGGATCGCCTCCATGAAGGCGGTCAGCACGTCATGAGCGACGCCGCGCTTGTCTTTCCAGTGCAGGTAGAAGGTGCCGTGAGCGAAGTCGGCGCGCTTGCAGATATCGGCAACCTTGAGACCGCCGAAGCCTGAATCCTGTATCAGCTCGGCCGCCGCGATCATCAGCTTTCGGCGGGTCATCTCCGAGCGCGACAGTTTCGGCGCGGCTTCGAGTTCGGCCCGCATGGCTTCGGGCAGGCTGAAGCCTGCGGTTGCGGCTCGCGTTTCGCTTGAGCCAACGGTTGCGCTAACGGCCATTCTGGCCGCGTCGACAGCTTCCTCAGCCTGCTTTGCGGATGGATGGCCGCTTGACACGTCTCGTCTCCGATTCACATACTGACATTGATATCAGTTTCAGGATCGTGATGCACCCATCTCTAGCACATCGCGGCGCGAAAGGGTTGCAGGCCTCCGCAGGCGGGGCGCCGATCTCGTTTGCGGGGATCACGAAGCGCTACGGCCCGGTCGAGGCTGTCAGGGAATTCTCGCTGGATATCGCGGGCGGGGAGTTCGTCACCTTCCTCGGCCCGTCCGGCTCCGGCAAGACGACGGCGCTCAACATCCTCGCCGGCTTCATCGAGCCCAGCGCCGGGGACGTGCTGATCGACGGCGTGTCGATCACCCGCCTGCCGACCGAGAAGCGCAATGTCGGCATGGTCTTCCAGAGCTATTCGCTGTTCCCGCATATGGATGTTCGCGACAATGTCGCCTTCCCGCTGCGTATGCGCGGCGTGCCGAAGGTGGAGCGCCATGCGCGGGCCGAGCGGGCCCTGGCGATGGTCCGGCTCGCAGGCTATGGCGGGCGCAAGCCGCATGAACTCTCCGGTGGCCAGCGCCAGCGTGTCGCCTGCGCCCGCGCCATCGTGTTCGAGCCGCGGGTACTGCTCATGGATGAGCCGCTCGGCGCGCTCGACCTCAAGCTGCGCGAGGCGATGCAGGATGAGATCAAGGAGGTGCAGCGCCGCATCGGCTGCACCGTGATCTATGTCACGCATGATCAGGGCGAGGCGCTCGCCATGTCCGACCGGATCGTGGTGATGAGCGAGGGGCGGATCGAGCAGATCGGTACGCCGGCCGCGGTCTATGACAGCCCGAGCAATGCGTTCGTCGCGCAATTCGTCGGCGAGACCAATTTCCTGCCCGCCGAATTGGCCGGGGGACGGCTTGCTTTCGCGGGGGCGGATGCACCAGCGCCCGCTCGTTTGCCGGAGGGCTGGCGCGGGCGGGTGGCGCTGCGACCGGAGCATTTCACGCGGGTCGCGGAGGCCGGCGGGGCGCCGGCGCTGTCCGGGCGGATCGGCGATGTCGCCTTCCATGGTGGCAGCTATCGCTATGTCGTCGAGACCGAGCAGGCCGGGCGCGTGATCGTGCAGGAGCAGCGTCGCCATGGCGGCGACGGGCCGGTTGCCGGTGCGCCGGTGACACTCGGATTCAGCCTGGAAAGGGCCGCGTTCCTCGACGGCTGACGATCGATTCCACGACATAACAAGAGGAGGGAACGAACGATGACCGCAGTGACGAGACGTGACATGGGCCGCCTGGCGCTGGGCGGCGCGGCGCTCGCCGCATTGTGCACGAGCGCCCGCGCGCAGGCCGTGACGATCACCGTCAACGGGTCGGGCGGCAGCCTCGCCAAGTCGCTGGAGCGAATCTACGAGAAGCCTTTCACCGCTGAAACCGGCATCGGCGTGCGCGCCACGGCCCCCGTCTCGGTGGCCAAGCTCAAGGCGATGGTCGAGACCGGCAACATGGAATGGGACCTGACCGAGATGGGCGGGGCCGACATGATCGAGGGCGTGAAGAACAACTGGCTCACCGAGATCGACTGGTCGATCGTAGATCCCGATAACAAGCTGCCGCCGATCGCCCGCCAGAAATACGGCATGGTCACCTCGACCTTCTCGACCGTGATCGCCTATCGCACCGACAAGTTCGGCGGCAAGGCGCCGAAATCCTGGGCCGATTTCTGGGATGTGAAGAGCTTCCCGGGGCCGCGCGCCCTGCAGGATTCACCGGTGCAGAACCTCGAATTCGCGTTGCTCGCCGATGGCGTGCCGGCGGACAAGCTCTATCCGCTCGATGTCGAGCGCGCCTTCAAGAAGCTCGACCAGATCAAGCGCAATGTCGCGGCCTGGTGGACGACCGGCGCCCAGCAGGTCCAGCTCCTTGTCGATGGCGAGGCAGTGATGGGCACGGTCTGGAACGGGCGCGTGCCGCCGCTCAAGAAGGAGGGCAAGCCGGTCGACATCATCTGGAATGGCGGTGCGCTCCAACTTTCTTATTGGGCGGTTCCGAGGGGCGCCAAGCATCCGAAGGAAGCGATGCGCTACATGAAATCGCGCCTGGATCCCGACAAGGGCGTCCAGCTCCTGCAGGACTCGCCTTATCCCGGCTTCGCGCCCGGCCTGATCGAGAAGGTCGACCCGGAGCTTGCGAAGATCCTGCCGATCCATCCCGACAATGTCGCGGTCCAGTATTCGTTCAACCCGGAATATTGGAGCGAGCACCGGCCGAAGCTGACCGAGCGCTGGGCCGCCTGGCTTTTGAGCTGAGGGCACGAGCTGGAGACGAGAGAGGTGATCAGGAAGTCGATGGTGGCGCCGCTTCTGGCCGCGCCACTCCTGCTGCTCTTCGCGATCTTCTTCGTGGTCCCGTTCGTCGAGATCATGCGGATCTCGTTTTCGGGTAAGGGCGGCGCATGGGCCGGCGCGACATGGCTGATGTCCTCGCCGGTCTTCGCGCTGGTCTTCCTGAACACGCTGAAGCTCGCGCTGAGCGTGACGTTGATCTGCCTTATCCTCGGCTACCCCGCCGCCTGCTTCATCGCCGGCCAGCCGGATTCGCGGCGCGGCGTCTATCTCGCGCTGGTGCTGCTGCCGTTCTGGACCAGCGTGCTCGTGCGCACCTACACATGGTCGCTGGTGCTCGGGCGCGAGGGGCTGCTCAACGCCTCGCTGATCTGGCTCGGGATCACCAACGAACCGCAGCGCTTCATGTTCACGCCGCTCGCCGTGCATCTCGGCATGGTGCAGATTCTGCTGCCGGTCGCGATCCTGACGCTGGTTGGGGTGATGACCGAGCTCGATGCGGGGCTGGTGCGGGCCGCGCGCGTGCTCGGCGCCTCGCCTTGGCGCGCCTTCTGGCATGTCTACCTGCCGATGACGAAGCCCGGCATCGTCGCCGCGGCGATGCTGCTCTTCATCCTCTCGCTCGGCTTTTACATCACGCCGGCGCTGCTCGGCGGGCCGCGCCATCGCACCATCGCCAACCTGATCGATCTCCAGGTCCACCAGATGAACGACTGGACGGCGGCCTCCGCCATGGCGCTGGTCCTGCTGGCGACGACGATCGCCGCTGTCGCACTGCTGCGCTGGCTGGTGCCGGAGCGCAATCTCTACGGAGGTGCGCGATGAGCCCTCGTATCGTCCGCATCGCGCTCGGCCTCTGGTTCTGCGCGGTCGTGTTCTTCCTGCTGTTCCCGCTGGCTTTCCTGATCCCGCTCTCCTTCAACGCGTCAGAGATCCTGAGCTTCCCGCCGACGGCATGGTCGCTGCGCTGGTATCGCGTGCTGTTCACCGATGCCTCCTGGAGCAACGCGCTCTGGCTCAGTGTCAAGATCGGCGTGCTGGTAACGATCCTCTCCGTCGCCATCGGCACCGCGAGCGCGCTGGCCATCGTGCGCCACCGTTTGCCGGGCGCGGGACTGCTCTACGGGCTGGCGATCGCGCCGTTGATCGTGCCGGGCATCGTGATCGCGCTCGGCATGTTCATGCTGTTCGCGCGGCTGAAATGGCTGGAGAGCCTGACCACGCTGGTCCTCGCCCATACGGTCGTGGCCGTGCCCTATGTCATCGTCGTAGTGAGCGCGGCCTTGCGCAATCTCGACGAGACGATCGAGCGCGCGGCGCGCGTACTCGGCGCCGGGCCGTGGCGCAGCTTCATGCTGGTGACGCTGCCGGCGCTCAGGCCCGCGATCCTCGCCGGGGCGATGTTCGCCTTCTTCGCTTCCTTCGACGACCTGATCATCACGCTTTTCGTTTCCGGGGCGATCGAGACCCTGCCGCTCCGCATCTGGAACGACCTCAATCTCAGGCTCGACCCGACCGTCGCCGCCGCCGCCTGCGTGATGGTGGCGATGTCGATGATCGGGCTCGGGATCGCGGAATTCGCACGCAGCGCCGGATTGCGCCGGCTCAGGACGGAACAGGCCGATGGATAGGGAATTGCAGGAAGCCGCGGATTTGCGCGCGCTGATCGAGGCCGAGCCGTTCCCGCGCAATCTCGCGGCTTTCATCGATGCCAGCGCGGCCGAAATGGGCGATGCGCCGGCGGCGAATTTCTTCGAGGCCGGCATCGTCCTGAGCTATCGCGAGCTTTCGGAAAAGACGCGCTCGCTCGCCGCGGGGCTTGCCGCGCGCGGTATCGGCTTTGGCGACCGCGTCGGCGTGATGCTGCCGAACATCCCGGCTTTTCCGCTGACCTGGCTGGCGCTGGCGCGGATCGGCGCGATCATGGTGCCGGTCAACGTGCGCTACACCCCGCGCGAGGTTGCCTATGTGCTGAACGATAGCGGCGCTGGGGCGATCGTCATCGAGGCCGGCGTGCTCGGCGAGATCGGCGGGGCGCCGGAGGTCAAGGACCTCGTGGCTTTCGGCCGGCCGATCGTCGTTGGAGGTAGAGGGGACTGGGAAGCGCTGGCTGCTACACCCGCAAGCGATTTCGCCCCGGCGCGCGAGCCGCAGCTCGATGACCTCATCAATATCCAGTACACCTCGGGCACGACCGGCTTTCCCAAGGGCTGCATGCTCAGCCATCGCTACTGGCTGACTTTGGGCCGCGTCGCGGCGATGCGCGCCAATGGCATCGTCAAACATGTCATCGCAGCGCAGCCCTTCTACTACATGGACCCGCAGTGGCTGCTGCTGATGGCGATGCGGTTGAAGGGCACGCTCTTCGTCGCGGCCAAGGCCTCGGGGACGAATTTCCTCGACTGGGTCCGCCGCTACGGCATCGAATACTGCATTTTCCCGCAGATCGTCCTGAAGCAGCCGCCGCGGCCGGATGACCGCGACATTCCCTTGAAGATGGTCTCGGTCTTCGGCCTGCGGAAGAACATGCATGCCGAGCTGGAGCAGCGCTTCGACGTGGTTGCGCGCGAGAGCTTCGGCATGACCGAGGTGGGCTCGGCACTGTTCACGCCCTATGGCGCGACCTCGATGGTCGGCTCCGGCACCTGCGGCATTGCCTCGCCGTTCCGCGAGGCGACGATCCGCGACGAGGACGGAAATGAAGTTCCGCTCGGCGAGATCGGCGAATTGTGGATCCGCGGCCCCGGCATCCTGCAGGGCTATTGGAACAAGCCGGAAGCCAATGCCGAGAGTTTCCGCGAGGGCGGCTGGTTTCGCACCGGCGACCTGTTCCGGCGCGACGAGCGCGGCTTCCATTACATCGTCGGGCGGATCAAGGACATGATCCGTCGTTCGGGCGAGAACATCGCCGCGCGCGAGGTCGAGGCCGTCATGCTCGGCTGCCAGGATATCCTTGAAGCTGCCGCCATTCCCGTCCCGGACATTGACCGCGGGCAGGAGGTGAAGGCCTGCATCGTGCTGAAGCCGGGCGTCGCGGCCGATGCCTTCGATGTCGACGGCTTCTTCGCGCATTGCAGCGCGCATCTCGCGCCGTTCAAGGTGCCGCGCTTCCTGGAATTCCGCACGAGCCTGCCAAAGACGCCGTCCGAGAAGGTCGCCAAGCACGTCATCGTCGCCGAGCGCGAGGACCTGCGCGCTGGCGCCTATGACCGCCTGTCCCGCGGCTGGCTCGCTGGCTGAACCGCTTCCGTTTCGAGATATCCGCGCCGAAGGAGAACAGCCTTGCCGCTTCGCTACGAGAAGGATGGCGACATCGCCGTCTTCACCATCGAGAACGGGTCGGTGAACCCGACCAATCCCGCCATCCACAAGGAGCTCTTCCTCGCGCTGAAGGACTTCCTGGCGGATACCTCGATCCGCTGCGGCATCCTGACCGGGGCGGGCGAGCGCGGCTTCTGCGCCGGGGATGACATCAAGACGAGCTACAAGCGTGGCACCACCTCGCGCGACGAGCTCGCCGACCATCTCTGGCCGCATAATGGCGAGGGCGAGACGCCGCATGACTTCTCTTGGTCGCGTGACGTGCTTGCGCTGGAGCGCTTCAAGCCGATCATCGGCGCGGTCAATGGCTGGTGCTTGGGGCAGGGCATGATCTACCTGCTCTCGTTGACCGATATCCGGATCGCCTCGACCAATGCGAAGTTCGGCTTCCCGGAAGTGGCCTATGGCATGGGCGGCGCTGGCGGCACCTCGCGGCTTGGGCTGCAACTGCCGCATACGGTCGCGATGTGGATGCTGCTGACCGGCGAGGCGATGGAGGCCGAGGAAGCGCTGTCGCATCGCTTGGTCAACAAGGTGGTGGCGCCCGACGCACTGATGGCGACGGCCCGCGAGGTCGCCGGCAAGATCGCGCGCCATCCGCCGGAGGCGGTGCGCGTCGAGATGGAGGCCTATTATCGCGGTCGCGAATTGTCGCGGGCCGATGCCCTTGCCTTCACCAAGCATCTCTACCGGGTACAGCGCATGGGTCTGCGCGAGGAGCCGGTCCGGCCGGAGAGCTTTCTCTACAGGCAGGGCTGAGGCGGGGCGCCTCAGCCGTAGCGGGCTTCCATGCGCCGGTCGAGCCACAGGGCTACGAGCGTGCAGATCGCACCGGAGAGCAGGTAGAGCCCGACCCAGGCGAGGCCGAAGGTGCTCGACAGCGTCAGCGCCACCAGCGGGGCGAAGCCGGCGCCGATCAGCCAGGCGAAATCCGAGGTCAGGGCCGCGCCGGTATAGCGGTATTGCGGCTTGAAGCTGGATGCGACCGCGCCGGCAGCCTGGCCATAGGCGAGGCCGAGCAGGCCGAAACCGATGATGACATAGATCGTCTGTCCCGCCAGGCTGTCGCCGAAGAGGAGCGGGGCGACGATGCTGGACAGGCTGAACAGCGCAATCATCCCGCCTGAAAGCAGCAGCGTGTTGCGGCGGCCGATCTGGTCGGCGATCAGGCCGGAAGTCACGATCGCGCCCGCACCGACCACGCCTCCGGCGGCCTGCACCAGCAGGAACTCCGAGACCGAACGGTCGGTGAAGAGGTTGATCCAGCTCACCGGGAAGATGGTGACGAGGTGGAAAAGTGCGAAGCTGGCTAACGGCACGAAGGCGCCGAGGATGAGCGTGAGGCCGTGGACGCGGATGAGTTCGAACACCGAGACCGGCACCAATTCGCGCGTTTGCATCAACTGCGCGAATTCCTGGGTCGCGACCATGCGCAGGCGGGCGAAGAGCGCGACGACGTTGATCGTCAGCGCCACGAAGAAGGGATAGCGCCAGCCCCAGCCGAGGAAATCCTCTCGCGACAGAGCGCCCTCGAAATAGGCGAAGAGGCCGGCCGCCAGAATGAAGCCGAAGGGCGCGCCGAGCTGCGGCAGCATCGCGTACCAGCCGCGGCGATTGGCCGGGGCGTTGAGCGCAAGCAGGGAGGACAATCCGTCCCAGGCGCCGCCGAGGGCGATGCCCTGCAGCAGGCGGAAGCCGGCCAGGATGACGATCGACCAGATGCCGAGCGTCGCGTAGCCCGGCAGGAAGGCGACGCCCGCCGTCGAGCCGCCAAGCAGGAAGAGCGCGGCGGTGAGCTTGGTCGCGCGACCGTACTGGCGGTCGATCGCGAAGAACAGCATTGAGCCGATCGGGCGGGTGACGAAGGCCAGCGCGAAGATGCCGAAGGAATAAAGCGTGCCGGTGACCCGGTCGGCGAAAGGAAAGACCAGCTCGGGGAAGACCAGCACGCAGCCGAGGCCGAAGACGAAGAAGTCGAAATATTCCGAGGTCCGGCCGATGATGACGCCGAGCGCGATATCGGCTGGCGACACATGGTCGCGGCCATGCGCGTCTGCCGGGTGTCTCGATGAATGGCTCGCCGCGTCAGCGCTCATGACCGCGAATTCCTCGTTGGGAGGCGGCTCGGCAGAACCGGGCTTGCCCGCACCTCATACAAATGGATACGGTGGATAGAAGCCACCCGTCAAACCATCGCAATGAGACAGATTGTCTTATGTGCGGTGCGAAAGAATGGGAATAGAGAACGGCAGTCCCGGATGAGGGAGGTCTCGAGTCTCTTGCGGATCCTTCGGTTTTTAGCGGTTTTTCCGCTCTTCGCGCTGCTCGGCGGCTGTCAGATGGTGCTGCTGGGCCCGTCCGGCGATGTTGCAGTGCAGCAGCGCAACCTGCTGCTCGCCTCCACCGGGCTGATGCTGCTGATCATCGTGCCGGTGATGGCGCTGACGATTTTCTTCGCCTGGCGTTACCGCGCCTCGGCCAAGGCCAGCTACGATCCGGACTGGAACCATTCGCTGCCGCTGGAGGTGGTGATCTGGTCGGTGCCGCTGCTGATCATCATCGTGATCGGCGCGATGACCTGGATGGGCACGCATCTGCTCGACCCCTATCGCCCGCTCAACCGCATCGCCGCCGGCAAGCCGGTGGTCGAGGCCAAGGCCGGGGGCAACGGCATCCGCAAGGAGCCGCTCGTCATTCAGGTCGTCGCGCTCGACTGGAAATGGCTGTTCCTCTACCCGGCGCAGGGCATCGCCTCGCTCAACGAGGTCGTGGCGCCGGTCGACCAGCCGATCGAATTCCGCATCACTTCCTCCTCGGTGATGAATTCCCTCTTCATCCCAGCGCTCGCCGGCCAGATCTACGCCATGCCGGGCATGCAGACTAAGCTGAACGCCGTGATCAACCACGCCGGCGAGTTCGAGGGGTTCTCGGCCAATTATAGCGGCGCCGGCTTCTCCGACATGCGCTTCCGCTTCCGCGGCGTCGACGACAAGGCTTTCGGCGACTGGGTGCAGGGCGCGATCCGCAGCGGCAGCACGCTCGGGCGCGAGGAATATCTCGTGCTGGAGAAGCCGAGCGAGCGCGAGCCGGTCCGCTATTTCCGCGACATTCCCTCCGACCTGTTCGGCGCCGTCCTCAACATGTGCGTTGACCGGGCCAAGATGTGCACGCGCGACATGATGGCGCTGGACGCGAAGGGCGGCGGCGGCAAGGAGGGCATCCATATCGTCGCGCAGCTCGAATACGACAAGAGCGTGCGCCGAGGCGGGCAGCCGATGCCGCCGCGCCCCTTCGTGACGGCGATCTGCACGCCGACCGATGTCTACGGCACTGCGGGCGTCAGCGCCCGTGTCGCCAACTGAGGCTGGGAACGATGACCTCCTATCCCGACTGGTGGAAGCTGATCTTCGGGCGCTTCACGCTCGAGGCGATCCCCTATCACGAGCCGATCCTGATCGGGACCTTCGCCGCCGTCGCGCTCGGCGGCCTCGCTCTCGTCGCGCTCGTCACCCGCTACAAGCTCTGGGGCTATCTCTGGCACGAGTGGTTCACCAGCGTGGACCACAAGAAGATCGGGATCATGTACATGATCCTCGGCGTCATCATGCTGCTGCGCGGCTTCGCCGATGCGCTGATGATGCGCGGCCAGCAGGCGATCGCCTTTGCCGGCAACGAAGGCTACCTGCCGCCGCATCATTACGACCAGATCTTCACGGCCCATGGCGTGATCATGATCTTCTTCGTGGCGATGCCCTTCGTCACCGGCCTGATGAACTATGTCGTGCCGCTGCAGATTGGCGCGCGCGACGTCGCCTTCCCCTTCCTCAACAATTTCTCGTTCTGGATGACGGTGAGCGGCGCCGTCCTGGTGATGATGTCGCTGTTCGTTGGCGAATTCGCCAAGGTCGGCTGGCTCGCCTATCCGCCGCTCTCGGGGGCAGCCTACTCGCCCGGGGTGGGCATGGATTACTATCTCTGGGCGTTGCAGATCGCAGGCGTGGGCACGACGCTGTCCGGCGTCAATCTGATCGCGACCATCGTGAAGATGCGGGCGCCCGGCATGGAGATGATGCGGATGCCGGTCTTCACCTGGACCTCGCTCTGCACCAACGTGCTGATCGTCGCGACCTTCCCGATCCTCGCGGCGACGCTCGCGCTGCTGACGCTCGACCGCTATGTCGGCACCAATTTCTTCACGAACGATCTCGGCGGCAACCCGATGATGTACGTGAACCTGATCTGGATCTGGGGGCACCCGGAGGTCTACATCCTGATCCTGCCGATCTTCGGCGTCTATTCCGAGGTGGCCTCGACCTTCTGCGGCAAACGCCTCTTCGGCTATGCCTCGATGGTCTATGCGACGGTGGTCATCACCATCCTGTCCTATCTCGTCTGGCTGCACCATTTCTTCACGATGGGCTCCGGCGCGAGCGTGAACTCGTTCTTCGGCATCACGACGATGATCATCTCGATCCCGACGGGCGCGAAGATCTTCAACTGGCTGTTCACGATGTATCGCGGCCGCATCCGCTTCGAACTGCCGATGATGTGGCTCCTGGCGTTCATGCTGACCTTCGTCATCGGCGGCATGACCGGCGTGATGCTCGCCGTGCCGCCGGCCGATTTCGTGCTGCATAACAGCCTGTTCCTGATCGCCCATTTCCACAACGTCATCATCGGCGGCGTGGTCTTCGGCGTTTTCGCCGGCATCGCCTACTGGTTCCCCAAGGCCTTCGGCTTCAAGCTCGACCGGTTCTGGGGCCTGCTCTCCTTCTGGTTCTGGGTGATCGGCTTCTACGTCGCCTTCATGCCGCTCTACGTGCTCGGCCTGATGGGCGTGACGCGGCGTCTCAGCCGCTTCGAGGATCCCTCGCTGCAGATCTGGTTCGTGATCGCGGCGATGGGGGCGGTCCTGATCGCGCTCGGCATCCTCTGCTTCATCATCCAGATCGGCGTCAGCATCATCAGGCGGGAGCAGTTGCGCGACACGACCGGCGACCCGTGGGACGGGCGCACGCTGGAATGGTCGACCTCCTCGCCGCCGCCGGCCTATAATTTCGCGTTCACGCCGATCGTGCATGACCTCGATGCCTGGGCCGACATGAAGAAGCGCGGCTACCGGCGACCGCTCGGTGGCTTCAAGCCGATCCACATGCCGCGGAACACCGGCGCCGGCGTGATCATCGCGGCGCTTGCCACGGTCGGCGGCTTCGCCCTGATCTGGTACATCTGGTGGCTGGCGGCGCTGAGCTTCGTCGCGGTGATCGCGACCGTGATCATCCATAGCTTCAACTACGACCGGGACTTCCATATCCCGGCGGAGGCAGTCCTGCGCGAAGAGGATTCGCGCAGCCAACTGCTCGGCAGGGCCTGAGGGGCGGTGATGGCCAAGGCGAAAGCACAGGCGCAGGTCGCGGGCGTCCCGGCCTTCTATGTGACCGAGGACGAGCACGCCCATTCCGGCGGCTCGACCATGCTCGGCTTCTGGCTCTACCTGATGAGCGACTGCCTGGTCTTCGCAGTCCTCTTCGCGACCTATGGCGTGCTCGGGCGCAATTACGCGGCCGGCCCGTCGGGGGCGGACCTGTTCGACCTCAAGCTGGTCGCGGTCAACACCGCCATGCTGCTGTTCTCTTCGATCACCTACGGCTTCGCCATGCTGGCGATGGACAAGGGCCGGCAGGCGGCGATGCAGGGCTGGCTCGTCGTCACGGGGCTCTTCGGCCTCGCCTTCCTCGGAATCGAGCTCTACGAATTCGCGCATCTCATCCATGAGGGCGCGACGCCGATGCGCAGCGCCTTCCTGTCCTCCTTCTTCACGCTGGTGGGCACGCACGGCCTGCACGTCACCTTCGGCCTGATCTGGCTGACCGTGCTGATGGTGCAGGTCTCCAGGCACGGGCTGATCGAGGCCAACCGCCGCCGCCTTTTGTGCCTCTCGATGTTCTGGCACTTCCTGGACGTCGTCTGGATCGGCGTCTTCTCCTTCGTCTACCTGATGGGCGTGCTGAAATGAGCGGTCCCCAAAGTCACTCCGAACCGCATGACGCACATGGCGACGACCATGCCCCGCATGGCAGCCTGCGCGGCTATGTCACCGGCTTCCTGCTCTCGGTTGTCCTGACCGCGATCCCGTTCTGGCTCGTCATGAACGACGTGCTTGGGAATGCGACGCTGACGGCGATCGTGATCATGGGCTTCGCAGCCGTGCAGATCGTCGTCCACATGGTCTACTTCCTGCACATGAACGGCCGCTCGGAAGGCGGCTGGAACATGATGGGCCTGATCTTCACCATCGTGATCGTGGTGATCGTGCTCTCCGGCTCGCTCTGGGTGATGTACCATCTCAACACGAACATGATGCCGGACATGCATCGCATGTAAGGGCCGGAGCGATGACCGTCGATGCGGGCGGGCCCAAACGGGGTCGCTTTGCCCGATTTGCCTTCGTCGTTGCGCTCGGTCTCTGCACGCTGATTTTCGCCGGGCTCGGGATCTGGCAGATCGAACGCCGGAGCTGGAAGCTTGACCTCATCGCCCGCGTCGAAGCTCGAATCCATGCAGCACCTGTCGCGGCCCCAGAACCGGATTCGTGGAGCGGCATCGGCGCGGCCACCGACGAATACCGTCGCGTCGCCCTGCAGGGCCGCTATCTCGATATGCCGGAAACGCTGACCATGGCGGTGACCGAGCGTGGACCCGGTTTCTGGGTGCTGGCGCCGTTCCGCAGCGATGCCGGCTTCACCGTTCTGGTCAATCGCGGCTTCGTGCCGGAGGGCCAGCGTGGAGTTGAAGAGCGTCGCGCCACTGGGGCAGGGCAAACGCAGGTGGTCGGCCTGTTGCGCCTGAGCGAGCCCGGCGGGGGCTTCCTGCGCAGCAACGACCCTGCAGCCGGCCGCTGGTATTCGCGCGATGTCGCAGCCATCGCCTTGGCGCGTGGGCTGGGCGAGGTCGCGCCCTATTTCGTCGATGCCGATGCGGCATCCGAGCCCGGTCCGTTGCCGCTGGGCGGGATGACCCAGGTCGGCTTCCGCAACACGCATCTGATCTATGCGCTGACCTGGTTCTGCCTCGCGCTGATGAGTGCGGGCGCCGCGATCTTCCTGATCCGCCGAGGGGCTGACGAGCCGCCCGTGGATTGAGGAAAGCCGACCGTGGTCTCAGGTGACGACGAAGCCGTGGGCGAAGGGGTCGCGGTCGTCGATGAAGATGGTGTTGTAGCCGGTCATCCGGGCCCAGCCGGCGATGGAGGGGATGATCGCCGGGCGGTTGGCCACGGTCGTCGCGGCCTCGACGCGGCCCTTGAACAGCGAGCCGATGATCGATTCATGCACGAACTCGTCGCCGACCGCGAGCTTTCCCTTGGCGGCGAGCTGGGCCATGCGCGCCGAGGTGCCGGTGCCGCAGGGCGAGCGGTCGATCGCCTTGTCGCCGTAGAACACGGCGTTGCGGGCATGGGCTTCCGGCTTCGTCGCTTGGCCGGTCCACTGGATATGGCTGAGCCCCTTGATCTCGGGATGCTCGGGATGGACGAACTCGTATTTGGCGTTCAGCGCGGCGCGCAGTTTCGGCGACCAGCCGATCAATTCGCCGGCGGTATGGTCGGCCATATCGCGGAAGTTCTTCTGCGGCTCGACGATGGCGTAGAAATTGCCGCCATAGGCGACGTCGACCACGATCTCGCCGAGGCCCTCGACCTCCGCCGTCAGGCCCTCGGCATAGAGGAAACCCGGCACATTGGTCAGGCGGACCTCCTCGACGAAGCGGCCCTCCTGACGATAGCTGATATCGACCTTGCCGGCGGGCGCGTCGATCGAGAGCCTGCCCGGCTCGCGCGGGGTGATCAGCCCGTTCTCGATGCCCATGGTGATGGTGCCGATGGTGCCGTGGCCGCACATCGGCAGGCAGCCTGAGGTCTCGATGAACAGCACGGCGACGTCGCAATCGGGGCGGGTCGGCGGGTAGAGGATCGAGCCCGACATCATGTCGTGGCCGCGCGGCTCGAACATCAGGCCGGTGCGGATCCAGTCGAACTCACGCAGGAAATGCGCGCGCTTCTCCAGCATGTTGGCGCCTTCCAGCCGCGGGCCGCCGCCGGAGACCAGTCGCACCGGATTGCCGCAGGTGTGGCCGTCGATGCAGGAGAAGGTGTGGCTGGCCATGGTCCGACTCTCAGAAGCGCTGCGGTGAGAAGGATGCGATGTCGATAGCAGGCGGCCGGTCCGTCAAGAGATCGGCGACCAGCCGGGCGGTGCCGGCCGATTGCGTCAGGCCGAGATGGCCGTGGCCGAAGGCGTAGATCACGCACGGGGTGGCTTGCGCCCGGCCGATCGCCGGCAGGCTGTCCGGCAGCGAGGGGCGGAAGCCCATCCATTGCACGCCGTCATCGGGCTTGAGGCCGGGCAGGAAGGTGCGGGCCTTGGCCAGCATCGCCTCCGAGCGGCGGAAATTCGGGGGCAGGTCGAGCCCGCCGAGTTCGACGGCGCCGCCGACGCGGATGCCGATCGACAGGCGGCTGACGACGAAGCCGTGGCCGCCGAAGGTGACTTGCGTCCTCAGGTCGAAGGCATCGGGCGGCAGCGTGGTGTTGTAGCCGCGCTCGGTTTCGAGCGGGATGCGCTCGCCGAGGCTGCTGGCAATGCGATGGGAGAAGGCGCCGGCGGCCAACACGACCCGTGCGGCCTGTCGCGTCTGGCCGCTGCAGGCATGGATCGTGACGCCGCCGTCGACAGGCGCGAGGCTTTCGACCTCCAGCCGCTCGATGTCGCCGCCGCGGGCTCGGAAGTGGTCGGCGAGCGCGATCGTGTAGCTTTGCGGGTCGGCGATCGAATACCAGCCGGGCGTGAAGGTGCCGTGGGTGAAGCGCGGCGCGAGACCGGGCTGGATTGCCGCCATGCCGGCTGCGTCGAGGTGCTGGAAGGCGATGCCATGCTCTTCGCGGGCCCGCCAGCCGGGCAGGGAGGCCTCCAGCTCGGCCTTGCCCTCATAGACCTGGAGGTTGCCGTCCTTGCGCAGCATCGCGACGGTGCCGGTTTCCTGCAGAAACGGTTCCAGCTCCGCTTTGGACAGGTCCATCAGCGCGGTCTGCGCCGTCGTGGAATGGGCGACGCGAGCGGGCGAGCAGGCGCGCCAGAAGCGGAACATCCAGGGCGCGATCTTGAGCGCATAGGCCGGCGGCACCGAGAGCGGCCCAAGCGGATCTAGCAGCCATTTCGGCGCTTTACGCAGAATGCCGGGCGAGGCCAGCGGCAGGATGTCTGTGAAGGCGAAGGCGCCGGCATTGCCGGCGGAGGCGCCTGCGGCCGGCCCGGTCTTGTCCAGTACGGTCACCGACAGGCCGCGCCCCTGCGCCGCGATCGCGGCGGAGAGGCCGACCACGCCGGCGCCTATGACTATGACATCGGGATTGGCCATCTGCGGTTGCGCTTCTCGAATGCAGGCCTGGTCTCGACCCCGCAACGGGAGGCGGTTCGGGGCAGCCCGGCATGGAGCCTTTCGGTGCGCGGCGGAAGATGCTCCGCCGCGCGGGGGCCTATGATCAGGCCGCCTGCTTCCGGGCGACATTCGCCTTCGACCAGTCGGCATACCAGGCGTCGAACAGCTTGAGCTGGGCTTCGCAATAGCCGCGCTGGCTGTCGCTCAGCGCATCGGTCTCGTTGAAATGCAGCGTGTATTCCTTGTCGCCCTTCAGCACCATCATGTGCTTGAAGAACAGGACGAGGTCCGGGCCCGCATCGAAGGAGGAGAGCACGGCCAGCGCCTGCTCGAGTTCCTGTGCCTGGCGGCGCGCCGTGGCATCGCCGGCGGCCGCGGCCACCGAGAGCTGGCAGAGATGCAGCACTTCCTTCGGGAGCACGTTGCCGATGCCGGTGATCGCGCCGGTCGCGCCGCAATTGACGTAGCCATGGACGACGGTGGTGTCGATGCCGATCATCAGCGAGACGCCGTCATCGCGGCTGGTGATGTTCTCGGCCGCATAGCGCATGTCGTCGGCGCCGCCGAATTCCTTGAAGCCGACGAGGTTCGGGTGCTCGGCGCGCAGCGCGAAGAACAGGTCGGCGCGGGTGGCGAAGCCGTAATAGGGGCTGTTGTAGATCACCGCCGGCAGGTCCGGAGCAGCGGTCAGGATCGCCTTGAAATGTGCCTTCTGGGCGGCGATGACCGAGCCGCGCGAGAGGACGCGCGGGATCACCATCAGGCCCTGAGCGCCGACCTTCTGGGCATGGGCGGCGTGGGCGACGGCAGACGCCGTGTTGACCGCGCCGGTGCCGACGATGACCGGGATGCCGGCTTTCACCAGGCGCTCGACGCCTTCCATGCGCTGGGCATCGGTGAGGAGCGGCCAGTCACCCATCGAGCCGCAATAGACCACCGCGGACATGCCGGCGGCGATCAGTTCCTTGCCCTTGCGCACCAGCGCGTCGAAATCAGGGGTGCGATCCGCCTTGCACGGGGTCATCAGCGCGGGGATCACGCCGGAGAAAATCTTGGCCTTCATCTCGCTCTCCTTCTGGCTGTCGTTCTTGCGGAGACCCCGCCGCTAGAGCTGGATCCGATCGGCACGCGCTCTGGCGGCGCGCCCCTCCCGAGCCCTTTTTAGCAATTTGCATATTCTTTGTCGACAAGAATTACGCAATGGCCTCAGAGCGTGATGTCGAGCCGCTCTTCCCCAATCATAAGCTTTTGAATCTGCTGGACGATCTGCTCGGCATGCGCCTTGCCGAGGCGATCGGCCAGCGCCATGTCCCGGGCCACGATCGCGGCGATCATCGCCTCGTGCTCGTCGACGAACTGCTGTGGCAGCCGGTCATCATAGGACTGGTAGTAGAGCCGCAGGAAGCGCCGGCCCTCGTCGAGGAGGCGGCTGAACAGGCTGTTGAAATAGGGGTTGCGCCCGGCTTCGGCGATCGCGGCATGGAAGGCGGCGTTGGTCGCGATCATCGCCAGGGCATCCTGCGCCTTCACCGCGGCGGCGAATTCCGCCTGCCGGGCGTGGATCGCCTCCAGGTCCGCCGGGCGGCGGTTCTGCGCGGCGAGCTGCGTCGTCGCCCGGTACATCAGCGTCAGCGCGTCGAAGAAGGGCGACATGTTGAGGAAGTCGAGATTGGCCACCATCGTCGACCGGTTCGGCAACGTATCGATCAAGCCTTCGCCGGCCAGGCGCACCAGCGCCTCGCGGATCGGGGTGCGCGACATGCTGAAGCGCTCGGCGAGCTGGACCTCGTCGATCGGGCTGCCGGGCGCCAGGACGAGATCGAGGATTTCGTCGCGCAGAAGGTCGTAGACGAATTTGACGCCCGAGCCGCGCTTGCGCTCCGGAACGGCGGCGGGCTTGGTCTTGGTGGCTTTCATGGGAATCCTCTTGTCGACAAGAGGAATACGGGTGCCGCAGCGCTTGATCAATCGGAGACCAGCGCGCGAGCGACGATGACCGCCCGTCAGCCCTCATCCATTCGGATTGCAGCGAAAACCGTCGAGAAGGCTTCTGGGCTTCACTCAGCGGGCGGAATGCAGCTCGGCGACGGAGAGACCGGTCACGCCATGCTTCGCGATCAGCCGCGCGACGGTCCCGGTTTCGATCGTCGCCGCAACGAAGCGCGTGAGGTAATCGAGCGCGATTCCGGATGTCTTGGGCGTGCCGAGCGCCTGCTGGACGGCCATGAAGCGGCCGGGCAGCATCCGTGAGCCCGGCAGCGTCTTTTCGTCTTCGATCAGCTTCGGCCGCAAGCCGGCAAGCGCATCGAGCTTCTGGTCGACGAAATGCCGGTAAGCGCCATCGAAGCCCTCGCCGCTCACAAGCTCGGCCACCTGGATATTCCGTTCGAGCCAAAGTCCATAGGCCGTACGGGCCGCGACCGCGATGCGCCGCCCCTTCCGGTCGACCTCTCCTACCGATTGCAGATCCGAGCCCGGCGGCACCAGATAAGTCGCTTCGATTTCGGTATAGGCAGGCGTGAAGTCGATCACGGCGGCGCGCTGCGGCTCGGCGCCGACGAGAGCGACATCCCATTCGTCACGTTCCGCCGCATCGGCGAGCGGGCCGGGCGATTCATAGGGGACATAGGCCAGAGGCAGGCCAAGGCATTCGGCCAGGATCGCCGCCATGTCCGGCGAGACCCCGGCCGGGCCGCCATCGGCCGTGCGGCTGGAAACCAGCAGGAAGTTCGACAGGTTGATGCCGGCGCGCAGCATGCCATGGCGCGAGAGCGCCTGGCGAACGGCTTCGGGTGGCGCACCGATGATCGCGCCGATCCGCTTGGCTTCCTCGGTCATCGTCATGCCGTCCGAGTGGTTTCGGTGACGAGCGTGTCGAAGCGCTTCGCTCCGATCTTTGGGAACAAATCGAAGGGGCGCGAGGGGGAGCCGGTCAGCACGGTGTCGATAGCCTTGTCGATCGCAGGAAAGCTGGCGAAGGCGCGCAGCTTCCGCTTTTCGCGGGCCTATCGCAACAGTCTGCCGCAGGGCGTGATCGTCAGCAGCCGATCACCTTGAACTCGACGCGGCGGTCGAGCGCATCGCTGGCATCGTCCTTGCCGGTTGCGACGAGGTTCTCCTTGTAGCCGCGGCCGGTCGCGATCATGCGGCCGCGATTGTCGGGAGCGCCGGTCAGCAGGAGGTCCATGACGAACTGCGCGCGGAGCGTCGAGAGTCGCTCATTCACCAGCGGCAGGCCGGTATGCGAGGTGTGGCCGACGATCTCCAGGCAGGCGCCTTTCTGGCGGGAGCGAGTCGCGATCTGGCTAAGCCACATCGGATAGGGATCGGTGATCTGGCGATCGTCGACGAATTGCGTCGTGCCGGGCTTGAACAGCAGCTTGACCATCAGGCGGTCGGAGGCGAGGCCGTAATCGATCAGGTCGCCGAAGGCATCGACCATGTCCTCGCGCCGGGCGAGCTTGCTGGCGGCGAGATAGGTGCCGATCCGGACGCGATGCTGCTCGCCGCCGGGCAATTTGCGCGCCGTCCGGTAGAAGGCCAGCGCCTCGCGGAAATGCTGGGTTTCGTAGGCGAGAATGCCGTCGTTGATCAGCGCATTGGCGGTCAGCGTCTGGACATAGCCAGCGTCGATCGGGTCGCCCAACTTCGTGCCCTGGCAGGTCTTGATATAGGCGTCCGTGGCCTGGTCCTTGGCCCAGAGCGGGGAGTCCCGATAGTAGAGCGTCGGCGTGGTATCGACGCCCTCGATACGGGCGCGCGAGACGCCCTTGGAGACGACGCTGTTGGATTTGAGATCGGCCAGCGTCAGGCAGATCCGGTAGGCATCGCGCGGCCCGTCGGCGACACCCTGGTTGTTCACGGCGGTGAAGGTGCCGACCAGCACCACCGGCTTGCTGGCGAGGGCTTCGCTGTCGAAGGGGAGGACGGTGAAGCGCGGATAGTTCGCCTTGACCATTTCCATCAGCGTCGCCTGCATCGAGCGCGTCGCGGCCGATTGCGCGCCGGAGGCCGCGTCGATCAGCGGGTCGATGACGAGGTTGACCTTGTCGCCGGAGACTGTCGCCTTGCCGAACAGATCGTCCGCGGCCTTGCGGAGCGCATCGGCAAAGGGAATGGGTGTCGGCGGCGGCGGGGTCTGGCTGACGGCCGCGGGCGTGCCCGCCAGCAGTGCCAGCCCGACCATGGCGATCTTGAAGCGGACCAGGCCCGTCATGCCTCACCTCTCCAGTTCGGACCGGGCTTTCCGCTACGGCCACGTTGCATCAGCGGCACTGCCGCAATTGTTCGCGCGCCGCGGGCGTGAGGTCGCCGAGCTGCGCCCGCATCAGGAGTTCGGCGCACTCGCCGGAGGCCCGCCCTCTCGGCGCAACCTCCGCCGGGCGCGCGGGCACGCCCGGCATGGCGACGGGTTGCGTCGAGCGGTTCTGCGGCATCATCCCCGGGGAGCCGAGCCGGGCGGCCATGGCCTGCTCGACATTCCGGCGTTCGTCGGCAAGGCGCTGCTTTTCCGTTTCGATCGCCGCGAGCTCGGATTCGCGGCGGGCGAGCTCGTCGGCGAGGCGCGCGCGCTCGGCCTTGTCCTGCGCACGCGGCGGGGGCGGGGCAGGAGCGACCGCCACGGGCGCAGAGCCCGGAGCCGGCACGGGCGGCGGGACGCCGACCGCGTCGCCAATATCCTTGCGGGCGAGGTCGTCGGCGGCCTGACGCCTGCCTTGCTCCGCCTTTTCAAGGCGCTGGAGCAGGGCGCGCTCGCGCTCGGCGAATTCGCGCACGAGCTTGTCGCGCTCGGTCGAGACCGAGGAGCGGCGTTCGAGCAGGTCGAGCCGGGTGCGCGCATCGATGACGAAGAAGCTCTGCGGATAGCGCTGGATGAAGGTCTGTAGCGCGGTGGGGTCGTCGCTGGCGCGGATGCGGCGCCAGATATCGGCATCCGTCTCCTCGCGGTTGAGATAGAAATCGCCGAGCAGGGAGAGCGAGAGTTCCGGCGTCTGGCGACCGGCAGTCGAGTCGTAGACGCTCTTCTGCACGCGGCGGAACAGGGCTGCGACTTCGAGGCCGGGCTGGTCGATCTCGCGCACCAGCGCGGCGGTGAACGGGCTGTTGCGGCCGGCGCCGTCGGCGGCGACATCGTTCGCCTGCGTCGCATAGGCGATGACCATGCCCTGCGCCCGCTGGACCGGCGCAAGCCCTGAGCCGACCGAGAAGCCGCGCGTCGCCTGCCGCTTGGCGAGCAACCCGACGAAGGGGTTGTTGCGGCAGGCGTCGAGCACCATGATCTTGACGCCCCTGGCGTAGTTCAGGGCGGTGACGACGTCGTTGAGGCGCGTGGTCTCGTACTGGACGCCGACCTCGTCCTCGATCTTGGCCTCTATGGGTACGAGATAGTTCTCGCCGTTGAACTGGAAGCCGTGGCCGGCGAAATAGAACATCGCGGCATCTGCATCCTGCGCCAGCCGGGCGAAGCGCGTCAGCGCTGAATCCATGCCGCGCTTGTCGAGATCGATGCCGTCGACCACCTCGAAACCGACTTTGCGCAAGGCGACCACCATGTCGCGCGCGTCGTTGACGGTGTTCGGCAGGGCAGGGGCGTTGCGGTAGCTGGAATTGCCGATGACCAGCGCGACGCGGCGCTCGGGCGGCGTCTCGGCCAGAGCAAGGCCGGACAACAGCAGGAGGATCAAGCCGCAGAGCCGGGCGACGAGGGTCATGGGTGCATCCTGGAGGCAGCCGGCAGCCTCTACGTCATGCTAATGCATGACCCCCGCCATCTCCAGAACAAAGCATAGTCCTTCATCGAAACGGGATAGCGTTTTGCTTGAAGGCTCCCATGCCTGCTGGTAGCCTTCCCCTACTCTCGCGGAAGGAAGACGCTGATGCTTCGTCTCGCGCCGGCGCTTCTCCTGTTAGTTCTGGCCGTGGCGATCCCGCTTGCCGGAGCATCGGCGCAGGAGCGCGCCCGGCAGCGCAGCCCGGCCCCGGCAACGGCACGTCTTTCTTTCATCGGTCTCGCTGACAAGGCGCAGGTTCCCGCCAAGCTCACGGTGCGTTTCGCGATCTCCGGCATGGAGGTCGTCCCCGCCGGCCAGGCAGTGCGCAATGGCGGGCATCACCATCTGTTGATCGACACCGAATTGCCACCGCTCGACCAGCCGATCCCCAGCGATTTCAACCATGTCCATTTCGGCGGCGGCCAGACCGAGGCCGAGATCGCGCTGACGCCGGGCAAGCACACGCTGCAACTGCTCTTCGCCGACCACAACCATGTGCCGCATGATCCACCCATCATGTCCGAGCGCATCACGGTCGAGGTTCCGGCAATACCGGCCGAGAAACCGCGCTCGGCCGCTGCGCCCGGCGCCCGCGTCTTCTTCATCGACCTGCAGGACGGCGCCACGATTCCGAGCCGCGCCAAGATCCGCTTCGGGGCGGAAGGCATCACCGTGACGCCGGCCGGCATCAGCAGCCCGAATGGCGGCCACCACCATCTTCTCGTCGATACCGAACTGCCGGCCCTCGACCGCGAGATCCCCAGCGACTTCAACCATCTGCATTTCGGGCGCGGGCAGACCGAGGTCGAGCTTTCGCTGCCGCCCGGCGAGCACACGCTGCAATTGCTCATGGGCGATCACGAGCATGTACCGCATGATCCGCCGGTCGTGTCCCAGCGCATCCGGGTCCGCGTCGTCGGCGACGCGCAAGCCTCTGTCGCCACGCCGCCAGCGCCGCACGCTCATGGCGCCGGCCCGGCCCGCACGCCGTCGCCCAACGATGCCGCCGTCTATTTCGTCTATCCAAGGGACGGCGACGTGATCTACCCGACCTCGACGATCCGCTTTGGCCTGCGCAACATGGGTGTAGCGCCGGCCGGCGTCGCCAAGCCGAATACCGGTCATCACCATCTGCTGGTCGATACAGGGCCGCCGTCCTTCGACGCGCCGATCCCGTCCGACCTCAACCATATCCATTTCGGCGGCGGCCAGACCGAGTACCGGCTGACCCTGCCGAACGGGCGGCACACGCTGCAGCTTCTGCTCGCGGACGAGAACCATCTGCCGTATGATCCGCCGGTGATCTCCCAGCGCATCACGGTGATCGTGGCGCCGGGCGGGCCGAACGCGAGGAGGCGCCGGTGATGTTGCGAACCCGCATCACAGCAGCCGGCCTGTTCGCGCTGATGGCTTGGCAGGGCATCCTTCAGGATGCCGCGGCGCAGACGCCGACACGTTCGCCGGCGCCGCCAGGCGCGCAGGTTTATTTCCACTACCCGATCGATGGCCTGAGCGTTCCCGAGCGCTTCACGGTGCGCATCGGCCTGCGCGGCATGGGCGTTGCGCCGGCCGGCGTCAATCATGCGCGGACCGGGCATCACCATCTGCTGATCGATACCGATCCCGGCCCGCCCGACCAGCCGATCCCTTCCGATTATAACAACATCCATCTCGGCAACGGCCAGACCGAGGTGGTGGTTACGCTGCCCAAGGGCCGGCACACGCTGCAATTGCTGCTCGGCGACTACAATCATACGCCGCATAATCCCCCCGTGATGTCGCAAAAGATCACGGTCAATGTCCGCTAACTGAGAGGCTTCCGTTTGCCGATGGCTTGGTTGCGCGTCCTGGTTGCCCTTGTCCTGCTGCCGCTGCTGGCCGCGCCCGGCCTTGCCCAGCAGCCGGGGCAGGCCGCGCGCGTCGCTCTCGTCATCGCCAACGAGGCCTATCCGGAGGCGCCGATCGTTGGCGCCGCGCAGCAAGGACGCTCCGTGGCTCAGGCCTTGACCGTCGGCGGTTTCGACGTCGTCTCCGTCGAGAACGCCGACCGCAACGCGCTGCGGCAGGCGATCGCCGGCTTCGCGGGCAAGCTCAGGCGCGGCGCGCAGGTCGTGGTGTTCTATGGCGGCCATGCCATGCAACAGCGGAACCGCAATTTCCTGCTGCCGGTGCAGAATGGCGCCGAGGCTGCGGTCGATCTCGACGAAATCATCGATCCTTTGATCGTGGCCCGGCCGGCAAGCGCGCTGGTCTTCCTCGATGCTGGCCGCGACAATCCCTGGCAGGGCAAGGCCAAAGGCCTGCTGTCGCTCGAGCCGATGGACAGCATCGCGGTGCTGTTCCCGACGGCGCCTGGCAAGGCGCTGCCGGGCGGTCCCGACCGCGCCGTCGAGGCCTGGCTGAAGGCGATCCGGACGCCGGGTCTGGAGATGGCGCAGGCGGTGAAGCAGGTGCGGGACACGGTTTCGCGTGATACCCGGCGCGGCCAGCAGGTCTGGCTCTCGGCCGAGCCGCCGAAGGGCCTCGTCGTCACACCGGTCTTCCAGCCGGTCGCTGTGGCGCTCGGCAACCGCGCCATCATCCCGCCGCCCCAGACGCCGGGTGCGACGCAGGATGCGGCCTATGATCTCGCCTTCTGGGAATCGATCCGCAACAGCCGCAACGCCGCGGAATACCGCGCCTATCTTGATGCCTATCCAAACGGGCGCTTCGCGTCGCTAGCCCGCACGCGCGAGCAGGAATATCGCGCGGGCCCGACAGCGCCGGCTGCGACGGCTGTTGCAGTCGCCACGCCGCCGGCCTCGCCCCAGCCGGCCGCCGGTGCTCCGCAGCGCGATTGCGCAGGCTGCCCGGAGCTGGTTGCGATCCCGGCCGGCAGCTTCCAGATGGGCTCGAACGATCTCTACGAATTCGAGAAGCCGGTGCATCCGGTCAGCATCCGCGGCTTCTATCTCGGCGCACGCGAGGTAACCTTTGAGGAGTGGGACCTCTGCATCGATCAGGGCGGCTGCAATTTCCGGCCGGATGATCGCGGGCTCGGGCGCGGCAAGCGGCCAGTCACCGATATTCATTGGAACGATGCGAATGCCTATCTCACCTGGCTCTCGGCCCGGACAGGCAAGCCCTACCGTCTGCCGACCGAGAGCGAATGGGAATATGCCGCGCGTGCCGGCACGACGACGGCCTATCCTTGGGGCCAGGCTCTGGAGAAGGAGCGCGCGAATTGCGTCGGCTGCAACGACCAGAAGCGCGGCAACACCGTGCCGGTCGGCCAGTTCCCCGCCAATGCGTTCGGGCTCTACGACATGGCCGGCAATGCCGCCGAATGGGTCGCCGATTGCTGGAGCGAGGGCTATCGCAGCGCGCCGCGCGACGGCAGCGCCTATACGGTCGCGAATTGCCGCGAGCGCGTGCTGCGCGGGGGCTCGTTCAACAACGATCCGCGCTATCTGCGCTCGGCCGCGCGCTTCAAATACGAGGCCGATGTGCGCTTCTACACGAACGGATTTCGCGTCGCGCGCGATCGGTAGACCGGTGGCTCCTCCCTGAATTGCAAGGGCGGCATGCGTGCCGCCCGCCTTGAAGCGTGCCCCTTCACGCCGGCAATAAGGTCCGGGAATCAACTCGGAAGGGGAGGCCAATATGGCCAAGGAATTCACCGGCAAGCGCGTGATCGTCATGGGCGGCAGCCGCGGCATCGGCCGTTCGATCGCGCTCGGCTTCGCCGCAGGCGGGGCAGCGGTCTCGATCTGCGCACGCAGCGCCGGGCCGCTGGAGGCGACGCGCAAGGAGATCGAGGCGCTCGGCGTCGGCGCCCATGCGGGAACCGTCGATCTCGCCGATGCCGACCAGATCGCGACTTATGTGCCGGAGGCGGTGAAGGCGCTGGGAGGGCTCGATATCCTCGTCAATAATGCCTCGGGCTTCGGCCAGAGCGACGACGAGGAAGGCTGGGCCGCCTCGCTCAGCGTCGACATGATGGCGGTGGTGCGCGGCAGCCATGCGGCGATCCCCCATCTCCAGCCGGGTTCTTCGATCGTGAATATCTCGTCGATCTCGGCCCTGCGGGCCTCGGCGCGCTCGGCGCCCTATGGCGCGATCAAGGCTGCCGTGATGCACTACACGGGCAGTCAGGCGAAGATGCTGGCGCGCAAGGGTATTCGCGTGAACTGCGTCGCGCCGGGTTCGATCGAGTTTCCCGGCGGCTCCTGGGAAAACCGCAAGACCTCCAATCCCGAACTCTATAACGCGACGCTGGCGACGATCCCCTTCGGACGGATGGGTAGACCTGAGGAAGTGGCCGAGGTCGTGCTCTTCCTCGCTTCCAGCAAGGCAAGCTGGGTCACCGGCCAGAGCATCGTGGTCGATGGCGGCCAGCTCGTCGGGCCCTGAGCCCGGTCAGAGCCGCAAGCCGCCATCCACCGCGATCTCGGCGCCGTTGATATAGCTGCCCTCGGGCGCGCAGAGCAGCAGGGCGATGCCCGCGCAATCTTCAGGCTTGCCCAGCCGGCTAAGGGGGATGCGGGCGAGCACCTGTTCCTCCCGGCCGGGCTGGGCGAGGACGGCGCGGTTGCGGTCGGTCAGGATCGCGCCGGGCTTGACGATGTTGAAGGTGACGCCCGGCGCCTGCGTGGTGCGGGCGAGGTTCAGGATCATGCTGGTCTGCGCGGCCTTCGTGGCGGCGTAGTAGAAGTGGGCGGGATTGGGCCTTGCTTCCTGCACGCTGCCGATCGCGATCACCCGGCCGAAGCCGCGCGCCAGCATGCCGGGCAGGAAGGCCTGCAACAGCCTTACGGTCGCGTGGAGGTTGATCGCGGTCTGCTCGTGCATGGCCGCTTCCGAGATCGCATCCCAGGTCTCAAGCATCTCGACGGAGGCGCAGAGCACGAGGATATCGGGCTCGATCCCTTTCGCCTTCAGCTCTGCCGCCATCGCAGCGGGAGCCATGGCCTCGGCGAGATCGGCGATCAGGGCCGTGACCGCGTGGCCTCGAGCCTGCAGATCGGCAACTGCCGCGTCGGCCGTTACGGCGTCCCGGTCATGGATGATCGCATGCGCGCCGGCCTCGGCGAGGCGCGTCGCGATCGCCAGGCCGATGCCGCGCGCCGCGCCGGTGACAAGGGCGACGCGGCCCGTAAGCGCTCCCGCCATCAGCCGAGCAGCGGCTTCACGCGGACCGTCGCATCGTCCATCGCCTGCTGCGGCGGCTTGCGGCCGAGAACTGCCGCCTGGGTTTCCTCGATGAAGATGTCATGCGCGCGGGCCTGCTCGTCGAAGGCCGGCAGATGGATGCGCGAGGCCTTGAGCGCTGCAGCCTCGTCGGCGGCATAGGGCATCGCCGCCTTCAGCTTCTCGTCGGCATAGGTGGATATGCGGACCGGGCCGTTGCCGTTCAGCGCCATGGCGGTGGTACCGGCCTTGGAGGAGAGCGCGCGGATGAACTCCCAGCTCAGCGGCTTCTGCTTGGCGTTCTTCGGGATCATCAGCGCCCAGAATTCGGTCGTCGGCGCGAAGGCGACCTTGCCGGCGAGATCGGCCGCCATCGGCGGCAGCAGCGACTTGAACCTGCCGCCATACTTGCCCTTGGACGGATCGTTATAGGTCACGAGCCGTGCGAAGGGATTGATCGTCATCGCGGCCCGGCCCTGCTGCATCCAGGTGGTGATCTCCTCGTTGTTCACCGTCGCGAAATTGCGCGGCAACACGCCGGCCTTGTAGAAATCGGCGAGCAGGGTGAGCGCCTTCACCATCGGCGGCTCGGCCGCAACGATCTTGCCGTCGGTCGTCATGTAATCGCCGCCGAGGCAGCGGGCGAGCGTCAGGAAGTTCGAGGCGAAGACGGCGGTGAAGGCGAGGCCATAGACCTGCGTGCCGTCCTCGCGCTTGAAGGTGAGCTTGCGGGCGAGTTCCGTCAGCTCCTCGAAGGTCGTCGGCAACTTGGTGACGCCGCGCTCCTCCAGCAGGGCCTCGTTGTAGATCAGGGCATTGGTCGCGTGGCGCACGGGGATGCCGTGCAGGGCGTCGCCGACCTTGAGCGGCGCGAGCAGGCCCGGCGCGAAATCGTCGAAGGCCTCGATCGGCGCCTGCTTCATCAGCGCGTCGAGCGGCTCGAAAAGCTGGAGATTGCGCGGCACGGCGCGGCCATTGACGAGATAGGCGACGTCGATCGAGGTCTCCGAAAGCGAAGCCTCGCGCAGCAGCCGCTCATGCACGGCGTTGACGTCGCCGAAGGTGACCCAGTTCACGTCGGAGCCATTCGCCTTCCGGAAGGCTTCGGTCACGTCGCCGCCGGGGCCGGTCGTCGCGGCATTCTGGTGGACGCGGTGGCCGAGCGCGGTCAGCGTCTTGGTCTGGGCGAAGGCGCTGCGCGGAAGAAGAGCCGAGGCGGCTGCGGCGCCGGCGAGCGCGCCGAACCGGCGGCGCGAGATGCGGGATGTCATCGAATGTCCTCCGGTATTTGGTCTTGGGCGTCTATGCGCCCCGTTTCCTCTATCGTTCAGGCCGGCAGCAGCGGCTGCACGCGCTTGACCAGCGAGGCCATCGCCTCCTCCGGCGTCTTCATGCCGAGCACAGCGGCCTCGGCCTCTTCCTTGAACAGGTCGCCGGCGCGCGCCGCCTCGTCGAAGGCCGGCATCGGCACGCGTGCGACCTTCAGCACCTTCAATTCCTCGGCCGCGTAGGGCACCGTTCCGGCGAAGCTTTGATCGGCATAGGTCGAGGCGCGAACCGGGCCGTTGCCGTTGAGGGCTGCCTTCAGCGTCGCCTCCTTCGAGGCCATCGCCTTGATGAAGCTCCAGGCTAGGTCCTTGCGCTTGGCGTTCTTCGGGATGACCATGCCCCAAAATTCGACCTTCGCGGGAGCGGCGGCATATCTGCCGGCGAGCGTCTTCGAGGCGGGAACCGCGATCGTCTTGATCTTGCCCGGAAATTTCGATTTCTGCGGGTCGTTGTAGATGCGGTTGCGGCCCATGCTCTGCAGGCTCATCGCGGCGCGGCCCTGCTGCATCCAGACATTGACGTCCTCGGGCGAGAGCGTTGCGAAATTGCGCGGGAAGGCATTGGCCTGGAAGAGCTCGCGCAGCGTCTTGATCGCGTTCAGCATCGGCGGCTGGTCGGCGACGCATTTGAAGTCCGGCGTAATGAATTCGCCGTCCCAGGCGCGGGCGAGATCGATCACGTTGGGGTAGGTCACGCCCGGCGTGCACAAGCCGACGACCTGCGTGCCGTCAGCCCGGCGATAGCTGCAGGCCTTGGCGATCTCAATCATCTCCTCGATCGTGGCGGGGGGCTTGGAGAAGCCCTTCTCGGCCAGGATCTCCTCATTATAGTGCAGGCCGGAAGACGCGTGGCGGAACGGGATGGCGAGCTGGTGGCCAGCCACCTTCATGCCCTCCATCAGGCCGGGGAAGATGTCGGCGACGTCCTCGACCGGGTCCTTCTTCAGATATTCGTCGAGCGGCTCGAACAGCGTCGCGGCGCGCGGCACGACCTGCGTGTTGACGACGAAGCCGACATCGACCGAGGTTTCGCCGAGGCTGGCCTCACGGAACAGCCGTTCCTGCAAGGGGCCGGTATCGAAGGTCGTCCACTGGACGGTGACGCCGTTCTTCTGCGCCCAGTCCCTGGTGATATCGCCGCCCTGCGCGCCGGTCGCGACCGTCTGCATCACGCGATGGGTGAAGACATTGAACGGGCCGCTCTGCGCATGCGCGGCGTGGCCCAGCCCGGCAAAGCTCAGTCCGAGGATGCCGGCGCCGAACTGCCTACGGTCGAGTGTCACCCCTTGGCTCATGCTGATCCTCCCTGTGGCTCGCGAGTTCCGCGATGGCGGCTTCAGCCGCTTCGAAATGCTTGTTCATGGCAGCAAAGGCCGCGGCGGGATCGCCCGCACGGATCGCAGCGACGACGCGGACATGGCGCGCGAAGGTTTGCTGCCAATCCTCGGGGCCGCGCGCCTCGCGCGAATTGAAGATCTCCATGACCTCGCGGATGACGGGCCTCAGGCCCCGGATCTGGAAATCGAGCAGGCGGTTGCCGGAGGATGCGGCGACGGCCTCATGGAAGTCGAGATCGGCTTCGATCCATAGCGGCACGTTGCCCAGCGCATCTTCCATCCGGGCGAGAATGAGGTCGAACTTCTCGATATCCTCGGCCGAGCGGCGCTCGGCGCTATGGGCGGCGATCGGCGGCTCGAGGATGCGGCGCAGCTCCACGGCCTCGGTCAGGCCATTGGCACGGCCGCGCACGGCGAAGCGATAGAAGCGGTCGAGCGGCGCCGCGTCCAGCGCCTGCACCCGCGTCGGCTTGCCCTGCTGGATATGGACCACGCCCATCGCCGCGAGCTGGCGAATGGCCTCGCGCGCGATCGGCTTGCTGACGCCGAAGGCGGCCGCGATGCGCGCTTCCGAAGGCAGGGAATCGCCGGGCTTCAGGCGCCCCTCGTGGATGGCCTGCGTGATGCGCTGGATCACCGCGTCGCCAAGGCGCATCGGCACGACATCGCCGCCCGCGAACGGGTCGTCTGCATCCAGCACGGCACGGGCGAGATCGCTCATCAATATCCTCCGGCGGCGATCATTGACAGATGCCGCGTTCCTTGGCAACTGTTCAACCTATCAGATAAGTAGGCGCCGCTCGACGACGCGCCTCGGGAGGGCCATGCCTGATGTCGGCCAGCCGCATCGCCAGAATTGACGTCCATCCGCTGCGGGCGACGCTGCCCAAGGTCCAGCGGACCTCGCAGGGCGATTATCCGGCGATCGAGCTGGTCGTGGTCGAGGTCGAGACCGAGGACGGCACGGTCGGCTTCGGCGAGGGTCTGTGCCGGCGCGGCGCCGCCGGCTATGCGCGCTTTATCGAGGACGCGCTGGTGCCGCGCCTGATCGGGCGCGACGGCGCCGACCGCCGGGCGCTGTGGAAGGCGATGCGCGCCGCACTTTCCGGCCGCCCCGGCGGACAGGTCGTGGAAGCGATCGCGGCCATCGATATCGCGCTCTGGGATATCGCCGGAAAGCAGGCGGGACAGCCGATCCACAAGCTGCTCGGCGGCATGGGGCGCAAGGAGGTCGCGGCCTATGCTTCTTCGATCAACTGGCTGGACGATGCGACGGTCGAGGCGGAGGTGGCTGCGGCGCTCAAGGCCGGCTTCCGCGAGATCAAGGTCAAGCTCGGCCACCCGCTGCGCGACGCGGTGGCGCGTGCGAAGCTCGTTCGCCGGCTCGCCGGTGACGAGATCGCCCTCTATGTCGATGCGAACTGGGCCTATGATGTCGACGACGCGATGATCGTCGGGCGGGCGCTCGCCGATCTCGGCTACGGCTTCTTCGAGGAGCCGATCGCCCCGCATGATCGTGAAGGCTACCGGCGGCTCGCGCAGCATCTGCCGATCCGGCTCGCGGCCGGCGAGAGCGATTTCGTCGCGGGCGAGGCGCTGACCATGCTGCAGGACCGTTCGCTCGGCCTGATCCAGCCTGACGTGACGCGCTCCGGCGGCATCACCGAGACCTGGCGCATTGCCGAGCTCGCCGCGACCTTCAACACGGCCTATGCGCCGCATGTCGGCTGGTCCGGCGCGATCTGCGTCGCGGCGAGCCTACAATTGGCGGCTGCGGCGGAGAGCTTCCGCACCTTCGAATGCATGGTCTACGAGAACCCGCTGCGTGATGCCTTCACGCAACCGCTCGTCGGCGAGGGCTCGCAGCTTGTCGACGGTAAGCTCGCCATTCCGCAGGGGCCGGGGCTAGGCATCGAGATCGACCGCGAGGCGCTCAAGCGCTTCAGGATCGCCTGATGAGTGCCCGCACGCCCCTCTCCGCGATCGCGCTGGTCACGCCGGTCCAGTTGATGATCGGCGGAATCATCTTCCTGCCGGCGATCTATGTGTTCTGGCTGAGCCTCAACCAGTCGTCATTCGGCCAGGCGGCGACCTTCGTCGGCCTCGCGAATTACGCGAAGGTGCTAGCCGATCCGTATTTCTGGAAGGCGCTGCTCAATACCATCATCGTCGTCGCCATCGTCGTGCATGTCGAATTGCTGATCGGGCTCGGCATGGCCTTGTTCTTCGCGTCCGGCGTGCCGTTGCGCGCGCTTCTTCTCGCCATCGTGCTCGCGCCCTATGCGGTGAGCGAGGTCTCGGCGGTGGTGATGTGGCGCTTCCTGTTCGAGCCCGATGTCGGGATGATGAGCCGGCTGCTGATGACGCTGGGCCTGCCGCCGATCGAATGGGCGGTGAACCCGAGCCATGGTCTCGCCATGGTCAGCCTGCTCTCGATCTGGCTGCATCTGCCCTTTTCGTTCATCATCCTCTATGCGGCGCGGCTCTCGATCCCCAGCGATCTCTACGAGGCCGCCTCTATCGACGGCGCCTCGGCCTGGACCTCCTTCCGCCGCATCACGCTGCCGCTCTTGATGCCAGCCCTGCTGATCGCCGCACTGTTCCGCTACATCTTCGCCTTCCGGCTGTTCTCCGAGGTCTGGCTGATGACCGGCGGCGGGCCGGCGCGCTCGACCGAGGTGATGGCGGTCTATCTCTATCTCGAAGCCTTCCGCTACAACGCCTTCGGCTCGGCCGCCGCCACCGGATGGCTGCTGGTGCTCGCCTCGCTCCTGCTCGCGCTGTTCTACCTGCGCCGGCTCTACCGGGAGATGTTCGCGCGTGCCTAAGCTGCTTCGCCATCTCCTGAAGCTCGTCGGCGTGCTCGCGGTCGTCGCCTGGTCCCTGGTGCCGATCGGGCTGATCGCGCTATCGTCCTTCAAGTCCGATCGCGACATCTTTTCGACCACCGGCGCCTTTTCCTTCGCGCCGACGCTGGCGAACTACCAGGCGCTCTGGAGCCGCTGGGGCGACTTCTTCTTCGGGCTGTGGAACAGCTTCCTCGTCACGGTCGGCGCGACGCTGCTCGCGGTCGGCGTCTCGCTGCTCGCGGGCTTCGCCTATTCACGCTTCGCCTCGCGCGGATTGCAGACCTCGGCGTTCTTCCTGATCTTCATCCGCCTGATCCCGCCGATCGTGATCACGCTACCGCTGTTCCCGGTCGTGAACTGGCTGGGACTCAACGACACGCATTTCGTGCTGATCGTGCTCTACGCGACCTTCTTCGTCTCGCTGGGCACGGTGGTGATGCGCACCTTCATCGACCAGATCCCGCGCGAGCTCGACGAGGCCGCGATGATGGACGGCGCCTCGCAGTTCCAGATCATCATGCGGGTCATCCTGCCGATGGCGGCGCAGGGCATGCTGGCGGTCTCGGTCTTCGTCATCGTCTACGCCTGGAACGAGTTCCTCTTCGCCTTCATCTTCACGACGACCAAGGCCAAGACGGCGCCGCTGGTGATCTCCGAGATGATCGGCGCCGTCGAGGGCGTCGAATGGGGCGTGCTCTTCGCGGCTTCCACCGTGCAGCTCGTGCCGGTGCTCGCCTTCGTCATCCTCATGCAGAAGCATCTCGTGGCGGGTCTCACCGCCGGCGCGGTGAAGGGATAATCGCCATGAATGCATCAGATTCCCGGCTCGACGATCTCAGACGCGCCATTCGCGAGAGCGATCCGCAGCTCAGCCGGTTCGATCCTCTGCCGCGGATCATCTGCCTCGACGATTTCGACCGCGGCATGTGCGGCTGGACTCAGCTCGTCGGCAATTACGAGGATACGCTGGATGCAATGCTGCCGGGCTATGCCCAGCATAGCCACGCCATGCTCTCGACCCTGCCGAACTGGGATTTCGGCTCGCATGGCGGCGTCGACGGCTCCTATGCCTTGAAGATTGCCACACGGCCCAGGAAGGGCGCGCAGAACGTCGCGATCAAGCGCCTGACCTTCCGCAAGGCCGGGCCGATCCGGCTGGAGGCCTATTTCACCTTCAAGCCGGAGGCGACGGAGCTTGCGCTCTCGGAAACCGATATCCGCTCCTTCGGCTTCCTCTACGATCTCCAGATCGGAGATACCTCCGGGCCCGGCGACCGGGTGATGCCGCATCTGCGCTTCCTCAATGCGCAGGACGGCCAGCACATCCAGAAATGGCAGTTCAAGCGCAGGACGACGCCGATCAAGCCGATCGGCACCGCCGGCAAGACGATCACGCATTACCACCTCGCCCCCGACGATTGGGAGGATCTGCCCGGCGGCGAGCAAAGGCTCTGCTATAACGAGATTCCGACCAAGGTGAACTGGCACTATCTGCGCTTCGATTTCGACCTCGCGGCGATGCAGGCGACGCGCTTCCAGGTCAACGACCGGGTCTTCGCGATGGACGGCTACGACTGCATCCGCATCCCCGCGATGAAGAACCTCTGGTGCATGCTGAACCTCGCCTTCTTTGCCGAGACCGACACCGACAAGCGCGCCTTCGCCTATCTCGACTCCGTCTGCCTGTCGGGGGATTTCTGATGCTGCCCGAGAACCTGACCGCCGTCGTCGCCCGCAATGAAAGCTGGACGGCCGAAAGCGCGACCGAGCCTTACGAGGCCGGCTGGGCGAAGGAAGCCATCGTCTTCGTCCGGGCGCTGAAGCAGCCGAAAGGGCGGCTGCCGAAGGCGCGGGTCGAAATTTCCGCTGACGGCATCCACTGGTGCCATGAGGGCTCGGAATTCGATCTGCCTGCTGCGAAGGATGCTGTCACCTTCCAGCGCCTTACGCATTTCGGCAGTTTCCTGCGTGTCGCAGCGACGTTGCCAGAGGGCGCCGAGATCACCGTGCTGGTGACGTTCCATCTGAAGGCCTGATGGCCTCCCGCTCTGGGGGAACTACTTGGGATGACATCTTGCAGGATAGGACATTGCCGGCGGTGACGCCGGCGATGCCGCGAGCGCGCCATCGCCGGGCCGGAGCACGTCGGCCTTGCCTCAGGCGACGGCCGCAACCGGAGCGTTGACCTTGTCCTGCCCTTCGAGGCTCGCCATCGCCGCCGCGACGCCGCCGCTGCGATGCGGCACGCCGGCGGCCGCCAGACCGAGTTCTACGCCCGAGAGCGCGCCAAGAAGGCTGAGTTCGTTGCATTCGCCGAGATGGCCGATGCGGAAGACCTTGCCGGCGATCTTGCCGAGGCCGGAGCCGAGCGAGATATTGTATTTCTCCAGCGCGATCTTGCGGAAGCGGTCGGCGTCATGGCTCGGCGGCATCAGCACGCCGGTAAGCACGGGTGACTGCTCGGCCGGATTCTGGCAGAGCACTTCGAGCCCCCAGGCCTTGACCGCGGCGCGGCAGGCCGTCGCCAGACGCTGGTGGCGCGCGAAGACGTTGTCGAGCCCTTCCTCCTGCAGCATCGCAAGCGCTTCCTTGAGCCCGTAGAGCAGATTCGTCGCGGGCGTATAGGGGAAGAAGCCGGTCGCGTTGATCCTGATCATTTCCTGCCAGTCCCAGAAGGAGCGCGGCAGCTTGTTTGTCTTCGAGGCCGCGAGCGCCTTCTCGGAGACGGCGTTGAAGCCGAGGCCGGGTGGCAGCATCAGGCCCTTCTGCGAGCCAGAGACGGTGACGTCGACCTGCCATTCGTCGTGGCGATAGTCGACCGAGGCAAGCGAGGAGATGGTGTCGACCATGAACAGGGCGGGATGGCCGGCAGCGTCGATGGCCTTCCGGATTTCGGCGACGCGGCTGGTCGCGCCGGTCGAGGTCTCGTTATGGACGACCATGACGGCCTTGATCTTGTGGGCCTTGTCCTCTGCGAGCTTCGCCTCGATCGCGGCCGGATCAGCGCCATGGCGCCAGTCACCCGCGATGAAATCGACCTCGATGCCGAAGCGCGTCGCGATCTGCTTCCAGAGCGTGGCGAAATGGCCGGTCTCCACCATCAGCACGGTATCGCCGGGCGAGAGCGTGTTGGTGATCGCGGCTTCCCAGGCGCCGGTGCCGGAGGACGGATAGATCACGACCGGCTGTTTCGTCTTGAAGATGGCCTTGGAGCCTTCCAACACCTCCTTGCCGAGCGCGCCGAACTCGGCGCTGCGATGGTCGATGATCGGCATCGCAATGGCACGCAGGATACGGTCCGGGATCGGGCTAGGGCCGGGAATGTGGAGGAAATGACGACCCTGCATGATATTGTTATCCTCCGTTGGGCGTGCGGTGCGCTGCCATCGGGTTTCATTTTGCATTCATTTTTTGGAAGATCAAGCTTATCTGATAATTCATATGGGCAGATGGTGGGCTCGACAGGCGTCAGGGCTCAGCTTAGCTGGGGATCATGAGCGAGACATCCATGAATGCGCATGAGGCGCCGAGTCGCGATGTGGTCGAGGTGGCCAGGTCGCCCGGCACGCTCCATGGCGAGCTCTTGGCCGCACTGCGCGATTTCATCGTCGAGGGGCATCTGGAGGATGGCGCGCGCATCCCGGAGCGGGCGCTGTGCGAGCGTTTCAGCATATCGCGCACGCCCCTGCGGGAGGCGCTGAAGGTTCTCGCTGCCGAGGGGTTGATCGAGCTCCTTCCCAATCGTGGCGCGCGCGTGCGCGCGTTGAGCGCGGCCGACCTGCATGAAGTCTTCGATGTCATGGGCGGGTTGGAATCGCTTGCCGGTCGCCTGGCCTGCGAGCGCATAACCGACGCTGAATTCGCTGAAATCGAGCGGGTTCATCATGAAATGTACCATTTCTACCTGCGTCGCGACATTCACGGCTATTTCCGCTGCAACCAGGCGATCCACCAGATGATCGTGGCGGCGGCCGGCAATGCGTTGCTGGCGTCGACCTATGCGGGGCTCGCCGGCCGGATCCGGCGGGTGCGTTACGCCGCCAATCTGGCAAAGGACCGCGACAGGCTGGGCGAGGCCATGCGCGAGCATGAGGCGATCCTGGATGCGCTGCGCCGGCGCGCGGGCAGTGAATTGAGCGATATCCTGTTCCTGCATCTCCGCAACAAGCTGAAGGCGGCTCAGCCCTCGGCCTGAGCGCGAATGCCCAGGATCGGTCGGGTACTTTGGCGGCGTAACTGAGGAGTTGGGGCGAAGTTTCGTTCTCAATTTTGCGAATTTCAACTTTTGGATTGAATGCAAAATATTTTGATTCTAGGGTCGCTCCCATAGCGCCGTCAGAGCGCGATCACGGGAGAGAACGACCATGAAGCAGCATTGGCTGGCCGCTATCCTCTCGCTCGGCGCTATCGCGCCGGCCCTGGCCTGGGAGCCGACGAAGCCGATCGAGATCGTCGTGCCCTTCTCGGCCGGCGGCGCCTCCGACCAGATGGCGCGCACGATCCAAGGCATCATCCAGAAGCACCAGTTCACCACCCAGCCGATCATCGTCGTCAACAAGCCGGCAGCCGGCGGCGCGGAGGGCATGCTCGACATCCAGAAATCGGCGGGTGACCCGCACAAGCTGATCACGACCTCCAGCGGCATCTTCATGACGCCGATGGCGACCAAGCTGCCGCTGAGCTGGACCGACTACACGCCGGTCGCGATGATGGCGCAGGATTCCTTCCTGCTCTGGGTGAACGCAAAGGCGCCCTACAAGACGGCCGGCGATTTCATCGCGGCGGCGAAGGCGGCCGCGACGCCGCTCAAGGTCGGCGGCACCTCGTCGAAGCGCGAGGACAATCTGCTTGTCTTCGCCATGGAGAAGGCCGCGGGCGCCAAGTTCGCCTATATCCCCTACACCTCCGGCGGCCAGGCCTCGACCCAGCTCTCGGGCGGCCATGTCGAGGCGAACACCAACAACCCGGCGGAGGATCTCGCCAATTGGCGCGGCGGGGCGACGCGGCCGGTCTGCGTCTTCTCCGAGCAGAAAATGGCCTATGCCGAGAAGGTGGCGGATGGCTTGTCCTGGGCGGATATTCCGACCTGCGCCTCCCAGGGGCTGGATGTCAGCTACCAGATGCTGCGCGGCATGTTCATGCCCGGCAAGGTCACCGGGGAGCAGCAAGCCTTCTACACGGCGATGTTCAAGAAGGTCGCCGAGACCGCCGAGTGGAAGGACTATCTCGCCCGCAACGCGCTGGTGCCCGACTATCGCGACGGCGAGGCCTTCGTCGCCTTCCTCAAGGCCGACGAGGCGAAGCACGCCAGGCTGATGGCCGAAGCCGGCTTCATGGCGAAGTGAGCCTCTGAACGAGACGTGTGCCCCGCCGCCAGCCCGAATCATCCCGGGCGTAGCGAAGCGAAGACCCGGGATCCATGCCGGAAGGGTTCGAGCATGGATCCCGGATCGGTGCCGCTCACGCGGCTTGTCCGGGATGACCCGCGGGAGTGATCGATGTCATTGCCTTCCGAGACTGAAGTACCTCAGCCCGGCCTGTCGCGGCGGCCCGTCGAGATCCTGACGGCGCTGATACTGATCGCGCTGGGCGCGCTCGTCCTCTACGATTCCTATGGCCGCGGCGCCGGCTGGGATGGCGGGCCGCAGAACGGCTTTTTCCCGGCCCGCATCGGCTGGATCTTCATGGCGGCCTCCCTGTTCATCCTGTGGAGCGCCTTTCGCCGCGCGAGCGACGAGGTCTTCGTCACCTATGCGCAGCTCGGCCAGGTCGGCCGCGTGTTCGGGCCGCTCGTCGTCTTCGTCACGCTGGTCTCGCCGCTCGGCATCTATGTGGCCTCGGCGATCTTCATCATCGCCTTCATGGTGATCGTCGGCACGTCGCGCTGGTGGTCGGTGCTGCTGACCGCAGTGCTCGTGCCGATCGTCTGCTTCTGGATCTTCGAACTGCAGTTCCGCGTGCCCCTGCCCAAGGGACCGCTGGAAGCCGCACTCGGCTACTGAGGACGCAAGATGGACGATTTTTCATCGCTTCTCACCGGCTTCCAGGTCGCGCTGTCCTGGCACAATGTCGGCTTCATGGTCATCGGCGTGGTGCTCGGCATCGTCGTCGGCGTGCTGCCGGGCCTCGGCGGGCCGAACGGCGTCGCGATCCTGCTGCCGCTGACCTTCGGCATGGACCCGACCTCGGCGATCATCCTGCTCTCCTCGATCTACTGGGGGGCCTTGTTCGGCGGCGCCATCACCTCGATCCTGTTCAACATTCCCGGCGAGGCCTGGTCGGTGGCGACCACCTTCGACGGATATCCGATGGCGGTGCAGGGGCGGGCGGCCGAGGCGCTCACCGCCGCCTTCACCGCCTCCTTCATCGGCGCGCTCTCGGGCGTGGTGCTGATCACCTTCGTCGCGCCGCTGGTCGCCTCCTTCGCGCTCAGGTTCGGGCCGGCGGAGTTCTTCGCGGTGTTCCTGCTGACCTTCTGCTCCTTCGTCGGGATGGGTCGCGACAATCGCGCCAAGATCATCGCGTCGCTCTGCATCGGCTTCCTGCTCGCAGCCGTCGGCCTCGACTCGATCTCCGGCGACCTACGCATGACCTTCGGCTCGACCGAATTGATGCGCGGTTTCGATTTCCTCGTCGTGGTGATCGGCCTGTTCGGCGTCAGCGAGATCCTGCTCACCGTCGAGGAGGGGCTGGTCTTCAAGGGCAAGCAGGCGCGGATCGACCTCAAGGTCGTTCTGAAGACCTGGGCCGGCCTGCCACGCTATTGGGCGACGCTGCTGCGCTCGGCCGTGGTCGGCATGTGGATGGGCGTGACGCCGGGCGGCGCGATCGCCGCCTCCTTCATGGGCTATGGTCTCGCCAAGCGCTTCTCGCGGAACGGCAAGAATTTCGGCAAGGGCGAGATCGAGGGCGTGCTGGCGCCGGAGACGGCGGCCCATGCGGCGGGCACCAGTGCGCTGCTGCCGATGCTGGCGCTCGGCATTCCCGGCTCGGCGACGGCGGCGGTGCTGCTCGGGGGCCTGCTGGTCTGGGGCCTGCAGCCTGGCCCGATGCTCTTCGTCGAGCAGAAGGATTTCGTCTGGGGCCTGATCGCCTCGATGTATCTCGGCAATATCGCCGGGCTCGTCATCGTGCTCGCCACCGTACCCCTCTTCGCCGCGGTGATGCGGATCCCGTTTTCCTATGTGGCGCCGGTGATCCTGATCGTCTGCGCGATCGGCGCCTACACCATCTCCAACTCGACTTTCGACATCTGGGTGATGCTGGTCTTCGGTGCTGTCGGCTACCTCTTCAAGAAGCTCGACTATCCGCTGGCGCCGATGGTGCTGGCGCTGGTGCTTGGTGACCGGGCCGAGGATGCCTTCCGCCAGGCCCTGCTCGGTTCGGGCGGCTCGCTCGGGGTGTTCTGGGCGAACGGGCTCGTTGGTACCCTTGTGGTGCTCGCCCTGCTGCTGCTTTTCTGGGGGCCGGTCGGTGACCTCGTCGCGATGCTGCGCGGGCGGAACCACCCCAAGACGGCCGAGGCTGCGGAATGAACCAGACGGCACTTCCCCGTTCGCATAGCCGCAATCTCGGCTTCGAGCGCCGGCTTGCTAGGGCGATGGAGGGCGAGGTCCGCTTCGACGCTTTCACACGCGGGCGCTATGCCACCGACGCCTCGATCTACCAGATCCTGCCGCAGGGCGTGGCCTTCCCGAAGAACGAGGCCGATATCGCGGCCGCATTGACGATCGCGGCCGAGCATGGCGTGCCGGTGATCGCGCGCGGCGGCGGCACCTCGCAGAACGGCCAGCCGATCGGCGACGGGCTGGTGCTCGACATGAGCCGGCATTTCAACGCGATCCGTGACTATGATCCGCAAGCGCGCACCGTCTCCGTCGCGCCCGGCCTCGTGCTGGAGGCACTGAACACGCGGCTCAGGAAGGACGGGCTGTTCTTCCCGGTCGAGCCCTCAACCGCGAGCCGTTGCACGATCGGCGGCATGACCGGCAACAACTCGTCGGGCGCGCGCTCGCTGCGCTACGGCAAGATGGTCGACAACGTCATCGCGCTGAAGGCGATGTTCCATGACGGCGAGCCCTTCGCGCTGGGCGAGACCGCCGTGGGGGACAATGCCTCGCCGCGCGCCCGCGACCTGATGGCCGGGATCATGGCGCTGGCCGGAGAGCATCGCGCGGCGATCGAGACGATCTTCCCGAAGGTGCAGCGGCGCGTCGGCGGCTACAATCTCGACGAATTGATCGTGCCGCGGCCGAACCTGTCGCATCTGCTCGTCGGCTCGGAAGGCACGCTGGCGATCACCACGGAAGCGACGCTGAAGCTTTCGCCGCTGCCGCAGCATCGCGTCATGGGCGTCTGCCATTTTCCGGATTTCCGCGCGGCGATGGAGACGACGCAGCATATCGTCGCGCTCGGCCCGGTCGCGGTCGAGCTCGTCGACAACAATGTGCTGGTCTTAGGCGCCGACATCCCGCTCTTCGTCCGCACGCTCGCCGACATCACCAGGGGCCGGCCGAACTGCCTGCTGCTGGTCGAGTTCGCCGGCGATGACCTTGCCGATCTCAAACGCGACCTGAAGCGGCTCGACCAGTGCATGGCTGATCACGGCTTCGCCGATGCGGTGGTCGAGGTGGTCGAGCCCGCCCGGCAGAAGCCGGTCTGGGACGTGCGCGAAGCCTGCCTCAACATTATGATGTCGATGAAGGGCGACGGGAAGCCGGTCTCCTTCATCGAGGATTGCGCGGTGCCACTGGAGCATCTCGCTGACTATACCGACGCGGTGACGGCCGTGTTCGAGAAACACGGCACACGCGGCACCTGGTATGCGCATGCCTCGGTCGGCTGCCTGCATGTGCGCCCGATCCTCAACATGAAGACTGAAAGCGGCGTGAAGGCGATGCGCCGCATCGCCGAGGAGGCTTGCGAGCTCGTCCGCCACTTCAAGGGCTCGTTTTCGGGCGAGCATGGCGACGGCATCTCGCGCTCGGATTTCGTCGAGCCGATGTTCGGGGGGCCGCTGACCCGCGCCTTCGAGGCGGTGAAGGACGGGTTCGATCCCGACAACAAGCTGAACCCCGGCAAGATCGTCCGCTCCTACCATATGGACGACCGCGACCTGATGCGCTTCGCGCCGGGCTATGCCACGCCGGTTCCCGCACAGGCTGCGCTCGACTGGTCCGATTGGGGCGGCTTCGGTGGCGCGGTCGAGATGTGCAACAACAACGGCACCTGCCGGAATATGGCGGGCGGGACGATGTGTCCGTCCTGGCGCGCGACGCAGGACGAGCAGCATGTGACGCGCGGCCGGGCCAATACGCTCCGGCTGGCGATCTCCGGGCAGCTCGGCCCCGATGCCTTCACCTCGCCCGAGATGAAGGAGACGCTCGATCTCTGCGTCTCCTGCAAGGGCTGCAAGCGGGATTGCCCGACCGGCGTGGACATGGCCCGGATGAAGGTCGAGTTCCTGCACCACTATCATGCGAAGCACGGCTTGCCGCTGAAGGAGCGCCTGATCGCCTTCCTGCCGCGCTATGCGCCGCTGGCGGCTAGGCTCGCGCCCTTGATGAACCTGCGCGACCGCATCCCGCTCTTGGCGAAACTCAGCGAACGCTGGCTCGGCTTCTCGGCGCGGCGCTCGTTGCCTGTCTGGCGCAAGCCCTGGCGGGAGGTTACCCCCCAAGCGGATGCCTCGGCAGTCAAAGGCGACGGCCGCGACATCGTGCTCTTTGCCGACACGTTCAACCGCTATTTCGAGCGCGAGAACCTGGAGGCGGCCGAGCGCGTGCTCAAGGCTGGCGGCTACCGGTTGCATCGCGTCGAAGCTGCCGGTGGCGGGCGGCCGCTGTGCTGCGGGCGCACCTTCCTCTCGGCCGGTTTGGTGGACGAGGCGCGGGCGGAGGCACGACGGACGGTCGATGCACTGGCGCCCTTCGTCGCAAAGGGCGCGCGCATCGTCGGGCTTGAACCGTCGTGCCTGATGAGTTTTCGCGACGAGTTCGCGGCGCTGCTGCCCAAGGCCGAGGTCGAGCCTCTGGCGAAGGCAGCCTTGCTGATCGAGGAGTTGCTGGCGGCCGACATGGTTGCGGGCAGGACGACGCTCCCGCTCGACGATCAAGGCGGGCGCATCGCGCATCTGCACGGGCATTGCCACCAGAAGGCATTCGACGCGATGGGGGCGGTCGAGAAGACGCTGCGTGCGGTGCCGGGTCTCGATGTCCGTGCGATCGAATCGAGCTGCTGCGGTATGTCCGGCGCCTTCGGCTATGGCGCAGCGACGATCGACGTCTCCTTGGCGATGGGCGAGCTCTCGCTTCTGCCGGCGGTGCGCAAGGCCGGCCCGGACGATCTCGTGGTCGCCGATGGCACGAGCTGTCGCCATCAGATCCATGATGGCGCGCAGCGCGAGGCCGTGCATGTGGTGCGGGTGCTGGATGCGGCGCTGAGGGTGTAAGGTCGGCGACGGCGCGTCGAACCGCGTCAGCAGATGCCCCCACAACCTTCAGAAATCGATCTCGATCGCCACACCCTTGGCCTGGGCCAACCGGACGACGGCTGCGGCGACCGCCAAATCCTGCAGCCCGACGCCGGTGCCGTCGAAGAGCGTGATCTCGTCGGGCGACGTGCGGCCGGGATGCGCGCCGATGACGACGGCGCCGAGCTCGACGATGTCGTCCTCCCGGATCAAGCCTTCGCCAATGGCGTGCTGGCATTCGCCGATGCTGACGGCCTGTGCGACCTCATCGGTGAAGGGCTTGGATGCCGCGACGAGCGCGGCTTCGACCTCCTGCTTGCCCCGCGTGTCCGTGCCCATGCAGGCGAGATGCGTGCCGGGTTTGATGTCTGCCGCCTTCAGGATCGGCGCGAAGGAGGATGTGATCGTGATGATCACACCCGATTGCTGCCCGAGTTGCTCGATCGGAACAGCCTCGAAGGGTAGGCCGAACTCATCGGCGACGCCGGCGAGGCGTGCGAGCTTCGCAGGATCGCGGTTCCAGCCGACGACGCGTTCGAAGGTGCGCCCGGTGAGCGCCGCGCGCAGCTGGAAGGCAGCCTGATGACCGGCCCCGACGATGCCCAGCACGCGGGCATCCGGCCGGGCGAGATAGCGGGTCGAGAGGGCGGAGGCGGCGGCCGTGCGTAGCGCGGTCAGGAGATTGCCGCCGACCACCGCCTGGCAGCGGCCGGTATCGGCGTCGAACAGGACGATGCTGGACTGGTGGTTGGTCAGGCCGAGGCGCGCATTGCCCGGCCAGAAGCCGCCAGCCTTCAAGCCCAGTGCCAGGCTCTCGCGATCGAAGCCCGACTTGAAGCCGTAGAGCGCATCGCAATGCCCGATGGCCTCGCGGATCACCGGGAAGTTGCGGGCACTGCGCCGCGCCATCGAGGCGAAGACGCCTTCGACGGCCGTCAGGCATTCGGCCGGCGAGATCAATCCGCCGACCGCCCTCTCGGGCACGATGATCATGCTCGCTCCATCAGCTCTCAATAGGCCTTGCCACGGGCGGAGACCGGCCAGACGGTCTCGACCATGCCGTTGCGCACGCCGACATACCAGTCATGGACATTGCAGGTCGGATCGCAATGGCCGGGAACGAGACGCAGCTTCTCGTTGATGGCGAGCACGCCGCCGGGATCGTCGATGACGCCGTGCTCGTCGGAGCATTTCACATATTTGACGTCCTCGCGCCCATAGATGAAGGGCAGGCCGGAATCGACCGATTGCGCCTTGAGCCCGGCATCGCAGATCGCCTTGTCGGGCTTGGCATGGCTCATCACACTGGTGAGGATGAAGAGCGCGTTCTCCCACTCGCCCTTGTCGATGCGATGCCCATCCTGATCGCGGATGCGGCCGTAATCGGCGTCCATGAAGGCATAGCTGCCGCATTGCAGCTCGTTGTAGACGCCCGAACCGGATTCGAAATAGTAGCTGCCGGTGCCGCCGCCGCTGACCAGCTCCGGCTTGAGCCCGAGCGCTTCGAGCGCCGTGACGGCGTCCTTCACTTGGGCGATGGCGGCGTCGAGCTTCGCCTTCCGCTCGTCATAGCCGTCGATATGCTGCATCGCGCCCTGATAGGCTTGGATGCCGGTGAATTTCAGGTTGGGCGCGGCGGCGATGGCCGTGGCGATGGCGACGACCTCGCCCGTCGTCTTCACGCCGCAACGGCCGGCGCCGCAATCGATCTCGACAAAGCAATCGAGCGTCGTCCCGTGCTTCATGGCCGCGGCCGAGAGATCGGGGACATTGGTGACGTCGTCGACGCAGACGATCACGCGCCCTCCGTAGCCTGGCAGGCGGGCGAGGCGGTCGATCTTGGCGGGGTCGCGCACCTCGTTGGAGACGAGGATGTCCTTAATGCCGGCGCGGGCGAAGACCTCGGCTTCGGAGACCTTCTGGCAGCAGACGCCGATCGCGCCGCCGAGCTCCTGCTGCAGGCGCAGCACATCGACGGATTTGTGCATCTTGCCATGGGCGCGGTGGCGCATGTCGTGGGCTTTCGCATAGTCCCCCATCTTGCGGATGTTGCGCTCGAGGGCGTCGAGATCGAGGATCAGGCAGGGCGTCTGGATGTCCTGCTCGCGCATGCCGGGCACGGCGGGGACGTCGAAGCCGACATCGAGTTCGTGGATCTTCGCGGCGATGTTCATGGTGCTGTCTCCTGCCTTCATTGCCAGGGCAGCTTGTCGAGATCGACATTGCCGCCGGTGATGATGATGCCGACGCGCTGGCCGGCGAAAATGTGCTTGTTCTTGAGGATGGTCGCCAGCGGCACGGCGCTGGACGGTTCCGTCACGATCTTCAGGCGCTTCCAGATGAGCTTCATCGCATCGACGATCTCCTGCTCGGAGGCGGTGAGGATGTCGGTGACGTGGTTCCTTACGAAATGCCAGGTCAGCTCCTTGAGCGGCACCTTCAGCCCGTCGGCGATCGTCTCGGGCGCGTCGTCGGCGATGATGTGGCCGGCTTTGAAGCTGCGATAGGCGTCGTCCGCCTGCTCCGGCTCGGCCGCGTAGATCGCGATGCCGGGTGCAAGGTTCGAGAGGGTGAGGCAGGTTCCGGAGACCATGCCGCCGCCGCCGATCGGCGCGATGACCGCGGTCAGCCCCTCGACCTGCTCGATCAGCTCGCGCGAGCAGGTCGCCTGCCCGGCGATGACGCGATGGTCGTTATAGGGATGGACGAATTCCGCGCCACTCTCCTTGACCACCTCGGCGAAGACGGCCTCGCGCGAGGAGGTCGAGGGCTCGCATTCGACGACGCGCCCGCCATAGCCGCGCACCGCGTCCTTCTTCGCCTGCGGGGCCGTGCGCGGCATCACGACCGTGCAGGGAATGCCGCGCCGGCTTGCGGCGAAGCTCAGGCAAGTGCCGTGATTGCCCGAGGAATGGGTGGCGACGCCGCGCGCTGCCTGCGCGTCGCTCAGGCTGAACACGGCATTGGAAGCGCCGCGCGCCTTGAAGGCGCCGGCCCGCTGCAGGTTCTCGCATTTGAAGAAGAGTTCGGCCCCAGCGAGCTGGTTCAGCATGCGCGAGGTCAGCACCGGCGTGCGGTGGATATGCGGCTCGATCCGCTGGTGCGCGGCCAGGACATCGTCGAAGGTCGGGATATACATGCGGCTCCCCGGTCGTGAGTTAAGCGGCGGCCTGGACAGCGGCCGGCGCGGCGCCGCGATAGACGCCCTGCGCGGCGGCCACGCCCGAGCCCAACCGGATCGGCAGGCCGAGATCGGCCATGCACATTTCGACCGTGGCAAGGCCCGAGAGCGCCATGACGTCGCTGAGCAGGCCGAGATGGCCAATGCGGAAGCACTTGCCGGCGAGCTCGCCGAGGCCGACGCCGAAGGCGATGTCGTATTTGCCGGCAGCGTGGGCGACGATGGCGCTGCCGTCGAAGCCTGCCGGCGTCAGGATCGTGCTCACGGTGTCGGAGTAAAGGCCTTCGCTCTGGGCGCAGAGCGGCAGCCCCCAGGCCCGGACGGCGGCGCGGACACCCGAGGCGATGCGGTGATGCCGGGCGAAGACGTTATCCAGCCCCTCGGCCAGCAGCAGTTCGGTCGAAAGCTTCAGCCCGTTCAGCAAGCCGACCGGCGGCGTATAGGGATAGCCGCCGCCGGCATAGCTGCGCGCCATGTCGCCGATATCGAAGAAGCTGCGCGGCAGTTCGGCGAAGGCAACGGCCCGCATCGCCTTCGGCGAGAGCGCGAGGATGGCGAGCCCCGCCGGCAGCATGAAGCCTTTCTGCGAGCCGGTCACGACGATGTCGACGCGCCATTCCTCCATGCGGAAATCCATGCAGGCGACCGAGCTGACGCCGTCGACCAACAGCAGCGCGGGGTGGCCGGCCGCATCGAGCGCGCGGCGGACTGCGGCGATATCCGAGCGGACGCCTGTCGCTGTCTCGTTATGCGTGACCAGAACCGCCTTGATGCGGTGGCTTCTGTCGCGCCGCAGCGCGTCCTCGAAGCGATCGGCCGGTGCGCCCGCGCCCCAGCTCTCCTCGATGACGTCTACGGCAAGGTGGTGGCGCTGGCAGAGCTCGATCCAGCGATGGCTGAACATGCCGTAGCGGGCGGCGAGCACCGCATCTCCCGGATTCAGGACATTGGTGATCGCCGTTTCCCAGCCGCCGGTCGCCGTCGCGGGAAAGGCGAAGATCTCGGCGGTCTCGCTCTTCAGAACCGCCTTCACGCCGGCCAGGGCCGGGCGCAGGATGTCGCCGAAATGGCGCGAACGGTGATCGAGCGTCGGGATGTCGACGGCGCGTCGCAGCACCTCCGGCATGTTCGTCGGCCCGGGGATGAAGGCGGGGTTTTGTGGATTCATCTTGGGTTCCTCCTGCTGAGGGGATTGGTAGCAACGGGAAGGGAGCGCCGAAACGGAAACGAAAATATTTTCCATTTCTTCTCGCGATGACAAAATCATTTTTTGAATCAGCAGGTTGGATTTTTTCAACGCGGTCCATAATGTCATTTTCCTATATCGGAAAATCAACTTTGGAGGGTCGCTTGAACACGATCGGTCGCCGCCGGGGACGCCCTGGCCGCCCAGCCGCCGATACCGCGCAGCCCACGGTCCAGGCCGTCGATCGGGCGCTCGACGTGCTCTCGGTCCTCGCTGCCCAAGACGGCGCGACGCTGTCGGAACTGGCGGGGCGGCTCGGCCAATCCGTCGCCACGATGCACCGGCTGCTCGCCTCGCTGGCGGCGCGGGAGATGGTGGAGATCGACCCCACCAGCCAGGCCTGGCATATCGGGCCGGAGGCCTTTCGACTGGGTTCGTCCTTCCTGCGCCGCAGCAACGTCATCGAGCGCAGCCGGCCGATCATGCGGGAATTGACGGCGGAAACCCGCGAGACCTCCAATCTCGGCATCGAGTGGAACGGGCAGGTGCTGTTCGTCGGCCAGGTCGAGACGCATGAGTTCATCCGCGCCTTCTTCCGGCCGGGTACGCTCTCGCCTTTGCATGCCTCCGGCATCGGCAAGGCCCTGTTGAGCGCCTACGAGCCTGTGCGTGTCGATGCGATCTTGCGCGAGGCGCGCTTCGAAGGCTTCACCGAGCGGACAATCTCCTCGCGGGCGGCATTGATGGAGGATCTCGAGCTGGCGCGCCGTCGCGGTTTCGCCTTCGACAATGAGGAGCGGGCCAAGGGCATGCGCTGCATTGCGGCCCCCGTGCTCAACGGCTTTCGCGAGGCTGTCGCGGGCATTTCGATCTCCGGCCCGAGCGAGCGGATCCCGGAGGCCCATGTCGAGGCGATAGGCAACATCGTGCGCGCGGCCGCCGCGAGGGTTTCGGCCCTGCTCGGCGCCTGAAGGGCAGCCGGTGCGGCTTATTCGGCAGGCCGTGCGGGAGCTATGCCGCCGAGCGCCTCGGTGATCGCCGCTGCGGTTTCGGAGACGAGAGGGCCCAGGTCCTCGATCCGTGCATCGGGCAACCGCAGCGCCGGCCCGGAGACTGAAATCGCGCCGATCGCATCCCCGGCGGCGTCGAAGATCGCGGCGGCGACGCAGCGCAGCCCGACCTGCACCTCTTCGTCATCGAGAGCGAAGCCGCGGCTGCGGATGCGCGCCAGCTCCGCGATGAGGTCGCCGGGCCGCACGATCGATCGTGGCGTGATGCGTGGCAACCCGAAGCGCTGGACGACCCGCTCGATCTCGGCTTCCGGATAATTGGCCAGGATCGCCTTGCCGAGGCCGGAAGAGGTCATTCCGACATGGCCGCCCGGCCGCGCCAGGGCGCGCAGGATGTCCCGGCCTTCGATCTGGGAAAGCATCACGATCTCGCCGGCCTCGACGACCGCGAGATTCACCGTTTCGCGCGTGGTGTCCCTGAGGCGGCGCAACAAGGGCAGGGCGATGCCGGCCATGGTGCTGCGGCGGGTGAAGGCCATGCCGACGCGATAGCTGGCCTGGCCGACATGCCAGACCCCTTCGGCTGGCGAGAACTGTACGAAGCGCTGTTCCTCCATCGTCGTCAGCAAGCGATGTACGGTCGAGGGGGCGAGACCGGAGCGTTCCGCGAGGTCGCCGAGCCTGGCGCCTTCGTCCTGCTGCGACAGCAGGTCGAGCAGGTGCAGGGCCCGCTGCACCGCTTGAATGGACCCAGGACCGCCTTGCCGCTCCCGCGGCAAGGCCTCACCGCGCCTGGGGGAGGAGCCGGCTCTCATCGTCGATTGTCCTCTTGCGCGGGATCGGCATATGAGCGGCGAACCATCCTCGCGTTCTCTCCTTATGGCGCATCGGCCGTTCAGGTGGGAGCGCCTTCGATGTTCCGTGTTGCGCCGCTGCTCGCCGCGCCTATCTTCGGTCGATGAACCCGATCGACTTCGACAATTCCTATGCGCGCCTGCCGCCGCGCTTCTATGCCGAGGTTGCCCCGACCGCCGTCGCGGCGCCCAGGCTGATCCGGCTGAACGCGCCGCTGGCGTCGCAATTGGGGCTGGATCCCGACTGGCTGAGGGGGCCGGAGGGCGTCGCGATGCTGTCGGGCAACGCCGTGCCGGCCGGGGCCGCTTCGATCGCGACCGCCTATGCCGGCCACCAGTTCGGCGGCTTCAGCCCGCAGCTCGGCGATGGGCGCGCGATCCTGCTCGGCGAGGTCATCGATCGAAACGGGCGGCGCCACGATATCCAACTCAAGGGGGCCGGACCGACCCCGTTCTCACGCCGGGGGGACGGCCGGGCGGCGCTTGGGCCGGTGCTGCGCGAGTATATCGTCAGCGAGGCGATGGCGGCGCTCGGCGTCCCGACAACGCGCGCGCTCGCCGCGGTCCTCACGGGCGAGGCCGTGCGGCGTGAGACCTTGCTGCCTGGCGCCGTGCTGACCCGCATCGCTTCCAGTCATATCCGGATCGGTACTTTCCAGTTCTTCGCCGCGCGCGGCGATATCGAGGCCCTGCGCCTGCTCGCCGACCACGTCATCACCAGGCATTATCCGGCCTGCACCGGCGTGGGGCGCCATCTCGCCTTGCTTAAGGCGGTGGTCGCCGCGCAGGCCGCATTGGTGGCGCAATGGATGACGATCGGCTTCATCCACGGCGTGATGAACACCGACAACATGTCGATCGCCGGCGAGACCATCGATTACGGCCCCTGCGCCTTCATGGATGCCTATCATCCGACGACGGTGTTCAGCTCGATCGACGAGCGGGGGCGCTATGCCTATGGCAACCAGCCGCCGATCGCCCGCTGGAACCTCACCCGTTTCGCCGAGACGCTGCTGCCGCTGCTGGACGATGACGTGGACAAGGCGGTGCCGATCGCGCAGGCCGCACTCGACCACTTCGATCCGCAGTTCCAGGCGCATCTGATTGCAGGCTTTCGCCGCAAGCTCGGCCTCGCGACGGAAGAGGCGGAGGATGTCGATCTCATCAGGACGCTGCTGGATACGATGCAGCAGGGCGAGGCCGATTTCACGCTGGTCTTCCGGCGCCTGAGCGAGGAGGTCGCGGAGGACGGAGCGGATGCCTGCCGCAGCCTGTTCAGCGACCCGGCTGCGTTCGACGCCTGGGAGAGCCGCTGGCGCCAGCGCCTGTCGCGGGAGCCGGCAACGATCGAGGCACGCCGGGAGGCGATGCTGCAAGCCAATCCGCTCTTCATTCCCCGCAACCATCTGATCGAGGCGGCGATCGAGGCTGCCGTCGAACGCGAGGATTTCGGCCCGTTCGAGACCTTGCACGCGGTTCTGGCCCGGTCTTTCGAGGCGCAGCCCGGCCGTGAGGACCATGCCCGGCCGCCGGAAATGCATGAGCGCGTACTGGCGACGTTCTGCGGCACTTGAGGCGCAGCAGCGGGCCTATCCGGTGTGATACAGGCAAACTGGGCTGTCGCACCGAAGGCGGACCGGGGCGGTGCGCCCGGCTTGGCGAGGCGGGACAGTGCGAGCCCGCATGAGCCTAGCGATCGTCCAGCAGAGCCTCGTGGGTCATTCGCGGTTATCGGTCGCATCTGCTATCGCCGGCCTGTCGCCGGCCAAGCTCAACCGAAGGCGAGCCCGGCGCGCTGCTGGCCGTTCTCGTCGAAATTCTCGGGCGCCAGCCAGGCCTCGTAACCGGCTTTGAGGCGCGGCCAGTCGGCATCGACCATCGCGAACCAGGCGGTGTCGCGGTTTCGGCCCTTCGTGACCATATGCTGCCGGAAGACGCCCTCCGGCATGAAGCCGAAGCGTTGTGCTGCGCGCTTCGATGGCGCGTTGAGATCGTTGCATTTCCACTCGAAGCGCCGATAGCCCAGCGTGTCGAAGGCGTAGCGCGCGAAGAGGTAGAGCGCCTCCGTCGCGACGCGGCTGCGGGCGATGGCCGGACCCCACAGGATGTTGCCGATCTCGATGACGCCGTGGACGGCATCGATCCGCATCAGCGCCTGCCGACCTTCCGCCCGCCCGGTGCGCTTGTCGATCACCGCGAAGAAAAGCGGGTCGGCGGAGGCGGACGCCTTTTCGAGCCAGGGGCTGAAGGCCGTCTTGTTAGCAGGGGCTTCCTCGAACAGGTAGCGGAAGCGGTCGTCGGCGCCGGGCTCGCGGGCGGAGGCGAGCAGGTCCGCGCCATGCTTCGCGGGATCGAGCGGTTCCAGCCGGGCATAGCGCCCTTCCAGCACGGTCCGCTCGGGGCGCGGAACGCCCTTCCAATCCGACAGGTCCATGGCGATGCCCCGATATCTCGCGTGTTTTCAGCTGCGGCGGAAGAAGCCGCGATGGCTCATCGTTGGCGGATCAAGTGGTGTGGTGTACACGGCCACTTCCTGAAATTCTGCCAAACCAGTTTATGAGCATGACGATCTCGGCGAAGAGCTTCGCCTGGCAGCCGCTGGACAGGGCTGCCGGCGATCTCGAAGGACAGCTCTATCGCGGGCTGCGCGACCGCATCCTCGACGGGGCGATGCCGGCCGGGCAGCGCCTGCCCTCCACCCGTCATCTGGCGATGACGCTCGGTGTCGCCCGCTCCACCGTGGTCCAGGCCTATGAGCGACTGAAGGCGGATGGTTATCTCCTGGCGCAGGCCGGCTCCGCGACGCGTGTCGCAGCCCTCGGAGCGGGGCTGCTGCCGCCTGCGCGCAAGGCTGTGCCGAGCGTCTCAGAGCCGGCTGCTCCGCCAGAAACATCCCGGCTTTTCGAGCCCGGCGTTCCAGATCTCTCGGATTTCCCGCATGCGAGCTGGGCGCGCTATCTCGGCGCGCGCGCGCGCTCATTGCGCATCCATGATCTCGGCTATGGCGATGCGGACGGCCTGCCCGCCTTGCGGGAGGCGATCCTCGATCATGTCGCCAAGACGCGCGGTATCTTCGCGAGGCCCGAGCAAGTGATGATCGTGCCCTCGACACGGGCCGCCATCAACCTGCTGGCCCATGTGCTGATGCGGCCTGCGGAACCGGCAGGCAAGGTGGCCTGGATCGAGGAGCCGGGCTATGCCACGGCTCAGGCTCTGCTGCGTGAAGCGGGGGCGAAGCTTGTGCCGGTGCCTTGCGACGAGGCCGGTATCGATGTCGCGAAAGTGTCCGGGCCGCTGCCGCGATTGATCTACGTGACGCCCTCGCATCAATACCCGACCGGCGTGACGATGAGCCTGCAACGGCGCCTCGCCCTGCTGGATGCCGCGCAGGCGAGCGGCGCTATCGTGATCGAGGACGATTACGATAGCGAGTTCCAGTACGGCTCGCGACCGATCGCGGCCTTGCAGGGCATCGATCGCAACGGCCTCGTCGCCTATCTCGGCACCTTCTCCAAGATCTTCGCGCCGGGCGTGCGCATCGCCTATGCGATCGTGCCGATGCGACTGCGTGAGGAGGTCTCGTCCGCGCTGCAATTGCAAGGCGCGGTGGTGCCGATCGCGGTCCAGGCGGCGCTTGCCGATTTCATCTGCGACGGCCGCTTGCGGGGCTATGTCCGCAGGATGAAGGCCCTCTATGCCGCGCGGATGGCAGCCAGCGTGGCCGCGCTGCGCGATTATTGCGCTGATATCCTGGAAATCGGCGAGGGCTTCGGCGGGCTGCAACTAGCGGCGTGGTTCCATGATCCGGATGTCGACGATCGGGCTGTCGCCCAGCGCCTGAGGGCCGATGGTTTCGCGGTGCAGCCGATGTCGCGCTTCCATCTGGGCCCGGCGCGGCCGGGGCTGGTCTTCGGCATCGCCCGCGTCGCGCCGGCGCAGGTGCAGGCCCAGGTCGCACGACTGGCCGCGATGCTGCGGGAGCATCCGAGCCGGGCCGGCTAGGCTCCGGGTTCGCCTCCAAACCTCCAACCTTTGGCTTTTTGTGCAATACCGGACGCCAAACCGCTTCGCGCTTTTGCCGGCATGGCTCTGGAGGCGATGCCGATCTCGATGCGGTCGTTCGACGACGGAGAGTTCATGAGCAGGCTGGACAGCTTCATTCGCCGCCTGGAGGCGCAGCGCACGATCCTGAACTGGGCTGCGGACACCGTCCGCGACCGGAACGGGCTTGTCCTGGAATTCGGCCTCGGCAACGGGCGGACCTATGATCATCTGCGGGAGCAGTTGCCGGGCCGCGATATCTTCGTGTTCGAACGGGATCCGCACCCGAACCCGCTCTCGATGCCATCCGCGCCATTCCTCGTCGTCGGAGACATGGCGCAGACGCTTCCGGTGTTCGAGAGGGAGCATGGCGCGGCGGCGGCGCTGATCCATGTCGACGTCACCACCGGCGTGCCGGAGCGGGACAGGATCGCCTTCGCGTGGCTTCCGGCGCGGGTCGCGGCGCTGGCCCTGCTCGGAGCGATCGTCGTGAGCGGCTGGGCACTGGAGCACGAGGCGCTCGAAGCGCTGCCCTTGCCGGAAGGCGTCCCGGACGGGCGCTATTTCGCCTATCGGCGGGCCGGCTGAGGAGCCGGCCGCCGCATTCCGCGGGGGCTGGCAGCTCAATACTGTTCCGGCACGTATATCTCCGGCGGAACGGGACGGCGCAGATAATCGGGATTGCGCACGCGCGCCGGCAGGCTGATCTCCGGCTTCGGCACGTTCTCGTAGGGAATCTGCCCGAGCAGATGGGCGATGCAGTTCAGGCGCGCCTTTTTCTTGTCGACCGCCTGGACCACCCACCAGGGCGCATGCGCGGTATGGGTGCGCTCCAGCATCTCCTCTTTCGCGCGGGTATAGTCCTCCCAGTGCACCCGGCTCTCCAGGTCCATCGGCGAGAGCTTCCACTGCTTCAGCGGGTCGTCGATCCGCATGCGGAAGCGGAATTCCTGCTCCTCGTCGGTGATCGAGAACCAGTATTTCAGCAGGGTGATGCCGGAGCGGACGAGCATGTGCTCGAAATCCGGAACCGAGCGGAAGAACTCCTCGAGCTCGTCGGGCGTGCAGAAGCCCATGACGCGCTCGACGCCGGCGCGGTTATACCAGGAGCGGTCGAACAGGACCATTTCGCCGGCCGTCGGCAGATGCTGCGTATAGCGCTGGAAATACCACTGGTTGCGCTCGCGCTCGGTCGGCGCCGGCAGCGCAACGACGCGACAGACGCGCGGGTTGAGCCGCTGCGTGACGCGCTTGATCGCGCCGCCCTTGCCGGCGGAGTCACGGCCCTCGAACAGCACGACGACCTTGAGCTTCTTGTACTGTACCCAGTCCTGCAGCCGCACCAGCTCATGCTGCAGGCGGAAGAGCTCGCGGAAATAGAGCTTGCGATCCATGCCGGGACCGTTGGGGGCGAAACCTTCCGCCACGAGGCTGTCGAGCCGCTCTTCTTCGAGCTGGAGCTCCAGCTCCTCGTCGAAACTGTCGGTAATTTCGGATTTAATGCGGTCGAGATCGGGCGTCATGGGGACGGCTCCTGATGAAATCCGGGATTCCGGCATGAGCTTGGCAGGCCTCGCGCAGCGGAACGCGCGCCAGCCGCCATGCTGCGTCGACTGCCGAGCCCCGCCTGGTCGCGTGGCGGCACCAATGTCACGGCGAATGTGACGTTGCGATGAAGCCTTTCACACCGGTCCCGCACGAGAGGCTGCCCTGCGGCAGAAAGGCGATCTGCAGAGTCTCCGTCATCGGTCTGTCAGCAATCGGGAGAAACGCTTCGCTATCTCGCCTCGGAATCGCTGCAGCACATCTTCAAGGCCGACGAGAAGGAAGAGAAGATCTTCACGCCTGACGACCTGAAGACGATGACCACGTACAAGGCGGCGCTTGACGACGCGACGAAGTTCATCCCGTTCTGGGTGAAGCTCGTCGTCGCGCTGGCGCTCGGCCTTGGCACCATGGTCGGCTGGAAGCGCATCGTCGTCACGGTGGGCGAGAAGATCGGCAAGCAGCATCTGACCTATGCCCAGGGCGCCTCGGCCGAGCTGGTTGCCGCCGCCACGATCGCGGCTGCCGACGTCTATGGTCTGCCGGTCTCGACCACGCATATCCTGTCCTCGGGCGTGGCGGGCACCATGGCGGCGAACAAGTCCGGCCTGCAGATGTCGATGGTGCGCAACATGCTCATGGCCTGGGTCCTGACCCTCCCTTGCGCGATCCTGCTCTCCGGCCTGCTGTTCGGGATCTTCCGTCAGGTCTTCTGACGATCGGACGGCACGGAGCCGCTCACACGCGTCCCCGGGAGAGCCTCTCCCGGGGGGATGACGAACGGATGATTGGTCTTCATCCCGATGCGGCGGAGCTGACAACGGCTCGCGTAGCGACCATGGCTTGCAAAGATGCCGATGACGGACAAGGTTGCCTCAGCGCGATTCCTCCGGTCTCGGTCATGAATTCCAGGGAAAAGTCCTTCTTGAGCCGCGTGCGCGGCATCCTGCCCGACTTGACGCCGGCCGAGCGGCGCCTGGGCGATTTCGTCTGCGATTTTCCCGGCGAGGTCGCGACCTATTCGGCCCAGGAACTGGCGGCGCTGGCCCATGTCTCGAAGGCGACGGTCTCCCGCTTCGTCCAGCGGCTGGGTTACGAGAGCTACGAGGAGGCACGCCGCCATGCCCGGCTCGACCGGCAGAGCGGGTCCCGGCTGTTCCTGGGCGCGGCGGATACCACGGGCGAGCAGTCGATCGCGGCCAATCTCACCCAGGGCATCGCCAATCTCGAGGAAACCTTCCGCGTCATCGGCGAAACCCAGATCAGCGGCGCGGCCGAAGCGATCCTCGCTGCGCGCAAGGTCTGGGTGATCGGCTTCCGGGCCAGCTTCACCTTCGCGACCTATCTGCAATGGCAGTTGACGCAGGTGATCGAGAACATCGTCGCCATCCCGGGCGGCGGCCAGACCTTCGGCGAGCACCTGGCCAGCCTCACGCCCGACGATGTCGTGATCTTCTTCGGCCTGCGTCGGCGTGTGGCCCAGACCGAGGCGCTGCTCGACCAGATCGGCCGATCGGGAGCGCGGCTGCTGCTCGTGACGGATGAGAGCGCCGAGTATGAAAAGCGCAGCCAGTGGCATTTCCGCTGCCAGACCCTGGCGCCGGGGCCGCTCTTCAACCACACGGCGGTGATGGCGCTCTGCCATCTCCTCATCATGCGCTGCATCGAGATCGCTGGCGCGAAGGGCCGTACGCGGCTGCGCAATATCGAGATGCTGAACGACGCCCTTGACGAGCTCTGACGCGGTCCGGATCGTGCCGTTTCACCCCATCTGATCGGAACGCCACGTCTGCTGCCGAAAGCGGCAGCGAAGGCTCATTTATGGCCTTTTCTGAAACTGTAGTTTCAGATAGTTTTATTTGAACCAAAGGTTCCAGCGTCGCTCGAAGGAGACGGGCGGCAGCCGGAATGGAGGGAAGGAGACGGTCACTTCCAGGGCAACAGCCGACGCGCAGCCTCGTACCAGCCGGATAACAGCGGCAGGCTTGCGCCCACCATCACGTCACGAACGATCAGGGGAACGATCATGGCTATGGAGAACATGCAGCTATCCGGCGCAGCGACGCCGATGAGCAGGCAACTGGATTCAGCGCTCAACAGGATCGGCGTGACGGGCGCCCACAAACAGATCCTGGCGCTCGTCCTGGTCGGCTGCCTGTTCGACAGCTTCGAGCAGAACACCATCGGCGTCTCGGGCCCGCTGCTGCGGCAGCATTGGGGGCTGACGGGCGCGGATATCGGCTTCCTCAACACCATCACCTTCGCCAGCGCCGCCATCGGCCGGTTGATGTCGGGCATTCTCGGCGATCGCTACGGCCGCCGGGTGATGCTGACGCTCAACCTCCTGCTGTTCTCGCTCGGCTCCGCGCTTTGCGCGCTCGCGCCGAATTTCGCTTCGCTCTGCATCGCCCGCGCCATCGTCGGCTTCGGTGTCGGCGGCGAGATCTCGACCGCGGTGACGATGCTGTCCGAATTCAGCTCGGCAAAATTCCGCGGCACGGCGGCCGGCCTGGTCAATGTCGGCGCCGGCGGCTTCGGCAATTTCCTCGCCCCGGCCTTCGGCCTGCTGATCTTCACGCTCTTCCCGGGCGAGAACAGCTGGCGCTGGCTCTTCGCTGCGCTCGCCCTGCCGGCCCTGCTCGCCGTGTTCTATCGGCGCTTCGTGCCGGAGACGCCGCGCTTCCTGGCCTCCCGGAACCGGATCGACGAGGCCAACAAGGTCCTTTCCACCCTGGCCTCGGGCACGTTGCGTCCGCAAAACCTGACCGTTCAGCCCTATCTCTCCGCCGATCTCGCGCAATTGCCGCCGGTGGCGAAGAGCGACTGGAGCGAATTGTTCCGCGCGCCCTTCATCGGCCGCATCATCCCGGTCTCGATTGCGATCCTGATGAGCTACGGCGCCCAGCTATCCGTGCTGACCCTGATGCCGGTGATCTTCGTCTCGATGGGCTACACGCTGCAGGGCAGCCTGCTCTACAGCATGATCATCCAGAGCGGCAGCGTGCTCGGCGCGATCGCGGCCTCGACCTTCGGCTATTATCTGCCGCGGAAGCTGGTCCTCACCGTCGGCGCGGCCCTTGCCTCTGTCGCCGCGGTCTCGATCGCCTATCTCGGCACCAATATCTACATGGTGCTGCTGTTCGGCGCGATCTTCCAGTTCTTCGTCCTGCTGCTCAACACGTCGATCTGGATCTACGCGCCGGAACTCTTCCCGACGCGCATCCGCGCCTTCGGCGTCGCCTTCATCCTGGCGACCGGCTCGGCGGCGGGTTCCTTCGTCCCGACGATCTCGGGCGCGCTGTTCGACAAATACGGCATGGTCGGCGTCTTCGCGCTGGCGGCTGCGATGTACGCGGTCTTCGTGGCCTGCATCCAGTTGGGACCTGAGACCTATGGCCGGTCGATGGAAGACATCACCCAGCCGGCGGAAGCCGATGGCGCGGCGCAGGCCGAAACCCTTTCCGAACCAGCGAAGGCAGTGAGGGCGTGACCGGGCATATCCTGTTGATCAATCCGAACAGTTCGCAGGCGACCAGCGCGATGATGCAAGTCATCGCGCAGCGGGCCGCGGGCGATGGCCTGGCCGTGGCCGTCGCCACGGCCACGCGCAGCCCGGCCATGATCGTGACGGAGGAAGACCTGCTGGCCGCGGCCGCGGAGGTCGTCGACATCGGCATGGGGCATGCCGCCGATTGTGCGGGCATCGTCGTCAGCGCCTTCGGCGATCCCGGGCTCGACGAACTCCGGGAGCGGGTCGACATTCCCGTCACCGGAATCTGCGAGGCCTCGATGCAGACGGCTGCGCAGGGCGGGCGATCATTCGGCGTCGCGACGACGACGCCCCTGCTGGCGGATGCCATCGCGGGGCGGGCGGCTACGCTCGGCTTCGCAGAACGGCTGACCGGAATCCGCTGCACGGCCGGGGATCCGCTCGCTCTATCGGCCGACAAGGCGGCCTTGACGGCGGCGCTCGGGGAGATGGTCGAAGCCTGTATCGGCGATGGCGCGCAGGCCGTCATCATCGGCGGGGGGCCGCTCGGGGAAGCCGCCGGTGTCTTGCAGGCGCATTATGCGACGCCGGTGATCTCGCCGATTCCCTGCGCGATCGCGTTCCTGCTGGACCAGATCGCGAGCGCGCGTGGTCGAACGCGACGGACGGTCGCCACGGCTGCGAAATAGTCGGCGTCGCCCCAGAGCCTCTGGGGCAGCGCCGAGGACATACCGAACAAGGGCGCCGTCACGACGCGGCCGCTTCCGAAAGCCGGATTCGTTCGGTCGCTTCAGCGGCCTGAGGCGTCGCGTTTCGCCTGAGCGACGTGGGATGCCTTGCGAAGACGGCCACGTTCCGCAGGGCGGATCAGGGAATTCACCTCCTTGTCGGGAATATCATGCATGCCCCGATTGGCGTGCCGGGTGTTGAACGGGATGTTGTTGTGCTGCGCATGCATCTTCAGTTCGAGCGCGCGCTGGGCATTCTCGATCAGGGAGTGGTTCTTCGCCATTTCGGCGCGGCGCTGGATCTCGGCATTGAGCCGCTTCAGGGCGGCCTGCAGAACCATCGTCTTCAGGCTCGACCCGGCGTTTCCGGTGCTCGGCTCCGCGCCTTTCGGGGCCGATTTGCCGCGCATTTCGCGCCGCTGCTGGTTGGCATGACTGCTCGCCTTGTCGCGCAGGTCCCGCAGGCGCTTCAGCAACGTGTCCAAGGCGCCGTCCGGCAGGTTCTGCACGGTCGGATGCCGGGTCTGCGCGACGATCTCCCGCTCGTCGACATTCAGCGCCCGTTCTTCTTCCTTGCGCGTCAGGGCCATGGCGTCTTCCTCCTTGATGCAGATCGGTGGCGGAGTGGTCAGGTCAGCATGTTGTCCTGCGGCTGGATCGGTTCGGGGAGATCCTTGCAGCCGAGCATCGACAGCATCTCCCGCTCGATCATGCGCTGCAGGGCGTTCAGCGGCAACGCGTTCGGCTGCGATCCGAAGGGGTCCTCGAGCTGGTGCCCGAGCGCATCGAGCCCGAAGAAGGTATAGGCCACGAGCAGCACGGGCAGGAGCGTCCACCAGGCGAGCGAGCCGGCGAGCGCGAAGGGCAGGGTCGTGCAGAAGACCAGCGCCGTACGGTGGAGCAACAGCGAATAGGCGAAGGGGACGGGCGTGTGGGCGATGCGCTCGCAGCTGCCCTGGACATCCGACAGGGCCGTCAATTGCCACTCGATGACCGAATAATGGATCGCGCCGAGCTCGCCATTGTGCATGAGCGCGATGCTGTATTGCCCCAGTTCGTGGAGGACCGCATTCGTCCGGTTCGGGCTTTCGCAGATCGCGGCCGGGTCGAACCATTTGCCGATCGCGGCGAGCTCGTCGCCGCCGCGCAATCGCGCCGCCAGGCCGGCCGTAAAGCCGCAGAGCCCGCGCAGCAGGAAACGCTGGTGGCTTGCATCCAGCGCCGAGACCTGGCGGGCCAGCGAGCGGCAGGCGATGACGAGCTCGCCCCAGAGCTTCCGCCCGTCCCACCAGCGCGCGTAGCAGGCGTTGTTGCGGAAGCTCATGAAGACGGACAGCGCGATGCCGATCAGCGTGAACGGGATGGCGCTGATCTTGGCGAAGATGCCGGGATGCTCGTCCGCGGCGAACACGGCGATGGCGGTGACCGCCGCGATGCCGGCCAGATGCGGCAGAATCCGGGGCAGGATCGAGCCGTTGACCGCGAACAGGATGTCCCTGAAGTCAGGCTTCGATCGCAATATCATCGAGCGCTCCGCCTTCGCCAGACCCGTAAGGGTGCCCGCATCGCCATAGCACCGAGCGTGCCAAGGACGCGTCCGTGTCAGCTCAAGCACTTAGCGGCAGGGCGATACCTGCGGATGGACAGAATGTCCAAAATATTGGGACAATTTGTCTATAGATTTCAAGTAGATAGAGTGTTCTACTCTAGGCTCGCCACCTTGGAGGCTTCGAGCCATGGCCGACGGCAAGCCACGCTATCAGACCTATCACCATCCCGCCGGCGGCTGGGGCGCCGCGGCTGCGACCGCCAAGGTTCTGATGGAGCAGAGCGTCATCACCAAGGGCTCGCGGGCGCTGCTTGCGATGAACCAGCCGGGCGGCTTCAAATGCCCGAGCTGCGCTTTCCCGGATGCCGACTGCAAGAAGACTCTGGAATTCTGTGAGAACGGCGCCAAGGCGCTGGCCTTCGAGGCGACCAAGCGTCGCGTCACGCGCGAGTTCTTCGCGCAGCACACCGTCACCGAGCTGATGGCGCAATCCGACTACTGGCTGGAAATGCAGGGCCGGCTCACCGAGCCGATGCGTTACGATGCCGCCACTGACAAGTATGTGCCCGTGAGCTGGGACGAGGCCTTCGCGCTTATCGGGAAGCATCTGCGCGCGCTGGAGAGCCCGCATCAGGCGGAATTCTACACCTCGGGCCGCACGCCGAACGAGGCCGCCTTCCTCTATGCGATCTTCGTGCGCGCCTTCGGCACCAATAACTTCCCGGATTGCTCGAACATGTGCCACGAGCCGACCAGCCGCGGCCTGCCGCCGGCGATCGGCGTCGGCAAGGGCACGGTGGTGCTCGAGGATTTCGAGCATGCCGAGGCGATCTTCGTGATCGGCCAGAACACCGGCACGAACTCGCCGCGGATGATGACCAATCTGGTCGAGGCCAGGAAGCGCGGCGTGCCGATCGTCGCAGTCAACCCGATGCCGGAGCGGGCGCTGATCCGCTTCGCCGAGCCGCAGGACGTCGTCCAGATGGCGACCTTCGGCTCGACCGCCATCGCCAGCGAATTCGTCCATATCCGCATCGGCGGCGACCTCGCCCTGATCAAGGGCATGATGAAGGTGATGTTCGAGCGCGAGGCGCAGGGCGAGACGGTTCTCGACCATGATTTCATCCGCGAGCACACGGTCGGGGTCGACGCCATCCGCGAGGACGCGCTGGCGCAGGACTGGGCCGAGATCGTGCGCGTCTCGGGGCTGGAGGAAGCGCAGATCCGGCGCTGCGCCGAGATCTACATTCGCTCGCGCGCGACGATGATCTGCTACGGCATGGGGCTGACGCAGCACCAGCAGGGCTCGCGCCTGCTGCAGCAGGTCGCCAATCTGCTGTTGCTGCGCGGCAATTTCGGCAAGCCCGGCGCCGGCATCTCGCCGATCCGCGGCCATTCGAACGTGCAGGGCGACCGCACGGTGGGCATCGACGAGAAACCGACGCAGGACTATCTCGACCGGGTGCGCGACGTGTTCGGGTTCGAGCCGCCGCGCCATCACGGCCATCACACCATCGAGACCGTCGAGGCGATGGAGCGGGGCACCGCCAAGGTCTTCATCGGCATGGGCGGCAATTTCGTGCGCGCCATTCCCGACACCGAGCGATCCTATGCCGCGATGCGCAAGCTCGACCTGACGGTCGGGATCACGATCAAGCTCAACCGCGGCCATCTCGTCCATGGGCGCGACGCGCTGATCCTGCCGGTGATCGCCCGCTCCGAGCGGATCGTCACCGCGGCCGGCGAGCAGTTCGTCACGATCGAGGATTCGATGTCGAACGTTACGGCCTCGCGCGGCGTCCTGTCGCCGGCGAGCCCCTATCTGCTGCCGGAGGTGGAGATCGTCTGCCGGATGGCGATGGCGGCGCTGCCGGGCAGCCCGGTGCCCTGGCAGAGCTATATCGACGATTACGGCCTGATCCGCGACAAGATCGCGGAAATCTATCCCGAGATCTACGAGGGCTTCTCGGAGCGGATCAAGAACCCGAAGGGCTTCCATCTCGACGTCGCGCCGCGCCGGCGCGTCTGGCTCACCCCGACCGGCAAGGCGAATTTCCTGCCGCTGCCGGGGCTGGAGGTCAACGACGTGGTGGCGGACCCCGCCATGCTGCGCCTGGCGACGGTGCGCTCGCACGACCAGTTCAACACCACGATCTACAGCTACAACGACCGCTATCGCGGCGTTTACAACGATCGCATGGTCCTTTTCATCAATGCGCAGGACCGGGAGGAGCGCGGGCTGGATTCAGGCGCGCGCATCGCGCTCGAAACGATCAGCGAGGATGGGATCAAACGTCGCGTCGACGGCCTCACCGTCCTCGACTATCCCATGCCGCGCGGCGCGGTCGCGGGCTACTACCCCGAACTCAATCCGCTCCTGCCGCTGGATTACTACGACAGGATCAGCGGCACGCCAGCCGCCAAGTCGATACCGGTCCGCGTCGTCGCGGGCTGAGACGCCAGGGCTCTGCATGGCGGCATCCGCAGGGGAGCCGACTGCAGGCGGGCGTCACGTTTTGGGAGGAAGGACGTTGTTCGACCAGTTCGATCCGGTGGTCCTGGCCCGCGCGCAATTTGCGTTCACGGTCTCGTTCCACTTCATCTTCCCGGCCTTCTCGATCGGGCTGGCGAGCTATCTCATGGTGCTTGAGGCGCTGTGGCTCAAGACGGGGCGGGCGGTCTATCTCGATCTCTTCCGCTACTGGCTCAAGATCTTCGCGGTCGTGTTCGGCATGGGCGTCGTCTCGGGCGTGGTGATGTCCTACCAGTTCGGCACGAACTGGTCGGTCTTCTCGACCAAGGCCGGGCCGATCATCGGGCCGCTGATGGCCTATGAGGTGCTGACCGCCTTCTTCCTGGAGGCCGGCTTCCTCGGCGTGATGCTGTTCGGGATGAACAAGGTCGGCCGACGACTGCATTTCTTCGCGACCTGCATGGTGGCGCTCGGCACCCTGATCTCGGCGACCTGGATCATCTCGGTGAACAGCTGGATGCAGACGCCCGCGGGCTACGCCATCAACGCCAAGGGGCAGTTCGTCCCGGCCGGCTCCTGGTTGCCGATCATCTTCAACCCGAGCTTCCCCTACCGCCTCGTCCACACGGTCATCGCCGCCTACCTGACCACCGCCTTCGTCGTGGGCGGAGTCGGGGCCTGGCACCTGTTGAAGGACCGGGCGAATGCCGGCGCCCGCACGATGTTCTCGATGGCGATGTGGATGGCGGCGCTGGTCGCGCCGATCCAGATCCTGGCCGGCGATGCGCATGGACTCAACACGCTGGAGCATCAGCCCGCCAAGGTCCTGGCGATGGAGGGCGATTACCAGCCGAGCCCGAACGGCGCGCCGCTGATCCTGTTCGGCCTGCCCAACAGCGCTGAGGCGCGGGTCGATTACGAAGTCTCGATCCCGCATCTGGGGTCGCTGATCCTGAAGCACGATCCCTTCGCGTCGCTGCCGGGCCTCGTCGATTTCCCGCGCGAGAACTGGCCGCCGGTGCCGATCGTGTTCTGGTCGTTCCGGATCATGGTCGCGCTGGGCTTCGCCATGCTGGGCATCGGCCTGTGGAGCCTGCTCGCCCGCTTCCGGCGCAAGCTCTACGACTGGTCCTGGCTGCACCGCGCCGCCATCATGATGGGGCCGTCGGGCTTCGTCGCGGTGATCGCGGGCTGGGTGACGACCGAGGTCGGGCGCCAGCCCTTCACGGTCTACGGTCTGCTGCGGACGGCGGAATCCCATTCGCCGCTGGCGGCGCCGGCTGTAGCCGCTTCGCTCATCGCCTTCGTCATCGTCTATTTCTTCGCCTTCGGCGCCGGCTTCTATTACCTGCTGCGGCTGATGGCGAAGCCGCCCGGCAGCGGCGAGCCGCCTCCGCCCCCGATGCCGCAACGCGCGGCGGGCATCACGCCGGCGCCCGGCGTCGTCGCTCCGGCCGGTGCGGGGAGGTGAACGCCATGGCCAGCATCGATCTCACCATCTTCTGGGCCGGCATCATCGGCTTCGCGGTCATGGCCTATGTCGTGATGGACGGTTTCGACCTCGGCATCGGCATCCTGTTCCCGAGCTTGGCGGTGGGCGACGAGCGCGACCAGGCGATGAATTCGATTGCGCCGGTCTGGGACGGCAACGAGACCTGGCTGGTGCTTGGCGGCGGAGGCCTCTTCGCCGCCTTCCCGCTGGCCTATGGCATCATCCTGCCGGCGACCTACCCGCTGATGATCGCCATGCTGCTCGGCCTGGTCTTCCGGGGCGTCGCCTTCGAATTCCGCTGGCGCGACCCGCGTCATCGCCCGCTCTGGGATGTCGCCTTCTGCCTCGGTTCCTTCGTCGCCGCCTTCACGCAGGGCGTAACGCTGGGCGCGATCCTGCAAGGCATCCGTGTCGAGCAGGACGCCTATGCCGGCGGCTGGCTCGATTGGCTCAGCCCCTTCAGCCTGCTCACTGGCATCGCCGTGGTGATCGGCTACGGCCTGCTCGGCGCGACCTGGCTGATCTGGAAGACGGAGGGCTCCAGCCAGCGTCATGCCCGCCGCGTCACCTTCTGGCTGGCGCTGGCGACGCTCGCCGCGCTCGCAGCCGTCAGCGCGGCCACGCCCTTCCTGGCCTATGATTACTGGCGGCGCTGGTTCGCCATGCCCGGCGTGCTGCTGACGGCGCAGGTGCCGCTGCTGGTCGCGATCTGCGCCGCGGCGCTGTTCTGGGGCTTGAAGCGCGAGTTCGAGCGGCTGCCTTTCGTGATGGCGCTCGCGATCTTCCTGCTCGGCTTCGTCGGCCTCGGGATCAGCATCTACCCCTACGTCGTGCCGCGCGCGGTGACGATCTGGGATGCGGCAGCTCCCTATTCGAGCCAGGTCTTCATGCTCCCCGGTGCGCTCGTCATCATCCCGATCATCCTCGCCTATACCGGCTGGGCCTATTGGGTGTTCCGCGGCAAGGCCGGCGTGCACGGATATCATTGATGACGCCCGACGCCCCGCTCTGGAAGCGGCTCGCCTGGATGGCGGGCATCTGGGTCGCGAGCGTGGCGGTTCTCGGCCTGCTGAGCGGCATCATCAAGCTGGTTCTCGCCGGCTGAGCCGGGTGCCGGCGGTTCGCCGCGATTTCGTGCTCGGTAGGAGACCAATCACAGGCCGTGCCGCAGGCGTCGACACTGCAAAAAGGCTGATGACAATCGCAAAAATCGGGAGCGAGACATGACCTTCGTGCCGATCCAGCAGCTCACGTCCGATATCCGGGCGCATGATCTTCCGAATGCGGGCATCGGCTTCTTCCCGCAGGCGACGGATAGGCCCCTGGAAGCCGCCGACCTGCTCTTCTATCTCGGCCTTGCCTCCGAGAAGATGGCGGATTTCCTGCGAGAGCACGGTCTCCAGGTCACCTTCGACGGGCTGAATTTCGACCTCGCGCAGCTCGATGCGATCGGTGAGGTCGCCGCGCAAGTTGTGGCCGAGGGCGAGGCCCATGATTTCGACGGCGTCTGGGAAGAATATGGCTTATCGTCGGGTGACGATGTCAGGAACAACGGCGCGTTCATCCTCGTGGCCGTCGCGGCGATCAGGTTGCTCTACGGATCGAAAGGCAACGGATAGGCGCTAGGCGCGAAGGGAAGAGGGGTTTTTCCTCCAGACATTCTGTCTTCCGCAGCCGGACAGAATGTCTTCTCGACGACCTCCGGCTTCATTTAACGTATTGATTTCCAAAGAATTACGCGCTGGCACGGCTATTGCGGAGATATCGGGCACGATCGTTCGCGAGGAAGGACGGCCCCATGACGCATATCGACAGGAGCCATGGTGCGATCGCTGCGGACGGCATTCGCACGGCCTGGGGATGGTTTGTCGCGCTCGGGGTTGCGTTCATCGTCCTCGGCTTGATCGCCAGCAGCCATCTGATGCTCGCCACCCTCGTCACCGTCTACTATCTCGGCGCCGCGATGATCATGGCCGGCTTCCTCCAGATCGCGCAGTCCTTCCGGCTGGCGCGCTGGAGCGGCTTCATCCTCTGGCTCCTGAGCGGTCTGCTCTATGTCGCCGCCGGCGCCGCGACATTCATGAATCCATCGCTGGCATCGTCTGCCATGACGCTGTTCCTGGCCCTGTTCACGGCGGCCTCCGGTATCATGCGGATCTGGCTCGGGGCCGGGGCCATGTCGGAGCGCGGCTGGGGCTGGATCGTCGCTTCCGGCATTCTCTCGACGGTTGTCGGATTGCTCGTTCTGGTCGGCTGGCCCGTGAACAGTGCTTGGCTGCTCGGCCTCATCCTCTCGATCGACCTGATCTTCCAGGGCTGCGCCCTCCTCGGCGCCGGCTTCCGGCTGAGGTCGATGAACTGACTCCGTCTGCCCATGCGAGCCTGGCCGGCTGCGGCCCGCAATCTTCCTGATGAGCCGCTGCGGCGGCAGAGTTGGAGCGGAGGCGCCGATGATCGGTGGAAACGACGGAGCCAAGGACAGGAGGCGCGGCGCTGGCGAGCCGGCTCCCGGCGAGCAGAACCCCGCAGTGCCAAGCGGTGAGCGGGAGCGCGCCGCGGCCGGAGATGCACCGCCGTCGCAAGCGGAAGCCGGCACGCTGGCCGAACTCCGTTCCGAGAACGCCACCTTGAAGGATCGCCTGCTGCGGGCCTTGGCCGAGATCGAGAACGTACGGCGCCGCGCGGAACGCGACTTGGGTGACGCGCGCCAATATGCCGTCACGCGCTTCGCCCGCGATCTTCTGCCCGTGGCCGACAATATGGAGCGCGCCATGGCGAGCGCCCATACCGAGGCTCATCGTGGCGAAAACCTGGTCAAGGCTCTGGTCGAGGGCGTCGATCTCACCGGGAAGGAATTGCTGCGCGTCCTGGAGAGGCATGGCGTCAGGAAGCTCGTGCCGGTCGGGGAGCGGTTCGACCCGAACTTCCACGAGGCGCTGTTCGAGATTCCCGATCACGCCGTCCCGGACGGCACGGTCAGTCAGGTGGTGGAGCCCGGCTATGCCATCGGAATGCGTCCGCTGCGCCCGGCCAAGGTCGGAATTGCCCGCGGCGGGCCGTCTGCCAAGGCAAGCCCGGCGGCATCGGCGACGGAGGCTCAATCGCCGCCATCGTCACGCGATCCGGAGAATGGAACGCGCTAGGGCGCCGCGCGTCGAACAGGACAACCGAACAACCAAGCACGACAGGGAGCAGCATGATGTCCAAAGTCATCGGAATCGACCTCGGAACCACGAATTCCTGCGTCGCAGTCATGGACGGCAAGAATGCGCGCGTGATCGAGAATGCCGAGGGCGCGCGCACCACGCCCTCGATCGTGGCGTTCACCTCGGATGGCGAGCGGCTGGTCGGGCAGCCCGCGCGGCGACAGGCCGTCACCAATCCCACCAACACGATCTTCGCGGTGAAGCGCCTGATCGGGCGACGCTATGACGATCCGGTGGTCGAGAAGGACAAGGGCCTCGTGCCCTACAAGATCGTCAAGGCCGGCAACGGCGACGCCTGGGTCGAGGCCGATGGCAAGCCCTATTCGCCTTCGCAGATCTCCGCCTTCATCCTGCAGAAGATGAAGGAGACCGCCGAGTCCAATCTTGGCGAGACGGTCACGCAGGCGGTCGTCACGGTTCCCGCCTATTTCAACGACGCCCAGCGCCAGGCCACCAAGGATGCCGGCAAGATCGCCGGCCTCGAAATTCTCCGCATCATCAATGAGCCGACTGCGGCCGCGCTGGCCTATGGGCTCGACAAGAAGAAGCAGGCCAAGATCGCCGTCTACGATCTCGGCGGCGGTACCTTCGACATCTCGATCCTCGATATCGGCGAGGGCGTCTTCGAGGTGAAGGCGACCAATGGCGATACCTTCCTCGGTGGTGAGGATTTCGACATGCGCCTGGTCGAGTACCTGGCGGAGGAGTTCAAAAAGGAGCAGGGGATCGACCTGCGCAAGGACAAGCTCGCTCTCCAGCGCCTGAAGGAGGCGGCCGAGAAGGCCAAGATCGAGCTCTCCACGGTGACGCAGACCGACGTCAACTTGCCCTTCGTCACCGCCGATGCCTCGGGACCAAAGCATCTCTTGATCAAGATCACGCGGGCGAAGTTCGAGGCGCTGGTCGAGGATCTCGTGCAGCGCACGATCGAGCCTTGTCTCAATGCGCTCAAGGATGCCGGCCTGAAGGCGGAAGAGATAGACGAGGTCGTCCTCGTCGGCGGCCAGACCCGCATGCCGAAGATCCAGGAAGTGGTGCAGAAGATATTCGGCAAGGAGCCGCACAAGGGCGTCAATCCTGACGAGGTCGTCGCCATCGGCGCCGCGATCCAGGCCGGCGTGCTCCAGGGCGACGTCAAGGACGTGTTGCTGCTCGACGTGACCCCGCTCTCGCTCGGGCTGGAGACCCTGGGCGGCGTGTTTACGCGCCTGATCGACCGCAACACCACGGTTCCCGCGAAGAAGAGCCAGACCTTCTCCACCGCCGAGGACAACCAGAACGCAGTGACGATCCGGGTCTTCCAGGGCGAGCGCGAGATGGCGGCCGACAACAAGTTCCTCGGCCAATTCGATCTCGTCGGCATCGCCCCGGCGCCGCGCGGCGTGCCGCAGATCGAGGTGACCTTCGACATCGACGCCAACGGCATCGTGAACGTCTCGGCCAAGGACAAGGGCACGGGCAAGGAGCAGCGCATCCAGATCCAGGCTTCCGGCGGATTATCCGAGGCGGATATCGAGCGGATGGTGAAGGATGCCGAGGCGAACGCCGCCGAGGACAAGAAGCGCCGCGCGCTGGTCGAGACCCGCAATACGGCCGAGGCGCTGCTGCACGGCACCGAGAAGACGCTGGCAGAGCATGGAGCCAAGCTTGCCGAGCCTGATCGGCGCGGCATCGACGATGCCGTGAACGATCTCCGTGAAACGGCAAAGGGCGATGACGTTGCGGCGATCGAGAAGGCGGTGAATGCGCTTCAGCAGGCCGCGATGAAGCTGGCCGAGGCGATGCAGGCTCCCCACCAGGCCAATCCCGATACCGGTCCGGCGCAAGCCGGCGGCGACGGCGTCGTCGATGCCGAGTTCACCGAGATCAAGGACGACGACAAGAAGAAGGGCTGATGCGCAACGCCCCGGAGCGGAGGAGGCGGCCATGAAGGACGACCGGCACGGCGTGCGCGTGAAGATCACGCGCAACGGACCTTATCTGGTGACGGGCTCCGTCCGGTTCGCCGATCTGACGATCGCGACCGATGCGGAGGGCGTTTCGGAGGAATGGGTCGGGCAGGACCGGCCCGAGGGCGAAAAGACCGTTGCGCTCTGCCGATGCGGGCATTCGAACAGCAAGCCGTTCTGCGACGGCACGCATGCGAAGGTCGGCTTCGACGGCACGGAGACCGCGAACAGGCTGCCCTATCGCGAGCGGGCGCAGGCCCTGGACGGGCCGGCGCTGACGCTTCTCGATGTCGAGTCGCTCTGTGCCTTCGCACGGTTCTGCGATGCCAATGGACAGGTCTGGAACGAGGTGGCTGAAACCGGAGAGCCCGCGGAGAGCGAGGCCTTCATTCGCCAGGTCCAGAATTGCCCGTCGGGCCGGCTCGTGGTCTGGGACAGGGCCAGGCAAGCGGCGCTGGAGCCGGATACTGACGCCTCGGTCGGCTTCATCGAAGATCCCGCTGAGGATTGCAGCGGGCCGATCTGGCTGCGCGGCGGGATTGCGGTCGTCTCCGCTGATGGTGAAACCTACGAAACCCGCCAGCGCGTGACCTTGTGCCGTTGCGGCGGCTCGCGAAACAAGCCCTTCTGCGACGGGACGCATGCCGCTATCAAATTCCATGCGAAGTGATGCCGGTCCGTGCAAGCTTCGCCGATGGACAGGCTTTCGGAGTAGCCCGTGAAAAATCCCTACGAGGTTTTGGGTGTCGCCGCGACGGCCTCCGCCGCGGAGATCCAGAGCGCCTATCGCAAGCTGGCGAAGAAGCTGCACCCCGATCTCAACCCCGGCGACAAGGCGGCCGAGGAGAAGTTCAAGGAGATCGCAGGGGCTTATGATCTGCTCAGCGACGCCGAGAAGCGCAAGCGCTTCGATGCCGGCGAGATCGACGAGTCGGGTGCCGAGCGGCCGCAGCACCACTACTATCGGGACTACGCCACCTCGGACCAGGGCGATCGCTATGCGGACGCCGCCGGCTTTTCCGATTTCATGGATCAGGACGACGCCTTCGCCGAGCTGCTGCGCCGCAGCCAGCAGGCGCGGGCGAACCGCCGCGGGCAGGATCTGCACTACCATCTGGCGGTCGACCTGGTGGATTCGATCGCCGGCGCGACCAAGCGGCTGACGCTGCCGGATGGCGGCACGATCGACGTGAAGATCCCGGCCGGACTGGTCGATGGCCAGACGCTGCGCCTCAAGGGCAAGGGCGCTCCCGGCTCCGGCAAGGGCGGCCCGGGGGATGCCCTGATCGAGGTGGAGGTCAGGCCCGATCGCCGCTTCACCCGCGAGGGCGACGACATCACGCTGGAATTGCCGATCTCGCTGACCGAGGCGGTTCTCGGCGGGCAGGTGCGGGTGCCGACGCCGACCGGCGACGTGACGATGTCGGTGCCCAGGGGCTCGAATACCGGCACGAAGCTCAGGCTGCGCGGCAGGGGCGCGCCGCGGCGCGAGGGGGGCCAGGGCGACCAGTTCGTCCAGCTCAAGGTGGTGCTGCCGAAATCGCCCGATCAGGAGTTGGAGAGCTTCGTCTCGGGCTGGAAGGACAAGGATTACGATCCGCGTGAGGGCAGGGCGTGATGAGGATGACCAAGCAGGAATTTCTCTCCTCGTCGGGAATCCAGGTCCAGGTGCTGGAGCTCTGGCTGGAACAGCGCTGGCTCGTCCCGGAGGAGGCCGAGGCCGGGTTGCTCTTCGGCGAGATCGAGTTGGCGCGCGCGCATCTGATTCGGCAGCTCAAGGACGATCTCGGCGCCAATGACGAGGGCATCGACGTCATCCTGCATCTCGTCGACCAGGTTCACGGCCTGCGGCGCGTGCTCACCGAGCTGCGCGAGGAGATCAAGGGGCGGTGAGGGGCAGGATGGCGCTCGTCGAGGTGCCGGGGAGGATTGGGATGAACGAAGCTCTCATAGCCCATCAGGGGCGCGGCAATATCGACGCGCTCGTCCTGCGGGCGCTGGTTCGCAAGCTGGTCGCGAAGGGCCTGTTGAGCGAGGACGATGTCCGCGCGCTGCTGTTCGACGTGGCGAAGCGGATGAACGAGGTCGGCAGCGAGCAGACCGATCCAGAGGCGCGGAACATGGTCAACGAGGACCTCGCACCGGCCTTCCTGGGGCCGTGGTAGGCGCTCCGCGCTTCGCAAGGCATTCGACGAGGCGATATCGCTGACCTGATGGCGTGGCTCGGGCCGCTGCCTTCGGGTATGGCGAACGGGAAGGACGGGCATGTCTGTTGACCGAAACCAGGCCGGCATGGAGCCAGCGGCGGATGTCGAATTCGGCCCGTGGCTGGCCGGCGCGTCGATCCTGGTGGTCGACGACGAGCCCGGCATGCGCAATTTCCTCGTCAAGCTGCTCGGCCCCCGCTGCAAGCGGATCGAGGAGGCCGAGAGCGCGAAGGAGGCTTCCCGCAAGGTCGAGGAACAGGCTTTTGACGTCGTGATCCTCGACAACATCATGCCCGGGCAGAACGGCTTGGCCTGGCTCGCCGAGCAGCGCGCTGCCGGCTTCTTCTCCGATGTCATCCTGATGACGGCCTATGCCGACCTGGAGACCGCGATCGGGGCGCTGCGCGCCGGCGCGGTCGATTTCGTGCTCAAGCCGTTCCGCTCGAACCAGCTGCTGAACGCCGTGTCGCGCTGCCTCGACCGGGCCCGGCTGCAGCGCGAGAACGACGTGCTCAGGCATGAATTGCGCTCGCCGGGACACCAGCAGCCGCCGGGCGACAAGTTGTTCGGCACTTCGCGGGCGATCCAGCAGGTGCGCGACACCGTCGCCAGGGTCGCGCCGCTGCCGACATCCGTTCTGCTCACGGGCATGTCGGGCACCGGCAAGGAGGTCGTCGCGCGTGCGATCCATGCCATGTCGAACCGGTCCGGCAAGCTGTTCGTGCCGATCAATTGCGCGGCCATTCCCGCCGAGATGATCGAGAGCGAATTGTTCGGCCATTTGAAAGGTGCGTTCACCAGCGCCGGCCGGGCGCGGGAAGGGCTGTTCATGCATGCCCATGGCGGGACCGTCTTCCTCGACGAGATCGGCGACCTGCCTTTCCCCTTGCAGAGCAAGCTGCTGCGCGTGCTGGAGGATCGCCGCGTCAGGCCGGTGGGCTCCGAGCGCGAGGTTCCCTTCGATGCGCGTTTCATCTTCGCCACGAATGCCGATCTGGAGCGGCGGGTCGAGGAGGGCTCCTTCCGCGCCGATCTCTATTTCCGCATCAATGTCGTGCAGATTGCCCTGCCGCCGCTGAAGGAGCGCGGCGACGACGTGCTCGAACTCGCCGCGATCTTCATGCGCGAATTCTCTCGCCAGCTCGGCATGCGGCCGGTCGCGATCGACGAGCGGGTGCGAGCGATGCTCCGGCGCTATGACTGGCCCGGCAATATCCGCGAATTGCGCAACCTGATCGAACGGGCCGTCATTCTCGGCGCGTTCCCGGCGGAGCTCGGCAGCGGGGTCGAGCGCCGGGAGGCGCCCGCCGAAGTGGTGCGGCAGACGCTGGCGGATGTCGAGCGGCGGCATATCCTCGCAGTCCTGCGCGAGCTCGGCGGCGATCGCGAGGCGGCGGCGCGCCGGCTCGGTATCTCGCGCAAGACCATCGACCGCAAATGCGTGAGCTGGAATGTCTAGCGCGGCGGAGCGGGGCGGCCGTGGCCGGTCCGTGCGCTATCGCCTGCTGGCGATCGCGCTCGTACCGATGCTGATCGTGCTGCCGCTGCTGCTGGGCATCGGCATCTATCGCTGGAACCTGCGCTTCAACGCGATGATGCTGTCCAAGGTCAATGACGACCTGACCATCGCGCACCAGTATCTCGCGCGCATCCGCGACACGACGGAAGGGCAGCTCACCGCAGTCACGCAGGCGGCGCGGTTCCAGGATCTGCTGCGCCGGAACGAGGCGCCGAATGACGCGCTCGTGGCCTTTCTCGCGGATGTCGCTGCGCAGCGCGGCCTCGATTTCCTTTATGTCGTCGCCAATGACGGGCGTGTCGTCGTCAGCGGCCATCCGCTGGCGTCGACCTCGCTCCGCTGGAGCTGGCCGGTCATCTCGTCCGCTCTCCAGGGACAGGCGAAGACCGGCATCGACGTCTTCGACGAGAGCGATCTGGCCGCGATCGCGCCGGAGCTCGCCCTGCGCGCCCGCGTCGAGATCGTTTCGACCGAGAGCAGCGTCGCGAACGCCGCCTCGGTCGAGCCGCGCGGGCTGATGCTGCAGGGAGCGAGCCCGGTCGAATTGCCCGGCGGAAAGCGCGGCGCCCTGGTCGGCGGCATTCTGCTCAACCGGAACCTGCCCTTCGTCGATGGCATCAACGATCTGATCTATCACGGCTCCGGCCTGCCGGAGGGAAGCCGGGGGACCGTGACCCTGTTCCTCGGCGACGTCCGGGTCAGCACTAATGTCCGGATGTTCGAGGGGCAGCGGGCGATCGGGACGCGCGTCTCGGCCGAGGTCCGCAGTGCTGTGCTCGACCAGGGGCGGGTCTGGCGCGACAGCGCCTTCGTCGTCGACGACTGGTACGTCTCGGCCTACGAACCGATCGTCGACAGTGCCGGCCGTCGCGTCGGCATGCTCTACGCGGGGTTCCTGGAAAAGCCCTTCACCGAAGCGAAACGGGAGACGTTGCTGGCGATCGCCGCGGCTTTCCTCATCGCCCTGTTCGCGACGGTGCCGCTGTTCCTGCACTGGGCCGGCGCCATCTTCAGGCCGCTGGAGCGCATGAGCGACGTGATCGCGCGGGTTCGCGGCGGCGATCCTGCGGCGCGCGCCGGCCCCGTCGCCAGCAAGGACGAGATCGGCGAGGTCGCGCTTCATCTCGACCATCTGCTGGATCAGGTTCAGGAGCGCGATGCCGAGTTGCGGCGATGGAACGAGGAACTCAACCAGCGCGTCGAGGAGCGAGCCCGCGCCCTCCAGCTGACGACGACGCAGCTCGAGACGACGACCCGGCAGCTCGTGATGTCCGAAAAGCTCGCCGCGATCGGCGAGATCACCGCCGGCGTCGCCCATGAGATCAACAATCCCATCGCCGTCATGCAGGGCAATCTGGAAGTGATCCGCCAGCTGATGGGCGCCGAGGCCCAGCAGGCGCAGACGGAGTTCCGCCTGATCGAGCAGCAGATGGACCGCGTCTCCGAGATCGTGACCAAGCTGCTCCAGTTCGCGAAACCCCAGGAATATGCTGGCTATACCGAGCATTATGCCGTCGCCGGCGTCATCTCCGACACGTTGCCGCTGGTGCTGCACCTTCTCAAGAAGAGCACGATCGAAGTGGAGCGCGAGGACCGGGCGATCCGGCCGATCATGATGAACCGGACCGAGCTCCAGCAGGTCCTGGTCAATCTGATCGTCAATGCCATCCATGCGATGCCGGATGGCGGCCGTCTGGGCCTGCGCACATTCGACAGCGACATGGACGGGCAGGACGGGGTCGCCATCCAGATCTCGGACACCGGCACGGGCATGACCCCGGAGGTGATGCGAAAGGTCTTCGATCCGTTCTTCTCGACCAAGCGGCGGGAAGGCACCGGGCTGGGGCTATCGATCAGCCAGATGCTGACGACGCGGCAAGGCGGCAAGATCTCGGTCGAGAGCGAGCCGGGCCTGGGGACGACCTTCACGATCTGGCTGCCCGCCGCCCGCTGATGCCATCCGGCGCGCGGACAGATTGTCCCCGGGCGCCTCGACAGTTTGTCCGGAAAACTCCTGGATTTCCATCTATCGCGTTGAATTCATGCGATGTCGCTTTTGGCATGGCGGTTGCTCCACGGACGATGCAGGGGCGCAGCCGGCCTGTTCGAGTTCGTCGGAATGAGCCCTGGTCCGATATTGTTCCGGAAGGCCATTCGATGCCGGCGATGGTGGACGAGGACGATCTGGAACTGGCCTGAGCGGCCGGCGGTTATCGTTTTGACCGCCTTGCCGGGCGGCACCCGGCACGGGGTTCGATGACGGACAGGTTTCAACCCAGGAGGAATGGCGATGAAGAACGGGATCAAGGAGAACATGGAAGTCGTCGGCGCCGACGGCGTGCATGTCGGCACGGTCGATCGCGTCGAAGGCGAGCGCATCAAGCTCAAGAAGAGCGACTCCTATGGCCGGCATGAGGGGCATCACCACTTCATCGAGCTCGGCTTCGTCGCCGGAGTCGAGGGTGACAAGGTGCGCCTGTCCGCCAATGCGGACATCGCCGTGACGCTGGAGGAAGAGTCCTCCGGCAAGCCGGTGAACCTCTGACGCTTCCGGCCGCGATCCTCGCTTGCGGGGATCGCGGTCGCCTTACCCGGAAAGGGATGGCTCCGATGCAGCAATACGATCTCTACCTCAACGCGAAGAAGCCTGCGATCGGGCTCTATGTCGCCAGCGGCGCGAAACTGCCGGACTTTGCCGATCCGAAGGAATGGCTTTTCGATGGGACTGCGGCCGCGGACCTGTTGCCGCCGAGCGTGATCGAAGGCGTCGCCAGTGCCGGTCATGCCTTTCGCGACATGGATTGAGGCCTGTCTTGGGACGGACTGGGCTCGCCATTCGTCAATCCGCCGGCTGGGCTGACCGGCGTTGTGTCGCGTGAAGGCCGCCGATCAGGATCATCCATGGACAGAGGTCTCCCCAGTGTGATGTCGCAGCCTGTTTTTGCGCGGCTGACGCGTTCGGCGATCTTCCTGGTCGTGACGATCGATCCGGGTCGCGGGCCGGAGGGTGCGGTCAGAGGCCTGTGCGCCGACCTGTCGGGGCTGCTCAGGGCGGTCGGCTTCCGCGATCTCGATGGCAACCTGTCCTGCGTGATGGGGATCGGCTCTGGAGCCTGGGACCGGCTCTTCGACGGGCCGCGGCCTCGGGAGCTGCATCCGTTCCGCGAGATCCGCGGCGTGCATCACGCCGTCTCGACGCCGGGCGACATCCTGTTCCATATCCGCTCAAGCAAGCGGATGGACCTGTGCTTCGAGCTGGCGCGGCAGATCATGATCCGGCTCGACGGCGCGGTGACCGCCGTCGACGAGGTCCATGGCTTCAACTATTTCGACGATCGCGACCTGATCGGCTTCGTCGACGGCACCGAGAACCCGAGCGGGCCGGATGCCGCCGCGGCCACCCTGATCGGCGACGAGGATGCGGGCTTCACTGGGGGCAGCTATGTCATCGTCCAGAAATACCTGCATGACCTCGCCGGCTGGGAGAAGGTGCCGGTCGAGGAGCAGGAGAACATCGTCGGGCGCCACAAGCTCTCGGATATCGAGCAGCCGGACGCGCTGAAGAAACCCTATGCCCATAATGTCCTGACCAGCATCACGGAGGATGGCGAGCCGGTCGACATCCTCCGCGACAACATGCCCTTCGGCCAGGCCGGCACGGGCGAGGCGGGCACCTATTTCATCGGCTATTCCCGCACGCCGCGGCGGATCGAGCGCATGCTCGAGAACATGTTCGTGGGTTCGCCGCCGGGCAATTACGACCGGTTGCTGGATTTCAGCCGCGCCGTCACCGGCTCGCTGTTCTTCGTGCCGACCGCGACCTTCCTGGACGACGTCACGCCGGGGAAGGCCGAGCCGGCACCGGCTGCCGCAACAACTGCCGCAACGCCCGAACCGCCTGCGGCCGCATCCCCATCCCGGTTGCCCGGCGACGGCTCGCTCCGCATCGGCTCCCTGAAGGAAGAGGCAGGCCATGAATAATCTGCTCCGGGAGCTCGCTCCCATCTCGGATGCCGCCTGGGCTGAGATCGAAGAGGAGGCCTCGCGCACGCTGAAGCGCTATCTCGCAGCGCGCCGCATCGTCGATGTCGTTGGCCCGAAGGGCACGGCCTATGCCGCCGCCGGAACCGGCCATACGAGGCCGATCGAGGCCCCGGGCGCAGGGATCCGCTCGCTCCTGCGCGAGGCGCAACCCCTGGTCGAATTGCGTGTGCCGTTCACGCTGACGCGCCAAGCGATCGACGATGTCGAGCGCGGCTCCGAGGATTCGGACTGGCAGCCGGTCAAAATAACTCATGGGAAAGGAAGCCACTCATTGAGGCTAGGAGAGGAAGAAGACGCCCACTGCCAGCGTGGCGATCGTCAAGGGTGCGCCGACCTTGAAATAGGTCCAGAAATCGATGTCGATGCCGTCCTTGGCTGCGCGCTCGGCAACGATGAGATTGGCGACAGAGCCTAGCAGCGTGAAATTGCCGGCGAGCGTCGAGGCCATCGCCACGACGAGCCAGGCACGTCGAGGATCCTGCAGATGCTCGACGAAGGGTTTCAGCACGAGAACCGCCGGGACGTTGCTGGCGAGGTTGGACAGGATCGCCGTCACACCGGTCAGGATCGCGGTGTTGCCGAGGTCGAGGCGGGCGGCCTGCGCCAGCAGGTCGGGCGTTAACACGGCGTGCTCGAGCCCCCGCACCACGACGAAGAGCCCGGCGAACATCAGCAGCAGCGGTCCGTCGATCTCGGCATAGACCTTGCGCGGTTCGATCCTGCGGGTGAGCAGCAGCAGCGCTGCCGCGCAGATCGCCACTTTCGCCACCGGCTGGCCGAGGAAGAACAGGGCGATCATTGCGGCGGAAACGAGCGCCGCCTTCGTCGCGAGCCAGCCGTGATAATGGGCGGGAACGGTGACACTGCGCAGCCCTTGCCGCGTCATGAACTCGCGCGGGTTGAGCAGGAGCACGAGCAGGATCGTCACCAGCAGGCCCAGCGCCGCTATCGGCAGCAGCGCGCCGGTGAAGGCGCCGTAGGAGATGCCCGAGAGATTGCCGATGATCATGTTCTGGGGGTTGCCGGTGATCGTCGCCGTCGAGCCGACATTCGAGGCGAGCGCCGCGGCGATGAGATAGGGCAATGGCTTGCGATCGAGCGCGCGGGTCAACGTGATGACGATCGGCGTCATCACCAGGCAGATCGCGTCGTTGACGAGGAAGGCGGAGAGCATGCCGGTGGTTATCACCACGACCGACAGCAGCAGCACCGGATGCCGCGCCCGGCCTGCGGCCCAGCCGGTCACCACGCGGAAGAAGCCCGAGAGCCGCAGATTCGCGACCACGATCATCATGCCGAGCAGCAGCGTGATCGTGTCCAGGTCGATCGCCCGATAGGCATCCTCGAGCGAAAGCACGCCGCAACCGACCATAAGAGCCGCACCGATCAGCGCCGCTCCAGCTCGGTCGACGCGCAGGCCGGGCATCCGGCCGATCGCGATGGCGACGTAGGTCGCGAGGAAGATCGCGATCGCGAGGATCTGTGTCGCGTTGGGAGCCCAGCCGGTCATGCGGGATCAGGCCATTCTCTCGCTCGGCGCCGGATTTGTGCGGGCGCCGTGGTCGGTCGGCGGCTCATAGTCGCGCGTCTCCGGTATGGCAACGAGATAGAGGACGAAGCCGCAGGCCGCGATGGCCGCGAGCGTGACGAAGGCGGCGGAATAGCCGGTGGTCACGATGATCACCCCCGCCAGCGAGGCGGAGATCGAGGCTCCGACGCCCTGGACCGTCGCGACGGCACCTTGCGAGACGTTAAAGCGGCCGGTGCCTCGGGTCAGGTCCGCCACCACGATGGGAAACAGCGCGCCGAAGATGCCGGCGCCGACGCCATCGAGCGCCTGGACCGCCACCAGCCAGAGCGGGTTGTCCGAGAGGACGTAGAGCGCGCCGCGCAGCGACAGTACGGCGAAGGCGAGGAGGAAGATCGGCTTGCGGCCCCAGGCGTCGACCTTGGCGCCGACCATGATCGCCATGGGAACCATGACGCATTGTGCCGCGACGATGCAGATTGCGATCAGCGAGGTCGCCTGCTCCTTGCCGGCGACACGGGTGAGCAACTGGCCGACGGAGGTGAGCATCGCGGCGTTGGAGAGGTGAAAGATGGCGCAGAGCAGCGCGAACAGCATGAGATGGCGGTTCTGGAGCAAGGCCTTGAGGCCCGAGGGCTTTTCGTCGTCGACAGCCTCATCGAGACCGCGGGCGAGATCATCGTCGATCTCCTTCTCCGGCACCATCAGCATGGCGCCGATGCTGAAGACCGCGAGCACGGCCATAAGCCAAAACACCACGATCGGCCCGAAGAAATAGGCGGTCGCGCCAGCGATCGCGGCCGAGACCGCATTGCCCAGATGGTTGAAGGCCTCGTTGCGGCCAATGCGTTTGGAAAACAGCTTCGGCCCGACGAGGCCGAGCGTGATCGCAGCCAGCGCCGGTGGGAAGATCGCGCCCGCGATCCCCGCCACCGATTGCGTCCCCACGACCAGATAGAAATTGCTGATGAAGGGAAGCGCCAGGCACGACAGCGTGACTGCGATGGCGGAAGCGATGACGATCGCCGGCTTGTGGCGGCCGCGATCGATCAGTGCGCCGGCTGGCGTCTGCGCGATCAGCCCGACGATGCCCGCGATGCTCATGACGAGGCCGACCGTCGCTTCGTTCCAGCCCTGCTCGGGGCCGCGCACCGCGATCAGATAGATCGCGAGATAGGGCCCCAGACCATCCCGCACATCGGCGAGGAAGAAGTTCAGGGCATCGAGGCCGAGAAGCGCCCGCCGGGACGGAGAGTGATCAGGAGATTTTGCGGCTTTGACTGGCAGGCTTTGCAGGGGCATCCGGTCGTCTCGCGGCGGGGAAAAGGGTAAGGCCGGGCAGGCGCTCGGTCGGCAAATCCGTGTCTGGACCTGTAGTCCGATCCGGACACGACCCAGTTTGCCTTGACCGTGATCAGCCCCGCGGCCCGCGAGGCGGCGGCGGTGGCGGAGCGCGATCATCCGGGCGCGGCGGCCTCGGAGGGCGCGCGTCCAGTTGCGCCAGCCGGTCCGGTGTGGCCCCGAGCGCGGTCGCCTCGATGACGGTGCCGAGCGGGCTCTTGATGCTTTCACCGCGAACCGAGATCGTCTGATCCTGCTTGAGCAGATCGGCGAAGCGCTCGGCCTCATGCGGCGGCAGCCGCAGTTGAGCCCCGTTATCAAGAACCGCCCCGTTGACCTCGCCGCGCTTGCCGTGCAGCACGGCCAGAATCTTGCTCGTCATAACCTCGGAAGCTGCCGAGCGTTCCTCCGGACGGCCTTGATCGAGCACCACCGCGCCAGTCGCGTCGTTGGTGACCGAGACGGCGTCGATCAGCGGCAGAGCTCGCGCCTTCAAGCCGCGGACGGTGATCGCATCGCCCGGCCGCAGCACGAACGCGGTCGAGGTGGACAGATATGGCGGCAGCTTGATCTCGGTTCCGTCGGCGAGCAGCAGGCCGTCGATGTCGCCGCGCGGGCTGAGCGTGTACTGCTTCAGGACGCCCTTGGTCTGCGGAAGCTGGGAAGCGTCATAGGCCAGGCCGCCGCGGGCTTGTGCGAAGACGGTGGCGGCCCCGAGTGCCGTGCCGGCCAGCAACAAGAGGGCGGCGGCAGTGGATCGAACGCTGTTCGTCATGATTTCACCTGCTGTCGTGCCGGATGCCCGGCGGGATGGCAATTCATCCGCAACCGGTGTGCCAACAGGCAGGCTGTTATCTTTCAATGGCTTACTTGATCAATCGACCTCGCGACCGTCCGTATTCCTGACGGCGCCTGTCATGGATCCTGACGCCTCTCCGGATCGAGGCCGTAGCGCTCGATCTTGGTATAGAGCAGTTGGCGGTTGATGCCGAGGCGCCGAGCGGCCTCGGCCCGATTCCCGGCGCAACTGCGAAGCGCGCGGCGGATCATCTCGGTCTCAAGCCTGGCTACGGCTGCGGTGAGGTTTCCATCGAGCCAGCCGGCAGGCAGGGCGGTCGCTTCCGTCTCGATGCCGGCATCGCCCATATCCGCAACGTCGAGCGTATCGCCACGCGCCAGTATAACGGCTCGATCAATGGCGTTCTTGAGTTCTCGGATGTTCCCCGGCCAGGAGCGGGAAAGCAGATAAGCCGCGAGAGCCCCGGTCATCCGTTTCGGACGTTCGCCGGGACGCGCCGCCAGGCGCAGGAAATGCTCGGCCAGGGGCACGATATCGGCGAGCCGCTCGCGCAGCGGAGCGAGCGGGATCGTCAGCACGTTCAGCCGGTAATAGAGGTCTTCGCGGAAGAGGCCCTGTGCGACGCGCTCGGGCAGCTTGCGATGCGTCGCCGCGACGATGCGGACATCGACCTGGACTGGGCGCCCCCCGACCGGCGTGACGATCTTGTCCTGCAGCACCCGCAGGATCTTGGCCTGCATCGCAGGCGGCATGTCGCCGATCTCGTCGAGGAAGAGTGTGCCGCCATCCGCATCGCGAAACGCTCCGTGGCGATCGGTGGCCGCGCCGGTGAAGGCGCCCTTCACATGTCCGAAGAGCTCGGATTCGAGCAGGTCGGACGGGATGGCGGCGCAGTTGACGGCGATGAAGGGCCTGGGCTTGCGCCTGCTGTGTTCGTGCAGGGCGCGAGCGACGAGTTCCTTGCCGGTGCCGGTCTCGCCGGTGACCAGGACGGTGGTGTCGCTGTCGGCAGCCAGCCCGATCGCCTTCTGCACCATCCGCATCGGCTCGCTCAACCCTACCAGGGTGAAGCGGGAGGCAATCTGCCCGTCATCCGCAGCCGCCGGAGCCGCCTGCTCCATCGCCCGCAATGCGAGCATCCGTGCCAGGTTGTCAGCGAGCTCGGCGCGGCCGATCGGCTTGGTGAGATGGTCGAAGGCGCCGAGCCTGATCGCCTCGATGGTGTTTTCCGCGGTCGCATAGGCGGTCAGGATCGTGACCGGAGGGGGCGTGGGGAGGGCGCGGATCGCCTTGAGAACCGCCAGGCCGTCCATGTCGCCACCCAGACGCAGGTCGAGCAGGATCGCCTCGATCGCCTCGCTGCGCAGGCGATCGAGGCCGGTTCGCCCGGATGCGGCCGTCGCCGCATCGTATCCGAGATCGAGCACCGTCTCCTCCAGGCTCTCCCGCAGGCCGGCCTCGTCGTCGATGATCAGGATGGTCGATTGTGCCATGGCAGCTCGATCTCGAAATGGGCTCCCCGCTCCGAGGGCAGCAGGCGCAAGGCCGCGTGATGGACGCCGGCGATCTCCCGCGCGATGGCGAGGCCGAGGCCCGTCCCTTCCGGGTGTCCCGTTACGAAAGGCTCGAACAGGCGCTCGCGGATTTCCGCCGGTACACCGGGGCCATCATCGCGCACGGCGATCACGAGATTCTCGCCGCGCCGCGTTACACTGAGCTCCACGCTGCCGCCAGCCGGCGTATGCCTCAGGGCATTGCCGACGAGGTTCTCGACGACGCGGCCGATTTCGCCCGCATCGAAGGTCGGTGGCGATCCGGCGCCGGCACCCGGGTCCAATCGATCGATCAAGCTCACCTGGGCCGCGGCTGCACGATCGCTGAAGGCGGTGACGATCCCGGCGAGGAAGCGCGCGAGGTCTACAGCCTCCGCCTTGGGTTCGCGCGGCTGGCTCATCGTCAGGAGATCGCGCAACAGTCGGTCGAGCCGGGCGATCTGGTCGAGGATAAAGCCGAGCGCGGAGATGCGGCGCTGCTCGTCGGCAGCGGCTAGAGCGTTCTCGGCCTTGAGCCGCATGGCCGCCACAGGATTCCTGACCTCGTGAGCGACGCCAGCGACGAGGCGGCCGACCGCCGCCAGCCGCTCGGCTCCAGCGGCGAGCCGCCGTGCTTCGGACAACCTCTCGCCACTGGCGTTGAGCGCATGCACAAGGCGGTCGAGTTCGGGCAGGCCCGTCGGCGAGAGGCGGGGAAGATCGGCTTCATGGCCGGCCGTCAGGTCGGCCTCGAGCCGGGCGATCCGCCGCGACCATGCAACCAAAAGCCAGCCCAGCCAGAGCGCGGAGCCCAGCACGGTCACCGCGAGGACCGCGAACCCGGTCATGAGGCGGTCATAGGCGGGCCCCACGCTGGCGGCGATACGGGTCATCGTCCAGCCGGTCAGCCCTGTATCGGCGGATCCTCCGAGCGGACACGCATGCAGCAGCAGGATTTGCGAACGCCCCCGCCGCTCAACCGTGGCCGGCTTGCCGGTGGTCGCAGCCGCGGCATTGACCTCGCCGATCGTCGGCATCTCCGCTGCCGGCAAGTCGGTTTTCGGGCCAGTTCCCTCGTAGGTCGGGAAGGCATAGCCGAGCGAGCCTTCGGGTTCGCGCCAGATGCCACCCTCTATCTCGGGGGAGCGGGCCAGCGCGAGCTGGAGGAGGTTTGTCAGCTGTCGGCGCAGTTCCTCGTCGGTCCGAACCGGCCACGGCCCGCGCCAGCCGGACGCAAAGAACGCGTAGCGATCGGCGATGCCGCGGCAGGCCGAGGCCAGTCGATCCTGCGCACGCCCGGCTTGGACGCTCGCCGTCTCCCGATAGAACAAGACAAAAAGGAAGCCGGTCGCGCCCGCCGAGAGGACGATGAGAAGCCAAAGTCCGATCAACAGGGAGCGCAGGGACGTCATCATCTCATTGGCCTGCGGCGAATGCCAGGGTGAGCATGGCCGACTGCTCTCCCGTTGCGAGTCGCGGGCCGAGCTTGATCGTTTACAAACTTCTAACCGGCGTCAATCGGGTTCAGCGCGCCCTAAATGAGGATCCGCACGGACAGGCCTCGCAGCTGTCAGCCCCGGGATGCGAAAATGGTTCTGTTCGTTGCGCGCCGGGCCGGCAAGTGCAGTCGATGCCTCCGTCGCCTTGCGATCGTCTTTGGCAGCCTTCCAACAAGGGGAAACATGCCACATCTTGTAATAAATCAGTCTTCGGCGGCTCGGGCGAAGATCTGACCGTCTCGTTCTGCGGTCAAATAGAGTTTAAGATGGCCGCACCCTAGGGGGCGTGACGAGGGATGCCGTCATCAACCCCAAACTCCGCAAAATGCAGAGGGCGGCGAAGGCATCGTAGCAAGCGAGGAGAAGGTCACGCTGACCATTCCGAAGCGCTATGATCCGCTCGCATTGATCTGCATCCTGTGCCGAGAGCCAAACGACGGATCGCCCCCGTGGTCCTCCGGCCACCGGAAAGGCCTTGTGGGCCAGGCCCGTTAGCAAACCATCTCGCCATGCGGAAATGAACGCGCGCGGGAAGGCCTCGGAACTCTTCTCCCGCGGCGCGCATGATGCTCCCGGCACCTTCGAGATCGGCAATCCGAACCTGAAGAAGGAGACGGCCAAGACCATCGAGCTCGGCTTGCGTCGTCAGTCCGGTCCTTGGCGCTTCGACGCCTCGCTCTATGCGACGCGCTATGAGGGTTTCATCTATCGTCGCCTCACCGGCATCCGTTGTGATGAGGATTTCGCGAGCTGCGGCACCGGAACCGAGTCGACCCAGGTCGTCTACACCCAGCGCAACGCCACCTTCCTCGGCGGCGAGCTGAAGACCCAATACGATTTCTACCAGATCGGGCTTCATACCTTCGGCATCGAAGGCCAGTACGATATCGCCCGAGCCCGTTTCTCCGGCAACGAGAACGTGCCGCGCATTCCGCCACAGCGGCTCGGCGGCGGGCTCTACTGGCGTGGTGGGGAGCATTGGGGCGCCAAGGTCTCGCTGCTGCTTGCCTTCGACCAGCACCGCATCGCGCCCGAGGAGACGCCGACGGCCGGCTACAACCTGCTGAACGCGGAGCTGACCTACAAGACGAAGCTGTCGGGCGGGCCGCTCGGCCCGGTCGAAGTCATCGCCGGCGTCAAGGGCACGAACCTCCTCAACGAGACGATCCGAAACGCCGTCTCCTTCCGCAAGGACGAGGTCGTGGCACCTGGCCGCGGCGTCCGCGCCTTCCTCAGCGCCAAGTTCTGAGGCCTCGCTGTTGAGGACGCGGCGATCCGCCACGGCATGTTGCCATTCATTTCCGGCCGATTTTGACGTGGCTGGCTGCTTTGCCCGTTTGACGGGTCGTCGAGTGATGATAGCAAAGACGCAGGGAGAAGCTGTTTTGCGTCGACGCGGTGGATTACAAAAGAGAAGCTGGGTCGCGATTTTCGCGGCCTATCTGCTCGTGATCCAGGCCTTGTTCACCGGATTTGCCGCGGGCACCTACGCCAATGCACTCTCCCTCGACCGGACGCTCGCGCTGACGCACTGTGCGCCGGGCGGCGAAGCTGGCGCGGGAAGCGAACACGACAAGTCGCAGAACCATACCGGCATGAGCTGCTGCACTGCCGGCTGCCCGATGCTCGTCGGTGCCGACCCCGTCGAGCCCGAATTCCAGCTTCTGGCGCATCGCCCCGCAGATCACGTCGCCTTCGCGCGCCGGCTCGATCGCCCCGTCGGATTCCTGTCCGACCACTCTCCCGGCAATCCACGCGCACCGCCCGCTCTCGCCTGAGCCGCCGTCCGGCGCCATGGCGTCCGCGACGGCTGTCTTCAGCCTGCCGCCGGTATCGTGACGCGCTTTTCGCCCGGTCCGATGTCGTGATGGCCCGGAACCGGGTGCCATGCCCTCCCATCCCCTGGCTCGCCTTGCGGGCTGCTTTGCGACCGGCGCTCTAGCCGCGGCCGTCGCGCTCATCGGCCTCGATCAAGCCGCTCCGCTTGCCTTCCCGCTGAAGGTCGCCTGGCTCTGGCTCGGCGGCAACGGTGCTGTCGCGCTCGGCTTCGCGCTACCGGTGATCGCGCGTCTCTGAACATGCATCGAGAGGAAAAGCGATGAACCGCAGAGATGTCGCATTGGGCCTCGGCGCCGCGGGCTTGTTGTTAGCAGCCGCCGACGAGGCCGGAGCCCAGGTCGAGCCGCCGCGCCCCGCGCCCAGCTTCGCCATGGTGATCCATCCGAAGATGATCCTGATCGACATCGTCGGGCCGCTCAGCGTCTTCAACCTGACCGGCGGAAAGATCCATCTGGTCGGCAAGGACCTCGCGCCGGTTTCGACCGAGCTCGGCATTCCGGTCGCGCCGACGACGACCTTCGCGGACTGCCCGCGCGATGTCGACGTCCTGTTCGTGCCCGGCGGGCTCGATGGCACGATCGCCGCGCTGGACGATGCCGAGACCATCGCCTTCCTGCGCGAGATGGGCGGCAAGGCCAAATACGTAACCGGGGTCTGTACCGGGACGCTGCTGCTCGGCGCGGCCGGCCTGCTCCAAGGCCGGAAGGCTACCGGCCACTGGTATATCCGGGAGCTGTTGCCGCTCTTCGGAGCGATCCGCTCGGATGATCGGGTGGTGATCGACGGCAACGTCGTCACGGGTGGCGGTGCCACCGCGGGCCTCGATTTCGGCCTGGCGCTCGGCGCCCGGCTCCTCGGCGAGCCATGGGCGCGACGCGTTCAGCTCGTCCTCGAATACGACCCGCAGCCGCCCTTCGATAGCGGATCGCCGGCCAAGGCCGGACAGGCATTGACCGACGACGTCCTGCACCGCCGCGCTCGTGCTCTCGCCGCCGCGCGCGAAGCGGCCGGGCGCGCCGCCGCCAGGCTGAAGGGCTGACGGCATGAGACATCGTTCGCTTCTTTACCACGTCCGACTTTCCACCATTCGGCAGGCTGCGAGCCTGTCGCAATCCGGCCGTCACGACGGCCTTCGTCAACCGAGGACAAACACCATGAAATATCTTCTCGCCTTAGCCGGCCTGATCGTCGGCGGCCCGGCTTTTGCCCATGTCACGCTCGAAACCCAATCGGCTCCGATCGGCTCGACCTACAAGGCGGTGCTGCGGGTCCCCCATGGCTGCAAGGGCGCAGCGACGACCAGGCTGCGCGTCCAGATCCCCGAGGGCGTCATCGCGGTGAAGCCGATGCCGAAGCCCGGCTGGACCCTCGAAACCGTCAAGGGCAAGTACGACAAGTCCTACGACTACTACGGCACGCCGACCACGGAGGGCGTGAAGGAGGTGGTCTGGAGCGGCGGCAAGCTGCTCGACGAGCACTACGACGAGTTCGTCCTGCGCGGCTATCTGACCAAGGACCTCAAGGCCGATACCACGCTCTACGTGCCGGTCGTGCAGGAATGCGAGGGCGGCGCCGTCGAGCGCTGGATCGAGATTCCCGCCGCCGGGAAGGTCGCCGACGACTACAAGTTCCCGGCTCCCGGCGTGAAGCTCACCCCTGCCAAGTGAATCCAGAGCGGCGGAGCGCATGCTGCGCTCCGCCGCGAGGACAAGTCATGCCCGCCTCGTTTCGCCCATACACCCTGCTACTGCTCGTCCTGTTGGCATGCCTCGGCCTGCCGGGTCTCGCACTGGCGCATGCATCGCTGAACAGCTCGGCGCCGGCCGACGGCAGCGTCTCGGCGGCTGCTCCGGCGCAGATCGCGCTGACATTCAGCGAGCCGGTGTCTCCGCTCGCGCTCCGGCTGGTCGGGCCCGATGGCGCAGCCAGAACGCTCGACCACTTCGCGCTGAAGGACAGTACGGTCGTGATCGCCCCGCCAACTGGGCTTGCCAACGGCACCTACGCGCTGAGCTGGCGAGTGGTCTCGGAGGACGGCCACCCCGTCGGCGGGACTTTGGTGTTCTCGATCGGGGCGCCCAGCGGCGCGGCGCCGGAGATCGGCGAGCCGGTCGATACCGGTGTCCGATTGCTGGTCTGGCTCAGCCGGCTGGGGCTCTATCTCGGCCTGTTCTTGGGCTGCGGCGCGGCTGCGAGCCGGGCCTGGGTCGGGCCGCTGGCAAGTGGTGCGCGGCGTTTCGCCACCGCCATGACCTTGCTCGGCCTCGCGTGCCTGCCCGTCGCTCTGGGCGCCCAGGGGCTCGATGCGATGGGGGCGCAACTCGGCGCTGCCCTGCAATCGGCGATCTGGAAGACTGCGATCGCGACCAGCTATGTCTGGACCGTCGTTGGTGCTGGTCTCGCTTTGGTGCTTGCTCTGATCGGGATCGGCATGCGGGGCGCCGTTGCGAGCACGGCCGGGCTTCTCAGCGCATTGCTGGCCGGTATCGCGCTTGCGAGCAGCGGCCATGCCAGCGCCGCCCATCCGCAATGGCTGATGCGCCCGGCGGTGTTCCTCCACGCGAGCGCGATTGCGCTCTGGGTGGGCGCTCTGTTTCCGCTGGCTCTCACCTTGCGGAGTGAACCTGGCAAGAGCGTTTTGCGCCGATTTTCTTTCGGCATTACCTTCATCGTCGCCGTGCTGCTGCTCAGCGGAGCGGCCTTGGCTATCGTGCAGGTCGAGACGCCGGCGGCCCTGTTCTCAACTGCCTACGGCCGCGTGCTCCTTGCCAAGCTCGCGCTCGTCGCCATCGCTTTCCTGCTGGCGGGGTTCAACCGCTGGCGGCTGACGCGGAAGGTTGAAGCCGGCGACAGGCTCGCCGCCGGGATAATGGCCCGCGTCATCGCCGTCGAACTCGCGGTGCTGATCGCCGTCTTCGGCATTGCCGCGCTCTGGCGCTTCACGCCGCCGCCCCGCGCGATCATGGCGGCGCAATCCCAGCCGGCCTCGGTCCATATCCATACCTTGCAGGCAATGGCCGACGTCACCGTCTCGCCCGGCCGGGCAGGGCCAGTCTCCGTCGAGATCGTGCTGATGAACGGCGAGTTCGGCCCGCTATCGGCGAAGGAGCTCAGCCTCAGTTTCAGCAATTCCGCGGCGGGCATCGAGCCGATCGAGCGGCAAGCCAAGCTCGGCCCGGACGGGATCTGGCGCGTCGCGGACCTGACCTTGCCGGTGCCCGGCCGCTGGGAGGTCGAGCTCGCGATCCTGATTTCCGATTTCGAAATGCGGCGGATCAAGGACGTCGTCGTGATCCGCCCCTGAACCTTGCCACTGCGAAAGAGTAGGAAACCATGAACAAACTCGCATCATTCGCGCTCGGCGCCTTCGCCCTCGTCGCCTCGGCCGTCTCTGTGCTCGCTGCCCCGACCGAAATCTCCGACGCGCTCGGGCGCAAGGTCAAGGTCGACCTGCCGGTGAAGCGCATCGTCGTGAACTTCAACTTCGAGGAGTTCACGGCCGTTGGCGGCGTCGAGGCCTGGCAGAAGGTTGTCGGCATCTCGCGCGCGCCCTGGGAAGGCTGGCGGCCGCTGATCTTCAACCGCTACAAGGCTGTGATCCCTAATCTCGCGGCGATGCCCGATATCGGCTTCACCGAGGACAACAGCCTCAGCGCCGAGAAGATCATCGGGCTCAAGCCCGATGTGCTCTTGATGTCGGATTGGGGCCACAAGGCCGCCAAGACGCAGATCGATCAGATCGAGGGCGCTGGCATCCCGGTGGTCGTGATCGACTACAACGCGCAGCTCCTGGAGCGGCATGTCGCCTCGACCCGCGCGCTCGGCAAGATCACGGGACAGGAAGCGCGGGCGGAGGAGTTGGCCACGCTCTACAAGACCCGCTTCGAGGACATCCTCGCCCGCGTCGCCAAAGCCAAGGCGGCCGGCGCGCCGACCAAGAAGGTCTATGTCGAGCTTGGGCAAGCCGGCGCGGACACGATCGGCAACACCTACAACAACACGATGTGGGGTGCCGTCATCACCCAGCTCGGTGCCGAGAACCTCGCGACCGGCCGGATCCCCGGTCCGTGGGGTCCGCTCAATGCCGAAGCCGTCATCGCCGCCAACCCGGACGTCATCCTGTTCGCCTCCTCCTCCTGGGTCGGCAAGCCGAAGGCGGTGCGCACCGGGTACGACGTCACGCCGGAAGAAACCCGCGCGAGCCTCAAGCCCTATGCCGAGCGGCCGGGCTGGGCCGATCTCAAAGCGGTCAAGGCGGGCGAGATCAGTGCCGTCGAGCATGGCCTCGGCCGCACGCTCTATGACTTCACCGCGATCGAATACATCGCCAAGCGGCTCTATCCCGAGCAGTTCGCCGATGTCGATCCGGTCGCCGATGTCAAGGCCTATCACGAGAAGTATCTGCCGGTGGCCTTCAGCGGCACCTGGATGCTGCCGTTGAAGCCGTGAGCTTCGGCGGAGCGGATACTTCGCGCGTTCCATATCATCGGGAAATCTTGGAATGCCCCATGAAACAGCCATCGGCGGCGTCGAGGCGCTCTATGCCCGTCTCGCCTGGCGCCGCCGCGTGGTTCTGCTGGCTGGCCTCGCGGCGATCGCCGTCAGCCTTGTGCTCGATATCGCGACCGGCCCGGCGCTGCTCCCGATCGGCGCCGTGGCCAAATCCGTCTTCGGCCTGGCGCAGGACCGGACGATCGATGCGATCGTCTGGGCGATCCGCCTGCCGATCGCCTTCGTCGCGCTGGCGGTTGGGGCTGCGCTCGGCTTGTCCGGCGGGATCATGCAGACCATCCTCAACAACCCCCTGGCATCGAGCTATACGCTCGGTGTCTCGGCGGGCGCCGGCTTCGGCGCGGCGCTGGTGATCGTGCTCGGTGTCGCCATCCCACTGCCCGAGGCCTGGGCGCTTCCCTCCATGGCCTTCCTCTTCGCCGCGCTCGCCTGTGGCGGGGTCTACGTCATCGGCAGCCTGCGTGGTTCGTCCCCGGAGATGCTGGTCCTCGGCGGCATCGCGCTGCTCTTCCTGTTCCAGGCGCTGCTCGCCCTGCTGCAATTCGTCGCCTCGCCCGAAGCCCTCCAGCAGATCGTGTTCTGGTTGTTCGGCTCCCTCCAGAAGGCGAGCTGGTCGAAGCTCTGGATCATCGTCCTCGTGCTCGCGCTGGCGATGCCGCCGCTGCTCCTCGATGCCTGGCGATTGACGGCGTTGAAGCTCGGCGACGAGCGGGCGCGCGGGCTCGGCGTCGATGTCTCCCGCCTGCGGATACGCTCCTTCGCCATCATCTCGGCCTTGACCGGCGTCGCCGTCGCCTTCGTCGGCACGATCGGCTTCGTCGGGCTCGTCGCGCCGCATATCGCGCGCATGCTGGTCGGCGAGGATCAGCGCGGCCTGCTGCCCGCCTCGGCGCTGTTCGGGGCGCTCTTGCTGTCGCTCTCCTCCATCGCCAGCAAGACGGTGCTGCCCGGCGCGATCGTGCCGATCGGCATCGTCACCTCCCTGATCGGCGTGCCCTTCTTCGTCTGGCTCGTCATCCGCAGCCGGAGGGCCTTCTGGTGAAAGTCCGGATCGAAGATCTCGCCGTCCGCTACGGCGCGACGACGGCGCTCGCCGGCATCGACCTTACGGCCGAACCCGCCGAAGTCCTGGCTGTCATCGGCCCTAACGGCTCGGGCAAATCGTCGCTCATCAAGGCGGTTGCGGGAATGGTTCCCCATCGAGGCCGCATCGTCTTCGAAGCAGAGGACGGAGCGGAACGGCGCATCGGCTACATGCCGCAGGATATCTCCAGCCGTGCGGCGTTGACCGTTCTGGAAGCGGTCCTGCTGGGGCGCCTGGGTCGGCTCGGATTGCGCGTGAAGCCCGAAGATCTCGCCATGGCGCAAGGCGTGCTGGACGAGCTCGATCTAGAGTCGCTCGCCGGGCGCTATCTGGGCGAGCTCAGCGGCGGTCAACGGCAGTTGGTTTTTCTCGCCCAAGCGCTTGCATCCGAGCCCAATCTGCTCCTGCTCGACGAGCCGATCAGCGCGCTCGACATCCGCCACCAGCTGGAGGTCATGCAGATCGTTCGCCGGCTGACGCATGAGCGCCGCCTGACGACGATCGTCATCCTCCACGACCTCAACATCGCCGCCCGCTTCGCCGACCGCATCGCCGTGATGGGGCGGGGGCGGCTGGTCTGTCATGGCGCGCCCAGGGCCGTGATCGAACCGGCCATGGTCGCGGAGGTCTTTGGCGTCGAGGCCGCGATGTCCTCGACGCCGGACGGGTCGTTGATCGTCACGCCGCTCAGGGCGGTGTGACGAGCTGTTTCGACAAGCGGACTCGTCATGACGAACGCCGCTACATCGATTTGCCGATCTGGCGCGTCGCGCTAAGTCCAGCGGTGTGGCCGTCGCGAAATCGAAGCGCCTAGAAGCGAACGCCCAAATGACAGCTATGGGCCAGCTCCGCCCCCATCTCAAAGCCGTCAAACGGACCGCCCGAGAGCGGAAGTTCCACGCGTCAGCTAAGGCCAGCTTTTGTCCTGTGGCCAGGCATTGAGCTGAACTGCCGGTTCCGGGCAGCTAAATTCAACTTGGAAGTGCAATCAGCAGACATTGGATAATCCGGATTTCGGAAATTCTGTTCGGCCGCGGGTCGCTCAAGATGTGCGAAGATTGTCGATCACTCTTGCAGGCGCGAACCCATCGAGCCGGCGGTTCTGGTCTTTGAGTCGCATCCGCACGTCTGTCTTGGACCTCCAGACTCGAGCCGTAGGCGGTCTGTGAGACGTTTATCCAGCACCGCAGTCATTCTATCGGATATCCTTCGTCGTCAGGCGCGGCCAGCCGCCATCGGCACGGGCGATATAGGTCTTCGTTCGCCCGAGCCAGGTCTTCCGTACGTCGAGATCGTAGTTCAGGTAGAGCCGGCCATCGACGATCGACCAGGCTTCCGGCTCAATCTTCACGAGATAGCCGCGCGAGGTGCCATAGGCGCAGAAGCCGCCATAGGCCGGCAGGTAGCGCTCCGGATCGGCCTCGAACAGCGCCTTGTGCTCGGCGCTGGCGAAATGCCAGGTCGCGCCGCCGTGCCGGACCGAAAATTCCGGCTTGCCGAGCCTGGGACCACCATCGCGAAAATAGGCGACGGGATCGTAGCCGCGGATCGCGACGCCATCGGGCGAGCCGAGCGTGTTGATCGGGCGTGGAGCCTCGGCGCGGGCCTCGCCGCCGGCAGCAAGCGCGGCAGCGGCGAGACCGATGAAGATGCGTCTGTCGAGCATGGCGTCACCCTGCCCGCGCTTCGAGCGCCTCGAAGACATAGGCTGCGAGGTAGCCGTAGATCGCGTGGCCGATGAGGCTCATGAAGGACAGGCGCGGCACGTCGTTCAGCAGGAAATGCTGCCCGGCCAGCGGCGCGAAGAAGGCGAGCGCGATGAAATAGGTGATCACACCCCAGATCCAGCCATCGGCCGGCATGCCGAAGCTCTTCACCCAGCGCGTCAGCCCCCAGTAGCCGAGCGGGTAGAGCAGGAAGCCGGTGGTGAAATGCAGCAGCTTGGCGGTCGGCGTCGAGATCGTCAGGCCGAGCTGATGGTAGAAGAGCGACTTCACCAGTTCCGGCGGCTCCAGCGGGTATTCGGCGAACCAGGCGGTCGGCACCGCCGAGAACAATTCCCAGAAGCCGAGGCCGGCAAAGCCGCCGAGCGCAAGATTGATCACGGTGCGGGTCGAGGGCAGCGCGAAGCTGCGGGTCATGGTCGCGGTGGTCATGGCAGCGGTCCTTTCCGGATGTCAGTGGGCGATGGCGAGCGGGGTGGAAGCGATGGCGAGCGCGGCGAGCCGTCCGGCGCCGCGACCGCGCAATTGCGCCAGCCGGCGGACGGCGAAGAGATTGGAGCCGCCGCGCCGGCGCAGCCGTTCGCCGAGAATCTCGGCGGCGCGTTCATGCTCGCCGGCCCGGATCAGGCTCTCGGCATAGGCCTGCTCGAACAGGTCGCGCTGGGCATGGCTGCCGCCGATCGCGATCAAGCCGTTGCGGGCCGAGCCGAGCAGGCGCGCGGCTTCGTCATAATCGCCCTCGTGGAAGGCGATCAGCCCGAAAGCGGCGAAAGCGCCGTTGCGGGCGGCGGCGCGCCGCTCGATGCTGGGATGAGCCTTGGCATCCTCGATCAGGCCGCGGGCGATGGCCTCGGCCGCATCGGCATGGCCGGCGCCGAGCAGGGACAGGGCATAGTGCAGATCGGCGAAGACGAGACGGCCGTCATGGACGCGCCCCTCGGCCCTGGCGGCGAGCTCTTCCCAGCGATCGCCGACATCGACGCCGGCATAGTCGAGCCGCGCCAGCAGCGAGGCGCCGTTGGCGATGTCGCGATAATCGTCGGTCGAGTCGGCCCGGATCTCCTCGTCATAGAGCCGCAGCACCTCGCCGGTCTCGCCGCGCTCCAGCTGGAACAGCGCGAGGTGCCAGAAGATGTGGAAGCGCAGGTTGTTGGCATGGGCGATGTCGCGCCCGTCGCCGAGCCAGGCGATGCCTTCCTCAGTGCGGCCGGTCATCTCCAGCACATGGGCGACGGCGTGGCGGCCCCAGGCGTCGCGTGGGCTCAGGGCCACGGCGCGGCGGCCGGCGCGCTCGGCCTGCGCATAGAAGCCGCGTTCCTCCAGCGCGAAGGCATGGCAGCCATGGACGAAGCCGGCCAGCGGGTGGCCCTCGCCGAAGCCTGGCGCGAAGCGATTAAGCGTCGTCAGCATCTCGGCCTGGTCGCCGAGCATGAAGCGCAGGCCATGCGAAAGCTTCAGCGCCAGAACGTCGAAGGGATTGGCAAGGAGGATGGCCTCCAGCCGCTCGGCCGCCCGCCGCGGGGCGTCGTCGAGCCAGAGCGCCAGCGCCTCGACGACCATCCCCTCGCGGCGCGTCACCGGCCGTAGCAGCGCGGCCGCCCGCGCCTTGGCCAGACAGTCGCGGGCCGGGGCGACGAGCTCGGCGCGGGCCAGCGAGAGCAGCATGAGCCCCTTGGCGGCATGCGCCAGGGCAAAGTCGGGATCGGCGCCGAGCACCCGGGCGAGATGCTCGGGCGTCGCGGCGGCATGGGCCAGCAGCGCCTCAAGCATGTCGTTCCAGGCGAGGCGCGCGGCATCGCTGGAGACGGTGATCGGATCGCCGGAGAGATCGTGATGAACGGCGTAAGACATGGGCTGCTCCATTGCCGCGCCGTGAAGGGCGCTTGTCAGGGAGTTCGCAACGGCTCGATCAAGCGGCGTTCAACTCGCTTCACGGACCCGTGTTGTCAGCGGAGCGCTCGCGGGCGGCGCGCTCTGCGCCGCGATCGCGGGCTTGCGCCCCGCGCCGGCCCAGGGCGCGCTCTTGAACCAGCCGATCACGCATGCGGTGGCGAGAATCAGCGCGAAGCCCGCGAGATTGAGCAGGGCCACCACGAGTTCGCCGCGCCCGGCCATGTCGGCGATCGTGCCCAGGAGCCGCGCCAGCACGACACTCGCAAGGAAGCAGGCGAGCGACTGCCGCCCGATCAAGATGAGCAGATGGCCTGCGCCGCGGTCGAGCCGGTCCCGCCAGGGCTCGATCAGGCTCAGCGCCAGATAGGCGAGCGCCAGGAAGTGCAGCACGCGCAGGATATGCAGGTCGGTCTTCTCGCTGGCGGGGATGACGAGATCGCGGGCCGCCTGCGCCGGAGGCCAGTGCTCCAGGATGCCCCAGAAGGACAGCGGCACCGAGAGCAGGAGGAAGAGAGCGGCCGCCATCATCAATCGCCTGTCGCCGAGCGCGGGCACCGGCAGCCATTTCATCGCGATGAAGAAGCCGATGAAGAAGATGAACTGCCAGGCGAAGGGATTGAGGAACCAGCCGGCGCCGGTCCAGGGATTGCCCGACAGGTTGAGGCCGCTAGCCCAGACCGCCGCATAAAGCGTTGCTGCGATCAGGAAGGGCAACGCGGCATGGAGCCGGCGCGCCAGCATCATCACCGGCACGAGCGCGAGGATGACGAGATACATCGGCAGGATGTCGAGATAGTCCGGCTGCCAGCTCAGCGTGGCCAGGCCGAACAGGGCGTTCTCGGGATCGGCCAGCAGCGGCTGGAATTGCTGCGCCAGCACGGCAAGGCCGAAGACCCGGTCGAGCGCGGCGGCGAGTGCGATCAGCGCCAGGACGAGGCCGATCTGTGCCCAGTAGACCTGCCAGATCCGGTAGGCGATGCGCGCGGTCCCCAGCCACAGCCCGCGACGCGTGAAGACGCTGCCGAAGGCGAGCGCGCTGGCGATGCCGGAGCAGAAGACGAAAAGCTCGGCACCGGACGAAAAGCCGAAGCGCGCGGGAATCCAGGCGTTCCAGCTATTCTCCGGCAGATGCGCCACGAAGATGATCAGCATCGTCAGGCCGCGAAAAAGGTCGAGCCGTTCGTCGCGGGGGCGCTTCGCGGGGGTGGTGGACGCTGCGGCCATCAGAACGCTCCCTCGTAGCTGGAAGCATCGATGCGGCAGGCGAGCATAGTGAAACCACTCCGCCGGAAGGCCGCTTCCGCCTCACGCGCCAGCGTTTCGCTGTCGTCGATCGTGGCGCCATGCCCGCCCATCGCACGGGCGATCGCGGCAAAATCGGTCTCGCCGATATCGACGCCGGCGCGGGCCAGGCCGAGCTGGCGCTGCTTTAGCGCGATCAGCCCGAGCGCCTGATCGACGAGCACGACGACGATCACCGGCAGGTCGAGATCGCGCAGCGTCGCCAGCTCGCCCAGCACCATTTCGAGCCCGGCATCACCGACGAAACACAAGGCCGGCCGGCCGGAACCGAGTGCCGCGCCCGTCGCAAGCGGCAGGGCGCAGCCCATGGTGCAGAGCCCGCTCGACTGCAGCAGGCGGCGCGGCCCGTCGCAATTCCACATCTGGCTGAGCAGGATGCGATGAGCACCGGAATCGGCGGTCGCGACGGTACCGGCCGGCGCGACCCGACGCAGTGTCTCGAAGACGGCATGCGGCCCCCACCGATCGGGGGCGGCGAAGGCAGTGCGGAAGGCTTCGCGGACCGCCGCCCGCTCGCCGCCTGGCCAAGGCGCTTTCGCAGCCAATCCCTCCGACAGGCTGGTCAGCGTCATGCCGACATTGCCTTCGAGCAACAGGCTGGAAGAGTGCATGCCGTGCTGGACCGGCTCCGCGACGATGTCGATGACGGGCTTGCTGGCGGGCCAGGGGTTTCTCCAACCCTGGCGCATCTCGATCGGATCGTAGCCGGCGAGCACGATCAGATCGGCCGCCTCGATCAGCGGGCGGACGAGCGCGTCGGCCTTGGGCGACAGGCCGACAGCCCCGATCACGCGCGGATCGCCCTCGGGCACCAACCCCTTGGCCTTGTAGGTGGTGAGCAGCGGCGCACCGGTCCGGGTCAGGAACCTGTCCAGTGCGGCCGCTCCGCCCTCTTGACCGACGAGATCGAGCCCCGCGATCACCAGAGGACGCTGCGCAGAGGCGATCAGCGCTTTTGCTTCCCGAAGATCGGCCGGGATAGAAGGCGCCGCGGCGCGCATGGCTGGCGGCGCACGCCTGGCGGTGCGGGCTTCTGCGACCGAGATCGGCAGGTCGATATGCACCGGGCCCGGACGCCCGCGCCGGGCTATGGCGACAGCCTTGGCGACGACGACATCCTCCGTGCCAGCACCGGCTCGGAAGCTGGCCTTGACCAGAGGCCGCAGCACGGCCTGATGGTCGAAGACCTGATGCGTGTAGCTCTCGGCCAGGGGCTGATCGACGCAACCGGTCACGAAGATAAGCGGCACGCGATCCTGCTGGGCATTGGCGACGACATTGACGGCATTGGCGACGCCCGGACCGAGCGTCGCGACCAGCACTGGCAGTGCGCCAGTCGCGTGCCAGAGCCCCTCTGCCATGAAGCCGGCCGCATTCTCGTGCCGTGCGAGTTGGAAGCGAATGCCGGCGCGTTCGAGCGCATCGACCAGCGCCAACACCTCGCCGCCGGGAATGCCGAAGGCATGGGTCGCGCCGGCCGCCGCGAGTTGGGCAGCCAGGAGATCGGCGCCTGTCACGAATTCTTCCGAATCGGCTCCAGCCCGCTCCGCGGCCGCTATCCGTTCGTGGCGCATCCTGCCTCTCCACCCTGCCGCAAGAGCGGCTCTGCGGGAGAGATCGCGCGGGAGCCCGGTTTGGTTACACGATCACGGAGACGTGAGACCGGCGGCCGAAGCGGGCGGCGGCATCGTCAGGCGCCAGGCGCGCTCGACCCAGGCCGCGTCGGCGACATGGCCGCCGGCGTGCAGGCAAAGCTCCAGCCGCGTCTGGCTGTCGCAACCCTTGGCAACGCGACAGGCCAGACCTTCCGGCGCGGGAGCTGCGTGCGCGGTTTCAGCCCAGCCAGCGGTGCAGCCGCCCGGTGCCAAGATCGCGAGACTCTTGAAGACATCGCCCTGCTTGGAGCCCTGCCGCAATGTGCGGCCGGCGAGCGGAACGGTCGTATCGCTGATGCCATGGACATGGATCAGCGGCGGGCGCGGGCCTGCGCAGCTTTCGGGCAAAGGTTCCCAGAAGGCGCCGGCGATCGGCGCGAAAGCCGCGAAGCGCCGGGGCATCCGGCAGGCGAGATACCAGACCATCGAGCCGCCCTGGGAGAAACCGCTCGCAAGGATGAGGGCGGGATCGACGGGAAAGCGCGCTGCGACATCGTCTAGCACCTGCCCGACGAAGGCGAATTCATCGCGTTGTTTCGCCGGCGAGCCGGGAAAGGACCATGACCGGCCGGCCCCGTCAGGTGCGATCAATGCAACCCCAAGGCGCCGGGCAACAGCGGTCAAGCCGGGATCGGTGATCACCGCCTCGGCCGATTCCTGATAGCCGTGGAAATAGACGATGGCGCCGATCTTCCGTCCCGCCACGGCCTGCGGCGGCAGGACGATGCGGTAGCTGCCGCTCGCCACGTGACAGCCCGAATCGGCGGGGCAGGCGTCACGGGATTGGGCGAGTGCAGGCACCTGTGCGACGGCCGACGCCGCCAGAACTAAGCCGGCCAGTGCACCGACGAGCCCCCGCCTTGACGCCATTTGCAATCCCTCCGCTGTTTCGGCGAAACGCGCGCTTGTACGCGAGCGTAATCGGGGCGAACCGGCGCTTCACTAGGTCATCGCGGGCTTGTGAGCCGGCGCCTGCCATGCGACGGACTTGCGTTGCGAATCCCCCTGCTTAAAAGCGCAAGACGTGTCGCTGCAAGAGCTCGAAACCCAGCTCCGACCGATCTTCCTCGCGGCTCTTGCCGGCGATGCCGCGGCCTATCGCCTCTTCCTCGATACGATCGGCGTGCGGCTGCGCGGCTATCTGCGCCAGATGCTGGCCCGCGCCGGCCGGGTCGAAGCGAGCGAGGTCGAGGACGTGCTGCAGGAAACCCTGCTGGCGCTGCATCTGTCGCGCCATACCTATGACGCCGCGAGCCCGGTCACGGCATGGGCCCATGCCATCGCGCGCTACAAGCTGGTCGACCATCTGCGTCGTTCCGGCCGCCATGCCGGTGCGCTACCGCTCGACGACGAGGTGCGTCAGTTGGCCGGCCCGGCGGAAAGCGCCGCGGCGGACGCGAGGCTCGATCTCTCGCGCGCGATGGGTGCTTTGCCGGAGCGCACGCGGCGGCTGATCGATCAGGTCAAGCTCCAGGGCGCCAGCGTCGCCGACGCCGCCGCCGCGGCCGGGATGACGGAGACGGCGGCCAAGGTCGCGATCCATCGTGGCCTTCAGGCGATGGCACGTTTCCTCTCGAAGCGGAGAGGGAAACCCTGACGATGCGCCGAAGGCATCGACAGGCCGTAACCTTTCGCCGTCTCCGGGCGAATTCCCCCTTGAACCCGGTTACTTTCGAAGATCGGACATGCAAACCGACGATTTGATCTCCCTGATGAGCGTGAGCAGCCGGCCGGTCGATACCGGCTGGCTACGCCGCGCGACCTGGCTCTCGGCATTCGCAGCGCTCGCGGCAACGGCCGGGCTCGTCCTGCTGACGCTCGGCATCAGGCCGGATTTCACCAGCGCCTGGACGACGCTGCCGGTCATCGCCAAGGTCGCGTTCGGCGCCAGCATCGCAGCCATCGCGCTGGTGCTGTTTCAGAACAGCTTGCGCCCGGGCCTGAAGCCGGCGCGGCGCCTGCCATTCATTGCGCTCCCGCTGCTGGCCGCGGCTGGTTGGGCTCTCCTGGCGCTGGCGCAGGCGCCGGCCGAGCAATGGCATGCCCTGATCTTCGGCCGCTACTGGCGAGCCTGCCTGATCGCGGTGCCGCTCTATGCGCTGCTCCCGCTTGTCGTGCTTCTGTTGCTGGCGCGCCGCGGTGCACCGGTCGACAGCACCCTGACGGGGGCCTGCGCCGGCCTCGCCTCGGCCGGGCTCGCCACCGTCGCCTACAGCCTGCACTGCCCGGACGATACCGTGCCCTTCCTGGCGACCTGGTATACGATCGCGACCGCGATCATGGCGGCGCTCGGCGCGCTCATCCTGCCACGCTTCCTGCGCTGGTGAGACGCAGCCGCACGGTGCGCCAAAGCGATGGTCAGATTTTCCGCAACGATCGCCGTCGTCGTTAGTACGGATAGTCCCGCACGCCTGCGCAACATCTGAGTCCGCTTTCGTGCCAGCCTCGAACGTCTGCTCCCGGCGCGATGGCGATGTCTGCCCCGCTCTGAAGAGGAAAGCTTACGTTCGGCAGGGCGCAGAAAGCGTCTGCGACGTGATTCATTCGCATCCGGACCGGCAGGGGCGTAGCCTGCATCGTGGTGGCGTTGCGTAATCGCGGGAGGGGGCATCATGTCCGAGAGATCGCAGATGCGCGGACGAAGGCGCGCGCATATCGGGCGGTATTTTTCTGTCCTGCTCGGCGCGGCCACCTTCGGCTGGGTGAATATGGCGTGGGCGGAAGCCGATGCCCCTCCCGCCGGCATCCCCATGCAACGAAGTCTCGTCAGCTATCTGGCGCAGGGCTTCACGGCGATCCGAGGTCTGCTCTGGCCGATCTTGACGGCTATCCCACGTATCCCTGGCGAAGCCAGCGATGCCGCCGTCCGCATATTGACGACCGGCCATCCGACCGCTCTGTGGCGTGCTGCGTGCATCGTGGCGCTTCTTCTGCTGCTTCCGCATGCCCTGCGCCTGGCGACCCCGCGCCTGAGAGCGCGCATGAGCGGTTCGGGAACCCCCCGGCTCCTGTCTGCCTTCGCATTCGATGTCGGCAACTTGCTCTTGATGATGCTTGCAGCGGCCATCCTGGCGGAACTCGCACTGGGCGACGACACGCTCATTGCCCGACTGGGGATAGCCCTCGTCGACATCGTGCTCCGGCTCAAGATCGTCATGACGGCGGTTAGGATCCTGCTGCGCCCCGGCGAGCCAACGCTGCGCCTCATCTCGGCGAGCGATGACCAGATCCGGCGTGCCATGCCGTTTCTGACAGCCTCGCTGCTTGTGGCTGTTGGCTTCGTCACGGTCATACCGCTGCTGCTTGAAGCCGGGATGAGCTGGCCGGCCGGGCAGGCCTCGGGCGTAACGGTGGGAACCATCGTTGCCGCGTTGATGTGGACTGCGGCCCGCCGCTTCCACGCCGAGGCTCCTATGCGTCTGCCTGCGCGCGAGATCGGCTTCGACGCTGCTATCGGCACCGCCTGGATCGCCTGGGTCTACGGCGTTCTATCCCTGGATTTTCCATTCTACGTCGCAGCGATCTCGATCGGCAGCATCGTCGTCGGAGCGTTCATCGTCGATCGGCTGCTGCTGGCCTATTGCAATGCCAAGGAGGACGAGCGGGCGAATCCTCCCTTGCAATGGCACTTGGCGCGAGCGCTCGTTGCGATCGTGCGCCTGGCCGCGACGTTGGGCGTGGTTCTGCTCATTGCGCGGTTTCTCGCCATGGATTTTTCGGCCTGGCTCGGAGAGCAACGCTGGAACGAGATCAATGAGAGCATTGCCCGGGCAGCCGTGGCGATCGTCGTCGCCTATGCTCTGTCGGCCCTGATCAGCACCTGGATCCGTACGAAATTTGTGACCGTCACCCGCTATGTCCCGGGCAAGGACAACGAGTTCCAACCCGGTTCGCGGCTCCTGACCATCATACCGCTGCTGCAGTGGGCGATCGCCTCCCTCGTGCTCGGGACGGGAATTTTGGTCGCGCTCGGGGAGCTTGGGGTCAACATTGCCCCGCTTCTCGCAGGCGCCGGCATTTTTGGGCTCGCACTCAGTTTCGGCGCCCAGTCACTCGTACGCGACATCATTTCCGGCCTGTTCTACATGGCGGATGACGCCTTTCGTATCGGCGAATACATCCAGGCCGGGCAACTCAAGGGAACGGTGGAGAGCATCTCGCTTCGTTCCGTGCGCCTTCGCCACCATCATGGCCAGATGCATACGGTTCCGTTCGGCCAACTGGGTTCCATCACGAACAGCAGCCGCGACTGGCTGATCGTCAAATTCAACCTGCGGCTGGCACGCGATGTCGATCTCGAAGCGGTGCGCAAGACCGTCAAGAAGGTCGGCGAAGAACTGCTGGCCGATCCGGAGTTCGCGCCCGAGTTCCTCGAGCCGCTCAAAATGCAGGGCGTTGCTGACATTCAGGAGGCTGCGCTCGTCGTGCGCTTCAAATTCACGGTTCGCCCGGGAAAGCCGACCGAGATCCAGCGGGAAGCCTTGAAGCGGATCGTAAACGTATTTGGCGAGCGAGGGATCTCCTTCGCTTCCCACGCGGTCGTGGTCCATGGCGCGCCGGATCACCGGGAGGCCGTCGCTGGGGCTATCGCAGCGGTAACGGAAGGCATCGTCGCCCTGCCTCGGCCCAGGCCCGGTGTCGCGGCGCCCGATGGCGGTTGATGCCGCCATCTTGGCGTAATCTCCGAATTGCGATCGGCTGTCGCCGCCCGGCACCAGCCTGTCAGGCCGGGTATTGAAAAGCAGTCGCTTCCCCTCAAAGCCCGAGATCGGTCAGTGACGGATGATCGTCGGGGCGGCGTCCCAAGGGCCAGTGATATTTGCGGTCGTTCTCCTGGATCGGCGCGTCGTTGATGGAGGCAAAGCGCAGCCGCATCAGGCCATCCCGATCGAACTCCCAGTTCTCGTTCCCGTAGGAGCGGAACCAGTTGCCGCTGTCGTCGTGCCATTCATAGGCAAAGCGCACGGCGATCCGGTTTTCACCATAACTCCACAGTTCCTTGATCAGCCGGTAGTCCAGCTCGCGCTGCCACTTGCGCGTGAGGAAGGCGACGATCGCCTCGCGGCCGTGGACGAATTCGGCACGGTTTCGCCAAAAGCTATCGACGGTATAGGCGAGCGCCACCTTCTCGGGATTGCGGCTGTTCCAGCCATCTTCGGCAAGGCGGACCTTTTCAGCCGCCGTCTCAGCCGTGAAGGGAGGAAATGGGGGACGCTGAATGGTCATGGAGTTTCTCCGCTGTCGGCAAGCCTGGCACGCAAGGCCGCGTTCTCCGTTTCGAGCTGGGCCACGCGATCATGGAGGGGGCGGATCGCCTCGACGACCTCCTGTTCGGCCAAGCGTGGGGTGATGTGTTGCTGGCAATTCCAATCGAAAGCCGCGAGGCGCAACCGGAAGATGCGTTCGATCTTTGCCCGATAGCCCGGGATGGTGACGCGTTCCGTCAGCGCCGGATCGGCTTCGATCGCAACGGTTTCCACTTCGGCATAGATCTTCAGCCGGGCGCGGCGAGCATAGTCCATGAGGAACAGGCAGGCGCGGCCGTCGGCTGCCAGATTGCCGGTGCTGATATACTGGCGGTTGCCGCGATAATCGGCGAAGGCGAGCGTGCGATCGTCGACCAGTCGGAGGAAGCCGCGCGGCCCGCCCCTGTGCTGGACGTAGGGCCATCCGGTCTCCGAGACCGTCGCGATATAGAAGCTGTCGCGATCGGCGATGAAGGCGGCCTCGTTCTCGGTGAAACGATCGAACGCACGGTCACCCTTGAAGTCCTGCCAGATGTGATCGGCTCCCATTTCGGCCTGCACCGCCCGGACGCCCGGCGTCACCGCAATGTCGAGAAATCCATAGGACATGTCGCTTCTCCCTGCTGCGATGGGCGCAGGGACTGGCGGATCGATCGCCAGCCCCCTGTTTCAAGCCGCCTGGCTGGCCTGGACGACCGGAAAATCGATCTCGGTCTCCGCGACGATATTGAGCAGGTTCGTGAAGATGTTCTCCGCGGTGACGGCGAGAATCTCCACGATCTGGGCATCGCCGAAGCCGGCATCGCGGACGGCATCGATGTCTGCACCGGTGATCTGCCCGCGATCGCGCGCCACCTTGGCTGCGAAGCGCACGGCGGCATCCGCCTTTGCGTCGCCGGATTGGCCCTTGCGATTGAGGGCGATCTCCTCGGGGCTGATCTTGGCGAGGTTCAAGGCGAGATAGCTGTGAGCCGAAAGGCAATAATCGCAGCCGTTGACCTGCGCTACCGCCAGGGCGATCCGCTCGCGCGTCTTGACGTCGAGCGACTTGCCCAGCGCGCCGTTATTGGCGGCGAAACCCTGCAAAGCGGCCGGGCTCTGGGCGATCAGGCGGAACATGTTGGGGACGACGCCGAGCTGCTTTTGCACGGCATCGAGGATAGGCTTCGAAGCCTCGGGGACGTCGTCGCGAGCGGGAATGGCAAGGCGGGGCATCGGGTCTCTCCTGTCTGAGCAAAGGCCGGGACCGCCCCGGACGCGACAGAGATAGGTTTTTCCATAGACGCGCATAATCTGCTATTATCGAGAATATCATTCCCATTTTTTGGAATAGTGATGGATCGCCTGGAAGCCATGACGATCCTTCTCGGGGTCGTCGACAAAGGGAGTTTTTCGGCGGCCAGCCGCGATCTCGGCGTGCCTCTGGCGACCGTCAGCCGGAAGGTGAGCGAGCTCGAGGCGCATCTCGGGACCCGGCTCCTCGTCCGCACGACCCGGAAGGTCGCATTGACGGATACGGGTGCGGCCTATGTCGCGTCCGCCCGTCGGATCCTCTCGGAGATCGACGAAACCGAGCGGATCGCGGCAGGCGAATTTCACACACCTCGCGGCGAGCTCATCCTGACGGCGCCGCTCCTGTTCGGGCGCCTGCACATCCTGCCGATCGTGACCGAGTTCCTGGTGGCCTATCCGGAGATCGACGTGCGGCTGCTTCTCTCGGACCGCAATCTCCATCTGGTCGAGGACCATGTCGACATGGCCGTGCGGATTGGCAGGCTGCCGGACAGCACCCTGATCGCGACCCGCGTCGGATCGATGCGGACGGTGGTGTGCGTCAGCCCGAAACTGAGCGCCGCGCAGGGCATGCCCCGTTCTCCTGCGGATCTGTCAAATGTGCCCTGCGTGAATTTCGAAGCCTTGTCGTCGGCCTCGGCGTGGCCCTTTCGATCGAAGGGCGGCAAGGCCCTCGCGGAGGTGCCGATCCGAGCGCGCCTCTCCGTGACCACGGCCGAGGCGGCCGTAGCGGCCACGTCCGAAGGCATCGGAGCGACCCGCGTGCTCCACTACCAATGTGCCGATGCCGTACGCGAGGGATTGCTGGAGATCATCCTCGCCGATTTCGAGGTTGAACCTCTTCCGGTGCACCTGCTTCACGCCGGACGAGGTGCGCTGCCCTCGAAGATGCGCGTGTTCCTGGACTTTGCGGCAAGTCGGCTGCGAACAAGACTCGGTTCTTTGTGATCTTTGAAGCCACCTGGGGCGCGCATACGGTTTGATAGGAAGCGTTTTCAACGTCCGCTTCTGGGCAAAGAGCGAGAGTCTGCTATTGGTTCACACGAGCGGCGGATGCCGTAAAGGGTCCCGGATGCGTCATGCGTGTCGAAGCTCAGCAGACCCATCAGCGTCCAGCCTGGAATACCGGGCGTATCATAGGCCCGAAGCCGCCCCTCAAGCCGCGTCACATTTGGGCGATCAGGACACGACACCAGCACGACAGACGCGTGCGGGATTTGGCGATGTTCAATCTCGCGATCGACAGCAAGCTACGTGGCTGTGATCTCGTTCGGCTGCGCGTGGGGGATGTCGTGCTCGGCGGAACCGTGAGGTTGAGGACGTCGATTACCCAGCAGAAGACCGGCCGGCCGGTGCCTTTCGAGCTGACGGATCCGACCCGCGAGGCGATTACAGCTTGGCTCAGGCGACGGCCAACCGAAACCGGCGAGTGGCTCTTCCCGAGCCGCAGTCGACCAGGCGATCACGTGACAACGCGTCAATATGGCCGCCTGCCCGATGATTGGGTCGCCCTGATCGGACTCGAGCCGGCGCTCTATGGGACGCACAGCCTCCGGCGGACGAAAGTTGCCTTGATCTACAAGCGCACCGGCAACCTTCGCGCCTGTCAGTTGCTGCCGGGGCATTCCAAGCTGGAAAGCACCGTGCGCTACCTCGGCATTGAAGTTGATGATGCTCTGATCCTGTCCGAGCAGACGGACCTGTAACTACACCAGCGCGACGGGCAACCGTCGCGCTGGAAGTTTTGGATGAACGAAGGGTTCGATTTCCGCGAACGCTGAATCCGCGAAACGCATGCCCGCTTCGTGGCCGCAGGCCAACTGCTACTGGGGCTGCCGCACAAATGATCTTGGCGCGACACTGGCGCTCTCGACGCTCACTCCCAGCTCAGCGCGCCGCCGTTCTGGTACTCGATGACGCGGGTCTCGAAGAAGTTCTTCTCCTTTTTGAGATCCATCGCTTCCGACATCCAGGGGAATGGGTTCTCGGTCTCAGCGAAGACCGGCTGCAGGCCGAGCTGGGCGCAGCGGCGATTGGCGATGAAGTGCATGTACTGCTCGCAGAGCGCCGCGTTCAGGCCGAGGAAGCCCCTCGGCATGGTGTCGCGGCCATAGGCGGCTTCAAGCTCGGCCGCATCGCGGATCATGCCGCTGACCTCGTCCTGGAAGGCCTTGGTCCAGAGATGCGGGTTCTCGATCTTGATCTGGTTGATCACGTCGATGCCGAAGTTCAAATGGATCGACTCGTCGCGCAGGATGTACTGGTACTGCTCGGCGATCCCCACCATCTTGTTGCGCCGGCCGAGCGAGAGGATCTGGGCGAAGCCGGTGTAGAACCACATGCCCTCGAAGATCACGTAGAAGGTGATCAGGTCGCGCAGCAGCGCCTGGTCGTTTTCCGGCGTCCCCGTCTTGAACTCCGGGTCCTCGATGTTCTGCGTGTGCTTCAGCGCCCAGGCCGCCTTGTCGGTGATCGAGGGCACCTCGCGATACATGTTGAACAGTTCGCCCTCGTCGAGGCCGAGGCTCTCGACGATGTACTGGAAGGTGTGGGTGTGGATCGCCTCCTCGAACGCCTGGCGCAGCAGGTACTGGCGGCACTCGGGGTTGGTCAGGTGCCGGTAGATCGCCAGCACGATGTTGTTGGCGACGAGGCTCTCGGACGCGGCGAAGAAGCCGAGATTGCGCTTCAGCATGCGCCGCTCGTCCTCGCTGAGGCCCTCCTTAGACTTCCACAGCGCGATGTCTGCCTGCATCGAGACCTCGGTCGGCATCCAGTGGTTGTTGCAGCCGGAGAGATATTTCTCCCAGGCCCATTTGTACTTGAGCGGCATGAGCTGGTTCACGTCTGCACGGCAGTTGATCATCCGCTTCTCGTCGACGCTGACGCGCCCGCCCGAGCGGTCGATTTCGCCGAGGCCGGTGGCATCGGCGGCGGGTGCTGGGTTGGTCAGGATGGCGGGGTTGGCCGGGGGCGCCGGCTTGGTGTCGGACCAGTCGAGCATGGGGATATTCCGTTCTTGATCTGAGGGCGCGGGCGCCCGGGGGCCACCCGGGGCGCTGTCATCGCGAAGAGTTCGAGCCGAAGCAGCCGTTACTGGCAGGCTTCGCAGGTGGGGTCGTCGATCGAGCAGGCGTTGGGCACGGCCATGCCGTTCTCAAGCGGGATGTCGACGATGATCGGAGCAGCCACCTTCGCGGCGACGGGAACCGTGGCCGAGACCGCGTTGAGCTTGCCGTCGGTGCCCTTCAACGTCGATTTCTCGACATGGGTCGCGGACAGAGCGCGCAGATAGTAGGTCGTCTTGAGACCCAGCCGCCAGGCCAGACGATAGGCCTCGTCTAGCTTCCGGCCCGAAGGCTGCGCCATGTAGAGGTTGAGCGACTGGCCCTGGTCGATCCATTTCTGACGGCGCGCCGCCGCGCGGATCAGCCATTCGGTGGGGATCTCGAAGGAGGTGGCGTAGAGCGCCTTCAGATCGGCGGGCACGCGGTCGATCTGGCTGACCTTGCCGTCATAGTACTTGAGGTCGGAGACCATGACCTCGTCCCAGAGTCCACGCGCCTTGAGGTCATGAACCAGCCCGGCATTCACCACGGTGAAGTCGCCCGACATGTTCGCCTTGACGTAGAGCTGGCTGTAGGACGGTTCGATCGACTGCGAGACGCCGACGATATTGGAGATCGTCGCGGTCGGCGCGATCGCCATCGTGTTCGAGTTGCGCATGCCGGTGGTCTTCACCCGCTCGCGCAGGCTCTCCCAGTCGAGCGTCGCGGAGTGGTCGAGCTCGACATCGCCATCGCGGGCCTCCGAGAGGATGTCGAGCGAGTCGATCGGCAGGATGCCTTTCGACCAGAGCGAACCCTCGAAGCTCGGATAGCGCCCGCGCTCGGCGGCGAGATCGACCGAGGCTGAGATCGCATGGAAGCTCACCGCCTCCATGGAGCTGTCGGCGAAGGCGACCGCCTGCTCCGACGCCGTCGGCAGACGTAGCGCCTGGAGCGCGTCCTGGAAGCCCATGATGCCGAGGCCAACCGGGCGATGGCGCAGATTCGAGCGGCGCGCTTCCGGGATCGTGTAGAAATTGATGTCGACGACGTTGTCGAGCATGCGCATCGCCGTCTTCACGGTCCGCGCCAGCCGAGCCTGATCCAAGCCTTCGGCGGTCACATGCGCCGCGAGGTTGACCGAACCGAGATTGCAGACCGCGACCTCGTCGGCCGAGGTGTTGAGGGTGATCTCGGTGCAGAGATTGGAGGAATGCACCACGCCGGCGTGCTGCTGCGGCGACCGCAAATTGCAGGCGTCCTTGAAGGTAATCCAGGGATGCCCGGTCTCGAACAGCATGGTCAGCATGCGCCGCCAGAGATCGACCGCCTTCAACTTCTTATGGACACGCAGCTCGCCGCGGGCGGCCTTCGCCTCGTAGGCCTCGTAGGCTTCCCGGAACGGCTTGCCAAAGAGATCGTGTAGATCCGGCACCTCGTCCGGCGAGAACAACGTCCAGTCGCCGCCGGCCTCGACGCGCTGCATGAACAGGTCGGGAATCCAGTTCGCGGTGTTCATGTCATGGGTGCGGCGACGATCGTCGCCGGTGTTCTTGCGGAGATCGAGGAACTCCTCGATGTCGACATGCCAGGTCTCGAGATAGGCGCAGACCGCGCCCTTGCGCTTGCCGCCCTGGTTGACGGCGATGGCGGTATCGTTGGCGACCTTCAGGAACGGCACTACGCCCTGGCTCTCGCCGTTGGTGCCCTTGATATGGGCGCCGAGGCCGCGCACCGGCGTCCAGTCATTGCCGAGCCCGCCCGAGTACTTGGCGAGCAGGGCATTGTCCTTCACCGCCTTGAAGATACCGTCGAGATCGTCGGCGACGGTCGTCAGGAAGCAGGAGGAGAGCTGCGGGCGGAGTGTCCCCGAGTTGAACAGCGTTGGCGTCGAGGCCATGAAATCGAAGGACGACAGCAGATCGTAGAATTCGATCGCCCGCGCTTCGCGGTCAATCTCGCGGATGGCGAGGCCCATCGCGACGCGCATGAAGAAGGCCTGCGGCAACTCGAAACGATTGCCGCGAACATGCAGGAAGTAGCGATCGTAAAGCGTCTGGAAGCCGAGATAGTCGAATTGCAGGTCGCGCTCCGGCTTCAGCGCCGCCGCGATACGCGCGATGTCGAAGCGGCCGAGCTCGGGGTCGATCAGCTCGTTGTCGATACCGGTCTTGAGATAGGCGTCGAAATAGTCGCCATAGCCGGCGGCCATCTCTTCCTGCGTCGCCTGCTCGGCATGGCCATGGACGAAGCTCAGCGCCTCGCGGCGGAGTTTGTCGAGCAGGAGACGGGCCGAGACCTTGGCGTAGCTCGGCTCGCTCTCGATCAGCGTGCGCGCGGCCAGGATTGGCGCCAGCGCCAGTTCGTCGAGCGAGATGCCGTCATAGAGGTTGCGGCGCGCTTCGGTGAGGACCAGCTCAGGCGAGACGCCGTCGAGATCGGCGCAGGCTTCGCGCACGACCTTGTCGAGACGCGCAGCGTCGAGCGAGACGAGCGTCCCGTCGGCGAGCTTCATGTGCAGCAAGGGGGCGATTGAGGCGGCAGGCTTTGTCTCGGCAACCGCCCTTGCCCGCTCCCGCGCACGCTCCTCGCGATAGAGCACATAGGCGCGGGCGATCTTGTGATGCTCGCCGCGCATCAGCGCGAGCTCGACCTGATCCTGGACGTCCTCGATATGGAAGGTGCGGCCGTTCGCGGCCCGGCGGGTCAGTCCCGCCACGACCTGCTCGGTCATTTCCGCGACGGCTTCATGGATTCGACGCGAGGCGGCAGCATTCGACCCCTCGACCGCTAGGAACGCCTTGGTCAGCGCGACCGAAATCTTCGACGGATCGAACGGCGTCACCGCGCCGTTGCGGCGAATGACCTGGTAACCGGGTTCACTGCCGGATGCTTTGATGACCGCGAGATCGGCGGCCGGAGAAACGGCAACCGGCCGCTTGGCTTCAAGAGAAAGAGACATGGCATCAACCCCAAATGTTGGGGGCAAAGGCCAGAGCGGTTGCGTCGAGAAGGCGCGCGGCTCCACAAGGCCGCGACCTGCCAAGCGCACCACCGGGACACCCCGCCCGAGGACGTAAACTAGGGTCGCGGCAGGTCTCCTGGCTCGCGGGTCAGCGCTCTGATCCCGTCTTCCCAAAGCCTTTCGGCTTCAGTGACTTTGCTGGGCTCAGAACTCGCCGCTTACAGTTGCGGGGGCAGCGCCGGTATCGCACCGGCTTCCCTCTTAGCTCTCGAACCGGTGATTCGAGAGACCATCGACCACCATATCTAGCCGCTGCGATCGCGTGACTGTCAATCTATTGGACCGCCCTTCTCAGGGCTGTGGATAGCGCGGGCAGTGGATGATCCCGAGCCGTTCTCATAAGGCGCGGATCGCAGCAGCGAGAGAGGCCGAGGCGCGCCGAGCTGCATTGTTCGCTTCCTGGGGGCAGCACGATTTCCGGTTATGAGGCCCGAGGGGACGAACCAGGTCATTGGTCGATGCGCCTTGGTCACGCAGAGACGGATGAGCCCTCAGCTTGTGCAGCCATGCTATGCCGAGAGCCAGGGGCGAGAGCGTCCGTCGGCAAAGGTCGTCACGAAGCCGTGTGCCCCGCTGGCCGACGAGATTTCGTCGAATAGCTCCAGTACGATTTGAGTTGAACAGGAGGCTCGCGGCCTTGGTCGACGGGCTGTCACCTCGATCCACGGAGCAAGCGATGCTGCCCATTTCCACGACACGCCGCGGCCTGCTGGCTGCCGGGGCCGCTTTTGGCGCGACGATGCTGACACAAGGAGTGCCGGCGATCATTAAGCCGGCTCAGGCGCAGGGATTGGCGCCGACACCCTCGATGCGCGGGGGCGCCAACAACTACCGTCCTGGCGCACCCCTCGTGCAGCGCATCGGTAATGGCGGCTTCTGGATGTCCGGGACGGTGCGCCGGGCGGTAGACGGCGCGCCGCTGTCTGGTATCCGCATCCAGATCTGGGCCCATACCACGGAGGGCTACGAAACCGATCCGCACAGCCACGGCGCGACGCTGACCGACGCCAACGGCGTCTTCCGTCTTGAGATGCCGCAGATCATCCCGGCGTTCGGGCAGGCGCACGGCCATCTCGCCTATGACGATGACGCCTTCCAGGCCGTGTTCCTGCGCCCGGTGATGCAGAGTTCCCGAGACAAGCGTCTGACGGCCGACTTCGTGCTCCAGCCGGCGTGAACTGCATGCGGTGGATGAAGGCAGCCCTGCTCTGGGCCGTGGTCGCAGGCGCGATCGGCGTGTCGCTCGCCGTGGCTGCAACAAGCCCGCTGCTCGCCTGGCGTGGGCCGGTCTATGTCGTGGCCGGTTTCGCCGGAGTCTTGGCTCTGGCGCTTGTTCTGCTGCAGCCCCTGCTCGCGGCCGGATATCTGCCCGGGCTCCCGGTCCCACGCGGGCGTCGGCTGCATCGCTGGGTCGGAGCCGCGCTCGTCGCGGCAATCATCATTCACGTCGCCGGGCTGTGGTTTACCAGCCCGCCCGACGTCGTCGACGCGCTTCTCTTCGACTCGCCGACGCCGTTCTCGGTCTGGGGGGTCGTCGCCATGTGGGCCGCCTTCGCCGCGGCGCTGCTCGCCGCGCTGCGCCGGCCCCTGCGTATCAGGCCGCGGCTCTGGCGTCTCGGCCATAGCGGGCTCGTGGTGTTGGTCGTGCTCGGCGGGGTCGTCCACGCGCTGCTGATTGAGGGGACGATGGGTAGCGTCTCCAAGCTCGTGCTCTGCGCGCTCGTCGTCGCGGCCACCGCGGTCGCGCTGATCGATCTTCGCTCCTGGATGGTGCTGACACGGCGAAAGCAGGACCGGCGCCTATGGTCCTCGCGGCTCCCAGCGAGCCCGCAGCGGACTGAAGGCCATCCAGCCACGGCATCGGCTGCGTGCGCGGGAGCGAAGGTCCCTGACGATGAGCGAAGCGCGTAACCGCCGCCATGGGGCGGCCCCTGACAGCCGAGGACTGTTGTCCGGATACGTCCGCTCTCCGGCGTCGGCCGAATGTCTGCTCCTGGTGCACGGCAGTCGGATCGAAACGGATCTTATTGTAGGCCAGAGAGCTATAGTCGGCCTTTCGTGCGGTTGCCCTGAGAAGCTGCCCATGGCGATATCGGAGGCGCGAACCGCCTCCTTAGCTATCAGTTTCGAAGCAATATCTCTGCATATGCGCGAGGACGCTGGCAAATGGCCAAACGCATCCTCCATGTCGTCAGCAATGTCGGCCATTATGCTGACCCAACGCAACCGACTGGTCTGTGGCTGTCGGAGCTAACCCACGCCCATGACGTCTTCGCGGCAAAGGGCTACAGTCAGGCGATCATGAGTCCGAAGGGCGGTGTCTCGCCCCTCGAACCCCGCGCCCTCAGATGGCCGCTTCTGGACGCTTCGGCGAAAGCCGGGCTGATCGGTCCGAGCCGCATGGCTCTTTTACAAGCGACAGCCGGACCTAGCGAGATCGACCCGACCGACTTCGATGCGATCTACTTTACCGGCGGCCATGCGGTTGATCCGAGACCATTTGCTGGAGCGCCGGAGGTTGGAGTTTCCGGCCTTCGATCACGGCGGTAGGCTGGGTGTTCCGCCGGGATTCTGCAGCAGGATCGGGGGCTTGTTGCCGATGGCCCCGTGCGGCCGATCCTCGTTATAATATCTGAGCCAAACCTCCATCTATTCGCTTCGCGGACCTTCGGTTCGGCCGCATCCGCAAGTGTCAGGAACCAGTGCGTGTTCAGGCACTCGCTGCGGAAGCGGCCGTTGAACGCCTCGATGAAGGCGTTATCGGTGGGCTTGCCAGGCCGCGAGAAGTCCAGGGTGACGCCCTTGGCATACGCCCACAGGTCGAGGTCGCGGCTGACGAACTCGGAGCCCTGATCGACCCGGATCGTCCTCGGATAGCCAAGCTTCCCGCAGACCCTTTCCAGCGTCGCGACGACATCCTCGGCCCGGTAGCTGAAGCGGGGATCGACGGCCGGCGAGAAGCGCGAGAAGCTGTCGAGGCCGATCAGAAACTCATTTCTGACCCCAAATTCCTGCTTGGCCAGATCGCGCAACTCGGCGGGAATCACTTGGCGAATGCGCCACCTCCCTCCTCGCTGTTGGAGGCCGGAATAGCCATTAACGCCGCCTTTTGCAGAAGCAATTTTGTATCACGAGTCTGTATCGCCGAGACTTGGAAATCTCTGTGATTGCTCGTTTTCCGTCGATGGTAGGGGGAATTGAAGAAAATGGCGCGCCCGAAAGGATTCGAACCTCTGACCCTCAGATTCGTAGTCTGATGCTCTATCCAGCTGAGCTACGGGCGCGTCTCAGAGCGTCATGACGCGTTGCGTCCGGCCTGATGACGGCGGAGATAGCCGGTCCGTTTCGTCTTGGCAACCCTCAAAATCAGGAAGTCATCGAATTGTTGTGATCGGATGACGAGCCGGCTCGCATGACGCCGACGCGGCGGGTTTCGGGCCACTGATCGAGGAGTCCGCGGCCCGCGTGACGCTCGACATTTCCGATCCGCGTCAGGCAGGCGAGCGCGCGGGGCGCCCGCCTGCGACGAAGGGACGAATGCGATCAGCGCGTCGCGCGGCGGGTGCTGCGCACCACTGAGGGGCCGGCGACGGCGCCAGCCGCGCCGCCGACGACGGCGCCGACGGGGCCGGCCACCACCGCGCCAGTGCCGGCACCGACCGCGGCACCGCCGATGCGCTGTTCAACGGTATTGCCGCAGGCACCGAGCAACAGCGTGACGGTAAAGGTCGAGACGAGAAGGGGCAGGCGCATGATGGTTCTCCGTGTGGGCCAGTGTCCAAACGCCATTCTGCCGCTCCGGTTCCCTTGTGGCAAAAGTGGATTTCCTGCCCGCCGGATTGCGATCGCACTTGCGATCCACGGAAAAATCCGTATACAGCCGGCATCGCATCAGTCGCACCATTGCATGGGCGGTGAGGACCGTTGAGGTTCGCGTCGCAGACTGAAGGTTTTTGACCGGCCCATCTCACGCGGGCGGGCCGATGGAGTTGAGACGATGAAGATCCGTAATTCGCTGAAGTCGCTGCGTGCGCGTCATCGCGACAACCAGCTCGTGCGCCGCAAGGGCCGCGTCTACATCATCAACAAGGTCCAGAAGCGCTTCAAGGCGCGTCAGGGCTGAGACGTCGCGCGGCTGCGGTCGCGCGCATGTCTCGGTTGGGATTTTGAAGAGCGGGACGCCGATGGCGTGCCCGCTCTTTGCGTTGCGCGCTCGCCCGGCTGTGATTTGACGGGGCGGCGATGGCGGCTAGAGTTGCGCGCATGATCAGTTTCCGCATCGCGCCCGCCGTCTTCGCGCTGCTGCTGGCTTCCGCCGGTGCGTTTAGCGTGAGCGGGGCGCTTGCCCAGCCTGCGCCGCCGTCGCGGCCCGGCACCGTCGCGCCCGACGACAAGAGCGACAACCCGGTCACGCCGAATGCGCCGCAGCGCAGCCCGGCGGCGACTCTGGAGCGGCTGTTCCAGCGCCTGCACGACGCTACCACGCAGGAAGAGGCTGAGGGTGTCGCCCGGTTGATCCAGCGGCGTTGGGCCCGCTCCGGCTCCGATACGGCTGACCTGCTGATGACCCGCGCCCAGCAGGCGCTGAAGGACAAGCAGAACGAACTCGCGATCGAGCTGCTCGACCGTGTCATCAGCTTGCAGCCGGACTGGGCCGAGGCCTGGAACCAGCGCGCCAACGCGCTTTATCTCATGGGCGATTCGATCCGCTCCATGCTCGATATCGGCGAGACGCTGAAGCGCGAGCCGCGCCATTACGGCGCGATGATGGGGCTCGGCATGATCCTGCGCCAGCAGGGCGACGACAAGGCCGCGATGACGGCCTTCCGCAAGGCGCTGGAGATCTACCCGCAATTCGACGCGGTGAAGAAGGCCGTCGATTCGCTGAAGACCGAAGTCGACGGTCGCGACGCCTGACCCCATCGAACCGCTGCTGATGTCATGCGGAAACGCGCCGTCTTCCCGGGCTTGAACCGGGATCCATTATAGGGTGCGACGCTCTACGATGGATCCCGGATCAACGCCGCTTCGCGGCTCGTCCGGAATGACGGTGTTGGTTGGCAAAAGACCGTCGGCTGCTGTTGCTCCTGCCCTTCAAGCCTTCTCGACATGCTCTTGAGCGATGAAGGCGATGCGGACCATGTTGGTCGCACCGGGCGTCCCGAAGGGTACGCCCGCCACCACGATGACGCGGTCGCCGATCTTGGCGTAATGCTCGCGCACCGCGAACTTGCAGGCACGGAAGGCCATGTCGTCGGCGTCGCTGGCATCCTTGGTGACGATGGCGTGGACGCCCCAGACCAGCGTCAGGCGCCGTGCCGTGGCGCGGTTCGGGGTCAGCGCGATCACCGTCGAATTCGGGCGCTCGCGGGCGATGCGGAAAGCGGTCGAGCCCGAGGAGGTCCAGGCGCAGATCGCCTTCAGGTTCAGAGTCTCGGAGATCTCGTGGGCGGCCTTGGCGATGGCGTCGGCGCCGGTCGCCTCCGGCTCGTTGCGCTGCGATTCAAGGATCGAGCGATAGACCGCGTCGTTCTCGACCTCCTCCGCGATGCGGTTCATCATCGTCACCGCCTCGACGGGATACTGCCCGGCGGCGCTCTCGGCCGAAAGCATCACGGCATCCGCGCCCTCGAAAACGGCGGTAGCGACGTCGGAGACCTCGGCGCGGGTCGGCACCGGGCTCGTGATCATGCTTTCCAGCATCTGCGTGGCGACGACGACCGGCTTGCCCTTGAGGCGAGCCATGCGGGTCAGGCGCTTCTGGGTGCCCGGCACCTTCTCCAGCGGCATCTCGACGCCGAGATCGCCGCGCGCGACCATGATCGCGTCGGAGGCGTCGATGATCTCCTCCATGCGGGCGACGGCCTGGGGCTTTTCGATCTTGGCGAGCGCCAGCGCCCGGCCGCGCACGATCTTGCGCAACTCGGCCATGTCCTCGGGGCGCTGCACGAAGGAGAGCGCGATCCAGTCGACGCCGACCTCGGCCGCGACCTCGGCATCAGCGCGGTCCTTCTCGGTCATGGCCGAGACCGCGATGGTGGTGTCGGGCAGGCTCACGCCCTTGCGCGAAGACAGGCGCCCGCCGACCAGAACCTTGGTGACCGCTTGCTTGTCCGAGGCCTTCTCGACCACGAGGCGCAGCTTGCCGTCGTCGAGGATGAGGTGGTGACCGGGCTCGAGCGCGCTCAGAATCTCGGGATGGGGGAGGTGGACGCGCTTGGCATCGCCCGGCGCAGGGTCGGAATCGAGTGTAAATCGCGCGCCATTTTCCAGCATGACGCCGCCGTCGCCGCCGAACTGGCCGACGCGCAGCTTCGGGCCCTGCAGATCGGCGAGGATGCCGACGGGGCGGCGGAACTTGCCCTCCAGCCCACGCAGCATCGCGACCTTCTCGCTCAGCGTCTCGCGCTGGGTGTGGCTCATGTTGATGCGGAAGACGTCGACGCCGACCTCGAACAGCTTCGCGCACATCTCCTCGGTCGCGGAGGCGGGACCCAAAGTGGCGATGATCTTGATCCGGCGTTCGCGCTTCATCGTTCTTCCCCTGCGATCCGCGGGCCTGTCCGGCTCCGGCCGCATCCTTTCGTTCCGTCTGGAGCGAGGTTGGCCCGGTGCCGGGGCCTCGCTTCCGGTTCTTGTCCGCGGAGCATGCTGCCCTTGCGTCGCTTGTCCAGCTTAAGCCGAGACTGTCGTCCAGCGTAAGCCGATCAGGGCCGCGGAGCGCCGCCTCCGGCCGTATCCGTCAGCTGGATCGTCCAGCTCTTCTGCTCGCCCGTATCGACCTCGAAGAAGCCGGCGCGGTCATAGCCGCGGGCCAGGCAATCCTCGATGCCGCGAATCGTGAATTCCTTGTTGCGCACGCACATGACCGATTTGCCGGTCCATTCGCCGCCCTTGTCGTAATCGACGGCGTGAACGTAGTAGAAGCGTGCCGCCAGCGTACCGCGCAGCAGCGTCTCGCAGCCGCGCGGGCTGATGTTCCACCAGCCCTCGGTGATCCAGCCCTGCGCATCGCGATAGCCGATCGAGACGCCGATGCGGCTCGACGTCGTGTTGCACATGCGCAAATCCGCCTTCGCGGGCGCCACGCTTCCAAGGAAGGCGGCCGCGCAGAAGGCGAGGGGGAGGACCGTTCGAGGAGAGCCCGGCATTCTCACGGTTCGATCAGGATCACGCGGCAATCGTTGACATTGGTCAGCGTCGGTCCCGGCTGCAGCAAATCGCCGAGCGCTTCGAAGAAGCCGGTCGAATCGTTGTCGGCGAGGGATCGGGCGGGATCAAGGCCGATCTCGGCGGCGCGGGTCAAAGTCTGGGGATCGACCAGGGCCCCGGCCGGGTCGGTGGCTTCGCCACCGCCGCCATCGGTGCCGTCGGTATCGCCGGAGAGTGCGACGATGCCGGGTTCGCCGGCCAGCGCGATGGCGAGCGCCAGCGCGTATTCCTGGTTGGGGCCGCCGCGGCCGGAGCCGCGCAGGGTCACGGTGAGCTCGCCGCCGGAGAGGATCGCGGCGCGCTTGCCCTCCCGCTTCAGGCGCCTGGCGAGTTCCGCATGGGCGGCCGCGACATCGCGGGCCTCGCCTTCGAGATCCGCGCCGAGATCGTGCACGGCATAGCCGGCGGCTTCGGCGGCAACGCGCGCCGCCGCCAGCGCATCGGCCGGGCGGGCGATGATGCGGAAATCGTTGTTGGCGAAAGCGGGGTGGCCGGGCTTGGGCGTCTCGTTCGCGGGATCATCGAGCAAAGTGCGGGCTGCAGTCGGCAGGTCGAGCCCGTAGCGGGCGACGATGGCACGGGCCTCCGCCGTCGTGCTGGGATCGGCAACCGTCGGGCCCGACGCGATGGCCGTCGGCTCGTCGCCGGGCACGTCGGAGATCGCGAGCGTGAGCAGGCGCGCCGGGGCGGCGGCGAGCGCAAGCCGCCCGCCCTTGATCCGCGAGAGCCGCTTGCGGACGATGTTCATCTCGCCGATCGGTGCGCCGGAGCGCAACAAGGCCTTGTTGACGGCCTGCTTTTCGGCGAGCGCGAGCCCGCCGGCCGGGGCGACCCAATTGGCCGAGCCGCCGCCCGAGAGCAGGACCAGGACAAGATCGTCGGCTGTGGCGGAGGCTGCGAGCGCGAGCGCCCGCCCGGCGCTGTCGATGCTGCCCTGGTCGGGGACGGGGTGGCCGGCCGCGACCATCGGGATGTGCCGGGTCGGCGCCGTATAGCCGTGCCGGGCGACGGCATGGCCGAGCAGGCGCTCGGGCGGAAAACCCTGGTCGAGATAATGCGCCTCGGCCAGCGCGGCCATACTGCCGGCGGCCTTGCCGGCGGCGAGGAGGATCAGGCGTCCGTTGGTGGGCGCTGCGGGCAAATGCTGGGGCAGGCAGCCGGCGGGATGGGCGCGGGCGACGGCGGCGTCGAAGATCGCGCGGGCGGTCGCGCGCATGGCTGCGATGGTGGTGTTGGACTGCGGCACGCCGCGCGGCTCCCCTGGTCTCGGCCGCCATGCGGCGCTCTCCTTATCATCGTTGTAGGGGGGCTTGGCAGCGGCGTCATCTGCCGTCTGGCGATCTAGTCATACTTTTTGCGATGATCGCGGTCAGCCTTCGGCCGTGAACTCGATATGCGGCATCAGGACTGTTGATGGGCGACGGGGCATCGGCCAGTTCTGTCTTGACGGGCGCCCCCGATCCGGGCGAACGCTGCCGGCCAATTTCGTATCCGGGAAGGTTATCAGATGGACGATCCGGTTGCTGGCGACCAGCTCAAGAGCATCGTCGAGCGCATCGAGCGGCTCGAGGAAGAGAAGAAGACGATCGCCGACGACATCAAGGAGGTCTATGCCGAGGCCAAGGGCAACGGCTACGATGTCAAGGTGCTGCGCAAGGTCGTGGCGCTGCGCAAGCGCGATCTCGACGAGCGCAAGGAAGAGGAAGCGATCCTCGACCTGTATCTCCAGGCCGTTGGCGAGACTGCGTAAGTCGTCTTTCACGCAGGCATGAAAAAGCCCCGCATCGGTCTCCCGATGCGGGGCTTTTTGTTGGCCGGAGCCTCAGGCGACGAGGGCGAGCTCGGCATTGGCGTTGCGGATCGCCTCTTCGCGCGCCTCGGGGCCGTAGCCCAGCTTCTCGGCGCGGATGAAGGTCACGTCGGTGATCCCCGCGAAGCCCAGCATCGTGCGCAGATGCGGTTCCTGCGAATCCAGCGACTGGGCCGGGCCGCTGCTGTAGAGGCCGCCGCGGCTCTCGACGACGATGGCGCGCTTGCCCTTGAGCAGGCCCTCGGGGCCAGCCTCGCTGTAGCGGAAGGTGACGCCGGCGCGCAGCACGTAGTCGAACCAGCTCTTCAGCGTCGAGGGGATGCCGAAATTGTACATCGGCGCGCCAATGACGATGGTGTCGGCCGCCTTCAGCTCCTCGACCAGGGCGTTGGAGAGGGCGAGCGCATCCTGCTGCGCCTGGCTTTCGGTGATGCCGGCGCGGACCGCCGCCGTGGTCTCGGCGTTGAGATGCGGGATCGGGTTGGCGTCGAGATCGCGTTCGAGAACATGCACGCCGGGGTTCTGGGCGCGCAACCGCTCGACGGTGCTCTGGACGAGGAGCTTCGAGACCGAATTTGGGCCGGAAGCGCTGCTATTGAGGACGAGGACGGAGGCCATGACGATGGTTCCTGTGGCGGGATGATTTCGATGACCAGGAAGGTAGTGGTTCACGAACGGCGCTAGAACCGCCATAATCGGAACCAGACTGTTGCTGCGGAAGGAACGCCGATGGCGGAGCTGGACGATATCCGAAGCTTCATCGCCGTGGTCGAGGCGGGCGGGTTCGGGCGGGCGGCACAGACGCTGGGGCTGGCGAAGTCGATCGTCAGCCGGCGGGTGAGCCGGCTGGAGGAGGAACTCGGCACGCGCCTGCTCAGCCGTACCACGCGGGGCGTGGCCGCGACCGAGGCCGGGCTCGAGTTCAAGGCGCGCAGCGAGCGCATCCTGGCCGAGCTGGAGGAGGCACGCGAGGCAGTGGCGCAGCGCGCGGGCGGTGTCGCCGGGCGCTTGCGACTGGCCATGCCGATGACCTTCGGCAACCGACATGTCGCGCCTGTGCTGGGCGAGCTCGCGCAACTCTACCCCCGTCTCGAAATCGACGTGCAGGCGAGCGACCGCTATGTCGACCTGATCGGCGAGCGTTTCGATGCCGCGATCCGGATCGGCTCGCTCAAGGATTCCAGCCTGATCGCCCGGAAGATCGCGCCGGTCCATGCCACGGTCGTTGGCAGCCCGGCCTATCTCGAACGGCGCGGGCGACCCGCGATCCCCGCCGATCTCAACGACCACGACTGCCTGCTCTATAGCGGCACGAACGATCAGGACTGGGTTTTCCGCACAGGCAAGCGCTGGATCACGGTGCGCCCGCCCGGCCGGATGCACTCGGATAGTGGCGACACGCTGCTCTCCTGGGCTGTGGCAGGACTGGGGCTGACCGTTCTCCCGACCTTCATCGCCTCGGATGCGATCCGCTCCGGCGCGGTCGAACCGATCCTGCTGGACTATCCGATGCCGACGCGAGCGCTTTATGTCGTGCGACCGCCCGGCGCCTACGTGCCCGGCAAGGTCCGCGTGCTGATCGATCTGCTGGTCGAGCGTTTCGGCGGCACGCCCTATTGGGACCCCTGCCAGATGGAGGCGCATCAGCGCGGCTTGAGGCTCGACGAGCCGTTGAGCGGCCAGCTCACGCCTGTCGCCGGCCCTGAGCATCAAGCGGCGTGATCCCGCGCATCACGGGAATTCGCGTGGCTTTGCGGCCGGGTTTCGGCACTCTCGCGCCGGGTTGAAACGGAGGTCGCGATGCTGCTCGTCGGAATGCTGGATAGCCCCTATGTCCGCCGTGCGGCGATCACGGGGACCTTGCTGGAGGTGCCGTTCGAGCATCGCTCGGTCTCGGTCTTCCGGCATATGGATGAATTCCGGGCGATCAACCCGCTGATCAAGGCGCCGACGCTGGTCACCGATGACGGCATCGCCATCAGCGAATCCCTGCTGATCATCCAGCATTTCGAGGATGTCGCGGGACGTTCGCTGCGCCCGATCGAAGGCGTGGCGCGCAGGCGCGACCTGGCCCTGACCGGGATCGGCATCGTCGCGGCCGACAAGGCGGTCTCGATCGAATACGAGCGCAAGCGTCCGGAAGCACAGCGCTACGCGCCCTGGCAGGAACGCATCGTCACCCAGCTCCACACCGCGCTCGACCTGCTCGACACAGCCGCGAAGGAGGGCGAGTTGACGGCCGGGCCGGAATTGCTGCCGAGCGATATCGCCGCGGCCATCGCCTGGGGCTTCTGCCGCTTCGTGATCCCGGAATTCGCGCCCGAGGAGCGCTGGCCAGCGCTTGCGGAACAGGCGCGCGCCTGCGAGGCGCTCGACGTGTTCAAGGCCTGGCCGATCGACCGGGAGTAACTGTCAGTTCTGGACGAAATTCGTCGGCAGCGGACGGACGGCCGGGCCGGTGAAGGTGCCGGGCTTGGCGTCGACAGGGTCGGCATGGCTGAAGCCCAGCGCCGCAGCCGGGCTCGGGCCGGCGATCGGCGCGCCGGACGGACCGGCTGCCTTGGCGCGTGCGGTCGCGACATTGACCGGCTTGCCCGGCGTGCCGCCGGTGCGCGATACGGCCGCGAACAGGGAATTCAAACCGCCGCGATCCATCTCGGCAGTGTCCTCCGGCTCTTCCGGAACCGGGACGGAGCGCTGGGTCGCCGTCGCGAAGCTGACGCCGCCCTCGCGTGGCCGCACCGGCGGCAGAGAGGCGGTGACGAGGCGACCTTCCGAGGCCTGGGCGAGCGGAATCTCGGCCGCGCCGGTGCCGCGCAGCGAGGCGATCGCGGCGTCGGCGAGCGCGGTCGGCCGGATCGGCGGTAGCGGCGCATTGGTCGGCTGGCCGGCGACGACGATCTCGCTGGGGCTCGCGACCTCGCCGGGGCGGCGCGGCGGCAGCGAGGCGAGGACGAGCTTCTGGTCGGGCTGCGGCGCGAAGGCGAGTGCGCCGCCGGCCGACGGCAGGGCGGCAACCTGGACGGGTGCGCCGTCCTCCGCCGGCACCGACAGGCCACGCGGCCGAGCCAGCGGCAAGGGCACGTCGACGAGCAGCGGGCGCGTGTCGCGCGCGATCTGTGGGGGTGGAGCCGCAGGCGCCGGAGCGGCCACGGCAGGTGCCGGGGCGGGCGCTTCCTCAGCGGCCGGTTGCGGCGCGAGACGCCGCGAGCGCTCGCGGGTGATGGCGCTGGTGCTGGATTCCTGGATAGGCTGGACCAGGACGCGGCCGTCGTCGTTGCCGTTGCTGCCGGTATAGCCGGCATTGGGTGCGGCATAGGCCATGACGGTCGGCTGCTGGCGCGGGCTGCCGCGCCGTGCCGTCGGCCGGGCATCGGCCTCCTCGTCGTCGCCGCCGAACAGCGTCGCCCACAGGCTCTTGCGGCCGGAGGAGGCGACGGCGCCCTCATCCGCATCGGCCACGGCATAGCCGGCGACCGAGCCACCGCCCGAGAGGATTTCGGCTCTGGCGAGCTCGTAGCCGGCGAGCGGCTGGCCGTCGGCGGGGATATGAACGGTCTTCTGGTCCGGGAACAGCCGCACGAGCTGATCGCGCGTCATGCGCGGCCAGGAGCGGACCGAGCCGACATCGAGATGGACGAAGGGGGTGTGCGCGTTCGGGTAGAAGCCGACGCCGCCGCGCTGGAGCCGCATGCCGATCTCGCGGATGCGGGCGGTCGGCACGTCGGGCAGGTAGAAATCCATCGCCTTGCCGAGCATGTGCTGGCTGTGCTTGGCGACGGCGCGTGAGCGGCGGCGCAGCATCGCGTTGGTGCCGGGGGCGCGATAGGAGGAGACGACGTGGAAGGGCTGCTCGGAACCGAGCTGGCGCTGGACCTCCCAGATCACGTCGAAGAGCCGGGGGTCCATGCGGGTCGGCTCGTCGGTGCGCCAGTCGCGCAAGGCCCAGTTCAGTTTTTCCAGCCCGGACGAATCATAGCGGCCGTCCCGCTTGAAGGTGACGGTCGTTTCTTCCTTCGTGTGCATGTGCCGGATGGTGATGGTGCGGGTATCGCCATTGGCGGCGGCGTCCTGCGTGCCGCGGATGCCGACCAGCGATGCGACCAGAGCCAGGCCGAGTACCAGCGCCTGTCGCGCGGTCGGCTTCGTGCCGGACGGCGCGCATCCTGCAAGCGTGGCGGTGATCCTGCCCAATCTGTCTGACCCGTCTCGGTGCCCCCGCCGAAGCGGTGCGATAAACGTGAACGAACAGTTGCGGAGAAGCGTTAACGTCTCGTTAGCGAGCCGGCAATCGCCACGCCAAGAAATTCCTGCGGAACGTGGCTAAAGTGGGATCATGGCGAAAAGGTGCCCATAGGGGAGGGCAACCTCGCCAAGCAGGTCTCAGCCGCCCTGCTGCTCCAGTGCCTGCCGGACCAGCCTGTGGAAGCCGTAGACGTCGTCGAAGCGGGTGATCTGGCCGTCCTCGCCGACGACGATGGTGTTGTAGACGAGGTGGATCGGCAGGGGCTGCGGCAGGTTGATGCGGCGCTCGCCCTGGCCGATCAGGCGCCTCAGCCGCTCATGGGTCCATTCCGGGCCGAGCACCTGGTCGGCCAGCGCGAAGGGGTTCTCGACGCGGACGCAGCCGTGGCTGAGCGCGCGACGCTCGCCGGCGAAGAGGCGGCGATTCGGCGTGTCGTGCAGATAGACCGCATGCTCGTTCGGGAACATGAACTTGATCCAGCCGAGCGCGTTGCGCTCGCCCGGCGGCTGGCGCACCGAGATGCCGCCGCCCTTGGTGCGGGTCACGACATAGCCGCGCTTGGCGGCATATTCCGGATCGGCGGCGAGGCCGGGCAGGAATTCCTTCTTCAGGATCGAAGGCGGCACGTACCAGGACGGGTTGACGATGACGTGGTCCATCTTGTGCGAGAAGATGGGCGTCGCCGAGTCCGGCTTGCCGACGATGGCGCGGGTCTCGTGCACGACCTTGCCGGAGCGGATGACGCGCACCCGCATCTCCGGGATATTGGCCATGATGTGGTCGGTGCCGAGATCGGGCGGCAGCCAGCGCCAGCGTTCCATCTGGGCGATGATGTCTTCCTCGCCGCGGGCGCTTGCCGGCTTGCCGAGCGCGGCCAGCGTCCGCTCGCTGAGGATGCCGTTGGCCGGCAGGCCGGCCTTCTTCTGGAAATCGGCCAAAGCAAGCGCGGTCGAGCGGTCGAAGACCGGCTCCTCGCTGGGCCCGAGGCCGAGTCGGGCGCGCACCAGCGGCACGCGCTCGTCGCGCATGCCGAGCTTGAGCGGCGGGCCGGCGGGGATGCGGACCAGCGGGGTGTCGTCGAGATGCTCGCGCATCTCCGCGAGCTTGGCCTTGAGGCGACGATAGCCCTGATGCGGCGGGTTATAGGCGGCGAGCACGGCGCCGGCGTCGGGCGCGCCGGCCATTTCCGAGAGCACCTCGGTCGCGGAGGGCAGGTAAAGCGTCGGCGTGATCAGCTTCGAGAGCTGGCGCGGGTTGAGCCGACCGCCGCGGGCATCGCGGGCATAGAGCACGGCGATGGCCGAGAGGCGGATATCGGCCTCGGCGAGCCTGGCCTTGTCGCTCGCCTCGAAGACCGGCAGCGCATAGTCGTTGGGGCGCAGACCGTCCTCGCCGGCGCGACCGAGCTGCGTCGCGATGCGCTTGCCGGCCTCGTTCCAGCCCTTTGAGCCGACCCAGAAGGGCCGGTTCTCATTGGCCTGATAGGCGGCGATGATCTCGTTGCGCTCACGCTCGCCGAGGCGGCGTACCGCAAGGGCTTCAGGCAGCGCGGCGACGATCGCGGCGGAGAATTCGGAGCCCGGCGGCAGCGCGATGACGACCTTCGGCACGTCCGGCAGCGGCACCAGCGGCTCGACGGTGCGCAGCGGCCCGGCCTGGGGGGCTGCCTCGGCCGGTTCCGGCGGTTTGACGACGGGCGTCAGGGCCGGGTCGGCCGCCGGCATCTCGACGGCCGGAATGTCGAGCGTGACCGGTTCCTCGGTCACGTCGAGCGGCGCGGCGGCGTCCTGCTTCGCCGGATCCAGCGGGCGGCTTCCAGTCGTGACGGTGCCGGTGACAATTTCGGCATCGGCGGAGTGTTCCGGCGCGGCCACGGCCTGCACCGGGGCGGCCTGCGGCGCGACGTCGGACAGGCGGAGTTCCTGCTGCTCCGGCAGCGGAATGCCGAGCGTCGCATCGGTATTGAGAGGGGTCTCGGCGCGGAGCGGGAGGCAACCCAGAATGATGGCCAGGGCAGATGCCGAGGTCAGTTTCGCCCAATGGCGAGGACGCATGGTCGCTATCCCGATTGCTGCCGAACCCCGCCATTCCTGCGTGACTCGGCTGGTTGAGACAAGATGCGGCGGTGCAACAGACCACCGCATTCGATTGGTCGCAGCTCATGCCGCGTCGGTTTCGTCGCCGTTCGATTCGCTCTCGATCAGCCCGTAATCCTTGAGCTTGCGGTAGAGCGTCGAGCGGCCGATCCCGAGCTTGCGCGAGACCTCGGACATGTGGCCGCGGTAATGCGCGAGCGCGAAGGTGATGATCTCGCGTTCGAGATCGTCGAGCTTGCGCATGTCGGAGCCGGCGACGAGGTCGAGCGCATTGGGATCGCGCACCGGCATCTGGATGATGCGCGGGGGCGGCTCGCCTTGCCCCTCGGGACGAGACAGGGGGGCGGGGGCCGGCGGTATCCGGACCTCGTAGCCATCCATCTGCGCGGCGATCTGCGGGAATTCGGTGACGTCGAGCTCGGGGCCGTCGGCGAGGACCACGGCGCGGAACACGGCGTTCTCAAGCTGGCGGACATTGCCGGGCCAGTCATAGCCGGTGATCAGCGCGGCTGCCTCTGCCGTGAGCCCCGAGAGCTTGCGGCCTTCCTCTGCGGCGAAGCGGGCGAGGAAGCCGCGCGCGAGATCGGCGATGTCCTCGCGGCGCTGGCGCAAGGGCGGCAGCGTGATCGGGAAGACGTTGAGGCGATAGTAAAGGTCCTCGCGGAATTCGCCGCGCTTCACCTGGTCGAGCAGGCTCTTGTTGGTGGCCGAGATCAGGCGGATGTCGACCCGCACCGATTTCTTGCCGCCGACGGGGTCGACCTCGCCCTCCTGGATGGCGCGGAGCAATTTGACCTGCGCATCGAGCGGCAATTCGCCGACCTCGTCGAGGAAGAGCGTGCCGCCATTGGCCTCGACGAACTTGCCGAGATGGCGCTCGGTCGCGCCGGTGAAGGCGCCCTTTTCATGGCCGAACAGGATGGATTCGACGAGGTTGTGGGGGATCGCGCCGCAATTCACGGTGACGAAGGGCTTGCCCTTGCGGTCGCTGGAACCCTGGATCGCGCGGGCCAGCACCTCCTTGCCGACGCCCGATTCGCCTTCGATCAGGATCGGGATGTTCGATTTCGCGGCGCGCTCGGCCAGCCGGACGACGCGGGCCATGTCCGGGCTCTTGGTCGCGAGATCGCGGAAGCCCAGCGTGTTCGAGGCGCGGCGCTTGATATGGCGCAATTCGTGTTCGAGTGCGCCGAGCTTGAGGGCGTTGCGTAGCGAGACCTGCAGACGCTCGGCGCCGACGGGCTTCACCACGAAATCGACGGCGCCGGCCCGCATCGCCGAGACGACGGTCTCGATCGAGCCGTTGGCGGTCTGGACGATGACGGGGATCTCGATGCCGCGTTCGCGCAAAGCCGCCAGCACACCCATGCCGTCGACGCCGGGCATGTTGAGGTCGAGGACGATCGCGCTGAACCGCTCACCCTCCGGCACGCCGAGCAGAGCAAGAGCCGCCTCGCCGTTCTCGGCGCTCAGCACGTCATAGCCGAAGCGCTTCAGCATCGCGTCGAGCAGGCGGCGCTGGACGGGATCGTCATCGACGATGAGGACGGTATCGGTCATGGCACCTCGAAAGCCCGTGCAGCCCGAAAGAAATCTTGGCTGCCGGCGGAATCACCTGTTCCGTTCTGGGGCATGGTCGGCCAGAAGGGTTAAGCGGGGTTTAAGCCGGGGCCGGTGGCGGGCGCCTGTTGTGCGCCGGAGGGCTTAGCCGCCGCTGCGCTCGCAATGACGGCGGGAAACGTGATCCGGCGTGGCCAAGCGGCAGCGCAGGCTTTATGGAAGGGCACGTTTCAGCGCGAGGTATCGAGCGAATGGGTTTTCATGACACCGTCCTGCGTTCCGCCATAAAAGCGGGGGCGGCGAAGCCGGCGCAGGGGACCGGAGACCTGCCTGAATGGGACCTCAGCCATCTTTACCCCGGCATCGAATCGCCGGAGTTCAAGAGCGATCTGGAGCGCGGCCTCGCTGAGGCGCAGACCTTGGCCGAGCGCTATCGCGGCAAGCTCGCCGATCTCGCCGCCGCGCCTGATGGCAGCGAGACGCTGGCGGCTGCGGTGAAGAGCTATGAGGGCTTGAGCGATCGGCTCGGCCGGATCGGTGCCTATGCCGGCCTCGTCTATTCCGGCGACACCACCGATCCGCAGCGCGCCAAGTTCTATGGCGACACGCAGGACAAGCTGAACGCCGCGATCACCGAACTGCTGTTCTTCGAGCTGGAGCTGAACCGGATCGAGCCGGGATTGCTGGCGAAGGTCGCAAGCCAGGCGCCGCTCTCGCATTGGAAGCCCTGGCTCGATGATCTCGCCAAGGACAAGCCACACCAGCTCGACGACCGGATCGAGGCCTTGTTCCACGAGAAGTCGATGACCGGCGCGGCCGCCTGGAACCGGCTCTTCGACGAGACCATCGCCTCGCTGCGCTTCATCGTCGACGGCACGGAGCTGACGCTGGAGCTGACGCTCAACAAGCTGCAGGACAGCGACGGCGAGATCAGGCGCAAGGCGGCAGAGGCGCTGAGCACGGTGTTCCGCAAGGAGCTCCGCATCTTCGCGCTGATCACCAACACGCTCGCCAAGGACAAGGAAATCTCCGACCGCTGGCGGAAATTCGAGGATGTCGCGGATTCCCGGCATCTCGCCAATCGTGTCGAACGTGAAGTGGTCGACGCTCTCGTCGCCGCCGTGCGCGAAGCCTATCCGCGCCTGTCGCACCGCTATTACCGCTTGAAGGCGAAATGGTTCGGCCGCGAGGAGCTGGATTTCTGGGACCGCAACGCGCCGCTGCCGCAGGTCGAACAGCGCACGATTCCCTGGACCGAGGCGCGCGAGACCGTGCTCTCCGCCTATGACGCGTTCTCGCCGGAGATGGCGGCGATCGCCAGGCGCTTCTTCGACGAGCGCTGGATCGACGCGCCGCCGCGCCCCGGCAAGGCGCCCGGCGCCTTCGCGCATCCGACCGTGCCATCCGCGCACCCCTACGTGCTGCTGAACTACCAGGGCAAGCCGCGCGACGTGATGACGCTGGCGCATGAGCTCGGCCATGGCGTGCATCAGGTGCTGGCTGCGCCGAACGGGGCGCTGATGGCGCCGACGCCGCTGACGCTGGCCGAGACGGCGAGCGTCTTCGGGGAGATGCTGACCTTCCGCAAGCTGCTCGATTCGACCAACGACAAGAAGCAGCGCAAGGCGATGCTGGCGGCCAAGGTCGAGGACATGATCAACACGGTCGTGCGTCAGATCGCCTTCTACACATTCGAGCGCAAGGTCCATGAAGCCCGCCGCGAGGGTGAGCTGACGCCGGAAGCACTCTGCGAGATCTGGATGAGCGTGCAGGCGGAGAGTCTCGGTCCGGCGATTCGGTTGTCGAGCGGATACGAGCCCTATTGGTGCTACATCCCGCACTTCATCCATTCACCCTTCTACGTCTACGCCTATGCCTTCGGGGACTGCCTGGTGAATTCGCTCTACGGCGTCTACCAGAACGCCGCCGAGGGCTTCCAGGAGCGCTATTTCGCGCTGCTCTCAGCCGGCGGCAGCAAGCCTTACGGCGAGCTGCTGGCGCCCTTCGGGCTCGACGCGAAGGACCCGGGCTTCTGGCAGATCGGGCTCAGGATGATCGAGGGGATGATCATCGAGCTGGAAGGGATGGAATAAGCTACCCCGTCATGGTCGGGCTTGTCCCGACCATCTGCACCTTCATCGATCGAGGGTGGTGTTCAAGGCGTGGATGTTCGCCACGAGGGCGAGCATGACGCACAGCGTCAAAACTGCACCCTGAGACCCACCAGCGAGACGTTCGCCGTGTAGTCCGAGCCCTGCGCCGTGGAGTTTAGGCGCTCATGAGTGAAGCTCGCACGCACGGCGAAGGTTCGCGTCAGCTTGTATTCGAGCCGCGCGCCGACATTCATGTAATCCTCACGCAGGCCCTGTCCGTCGTACTCGGTCCGGCTGAAATTGGTGAAGCCGGTGACGGTGAGGTTGCGGCGCAGAGCATGGGCCACTTCCAGCGTGGCGCGCCGCACCGTGGTGCCGGACGAGCCGGCGATCGTGGTGTCGCCGAGTTCGGCGGTGCCGCGCAAAGTCACCGTGGTCAGCGGCGTCGGCGACCACAGGATCGAGGCATCGCCGACGAAGCCGCGCAGGTTCTTCAGGCGCGTATCGTCGTATTTGCGGTCCTGATAGCCGCCGGAAATCTCGCCGGTGAGCTGTCGGCTGATCTCGAAACTCGAGCCGACACGGCCCGTAATCCCCTTCGAGGAACGCATATAACCGCTGGAATCGCTCTTCTCGTCGAAATCGCGCTGGTCGATCTCGGCCTGGACAAAGGGCTTGATGCCGGGCGTGACCTCGTAGGCGGCGCGCAGGCGCAGGCCGTATTGCGTGAGGTTGCGATCCTTCTGCGACAGCATCGCGCCGTTGGACAGATGGGCATCCTCGTAGTCGCTGCGGTCGACCGAGCCGCGCAGCGTCAGTTGCAGCCGGTTGATGTCGTGGGTGACGCCGGCCGATCCGCCATACTGGAAAATCTGCGGGCGCCCGGTCACGTTGGCCGTCAGGTCGGGCGAGCCCGGCCGCTGCGTGTCGAGCTTCAGCCGCGATTCCAGGAGGATGCGGGTGTCGCGGGTGGCATCGAGCCGCAGGTCCAGACTGCCGTCGGCATCGGGGCGCGAGGCGTCCTTGTTACGGAAGAAATCGAGATAGCCGCCGCTGATCTTGCCCTTGAGCTCATGGACGTTCCAGTCGGACTGGATCTCCAGTTCGCCCTCGTGGCGGCTGAAGCCCGAGCCCTTGGTGCCGCTCGCGGAGGTCCGCTGCGGATTGGTGTCGTAGCCGACCGAATTGGTGACCGAGGGGCGCAAGGTGATCGAGCCGAGCCGGATGCCGAGCGGGGCATAGGGATCCTCTTCGGCCGCAGCGCGCCGCCGTGGCGGCGGAGGGGCGGGGGGGGGCGGCGGCATGACCGCGACCGTGGGCGGCGGTGCCCGAAACTGGCGCTGCGTGACGCCGCGCAGCGCCGGCGCTTGGGTTGGTTGGCTGGCGCGCGGCGGCTGGCGCCCCGAGACGGCCGAGCCCTGCCGCTGGACCAGCCCGGCCGGATCGCGGACGGCTTCGGCCTCAGGGGTGGCCGGCGTGAGGGCGGGCTCGGGCGTCGCCGGCTGCTGCGCCACATAGGTCGGCGTGCCCGTCCGCAGATTGCCGCGCGGCATCTGCTGTGCCTGCGCCGCCGTACAGGCGAGCGCGAGCCCGGCCAAGGCCGTGCCGGACAGAAGCAGGATCGTCGCGCGGCCGGACACGGGCGTCGCAGGGCTCCAGAAGGCGGGGCGCGCGGGTGGCGCGCATGGTTAATGGAGTTAGAACGAATAGGGTTAAGGAGCCGTCAACGCCGGGCGAGCCTGTGGGCAGGCGGTGGAAATACCCGCGGGCGCCGTGCTACAGCGCCGGCCATGACCGAAGACATTCGCGACTCCGCCCTTCGCACCATTGCCACCGAGCGCGCCGGGCTCGATGCGCTCCACGCCGCTCTGGCGAACGGGCTGGGCGGGCCTTTCGCCGAGGCCGTGGCGATGATCCGTGCTTCGAGCGGGCGCGTGATCGTCTCCGGCATGGGCAAATCCGGCCATGTCGGGCGCAAGCTCACGGCGACACTGGCCTCCACCGGCACGCCCGCGCATTTCGTCCATCCGGCCGAGGCGAGCCATGGCGATCTCGGCATGGTGCAGCCTGAGGATGTGGTGATCGCTCTGTCCTGGTCGGGCGAGGCGGTCGAGCTCGCCGCGCTCGTCGGCTACACGCGTCGCTTCCGCGTCGGCTTGATCGCGATCACCGCCAATGCCGAGAGCACGCTCGGCAAGGAAGCCGATATCGCGCTCGTCTTGCCCAAGGCGACGGAGGCCTGTCCGAACGGGCTCGCGCCGACGACCTCGACGACGATGCAGATGGCGCTCGGTGATGCGCTGGCCGTCGCCTTGCTGGAGGCGCGCGGCTTCTCGCGGCAGGATTTCTTCGTCTACCACCCCGGCGGCAAGCTGGGTGCCCAGCTCAAGACCGTCGAGAGCATCATGCATCGCGGCGCCGACCTGCCGTTGATCGGCCTCGACACGCTGCTGCCGGACGTCATCGCGATGATCTCCGACAAGGGTTTCGGCTGCGCCGTGGTGATGGACCTGGACGGCAGGCTCGCCGGTGTCGTCACCGATGGCGACTTGCGCCGCCAGACGGCGATGGGCGGCGGTGCCTCGCTCAGGGCGCGCGACATCATGTCCCCGAACCCGCGCCGCGTCGGTCTCGATACGCTCGCGGTCGAGGCGCTGGAGCTGGTCAATCGCAGCCGGATCACGGCGCTGATCGTGGTCGATGCCGAAGATCGCCCGGCCGGGCTCGTCCATGTCCATGATCTGCTGGCGATGGGCGTCGCCTGATCGCGCTTGCAAACGGGTCGGGTAGGATTATCTAAAGCTCCAAAAGCTATAGCTTTTGGAGGGCGCCATGACCGCGACTGCCAGGCTCGAACGCGTGATGCCGATCGGCGCGCTCGCCGATCGCACCGGGGTCAAGGTCGAGACCATCCGTTATTACGAGCAGGTCGGCCTCCTGCCGCCGCCGGAACGCTCCGAGGGCAACCAGCGCCGCTATGGCCGGCGCCATGCCGAGCGGCTCGCTTTCATCAAGCATGCGCGCGATCTCGGCTTCGCGGTCGAGAATATCCGCACGCTGCTGAAACTCTCCGACACGCCGGGTATGGCCTGCGACGAGGCGCATGCGATCTCGGTCGCGCATCTCGACGAAGTCCGCGACAAGATCGCGAAATTGCGCTCGCTGGAGAAGGAGCTTGAGCGGATCGCGACGACCTGCTCGGGCGGGGTCGCGGCCTGCGACTGCGCCATCATCGAGGCGCTCGCCGATCACGGACAGTGCGATCACGCCCATCATTGAAGCAGTGGCGCAGGCCCGAAATCTGTCTCGCCTCTCGTCTCCGAGGCGAAAAGGCTTAAATAGGGTTCTGCCGGGCGGTCTTGAAAGCTGCCCAGCCACGCCATTCCGGGAGGGCGCGATGACGAGATGGCCCATACCGCTGGAGGATGGACTCCGAAAAGGGAACAAAACCCGATTCTGTCGGAGTCAGCGATTCGGGCCCGCTTCGTTCCAGACTCGTTCTTGTCGGGTTTCTGTTTGAGACCTGCATAAACCCCGTCCACGCTCCCGCCCGCATGGGCGGGCGAGAAGATCGGCTCCTTCGCCTTGCTTCCTTTCCGTTCGCTGCCGCCCGCCGCCCGCGCCAATAGCGTCACGGCCGTGCTGGGCCCGACCAATACCGGCAAGACCCATCTCGCCATCGAGCGCATGGTCGCCCATCCCACCGGGATGATCGGCCTGCCGCTGCGGCTGCTCGCGCGCGAAGTCTATCAGCGCGTCGTCGATAGGGTCGGCCCCGAGGCTGTCGCCCTCGTCACCGGCGAAGAAAAGATCAAGCCTCAGCGGCCGCGCTTCTGGGTCTGCACGGTCGAGGCGATGCCGCGCGACCTGGCGGTCGATTTCGTCGCGATCGACGAGATCCAGCTCGCCTCCGATCTTGACCGCGGCCATGTCTTTACCGATCGCCTGCTGAACCGGCGTGGCCGGGCCGAGACCATGCTGATCGGCGCCGGCACGATGAAGCCGCTGATCGAGCAGCTCATGCCGGGCGTGAACGTGGTCACGCGCCCGCGCCTGTCGCAGCTCACCTTCGCCGGCGACCGCAAGATCACGCGCCTGGCGCCACGCTCGGCCATCGTCGCCTTCTCGGTCGAGGAGGTGTATGCGATCGCCGAACTGATCCGCCGGCAGAAGGGCGGGGCGGCCGTGGTGCTCGGCGCGCTCTCGCCCCGGACGCGCAATGCCCAGGTCGAAATCTACCAGTCAGGCGATGTCGACTATCTCGTCGCGACCGACGCGATCGGCATGGGGCTCAATCTCGACGTCAATCATATCGCCTTCGCCGCGGACAAGAAGTTCGACGGGCATCACTATCGCAAGCTCAACCCGGCCGAGTTCGGCCAGATCGCGGGCCGCGCCGGGCGGCATCTGCGCGACGGCACCTTCGGTACCAGCGGGCGCTGCCCGCCTTTCGACGCGGAGCTGGTCGAGGCGATCGAGAATCATCGCTTCGAGCCGATCCGTCAGATGCAGTGGCGCAATTCCGATCTCGACCTGCGCTCGGTCGGCGGTTTGCTCGACACGCTGAACATGCAACCTTCGGAACAGGGCCTGACGCGGGCGCTGATCGCCGAGGACATGACGACGCTGGAAGTGCTGGCGCGGGACCCGGATATCGCGAAGCTCGCGCAGGGACGCGCGGCGGTCGAGCGGCTCTGGGAGGTCTGCGGGCTGCCGGATTATCGCAAGATATCGCCGATGCAACACGCCGATCTCGCGACCACGCTCTATCTCAGGCTGATGCGTCATGGACGGCTCGACAGCGACTGGTATGCCGCTCAACTGGCCTCTCTCGATCGCACCGATGGCGAGATCGACACGCTCTCGGCGCGGATCGCGCAGGTCCGGACTTGGACTTATGTCGCGAACCGTCCTGACTGGTTGCCTGATCCAGAGCATTGGCAGGGCATGGCGCGTCTTGTAGAGGACAAGCTGTCGGACGCTCTGCATGAGCGGCTGACCCATAGATTTGTCGATCGGCGCACCAGCGTGTTGATGCGCCGCTTGCGGGAGAATGCGATGTTGGAGGCTGAGGTCACTGCGACGGGCGACGTGCTCGTCGAGGGCCAGCATGTGGGAATGCTGCAGGGCTTCCGCTTCACGGCGGATCCGAAGGCCGGCGGTTCCGAGGTCAAGGCGCTGAACCTGGCGGCGATGAAGGCACTCGGCTCCGAGATCGAGGCGAGGGCGGCGCGCGTCGTGCTGGCGGGCGACGATGCCTTCGTGCTGTCGCATGACGGGCTGGTGCGCTGGACCGGCGAGCCGGTGGCGCGCCTGACTGCCGGCGAGAAGGTTCTGGAGCCTCGGCTGCGCCTGCTGGTCGAGGAGCACCTCACCGGTCCCGCGCGCGAGCAGGTCGAGGGCCGGCTCACGCTCTGGGTGAAGAATCACATCACCCGCCTGCTCGGCGCCGTGCAGATCCTCGAAGCGGCCGAGAACGTCACCGGCATCGCGCGCGGCATCGCCTATCAGGCGGCCGAGGCACTCGGTGTGCTCGAGCGCTCCAAGGTAGGCGACGAGATGAAGGCCCTCGACCAGGAAGGCCGCGCGGCGCTCCGCCAGCTCGGCATCCGCTTCGGCGCCTTTCACATCTACATGCCGGCGCTGCTGAAGCCGGCGCCGCGCGCGCTTGCCGCCCAGCTCTGGGCGCTGAAACATGGCGGGCCGGAGACAGCCGGGCTCGACGATATCGCCCATCTCGCGGCGTCCGGCCGCACCTCCTTCCCGGTCGACAAGGCCGTGCCGAAGGGGCTCTACCGCGCTGCCGGCTACCGCGTCTGCGGCGAGCGGGCCGTGCGCGTCGACATTCTCGAACGCCTGGCCGACCTCATCCGCCCGGCGATCGCCTATCGCCCCGGTGTCACGCAGGGCACGCCGCCGACCGGGGCCGCCGACCAGGACGGCTTCGTCGCCACCGGCGCGATGACCTCGCTCGTCGGCTGCGCCGGCGAGGATTTCGCCTCGATCCTGCGTTCGCTCGGCTATGTCTCGGTCAAGCGTCCGGGGCCTGCGATCACCGTGCCACTGGCGCCGCCCCCGGCCGCGACCGAACCGGCCAAGACTGTCGTGGCTGGTGAAGCGGAAGAGACTGCCGTTGAAGGCGAAGCCGTCGAAGCCACCGCCGAAGCCGAAGGCCCGAGCGAGCCTGCGACCGCGCTCAACGAGGAGGGGCTGGCCGAGGGCGAGACCCCTGCCGTCGAGCCGCCGGCGGTCGAGACGGTGGATACGCCGATCCTGACCGAGACGGAGCTCGATGCGGTGCGCGAGCCTGTGCCGGCGGACGCGATGGTCGCGCTCCCGGCCGCCGCTGCCGAAGAAGCCACGTCCGCCGAAGCCGTTGTCGACGAAGCTCCTGTTGCCGAGGCCGCGCCTGCCGAGCCCGATTTGATCGAAGTCTGGCGGCCGCATCGTCACCAGGGCGGGCGCCGGCCCGAGCATGGCAATCCGCGTGGCCGTCGCGAAGGCGGTGAACGCCGCGAGGGTGGCGAGCGCCGTGGCGGGGATCGCCCGCAGCGCGAGGGCCGCCCCGGCGGTCCGCGTCGCGACGGGCGGCCCGACAACCGACCTGCGGCTGCCGCGGGCGAGGGCGCTCCGGCGCAACGTCAGGAGCGCCAGGATGCGCGTCCGCGTCAGGACGAGCGTCCGCGCCGCGATGACCGGCCGCAGCGGCAGGATCGTCCGGAGGGCAATCGCGGTCCGCGTCCCGACTTCAAGCGCGACGGCCGCCCCGGCGGCCCACGCCGTGAGGAGCGGAGCGGTGCCGAGCGCTTCCAGCAGGCGCCGCGTCCGCGTGCGGCCAATCGCGAGCCGGATCCGGATTCGCCCTTCGCCAAGCTCGCGGCCCTCAAAGCCCAGCTCGAACGCGGCAAGAACTGACGCGGTGCCATTCCGCGTTTCTCCGAACCGCGGAATGGCACCAGCTCCTCGTGTTATCGTATGTTCGCTGACGCGGACCTTTCGGTTCTTCACGCGAACCGGTGCCCAGTTCGCTTGAAAATGCTTTAGAAGGGCGCGGGTGGTTTGCAGGACGATCGTCAGCGCCTCGACAAATGGCTCTGGTTTGCGCGCTTCGTCCGCAACCGCCCGGCGGCTGTGCGCCTGGTGGAGGACGGCCATGTCCGTATCGAGGGGCGCCGATGCGACAACCCGGCGCAAGGCATCAAGCTCGGGGCCGTGCTGACGCTCGCCTTGCCGCATGCGACAGTCGTGGTCAGGATCCTCGGCTTCGCCGAGCGCCGCGGTTCCTTCACGGTCGCCCAGCAGCTCTATGAGCGCCTAGACGGCGGCAGCGGCGATGCGTCGCTTGCGGCGGCGGAAGACGAGGACTAAATCCGCGCCTTGCCTGCGGCCGGTGCTGAAATAGGGCCGGGGAGGGAAATCTTCCCCGCAGTGCCGCCGCAATGATAGATCGTTCTACAAGTGATCACGAAAACGACCTTGAAACCTGCGTCGGGCAAGGGTTTATGGGGCTGTTTAGAAGTGTTGGAAGGGCCGGCCCATGACCTATGTGGTCACCGAGAACTGCATCAAGTGCAAGTACATGGATTGCGTCGAGGTTTGCCCGGTCGACTGCTTCTATGAAGGCGAGAACATGCTCGTCATCCATCCCGACGAGTGCATCGACTGTGGCGTCTGCGAGCCGGAATGCCCGGCCGAGGCGATCAAGCCCGACACCGAGCCCGGCCTGGAAAGCTGGCTCCAGCTCAACGGCCAGTTCGCGGCGAGCTGGCCAAATATCACGCAGAAGAAGGATCCGCCGGCGGACGCCAAGGCTTTCGACGGGGTCGCGGGGAAGCTGGAAATGCTGTCTCCGGAGCCCGGCGAAGGCGACTGATCTGGCGGGATTTCTGCCGTCGCGCTGCGTTAACCACGACCTTGCCATGCTGCCGCAGGGGAGCGCCGTCCGGCGTTTACCTTTGATTCGGCGTGTTTTTTGTGTTACAAGCCAGTCCTAGTCGAAGTCGTTCCGCATGCCCCTGCGAGGTTCCTGCAATCGGGGCGCCCCCAAGAGAACACAGATGATGCAAGAGCCGGCTTCGTGCCGGGGCTTTGATCGTCGTTCTCGTCGGGGCCCAATGAAACAGTCGACTAGGGAGCGTGAGGCGGTGCGTTTCTCATAGCGTCGCATCAGGCGGAAGCCCCCTGCCAGCCGGCCGGGGGCTAAATCATCACGCGCTCGCGTCAAGCGGGCCGGTCAGGAGTCGTAACGGCATGTCCACTGCGAAGAAAGCTGTTGTGCGCCAGGGTTTCAAGACGGGCGAGCACGTCGTCTATCCGTCCCATGGTGTCGGTCAGATCACGGCGATCGAAGAGCAGGAAGTCGCGGGTTTCAAGCTGGAATTGTTCGTCGTCAGCTTCGCCAAGGACAAGATGACGCTGCGGGTCCCGACTGCCAAGGCCGCCAGCGTCGGCCTGCGCAAGCTCGCCGATGCCGATGCCGTCGCCAAGGCGCTGACCACGCTCACCGGCCGCGCCCGCGTCAAGCGCACCATGTGGTCGCGCCGCGCGCAGGAATACGAAGCGAAGATCAATTCCGGCGATCTCGTCGCCATCGCCGAAGTGGTGCGCGACCTCTACCGGTCCGAGGCTCAGCCCGAGCAGTCCTATTCCGAGCGTCAGCTCTATGAGGCCGCTCTCGACCGGATGACCCGTGAGATCGCCGTCGTCGACGACGTCACGGAGACCGAGGCGCTCAAGAAGATCGAGGGCCAGCTCGCCAAGTCGCCGCGTCGCGTCGGCAAGGCGGAAGCCGAGGCGGAAGCGGAGATGGAAGGCGACAACGACGATCTGGCGGAAGAGGCCGCCTGAGCGGTTCCTGCCTTATTGTTTCGAGAAACCCGGCGGGCGACCGCCGGGTTTTTTGTTGTCGGATCGCAGGACAGCTACGCCGTCCCGGTCCCCGCCTTGAGGAAAGCCACTGTCTTTGCCCAGGCTTGCTTTGCAGTCGCGGCATTGTAGCGCTCGGCGCTGGTGTCGTTCATGAAGGCGTGGTCGACATCGGGATAGACGATCGCCTCATACTGAATGTGGGCGGTCTTCAGCGCCTTCTCGTAGTCGGGAAGCATCTGGACGAGGCGGGTGTCGCGTCCGGCCTGTTGGATCAGCAGGCGAGCCTTGATCTGCGGCACCTTGGCGAGATCCGGCGGGCGGCCATAGAAGACGACGCCGGCCGCAAGCTCGGGAACGGAGACGGCGAGGTCGTTGACCGCACCGCCGCCCCAGCAGAAGCCGACCGCGCCGGTCTTGCCATTCGCATCGGGCCGCGCGGCCAGGTATTTCAGCGCGGCGCGGCCTTGGGTGACGACGCTCTCCACGGAGAGCTGGGGGAAGAGAGCGCGGGCTGCGTCGGGATCGGCAGGCGTGCCGCCGAGCGGGGTGAGGAAGTCGAGCCCGAGCGCGGTGAAGCCCTCCAGCGCCATGCGGCGGGTGATGTCCTCGATATGGGGGTTGAGGCCGCGGTTCTCGTGGATGACGAGGACGCCGCCGCGCTTCGCCTCGGTTTTGGGCGTGACCAGATAGCCCTTCAAGGCTACGCCATCGACGGTTTGGGCGAACCGGGTCGTGGTGATGCGGGCATCGTCCGGCGCGACTTGCTGGGCCTGCGCGTAATTGGGCTCCAGCAGGGCGAGTGCCGCTTCCGCCGCCGCCGTGGTGCCGGCGATGGCGAGCAGCCGGTTCATGAAGACGCGGCGGTCGAGCGGCTTATGCGTGTATTCGTCGTAGAGTTCGACGATCCGGCGATCGAGCGCCATCCTTGCCTCCCTTGAACATGGCCTTCCGCGGATCATAGCCGCCGGCGCGGGCGATGCAGGATGGCTATGGCCGGTCTCGCGGCCTTGTGAAGGCTGGAGCGGCGGGCTGAATAGTATTCAGTCCGCCGCTCCAGCTTTTGCTTTTGCATCGGCTATTCCCGAAAACCGCGCGCCACTTTTCGGGCCGATGCCCTAAGGGCTACTCGGCGACGACCTTGTAGCGCTGGCCGGGCGTCAGCGCGGCATTGCGATCGAGCCCGTTGAGGAGCTGGAAGAGCTCGCCCGGACGGTCCTGCTCGGGCATGCGCTCGGCCATGCTGGCGATGGTGTCGCCGGTCTCGGCCGCGACCAGACGGATCTGCATCGGGCGGACGGCCTGCGCTTCTGCCGGCGTCATTACCCGGAAGGTGTCGGCGATGGCGCGCATCTGCCGCTCCGGGTCGCTGCCGCCGCGCGCCGCCAGGATGAAACGATAGACCCGGTCGCCGATCTGCACGGCGGCGAGGCTGAAGGTCCAGTCGGTGCCGCGGCCATGGGCGCGCACCGCCGGTTGGCCGCCGATCTCGGTCTTCTCGATCCCGGTCGTCTCGACGCCGTCGATCCAGCCGGCGGCGACATAGGATTCCAGCGTCTGGCCGCTCTTCAGCGTCACTGAATCAAAGCGCAGGGCCTGGGCTCCATTGGCGCTGACGCCGATGACCATGTCCTGGGCCGCTTCCAGGCTGAAGCCGTCGGGCGCGGCGAAGGCGATGCGTAGGGCGCTGTTGAGATAGCGCCGGCCGCGAACCACGCCGTCGCGCGGGTCGTCGCCATAGGCCAGCCCCTCGATCGCATTGAGCCAGCGATTGGCGTCGTGCTCGCCGATGCCGGGCGCGGCGATCTGGCGGGCGGCGGCGGTGACCGCGGCGATGCGCTCCGGCGTCTGCGGGTGGCTGGAGAGGATGTCGAGCCGCTTGTCGTCGGCGCTCTGGTTCTGGCCGCTGCTGCGGAAGGCGGTGTTGCGGCCGAGCGTCGCGAGGAAGCGGCCGGCGCCATAGGGGTCGTAGCCGGCGCGAGAGATGTTGCGGACGCTGATCTGGTCGGCGATGAACTCCTGCTGGCGCGAGAACTTCGCCAGCGACAGCTTCGAGCCGGCGCGCACGGCGGCGCTGCGGGTCGGATCGTTCAGGACCTGCGAGACGACCTGGCTGACCAGGGCCGATTCGGCTTCCTTCTCGGCGCGTTCGACGGCGTGCTGCGCGGTGACATGGGCGATCTCATGCGCCAGCACCGAGGCGATCTCGGAGGTGTCGTTGGCCAAGGCGAGCAGGCCGCGCGTGACATAGAGCCGGCCATTGGGCAGGGCGAAGGCATTGACTACCGGCGAATTCAGGATGGTGATCTCATAATGGCCGATCTGGCCCTCACCGGCCTTGGCGAGCCGCTGGACGATCTCGTCGAGCGCGGCGCGGGCGCGTGGCGCGCGATACTCGCCGCCGAAGGCGGTCAGCAGGCGCTGATGCTCCTGATCGGAAGCGCGCTGGACCGTGTTGATCCGTGGTGCGATCTCGCCTTCGGAATTGTTGCTCGCCGGCAGGATCGGGCTCTGGTCGCCAAGGCAGCCGACAAGCAGCAGGCCGGGCAGCACGATGGCTGCCAGCCGCTTCGAAGGTCGCGAAAGCGATGCTCGCCAGAGCTCCAGCATGTCCTCAGTCGATCAGTTCCAGCGCTGCGCGGGATGCGACCTCGAGCAGGAGGCCGTCGCGCCCGGACAGAACGCCATAGGCGCGCAGCCGTTTACCGCCGAGATGGCTCGCGGTCCAGCCGGCGCTCTTCAGTTCGCGCCAGAGGCTGCGCGACAGGACGATCGAGGCGGCCTCCTTGGGACGGCGGGAGAAATTCAGATAGGTCCGCTGGGAGCGCTCGCCCACCGAGGCGATCCGGCCTTCCAGCATGACGTATCGCCCTTCCTGCGCCTTTACCGCGGCGAGATCATGGCCATCAACCGCCACTTGCGGCGAAACTTGCGTCTCAGATGTTACCGTTTTCTGAATGGCGGGTTTTTGCGGCGCTTCGCAAGGGGACGCGCCCGGTTCGGGCAAGGGCAAGGCGGAGCCTTGCCGCAGCAGGAGCTGGGCGAGATCCTGCGCGGGCTCCCCCGGCGATGCCGGCGGGATCGAGAGCCGCGCGGGCAGGCGGCCCCAACGGTCCGGCTCGCCATGGATGGTCAGGCCGAGCAGACGATCGCGGAAGCTGCGCAGGCCAGCGTCGAAGCGCGTGGCCTCCTCCGGGCTCTGGCGCGGCGCCAGGCCGATGAGCCGCAACCGGCGCCCGTCACCAAGAAGCGGGTCCCCCGCCGGATCGAGCCCGTTCAGTTGCACCGTCGTCGCGGCGGCCTCGTCGGGCGCGCAGCCGGATGCTGCCCGCGCTGACGCTCCCGCGCAGGCGGCAAATATGACGATGGCAAGAAGGGACTTCACCCGCATCCCGATTATGCTACACGGAGTTTCGTGCGTCCCGGTAGCTCAGCAGGATAGAGCAACGGTTTCCTAAACCGTAGGTCAGGGGTTCGAATCCCTTCCGGGACGCCAGCTCGCCTTCTCGCGACCATCGCGAGGCAGTGTTCCCTGAAATCGATGGTCACCGGCCTGCCCGATGCTTTAAGCACGGAGCATGGAGACCGTCTCGCCCCACGATATCTTCACGCATGTCCGCATCGTCCTGGGCATGGTCGTCGGCCTCGGCATCACGCGCATGCTGGCCGGTATCGCCGGCTTCATTCAGCATCCCGGCCGCCACCGCATCTCGCTGCTCCATATGCTCTGGGTCGGCTCGATCCTGCTCGAACTCGTGCTGTTCTGGTGGTGGGAGTTCGGGCTGTCGCGCATCCCGGTCTGGAGCTTCGGCGTCTATCTCTTCCTGATCGGCTATGCCGTCGTGCTCTACCTGATCTCGGCGTTGCTCTTTCCGGACAATATCGCCGAATATGCCGGTTATGAGGATTTCTTCATCCGGCGCCGGCGCTGGTTCTTCGGCCTGCTCGCGGCAGCCTTCCTGCTCGATATCATCGATACCCTGATCAAGGGGAGCGAACACTGGACCCAGCTGAGTGGCGACTATCTCGTGCAGGTGCCGATCGGACTGGCGCTATGCCTGATCGCCTATGTCTCGGCGCGACGCTGGGTGCATCTCTCGCTCGCCAGCGTGCACATCCTCTACCAGTGCTACTGGATCGGCCGCGTCGTCTACACGATGGGCTGAAGCGGCTCAGCCCTTCCGGTCAGTGCTGCCCGCGAAGGGGGTGAAATAGTTCACGACCTGCCGGTAGACGTCCCGCTTGAAGGGGATGATCAGGTCCGGCGTCTCGTCGAGCCGCGCCCAGCGCCAGGCATCGAACTCGGCCTTGTGGCCACCGGCCGGGTTGAGGATGTCGATCTCATCCTCCGAGCCGGTCAGGCGGAAGGCGAACCATCTTTGCGCCTGGCCGCGCCAGCGGCCCTTCCAGGCTTCCTTGCCGATATCGACCGGCAGTTCGTAGGCGAGCCAGCCGGGTGCCTCGCCGAGGAGTTCGACCGAGGTGACGCTGGTTTCCTCGGCAAGTTCGCGGCGCGCGGCTTCCAATGGCGTTTCGCCCTCGTCGATGCCGCCCTGTGGCATCTGCCAGGCATGACCGGGCGCGACATGCTCGCGCTTGGTCTTGTCGGCGCGGCGCCCGACGAAGACGAGGCCTTGCGGATTGAACAGGGCCAGGCCCACGCAGGGGCGATAGCCTTCGGGAGCCTTGTCGGTCATTGCAGCGATCCGGTGGACTTGATCGATCCGGTCGGGATCGACCCGGTGCTCTTGGGCGAGCGGAAGCCGCGGGCGGCACTCACCGGGACGATCACGATCTTCTTGGCTTCCAGCGACTGCGCCCAGCGGTTGATCCGCTCGATTGAGACGGGCAAGGCGCTGGCCGAGGCGACCACGATGCCCTGCTCACGGGCGAGGTTTTCGAGCGCGGCCAGTTCCTTGTCGATCGCGTCGGCGCGGGTGATGCCGTCGATGACGCGATCGATCTTCAGGGAGGGGATGCGGGCGCGATCGGCCGAGCCGGCAAGCAGGCTGCGCGGGGAGGAGCCGTCGTCGATGACCATCAGGCCGCGGCCGGCGAGCTCCCGCAGCACCGGGGACAATGCGCCTTCGTCAGCCGTGAAGCGTCCGCCGAGGAAATTGACGATACCGACATAGCCGGTGAAGCGGCCCAGTGCCCAATGGAGCTTGTCGATATTGTCCGGCGCCTTCGGGCCGGTCAGCAGCGTATGCGGGCCGGGGTCGTTGTCGGGATAGTCGAAGGGTTCCATCGGCAATTGCAGGAAGACCTCATGGCCTTCGCCGCGCGCGCGCTGGACGGTGCGTTCGAGCTCGGTGCCATAGGGGGCGAAGGCGAGCGAGACTGGCGGCGGCAATTTCGCGATCGCGTCGGCCGTGCCGCTCTGGCTGATGCCGAGCCCGCCGACGAGCAGCGCGATGCGCCCGGCCGGCTTGGTCGAAGGTTCGGCGCCGAGCGGGCGGGCATAAATCTTGGCCGGCGTCGCGCCGTCGGGGCCGATCTTCGGCAGCAATCCGTAGCGCGAGCGTTCGACGAGGCGATTATCGGGCGCCGTTGCCAGCTTGATGGTGCGGGCCTCGTCGGGAATGGTGATGACGATCGCCTCCGGCGCATCCTCGCCGGCGCGGGTCACGGTCACCCCTGCGCTGTGTTCGAGCTGGGCGGCGCTGGCCGGTCCTTGCGGCGTAGCCGGCGCGGCACCAGGCGTGACGGGAACGGAGGGGGCGGGAGCGGCGCGCTTCTCGATCGAGGCGACGGCCATCGGCTCGCCGCCATCGGGGTCGCGGCGCAGCGCCACCGTCAGCAGAATGCCCAAAAGGGCCGCGCCGACGCAGCCGGCCGCTGCCGTCGCGAGCCAGCGTCCCCAGGGCCTGCCAGAGGCTGCCTTGCGATCCTGGCCGAGCGGTCGATTGAGCTCCGTCAGCGGCGTTCCGGCCGAAAGAGGCCGTCCTCGAGGTTGCGACGCGAGCCCGAATCAGCAGCCCGCGCGCTAGTCTTGGCGCCTAAGAAGCCCGGCGTCGAGCCTGCAGGCTCAGTTCGGCTGCTTGGGTGCCTCGGGCGTGGCGGGCGCCGCCGGAGCGGCTGGCTTCTCCGCGGGGGCCGCGGCACCCGTCTTGACGCCGCGGAGCTGGTTCAACGCGGCGATGAGCTGGGTATCCTTGGTCGGATCGGAGGGAACATAGGAGCTCGAGCCGGACTGCTCCTCGCCCTCACCGGCCTTGAGATGGCCCTTGAGCGCGGCTTCGCCCTTGTTCTCGACCAGCTTGTCCTTGATCTCCTGCGGGATGTCCTGCTGGACCTCGATATCCGGCGTGATGCCCTTGGCCTGGATCGAGTTGCCCGACGGCGTGTAGTAGCGCGCCGTGGTCAGGCGCAGGCCACCGTTCGCGCCGAGCGGAATCACGGTCTGGACCGAGCCCTTGCCGAAGGAGCGCGTGCCGATGAGCGTCGCGCGCTTGTGGTCCTGCAGAGCGCCAGCGACGATTTCGGCGGCGGAGGCCGAGGAGCCGTTGATCAGCACCACGACCGGCTTGCCCTTGGTCAGGTCGCCCGACTTGGCGTTGAAGACCTGGGTCTCCTCGGCGTTGCGGCCGCGGGTCGAGACGATCTTGCCGCGCTCCAGGAAGGCGTCGGAGACCAGCACGGACTGGTCGAGGCGCCCGCCGCGATTGTTTCGGAGGTCGATGACGAAGCCCTTGAGCTTGTCGGCGCCGATCTCGCTCGTGGTCTTCTCGATCGCCTTGCGCAAGCCGTCATAGGTCTGCTCGGAGAAGGTGCCGATGCGGATATAGCCGATATCGCCCTCGACGCGCTCCTCGACGGCCGGCACGACGATGGTCGAGCGGGTCAGGGTGAATTCCAGTGGCTCGGTCTTGCCCGGACGGTCGATCTTGAGCGTGACCTGGGTGTTGATCAGCCCGCGCATCTTTTCGACGGCCTGGGTCAGGGACAGGCCCTTCACCTCGGCGCCGTCGATCTGGCGGATGATGTCGTTGGCGAGGATGCCGGCCTTGGAGGCGGGTGTGTCCTTGATCGGCTTGGCGACCTTGAGGACGCCGTCCTCCATCGTCACCTCGATGCCGAGGCCGCCGAACTGGCCGCGCATGTCGGTATCCATGTCGCGGAAGGACTTGGAGTCGAGATAGGAGGAGTGCGGATCGAGCGAGGAGACCATGCCGTTGATAGCGGCCTCGATCAGCTTCTGCTCGTCGGGCTTGTCGACATAGTCGGTGCGGATCTTCTCGAAGATGTCACCGAACAGGTTGAGGCTGCGGTAGACCTCCGCGGAGGCGGCCGCCGCACTGGTCGAACTCAGCAGCCGTGTCTGGGTGGCGAGACCGGTCAAGCCCGCGCCCATGATGGCGCCGGCGAGAACGAGGGAAACCTTGCGCATCATCCGCGAACCTTTTCGCCTTGCGATTTCGTCCACCACGGCGTCGGATCAATCGAGACGCCGTCTTTCCTGAATTCGATATACAGAACCGGCTGCCCGGTTCCCACCCCTACCGTCGTCGCGGCAGCTTCCGATGTTTCGCCCATCACCGCAACCGGCTCTCCAGCCAGCACGAACTGATTGAGCGCGACATCGATCCGCTGCATGCCGGCCAGCAGGATGTAGTATCCTCCGCCCGCGTTCAGGATCAAGAGTTGCCCGAACGAACGGAACGGCCCTGCATACACCACCCAAGCGTCGGAAGGCGCCGAAACTAGGGCGTTGGCGCGGGTTTCCAGAGAAATCCCGCGAATCGTGCCGCCGGCGCCGTCGGGATCGCCAAAACCACGCAATCGTGATCCGGCCACCGGCAGTGAGAGCAGGCCCCGGGCCTCGGCGAAGGCGATTTTGGGGGCAAGCCGAGCCGGGTCCTTGAAAGCGAGCGCCGTCATGCGCTCGCGCTGATCTCGTGTCTCCTGCTCGATCGCCTGGCGCGCGGCATCGGCCGCCTTGTTGGCGACGGAGATTTCCTTCTCGATCCTCTCGACGAAATCCCGCATCGAGCGGGCCTGGCCGGCGAGTTCCTTGCCGAGCGCAGCCTGTGATTCGACATCCCTGGCGGCGCTTGCCTCGCGCTCCCGCCGCGCCTCGATCAGGGAGGCCAGGCGCTGGCGCTCGGCCGCGATCTGCTCCATCTCGGAGCCGATCTTGCCCTTTTCGGTGGCGATGCCGTCGCGCAGCCGGACAAGTTCGGCGAGGTCGGTGCTGAGAATCTCGACCTCCTGCCGGAGATCGGGGACGACAGCGCCGAGCAGCATCGAGGCGCGCACAGCTTCCAGGATGTCCTCGGGGCGGACCAGCACGGCAGGCGGCGGGCGCCGGCCGATGCGCTGCAAGGCTGCCAAGACCTCGGCGATCAGGTTGCGCCGGCCGTCCAGCGAGCGGCGAATCGCAGCCTCGCTGGATTGCAGCAGGGCAAGCCGCGTCTCCAGCCCGCCGAGCCGCTCTTCGGCGGCCTGGGTTTTCGCGGTGGTGTCGAGCAGGGCCTTGTTGAGTGCGGCGCGATCGGCCCGGATCGCCGCGATTTCCTTCTCGAGCGCCGCGCGGGCTTCGGTGTTTCCCGAGAGGCGCTGCTCGATCGCCTTGAGCTCGCTCTCGCGCGCCTGCTTCTCGACGAGCTTCTGCATCGCCTCGCGCTGCAGGGCTTCCGGGTCGGGCTGGGGCGTCTGGGCGGGCGCGCCGAACGAGGTCGCCAACAGGGCGGCAAGGCACAGGCCGCGCAGTCCGGGGCGAATCAGCGAGCTCATACGCGATGATAGGGGTGGCCGGAGATGATCGTCATCGCGCGATAGAGCTGTTCGAGCACGAGCGCCCGCACGATCTGGTGCGGGATGGTCAGGGCGCCGAAGGCGAGCGTGATGTCGGCCTTGTCGCGGATCTCCTCGCTCAGGCCGTCGGCGCCCCCGATGATCAGGCTGGCATGGCCGGTGCCGGAATCGCGGGCGGTGGCGAGGCGAGCGGCAAAGGTTTCGCTGCCGAGGGCGCGGCCACGCTCGTCCAGCGCGATGATCAGGCCCGGCTGGGCTTTCGCGAGGATGGCTTGCGCCTCCTCGCGCTTACGCTCCTCTGAGCGGCGGCCCCGACTCTCCGCGATCTCGACGATATCGGGACCGCTGAAGCCGATGCCGCGACCGAGCGCGACTCCGCGCTCGCGATAGCGCTCGCAGAGCTCCCGCTCCGGCCCGTCCTTGAGCCGGCCGACGGCGATGACCGCGAGCCGCATGGGGTGCGAGCGTCAGCTATCGAGACGTTCGTTCGGCCGGTCGGTGCCCCACATCTTCTCGAGATTGTAGAACTGGCGGACCTCGGGCCGGAAGACGTGGATGATGATGTCGCCGGTATCGATCAGCACCCAGTCGCAGGCAGGCATGCCCTCGACGTTGGGTGTCGGCAGTCCGGAAGCCTTCAGGGCTTCGATCAGGGCGTCCGAAATGGCGGCGACATGGCGGTTGACGTTGCCCGAGGCGATAATCATCGCGTCGGCGAGAGACGTCTTGCCAACGAGGTCGATCACCGTGATGTCCTCGGCCTTCATGTCCTCGAGGACACGCTGGGCGAGGGCGATGCTGTCGGCAGAAGGATTCTCCGCGACGGCAGCCTGGGGAAGCGGCTTCGGCTCGGCTTCACCAAGGGTTTGACGGGTCAGTGACGTATCCTCTCGATCCTGATGCGCGTTGGCGCGATGGCCCCAAAATAAGCCGGGAAGCCCCGGAATTCAATCGCGGCCGGCCCGCTTGCGCAGCATCGTGGAGGATAACGTCGAGCGCTTGCCGTGCAGGAAGACCCAGGCGGGAGGCTTCATGCGCGGCAGGCTCGCGGCCCGGTTCTCGGGCAGGCGCCAGCGCGAGAGCCAGTTCGCGGCGGGCGAGGCCATGGCGCTGTGCGTCGAGCCCGGCCGGTCGATGATCGCGATCGGCATCATCCGGGCAATAGTGCGCCATTCGTTCCAGCGATGGAAGCCGGCGAGATTGTCGGAACCCATGATCCAGACGAAGTTCACGCCGGGGCAGCGCCGCTTCAGCGCGCGGAGCGTGTCGGCGGTGTAGCGGGTGCGCAGCATCGCCTCGACGCCGGTGACGTCGATGCGGGCATGACCGGCGATCCTCCTGGCCTGGCGGATGCGCTCGGCGAGGGATGGGAGCCCGGCGTTGTCCTTCAGCGGGTTGCCGGGCGTGACCAGCCACCAGACGCGATCGAGCTGGAGGCGGCGGAGCGCTGTGAGGCTCGCCAGCCGGTGCCCGTCATGGGCCGGGTTGAAGCTGCCGCCGAACAGGCCGACGCACAGGCCGGGCGCGAAGGGGGGCAGCCGGGAAGGCACGCGCTGCAACTCGCTCGTCATAGGCCGGGCTTTGCCTCAGGGCCGGGTCTGGCCCGCGCCATGGACGCGGTATTTGAAGGAGCAGAGCTGCTCGACGCCGACAGGGCCGCGCGCATGCATGCGGCCGGTGGCAATTCCGATCTCGGCGCCGAAGCCGAATTCGCCGCCATCGGCGAACTGGGTCGAAGCATTATGGATGACGATGGCCGAATCGACCTCGGCCAGGAAACGGGCGGCGGCGGCTTCGTCCGCGGTGACGATCGCGTCGGTGTGGTGCGAGCCGTAGCGCTCGATATGGTCGATCGCGGCATCGAGGCCATCAACTGTCTTCACCGCGATGATCCGGTCGAGATATTCGGTTGCCCAGTCCTCTTCGGTGGCGGCCGTGACGCGCGCGTCGGCGGCTCTTGCGGCTTCATCGCCACGTACGGCGCAGCCGGCGTCGATCAGGGCGGTGACGAGCGGAGCGAGATGGGTCGCGGCGCAAGCACCGTCGACGAGCAGCGTCTCGGCGGCGCCGCAGACGCCGGTGCGGCGGAGCTTGGCGTTGAGCAGAATGTCACGGGCCATGGCGAGATCGGCCTTGGCGTCGACATAGACATGGCAGTTGCCGTCGAGATGGGCGAAGACCGGCACGCGCGCCTCGCTCTGGACGCGGGCGACGAGGCTTTTCCCGCCACGCGGCACGACGACGTCGATATTGCCGTTGAGCCCCGAGAGGATTTCGCCGACGGCGGCGCGGTCGCGCGTCGGCACGAGCTGGATCGCGTCGCCGGGCAGGCCGGCGGCTTCGAGGCCCTCGCGCATGGCGGCGGCGATCTCGGTCGAGGAGCGGAAGGAATCGGAGCCGGCGCGCAGGATCGCGGCATTGCCGCTCTTGAGGCAGAGCGCGCCGGCATCGGCCGTGACATTGGGGCGGCTCTCGAAGATCACGGCGATGACACCGAGCGGGGTCGCGACGCGCTCGAAGCGGAGGCCGTTAGGCCGGGTCCATTCCGCCAGCACGCGGCCGAGCGGATCGGGCAGGTCGGCGACCTCGGCGACGGCATCGGCGATAGCGGCAAGGCGTTTCTCGTCGAGGGCGAGGCGATCGATGAAGGAGCCGCTCAGGCCGGCGGCCTTGCCGTCGGCAAGGTCCTGGTCATTGGCGGCGAGAATCCTGGCACTGCGGGCGCGCAACGCTTCGGCCATGGCAAGGAGGGCGGCGTCGCGCTGCGCAGCAGAGCTCAGCGCGACCTTGCGCGCGGCGGCGCGGGCGCGGCGGCCGACATCCTGCATGACGCTGCCAATATCGGCCGTCTCGTTTGTCGCGATGATGCGCAATGCGCTGTCGCTGGTCATCTCGTTCAGTCCGATCGTCGCCGGAAAGCCGGCCCGTGAGAAAGCTTAGCCCAGCCCGAGCGCCATGTCGTCCCGGTGGATCATCTCGGCGCGGCCGGGATAGCCCAGCGCGCTTTCGATATCGCGGGAGGCCTTGCCGAGCACCAGCACCGCCTCGGAAGCATCGTAGGCGACGAGGCCGCGGCCGAGGAGCTGGCCCTCGGGATCGCGGATCAGCACGGCATCGCCGCGCGCGAACTCGCCCTCGATCCGGGTGACTCCGACCGGAAGCAAGCTCGCCCCACCGCGCAAGGCACGAGCCGCGCCGGCATCAAGATGCAGCGTGCCGCGCGGCTCCAGCGAGCCGGCGATCCAGGTCTTGCGGGCGGTGGCGGGGGTCGAAGCGGTGAGGAACCAGGTGCAGCGGCCGCCGCCGGCGACGCTCGCGAGCGGGTTCTTGGCGCGCCCGTCGGCGATCAGCATGTGGGTGCCGCCGGCCGCGGCGATCTTGCCGGCCTCGATCTTGGTGCGCATGCCGCCGCGCGAGAGCTCGGAAGCCGCGCCGCCGGCCATCGCGTCGATCTCCGGCGTGATGCGCTCGACCACGGGGATATGCTGCGCGCTCGGGTCCTTCGCGGGCGGCGCCGTATAGAGCCCGTCGATATCGGAGAACAGCACCAGCAGGTCGGCGCCAGCCATGGTGGCGACGCGGGCGGCGAGCCGGTCGTTGTCGCCATAGCGGATCTCGGTGGTGGCGACGGTGTCGTTCTCGTTGATGACGGGTATGGCGCGCAGGTCAAGCAGGCGGCCGAGCGTCGCGCGCGCGTTGAGATAGCGGCGGCGCTGCTCGGTATCGGCGAGCGTCAGCAGCACCTGGCCGGCGGTGAGGCCATGGGCGCCCAACGCCTCTGCCCAGTTGCGGGCGAGCGCGATCTGGCCGACGGCGGCGGCGGCCTGGCTCTCCTCGAGCCTCAGGGGGCCGGAGGGCAGGCCGAGCACGGTGCGCCCCAAGGCGATCGCACCGGAGGAGACGACGAGCACATCGGCGCCGCGCTGGTGCAGGTCGGCGAGGTCCTCGGCCAATGCCGCGAGCCAGGCATGGCGCAGGCGGCCGCGCTCGCGGTCGACCAGCAGGCTGGAGCCGACCTTGACGACGATGCGGCGGAAATCGGAAAGCAGGGGCGTCTTCACGGGAGCACGGCGTTGTTGCGGCGGTTATCCTGCCTGTTGGCGAAAATGCCACGCTTGTAAAGCATAGAGGTGTTTTCCGGGGCGTCGGGCGGGCTGGAAAGGCCTCAGCGCATTGACAGGATGGGGCATGCCGCCCATATGCAAGGGCCGGCCCGCCCGTCTTATCGGGTGCCGATCCTGCCGTTCTCATGCGTTTTCGGCGTGCAGCATACAGGATTTGCCGCTCGTTAAGCGCTGGAAGCGGGGCTGCCGCGCGTCGATTTCGATACCAATCCAACGCGATCTGGATTATCTCGCCCGCGCGGGCTGATGAATGTCCGTAACAACCCGAGAGAAGATCACCCTTGAAGAACCCGAACGACCGCAGCTTTACCGACCGCCAGTCCAATTCCGCCAATGCCAAGAAGGCGCTGCTTGAGCGTTTCCAGGCCCGGCCGAAGGCCGACGACCCGGTTATGGTGCAGCGACGCGAGGAGCGGGAAGCCATCGCCCGGGCGCGCGCCGAGCGCGAAGCCGAGAAGGCGAAGATCCGGGCGGAGAACGAACGCCTGGAAGCGATCGAACGTGCGCGCATCGAAGAAGAGAAGCGCCTGGAAGAGATCGCCCGCGAGGTCGCCCGCAAGGCGGAGCAGGCCAAGCGCGACGCCGAGCGCCCGCGCAAGGTGCTGCTCGAAGCCGTGCAGTACATGCAGATGCGCACGGCCGGCAAGCGCCGCTGACGCCTTTGCAGTTCGGCCGATAGAGGCCGGGTGCCAGGACTTTCCGCATCTCCTGAGAATGCGATTTGGGGCGCCGCGAGCGCCCCTTTTCATATCCGCTTAACCGCGATGGCAGCGCCCGCTCCGGCCAAAGGCTGATTTTCGGGCAAAAAACACCTATCCGTTTCGTATCCGCCTATCGGCAAATCCGAACGTGCAGATTAATGTGCGCGCCGGGTTGAACCTTTTCCCCGCTCGCCGCGACAACCTGATGCGAGCCGGGATGCCTGGCCTTCGAGGGGCAATGCATACGGAATCGGACGAGGATCTCGTCAAACGGATCGCCTCTGGTGACCGGCTCGCGATGAAGGTGCTGTTTTCGCGGCATCAGGTGCGGGTCTACCGTTTCGTGCTGCGGCTTGTCCGCGACGAGACGCTTGCCGAGGATGTGATCAGTGACGTGTTCATGGATCTGTGGCGACAGGCTGATCGGTTCGAGGCGCGTGCCTCGGTCTCGACCTGGCTGCTCGCCATCGCCCGGAACAAGGCCTGGTCGCTCTTGCGCAAGCGCCGCGATGCCGAGCTGGACGAGGATTATGCCGAAAGCATCGAGGATGAGGCCGACGGCCCGGAAGTCGTGCTGCAGAAGCAGGACAAGGGTCTCGCCATCCGTGCCTGCCTCGGACGTCTTTCGGCCGAGCATCGCGAGGTCGTCGACCTCGTCTATTACCACGAGACCTCCGTCGAGGAGGTCGCGCGGATCGTCGGTATCCCCGAGAACACCGTCAAGACCCGGCTTTTTCATGCCCGAAAGAAGCTGGGCGAGTTGCTCAAGGCCGCCGGCATCGACCGCGGCTGGCCGTAGGATTTCCGTTTTTATAAGGCGCGGCCCGGCTGCGCAGGGAGTGGCGTGATGAACGACAGCATCGCCAGCGATCCGAAGCGCCGCGAGCTCGAGGAGCTGCTGCCCTTCTATGCCAATGGCCGCATCTCGGATGCCGACAAGCGCCGCGTCGAGACGGCGCTCGCCGCCGATGCCGAGCTTGCCGCCCGGCTCGACCTCATCCGCGACGACATGGCCGAGACGGTCCTGCTCAACGAGAGCCTCGGCGCTCCCTCCCACAACGCGCTCGAAAAGCTGATGGCCGGCATCGAGGCCGAAGCCCGCCCGGTGCCTCTTCTAGCCCGCGCTCAGGAGAATGGCCGTGGGCTGCTGGGGTGGCTCGGTGGCCTCCTGGCCGCGCAGACGCCGCGCCGCCTGGCCTATGCCGGCGCCGCCGCGCTCGCGCTGATCGTTCTGCAGGGCGTCGCGATCACCGGACTTGCACTGCGCGACGGCGGGCCCGGCTTCCAGACGGCCTCCGCGCCGGGCACGCGCGCGTCGGAAAGCTATGTGCTGCTGAGCTTCTCGCCCGAGGCGAAGGCCGGCGAGATCGCCTCCTTCTTCAAGCGCTTCGACGCCTCGGTGGTCGACGGCCCCCGCGCCAACGGCTTCTTCAAGGTGCGCGTCGGCGATGCTTCGCTCTCCACCGCCCAGGTCGATGCGATCGCGGCGCGGATGAAGGGCGAGAGCGCCATCGTCAGCTTCGTCGCACCGGCGCCGTGACTCCGGCTGGCGCGGCCGCCCGGCGCCATGGCATGATGTCGTCGTCGCAGGAGGATCCGGCCATGCTGCCGTCCCCGTTCGCCCGCCGGAAATCCAAGGTTCGGTGCCTCGCCGGCGCCGGCCTTCTCGCATGCGCGCTCGCGCTCGTGCCTGGATCGGTCTTCGCCCAGCCCGCAGGGGGGACCGGCGACGGCAGGCGCGTCGCGCCGACGACGAGCCCGCAGCAGCCTTCAGCCGGTGGGACCAACCGGTCGATGCGCGTGCCGCCCGGTTCCTGGCTGCAGACGCGGACCCAGCGCAGCATCGTGCCGGCGCTCGAGGAGACCCGCTTCGTTCCCGACGAGGTGCTGTTCGAACTCGCACCCAATGTCGAGGCGGAGACCGTGCTGCGCCGCTATGGAGCGACGTTGATCGCGCGCCAGCGCTTCGATCTCGCAGGCGTCACCATCATCCGGGCCAAGCTCGAGGCGGGGCGCGACCTGCGTGCCGTGCTGACCGAGATGGCCGATGACACCAACATCGCCGGGGCACAGCCGAATTTCCTCTTCGAGTTGCAACAGGATTCGATGGCTCCCGCCGGCAAGCCGGGAGGGGCGACCACCGCCTCGTCCGATTCGACGACCTCGGCACAGACGCCGCCGAGCCTGCGGCTGGCAGATCCCGCGACCGCGGCGCGCGACACCGGCATGGTCCGGCGCGTGCTGCCGCCGCAATATGTGGTCGACAAGCTGCGCCTGAGCGAGGCGCGCAAGCTCGCGCAGGGCCGCAACATCCGGGTCGGCATCATCGATTCCGGTGTCGACATGGAGCACCCGGAAATCCGGGGCTCGGTCGTCGGCTATCTCGACGCGATCGACGGGTTGGCGACGCCACATGCCCACGGCACCTCGATGGCGACGGCGATCGTCGCGCATGGCGAATTGCAGGGTATTGCGCCTGCGGCGCGCCTCATCGTCGCCCGTGCCTTCGGCGGGCCGCAGGCGGTCTCCGCCAACGGCAAGTCGTTCCAGATCCTGACCGCGCTCGAATGGATCGTCGAGCAGCGCGCCAAGGTGATCAACCTGAGCTTCGCCGGCCCGCAGGACCGTCTGCTCTCCAAAGCGCTGGCCGGTGCGAAGGAGCGTGGCGTCATCACCGTCGCGGCCGCCGGCAATGGCGGTCCCCGCTCGGCCCCGCTCTATCCCGGGGCCGACCCGAGCGTGATCGCGGTGACGGCGACCGATGCCGAGGACAAGGTCTTCAGCGAGGCCAATCGCGGCAGTTACGTCGCGATCGCGGCGCCGGGCGTCGACGTACTCACGGCCGAGCCCGGCGGGCGTTATGCCTTCACCTCCGGTACCTCGATCGCCGCCGCCCATGTCACGGCGCTGGTCGCCCTCCTGCTCGAAAAGCAGCCGGAGCTCGATACCGACAGTGCCCGCCGGGTGCTCGCCGAAAGCGCGATCGACCTCGGCTCGCGCGGGCGCGATCCAGTCTATGGCGCCGGCCGGATCGATCCGGCCGGCGCCCTGGCGCGGGTGCTGCCGGTCGCGACGGCGCGCCCCTGAGGCGCAAGCGGGCTTGACCTTGGCCGCCGCATCGGCCTGATGGCGCCATGCCGCGCCCGAAGCTTCTGTTCATCGCCACCGAGGACTGGTTCTTCGCCTCGCATTTCCTGCCGATGGCAAGGGCTGCGCGCGAACTCGGCTTCGATGTCGCGGTGATCGCGCGCGAGCGTAACCATCGGCATGCGATCGAGGCGACGGGCGCCAGGCTGATCGGACTGGAAGCGGAGCGGCGCAGCCTCGATCCGCGCGCGTTGTTTAGGCAGGTCGCGGCGTTGAAACGCCTGATCGCGGCGGAGAAGCCCGATATCCTGCATTGCATCGCGCTGAAACCGATCGCGCTCGCCGGGCTCGCGGGCAAGCTGGCGGGTGTCGAACGCCGCGTCTATGCGCTGACCGGGCTCGGCTTTCTCGGCGCGAAGCAGGGCGCGCTCGCGGCGGCTGCGCGCTTCGCGGCGATCAGTTGGCTGCGCGGTGCGATCGACGGGCCGCAGGTGCGGTTCCTGTTCGAGAATCCCGACGATCCCGTAACGCTTGGTCTCGATCCTCAGGATGCCACCAAGGTCGCGATCGTCGGCGGGGCCGGCGTCGATCCGTTGATCCTGATGCCCTCGCCCATGCCGTCGGCGCCGCCGCTCAAGGTCGCGCTGGTCGCGCGCATGCTCTGGTCCAAAGGCGTCGACCTCGCGGTGGAGGCGGTGAGGCTGGCGCGGGCCGAGGGGGCGAAGGTCACGCTCACCATCCATGGCGCGCCCGACCCGTCCAACCCCAAGGCCATCCCCGAGACAACGCTGAAGGAATGGGCGGCGCGGCCGGGGATCGCTTGGGCCGGGCCGACGCGCGATATCGAGGGCGTCTGGAAGGCGCATCATCTCTGCATCCTGCCCTCGCGCGGCGGCGAGGGCCTGCCGCGCACGATCCTGGAAGCGGCGGCCTGCGGCCGCGCGATCCTGACCACGGATGTGCCGGGCTGCCGCAGCTTCGTCCGCGACGGACAGGACGGCATGTTGGTTCCGGCCGATGATGCTGCGGCGCTGGCCAAGGCGCTGGTCGCGCTTGCCGGTACGCCGCGCCTTGCCGAGCGCATGGGCGAGAATGCGCGCGCGCGCCTGCTCGACGGCCATACCGAGCGCGACGTGATGAACGGCGTGAAGGCGCTCTATCTCAGCCTGCTCGGCCGCGCCACGCCGGATGCCGCAGCATGAGCGGCCCGGTCGCTCTCGATCGCGAGGCCTTCATCCGCGCCCATACACGGCTCTTGCCGGTGCCGCATGCACCGGAGATCGCACTGCATGTCGCGGAGGAGGCGACGGAGCTCTGGCAGAAGACCGAGGACGAGTTGGCCTTGATCGGCCTGCCGCCGCCGTTCTGGGCCTTCGCCTGGGCCGGAGGGCAGGCGCTGGCACGTTACCTGCTGGACAATCCCGAGATCGTCGCCGGGCGACGGATGCTGGATTTTGCCTCCGGCTCGGGGCTCGTGGCGATCGCGGCGGCGAAGGTTGGCGCGGCGCCGGTCGAGGCTTGCGATATCGACGGCTTCGCAGCGGCTGCGATCGACATCAACGCCGCGGCCAACGGCGTTGATGTCGTGGCGCGCTGCGAGGATCTGATCGGGCGCGACGAGGGCTGGAACGTGATCTGCGCCGGCGACGTCTGCTACGAGCGCGCGATGGCCGAGCGGGTCATCGACTGGCTGTTCGCGCTGTCGGCGCGGGGCGCGACGGTGCTGATCGGCGATCCCGGCCGCAGCTATCTGCCGCGCGGCAAGCTGGAAGCGGTCGCAACCTATGAAGTGCCGGTGACGCGCGCGCTGGAGGATGCCGAGATCAAGTGCAGCTCGGTCTGGCGGCTCGCCGGATAGGCACGCCGCCAGATTGGGAGGCTCAGGCGGCTCGCCGCCTGATCGCACCGGTGGCCATAGCTCCGCCCTGCTCGGTCCGGAAGGCCGCGACCAGCCGGTTGAGCTGCCCGATCTGGTCGAGCAGCACGCGGGCTGAAGCCGCGCTTTCCTCGGCCAAGGCCGCGTTCTGCTGGGTGATCTCGTCCATGTGGCTGACGGTCTGGCTCATCTCGTCGATGCCGTTGGCCTGCTCGCTGGAGGCAGAGGCAATCTCCTCGACGGTGCTGGAGACCTTGGCGGAGGCGGCGACGATGCGGTCCAGCGTCTCGCCGGCCTGACGGACGAGCTTGACGCCGTCGGCAACCTCGGCGTCCGAGGACGAGATCAGGCCGGTGATGTCCTTGGCGGCGCCGGCCGAGCGCTGGGCCAATGCCCGGACCTCGGCGGCGACGACGGCGAAGCCGCGCCCGGCATCGCCGGCACGGGCCGCCTCGACGGCGGCATTGAGCGCCAGCAGGTTGGTCTGGAAGGCGATGCCGTCGATCACGTCGGTGATCTCCGAGATGCGCTTCGAGGCGTCTTCGATACGTGCCATCGCCGCGACGGCCTCGCGGACGATATCGCCGCCGGTGCGGGCGACATTCGCGGCTTCGTCGGCCAGCGAGACGGATTCGCGCGAGGCTTGGGTCGAGGTCTTGACGGAGGCCGCGAGCTGCTCGGTCGTCGCGGCGCTCTCCTCAAGGGCCGAGGCCTGCTGCTCGGTGCGCATCGAGAGGTCCTGCGCGCCGGTGCTGATCTCCTGCGAGGAGGAGGCGATCGCGGCCGAGGTCGCCTTGATCGTGCCGACCATCTCCTGGAGACGCGCCATCGCGCCGTTGAAATGGTCGCGGATCTCCGCGTACTCGGCCGGGATCTCGGCGCTCATGCGATAGGTCAGGTCGCCCTCGGCGAGCGCGGCCATGCTCTGGCTGACGCAGGCGATGGCCTGGTCGCGCTCGGCCGCCTTGGCCTGCTCGATCGCGCGGGCCTCGGCCTCGGCCTTCAGCCGGGCTTCCTCGGAGGCTTCGAGATAGACGGTGATCGCGTAGTCCATGTCGAGCAGCGCCGCCTTGACGATGGCGCCGATCTCGGCCGAGCGTTCGGCCGCGCCGGCCATGCGCTTGCCCAGGGCGTTCTTCGGCCAGCGCGCTTCAAGTACGCCGGCGAGCAACTTCTCGAGGATCAGCGCGTAGCCGCCGATATACCAGCGCGGCTCCAGGCCGATGCGGGCATGGACCTTGCCGACCTGGGTAACGGCGCCGATATAATTCTCGTCGAACTTGCCGGTGGCGATGCCGCCCCAGTGCCTGGCCTGGCGCTGCTTGGCGCCCTCGATATGCTGCTCGTTGCTGAAGAACGCCTTCGTTTCCGGGAAGGCGCGCAACTGCGCGTAGAAAGCGTCGAGCGCGGCTGGAATGGACGGGCCCAAAGCATCGCCGACATCGCGAATGCGCGCCTGCGCCTCCGGGCCGAGCTGCATGAAGGCAAGCCGCTTGCCGAGATGATCCATAGCCGACATCAAGAGGTCCCCAGCCTCGGGCGGAACCCGTTTCCGCCGGAGGCCGACCATGGGCCCACAAGGTTAACAACCTATGAGGGTGTGTCTTGATCTGGGTCAAGTTCTACAAGGCCGAGCCGTATTATCTCAAAATTTGAACCTTCCGTAATTGTTATCTGATCTGAATAATGTAGTCATACCAATGGGATGGCTGTCCTCTCATTCAGTTTCGTATCGTTCTACGAAATCCTCGACTGAGAGGTTGCGGAAATCATCGAGGGCGGCGCGCAGGCGCGTGTGCTCCCAGTCCCACCAGGCGAGGTTCTGCAATCTTTCCGCGATATCCTCAGCAAACCGCCGCCGCACCGGCCGGGCCGGGTTGCCGGCGACGATGGTGTAAGGTGCCACATCCTTGGTGACGATGGCGCCGCCCGCGACCACCGCGCCGGTGCCGATCGAACGGCCGGCGAGCACGATCGCGCCGTGGCCGATCCAGACATCGTGGCCGATGGTGACGGCATGCCTGCGGCGCCAGTCGAAGAAGGCGTCGTCATCCTCGGCATCGTCGAAATAGGCGGCGGCGCGATAGGTGAAATGCGACTGGCTGGCGCGATGCATCGGGTGGTTGCCGGGGTTGATCCGGGTCATCGCCGCGATCGAGCAGAACTTGCCGATTGTCGTGTAAATGACATTCGCGTCGTTCACGACATAAGAGTAGTCACCCATCGTCGACTCGGCGAAGATGGTGCGCGCACCGATGGCGGTGTAGCGGCCGAGCGTCGCCTGCCTCACCTGGGCGGTCGGGTCGATCAGCGGTTCCAGTCCCAGCTTCTTCGCAGCCATGTCCTTATCCTCTCCTGATGTCGCGATCCCCGCCGTGCAGACGGGCGTGCTCGTTCTCGTGGTCGGTCCATCCGGAGCGGGGAAGGACACGCTGATGGACGCGGCGCGGGTGGGGCTGGCTGGCGATCCCGGCTATCGCTTCGCGCGGCGCCTGATCACCCGGCCGGCCATGGCAGGTGCCGAGGATCACGATTCCTGCGACGAGGCCGCTTTTCGCGCGATCGAGGCCGATGGCGGGCTGGCGTTGAGCTGGCAGGCGCATGGGCTGAGCTACGGCATTCCGGCGGCAGAGCTTTCCGGCATCGGCACGGGTGGCGTGGTAATCGTCAACGTCTCGCGCGCAGCCATTGGGGTGGCCGAGCTGCTGGCTGAGCGGGTGGTCGTGCTCAACATCACCGCGCCGGTTGCGGTGCTGGCGCAGCGGCTGGCGGCGCGCGGGCGCGAGACCGAGGCCGATATCGCGGCCCGCCTGAAGCGCGAGGCGCCCCTGACGGCGGAGCGTGCCGAGATCGTCACGATCCTGAACGACCGCAGCGTCGCCGAGGCGGCGGAGGAGTTGCTGGCGGTGCTGCGAGGGTTGGGGCGGTAGTAGCCGTGAATGCCGCATCGCGGGGATTTCTCCGCCGTCCTGCTCGGGCTTGACCCGAGCATCTCCTGAAAGAGATTCTCGGGTCTGCGCTACGCTTCGCCCGAGAATGACGCCCCGGTTCGGCAAGGAGAGCTCACCCGAAAGCGTAGGAATCGAGCAGGCGGAAGCGGCCGGCTCGGTCGTCCTGCTTGAACAGCGCGAAGCGGTCGATCCTGACCGGGTCGGCCGGAAGCGCCTCCGCATAGGCGGTCTCAAGCGCCTGTTTCACCGGTGCCGCCTGCTCGCTCGGCAGGGAGCCGGTCAGCGTCATGTGGAAGCGGAAGGCGTCGCCGACATAAGGATAGCCATAGGCTTCGAGATAGGCGTGCTGGGCTGGGGTCAGCGGGCTCTTGAGGCGACGCGCCTTATCTGCTTCGGAGAGCGGCGCGCGGAACAGCTCGAAGGCCTGCACGGCCGAGAAGGCGAAACGCTGCAAGGCCTCGCTCGGCTCGGACGGCGTCAGCGCCACGAAGGAACCGAGCGCGGTGACGCTCAGGCCCGCCAGTTCGACAGCGTCGAGCCCGGCGGCATGGTTGCGGGCGAAGGCGCGCAACTGCTCCTCGCTGCGGCCATCGGCGAGCTCGAAAGGCGCCTTCAGCGTGGCGTGGAAACCGTAGCGGCGGGGCTCTTCGGTGAAGGCAGGCCACTGGGCCGGATCGCATCCGGGCGGAACGGCGAAGGGCAGGTCTTCGCCGGTCAGCGCATCATAGCCGAGCACCGCCGAACCGAAGCGCCAAAGGGCGCTGCCGGCGGCGGGGGCGTAATAGACGGCGTAGCGCGGCTTGCTCAAAATGCGCGCTCGCCCTGCGACCAGACGGCGGAAAGCACCGGCGTCGCGCCCAGTACCTTGAAGCGCACGAGATCGGCCCGCAGGCCGGTCTTGAGATGGCCGCGGTCCCGGAGGCCGAGGATATCGGCGACCTTCCAGGTCACCATGCCCATCGCCTCGGGAAGCGCGATGCCATGGTCGGCATTGAGCTTGACCACGGCCTGCAGCAGGCTTGCCGGCACGTAGTCGGAGGAGAGGCCATCGAGCAGGCCCTTCTCGGCCAACTCGGAGACCGAGACGCCGCCGGAATGCGAGCCGCCGCGTACGACGTTCGGCGCGCCGGCAACCGTGGCGAGGCCGGCCTGCTTGGCGGCGGCGGCGGCCTCGACCGTGGTCGGGAATTCCGAGATCACCGCGCCGGAGGCGACGCCTTCCTCGACATGCTCGGGGATCGTGTCGTCATGGGTCGCGAGCGGGATGCCGCGCGCGCGAAAAATGTCGACCACGGCCTGCCAGTTCTTGGCGACATTCGCGGCGCCCTCGCGCTGCCGGACCTCGACGTCCTCCTCGAACTCCGCGACCGTTTTGCCGTTGCCGACGGCATAGGTCTTGAGGTGCTGGAGATCGCGCCACTGGCGCTGGCCGGGGGTGTGGTCCATCAGCGAGACGAGCTGGACCAGTTCGTCGTCCTGATAGGGCGCGATGTCCTCGAGCAGGCCAGGGCTGGTCAGCTCGCAGCGCATGTGGATGCGGTGGTCGATGCGAAAGACGTTCTCGCTCTTGCCATAGGCCAGCGACTTCATCACGTCGGCGAAGATGTCCTTGCGATAGTCCTTGGCCGAGAACGGCGTGCCGGCGCAGACGGCGTCGTAGACCGTGGTGACGCCGGCCGCAGCCATCTGCGCGTCATGGACCAGCGCCGCCGCGAGCCCGTTCGGCCAGAAGACCTTCGGGCGCGGCATGAAATGCTTTTCCATGTTGTCGGTGTGCATCTCGACGAGGCCGGGCGCGACATAGTCGCCGCCGACATCAATCGCGCCAGGCAGGGACGAATTCCCCTGGTCGATGGCGGTGATGCCGTTCGCGTCGAAGGCGATGGTGCCGGTGACGACCTCGTTCTCGAGGATGAGTTTGGCATTGGTGAGAACGGTCTGCATCGTCAGGCCTTCCGGAAAGCGGTGATGTCGAGATAGCGCGTCGCGACGCGTTCGCGAACCGCCTCGTCATGGAAAATGCCGACGATCGCGGAGCCGGCGGCGCGCGCCTCGGCAATGAGCTCGACGACGACGTCGCGATTGGCGGCGTCGAGCGAGGCGGTGGGCTCGTCGATCAGCATGATCGCCGAGGGGTCGACGAAGGAGCGGGCGATGTTGACGCGCTGCTGCTCGCCGCCGGAGAAGGTTGCGGGCGCGAGGTTCCAGAGGCGCTCGGGCAGGTTGAGCCGGGCGAGCATGGCCTTGGCGCGCTCGGTCGCGGTCTCCGGCGTGGCGCCGCGCGCCAGCAGCGGGTCGCGCACGATGTCGAGCGTGGAGACGCGCGGGATCACGCGCAGGAACTGCGAGACGAAGCCGAGCGTGCGGCGGCGGATGTCGAGCACGGTGCGCGGGACGGCGGCGACGATGTCGACGGGCCGGCCGGCATGGGTGATGCGGATCGCGCCGCTCGTGGGTCTGTAGTTGCCGTAGAGGATGCGCAGCAGGCTCGATTTGCCGGCGCCGGATGCGCCGGCCAGCACCAGCGCCTCGCCGGCCTCGACATGGAAATTGATGTTGTCGAAGACGGGCAGACGCGCTCCGCCCTGGTTGTGCAGGGTGAAGGTCTTGGCGACGTTCTCGACCTGAATCATCGTGGTCATGGGGTCAGTGCCTTGTGCCGGCGAGGTGACGAGGGTGTGACGAGTCACACACTCAGCACCGCCGAGGTGAGAAGCTGCGTATAGGCGTGGTGCGGATCGTCGAGGACCTGATCGGTCAGGCCCTGCTCGACGACGCGGCCGTCTTTCATCACCATCAGCCGGTCGGTCAGGAGCCGCGCCACCGCGAGGTCGTGGGTGACGATGATCGCGGCGAGGCCGAGATCGCGCACCAGCACGCGCAGGAGGTCGAGCAGGCGGGCCTGCACGGAGACGTCGAGGCCGCCGGTCGGCTCGTCCATGAAGACGAGGCGCGGTTCAGAGACCAGCACGCGGGCGATCTGCAGGCGCTGCTGCATGCCGCCCGAGAACTGGCGCGGCCGGTCGTCGATGCGGGCGCCGGCGATCTCGACGCGGCTTAGCCAGTCGAGGGCGCGCTCGCGGATCCGGCCGTAATGCCGGTCGCCGCGATCCATCAGGCGCTCGCCGACATTGCCGCCGGCGGTGACGTCCATGCGCAGGCCGTCGCGCGGGTTCTGGTGGACGATGCCCCAGGCCGTGCGCATCAGGCGGCGGCGCTCCTGCTCGGAGACCGAGTAGATGTCGAGCGGTGCGGGCCCGCCGCGGAACAGCACCTCGCCCTCGTCCGGCTTGTCGATGCCGGCGAGGCAACGCAGCAGGGTCGACTTGCCCGAGCCGGATTCGCCGACGATGCCGAGCACCTCGCCCGGCCATAGATCGAAGGAGACATCGGCGCAGCCGATGCGCTCGCCATAGAAGCGGCTGACGCCGTCGACGGAGAGAAGAGGGGCGGGTTCGAGCGCGAGCTCGGCCGCTGCGACATGCAGGGTCATGGGGTGGTCTCCTCGACCAGGCCGCTCGCGGCCGCGTCGCCCAGCATCGTGCCGCGATGGCCTTCCGCCCGGCGGGTCTCGCAATAATGGCTGTCGGAGCAGACGAACATGCGCCCGCCCTGGTCGTCGATCACGACCTCGTCGAGATAGCTGTCGCCCGCGCCGCAGAGCCCGCAGGGTTGCGACCAGCTCTGGATGCGGAAGGGATGATCCTCGAAATCGAGGCTGCGCACGCTGGTATAGGGCGGCAATGCGTAGATGCGCTTCTCGCGACCGGCGCCGAACAATTGCAGCGCGGGCGACATGTGCATCTTCGGGTTGTCGAATTTCGGGATGGGCGAGGGCGCCATCACGTAGCGGCCGTTGACCATGACCGGATAGTCATAGGTCTTGGTGATCTCGCCATAGCGGGCGATGTCCTCGTAGAGCTTGACCTGCATCAGCCCGTATTCGGCCCAGGCGTGCATCTTGCGGGTCTCGGCCTCGCGCGGTTCCAGACGGCGCAAGGGTTCCGGCGTTGGCACCTGATAGACCATCACCTGTCCGGGCTTCAGCGGTGCTTCGGGAATGCGGTGGCGGGTCTGGATGATTGTCGCCTCCTCCGTCGCCTCGCAGGTGCGGGCGTCCGCCGTGCGTTCGAAGAACCTGCGAATCGAAACTGCGTTTGTAGTGTCGTCGGCGCCCTGGTCGATCACCTTCAACGTATCGGCCGGGCCGATGATCGCGGCGGTGATCTGTATGCCGCCGGTGCCCCAGCCGCGGGCCAAGGGCATCTCGCGCGAGCCGAAGGGCACCTGATAGCCGGGAACCGCGACGGCCTTGAGCAGGGCGCGGCGGATCATCCGCTTGGTCTGCTCGTCGAGATAGGCGTAGTTGTAAGCCGGTTTGGTATCGTCCGCCGGCATCTGATGGATAGTCATTCCGCAGCCTCCGGCATCGTATCGGGCTCTTTGGTGTTCTGCTCCTGGGCCAATCTCTCCTCGCGCTCGCGACGGATGCGGCGGATCAGTTCGAGCTCGCCCTGGAAATCGACGTAGTGCGGCAGCTTGAGATGCTCGACGAAGCCGGCCGCCTCGACATTGTCGGCGTGGTAGAGGACGAACTCGTCCTGCTGCGCCGGGTAGTTGGTGGCCTCGCCGAAATCGCGCGCCTTCAGGGCGCGGTCGACCAGCGACATCGACATCGCCTTGCGCTCGCTATGGCCGAAGACGAGGCCGTAGCCGCGCGTGAATTGCGGCGGCACGTCCTTCGAGCCCTGGAACTGGTTGACCATCTGGCACTCGGTCAGGGTGACGTCGCCGAGATCGACCGCGAAACCGAGCTCCTCCGGCACGAATTCGACCGCGACCTCGCCGACGCGGACCTCGCCGACGAAGGGATGCGTGCCGCCGAAGCCGCGCTGCACGGAATAGCCGAGGCCGAGCAGGAAGCCTTCGTCACCACGCGCCATCGATTGCAGGCGCACATCGCGATCGGCCGGGAAGGAGACGGGATCACGGGTGAGGTCGAAGGGGCGCGGATCGCCTTCCGGCGGCTCCTCGGCTTCCATCAGGCCCTCGGCGCCAAGGATGTCGGGCACGCGCGGCATGGTGGCGTCGAGCGGGACGGGAGCCGAGCGGGGCGCGGCCTCGCCGCCTTCGTTCATCAGAGCGAAGTTGAAGAGCCGATGCGTGTAATCATAGGTTGGGCCCAGCACCTGGCCGCCGGGCAGATCCTTGTAAGTGGCCGAGACGCGGCGGCGGATCGCCATCGCGGCGGTGTCGAGCGGTTCGGAGGAACCGAAGCGCGGCAGCGTCGTGCGATAGGCGCGCATCAGGAACGCCGCTTCGATCACGTCACCCTGCGACTGCTTCAGTGCGAGCGCGGCGAGGTCCTGATCGTAGAGTGAGCCCTCGTTCATCACGCGGGCGCAGGCCAGAGCCTGCTGCTCGCGGATCTGGGCGACCGTGATTTCCGGCACGGCCGGGTCGCCCCGGCGGGCCTCAGCGACGAGATCATGCGTGGCGAGGATGGCGGCCTCGCCGCCCTTCACTGCGACATACATTAGCGGGCTTCCTCAACTTGCGTCGAGCGCGGCAGGCCGATCAGGCCCTCGCCATGCGCGAGCAGAACATCGACGCCGAGCGGGTAAAGCGCGCCGTTCTCGCGCATTTCATCGGTGAAGCCGGAGCGCAGACCCTGCGGCGCGATATCGCGCGAGCCGAGGATGCCGGGGCCGGCGAGGGTGATGCCGGGGCCACCTTCCAAGCCGGTGACCTGCACGATCACGGTCGTCGAGCGATCCGGGAACTGGTCGGTGCCGAGATTGAAGGCGGAGAGCCTCGGCGCACCGGCCGCGCCATCGATGACCGCGAAGGCGGCCTCAGAGGGATTATCGACGAGCGCGGCGCCGCAATGAAAGCGCAGCCAGGCGCCGGCGGGGCCGTTGCGCAGGGTTTGCGGCAGCCAGACGGGGGTTTCGTAATCGGCGAGCGTCAGCAAGGCCGTGGCCGTCGCGGTCGCAAGACCTTCCGGCGGCGCGATCTCGCTGGCGACCTGCTGCAGCGTCCCGGGCTCGGAGAGGGCGGCGAGCAGGGCGCGGAAGGCGGCCTGCGATTGGAAGACCGGATCGGAGAAGGCGGGAGCGATCATGGTTTCAGCCGGCATCACGAGCCCCTGACCAGCGTGAAGAAATCGACCTTGGTCGCCGCCGCCTTGCGCGAGGCGAGGTCGCGGGCCGATGCCTGCTGCGCGGCGAGCGTGGCGATGCCCCGATGCAGGCCACTGCCCTCGGCCTCGTCCTGGAGGCGGGCGTCGAGCAGGGCGGCGAGCCGCGCCTTCCGGCCGTCGCGGCCGAGCGCATAGGAGAAGCCCATCCGTCCGTTGGAGAGGCGCACGACGCAGCGCGTCACGGTGGCCTCGCCAAGGTTAAAGCGGCGGCCTGCGCCACCGGCGCGGCCCTCGACCATCACGGTGCCGGTCTCCGGTGCCTTCAACAGGTCATGGTCCGGCGGATCACCGAGCAGGGTTTCGATCTCGCTGCGGGAGGCGCGCGCCAGCGTCGCCATCCAGCTTTGCCTCGGGGTTTTCTGCGTCATCGGCGCGGGCTCGCTGGTCAGTTCCGAATGTCTAGACTATGCTAGGGGGGTTGATGGCAAAGGTCTATACTTTTTGGATGAAATTTTGATGACGGATCCGGCACTAGCGGAGCGCGACGGGGGAACGGCCTGGCGGCGCATCGCCGACGAACTGGCCGAGGCGATCGGGCGCGGCGAGTACAAGCTCGGCGACACGCTGCCGGCCTCGGTCGCGCTGGCCGAGCGCTTCGGCGTGCATCGCCATACGGTGCGGCAGGCCTTTCGCCATCTCGCGGAACAGGGGCTAGTCACGGTCTCACGCGGACGCGGCACGCAGGTGACGGCGCCGCGCCTGCCCTATCCGATCGGCCGGCGCGTCAGCATGCGCACCAATATGGGCAAGCTCGGCATCACTGGCACGAGCCGCATGCTCTCGGCGGAGGTGGTGGTGGGCGAGGCCGCGGCCTGTACCGCGCTCAAACTCAAGACCGGGACGCCGCTCTGGTGCGTGCGGGGCGTGAGTCTCGCCGATGGCGTGCCGATGGGAACCGGAACGCATTGGCTCTCGCTCGAGCGCTTCCCGGATTTCGACAAGGCCTATCGTGAGGCGGCGGGCTCGATCACGGCCGCCTTCACGATCTATGGCATCACGGATTACGTGCGCCTGTCGACACGACTGACGGCGCGGCTTGCGGACGAGCGCGAGGCGGAGCTGCTGGAGATCGCGCCCGAGGCTGCGGTGATGATCTCGACGGCGGTCGATGCATTGCCGGACCTGACGCCGGTGCATCTCGTGAGCAGCGTCTTCGCCGCCGAGCGCGTGGAGATGGTGATCGAGCCGTTCGGGGATTGAAGGGCTCCGTCATGCTCGGGCTTGACCCGAGCATCTCAGGAAAGCGAGGCGCCCCTTCCTGCATGAGATTCTCGGGTCTGCGCTGCGCTCCGCCCGAGAATGACGGCTGGGCTTCAGCGCGCCCGGCGGCCGATGATGGCGAAGCGCAGCTTGCTCGACAGGAAGTCGATGGCGGAGACCGCGGCGAGGACCAGCAGGATCAGGAAGGAGACCTGCTGCCATTCCAGCGTGCGGATCGTCTCGGCGAGATAGAGTCCGATGCCGCCGGCGCCGACGATGCCGATGATGGTTGAGGAGCGGGTGTTCGACTCGATGTAGTAGAGCACCTGGCTCGCGATCACCGGCAGCACCTGAGGCAGCAGGCCGAAGCGGATCTCATGGGCCTTTCCGCCGCCGACGGAGGAGACGCCCTCGACCGGTTTGCGGTCGGCTGCCTCGATCGCTTCCGAATAGAGCTTGCCGAAGGCGCCGAGATCGCTGGTCATGATCGCGAGCATGCCGGCGAAGGGGCCCAAACCCACGACATTGACCCAGATCAGCGCCCAGATCAGGGCATCGACGCCGCGCACCGTGTCGAGCGAGCGGCGGGCGAGGAAATGTACGACGCGGTTGGCGATGACGTTGCGCGCGGCGATGAAGCCGAGCGGCAGCGCCAGGATGGCGGCGAGCACGGTGCCGAGGAAGGCGATCGCGATCGTCTCGAACAACGCTTTCACGAAGATGATCGCGCGGGCGAAGGAGCCGGGATCGGGCGGCAGCATCAGCACGACGAAGGTGCCGAGATTGCCGAGGCCGGAAATGAGCTTCCAGAGCGAGGTCTCGAGCGTCGTCAGCCCGTAGAGGAAGAGGCCGGCGAGGGCGGCGATAGCGCCGATCGTCGCGAGCTTCGTCTTGAGCGAGCCGCGGATCGCGGCCTCGTGGCGATTGAGGATGTCGGCGCGCTCGGTCGTCGAGAGGGCGAGGCTCATCGGCCGTGCTCCAGACTGAGGAGGGCGTGGCGCAGCCGCTCGGTGCCGTAGTCGATCAGCATCACCGCGATGATGATCAGCAGCAGGATGGCGCTGACATCGGTGAAGTAGAACTTGCGGATCGCTTCGATCAGGTCCTGGCCGATGCCGCCGGCGCCAACGAAGCCCATGATGGAGGCGCCGCGGACATTGATCTCGAAGCGCAGCAGCGCATAGCTCGCAAAGTTGGAGAGCACCTGCGGCACCACCGCGAAGCGGACGATCTGCCACCAACTGCCACCGGCGGCGGTGACGCCGTCGACCGGCTTCAGGTCGATATTCTCGACGACTTCCGAGAAGAGCTTGCCGAGCGCGCCCATGGTGTGGATCGCGATGGCGAGCACGCCGGGCAGCGGGCCGAGACCGAAGGCGATGACGAAGATCAGCGCGAAGACGATCTCGGGAACGGTGCGGCAGAATTCGAGATAGCGGCGCACCGCGAAGCGCAGCCAGGTGGCGCGGCCGAGATTGGCGGCGGCGGCGAAGCAGAACAGGAAGGCGCCGGCGGCGCCGAGGATCGTCCCGACATAGGCGATGAGCACGGTCTGCCAGAGCAGCTTCAGCCAGCCCTTCAGGCCCCAGTACCATTCGGCGAGGTCGGTGCCGACGCTGCCGAGCCGGAGCGTCGGCAGCGTTTCGTAGATGTATTTCGGGAAGCGGTGGATGTTCTCGAAGAACTTGACGAGATCGACCTCGGCGCCGCGCGCCGAGAGCAGCACGCAGGCGATGAAGACGGCGATGCCGATCAGGGCCTGCCGGCGCTTGGCCGAGGAAGCCTGCCGATAGGTCTCGGCATGGGCCCGGATGGCTGGGTCGTTGCGGTCGATCGCGAGGGTCATGGAATTCTGTGTCCGTTGCCGGAGAGGGCGCTAGCCAGCGCCGCAGCCGTCATGCCCGCCCTTGTGGCGAGCATCCACGTCTTGAACACCGCATTCGATCAACGAAACGAAGGCGTGGATGGTCGGGACAAGCCCGACCATGACGGCGAGAGCAGGCGTGCTGCTTACGACGACTTCTTCTTGCGGAGGTCGTCGACGAACTTGTTCAGCTCGATGATCGGGTCGTAAGCCTTGTTGTCGACGGCGACGAGCGGGCCCTGCTTGCCTTCATAGATCTTGTCGAAAGCGACCTTGTCCTTGGTGGCGAGGTTCAGGACGGCGTCGCGGATCTTGGCCTTCAGCTCTTCCGGCAGGTCGGTGAGATAGGCCATCGGCGAGTTTACGATCTGCTCGGACTTGTAGATGATCCGAAAATCCTCGGCCTTGGCCATGTTCTTGCGGGCCATGCGCTGCAAGTTGGATTCCTGCTCGTCGTTCCACCAGTTGGCGGCGATGTCGACCGTGCCCTGCTGGAGCGCGATGATCGCGTTCTCGTGGCTGCCGGTATAGACGACCTTCGAGAAGAACGTTTCCGGCTCGATCTTCATGCCGTTGAGGACGAAGCGCGGGACGTTGTTGCCGGAGGTCGAGTTCGGATCGACGAGGCCGAGATTCTTGCCCTTGAGGTCCTCGACCTTCTGGTAGGGCGAATCCTTCTTCACGTAGAAGACCGAGTGATAGCCCTTGGTGCCGTCCAGGTTGGTCTCGATCGCGAAGGCGTCGACCTTGGCGCCGGTCATGCGGGCACGGGCGAAGGAGGCCGGGCCGTACATGCCGATATGGATGTTGCCGGCGCGCTGGCCCTCGATGATCGCGGCATAGTCGTTGGCGATGCGCAGGGTCACCTTGGTGCCGAGCTCCTTCGCGAGATAGTTCACGAAGGGGGTGTAGCGCTCGACCACGCCCGAGGCGTTCTCGGATGGGATGATCGCGAAGACGAGCTCGGGATATTTCGCCTTCCAGTCCTGGGCCAAGGCCGGAGCCGCGGCGGCGAGCGCCAGGCCGGCGACGGCAAGCTTGAGGGTGTGACGACGGGTCAGCATCGATATGCTCCTGGTTGTAGTCTTAGGCGGGATGGTCTTCTCGCGGCGACGGCCTTCGGGCCGGTCCGGCGATCTCAGGAAATCAGGCGGTCTTCTGGCGGGCGCGCTTCGCCTCGGAAGCGGCGATGGCGTCGAGCGCATCCAGCGCCTCGGCGCCGGCATCCTTGGCCTCGATGCCGTAGAGTTCGGCCGCGATCTCGCGGGTCAGCGCCTGCGGCACGTCGTCGAACACGACCTTGCCGGCGGACATGCCGATCAGGCGGTCACAGTATTTCGCGGCGATGTCGAGATCGTGCAGGTTGCACATCACGGTGATGCCGTCCTCGCGATTGATGCGAAACAGCGCGTCCATGACGACCTGGGTGTTGCGCGGGTCGAGCGAGGCGATCGGCTCGTCGGCGAGGATGATGCGCGGCTCCTGGACGAGGGCCCGGGCGATGGCGACGCGCTGCTGCTGGCCGCCGGAGAGGGTCTCGGCGCGCTGCGCCAGGAGATGGCCCATATCGAGACGCTCGAGCGCCGCGATGGCGCGGATCTTGTCGTCCTCGGAAAAGCTCTTGACCAGCGTCAGCGCGGCGGAGCGATGGTTCAACCGGCCGAGCAGGACATTGGTCAGCACGTCCAAGCGGCCGACGAGGTTGAACTGCTGGAAGATCATCGCCGTGTCGCGGCGCCAGCGCCGCAGCGAGGCTCCCTTCAGGCCGGTGACGTTCTGCTCCTCGCAGACTATCTGGCCGGAGGTCGGCTCGGTCAGGCGGTTCAGCATGCGCAGCAGCGTCGACTTGCCGGCGCCGGAGGGGCCGATGACGCCGACCATCTCTCCCTTCGGCACGGTCAGGGTCACGGCGTCGACCGCGTTCCTGTCGCCAAAGCGCTTGGTGAGGCCTTCGATACGCAGCATGAAATGGTTCTCGGGCACGATGCGGGCATGAGCGCGTCCCCGTCCGGCCAAAGCCAGAGGGTCAGGCGTCTCGATCGCCGCGAGGCCTAGCGGCCACGGATGACAGCGGCGTGACAGCAGGTGGAAAGCCTCGAAAGCAGCGATTGCGCCTTCGCGAGCCGGTCAACGTTTCGTGATGTCTCCAGAATGCGCTTGGACGATCCGCGGCTTGCCGGCAGGATGAGGGTGGATGGTTGTGTGCGGCGGAGACGCCTGTGATCGTGGGCTTCTCATCGGCAAGCATCTTGCATCGATGGCTGGGAGGCCGGATCGATGCGGCATCGGCGCGGAAACTGCTGTTTTTGTGCCGCTGTGGCACGCCGGCATCTTAGCAACGCCTTTCGTTCCATTTAAGACTAATGGGCGGCAACGGAGCCTCCAGCCTGATGAAGCGGTTCGTCCTTCTTGTTCTCGTCGCCGTGGTCGCGGGCGGCGGCTATTATGCCTACCGCAACCAGCGCGCCGGCACCCAGCAGGCACAGGCCAGCGCGGTCTCGGGTCCGCGCGCCGTGCCGGTCGAGGTCGCGTCGATCGAGCTGGCGACCGTCAGCGAGGAGGTCGAGGCACTCGGCACGCTCGCTGCCGATGAATCCGTGGTGATCGCGCCGGAGATCGCCGGCCGCGTCGTCTTCCTCGGTTTCAAGGAGGGCGAGCCCGTCAAGGCCGGCCAGGAGCTGGTCAAGCTCGATACGGCTATCCTCGATGCCGAGCTCAAGCAGGCGATGGCGGATCTCGGTCTCGCCCGCGACACCAACGACCGGCTCAGGGGGCTTGTCTCGCGCGGCTCGGGAACGCAGGTCGCGCTCGACGAATCCGCGGCGAAGCTCGCTTCCAGCGAGGCCCGCGTGCAGCTCGCCAAGGCCAAGCTCGCCCAGTCCACCATCGTGGCGCCGTTCACCGGCGTGGTCGGCCTGCGCTCGGTCGGCGTCGGCGACTATGTCTCGGTCGGCAAGCAATTGATCACGCTGACCAGCATCGACCCGATCAAGATCGATTTCCGCGTGCCCGAGATCTATCTCAGCCGCCTGAAGGTCGGCCAGCCCGTGCAGATGCGCGTCGATGCGGTGCCGGACCGCAAGTTCCAGGGGCAGATCTACGCGATCGACCCGGTGGTCGATGTGAACGGCCGGGCGATCCGCCTGCGCGCCAATATCCCCAATGCCGATCTCGCACTGAAGCCCGGCCTTTTCGCCCGCCTCGCCATCACCGTCGACCAGCGCGAGAACGCGATCCTGGTGCCGGAAATGGCCGTGGTGCCGGATGCCGTCGGCAAGATGGTCTATGTTGTCGACAAGGGTAAGGCCAAGCGCGTCACCGTCGAACTGGGCAAGCGGCTGCCGGGCAAAGTCGAGATCGTCAGCGGGCTTAAAGCCGACATGCAGGTCATCACCGCTGGCCAGATGCGGCTGCGCGACGGTGCGATCATCGCGATCAAGGACAAGGTAGTCCAGACGAGCCAGCTCTAGGACTGACTCATGAGCCTCTTCGAACTCTTCGTCCGCCGGCCCGTTCTCTCGACGGTGCTGAGCCTTCTGGTGATGCTGATCGGCATCGTCTCCTATGGCCGCCTGACCGTCCGTGAATACCCGAATATCGACGAGCCGATTGTCTCGGTCCGCACCGACTACCGCGGCGCCTCCGCCGAGATCATCGAGACGCAGGTAACGCAAATCCTGGAGAACTCGATCGCCGGCATCGAGGGCATCGAGATCCTGTCCTCGACCAGCCGCCAGGAGCGCAGCTTCATCCAGGTGCGCTTCCGCCCGGATGTCGACCCCGACGTCGCGGCTTCCGACGTGCGCGACCGTGTCAGCCGCGTGCGCAGCCGCATGCCCGACGAGATCGACGAGCCGGTCATCGCCAAGGTCGAGGCGGACTCGCAGCCGATCCTCTATCTCTCGCTGACCAGCTCGCGGCACGGGCCGCTGGAGCTGACCGATTTCGCCGACCGCTTCATCTCCGACCGCGTCCAGAACGTCACCGGCGTTGCGGAGGTTCGCATCCTCGGGCAGCGCCAATATGCGATGCGTCTCTGGCTCGATCGCGCCCGCATGTCGGCCTATGGCGTCAGCGTCCAGGAGGTCGAGGCCGCGGTCCGGGCGCAGAACATCGAGATTCCCTCGGGCCGCATCGAGAGCAACGACCGCGAATTCACGGTGCTCTCGCAGACCAGCATGACGTCGCCGGCGGAGTTCCGCGAGATCGTCGTCAAGGACGCCAACGGCTTCCCGGTCAAGGTCAAGGACATCGCCAAGGTCGAGCTCGGCGCCCGCGAGGAGCGCAACGCCGCGTGGTTCCGTGGCACGCCCTCGGTCACGATCGGCATCGTCAAGCAGGCGACGGCCAACCCGCTCGACGTCTCGGCCGGCATCGAGGAAGCGCTGCCCGGCATCATCGAGGATCTGCCACAGGGCATGTCGATCGCCAAGTCCTACGACACCTCGGTCTTTATCGACCGTTCGATCAAGGCGGTGTTCCAGACGATCTTCGAGGCGATCGTGCTCGTCGTGCTGATCATCTTCATCTTCCTGCGCTCGGTGCGCGCGACCCTGATCCCGCTGGTGACGATCCCCGTCTCGCTGATCGGCTCGTTTGCGCTGATGTATGCGCTCGGCTTCACCGTGAACACGCTGACGCTGCTCTCGATGGTGCTCGCCATCGGCCTCGTCGTCGACGACGCCATCGTCGTGCTGGAGAACGTGCACCGCCATATCGAGGACGGCATGAAGCCGACCCCGGCGGCGATCCGCGGCATCAACGAGATCGCCTTCGCGGTGGTGGCGATGACGCTGACGCTGGTCGCGGTCTATGCGCCGATGGCATTCTCGACGGGGCGGACCGGCAAGCTTTTCATCGAGTTCGCGCTGACGCTGGCCGGTGCGGTGCTGGTCTCGGGCTTCGTCGCGCTGACGCTGACGCCGATGATGTGCGCAAAGCTCCTGCGTCATCACGAGAAGCATAGCTGGCTGTACAATCTGCTGGAAGGCGGCTTCAACGCGCTGTCGCGCGGCTACAAGGCCTCACTGCGGGCCGCTTTGTCGGTGCGTCCGCTCGTCGTCCTGCTGGCGCTCGGCGTCGCAGGCGGGGGCTATTTCTTCTTCACCCATCTTCGGGCGGAGCTGTCCCCGGTCGAAGATCGCGGCACGATCAACGCCATCGGCGTATCGCCGGAGGGCGCAACGCTTTCCTTTACCGCCGATTACGCCAGGCAGGTCGAGAACTATTTCAAGAATATCCAGGAGGTCGACAGCTACCTCGTCATTGTCGGCTTCCCCGACGTGACGCGTGCGATCGCCTTCGCGCGCCTGAAGCCTTGGGAAGAGCGTCATCGCAAGCAGCAGGATATCGTCGCCGAGATCAACCGAGGCCTGTCGCAGATTCCCGGAATCCGCCTTTTCGCGACTAACCCGGCCTCGCTCGGGCAGGGCAATGCCAACAGCAAGCCGGTCGAGTTCGTGCTGCGCTCGTCGGAGCCCTATGCCCAGATCAAGTCCTATGTCGACCAACTGATGGCAGAGGTCGCGAACTCGCCGGTCCTGACGAATGTCGAGAGCAATCTCATCCTCGACAAGCCGCAGTTCAAGGTTTCGATCGACCGGCAGCGCGCCGCCGATCTCGGCGTCAATGTCGACATCATCGGCCGCACCATGGAGACGTTGCTTGGCGGCCGGCAGGTGACCCGCTTCAACATGAACAGCAAACAGTACGATGTCGTGCTGCAGGTCGAGGGCGCCGAGCGCAACACGCCGCAGGCGCTGCAATCGATCTACCTGATGGGCCGCGGCGGCGCCGTGGTGCAGCTTTCCAGCCTCGTCCAGGTCGAGGAGACGGTGGCGCCGAAGGAGCTGGTGCGTTTCAACCAGCTGCGCTCGGCGACGATCACCGCGATCCCGGCGCCGGGCTATTCGCTCGGCGACGCGCTCAAGGTGCTGGAGGAGGGCGCGGCGCGCGTGCTGCCCAATAGCGTGCAGATCGACTATTCCGGCCAGAGCCGCGAGTTCAAGCAGTCGGGCGCGAGCATCTTCATCGTCTTCCTGCTGGCGCTGGGCTTCATCTATCTGGTGCTGGCGGCGCAGTTCGAGAGCTTCGTCGACCCGGTTGTGATCATGGTCTCGGTGCCGCTCTCGCTGACCGGTGCGCTCGCCGCGCTCTATTTCACGGGCGGGACGATGAACGTGTACAGCCAGATCGGCCTGATCACGCTGGTCGGCCTCATCACCAAGCACGGCATCTTGATCCTGGAATTCACCAACCAGCTCCGCGAGGAGGGCCGGGAGATGATCGACGCCCTCGTCGAAGCCGCCGAATTGCGCCTGCGGCCGATCCTGATGACGACGGGCGCCATGGTGCTCGGAGCGGTGCCGCTCGCCATCGCCCATGGCGCCGGCGCGGAAAGCCGCTCGCAGATCGGCTGGGTCATCGTCGGCGGCATGACCTTCGGCACGCTGCTGACGCTCTATGTCGTGCCGGTCGCCTATAGCTACCTCGCCCGCAAGGTCCATGGCTCGCGCCATGGCGCGCATGACGAGGCGCATGGCGCTCACGGGGCGCATCCGGTGCCAGCGGAGTAGGTCAAGGGGCCGCCCCCGCCGTCATCCCGTGCGCGCTGCAGCGCGCAACGCTGCTGCGCAGACACGGGACCGCTTGAAGAGAAGGCGCCCTATCCTGACAACGGTCCCGCATCTGCGCAGCAGCACTGACGTGCCGCAGCGCCTGCGGGATGACGCGCGGAGCGCTACTGCAGCCTGACCGAGACGCTCTCGCTCGCTCCGGTCGCGTCGATCACCGAAATCCGCATGAAGCCCTTGCCGGGCGGCTGCCATTGCGTCTCGCGACGGCGCTGCGGCTCGGTCACCGGCGTGCCGTCGACCAGCCAGGTATAGGGCGGCGAGCCGCCGGCGGCCTTGAGGTTGAGCCGGGCATTGCCGTCGAGGGCGGCGGCCGAGAGGTCGATGCGGGCGCCGTCCGGCGGGAAGGCGAGCTTCAGCGTCGGCGTCGTCATCGCCGTCACGGTTTTGGGCACGTCCTGCCGAAGATGGCGCAGCGGCGGCGGCAGATGGCCGGTGCTGGCGACGATCGCGTCGGCCGGCTGCGGGAAGGGACGTGGGTCGATGCCGAGCCGGGCGAAGGCGTCGAACAGGATCGGTGCGGCGACCGTGCGCCCGACGAGGCCGGGGACGGCGCCGTTATCGGCGCGCCCGACCCAGACGCCGATCGTGTGCTTGCGGTCGAAGCCGACGGCCCAGGCATCGCGATAGCCGTATGACGTGCCGGTCTTGTAGGCGATGCGGCCGGGCACGGCATTGAGGGGCGGCGGCGCGCCGAGAAGGGTGTCGGCGACATACCAGGCTGCCACGGGATCGACGAGGCGAGGGGCCGGGCCGGCTTGTACTGCCTGTGGCCGGAATCTCAACGGCAGCATCTCGCCGCCACGCGCCAGGCCGACATAGGCGCGGGTCAGGTCCTGCAAGGTGATGCCGAGACCGCCGAGACCGACCGCGAGGCCGGGCGCGCCGCTATCCTTGGGCATGGCGATGGCGACGCCGGCATCGCGCAGGCGCGACAGGAAGCGCTGCGGGCCGAGCGCCGAGAGCAGCTCGACCGCGGGCACGTTGAGCGAGAGCTGGAGCGCCTTGCGCGCGCTGACCATGCCCTGGAAGGTCATATCGAAATTCTCGGGAATATAGATGCCGTAGCGCGCCGGCCGGTCCTCGAGCATGGTCTCGGGATGGGCGATGCCGTTGTCGAAGGCGAGTGCGTAGATGAAGGGCTTCAGCGCCGAGCCGGGCGAGCGCAAGGCCCGTGTCAGATCGAGCGCGCCCGCCCGTTCCGTTGCGAAGTAATCGACGCCGCCCACGGAGGCGCGAATCTCGCCGGTCTCGTTGTCGACGGCGAGGATCGCGATCGAAACCTGCGGGGCGAGGCCGAGGCTGCGTTCACGCGCGAGCCCTTCGAGCGCGGTTTGTAAGCGGGCATCGAGCGAGAGCTTCTGGACGCGCTCGACTGGGGCTTCCGCCACCGCCTGCTCGGCGATATGGGGGCTCAGGTTCGGGAAGGGGCGGCGTGCCGTCGGGATCGGCTCGTTGCGGCCGGCGGCGACCTCGTCTCGCGTGGCCAGGCCCGCCTGCTCGACCCGTTCCAGCACGCGCTCGCGCGCCTTGCGCGCGGCCTCGACGAAGCGGTCCGGCCGGCGCGTCTCGGGGGATTGCGGGAGGGCGACGAGCAGGGCGGCCTCGGCGGTCGAGAGCCGCTTCGGCTCCTTGCCGAAATAGGCGAAGCTCGCGGCGCGCACGCCCTCGAGATTGCCGCCGAAGGGCGCGAGCGTGAGGTAGAGGTCGAGAATGCGCGCCTTGTCGAAGTGCCGTTCCAATTCGACTGCGCGCACGGCCTGCCTTAGCTTGGCGGAGAGCGTGCGCTCTTCCCGCGGTTCGAGCAGGCGGGCGACCTGCATGGTCAAGGTCGAGCCGCCTGAGACGACGCGGCCATTGATCAGCATCTGGCCGGCGGCGCGCAGCATGCCCAACGGATCGATGCCGCGATGGCCGTCGAAGCGCTTGTCCTCGAAGGCCTTGAGCATGGCGAGATAGCGCGGGTCGACATCCTCGCTGGTGACGGGGAGTTTCCAGCGCCCATCCGCTGTGAGGAAGGGGCGCAGCAGCTTGCCTTCGCGATCGAGCACCACGGTCGAGCGATCGGCCGCGGCCGCGAGGTCGAGCGGGGGTAACGAGCGGGCATAGAGGGCGAGGGCAAGCGCTCCCGTCATTGCGAGGAGCGTCAGCGACGAAGCAATCCAGCGTGCCACACGGTTGCCCTTGGATCGCTTCGCTGCGCTCGCGATGACGGCAGCATCGGCCGTCATGCTCGGGCTTGACCCGAGCATCTTCTGATCGAGATTCTCGGGTCTGCGCTGCGCTTCGCCCGAGAATGACGGCCGTGTTTGCCCATTCTCGCTCATATTACCGCGCCGAGGTGATCTCCACCGCGCCGAAGCCCGTGCGGCCGAAGCGATCCGGCCGGTACATGTCCTCGATCACGGCGGCAGGCGAGACATAGCGGCCGGGCGAGACGGCTCGCGCGATATAGGCGACGGTGTAGGAGAGCTTGTCGTTCTTCGAGCCCGATCGCTCGAAGGCGGCGACATAGCGGTCATCGCGCGACTCGGTATGGACCGGGTAGACGTCCTGCTTCAGCCAATCGAGGCCCGCGACCGAGGCGCCTTCCGTCAGGTTGGCGTTCTCGATTTCCAGCCCGGCCGGAACGGGATCGACCAGCAGCAGCCGGCCATAGCGCGGCGTGGCCTCCGTCACGGTCAGCGCCACGACATAGCGCTCGTTCTGGCGCAGGCGCGCCGGATCGGCCTTCTCGCCCTTCATCGTGTAGATGACGCGCTCCAGGCCGAAGCCCTGGTTCAGGGCCGGCTCCGGCGCGGTCGGGATTCCGGCGACGGTGATGACCGCCTGGGCATTGCCGGCGCCGGGATTGGCGATGGTGAGCGACTTCGCCTCCAGCGCCTCGGCGGAGAGCGTGCGGTAGAGCGCGCCCTTGCGGGCGGTGCCGTCGACCGTCAGCGTCATGCCCTCGGCGTCCTTAGCCATGGCCTGCGCCGCCAGCACCATCCACATCTGCTCCTGCGTCGAGGTGTAGCTGTAGCGGGCGTTGCTGCGGGTGGCGTCGACGATCGAAACCGCGCGGCTGATATCGGCACGCTCGCCATTGGCTTCCGCGATCAGGGCGAGTACGCCGGCGCCGTCGCGCAGGCGGGAGCCGTAATCGGGCCGCGACAGGCCATCGTCACTCGCCTGCTGCAACAGCCCGAGCGCGCTGCCGAAGGCGCCGCGTCCGCGTCCGCGATCACCCAGCGCCGAGAGCGCGGCGCCGATCTGGGCGCGGGCGAGCGGCGTCGCGAAATCGCCGAGCTTGTTGTCGGCGAGATAGCGCAGGTCGCCCATCACCGGCCGGCCGTTGCGGGCGAGCACATAGAGCGCATAGGCGATGCCGGCGGCCTCTTCCTTGTTGATCTCGCTGGTGTTGACGACCTGGTTACGCAGGCGGTCGAGCGCGAGATTGAAGGCGATCTGCGGCACCGCGAACTGCTTCTCGCGGGCCCGGGTCAAGAAGTCGGTGACGAAGGCATCGAGCCAGAGATCGTCGCCGCCGACGCCCCAGAGGCCGAAGGAGCCGTTGCCGCCCTGGCGGGCGAGCACGCGCTCGATCGCATTGACGACCCGCTCGTCGGCCTTGTCGTCGAGCGCGAGCTGTTCCAGCGAGGCGAGCTGGTTGACCGCCAGCAGCGGCAGGGCGCGCGAGACGGTCTGCTCGGTACAGCCATAGGGGTAGCGGTCGAGCGCCTTGAGCAGGGCCGGCACGTCGAGCGAGCCGAAGGGCGAGACCGTCACCGAGACCTGGCCGGAATTCGGCACGAGATCGGCGAGCAGGTCGGAGGAGACAGTGATAGCCCCGCCATTGCCGGGGATGGCGCGGACGATGCGGCGCGCGATCGTGGCGGCCGAGGGCTGGACCCTCACGGCGAGGTTCTGCACCGTACTGAGCCCGTTCGGGCCGGAGACACGGACATCGAACTCGGCGCGACCGAGGCCGGCTGCGGTGACGGGGATCGTCATCTGCGTCTTGGCGCCGGCACCCATCTGCATGGTGCGGCGGGTGGCGTCGGCCGCGACCAGCACTGGTCCCTTCACGTCGAGATCGACGGTATAGGCGCCGGCCGGACCCTCGACATTGTCGACCTGGAGATGGAAGCGCGACTGGTCGCCGATAGCGAGGAAGCGCGGCAGCGTCGCCTGGGCGACGATCTGGTCGCGCACGATCACGTCGGCGCTGGCCTGGCCGGTGCGGCCGGCCGACCAGGCGACGCCCATGACACGCACCGAGCCGTTGAAGGCCGGCAGGTCGAAATCGATCTTCGCCGTGCCGTCGGCCCCGACCTTGACCACGCCGGAATAGCGGGCGAGTGGCTCCTGCGTCGGCTTCTCGCCATCCATCCTAGGCGCGGCGTCGCCGCCGGTGCGGATCGCGCCGCGCGTGCCCTGCATGCCGTCGATCAGGTAGCCGTAGAGATCGCGCAGGTCGTGGCCGAGCTGGCGCTGGCCGAAGAAGAACTTGCTCGGGTCCGGGCTCTCGTAGCGGGTGAGGTTGAGGATGCCGATATCGACGGCGGCCAGCGTGACATAGGCCTCTTCGCCGGCCTTCATGCCGGTGACCTTGACCGGCAGCGACAGCGTCGTGAGCGGGCGCACCAGCTTGGGCGCACCGAGATCGAGCGCCAGCGTGCGCGTCTCCTTGCCGATCTGGAACCAGGAGAGGCCGATGGCCCGGCCGGGCAGGCGCTTGGCAGAGGCGTCCATCGGCCGGTGCGCGAGCACGACGAGATAGGCGCTGGCGCCCCACTCCGCCTTCACCGGAATGCTGGCGCTGGTGCCGCCTTCCGTGATGTCGATGGTGCGGATATCAGCAACCTTGTCGGTGACGACGGCAAGCGTCGCCTTGCCGGCGAAGCGCGGCGAGAGACGAACCTGCAGGCTCTCGCCATCGGCATAAGCAGCCTTGTCGAGGGCGACGTCGAGCACATCCGGCGTGTCGGCCGTCTTGTCGCTCTCATAGCCGACGCTGAAGGAGACCGAGGTCTCGGCCGCCTCATTGCCGTCAGAGGTCACGTCGAGCCGGTAATTGCCCCATTCGACGGGCGCGGCGATCTTGGCGCCAGCGGCCTCCGCCACTGCGATCTCGCCATCGGCGACGCGGCGGGTGGTCTTGACGCCCTCATAGTTCCAGCGGCCGTCCTGGAAGAACCACTGGTAATTGCGTCGGACCTTGGACAGCACCCATTTGACGCCGGGCCGAGCGAGGCGCTTGCCGTCGCCGGTCGCCATGATCACTTCGAAATTGGCGGTCTGGCCGTTGCCGAGATCGCCGTCGCGGAACAGCTTCTTCACGCCGATCGCGGCGCCTTTGGGCACGATCGGCATCGTGACCGAGCGTGCGATGGCGCGCCCGCCGGGCTCGCCCACGCGCACGGTCATCTCGACCTCGAGCGGGCGGTTGGTATCCGCCTGCTGGACGGGGTTGGAGATCGTCGCCTTGCCGGCGGCGTCGGTCGTGGTGCTTTCCTCGAATTCGCTCTGGACCGGCTCGAAAGCCTCGTCGGTGAGGCCGACCTGATAGTCCTTGAAGCCGGGGATGGCGCTGGCATCGGCCGCGCGGATCGTCATCGAGCCGGTGACGTCAAGCTCGGAGCCCGGCGCGCCGTAGAGATAGCGGGCGGCGACATCGAGCTCCGCCGGCTGGCCGGCCTGGAGCAGCGGCGCCTTCGGCGTCAGCGTCAGCTCCAGCCGCTCGGGGACATAGTCCTCGACGAGGAAGGAGGTCTCGCCGATCGCCTGGCCCTTCGGGTCGGAATAGGCGAGGACGCGCCAGGTGCCGGTCGCGGAACCGGAGACGAGCTGGATCGAATGGGCGCGGCCGCCCGCGCCCTGGTCCTCGACCTGCCGGCGGCGATATTCGACGCCATCCGGGCGCTTGACGACGATGGTCAGCGGCAGGCCGGTGACGGCGGCGCCCTTGGCGTCGCGTAGCAGAGACGTCAGATAGACCGTCTCGCCCGAGCGATAGACGCCGCGCTCGGTGTATAGGTAGGCGTCGAGCCCGGCGGGGGCGACGCGACCCTTCACGCCGCGATCGGAGAGATCGAAGGCGGTCTGCTTGAGATCGAGGAAGCCATAATCCTCCGCGAGCGAGGCGGTGACGAGGCCGGGCGCATTGCCGCCCTGGCCCTTGCCGAGGCCGGCATCGAAGCGGGCATAGCCGTTGCCATCGGTCTTCGCGGTGCCGAGCACCTCGTTATTGCGGGCGATCAGACGCAGTTCCGCGTTGGCGATCGGCTTGGCATCGGCGAGCGAGCGGGCGAGCACATGCACGCCGTCCGGGCCGGTGAAGGAGGTCAGGCCGAGATCGGAGACCACGAACCACTGCGTCGCCCGCGTCGAGCCGTCATCGTAGGAATCGCCGTCGTCGCTGGCGGGCGCGGCGGCTGGACCGCCCGAGGGCTTGGCGAACATGACGTAGACGCCGGGCTTGAGGCTGCCGACAGCTTCGGTCACCGGGAAGGCGGTGATCACGTCCTGGTTCAGCTCGGACTTCACGTCCATCGTGCCGGACCAGACGGTCTGGCCCTTGTCGCTGGCGATCTGCTTGGCGGAATAGGAGCCGATCTGGCTGAGGAAATCCTCGGAATGAACCGAGTTGATCAGGTTGCGGTCGCCGATCCGCATGACTTCGAGATCGAGCTTGCCGGAATTGACCGAGACGACCGGAATGCCCTGCTGGCCGGTGCGCGGCAGCACGTAGTTCTTGCCGGTGAAGCGCACCGAGGGGGTGCGGTCGCGGACATAGATCTCGTAATCGGCCGATTTCAGCAGGGTCTCGTCGGGGATAGCGGAGGGCACGCCCTGGCGGATGACGATGGCGTAGCGCTCGCCATGCTTGAGCCCGTCGACGCAGATCTGGCGGTCCTCGGCGCTGACGGCGAAATCGCCCTTGCCGCCTGAGATTGCGACGTAAGGCGCGAAATCGACGCGGCCGCGTGCGAGCGCCTCCGAGAATTCGAAGCAGGCACGGGGCGAGGCGGCGTCCGAATCGGTCTTGTTGGAGATCAAGCGGAAGCCGCGCTTCTCGCGCAGGCTCTCATAAGAGCTTTGCAGGGCGGAATTGGCGGCAAGGTCGAGGCTCAGGCGATAGGTGGTCAGCGCCGGGCGCCACAACTCGTTCTTCTCGAAGGTGCGGGCGAGCACGCCGAGCGAGGCCGCCTCATCATTGCGGTTGGTCGAGCGCTGATAGGCGAGATAGGCGGCGGCGACGGCGCGCTCGCGCAATTCCCAGCGCTCGCGATAGTCGCGCGGCTCGATCGCGTTTGCGGCGCGCGCCATCAGGCGCCAGCCGGCGGCATTGGCGGAATCGGCGACGATCGCGGCATTGGCCTGGGGCAGGGCGGAGCGGGCATCGCCACGGCCGAGCGCGATCTCGCCGGCGCGGATGGCGTCCGCCGCCGAGCGACTCCCGGTCGCGACCTCGCGCTTGAGGCGCTCCTCAAGACGCTGCCCGTCGGCCTGCAGGTCGTTGCGGACATAGGCCTTCTGGGCGAAGGCAGGGGCTGCCACGAGCGTGAGTGAGAGGGCGAGCGCGAGACGGGAAAGCAAGGTCATCGTCGGTCCTCTTCGTCGGTCGGCCCGGCCAGGATCGGCGGACATGGCTTCAGGCCGATGACGGCGTGAGACGGGGCCGGCAGGCTATCACCGTGCCGCGCGCGTTCAAGTCATGCGAATGCAGGGCGCGCGGCAACGGGGTATCCCGCTATCGGAGTCGTTCGCCATGGTTGCGGCGCGGCGCGTTCTGACGCTCAATGCAGCCGCTTCGCCCGTTCTCAAGGACGAGACCCATGCCGCGCGCCCTTCTCAATCCCCTGCGAATCACGTTGCTCCGAAGTGCCGCCCTGGCGCTCGCGCTGCTGGTGCCGACGCTTGCCGGCGCGCAGGCCCCCGCGCCGGGCCCTTCGCCCCAGATGGCGGCGGCGCAGGCCGGGTTCGAGGCCTTGCCCGAGGCCGAGCGCAAGGCGATCCAGACCGACCTGATCTGGGCCGGGCAGTTCAACGGCGCGGTCTCCGGCTCCTATGGCCCGCTGACCTTCCGGGCGATCAATGCCTTCAAGGGCGCGCGGGGGTCGGCCGACGGGTTGCTGCCGCCGGCCGAGCGGGCGGCGCTCGCGAAGGCCGCGCAGGCGGCGCGCGATGCGGCCGGGTTCAAGGTGCTGGCCGACGACAAGACCGGCGTGCAGATCGGCATCCCGATGAAGCTGTTGCCGAAGCGCGACGTCACGCCTTCGGGCGGCAGTCGCTGGCAGAGCGCCGACCAGAAGGTGACGCTCGATACCTCGACCACGCCGCCGGGCGGGGATGACCTCGCGGCGATCTTCGAGAAGGCGATCACCGTCAGCCCGAACAGCCCGCGCAAGATCACCTACAAGCTGCTGCGGCCGGATTTCTTCGTCGTCACGGGTGAGACGCCGACAGGGCGGTTCTATCGCAGGCTTTCGGCCGGGCCGCAGGGGCTGCGCGGCTTCTCGATCGGCTATGACAAGGCGCTGGCGCCGACCGTCGACAAGCTGGTCATCGCGATCGCCGCGAGCTTCGAGCCGTTCCCGACCGGACCCGTGCCGCGGATGGTCGCCACCGTCCGCGTATCGAGCGACGGTACGATCTCGCCATCTGCAGCGCCGGCACAGCCGGCCGTGCCGATGCCCTTCGGAGCGCGTAGCAACGAGCGCTATGGCGTGGCGCTCGCCCTCGACGAGCGGATCTCGCTGAGCGTTGCGGCGGCTGTCGATAACTGCCGGACCTTGCGTGTGGGCAGTCGCAACGCCAAGCTGCGTCTCAAGGACGATGCGACCGGGCTTGCCCTGCTTGACCTGGAGGGCTCGGGCGCCGCGAAGCCGCCGGGTCTGCGCGGCGAAGCCGCGGGCGCTTCCGAGGCACTGGTGCTGGTCGCCTACGGCAACGATGCCGGCAAGCGGGCCGCCGTCGCCCTGCCCGGACAGAGCGTTCAGGCCGGCGGCAAGCCGGCGCTCAGTGCGCCGCTCCAGCCGGGGCAGGCGGGTGCGCCGGCCTTCGACCGGCAAGGGCGGCTCGTCGGCATCGTCACCGACAACCCGTCCGACAAGATCCTAATCGCCGGCGTCGCGCCGCAGCGCAGCTATGCCTTCGCCGATGGAGCTGTGATCCAGGCGATGCTGGGCAGGGCCGGCGTCGTCCTGCCGGCTGCAACGGCGGGCTCCGAACTCAGCACAGGCGCGGTGGTCGAACGGGTTTCCGGCGCGGTCCAGCCCATCGTCTGCGGACTGTAGTCAAGCCTTCATTGCGAAGAGCGAAGCGACGAAGCAACCCATCAGGACTGGGCTGCAGCGTTCAACCCCGTCCTGCTGGATTGCTTCGCTGCGCTCGCAATAACGGGTGAGGCTGATCTGGACGACTGCCATACCAGCCAAAATGAGAGGTTGTCACTGGCCGCGCGATCGGCTCAGATGACGCCCGTCTCATCAAGGGAGCCCCGTCGTGGACGAGGAGCGCCCGGACACTAAATCGATTTAGCGGAGGAACTGGGGAATGACCGATTTCATCGACAGGCGAACCGTGCTCAAGGGCGCGGCTGCGGCCGGCGCTGGCCTGATCGCGGCGCCTGCCATCGCGCAGGCGAATTATCCGTCGCGGCCGATCACCATGGTCTGCCCATGGGGCGCCGGCGGCGGCACGGACGCGACCGCGCGCATCGTCGCGCAGCTCCTGGAAAAGGACCTCGGCCAGCCGGTCAACGTCGTGAACCGCACTGGCGGTTCCGGCGTGGTTGGCCATTCGGCCATCGCGACGGCGGCGCCGGACGGCTACAATATCGGCATGCTGACGGTCGAGATCGCCATGATGCATCATCAGGGCCTGACCGACCTGAAATCGACAAGTTACACCTCGCTCGCGCTGATGAACGAAGACCCGCCGGGCGTGCAGGTCTCGACCGCGGGTCCTTACAAGGACATCAAGGCGCTGGCCGATGCGATCAAGGCGGCCCCTCCCGGCAAGCTCAAGGCCTCCGGCACCGGCCAGGGCGGCATCTGGCATCTCGCGCTGATTGGCTGGCTCGTCGCCATGGGCCTGAAGCCGGACCATGTCGCCTGGGTGCCGTCGAACGGCGCGGCGCCGGGCATGCAGGATCTGGCGGCCGGCGGCATCGATATCGTGACCTGCTCGGTGCCCGAAGCACGCGCGATGATCGATGCCGGCAAGGCCAAATCGCTGGCGATCATGGCGAGCGAGCGCAACCCGCAGTTCAAGGACGTGCCAACGCTCAACGAGACGCTCGGCATCAACTACTCGATCGGCGCCTGGCGCGGCATCGGCGCGCCGAAGGGGCTGCCGCCCGAGATCGCGGCGAAGCTGACGGCCGCGCTGAAGAAGGCCTTCGACTCGAAGGACTATCAGGACTTCATGAATGCGCGGGGCTTCGGAATGAAGTTCGCGGATGGCAAGGGCTTCGCCGACTTCATGGCCGCCAGCGACACCTCCATGGCCTCCGCCATGAAGGCGGCAGGCCTCGCCAAGGGCTAGGCGGCCGGGAGCGCTGAGCGCCGGGAGCAAAGGCTCCCGGCGTTTTCGTCTGATCTCATGACCTGATCGTCCAGGGAGGTTGCCTCTTGCAACTATCCGACCGCATTTCCGGCTCAACGCTTGCCGCGCTTGGCGCCGCCGCCTTCATCTACGGCTCGAAACTGCCCCCCGTACCCGGCCAGCAGGTTGGTCCCTCCGCGTTTCCGATGGTCGTCGGCGCCGGGCTCGTCATCTGCGGCGGCCTGATTGTCTTCGGGATCGGCCGCCATTTCGAGGAGGTTGCCGAGGCCGATGTCGTTAGCCATGCGACGCCGGAGGAACTCGTGCCGTTGCCGGCCTGGCGCAACTGGCTGGCGCTGCTGCCGCCGGCGCTGCTGGCCTTCTATGCGCTGGCCTCGGAGCCGCTCGGCTTCCTGCCGACCACCGCGATCATGGTGCTCCTCACCAGCCTTGCCTTCGGCGCGAAGCCGAAGCTGGCCGTGCCGCTCGCGATCATCGCGCCCTTCATGATCAACCTGATCTTCCTGAAGCTGCTGCGGGTGCCGCTGCCCGGCGGCATCCTGCCCTTCCCCTGGTGAGCGAGGCCTGACGATGGACACCGTCATCAAGGCCTTCGGGCTTGTCTTCCAATTCGACGTGATGATCGCAGTCGTCGCGTCGGCCTTCTACGGGCTGACGGTCGGGGCGCTGCCCGGCCTCTCGGCCACCATGGCGACGGCGCTGCTCGTGCCGGTCACCTTCTATCTCTCGCCGATCGCGGCGATCGCGACGATCATCACGGCCTCGGCCATGGCGATCTTCTCCGGCGACATTCCGGGCTGCCTGCTGCGCATCCCCGGCACGCCGGCCTCGGCTGCCTATACCGACGAGGCCTATGCGATGACGCGCAAGGGCCAAGCGGAGACCGCGCTCGGCATCTGCCTGTGGTTCTCGGCGCTTGGCGGCATCGCCGGCACGCTCTCGCTGATGCTGATCGCGCCGCTTCTGGCCGAGATGGCGCTCTCCTTCTCGACCTACGAGAATTTCTGGCTCGCGATGCTGGGCTTGATGTGCTCGACGCTGGTCGCGCGCTCGTCGCCGATCAAGGCGATCGCGTCGATGCTGCTCGGCCTGCTGATCACCTGCATCGGCATCGACAATCCCGGCGGCGTGCCGCGCTTCACCTTCGGCTCGACCAATCTTTTGGGCGGCATCGAGGTCATTCCGGCCCTTGTCGGCGTCTTCGCGCTGGCCGAGGTGATGCGTTCGCTGACCGAGCGCGATCCGCCGAAGATCGAGAACCGCAAGCTCGGCTCGATCCTGAAGGGGCAATGGCAGCTCACCAAGGAATATCCGAAGCAGCAGACGCGCGGGAACATCGTCGGCATCATCATCGGCGTCCTGCCGGGTGCCGGCGCCGACATGGCGGCCTGGGTCAGCTACGCGATGTCGAAGCGCTTCTCGAAGACGCCGGAGAAATTCGGCACCGGCCACCCCGAGGGGCTGATCGAGGCCGGCGCCTCCAACAACGCCTCTCTCGCCTCGGGCTGGGTGCCGGCGCTGCTCTTCGGCATCCCCGGCGACACGATCACCGCGATCGCCATCGGCGTGCTCTACATGAAGGGGCTGAACCCCGGCCCGTCGCTGTTCACCACCCAGGCCGAGAGCATGTATGCGCTCTATATCATCTTCATTCTCGGCAACATCATCATGATCCCCTTCGGCATCGTGATGATCCGGCTGGCGAGCAAGGTGGTCGGGGCGCCCCGTTCGGCGGTGATGCCGGTGATCATGATCTTTTGCGCGGTCGGCGCCTTCGCAACGGCGGGCAACAACCTCTTCGCGGTCTGGTGCGTCGCCTTCTTCGGCGTGTTCGGCTTCGTGATGGAGAAGAACGGCTACCCAGTCGCGGCGATGGTGCTCGGCATCGTCATGGGCACGATGGTGGAACAGAACTTCGTGACCTCGCTGATCAAGTCGGACGGGTCGGTCCTGCCCTTCTTCGATCGGCCGGTCTCGTCAGTGCTGGCGGCGATGACCTTCGCCGCGCTGCTCTGGCCGGTGTTCTCCTGGACGCGCGACTGGCTGAAGGGCAGGGGCCGGGCGGTGGCGGCCTGAGGGCCGCCACGCTCACTTCTTGCCACGCTCACTTCTTCAGGAAGGCCATGAAGGCGGCCATCGCTTCCGGTGACTTGAGGCGCTCTCCGAAATGGCGCGCCTCGGTGGCGATGGTCTCGGCCACGGCCTGGGCCGCGCCGCGCTTCAGCAGCATCTTGGTCAGCGCCAGCGATTCCGGCGGCAGGGCCGCCAGCGCCTTCGCCTTGGCGAGGCCGGCTTCTAGCGCGGTGCCGTCCTCGGTGACGGCGTTGACGAGGCCGGCCGCGGCGGCCGTCTCGGCATTGAAGGCCTCACCCAGCATCAGCAGTTCCGCCGCCTTCTTCGAGCCTGCAACCAGCGGCAGGAGATAGCTCGATCCGCCCTCGGGGCTTAAGCCCAGCGTCACGAAGGGCAAACGGAAGGTGGCGGAGCGGGCGGCGAAGGCGAGGTCGCAATGCAGCAGCATCGTCGTACCGATGCCGACCGCGAAGCCCTCGACCGCCGCGACGATCGGCTTCTTCGCCGTCGAGATCACTTCGAGGAAGTCGATCGCGATCTTGGGACCCTCGCCGGATGCGGCGGCGGCAGCGAAATCCTTGAGGTCATTGCCGCTGGTGAAGGTGCCGCCGGCGCCCGTCAGCAGGATGGCGCGGATCGATGCATCGGCCTCGGCGGCTCCGATTGCGGCGATCAGCCCGGCATAGCTCGCACGGTCGAGCGCGTTCTTGCGGTCCGGTCGATTCATGGTGATCTGCACCACGCCGGCCGCGATGGTTTCGCTCAGCATTTCGCTCATCGGTCCGCTCCTGATTCTCCTGCTCGGATCGCATGGGCTTTCGTCAGGGGTCAAGCGAGGCCGGATGCGCCTTTCGTCGCCGCGCCCTGCTTGACATCGCGCGGTGCGGATTCTCCCTTGCCTGCCTGGACGCCTTCACCGCCCTGTTGCGAGTCGGGCGCGAGACAGGGATTGCGGAGACGTCGATGACGAAGGTTCAGCTTGAGGTTCACGGCCGGGTTGCGGTCGCCACCATCGACAATCCCCCCGTCAATGCGCTCGGCGCCGCCGTACGCGAGGGGCTGGCCAAGGCGATCGCGCAGGCCAATGCCGATGCCGCCGTCGCCGCGATCGTGATCGCTTCCGCCGGCAAGGCCTTCATCGCCGGGGCCGATATCAGCGAGTTCGGCAAGCCGCCGGCCCCGCCGCTGCTGCCCGACCTGCTCGATGCGATCGAAGCCTCGAACAAGCCGGTCGTCGCGGCGATCCAGGGCGTGGCGCTTGGCGGCGGGCTCGAGGTCGCGCTGGCCTGTCATGCCAGAGTGGCGCTGCCGGGAGCCAAGCTCGGCCTGCCCGAGGTCAAGCTCGGGCTGATCCCCGGCGCCGGCGGCACGCAGCGCCTGCCGCGCCTGATCGGCGCCGCCAAGGCCTTCCCGATGATGCTCTCGGGCGAGCCGATCCCGGCGGGGCTCGCGCTCGAATATGGTCTGCTCGACGAGGTCGTTTCCAGCGATGTCGTCACCGCCGCGGTCCGGCTGGCCAGGGCGCTGGAGGCTGAAGGGCGCTGTCCTGTGACCAGTGAAGCCGTCGGCGCCTTGACCGAGGCCGATCGCGAGGCCTTCGAGGCCCTGGCCAAGGATGCCCTGAAGAAGGCCGAAGGCATGCCGAACGTGCTGGCGCTGGTCGAGGCGGTGCGCGCGACCGCGTTGCCGTTCAAGGAAGGCGTAGCGGTCGAGCGCAAGCTGTTCCTGTCGCTCATCGCCGACGAGCGTTCCAAGGCGCTGCGCCATGTCTTCTTCGCCGAGCGCGAGGTCGCGAAGGTGCCGGGCATCGGCCCGGAGGTGAAGCCGCGCGAGATCGCCAGCGCGGCCGTGATCGGCGCCGGCACGATGGGCGGCGGCATCGCCATGAGCTTCGCCAATGCCGGCATCCCGGTGACGCTGATCGAGACGGCGCAGGCCGCGCTCGACAATGGCGTCAACCGCATCGGCGCGATCTACGACATCTCCGTCCAGCGGGGGTCGCTGACGCCGGAGGCGAAGGCGAAGCGCATGGCGCTGATCAAGCCGGCGGTCGGGCTCGCGGCTGCGGCCGGCGCCGATATCGTGGTCGAGGCCGCCTTCGAGGAAATGGGCGTCAAGCAGCAGATCTTCGGCGAGCTCGACCGGGTGGCGAAGCCCGGTGCGATCCTCGCCAGCAACACCTCCTATCTCGACGTGCCCACGATCGCGGCGGCGACGAAGCGTCCGCAGGACGTGATCGGCATGCATTTCTTCAGCCCGGCCAATGTCATGAAGCTCCTGGAGATCGTCCGGCCGGCTGGTTCGGCCGACGATGCGATCGCGACCGCCGTCGCGCTCGGCCGCAAGCTCGGCAAGGTGCCGGTCGTGGTCGGCAACGGCTTCGGCTTCGTCGGCAACCGCATGCTGGAGCAGCGCACCCGCGCCGCCGAACGCCTGCTGGTCGCGGGCGCCCTGCCGCATGAGGTCGACGCGGCGCTGGTCGGCTTCGGCTTCAAGATGGGGCCCTTCGCCATGGCCGATCTCGCCGGCAACGATATCGGCTGGCGCTCGCGCAAGGCGCGCGGCCTGAAGGCCGCCGTGGCCGATGCGATCTGCGAGGCCGGCTGGTTCGGCCAGAAGACCGGGCGCGGCTATTACATCTATCCGCAAGGTGCCCGCGCCGGGCAGCGCTGCCCGGAGGTCGAGGCGCTTATCGCCCGCATCTCGGCCGAGCAGGGCGTGACGCGGCGCCCCTTCACGCAGGAGGAAATCCTGGCGCGCCTGCTCGATCCGATGGTGAACGAGGGGGCGCGCATCCTGGAAGCGGGTATCGCGGCGCGGCCGGGCGACATCGATATCGTCTGGATCAACGGCTATAACTGGCCCGCCTGGCGGGGCGGGCCGATGTTCTGGGCCGACAGCGTCGGGCTCGATGTGATCGTGAAGCGGCTGGAAGCGCTGGCAGCCGAGACTGGCGATAAGGCGCTGGAGCCGGCGCCGCTGCTCAGGCGGCTCGCGGCCGAGGGCAAGGGGTTTGCCAGTCTGAAGGGGTGAGGCCGTTCGGCCTCAATCCAGCCAGGTCGTAAAGCCCTCGACCGGCTCGCGCTCCGGCACGAGGCGGTTGGCCGGCGCATCGGGATCGGCCTTGCCGATGGCGATGCCGCAGACCAGGACCTCGTCCTCGGGAATCGCGAGTTCGCGCCGGACGATCGGGTGGAACTGCGCGAAGATCGCCTGCGGGCAGGAATCGAGGCCATGACCCTGCGCGGCGATCAGCAGGGTCTGGATGAACATGCCGAGATCGAGCCAGGAGCCGATCTCCAGATCGCGATCGATGGTCAGCATCAGCGCGACCGGCGCGTCGAAGAAGCGCAGATTTGCGGCCGTCTGGCGCTTCATGCCCTCGGTATCGCCCTTGGCGACGCCAAGGAGGCCGTAAAGGTCCCAGCCGACCTTGCGGCGGCGCGCCAGATAGGGCTCGCGGAACTGCGCGGGATAGTAGCGGTATTCCTCGACGCCCGGGCGCTCGCCGGCTTCGACGGCGGCGAGCAGCGCGGTTTCGAGCCGCGCCCGCGTCTGCGGGCCGACCACCCTGAGCTTCCAGGGCTGCATATTGGTGCCGGAAGGGGCCTGCGCCGCCAGATCGATCAGGCGGCGCAGCAGTTCGGGGGCGACCGGGTCGGGCAGGAAGGCGCGAACGGCCCGGCGCGAGCGGATCGCGCGTTCGACGGCTTCGGCCCCGGTCATCGCTCGCTAGCCCGCCTTGCGCGCATCGAGGAAGGCCGCGTGTTCGCGGACGAGATCGCCGGCCAGCGCCTTGGCGATCAGGGCGCGGGTGTTGGGCAGCCCGTAGATCGCGGCGAAGGAGCCGAAGCGCGGGCCCTGATCCTCGCCGAACATCACTTGGTAGATCGCCTTCCACCAGTCGCCGGATACGCCAGGCCGTTCTGGCGTCGCGTTCTTGGCGGTGAGGTTCTGGTAGCGCGGGATGGCGCGGGCGACATCGAGCGCGGTGTCCTGCACCATCTCGGGCGTCGGATCGGCCGGCAGGGCGGCCAGCGCGGCGTCGAGCTGGATGAAGGCGTCGCGCTCGACCTCGTCGGCCGGGCGGTAGCTTTTCGCCGGCTTCACGAAATCGCGGAAATAGGCGATCGCGTAGCCGACCAGCGCATCGAGCCGCGGATGCGTCTGCGGCGACATGCCCGGCGCATAGCGCTGGAGGAAGCCCCAGAGCACGGCCTTGTTCTCGGAATTCGCGACGGCGACGAGGTTCATCAGCAGGCCGAAGGTGACCTGAGTCCTCACTGCGTTGTCGCCTTCGCCGGAGGCGATGACCTCCGGCGCCGGGGGATTGCCGGCATGGATGTGCCAGACCGGGTTGCCGAGCCGGTTCTTCCAGTCCTGCTTCTCGTAGCCATTGAGGAACTGGAGATATTCGTCGACAGCGCGCGGGATCACGTCGAAGTGGAGCTTCTTGGCCTCGCGCGGGCGCTGGAACATGTAGAGCGCCAGGCTCTCCGGCGGGCCATAGGTCAGCCAGTCCTCGATGGTCAGGCCGTTGCCCTTCGACTTCGAGATCTTCTGGCCCTGCTCGTCGAGGAAGAGCTCGTAGTTGAAGCCCTCGGGCGGCGTGCCGTCGAGCGCGCGGGCGATCTGCGAGGAGACCTTGACCGAGTCGATCAGGTCCTTCCCGGCCATCTCGTAGTCGACGCCGAGCGCGACCCAGCGCATCGCCCAGTCCGGCTTCCACTGCAGCTTCACATGGCCGCCCGTGACGGGGGAGACGAAGCGCTCCTTCGTCTGCGGATCGGTCCAGGCGATGGTGCCGGCCTCGACGTCGACCTCGTCGATCGGCACCTGCATGACGATGCGCGTCTTCGGGTGGATCGGCAGGAAGGGCGAGTAGGTTGCGGCCCGCTCCTCGCGCAAAGTCGGCAGCATGATCTTCATCATGGCGTCGTAGCGCGCGAGCATCTTGAGCAGGGTCTCGTCGAACTCTCCGGCGCGGTACGAGTCGGTTGAGGACTTGAACTCGTAGTCGAAGCCGAAGCTGTCGAGGAAGGCGCAGAGCCGCGCATTGTTGTGGCGGCCGAACGAGGCGTGCGTGCCGAACGGGTCCGGCACCTCGGTCAAGGGCTTGCCGAGATTGGCGGCGAGCAGTTCCTTGTTCGGCACGTTGTCCGGCACCTTGCGCAGGCCGTCCATGTCGTCGGAAAAGGCGACGAGCCGGGTCGGGATCGTGTTGCCGGTCAGCACCTGGAAGGCGTGACGGACCATCGAGGTGCGCGCGACCTCGCCGAAGGTGCCGATATGCGGCAGGCCCGAGGGGCCGTAGCCGGTTTCGAAGATCACCGTTTTCTTGCCGGATTTCTCGATGCGGGCCACGAGCTTGCGCGCCTCCTCGAACGGCCAGGCGGCCGAACGCTGGGCGGCGTCAACGAGGGCTGCGTCGAAGGCGGGCATGAGGGACGGTGTCCTCTCCTGAGTGAGACAACAATATCGCAAGAGCGAAGAAGCGCTTTCGCAGATTGCGAAGGGCGCCGTCAATGCGAGAAGGCGGTTGAAATGCGGCAAACGAGGGTGCGGCCCTCGCGCAAAGCGCCTTGCCGGCTTCCTGTGGGCGTATAGGTTGGCACTCGCCTTTTTCCAGTTCGACTATGCCTTCGAAAGGATGCCCGCCTTGGACCGCGACCTGCTCGACAAGCTGACCGCCTGGCGACGACATCTCCACGCCCATCCCGAGCTCGGACGGCACGAGAAGATGACCAGCGCCTTCGTGCAGGAGAAGCTGACCGAGCTCGGCGTGCCCTTCGTGGCCAATGTCGGCGGCTATGGCGTGGTGGCGACGCTGAGGAAGGGCTCGTCCGAGCGTACAGTGGGCTTGCGCGCCGATATGGACGCGCTGCCGATCCAGGAGGTCAACGACCTCCCCTACAAGTCCAAGACGCCGAACGTGATGCATGCCTGCGGCCATGACGGGCACACCACCTCGCTGCTTGGCGCGGCCGCGCTGCTCAAGGCCGATGACGGCTGGAGCGGCACGGTGCAGTTCGTCTTCCAGCCGGCGGAAGAGGGGACGGGCGGCGCGCTCGCGATGCTCGAGGACGGCGTGCTGGAGCGTTTCCCGATGGAGCGCGTCTTCGCGCTGCATAACTGGCCGGGGCTGGAGGCCGGCACCGTCGCGGTGCATCGCGGGCCGGTGATGTCCGAGCCCGGGCGCTTCAAGATCACGCTGACAGGCAAGGCGGGACACGCCGCCCTGCCGGAGCAGAGCCATGACCCGATCGTGGCGATGGGTCATCTCATCGTCGCGCTGCAGACGATCGTCTCCCGCAATGTCGACCCGATGGAATCGGCGGTGGTCTCGATCGGCCAGGTCCATGGCGGGCTCGCCTCCAATCAGATCCCGACCCATGTCTTCATCGAGGGCACGTTCCGCACCTTCGTGCCGGCAGTGCGCGATCGTTTGCTGGCGCGCCTCAAGGGCATCGCCGAGAACATCGCCGCGACCTTCGAGATGACGGCGGCGGTGGAATACAATTATGGCGTCGCCACGATCAACACGCCTGCGGAAGAGGACATGGCCGCCGCCGGCGGCGAGGCCGCGGGACTGCCCGTTCGGCGCGACATGAAGGCGAGCACGACCGGCGAGGATTTCGCCTATTTCCTGGAGAAGCGCCCGGGCTGCTATATCTGGATGGGCAATGGCCCCGCGGTGAACGGCGGTGCCTTGCACAATGATCGCTACGATTTCAATGACGCGATCCTGCCTGCGGCGTCCGGCTGGCTCGCGGCGGTGGCGAAGCAGGCGCTAGCCAGCAACGCGCCGTGACGGTCAATAAGGGCTGACCGGAAAGAAGCGCAGATAGAGGCGGGCATAGGTTCCGTTGTCCCACAAGCTCTGGAGCGCGTAGTCGATCGCGCGCTTCAGAGCGGGATCGTCCTTGCGCAACAAGAAGGCGACACCCTCGCCGAAATAACGGCTTTCCAGATAAGGCCCGCCCGAGAAGGCGAACTCGCCGCCGCTGCCGGCGAGCGCCAGCGACAAAGCCACGCCGTCGCCGAAGACGTACTCCGCATCGCCGCTGCGGAGCGCCGCGATCGCGGCATTCAGATTGGCGCTCTCGCGGCGCTGCACGAAGGGCATGAGCTGTTCGAGGAAGGCCTGATGGGCCGTTCCGGATACGACCGCGACGCGCCTTCCCTGCAAAGTGGTTCCGTCGAGCGCTGCCCGGGCGTTGCCGCGCGTGGTCATGAAGCGGGCGGGGGCGCGGAAATAGAGATGGCTGGCGGCGAAGCGCTCGCGCAGGGCCGGCGTCAGGTTCATCGCTGCGGCGAGCACGTCGCCGCGGCCTTCGGCCAGCGAGTCCGCGAGGGTGTCGAAGCGGCGGGGCTGGATCGTGCAGGTCCAGGCGAGCTTCTCGCAGACGGCGCGTGCGAGCTCGATCGAGAAGCCGGTCAGCGCCCCGTCCGGCCCGGCGAAATGGAAGGGCGGGTAATCGTCATCGGCGAGGAAGCGCACGACGCGCGGTGGGCCGGGCTCCGGCCGGTCGAGCCGGATGCGCGGGTCCCAGAGATTGGGAATGGCGATGCGTGCGGGCTCCTGCGCCAGAGCCGTGGCGGCGGTGAGGAGCGAGACGGCGAGGGCGAGCGCGCGAAGCATCGCGCCTATGTGGCGTGGGATGCGAACACGGATCAAGGGCCCAAAAAGGCCGTCATGCTCGGGCTTGACCCGAGCATCTCCTGCCGGATGTGGCTCCCTGCGCCTGCTGGTCCTGAGATTCTCGGGTCGAAGCTGCACTTCGCCCGAGAATGACGGAGCCGCGTCAGCCGAGGCTTGCCGCCGTCGCCTTCGCGCCCTTGTCGAAGAGGGAGGCGAGGTGCGCGGTCACCGGTTTTGTAAACCGAAGGTCGCCCGGCAGGTCGCTGCCGAAGATTGCCTCGATGCCAGTAAGGGCTTCGACCAGCGCGCTTGCATCCCGCCCAGCGGCTTCGGTGCGGCGCTTCAGCTCGGCCACCAGCGGGTCGCGGACGTCGATGGCGCCGCCCTTCTCGTCGGTGCCGGTGACATAGCGCATCCAGGCGGCGACGCCGAGCGCGAGATGATCGATCGGCGCTCCCGCTCTCAGGCGCTCGCGGATCGTGCCGAGCAGGCGCTGCGGCAGCTTCTGCGAGCCGTCCATGGCGATCTGCCAGGTGCGGTGGCGGATCGCTGGGTTCTGGAAGCGGGTGAGCAGCGCCTTGGCATAGTCTCCGAGCACGACACCCTGCGGCGCCGGCACCGTCGGGACGATCTCAGCCCAAAGACCCTGGAGAAAGCGGGCGAGGACGGGATCACCGCTGGCCTCGGCCACCGTCTCGTGGCCGGCGAGATAGCCGAGATAGGCGAGCGAGGAATGCGCGCCGTTGAGCATGCGCAGCTTCATGAACTCGAAGGGCGCGACCTCGGAGACCATCTGCGCGCCGACCTGATCCCAATCCGGTCGGCCGGCAACGAAGACATCCTCGATCGCCCACTGCCGGAAGGGCTCGCCGATCACGGGGGCGGCGTCCTCAAGTCCGATCAGCCGGGCGACTTCGGCGATATCGGCCTCGGTCGTGGCTGGCACAATGCGGTCGACCATCGTCGCCGGAAAGGCGCCGTTGGCCTCGATCCAGGCGGCGAGCTTGTCGTCGGTCAGCGCCGCGAAGTCGCGGACGAGGCCGCGTAGGACATGGCCGTTGGAGGGGAGATTGTCGCAGCAGAGCGCGGTAAAGGGGCCGAGCCCGGCATCGCGGCGGGCCTTCAGCCCGGCGACGAGGATGCCGACGGCCGAGCGCGGCGCCTGCGGATTGGCGAGATCGTGGACGATGTCGGGATGATCGGCCTTGAGCCGGCCGGTCGCCGGATCGTGGCAATAGCCCTTCTCGGTGACGGTGAGCGAGACGATGCGGGTCTCGGGAGAAGCCAGCCTTGCGATGAGAGCGGAGGGGCTTTCCGGCGCGACGAGGACGTCGAGCACCGAGCCGATGACGCGCAGTTCCGGCCCCGTGGGCGCGAGCTTGAGCAGGGTGTAGAGCCCGTCCTGCGGCTTCAGCCTGTCGCGCTGGTCGGGGCGCTGGAGGCTGGCGCCCACGACGCCCCAGGCGCCGAAGCGCTTTTCCAGCGCGTCCTCGGTATATTCGGCGAGGTGCCCGCGGGCGAAGGCGCCGAGGCCGAGATGGACGATGCCGGCTTTCAGCGCGGTGCGGTCATAGGCCGGGCGGTGTACGGTAGCCGGCAGGCCGGCGAGCGTGGCGGCGGAGAGGCGGGTCACAGCTTGTAGGCCTCCTTGGCGAGGCGATAGGCGAGGTCATGGGCGACCTCGGCCGCCTCATCCTCTTCCAGCCGGTGCTCGGCGACGAGCTTGGCGAGATAGGCGCAGTCGACGCGCCGCGCGACATCGTGCCGAGCCGGGATCGAGAGATAGGCCCGGGTGTCGTCGTTGAAACCGACGGTGTTGTAGAAGCCGGCCGTCTCGGTCGTCAGCTCGCGGAAGCGCAACATCGCTTCCGGCGCATCGAGGAACCACCAGCCGGGGCCGAGCCTGAGCGCCGGATAATGGCCGGCGAGCGGGGCGAGCTCGCGCGAATAGGCTGTTTCGTCGAGGGTGAAGGCGATGACGGTGAGACCCGGCTCGTTGCCGACGGCATCAAGCAGCGGCTTCAGCGCTTCCACGTAATTGGTCTCGGTCGGGATATCGCATCCCATGTCGCGGCCGAAATGCTCGAACAGCGCGGCATTGTGGTTGCGATGGGAGCCCGGATGAATCTGGAGGACGAGCCCGTCATCGAGGCTCATTTTGGCCATCTCGGTCAGCATCTGGCCGCGGAACAGGTCGGCGTCCTTGGCCGAGACCTTGCCCTTCAGGATCTTGGCGTAGAGCTTCTCGGCGTCGGCATCCGAGAGATTGGCGGTGCGGGCGGTGGCGTGGCCGTGGTCGGAGGAGGTGGCGCCGCGCTGCTTGAAATAGGCGCGCCGCTTGCGATGGGCGGCGAGATAGCCGGTCCAGCTGCCGATATCTTCGCCGGTCAACTCGCCGAATTTTTCGAGATTGTCGGCGAAGCCCTCGAATTCCGGATCGACGACGCTGTCAGGCCGGTAGGCGGTGACGACCTTGCCGCCCCAACCGGATTCGCGGACCAAGTCGTGCCAGCGCAGATCGTCGAGCGCGCCTTCGGTCGTGCTGATCGCCTCGATATTGAAGCGCTCGAACAGCGCGCGGGGACGCAGTTCAGGCTCTTCCAGCTTGGCGGCGATGCGGTCGTAGATCTTGTCGGCGTTGTCCGGCGTCAGGCGCTCGTTGATGCCGAAGACGGTCGAGGCGGCATGCTCGAACCAGAGCCGCGTCGGGGTGCCCCGGAACAGGTGCCAGTGATCGGCGAAAAGCTTCCAGATCTTGCGCGGATCGCTCTCGACCGGCCCGCCATCCTTTCTGGTGATGCCGAGCTGTTCCAGCCGGACGCCCTGCGAATAGAGCATGCGGAAGATATAATGGTCCGGCTTGACGAAGAGGGTCGCCGGATCGGGAAAGGCGTTGTCCTCGGCATACCAGCGCGGATCGGTGTGGCCGTGGGGCGAGATGATCGGCAGGTCGCGGACCGTTGCGAAGAGCCGGCGCGCGATGCCGCGCGTCACCGGATCGGCGGGGAAGAGGCGATCATCGTGCAACAGCATGGGGCATCTCCATCGGTCGCACCGATCTCTAGAGCCGGCTGCGGCAGGGGTCAATCGCCTGGTATACTAGTGCGCCAGACAGCGACTTCTGCCCATCGGGGATTGCGCCGGAAGCGGGCTTGCCTTCGTCGGCTTTCCCGCGCCATCTTCACGCCGCAACGGCATCGGAGCGATGGATATGACGACGCGGCGTGAACTCCTGGCGGGGGCGGGACTGGCAGCGCTGGCGGCGCAGCTTCCCGTCGTCGCGCTGGCGCAGGCGAAGGACAGCGTCACCATCGCCCAGACGCTGGAGCCGCCGACGCTCGATCCGACCTCCGGTGCCGCACAGGCGATCCGCGAGGTGACGCTGCAGAACATCTTCGAGGGCTTGGTCAAGATCGACCGCACCGGCAAGATCCAGCCCTGCCTCGCCGAGAGCTGGCAGATCGCGGACGACAACGTGACCTACCGCTTCAAGCTGCGGCAGGGCGCGAAATTCCATGACGGCACGCCGTTCACCGCCGAGCAGGTGAAGTTCTCCTTCGAGCGCGCGGTGGCGCCCGATTCCACCAACGCCCAGCGCCAGCTCTTCACGCCGATCGCCGAGATCACGACGCCGGATCCGGCGACCGTGGTGATCAAGCTCAAGCAGCCGACGGCGAATTTCCTCTTCGGCCTCGCCTGGGGCGATGCCGTGATCGTGGCGCCGGCGACAGCCGCCAACAACAAGACCGAGCCGGTCGGCACCGGCCCGTTCAAGTTCGTGCGCTGGAATCGCGGCGACCGGCTCGAGCTTGCCCGTTTCGACGGCTACTGGGGCGAGAAGCCGGCTTTGGCCAAGGCGATCTTCCGCTTCATGTCCGACCCGCAGGCGCAGGTCGCGGCTCTCCGGGCCGGCGATGTCGATGCCCATACCAATCTCTCGGCGCCGGAGGCCGTGCCGCAGCTGAAGGCCGATCCCAAGCTCAAGGTCACGATCGGCGGCACCGAGGGCGAGACGGTGCTTGCCACCAACAATGCCAAGCCGCCTTTCGACAATCTCAAGGTGCGACAGGCCATTGCGCATGCGCTCGACCGCAAGACCATCGCGCTCGGCGTCTACGGCTTCGACGTGCCGCTGATCGGCAGCCATTTCTCGCCGCTGCATCCGGCCTATATCGACCTCACCGGCACCTACCCTTACGACCCCGCCAAGGCCAAGGCGCTGCTGGCGGAGGCCGGCTTCCCGAACGGCTTCAATTGCACGCTGAAGCTGCCGCCGCCGTCCTATGCCCGCCGCTCCGGCGAGATCGTGGCGGCGCTGCTGTCCCAGGTCGGCATCAACGCGGCGATCGAGCCGCTCGAGTTCCCGCAATGGCTGGAGCGCGTCTTCCGCAACAAGGATTACGATCTCAGCATCATCGCCCATACCGAGCCGCTCGACATCGATATCTACGCGCGCGACGGCTACTACTTCCAGTACAAGAATCCCGAGTTCAAGGCGCTGGTCGCCAAGATTTCGGAGACGCTGGACGAGGGCGCCCGCAACGAGCTCTACAAGCAGGCGCAGCGCAAGCTGGCGCAGGACGCGGTCAACGGCTTCCTGTTCATCCTGCCCAAGATCACGGTGTCGAACGCTGCGCTGGAGGGCATGTGGACCGACTGGCCGCTGCCGGTGACGCCGCTGGCGGAATTGCGCTGGCGGTGACCCCAGCGTCATGGATTCAACCGGGTCATCCCGGGCGACCGGAGGGAGACCCGGGATCCATGCCTGAACCCCAATCGGAAGCGCTCCGGCATGGATCCCGGATCGGCGCCGCTGCGCGGCTTGTCCGGGATGACGGCGCGGAGAGGGACGGGGCGTGATCGGCTATATCCTGCGCCGGCTCGTCGCGCTGGGCCTGACCCTGCTCGCGGCGGCGGTAGTGATCTTCGTCGTGCTCGAAATCCTGCCGGGCGACCCGGCGGCGGTGACGCTCGGCCTCAATGCGGCGCCCGAGGCGCTGGCCGCGCTGCATGCCGAGATGGGGCTCGACAAGCCGGCGGTGCTGCGCTTCTTCCTCTGGCTGCGCGGGCTCGTCACCGGCGATCTCGGCCAGAGTTATACCTATCGCGTGCCGGTGCTGCAGCTCATCGCCGAGCGCATGGCGGTGACCCTGCCTCTGGCGCTGATGGCCATCGCGCTGGCCACCGCGATCGGCATTCCGCTCGGCATGCTCGCGGCCTCGCGCCATGGCAGGCTGGCCGATGCCGGGGTGATGGCCTTCGCGCAGGCCGGGCTTGCGATCCCGAATTTCTGGTTCGGCCTGCTGCTCGTGCTCGTCTTCGCGGTCGGGCTCGGCTGGCTGCCGGCCGGCGGCTTTCCGGGCTGGCAGGCGGGGATCGGCGTCTCGCTGAAGGCGCTGTTGATGCCGGCGCTGGCCTTGGCGCTGCCGCAGGCCGCGATCATCGCGCGGGTGACGCGCTCCTCGATGCTCGACACGCTGCAGGAGGATTTCGTCCGCACTGCCCGTGCCAAGGGGCTGAGCGAAGGCACGACGATGCGCCGGCATGCGCTGCGCAACGCGCTGATCCCGGTCGTCACCATTCTCGGGCTCCAGTTCTCGGTGCTGATCGCCGGCGCCATCATCATCGAGAACGTCTTCGCGCTGCCGGGGCTGGGGCGGCTCGTCTTCCAGGCTATCGCCCAGCACGACCTGATCGTGGTCAAGGACCTCGTCATGCTCTTCGCCGGGCTGGCCATCCTGATCAATTTCGCGGTCGAACTGCTCTACGGGCTGATCGACCCGCGCCTGAGGCAGTCATGAGCGCGGTCGAGGACAAAGCGCCCGGCGGCAAGCGGCACTGGTGGCTCGCGCCGTCCTTCGTGATCGGCGTGGTGTTGGCCATGCTCGTCGTCGCCGCGGCGCTGATCTCTTACGTCTGGACGCCCTACCAGCCGACGCAGATGATGATCCTGAACCGGTTGAAGGGACCCTCGGCCGTGAACTGGTTCGGTACCGACCAGTTCGGCCGTGACGTCTTCTCGATGATCATGGTCGGCGCGCGCAATTCGCTGGCGGTGGGGCTTGGCGCGGTCGGCATCGGCATGGTCGCAGGCACCGCGCTGGGGCTTGCGGCATCGGTGCGTCGCGACGGCATCCTCGACCATATCATCATGCGCACGGCCGATTTCACCCATGCCTTCCCGGCCGTGCTGACCGCGATCATGATGACCGCGATCGCGGGGCCGGGCATGCTCAACGCGATCGTCGCCATCGCCGTTCTGAACCTGCCCTATTTCGCGCGGCTCTCGCGCGGGGCGGCCTTGCAGATCTGGGCGCAGGACTTCATCCACGCGGCGCGGGCGGCCGGGCTGAACAATCGGCAAATCACCCTGCGCCATGTCCTGCCGAACATCGCAGGCATCCTGGTCGTGCAGGCGACGATCCAGTTCGCGCTTGCGGTGCTGGCCGAGGCGGGGTTGTCCTATCTCGGATTGGGCACGCAGCCGCCGAACCCGTCCTGGGGGCGGACGCTCAACGAGGCGCAGACCTTCATGGCGGCGCAGCCCTGGCTTGCGATCTTTCCGGGTGCGGCGATCGCGCTGACCGTGCTGGGTTTCAACCTGCTCGGCGACGGTTTGCGCGATGCGGTCGACCCGCGACTGCGGCGGGCTCGGTAGCGAACATCACAGGGAAGGGCAGGCCATGGATCTGCAGCTCGAAGGCAAGCGCGCGCTGGTGACCGGCGGCAGCAAAGGCATCGGCCTCGCCGTTGCGCGGCAACTCGCACGGGAAGGTGTCGATCTCGTCATCGCCGCCCGCAATAAGGGCGAGCTCGATGCCGCGGCTGCTGCGCTCGCCGCCGAGACTGGCCGGAAGGTCACGGGCATCGTCGCGGATACCGCCAGCGACGATTCGGTGAAGCATCTCGTCGCGGGGGCCGTCGCCGCGCTCGGCGGGCTCGACATCCTCGTGAACGCGGCCGGCAAGCCGGGTGGCCAGGGAGCGCCGCCGAAGCTCGCTGAGATCACGGACGCCCTGTTCTGGGACGATGTGAACGTCAAGGTGATGGGCTATCTGCGGGTAGCGCGGGAGGCTGCGCCGCATCTCGCGGCCAATGGCTGGGGCCGGATCATCAATATCAGCGGGCTCGCGGCACGCTCGACCGGCTCGACCATTGGCTCGATGCGCAATGTGGCGGTGGCGGCACTGACCAAGAACCTCGCCGACGAGCTTGGGCCCCGGGGCATCAACGTGACGGTCGTCCATCCCGGCCTGACGCGGACGGAAAAGACGGTACCGCTGATCGCAGCCAAGGCGGCGGCAAGCGGCAAGAGCGAAGCGCAGATCGAGGCCGGCATGGTCTCGAACGTCACCATCGGGCGGCTGGTCGATGCAGCGGAGGTCGCCGATATCGTCGCCTTCCTGGCCTCGCCGCGCAGCGTCGCGATCAACGGCGATGCCATCGCTTGCGGCGGCGGCATCCGCGGGGCGATCCACTATTGAAGCGCGCGGCGTTCAGAACAGCGCGGTCGGCGCGAACTGGGCGAGCGCCATCAGCGCGATGCCGGCGATCCCCAGCAGCCCGCCGGTAACGGCGAGCAGGCCGACACCGGTGATGATCGCGGCCGAGGAGATGACGATCGCGATCTGGATCAGGCCCGACGCGATGTCGAACTTGTCGTCGCGTGCGGCGGCGATGTCGCGCTGCGCCTCGGCCGCCTTGGCGCGGGCGGCGAGCTCCTTGCGGCCCTCGTTGGTCTCGGGCTCGGAATCATAGCGCGCGACGGTCTGCTTCCAGCTCTCGATGCGCTTGGTCAGGCGCTCGCGCGTGGCGGTATCGGTGATGCCGGCGAGCTCGACTTCCATCGCCTCGGCCGCGGTGCGCACGGTTGTGCCGCGGATCGTCTTGGCCTGGAAGAAGGCCCAGAGATTGGAGGCCTCGATATTCTTGGCGACGGCCTCCTGCTCGGCGTTCTTGCCGCCGATCTCGGAGAAGGCGAGCGCGAGCGCGAGCAGTGCGATCAGCAGCGCGATGCGCTTGTTGCTGCCTTCCGGAATCTCGACACCGTCCGCCATCGAATCACCTTGCACGCCAGAGTGGCGAGGCTGTTTAAGGCTTTCCGTTTGGGCAGCAAACGCGTTTTCCAGGGTTCAGCGGCCGGCGCGCGGATGGGCGGCGTCATAGGCCGCCATCAGGCGGGCCGAATCGATGCGGGTATAGATCTGCGTCGTCGAGAGCGAGGCGTGGCCGAGCAGCTCCTGGATGGCGCGGAGATCGCCGCCGCGGCCGAGCAGGTGCGTGGCGAAGGAATGGCGCAGGGAATGCGGCGTGGCCGAGGAGGGTAGGCCTAGCGCGCCGCGCAAGCCTTCGACCGCGAGCTGGATGATGCGGGGCGAGAGCGGCCCGCCCTTGGCACCGACGAAGAGCGGCCCCTCCGGCGGGAGCCGCCAGGGGCAGAGCTTCAGGTATTCCGAGATCGCGGTGATCACGACGGGCAGCACCGGGACCATTCGCGTCTTGCTGCCCTTGCCGATGACGGTGAGCGTATCGCCGGCCTGGAGCGGGGCCTGGGCGCGGGCAAGCGACAGCGCCTCCGAGATACGCAGGCCGCTGCCATAGAGCAGGCCGAGCACGGCGGCATCGCGCGCAAGGACCCACTGCTCGCGCTCCTCGCCGGCGCGGGTATCTGCCTGGGTGACGGCTTTGGCGGCGGAGGGTTCGAGCGGGCGCGGCAGCGATTTGCCGAGGCGCGGGCCGCGCGTCGCGGCGAAGGCGGCGGCGGCGAGCCTGCCCTGGCGCTCGCCGAAACGGGCGAAGGAGCGCAGCGCCGCGAGCTGGCGCATCAGCGTGCGGTTGCCGACGCCGTCCCGCCGGCGCTGGCCGAGGAAGGCGCGCAGGTCGACGGGCTTCAGTGCGGCGATGTCGGACAGGGCGGGCGCGCCGCCGAGATGCTCGGTCAGGAAAGCATGGAACTGGCCGAGATCGCGCGCATAGGCCTCCAGCGTCTTCGGCGACAGGCGCCGCTCGGCCGAGAGGTGCGAAAGCCAGTCGCGTCGGAAGGAGTCGAAATCGGCCATGGCTTGGTCCTGCGGGGTCGATCCAGCAGGCTAGCGGCGGCGGCTTAACGAAACGCTCGTCGTCATTGCGGTGCGGTCGCTCTGGCGGCGTCGAGCAGGTCGGCGGCGATAGCGAGGCTTTCCCGCTCGGCGTCGTCCTCCCATTCGCCATCGATCGCCATCGCCATGAGCGACGCCGCGATCGCGGGATCGAGCAGCCAGCGGCTGACTTCTGTAACGGTCTCGGTAGGGACGTCGCTCCAATAGGGACCACTGACGAGGCCGTCTCGGGCAAGTCGCTTGGACCGATGTTGGACGAAATCGGCGAGTTGGAACCACGCGGCTTTCGTTTCCGCCGCCTGCCAGAGGTGCAGCGCCGGTCCGATAGCGATGCCAGCCCGCGCAATGCCGGCCAGAGCATCGCCGGCATTGCGCCAGGCAGGATCGCCGGTAAGCGTGAAGGCGAAGCCGGATACAAACATCGCTTCGACTGCCGCAACCTCCTTTACCGGCCAAGCCCGCCAGCCGCAATAAGCCAATCGCCCGCCGATTACGGCCAGCTCCAGCCCCTGATGCACGCTCGGCTGGATCGAGAGTTCGAGTATTCGCGGAAGGAAATGTCGATAGTCGAGGTCGGTACCGACTGTCGTGACCGCCGAGCCCGCGTAGCTGCCGAGATCATCGGCCGACAGGTCGCGCAAGGGCCTGCCGAGGATCTTGGCGCCTATCGCACCGGTATCCTTCAGTGGAGATGCATCGGACTTATGTGGGGCGCGGTAATGGGCGAATGCCGCATAGACGTGCTCCACCGCCTCCAGCACCCGCCGATAGGTGCTGTCTAGCGTGATGACCTTGTGTTCCGCCGTGGTCAATTTCTGTTTCTGCATCGTCCATGCCTGCTGGTCGGAAGAATGCTAGATGGTGCCGGATGGATTCGCACGCCCACCTTTCTGCGGAAACCGGCGGCACGGTCGACGTGCTGATCCCGCTCGGGCTCGACCAGGCCTATAGCTATGCCGTGCCGGCCGGGCTCGTGCTCAAGCCCGGCGATGTCGTCCAGGTGCCGCTCGGCCCGCGCGAGACCGTCGGCGTGGTCTGGGCGGTCGGCAGCGGGCGTGGCGGCAATCTCAAGAAGGTCGCCGGCAAATACGACATGCCGCCGCTCGATCCGGCCTTGCGTAAGCTGGTCGATTGGGTCGCCTGGTACACGCTGGCGCCGAAGGGCTCGGTGCTGGCGCTGGCGCTGCGGCGGCAGCCGGACGATACGCCGGAGCGGCCGAAGCTCGGCGTCAGGCTGGCCGGCGCGCCGCCCGGCCGGATGACTCCGGCGCGGGCTCGCGCCATCGCGGCGGCCGAGGGCGGCCTGCTGATCGCGAAATCGGCGCTGGCCGAGGCGGCGTCGGTCAGTGCGGCGGTGATCGATTCCCTCGTCGACGCCGGAACGTTCATCGTCGAGCCCCTGCCGCGCGAGGCGATCGCGGCCTCGCCCGATCCCGATCATGCCGTGCCGGAGCTTTCGGACGGGCAGGGCGATGTCGCGCAGGCGCTGGTCAAATCAGTGCAGGCGAAGGCTTTCGGCGTCTCGCTGCTCGAAGGCGTCACCGGCTCCGGCAAGACCGAGGTCTATTTCGAAGCGGTGGCGGAGGCGATCCGGCTCGGCCGGCAGAGCCTGATCCTGATGCCGGAAATCGCGCTGACCGCGCAGTTCATCGACCGGTTCGAGGCCCGCTTCGGGGTCAGGCCGGGCCTCTGGCATTCGGCCGTGACCGGCCGCAAGCGCGAGCGTTTGCAGGCGGCGATCGCATCGGGCGAGGCCAAGGTCGTGGCTGGCGCGCGCTCGGCCCTGTTCCTGCCCTATAGCGATCTCGGCCTCATCGTTGTCGATGAGGAGCATGAGAGCGCCTACAAGCAGGAGGACGGCGTCTCCTATCATGCCCGCGACATGGCGGTGGTACGGGGCCGGATCGAGAATGCGCCGGTGGTTCTCGCTTCGGCGACGCCTTCCCTGGAGACTCGCGTCAATGCCGAGCGCGGGCGCTATGCCCATCTCAAGCTGCCCGAGCGCTTCGGTGGACGCGAACTGCCGCAGCTCGGCCTCGTCGACCTGCGCCGCGACAAGCCGGAGCGCGGACGCTGGCTCTCGGGTGCGCTGATCAGGGCGGTCGAGGTCAATCTGGAGGCCAAGGAACAGTCGCTGCTCTTCCTCAACCGGCGCGGCTATGCGCCGCTAACGCTGTGCCGGGATTGCGGCCACCGCTTCCAGTGCCCGAACTGCTCGGCCTGGCTGGTCGACCATCGCTTCCGGCGGGCGCTGGTCTGCCACCATTGCGGCCATGTCGAGCGGCGGCCGCATGAATGCCCGGCCTGCCACAAGCCGGAGAGCCTCGTCGCCTGTGGGCCGGGTGTCGAGCGTCTCGCCGAGGAGGTCGCGACGCTTTTTCCACAGGCGCGTTCGATCGTGCTCTCCAGCGATTTCCCGGGTGGGACGGAGCGCCTGAAGACGGAGCTGATGGCGGTGGCCGAGGGCGCGTTCGACATCGTCATCGGCACGCAGCTCGTCGCCAAAGGTCATAATTTCCCGGGCATGACGCTGGTCGGCGTGATCGATGCCGATCTGGGCCTCACGTCCGGCGATCCGCGTGCGGCCGAGCGAACGTTCCAGGCGCTCAGGCAGGTCACGGGTCGCGCGGGACGGGGCGAAAAACCCGGTCGCGCCCTGCTTCAGACGCATGACCCCGAGCATCCCGTGCTCAAGGCCCTGATCTCGGGTGACCCGGAGCGGTTTTATGCCGCAGAGGAAGCTTCGCGGGAGGCTGCCGGCCTGCCGCCGTTCGGCCGGCTGGCGGCCCTGATCGTCTCCGCGAACAGCCAGGCGGAGGCCGAGAGCCATGCGCGGGCACTGGCGCGCTGCGCGGAGGCGAGCGACGGAATCATGGTGCTGGGGCCGGCGGAAGCGCCGCTTGCGGTGCTGCGCGGGCGCCATCGCATGCGCCTGATCGTCAAGACGGGGCGCGAGATCAACCTTCAGGATTACCTGCGCGCCTGGCTGAAACGGGCACCCCGGCCCAAGGGCTCCGTTCGGGTCGCGGTCGACGTCGATCCGCAGAGCTTCCTTTGAAGAGCTGAAAGGCGCGGCGAAAACCCCGCTTATGAAGGGCAATCAGCGATTGCGCGGCCCGGAACCGCATGCTAGTGCACCGCCACATTTCGGTCGCGAAGTCGTCTTGCCGGCTTTGCGCCTATGATACTCGCAGTGTCGGGAGCATACACTCCACCTTCGTCAGGAAGGTCGCTGGTGTGGTCCCTTGAAACGAGAGACGGGAAGCGTGGCTGAAGGCGGATCGCAGGGGACATTGGTGTCGGGCGTAGCTCAGCGCTATGCCACCGCTCTGTTCGAGCTGGCTGAGGAGAGCGGTGCGATCGACACCGTCGCGGCCGCTCTGGACAGCTTCAACGGCCTGCTCGCCGAGAGCGAGGATCTGACCCGCCTGATCGAGAGCCCGGCCTTCACCGCCGAGGAGCAGGTCGCGGCGATCAAGGCCGTGCTCGCCAAGGCCGGCATCACCGGCCTCGCCGCCAATTTCATCGGCCTCGTCGCCAGCAAGCGTCGCCTCTTCGCGCTGCCGGGCATGATCGCCGGCTACAAGCGTCTGGTCGCCGAGGCCAAGGGCATCGTCTCCGCCGAGGTGACGGTCGCTGAGGAGCCCACGGCCAAGCGCGTCGACGAGATCCGCGCGGCGCTGAAGGGCGTCGCCGGCAAGGATGTCGACGTCTCGATCAAGATCGACCCGGCCCTGATCGGCGGGCTCATCGTCAAGATGGGCTCCCGCATGGTCGACGCCTCGCTGAAAACCAAACTCAATTCAATTCGTCTTGCCATGAAAGAGGTCGGCTGATGGACATCCGCCCCGCTGAAATCTCCGCCATCCTGAAGGCTCAGATCTCGAATTTCGGCTCGGAAGCTTCGGTCACCGAAGTCGGCCAGGTTCTCTCCGTCGGTGACGGCATCGCCCGCGTCTACGGCCTCGACAAGGTCCAGGCCGGTGAGATGGTCGAGTTCGAGTCCGGTGTGCGCGGCATGGCGCTCAACCTCGAGAGCGACAATGTCGGCGTCGTGATCTTCGGTAACGACCGCGAGATCAAGGAAGGCCAGACCGTCAAGCGCACCGGCGCCATCGTCGACGTTCCCGTCGGCAAGGAGCTGCTCGGCCGCGTCGTCGACGCTCTCGGCAACCCGATCGACGGCAAGGGCCCGATCAAGGCCAAGGAGCGCCGCCGCGTCGACGTCAAGGCGCCCGGCATCATCCCGCGCAAGTCGGTGCACGAGCCGATGGCGACCGGCCTCAAGGCGGTCGACGCCCTGATCCCGATCGGCCGCGGCCAGCGCGAGCTCATCATCGGCGACCGCCAGACCGGCAAGACCGCGATCGCGCTCGACACGATCCTGAACCAGAAGCCGCTGAACGTCGAAGGCGCTCCCGAGAGCCAGAAGCTCTACTGCGTCTACGTCGCCGTCGGCCAGAAGCGCTCGACCGTCGCCCAGCTCGTGAAGGTGCTCGAGGAGCGCGGCGCGATGGAATATTCCATCGTCGTGGCGGCCACCGCCTCCGACCCGGCTCCGATGCAGTTCCTGGCTCCGTTCGCCGGCTGCTCGATGGGCGAGTTCTTCCGCGACAATGGCATGCACGCCGTCATCATCTATGACGACCTCTCGAAGCAGGCCGTCGCCTACCGCCAGATGTCGCTGCTGCTGCGCCGCCCGCCTGGCCGCGAAGCCTATCCGGGCGACGTGTTCTATCTCCACTCCCGCCTGCTCGAGCGCGCGGCGAAGATGGGCGAGGCCGCCGGCCTTGGCTCGCTGACCGCTCTGCCGGTGATCGAGACGCAGGCGAACGACGTCTCCGCCTACATCCCGACCAACGTGATCTCGATCACCGACGGCCAGATCTTCCTGGAGACGGACCTGTTCTACCAGGGCATCCGCCCGGCCGTGAACGTCGGTCTCTCGGTGTCGCGCGTCGGCTCGTCGGCGCAGACCAAGGCCACCAAGAAGGTCGCGGGCAAGATCAAGGGCGAGCTGGCCCAGTATCGCGAGATGGCGGCCTTCGCCCAGTTCGGTTCGGACCTCGACGCGGTCACGCAGCGCCTGCTCAACCGCGGCGCCCGCCTGACCGAGCTCCTGAAGCAGCCGCAGTTCTCGCCGCTGAAGATGGAAGAGCAGGTCGTCGTGATCTATGCCGGCGTGAACGGCTATCTCGACGCGCTGCCGGTCAGCAAGGTCCGCGCCTTCGAGGACGGCCTGCTCTCGCTGGTGCGCGGCAAGCATGCCGACATGCTGAACGAGATCGGCACGTCGAAGGACCTGTCGGACGCCAACGCCGCCAAGCTCAAGGACATCGTCGCGGGCTACGCGAAGTCCTTCGCCTGATCCGCAGGCGTCATGGTCGGGCTTGTCCCGACCATCCACGTCTTCGCCGCGCATGCGGCGAGCGTGGGAGATGAGACCGAGGTTCAAGACGTAGATGGTCGACGCAAGGTCGACCATGACGGGGTGAGAGCGCCACATGCCTTCTTTGAAGGACCTTAGAAACCGCATCGCTTCGGTGAAGTCGACGCAGAAGATCACCAAGGCCATGCAGATGGTCGCGGCTGCAAAGCTGCGCCGGGCGCAGATGGCCGCCGAGGCCGCGCGCCCCTATGCCGAGCGCATGGAGACGGTGCTGTCGAACCTCGCTTCCGGCGTCACCGGTTCGAGCGCGCCGCGCCTCATCGCCGGCACGGGCGCCGACAAGGTGCATCTGCTGCTGGTGCTGACCGCGGAGCGCGGCCTGTGCGGCGCCTTCAACTCCTCGATCGCGCGGCTTGCCCGCGACAAGGCGAATGCGTTGAAGGCCGAGGGCAAGACGGTCAAGATCATCTGCGTCGGCAAGAAGGGCTACGATATCCTGCGTCGCCAGTTCGCGGCGGAGATCATCGAGTTCATCGACCTGCGCGAGTTCAAGCAGGTCGGCTTCGTCAATGCCGAGGCGATCGCCCAGAACGTGCTGGCCCGCTTCGCCAATGGCGAGTTCGACGTCGCGACGCTGTTCTTCTCCCGCTTCCGCTCGGTTATTGCCCAGATCCCGACCGCGCAGCGCATCATCCCGGCCGAGATCCCGGAAGGGACGAAGCAGGCCGACGCGGCCTACGACTACGAGCCGGACGAGGGCGAGATCCTGGAAGCGCTGCTGCCGCGCAACCTGACCGTCCAGGTCCTGCGCGGGCTGCTCGAGAACGCCGCTTCCGAACAGGGCGCGCGCATGTCGGCCATGGATTCCGCCACGCGCAACGCCGGCGAGATGATCAAGAAGCAGACGCAGATCTACAACCGCTCGCGCCAGGCGATGATCACGAAGGAACTGATCGAGATCATCTCCGGCGCGGAAGCGCTCTAACCGCCTAATCTTCGCCGGTGGCGCGAGCCGCCGGCAGCCGCTACATCCGAATGCGCTAGTCCCGAGGTTCCACCATGGCCAAAGCCGCTACCAAGACCACCAAGACGAAGACCGCCGAGAAGCCCGCCAACACCGGCACCGGCCGCGTTGCCCAGGTCATCGGCGCCGT